>Ga0160455_100009_pt1 | contig 602667 bp, 529 predicted proteins | sample HID1972I_E6MG_FD_108206 | JGI IMG/M metagenome (GOLD analysis project Ga0160455, IMG submission 108206) | Enriched pill bug-associated microbial communities from UW Madison campus, WI, USA - HID1972I_E6 MG | ecosystem: Host-associated > Arthropoda: Insects > Digestive system > Unclassified ... | reverse complement strand
TGCCGCCCTGAACTTGCCCATCTGCTTCATGCGCCATTCGGCTTGGCTTAGACGCCCCATCCCATTGCATACCCCCTCTTTGCAGTGACAGCACTCGCTTCACGGCTTTACGCCCAACCGTGCTGCATCTTCAGTACCAACTGGCCCTCACTCGCGCTCGGCTCTTGGACTCGTGCTCTCGAGACATCTCATGCCTTGATTCACCGCCTTGTCTTAAGTTGACACTTGCAATGGCGCTTATGATTGCACCTTCTGAACCATGCCTTCCTGGATTCTCGTCGAGCGGCGCACTCTGCGCAGTTCTCCGCTTTACCTTAGTGATTTGCTTTGCTTTAATTTGTATGAGGGTTCTGCGAGGGCGCTTGCTTAGAGAACAGCTCTACCCATTTGAAATTCCAGGTGGGCTTCACGGACGGACCTGTATTCATTGGACCGGACCGCAGTGGTTCTGCAGACTATTGCATTTGCCATAGCATATGTTTGAATTCTGGCCAGCGGGCGCGCTGGGCGCCACTCAAGGCAATGGGCCTTTTCATAGCGGTAGCGGCCTGGCAACTCATTGGTTGTCAACCTATGTGCTTGCGGCCATTTGTAGCTTTATCCGGATTTTTATTTGTTTGCAGAAAGGGCGATTGGCATCTGTGGCGGCTGACTCGTGGTGCCACGGACAATCAGCTCGATATCCAGGCACACAGAGACTGGCTGCACATCCTTTTCTATCCATTCCAGGATCGAATGCGCACATTCGATGCCCAATTCATAAGTAGGCAATTGCACCGTGGTCAAGCCTGGAGGCAGGTGCGACACAATGGGCAGATTATCGCAGCCAACAATAGAAAGATCCCGGGGTAATTGGATCCCGTGTTTCTGCGCCTCGAACATGCATCCCATGGCCAGTACATCATTGCCGCAAAAAATGGCGGTGGGAGGTACGGGCAATTGCATCAGACGTGCCCAGCCAGTGCGGCCACCGGCAAAGCCAAAGGGTTGCTCAATCAGATTGCGTTTGTCAAATGCAATATCGTTGCGGCGCAAGGTGTCGATGAATCCTTCAGCACGTTGTCGCGCCCGGTCGTTGTGGCGGGTGTAGCCCGAGATCATGCCAAATTGCCTGTGCCCCAGCGCAATAAGATGTTCGGCGGCCAATTGCCCGATAAGGCGATTATCGAAAGCCACCGAAGGATAGCTCTCGTGGGTGGCCCAGGCGACCAGCAATGGTGTCCGGCTGCGCCGAACCAGATCCCATGTTGTTTCTGCGTGATGTGTGCCAACCAGCACCAGCGCATCTATTCGCGTTTCCAGTAGGGCACGGACTTGCTGTGCTTCAGTCTCAAGATTATATTCATGCGCGGCGATAAGCAGCTGGTAGCCGTGCGCTGCCAGGGTCGTTTGCAGGCCTTGGACCGCCAGCGCAAATATCGAATTATCCAAAGTGGGCACGACCATACCAACTGTGTGACCATGGCCCGAAGCCAGTGCACGGGCCGACCCATCCATAAAGTAGTTCAATTCATCGATCGCGCGCTGAACCCGTTCGCGGGTAGCCGGCTTGACTGAGTCTGGATTCGATAGGGTACGGGATACAGTGGCAACTGACACTCCTGCCAGGGATGCAACGTCAGCGATGCGCGCCCGGTGTTTCATGGCTGGCCTTTGTCTTTGTTCATAAACAGCATGTATTATAAGCCGCTGCCGGGTAGATATTTATTGTTTATACATTGACTCGCTCGCAATCCTTAACTACAATAAAATGTAAGCGCATACATTGTAAAGATCAATGGCGCCTGAATTTAGTCGAGACAATAGATAATATTCAATAAATACAATGCATTATATTAATTAAAGTATTCTCTTTAATGAAAGCGAATACATTTTAGGATGAAAAATGGCGATTGAATACTTAAAGAAAGCAGACAAAACACCAGAGACCGAGACAGGCGCTGCAAGGGCAGTGGTCGACCAGATGCTGGCCGATATACGCGCCCGTGGGGAAGTAGCGGTGCGGGAGTATGCGAGCAAGCTGGATAAATGGACTGGAGAGATTGTGATGAGTGATGCACAAGTCAACCAGGCAACTCGGGATATTCCCACAGCCATCAAAAACGATATTGAGTTTGCCGTACGCCAGGTTTATGACTTCGCAGTAAGACAACGCGAGTCCATTGAGGAGTTTTCCGTTCAACTCGAGGGCGGCGTGACTGCCGGTCAGCGGGTGTTGCCTGTAAACGTTGTGGGCTGTTACGCGCCGGCCGGCCGCTATGCGCATATTGCGTCTGCCTATATGGGCGTGGCCACCGCCAAAGCGGCCGGTGTAAAAAATATTATTGCCTGCTCCAGCCCGTTCCGTGGCGGCGCCATGCATCCATATGTCCTGTATGCATTTCGCACCGCCGGAGCAGACACGATCATGACGCTCGGTGGCGTGCAGGCAATCGCCAGCATGGCTTTTGGCCTCTTTACGGGAAACCCGGCAGATGTAGTGGTGGGCCCGGGCAATAAATTTGTTGCTGAGGCCAAGCGCAGCCTTTTCGGACAGGTGGGTATCGATGTCTTCGCCGGCCCTTCAGAGGTCGCAGTAATTGCCGATGAAACGGCTGATCCGGAAATGGTCGCCAGCGATCTGGTGGGTCAGGCAGAGCACGGTCATGAATCACCGGCCTGGTTGTTTACTACCTCACGCCCGTTGGCTAAAAAAGTGGCGCAGCGTATACCGCAACTTATCGAGCAGCTTCCTGGTCTTGCCCGGGACGCGGCTACCGCTGCGTGGCGTGATTATGGCGAAATTATCCTTTGTGATACACGTGAGGAAGTGGCAGACGTGTCCGATAGATATGCATCTGAACATCTTGAAGTCCAGGCTGCGGACCTGGATTGGTGGCTTGACCGCCTGACGTGCTACGGATCGCTGTTTCTGGGTGAAGAATCCACCGTGGCTTTTGGCGACAAATGCAGCGGACCTAATCATGTGTTGCCGACCAAGGGTGCGGCACGATACTCGGGCGGACTGTCTGTTCATAAGTTCATGAAAACACTCACGTGGCAGCGCATGTCCAAGGATGCTGTCAGGCAGATCGGTCAGGTGACAGCACGAATATCCCGGCTGGAGGGAATGGAAGCCCACGCTCGCACCGCTGACGATCGGCTGGCAAAATACTTTCCCGGTGAAACATTCGATTGCGGCCAGGCCGTGACCGTATAAGCGACGGACAGGAGACAATGATGAAAAATCGTGCACTGTTCGATCTTTCCGGCAGGACAGCCCTGGTGACCGGGGGCAACTCTGGCATTGGCGCTGCCATTGCCAGGGGGCTGGGGCTGGCAGGCGCACAGGTGGTCTTGGTGGCCCGTCGCGAGCAGCCGTTACGCGATCAGGTGGCGCTGCTGGCTGAAGATGGCATAAAAGCGCGCTATTGCTTATGTGATCTGGCTGATCATTCGGCGCTGCAGGCGTGCGCCAGCGAGGCAGTCGCCAGCGCCGGGGCGATCGATATTCTGGTCAATGCAGCGGGAGTCAATCTGCGTCAGCCGTTTGAGCAGGTGGATTACGAATCCTGGCGCCTGCAGATGGAGCTTCATCTGGCCGCGCCATTTTTCTTGACCCAGGTGCTGGCGCCGGCGATGAAGAAAAATGGCTGGGGACGCATCATCAATATTGCGTCGTTGCAGTCATATCGCGCGTTTGCTCATAGCGCCCCGTATGGTGCGGCAAAAGGCGGCGTGGTGCAGCTGACACGCGCCATCGCCCAGGAGTGGTCGCCGCATGGCATTACCTGCAATGCAATTGGGCCTGGTTTTTTTCCGACACCGCTGACCGCTTCGGTATTTGGCGATACAAGCCTGAGCCAGCATCACGCTGCGCAAACGTGTATTGGTCGCAATGGTCAGCTGGAAGATTTACATGGTGTTGCCGTGTTTCTGGCCAGCCAGGCATCAAGCTATATCACCGGACAGGTGATCATGGTCGATGGAGGTTACACAGCGAAGTAGGCAGTATTCTTGCGGCAGGATTTTGCCGTTCCTCAATATATAAAAACAGAATAAAAGCGCTATGGAGCAGAGACAGCATGAACAGTTCAGAACATGGACAGGCCCGCACTAATCTACATCGGGCGACGATATCAAGCCTGTTTGGGTCGATTATCGAGTGGTACGATTTTTTCCTGTACGGCGTTGTAGCCGGACTGGTGTTTGACAAGCTTTATTTTCCCGGGGAAAACGAGTTTATATCCACCATGCTGGCGTACGGAACGTTCGCGCTTGGATTCGTTGCCAGGCCCCTGGGCGGCATCATATTCGGGCATTTCGGCGATACGGTCGGCCGCAAGAAAATGCTGATGCTCACGCTGCTGTTGATGGGCGGAGCTACAGTCGCGATCGGCTTTATTCCGACGTACGCGCAGATCGGCATCTGGGCGCCGATTCTATTGCTGTTCTTTCGCATCGTGCAGGGAATCGGCCTGGGTGGTGAATGGGGTGGGGCGGTATTGATGACCTATGAATCAGCCCCGCAAGCGCGCCGCGGATTTTTCAGCAGCATTCCCCAGACCGGCATGTCGCTGGGGCTGGTGCTGGCCTCTGGTGTGGTGGGATTGTTGTCGTGGCAACTGAGCAACGAAGCTTTTCTGTCCTGGGGCTGGCGCGTCGCTTTTCTGTTAAGCGGCCTGATGGCGCTGGTGGGTGGTTATATCCGCAATCATGTGTCCGAGACGCCTGAGTTTGAAGCAATGAAACAAAAGGCCACTGCAGCAAAAAGCACTGAAAAGCCCGTGCTGCCACTGGTTGATACCTTGCGCCGTTACCCTCGCATGATACTGGCGTGCATGGGCGCGCGCATGATCGATGGCGTATTCTTTAATGTGTTTGGTGTCTATTCACTTAATTATCTGACGCGTGAACTGGATTTGCCACGTACCCATGCACTGCTGGGCGTGATGATGAGCGCAGTATTGATGACGTGCTTTATCCCGTTCTGGGGAGCGGTTGCTGATCGCGTCGGCAAGGCTCGCGTATACGGGCTGGGTGCACTGTTTGCAGCGCTCTCGGCGTTTCCTGCGTTCTATGTGATGCAGACATTTTCCGACAATATCTATCTGGTCTGGCTTGCCATTATTATTCCGTTTGGCATATTTCATGCTGCGGTGTTTGGCACCATGTCGTCATTTTTCTCATCATGCTTTGATGCCAAGGTGCGCTATACCGCGATTTCATTTGTGTATCAACTGGCAGGCGTTGTGGCGGGTGGTCTCACACCCATTATTGCTACCGTGCTGACCGATATCAATGGCGGCGATCCATGGTTGTTGTGCCTGTATGTCCTGGCGGCCGGTCTGCTTAGTGTTGCATGCACCCGGTGGATTGCCCGGCATGTGCCGGATCAGGTCACATACGCGCGCAGGGAGCCGGCAGGCGCCGCGCAAACCTCGATATCTTGATTCGGTACTGGATCCGGCAGGCGCCGGATCTGCACACAAGGAGTTTTATCAAATGAAAGCACTGGTTTATACCGCACCTAACGAAATGGCGTTACAAGAGCGGCCCCAGCCTGAATTGCACGCGGGGGAAGTGGTTCTGCGTATCGAAGCCGCAGGCATTTGCGGATCAGATATGCATGCCTATCATGGGCATGATCCCAGACGCAAGCCCGGCCTGGTCCTGGGGCATGAGCTGGCTGCCATAGTGGCAGAAAGCGCAACAGACACGATTAAAGTTGGCCAGAGGGTGACGGTCAACCCGCTGATCACCTGCGGGGTTTGCCAATATTGCTTGCAGGGCAGAGACAATTTATGCAGCAATCGTGGCATGGTAGGAATGTCGCGGGCCGGCGCGTTTGCGCAATTTATGTCAGTGCCTGGCAAATCGGTGATTCCCGTTCCTGCCGATATGAAGCCTGTGGTGGCGGCCTTGACTGAGCCTGCAGCCACGGTGCTGCATGCATTGAATCTGGCAATGGAAAAGATGCATCGTCCCTTGCCGGAGGGGCGCGTGCTGGTGATAGGAGGCGGGGCAATTGGACTGCTGACGGCAATTTTGCTGCGCGCATACGGCTGCAAACATGTGGATTTGGCGGAAACCAATGCATTGCGACGGGCGTCGGCCGAACAGCATGCGGGGTGCGTGGCTATAGATCCGATGGCGTCAACGCCCGAGCAGGATTACTACGATCTGGTCGTGGATGCGGTTGGGGCAAAACCCACACGCAATACAGCGCTCAATAGTGTGCGACCCGGTGGCACGATATTGCATATCGGTTTGCAGGACTGGAGCAGCGAAATTGATATGCGCAAGCTGACGCTTGCAGAAATTACCTTGCTGGGAACCTATACCTACACCATGGCTGACATGTACGCCACCGTCAATGCCTTGCACAATGGAACCTTTGGGGATCTTTCCTGGGTAGAGACGCGTTCCCTTGATGAAGGTGTGACAGCATTTACCGAACTGGATCGGGGCAATATTGCTTCGGGCAAAGTGGTGTTGCTGCCGCATTGAGCAACCAGGCGATTCTGCTAGTAGAGGAACGCGATGCACCTGCAGCTGCGGCGCTATGTACCCGACATAACACCGGCAATCTGTGGCACGTTGCACCAGTGGCCGTGATTGATGTTGCGCTCAATGCCGGCGCGGCGATTACGGCATTGAATGGCGCAGCAGGATGCATTGGACGGTTGTAATTGCGCGCTCAATTCATCGCGTCGATTGCGTCTAGAACTCCATCTCTGCCGAAAGCAGAACGGTGCGCGGCGCTGCTGCAGTGGCCACGGTGAGTCGTGAGCTGCTCGATAGCCAGTATTTCTTGTTAAAGACGTTTTCGACGCTGGCGCGCAATGTGAGCGGGCGGCCCTGGAATGTTGTGCGATAACGTGCACTCAGGTCATAGCGTGTCCACGATGGCAGTGTGAGGGTGTTTTCTGCATCATAGGGTGTTGCTGCTGTGTGAATGGCGCGTCCACCCACGCTCAAGCCAGGTACCCAGGGCAAGTCCCAGTCCGCGGCCAGATTGAATGTGCGCTTCGGTACGCCATTGGCCTGGTTGCCTTGATTGACGCCACCCGCAGTGCGGCGCAGTTTGGCATTATAAAAAGTTGCGCTGGCCATCACGCGCAAACCATCGGTCACTTCACCGACTGCAGATAATTCAACACCCCGATTACGCTGCTCTCCGTCGAAACTGTAGATATTGGTGTCCGGGTCAGTAATCGCATTTGGACGATCTACCTGGAAAACCGAGACGGTGGTCATGATGCGACCCCAGTCCACTTTGACGCCGGCCTCGTACTGCTTGGACTTATATGGCGCGAACACCTCGCCGGCATTGGCCGCAGTGGCCGGAGCAGTGCCACCCGTGGTCAGACCCGAGGTAAAGTTACCGTATATCGACACATTGTCCAACGGGCGTACGACAATACCAAAAAGCGGTGATACTGCACTTTCATCATAGGACGACGTTACTGCACCGGCGAGGTTGAAATTCTCCGACTTCACCTGTTGCCTGCGCAGGCCGCCGGTAACCAGGATGCGATCGTCGGCAAACGACAGCGTGTCGGTCAGGGAAATGCTGGAGAGCCGGGTTTCCGAATTCTTGCTGGGCGACTGGCGATCTCCCGTCATGGGGGTCAGTCGTACCGGATCATAGATATTGGAATCGATCGTTTGACTCAATGGCGCAGATAGGTAGAAGCTTCCCGCCTCTGTTTTGAGAATAGAGCCGGACAGGGTGACCAGGTGGTTCACACCAAACGTATTGAATTTCGCGCGTGCGCCAATCTCTGCAGTCTTGTTGCGCGCATAGGCGTCATACCATGAATTTATAACTCGGAAGTTACCCAAATCGTCGACGGCATCGGTCGTGCGTGCAGAAGGAAAATCCTGCTCGCTGGCGCCGTAGTGGTAGCCTGCTGCGGCATAGACCATCAGGCGGTCGGAGATATCGTATTCCAGTCGCGAGGCGATGGTCGAGTCGCGAATCGTCAGGTCGGCGCCTGAATAAATGGCGCGATGACCCGAAGGGGCCGAGGGAATGGTTGCAATATCTGGATGAAACCCGGTCTGCGCACGAAAGTTGTCAACATTCTCGCGTTGTGCGTACGTATCCAGGGACCATCGCAGTTTGGCCGAGCGGTAGTCCAGCGACAGGGCGCCAAGGGCGAATTTCTGGCGACCGTCGTCCAGGCTTGTTTTACCATTGCGGTATACGCCGTTAAAGCGGATGCCCCATTGTTTGTCATCTCCAAAGCGGCGTCCCATATCCACGTGTGCGCCCAGGATTGATTTGCTTTCGTACGTTGTCGTGACACGAGCCAATGATTCATCGTCGGCACGCTTGGTAACGATATTGATGTTTCCGCCTATACTGCCGGTAGGGCTGATGCCGTACATCAGCGTGCCCGGCCCCTTGAGAACTTCAACCCGTTCCATCATGGCCGTTGGCATGCGGTTGGACGACGCCAGGCCATATAGCCCGTTGAAGCCGACATTGCCGCTGTCGACATTGAAGCCGCGGATCTGGAAATCTTCACTGAAACTGCCGGTTGACGTCATTACGCGTACAGACGCTTCGTTGACTACCACGTCGGCCAGGGTGCGGGCTTGCTGGTCATTAAGAAATTGCGATGTGTAATTGGTGGTGCTAAAGGGCGTATCCATGACATCTGATGAACCCAGTACACCAAGCCCACCGCCACGGGCGACCTGGCCGCCGGCGTAGGGTATGGGCAGAGCATCCTCGACCCCGTTTGCAACGATAGGGGTCAGCTGTACGACACTGCTCTGGGCGTAAGCGGCCAGTGGCAATCCCAGAACAGAAACACTAAGTGTATGGATCACAAGCCGGTTCACGAGGGAGGCCGAAACTGACGACGTTGTTTCGCAGGAGGGAATGGCCCTCGCAGGCAGAGTGGTTCTCATGAACTGGCCTTCAATCAATTTGGAAAGGGCAAATTATATAACAATAATGATAATGATTATCAGTAATCCTATCGTTTTTGTTGGCTTTGCATCGGTGAATGGGAATGCAGGTGGCTGTCATGCGCCCTGTGGCGTTGATCTGCTCAAATTTGAGATGCCGTCAGCGTGGTGGCGAAGCTGGTATTGGCATATGTACCCTGGTTACTGCCGGAAGCACGGAACAACCGGGCGTCACTCGCGCGGGGTGTTGAACGTGGGATAATGGTCTTTTTGAAAGTGAATTGTGATGACTGATCAGGCTGTTTTGAAAGTGGTGCTGCATGCGCCAACCGCAGATGCACTGCAGCGTGCCCGCAGCAATGCCGGTAATCTGCTGCGCGAGGAGCCGGGCGCGCGCGTTAAAATTGTGCTCAATGCTCAGGCGGTGATTGCTGCCCTGGATGAGCCGCAGGAGCAGCTTGATGCCATTACCTGGTTATGTCCCAACACCCTGAATCGGGCAGCTCGCCAGAACAGGGCGCCGCTGCAAGTGCTCCCGCACGGCGCTATTCGTGAGCTTGCCCGGTTGCAGCAGGACGGGTGGGTGTACATTCGGGCGTAGCGCAATTGCGTCTCACCCCTTGCACAGATTGCACGTTTAGTGTGCCGATGCGCTGTGAAAAGGCAAAACAGGACGAAAAAAAACGAACCCACTGGATTCGTTTTTTTAACCGGCAATGCACAGCTGATTATTTCAGGTGTGTGCTGACCAGTTTTGTCATTTCGAACATGCTGACCTGATCTTTACCGAAAATGGGCCGCAGTTTTGCGTCGGCATTAATGTTGCGACGGTTTTTAGGATCCTGCAGATCGTGTTTTTTGATGTATTCCCAGATTTTCTTGGTCACTTCTGTACGAGGTAACGGATCACTGCCGATTACTTGAGCCAGCTCAGCGCTGGGAGTCAGCGGTTTCATGAAAGCTGCGTTTGGCTTACGGGCTGGTTTTTCTGAAGTTGTTGCCATATTTGTAAATCTCCATAAAGGCGTGTGTATATTCGTACATGGGAGAGAATAACGTGTAATTTGCCTCTTGCATAGTTTTTTTTTATGCGAAATTGGTGAAAATTACAGATATTGTTTTTTGATGGCAAAATAAAAGAAATTAAAAGAAATAGAGTATATTTTGCATGATTTTTGTGATTTTTTGAAAAATGGCCGATTTGTTAAGAATTATTAGCATTGTCGTGCATAAGCCGCTTTGAGCGGCCTCTGGGGCGTTTTGTTCAGCCGCCGGTCAGTGTAAACCGTTGCTGTCGTGTCAGACGAGGGGGTCTGCGGTGTACATATCGGGTGGCGGTGTCACCGCAATTGCTCAAGATTTGCTCAAAATGCAGTCAGCCCGATCATGGGATGTCGTTGCTTCTCGTTGCTTCTATATGCCGTCGATGCGCCAGCACGAAATTTTCCCTCGGTTTTCTGTATAGTATTGGTCATCAAAAGGACATCCATCATTATGCTGATTACAGATACTGCCATCACCCTTATTCAGCCAGACGACTGGCATTTGCATCTGCGGGACCAGGAGGCGTTGCGAGCCGTGGTTGCGCATTCCGCGCGCCAGTTCCGGCGCGCCATTATCATGCCTAATTTGCGGCCACCCATAACGACGGTGGAGCAGGCCGGGGCCTATCGTGACCGTATTGTCTCGGCACTGCAAGAGGCCGGGCGCGATCCGGCTACCTTTACTCCTCTGATGACGTTGTATCTGACCGAGGGCACGACGGCGCAGGACATTGCGCAGGCCGCTGCATCCGATTTCGTACACGCGGTTAAACTGTATCCGGCCGGCGCCACCACCAATTCAGATGCCGGCGTGACCAATCTGCTGGATCAGTGCGACAAGGCGCTGGCGGCCATGGAAAAACACGGCGTGCCATTGCTGGTGCACGGCGAGGTTACCGATCAGACGGTCGATCTGTTCGATCGTGAAGCGGTATTTATCGACCGGGTAATGATCCCGCTGCGCCAGCGCTACCCAGCGCTGAAAGTGGTATTCGAGCACATTACGACCAAAGAGGGCGTCGATTATGTGACGCAGGCAGAGGGCCCGGTCGCGGCCACGATTACGGCGCATCATTTGCTGTACAACCGCAATGCAATTTTCACCGGTGGGATCCGGCCACACTATTACTGTTTGCCGGTATTGAAGCGAGAAACACATCGACTGGCTCTGGTGGCTGCGGCCACGGGCGATTCCGATCGTTTTTTCCTGGGCACCGATAGCGCCCCGCATGCCCGCGGACTCAAGGAGCATGCCTGTGGGTGCGCCGGCTGTTATACGGCATTGCATGCGCTGGAGTTGTACGCCACGGCATTTGAGCAGGCCGGGCGTCTGGATCAACTGGAGGCCTTTGCCAGTCTGAATGGGCCCGCCTTTTACGGGTTGCCCGTCAATACGGCAACGGTAACGCTGGAGCGCAAGGCGTATGAGATTCCCTATACGCTTGCCTATGGCGCCACCGAATTGGTGCCGCTGGCAGCAGGTGAAACGCTGAGCTGGTCATTTTCCGATTAATCAGATCGGCTGATGCCCTGGATCCTGTGCGCGGCTACCAGCGGCTTTCGCAAGAATAGGGCGGGCTTTAAATAGCGGCGGATCCAGGCATCTGCCGGTTCAGGTCAGTGCGGCGCTGCCAATTTTATCCTGACGCAGTCACCCGACGGACATCGGCAAAGGCAGTTGCGGCGGTTTATCCGATCAATCATGATGTCCAGTGGGTGCGGCGCGCATTAACCGGCTGCCTGTGCCCGCCGGCCTGGCCCTGTCTTGTCCGGCTCGCTGTCGGCTACTTTTGTTAATAGAGTCTTAATGCTATGAAAATTCAGATTACTCCCGAGCGTTACGTGGCGGTCGATGATTATTTCAACGGTCTGCTGCTGGCGGACGATGCTATTCCGGCCAAAGTGCTTGCGCATTGCGAGGCGCATGCCATGCCGGCGATTCAGGTGGCGCCCAATCAGGGCAAGCTGCTGAACCTGCTGGTGCGTATCAAGGGAGCAAAGCGTATTCTGGAGCTGGGCACGCTGGGCGCCTACAGCACCGTCTGGATGGCGCTGGGCATGGGGCCTGGCGGCCGAGTGCTGACGCTGGATTTTGACGAAAACTATGTGAGGGTGGCGCGGGAAAGTCTGCGCATTGCCGCGGTGGATGATCGGGTTGAAATTCGTCTGGGGCGCGCGGCCGATCTGATGCAGGCGCTCATTGATGAAGGCGCTGCGCCGTTCGATTTCATCTTTATGGATGCCGACAAGGAGAACAATCCTCGCTATCTGGAGTTGGCGCTGAAGCTATCGGCGCCGGGCACGGTTATCGTGGCCGATAACGTGGTGCGCCAGGGGCAGATTCTGGACGCCCATTCGGAAGGCAGCAATATCAAAGGCTTGCGTCGTTTCTTTGACGACATGGCCGGCAATGAACGCCTGTCAGCCACGGCTTTTCAGACCGTGGGCAGCAAAGGCTGGGATGGCTTGTCGATTGCCATCGTCAATGGCTGATCAGCCGCCTTTCTTGCTCTCGAGCAATTCCCAGCGCTCCAGCTTGGCCAGCAGGGTTTCTTCAATTTCCAGTAAACGCTCGTGAATGCCGGCGGCTTTTTCCGGGCCATCGGCATACAGGTCGGGCTCCGACAGATGTTGGGTCAGCTCGCTTTGTTCGGTTTCCAGTGCAACGATTTCCTTAGGGATGCGATCCAGTTCCTGTTGTTCCCAATTGCTCAGACGGCCGGATTTGCCATCCTTGCGTGCGCTCGCCTGCGTCGGTCCCGATGCGTTCTTTGCCGACATCGATGAACTCGCGTTATCCTCCGGGTCCTGTATGGACGCAGGTCGCTGGGCCAGCCAGTCGTCGTAGCCGCCCACGTAATCGCGCCATTGTCCGTTGCCTTCGCAGGCAATGGTTTGGGTAATCACGTTGTTCAGGAATGTGCGATCGTGGCTGACCAGCAATACGGTGCCGGAAAACTCTTGCAGCAGTTCTTCCAGCAATTCCAGTGTTTCAATGTCCAGGTCGTTGGTGGGTTCGTCCATGACCAGTATATTGGCCGGGCGGGCGAACAGGCGTGCCAGCAGCAGCCGGGCGCGTTCGCCGCCCGACAGGCTGGAGACGGGCGAGCGGGCACGGGCCGGTGAGAAAAGAAAGTCGCCCAGATAGCTCATGACATGCTTGCGCTGATTACCGATCTCCACCCATTCGCTGCCTGGATTGATGACGTCGGTGAGGGCGGCGCTGTCGTCCAGCTGTTCGCGCATCTGGTCGAAATAGGCCACTGACAGATTGGTGCCCATCCTGACGCTGCCGCTGTCCGGTTCCAGTTTTCCCAGAATGATTTTAAGTAGCGTGGTTTTGCCAGCGCCGTTGGGGCCGATAATGCCAATCCGGTCGCCGCGCATGATGGTTGTGGAGTAATCGCGCAAGACGGTTTTGTCGCCGAAAGCCTTGCTGACGTTTTCCAGTTCGGCAACCAGCTTGCCCGAGCGCTCGCCTGTCGCCAGGGCAAAGTTCACATTACCCACGCGCTCCCGTCTTTCAGTGCGTTCGCGCCGCAACTGCTCAAGCCGTTTTACCCGGCCTTCGTTGCGGGTTCGCCGAGCCTGTACGCCCTTGCGTATCCACACTTCTTCCTGCGCCAGGACTTTGTCGAATCGTTCGTTCTGTACTTTTTCTGCGGCCAGCCATTCGGCCTTGTGGGTTTGCCATTGGCTGAATGTGCCAGGGTAGCTGTGCAGTTTTCCTCGGTCCAATTCCACAATGCGTGTAGTGACGGCATCCAGAAAACGCCGATCGTGGGTAATGACCACGCAGGCCCCGCGATTTTGCAGAATGCGTTTTTCAAGCCAGGCGATACCCAGGAAGTCCAGGTGATTGGTCGGCTCGTCCAGCAACAGGAGATCGGGCTCTTCGACGAAGGCGCGCGCCAGGGCGATACGCTTGCGCGTGCCGCCAGACAAACCGGCGATTTTGGCCTCGGGGTTCAAGCCCAGGTCTTCAATCATGGCGTTTGCCCGCGTAGGGCGCTGCCAGTCTTCTGTGCTTAGAAAATCGCCGACAATGGTGTCGTATACCGTGCTATCTTCGGGAAGTTCGGGTTCTTGCTCGACAGTCATTGAGCGCAGTGAACCCAATCGGGAGATCTCCCCGTCGTCCGGGTCGGCGCGGCCATCCAGGATGCGCAGCAACGACGACTTGCCAGCGCCGTTGCGGCCGATCAGGCCGATGCGGTCGCCCTCGGTAATGGTGAGCGAAGCGTGATCGAGTAGGGCATGATGGCCGAAAGCCAATTGTGCGTTCAGAAGCGTGATGAGCGTATTTGCTGCCATAGGGAAACTGCGAACCTGAAAGAGAAAGCCTGAGAGAGCCAAAATTGAACAATACCAACATTGTCGCATTATTCCTGAGCCCGCTTGTGGATATCGCTGGCTAGTGAGGCATTATCACGGTTACAATAGCGGTCGCAGGAAAGGTTGGGCAATCGCGGTACATCAGTATCGAGGAATGTCCGGACTCCGCAGGGCAGGATAGCGGCTAACAGCCGTCCGGTGGTTTGCGCCATCGAGGAATAGGGCCACAGAGACGAGACTGGCGCGCGGGCTTAACCGCACTGATACGGCCACTTCCGTATGACGTCATCCGATAAGGGTGACAGCGCGTCAGGGTGAAACGCGGTAACCTCTATCCGGAGCAACATCAAATAGGCATGCGTGTGATTCGTCACGAAGGGCGGCTCGTCCAAGCATGCGGGTAGATGGCTTGAGTGCCTTAGTAATAAGGTTGCCAGAGGAATGATTGCCAACCGGGAAACCGGTTTACAGAATCCGGCTTACAGACCTTTCCTGTCTTCTTTTTCTCACATGTCGCTAATGTTAATAAATGCTAATAATTATTCCGAAATTAGCGACTGTTTCTGACATTTTCCTGTAATTAATTTTAACCCCCTGATTTTTATAAACAAAAATTTCGCGTTTTCGGCGAAGTTGGCTAAGTCTTTGTTGTGATTGAAAAAAGTCACTAAATAGAACTTGACCATTTACGCGCATTCACTTAAAGTGGGAAAAAGTAGGATTTTGTGCAAAATTGTGGGATAAAAGTGATATTTCAGGGAAACAGTGCGCTCACGCTGGATGCCAAGGGGAGGATGACCATTCCAACCCGGTATCGTGACGCCCTGACCGAGGCCGCAGACGGCGCCCTGACTGTCACCCGCAACTTTGACGGCGGTTTGCTTATATACCCGCGACCGGTATGGGAAGAGAAACGCGAGGCCATTATGGCGTTTCCCATGTCGGCCCGCCACGTGCAACGCATGTTGCTGGGTAATGCCCAGGACGTCGAAATTGACGGTTCGGGTCGCATATTGATTGCGCCGGAATTGCGTATGGCAACCAGCATTGCGAAAGAAGTGGTGCTGGTAGGCATGGGCAAGCACTTTGATTTATGGGATGCCACGATCTTTGCGCAGCAACAGGCGCAGGATCTGGCCAAGGGTCTGCCTGACAGTCTTGAGCATTTTTCACTGTGATGGCAGAAGCAGGATACGAACACAAGCCGGTTTTGTATGAAGAAACCGTCAACGCGCTGGTACTTGCCGATTTTCACGCCAAATCTGCAGCAGTCAGGCAGTGGGCGTCACCGGCAAAGCGCGATGGTGTGTTCGTAGATGGAACTTTTGGTCGGGGTGGGCACAGTCGCCTGCTGTTGTCTGCCCTGAGCAAAAGTGCCCGGTTGTTTGTGTTTGACAAGGACCCGCGCGCGATAGAAGCGGCAATGCAGTTAAGTCGCGAAGATGCCAGGGTTACGGTGATTCATGATGGTTTTGCCACCATGGTGCCGGCGCTGGCAGAGCAGGGTGTGACGCAGATTGACGGCGTCATGATGGATTTAGGCGTTTCATCGCCACAGATTGATGATGCAGCCAGGGGCTTTTCGTTCATGCGCAACGGCCCGCTGGATATGCGGATGGATACAAGTCGCGGTCAGACGGCCGCGCAGTGGCTGGCCCAGGCCAGTGTGGACAACATGAAGGAGGTCATTAAATATTATGGCGAAGAACGGTTTGCTTTCCAGATTGCAAAGGCGATTGATGCTCGCCGCCAATCCAGCCCTTTGTGCACAACGCTCGAACTTGCCGAGCTCGTCGCAAACGTCGTCCGTACGCGGGAAAAAGGCCAACATCCGGCCACACGCACCTTTCAGGCTATACGGATTCACATCAATGAAGAACTCAAGGAATTGGCGGACACCCTCGCGTCAATTCTGAAGGTACTTGCTCCACAAGGAAGAATGGCGGTGATCAGTTTTCATTCTCTCGAAGACCGCATGGTCAAGCAGTGTTTTGCTGCAGCCTCGTCGCTGCCGCCCGAGCTTGCCCGTATGCCCTTGCGTGAGAGCGAAATGCCCGAGCCGGTTCTGAAAAATCTGGGCAGGGTGTTGGCCGAGGAGAGTGAGGTTCGCGATAATCCGCGCTCGCGCTCTGCCGTGCTGCGTGTTGCCCAACGCACCGAAGCGGTCTGGAACCAGGCGCACGAAAATGCGATCCGCGCAGCGCTACCCGGCATGGATACACAGAAAAGGAGAGGATCGTGGCCCGCCTCGCACTGATATTTCTGATCGGTTTTTTCATGTACAGTGCCATTTCCCTGGTGTCCAGCCGCTATCAGCAACGTTTACTTTATATCGATATTGGTCGGGCCCAGGCCGCCGAGCGTGAACTGGAAGTTGACTGGCGTCACCTGCTGCTTGAACGTGCGCAGCTGACCACCAGCGCCAATATAGACCGGGTGATGTCCGACAAGCTCAGCATGCAGACCCCGCAGATTAATCAAACCGTTTTCATCAAAGAATCAGAAATGAATGCAGTCGCTGCCCGAGCGGCAACGACCACGGAAAAATCTGCTGCCACACCGGCGCCAAGGGGAGCGCAATGAAGCTGAATCTGAATTTGTTCAAATCAAAAAAAACATCACGCGGCGGTTACCAGCCAGGTAGGCGCCCGTCCCAGCATCACTACTACAGCAGCAGCCCGGTGCTGCATGTGCAGATACCCAAGTGGCGTGCGCGTTTGCTGTTTGTCGTGATCAGCCTGGGGTTCACCACCGTCATTGCCAAATCGCTTTACCTGCAGACGGTGAACAACGATTTTCTGCAGGCCGAAGGCGGCAAACGTTACGAACGCACCCTGGTGCTTCCGGCCAATCGCGGGCGTGTGCTGGATCGCAATGGCGAATTTCTTGCGACCAGTATTCCGGCAAGAGCGGTCTGGGCTTCGCCTGAAGAAACCCGAAGCGCCACGCCTGAACAACTGGCGCGCCTGGCGCAGTTGCTGGATATGTCGCTCAAAGATCTGACGACGCGCCTGAGCGGTTCCGATAAAACATTTGTTTACCTGCGCCGTCAACTCGCCATGGAGCCGGCGACCGAAATTCAGAAAATGAAAATTCCCGGGATTGGTCTGCTGTCCGAAACCCGTCGCTCCTACCCGCAAGGTTCGCTGATGGCGCACATCGTGGGCTTTACCAATATCGAAGATCGCGGTATTGAGGGCGTCGAAATGGAATTTAACAAGCAGTTGTCGGGCCAGCCCGGACTGCGTAAAGTGCTGCGTGATCGCCTGGGCCGCATCATTGGCGACATGCAGGAAGTGGAGCCTGCCCGCGACGGACAGAATCTGGAGTTAACCATTGACAGCCGCGTGCAGTTTCTGGTTTCCAAAGCCCTGCAAAAGGCCATCACCGATCATGAGGCCACTTCTGGTGCGGCAGTGGTCGTGGATGCGCAGAACGGTGAAATTCTGTCAATGGTCAGCCTGCCCACATACAATCCCAATATTCAGCAGGAGCGGCGGGGCGCCGCCTTGCGCAACCGGGCCATTACCGATACGTTCGAACCCGGCTCTATCGTGAAGCCGCTGGTGGCTGCGCTGGCGCTTGATGCGGGCGTGGTGACCACAAAAACCAAATTCAATACCGGGCACGGCACTTATCGTTACCAGGGCGCAACCATTACCGACGTGAGTACGCGCAACGGCGTCCTGGACGTGGCTGGCATTATTCGTCGTTCCAGCAATATCGGCATGACCATGATCTCCGAGCGCTTGCGCTCGGACCAGATGTGGACAGTATTCAATGCATTGGGCTTTGGCCAGGCGCCCAATATGGGCTTTCCCGGCGCCGCTTCCGGACGCGTGCGTCCCTGGGAGCGCTGGCGTCCTATCGAACGGGCAACCATGGCCTATGGCTATGGTCTGTCGGTCTCGTTGCTGCAAATGGCGCATGCCTACACAGCGCTGGCACGCAACGGCGATATGATTTCGCTGTCCCTGGTAAAAAACCGGGCCAACCCGACCAGCATCCAGATTTATAAACCGGAAACTGCGCGCGCCGTGCGTCAGATGCTGGAGGATGCGGCCGGCTCTGAAGGTACCAAGATTCAGGGCAAGGTCATGGGATACCGGATTGGCGGCAAGAGCGGCACCGCACGTAAAATTATTGATGGCCGTTATAGCCGTAAAGACTATAGGGGCTCATTCGTGGCCATGGCGCCCATTTCCAAGCCACGCATTATTGTGGCCGTCACGCTTGATCAGCCGCGCAAGGGTGGTTACTACGGCAGCGTGATCTCCGGGCCGGTGGCGGCCTCCATTATTGAAGATACGCTGAAGTATCTGGCCGTCCCTCCCGATGCGCCGATCGAACCAGCTCCTCTTGAGGCGCGAAATACCGTACCCAAGAGGAGCCAGGGATGAATAGCCGACAGATAGCACAATGGCTTGCAGGCCAGGTCACGGATAAAGCGGATTTAAGGCTAGACTCCAGAGACATCCAGAAAGGGGATGTCTTTGTTGCTTGTACAGGTAGCGTAGTTAACGGCCTTGCGTATATTCCCGATGCCATAAAAAAAGGTGCTGCGGCAGTGATTGCCGACGTTGCGAGTACGGACCAGGGCCAGGCATTGCTGGATGCAGCACATGCCGTGCCTGTATTGCCGGTGGTCGGCCTGCGAGCCCATCTGGGCGAGATTGCCGATAGCTGGTATGGCCATCCGTCGGCAGCGGTCTCGGTCATTGCTGTCACGGGCACCAACGGGAAAACCTCTTGCGTGACCTGGATTGCCGAAGCGCTGAACGCCGTCGGCAAGTCCTGCGCGACCATCGGTACACTGGGAACGGTAATGCCGGACGGAGCCAACCTGGGCGGCTATCTGACCACGCCCGATGTACTCACGCTGCACCGGCAAATTGCCCAAATGCGCGATGCCGGCGTTGAGTATGTGGCCATGGAAGCGTCTTCTATCGGCATTGAACAGGGTCGCATGGACGGGCTGCAGGTCAAGGTGGCTGCATTTACCAATCTGACGCTGGATCATCTGGATTATCATCAGAGCATGGCGCGCTATGAAGCGGCCAAGGCGGCTTTGTTTGTCTGGCCGGGGCTCAGTCATGCCATTGTGAATATGGACGATGAGGCCGGTGAACGAATTTTTGCGAAAACCACCGCGCATGCCAGGGCTGGCTATTCACTGAAAGCCGCGCCGCAGGCGACATTCACGGCAATCGAACATGAGTTTCGCGATTATGGTCTGGTGTTTACGCTACGTACCCCCGGTGGCGATGCGCAAGTGACCACGCGCCTGCTGGGTGAGCATTCCATTGCCAATATTCTGCTTGTCGTTGCCGTGCTGGATGCCCTGGGTATTCATTTGCACCAAAGCGCCGGGCTGGTATCGTTGCTTACCCCGGTGCCCGGACGGTTGCAGACCGTTACGCCGGCAGGCGCCGACGCGGGCGGCAAGCGCCCGTTGGTTGTGGTCGATTACTCGCATACCCCCGATTCGCTGGAACGCGCATTGCAGGCCTTGCAGCCGGTCGCCACGGCCCGTGGCGGACAGTTGTTGTGTATTTTCGGTTGCGGGGGCGATCGGGATAAGTCCAAGCGCCCGATCATGGGGCAGATCGCCGCGCGTCTGGCTGATCAGGTGCTGGTGACCAGCGATAATCCGCGCACCGAAGCGCCCGGCGATATTCTGAACGATATTCTCAGGGGCATGCCGCAAGGCGCACGCGCCGAGCCCGATCGCGGCTGCGCGATTATCGAAATGATCCTGAAGGCCGGCGCCGCTGACGTGGTGCTGGTTGCTGGAAAGGGACACGAGACGTACCAGGAAATCAATCACGAACGCCAGCCTTTTGACGATCTGGAGTGGTCGCGACTGGGACTGCTGCTGCGTGATCGGCCCGAGATTTCAACCGACTCCCGGCATATTCCGGAAAACGGGTTGTTTATTGCCATTCGCGGCGAGCTGCATGATGGCCACGAATTTATCGGCGCTGCCGGACAGGCCGGCGCTGTCGCTGCACTGGTCAGCCGCCGCGATCCGGCGGTGGATTTGCCGCAAATTCTGGTTGCCGATACCACGCTTGCCTTGATGAGTATGGGCCATGCCTGGCGTAGCCAGTATTGCCTGCCGCTGATTGCGGTGACCGGCAGTAATGGCAAAACCACGACCAAGGAGATGATCTCCTGCGTGTTGGCCGCTGGCGTCGGCATTGAGCGTCGCTTTGCGACCGAAGGCAATTTGAATAACCAATGGGGCGTGCCGCGCAGCCTGCTTAAATTAACTTCGGAACATCAGATGGCGGTGCTGGAACTGGGCATGAACCATCCGGGTGAAATCGAGCAACTGGCCGCGTTATGCGAACCCAGTATCGCAGTGGTGACCAATGCGCAGCGCGAGCACCAGGAATTCATGCACACGGTCCAGGCCGTAGCCATTGAAAACGGACAGGTGTTTTTGTCCCTGCCGACTGACGGGACTGCTGTTTTTCCCGCCGATGAACCTTACGCTGATTTGTGGCGGGAGCTGGCCGGCAAGCGTCGGGTGCTGACCTTCGGGCAGACGCCCGATGCCGATTTTTATGCCGAATCTGTGGTTCCCGATCCGCTTGGCATTTCGTTTGTCATGAAAACCCCGGCAGGACAGATCGATGTGCGCCTGGCCATCGCCGGCGCCCACAATGTGCGTAACAGTCTGGCGGCAGCGGCTTGCGCCCATGCTGCAGGCATTAGTCTGGCAGATATCCGTGAGGGTCTGCAGGCATTTGCCCCGGTCAAGGGACGAATGCGCAGCCATACCCTGTCCGGCGGCCTCACGCTGGTCGATGACTCGTATAATGCGAATCCGGACTCTGTAATTGCAGCGATCGATGTTCTGGCTGCGCTGCCTGCGCCAACCGTGCTGGTTCTGGGCGATATGGCCGAAGTAGGCGAGAATGGGCCGCAAATGCATGAGGAAGTGGGGCAATACGCCCGTAATAAAGGCATTTCATATGTGTTTACATATGGCAATGCCAGTGCGCTGGCCGCGCAAGCGTGTGGCCCGACGGCAGAACATATGACAGATATACATGAAATCGCAGAAAGGGTCGTTGCAAGACAGCCCGCAAGCATACTGGTAAAGGGCTCTAGATCGATGCGGATGGAACGGGTAGTACAGGACTTGCTGTCCTGGTCAGAAACAAAAGAGGCCGGTCATGCTTTATGAACTAACCCGGTGGCTCTCGCCAACATTTTCCGTCCTGAGTGTTTTTGAATACATTACGTTGCGGGCCATGTTTGCCTGCGCAACCGCGCTGTTTATCGGGCTGATGGCCGGGCCGCATGTGATTCGCAAGCTGACCGAGCTCAAAATCGGCCAGGCCGTGCGCAGCTACGGCCCCGAGACCCATCTGGTCAAAAACGGCACGCCGACCATGGGTGGCGCGCTGATTCTGATTGCTATCGGGATTACGACATTGTTATGGGCAGACCTGAGCAACCGTTTCGTCTGGGTTGTGCTGCTGGTCACCTTCGGCTTTGGCGCCATTGGCTGGGTCGATGACTATCGCAAGGTGGTTCATCGTAATCCGGAAGGCATGTCCTCGCGCGAAAAATTCATGTGGCAGGCCATTATTGGCCTGATCGCCTCTGTGTACCTGACGTTTGCCGTCTCGGCGCCTGCCAATGCGGATATTTTCCGCCTCATGTGGGCCTGGGTGAGCAGCGGCTTTACCATGCCACTGCCTTCCCGTGCCGACCTGATCGTACCGTTTTTCAAAAGCGTGAGTTATCCGCTGGGTGTTTTCGGTTTTGTGATTCTGACCTGGATGGTGATTGTAGGGGCCAGTAACGCCGTGAACCTGACCGATGGGCTCGACGGCCTGGCCATTATGCCAACCGTCATGGTCGGCAGCGCGTTGGGTATTTTTGCTTACGTGGTCGGCCGCGTGGACTATTCCAAATACCTGCTGTTCCCGTATATTCCAGGTGCGTCCGAAGTGCTGGTGTTGTGCGCTGCACTGGGCGGCGCCGGCCTGGCCTTTCTGTGGTTCAACGCCTATCCTGCCCAGGTGTTCATGGGCGACGTGGGCGCGCTGGCGCTGGGCGGCATGCTGGGTACGATCGCCGTGATCGTGCGCCAGGAAATCGTGCTTTTCATTATGGGCGGCGTATTTGTGGCTGAAACGCTGTCGGTCATGATCCAGGTGTTCTGGTTCAAATACACAAAGAAAAGGACCGGCACCGGCAGGCGAATATTGCGCATGGCGCCGCTGCATCATCATTTTGAAGTGGGTGGCTGGAAAGAAACCCAGGTTGTGGTGCGTTTCTGGATTATTACGATGATGCTGGTTCTGCTGGGACTGGCGACACTTAAATTGCGATGAGTACCGATACAGGCGGCGTGGCCGTTTTCCCCTCTCGTGTCCTGATTCTTGGCCTGGGTGAAACCGGGCTGGCTTCGGCGTTGTGGTGCCTGCGCCAGAATGCGGCATTGCATATTGTCGATACGCGGGACTGCCCGCCAGGTCTTGCCGCACTGCAGGAGCAAGGCCAGGGCGATGTTACGCACTTCCTGGGCGCCCAGGCATTGACCGATGCCGCGCTCGAAGGCGTGCAGCAGATCATCCTGAGTCCTGGTCTGGCACCGTCGGAGCCGACGCTGGCTGCCTTTCTGGTAAAGGCGCAGCAACGGCAGATCCCGGTCATCGGCGAAATCGAACTGTTTGCCCTGGCCCTGGCCGATCTTGCAACAACACAAGGCTATAAGCCACAGGTGCTGGCCATTACAGGCACCAACGGCAAAACCACGGTTACCTCGCTGACACAAGCCATGCTCGAGACGGCGGGCAAAACAGCCATCGCAGCGGGCAATATCAGCCCTTCGGCGCTGACCGCGCTCATGCAGGCGCTGGACGCGCAGTCGCTGCCGCAGGTCTGGGTGCTGGAACTGTCCAGTTTCCAGATGCAGACGACGCAGTCACTGGCGCCGGATGCCGCCGCCGTGCTGAACCTGACGCAGGACCATCTGGACTGGCATCGCGATATGCAGGAATATGCCGCTGCCAAGGCACGCTTGCTGGCTCTGAGCCGGGTTGCCATTGTTAATCGCAACGATGCCGCCGTCGTGGCCATGATCGACGATATCAATGATGTCCAAGTGCGCAGCTTTGGTGTTGATGCCCCCATATTGGTGGGAGATGCCGGCATGGAAGCCGCGCATGGCGTGACCTGGATTACCGCCAGTGAAAAGGATGATTTCGAATTGCCTGAAGCGCCTGGCGCCAGGCGCAAGAAAAACGCCGAAAAGCCCCGACGCAAACCGGGCCTGATCAAGCGCCTGATGCCGGCCGACGCCATGCAGATTCGCGGGCAGCACAATATGCTCAATGCCCAGGCCGCGATGCTACTGTGCCGCGAGCTAGGGATAGGCTGGGGCCCCATGCTCAACACGCTGCGGGATTTTGCCGCCGGGCTGTATCGGACGCAATTTGAACGCAGTATCCGTGGTGTTGATTTTTTCAACGACAGCAAGGGCACCAATGTGGGTGCGACCGTGGCTGCTCTCGAAGGCATGGGACGCGATATTGTGCTTATTGCCGGTGGTGTGGGCAAAGGCCAGGATTTTTCTCCGCTGGCTGCACCTGTGCGGCGTTGCGCCCGCGCGGTCATTCTGATCGGTGAGGCGACAGCGGTTATCGAACAGGCGCTGGCACAGACCGGCGTAGCATGTCATCGCGCCGAATCCCTGGACGCGGCGGTCAGACAGGCCCTGGAACTGGCGCAGCAGGGGGACGCAGTACTGATGTCTCCGGCATGTTCCAGCTTCGACATGTTTAAAAGCTATGCGCATCGCGGCCAGGCTTTTTCTGCTGCCGTGCATGAGCTGGCGCTGGATAATGGAGAAGTGGCATGAGTCTGCTGGGCGATCTGAGAGCAAGCGTCAATGCGGTCAAGCCTGGCCGCACCAGAATGCGCAATTACGACCTGCTGCTGGTTGCCGCGGTTGTCGCTCTGCTGATGTTCGGCTTGCTGATGGTGTTTTCAGCCTCGATCGCCCTGGTGGACGGACCCAAGTATTCCAATTCCACCCGCTATTATTTTTTCGTACGCCATGCCGTTTTCATTGCAGTAGGCCTGGTGGGTTTCGCGATTACGATTTCGCTGCCCATGCATATCTGGGAGAAATTTACTCTCCCGCTGTTTTTTGTGTCGCTCTTTATGCTGGTGCTGGTGCTTATTCCGCACATCGGTAATGAGGTCAACGGCGCGTATCGCTGGATTCCTTTGGGGCCGTTGAATTTTCAGCCATCCGAACTGACCAAGCTGGCCATGCTGCTTTTCGCTGCTGACTACACCGTGCGCAAGCAAAAGTACATGCATGATTTCTGGCGCGGCTTTGCGCCCATGATGGTGGCCCTGGGCGTGGTCGGTATTTTGCTGTTGCTTGAGCCTGATCTGGGCGCCTTTATGGTCAGCGTCTCGATCGCAGTGGGGATTCTCTTTCTGGGCGGCATCAGCGCGGTGTTGTTTCTGTTGCTGGTCGTCGTGCTGCTGGGTTGCTTTGCCTTGCTGATCCTGATGGCCCCTTGGCGTGTGAAACGTATTTTTGCCTATCTGGACCCGTTTGATCCTGAGACGGTGCAGTCTACCGGTTACCAGTTGGCTCATTCGCTGATTGCTATCGGGCGTGGCGAGTGGTTCGGTGTCGGGCTGGGGTCCAGCGTCGAAAAGCTGCACTACCTGCCCGAAGCACATACCGATTTCATTATGGCTGTAGTGGGTGAAGAACTTGGATTCGTCGGCATTATTGCCGTCGTGGTGCTGTTTCTGATTATTGTGCATCGTGGCTTTGAGATCGGCCGGCAGGCCATCGCCATGGATCGCGAATTCAGTGGCCTGGTGGCGCAGGGTGTGTCCATCTGGATGGGCGTGCAGGCGCTGGTCAATCTTGGCGTGTGCCTGGGGCTGCTGCCGACCAAGGGCTTGACTTTGCCCCTGGTCAGTTATGGCGGCTCGTCCATTGTGATGAACCTGGTGGCCGTCGCCATTCTGATGCGCGTGGACTATGAAAGTCGCCTGATGATGCGGGGAGAGCGCCCCGACCGAAGGCCCTTGCGAGAATATCGATGACTAGCGTTCGTTCCGATTCGCGTACGTTGCTGGTGATGGCTGGCGGGACCGGCGGGCATATCATGCCCGGTCTGGCCGTGGCCGCACAAATGCGTGCGCGGGGCTGGCAGGTCGTGTGGCTGGGCAATCCGGACAAAATGGAAGGTCGCCTGGTACCAGCCGCGGCGATTCCTCTGCTGCCATTGCATTTTGCCGGTTTACGCGGCAAGGGACCGGTGGCGCTGCTCAAATTGCCATTCATGTTGGGCAAGGCCTGCCTGCAGGCGCGACGCGCACTCAGGCAGTGCCGGCCTGCAGTTGTGCTGGGCATGGGAGGCTATGTCGCGGTGCCGGGCGGCCTGATGGCAAAACTGGCCAATATTCCGCTGGTAATTCATGAGCAGAATGCGGTTGCCGGTACAGCGAACCGATGGCTTGCTAAAATGGCGGCTTTCGTATTGACGGGTTTTCCAGACGTGCTGCCTGGCGGACAGATGGTGGGCAATCCTGTGCGCGATGAATTGGCCAATACGCCGGAACCGGGTGTGCGCTATGGCGCGCGCGACGGTGTCCTGCGTATTCTGGTGGTGGGCGGCAGTTTGGGTGCGCAGGCCCTGAACACCGTGGTACCCGCCGCCCTCGCGCAGATCGCACCGGGGCAGCGTCCGCAAATCATGCATCAGGCCGGCGAGCAGCATATTGCCAGCCTGCAGGACACCTATAAGCAGGCGGATGTCAGTGCAGAATGTCTGCCTTTCATCGATGATATGGTCTCGGCCATGATGTCGGCCGACCTGATTATCTGCCGTGCCGGCGCCATGACGGTGGCCGAGGTGGCTGCGGTCGGGGTGGCCGCGTTGTTTGTGCCGCTGCCGCACGCCATCGATGACCATCAGACGGCAAATGCGGCCTGGCTGACCAGCCGCAATGCGGCCTGGGCACAGCCCCAGAGCCAATTTACCGCTGCCTGGCTGGCCGAATGGATACAAAGTCGTACTCGTGATCAATTGATGCAGACTGCAGTGGCTGCCAGAGCCTGCGCCAGAACGCAGGCCACACAGACCATTGCGGATATTTGCGAGCGCGCGAGCGCAGGAAAAACATGAAACATCGGATTAGACACATTCACTTTGTCGGTATCGGCGGCTCCGGTATGAGCGGTATTGCCGAAGTTCTGGTGAATCTCGGATATAAAGTCAGCGGCTCGGATCTGCAGGAGTCGGCGGTGACCCGTCGCCTGGAACAATTGGGGGCGCAGATTTTCATCGGCCATCATGCCGAAAATGTTGGCGAGGCCGACGCCATTGTTACATCTACGGCCGTAGCCAACAGCAACCCCGAGGTCCTCACGGCCCGGGCCAAGCGAATTCCCGTGGTGCCGCGCGCCATTATGCTGGCTGAGCTGATGCGCCTTAAACGCGGCATTGCCATTGCCGGCACGCACGGCAAAACCACGACCACCAGCCTGGTGGCCAGTGTGCTGGCCGCTGCCGGCCTGGATCCAACCTTTGTGATCGGCGGCCGCCTGAATTCGGCTGGCGCCAATGCGCGGCTGGGGCAGGGTGAATATATTGTGGTCGAGGCTGACGAATCCGATGCCTCGTTCCTGAATCTGTTGCCTGTCATGTCCATCATTACCAATATCGATGCGGACCATATGGACACGTATGGTCACGATATGACGCGATTAAAAAGCGCTTTTGTCGAATTTACCCAGCGCATGCCGTTCTACGGCAGCGCCATCGTCTGTGTCGACGACAGCAACGTTCGCAACATTATTCCGTTTATCTCGCGCCCGCTGGTGACCTACGGGTTTGGTGAAGAAGCCATGTACCGGGCGGTCAACGTGCAGCCTCGGCAAACCTGCATGGCATTTACCGTTGAACGGCGGATTACCCCGGCCAAGCGCCTGCCGGACCTGGATATCGTGCTGAATCTGCCCGGCCGTCACAATGTGCTGAACTCGCTTGCCGCCATTGCCGTGGCCACCGAGCTGGAACTGGCCGACCAGGATATCGTGAGCGCCCTGGCTGGTTTCAATGGTGTCGGTCGCCGCTTTTCCTATACCGGAGACTTCGCGGTTCCGCAGGATCATGGCGGCGGTACCTATACGCTGATCGATGACTACGCGCATCATCCCATCGAAATGGCCGCCACGGTCGAGGCGGCGCGCGGTGCCTGGCCCGAACGCCGGCTGGTCCTGGCTTTCCAGCCGCATCGATATACACGCACCCGCGATTGTTTCGAAGACTTTGTCAATGTGCTCAGTCGGGCAGATGCCGTGCTGTTAAGCGAAGTGTACGCCGCCGGCGAGCAACCCATTGTGGCTGCAGATGGCCGGGCTCTGTCGCGTGCATTACGTGTGGCGGGCAAGGTGGAGCCGGTTTTTGTGGAAGATGTAGCCGAACTGCCGCAAGCAATTATCAATTTTGTTCGCGACGGAGATGTGGTCATTGTTATGGGCGCCGGCTCAATCAACAAGGTTCCGGGTCAGTTGGGAGAGCATCATGAGCAATGATTTCGGCAAAGTGGGCGTGTTGTATGGCGGCCAGTCGGCAGAGCGCCCGGTGTCGCTGGTTTCCGGCAAGGGCGTCTATGAAGCCTTGCTCAGCAAGGGTATTGACGCCCATCTGTTTGATACTGCCGAGCATTCCCTGGCAGAACTGGCTGCGGCCGGTTTCGACCGTGTTTTCATTGCCCTGCACGGCCGGTATGGCGAAGACGGTTCCCTGCAGGGGGCGCTGGAACTGCTGCGCATTCCCTATACCGGTAGCGGCGTGATGGCCTCCGGGCTGGCCATGGACAAAATCATGACCAAGCGCATCTGGATCGAACAGGGTATTCCTACGGCGCCTTATTGCACGGTGCGCACCCGCCAGGATATGGATGAAGCCAGTCAGATGCTGGGCTATCCCTTTATTCTTAAAGCGCCCCATGAGGGGTCCACGCTGGGGTTGAGCAAAGTGACCGGCCCGCAAGAGATGTCAGCTGCCTTTGACGAGGTTTTCCAGTTTGACAGTGAATTGCTGGCCGAAAAATTCGTCGTCGGGCGTGAGCTGACCGTTGCCATTCTGGGCAAGGGCGATACGGCGCGGGCGTTTCCAATTATCGAAATCGTGGCGCCCGATGGCAAATACGACTTTGAGCATAAATATGTCTCGGACGAAACGCAATACCATTGCCCGGCGGACCTGCCGCAGGATCTGGCCGCCAGCATCCGGCACACTTGCGAGCAGGCGTTTGTCGCAGTTGGCTGCGAGGGCTGGGGCCGTGTTGACGTGATGCTGGACAATGACAATCGCTATTTTCTGCTGGAGGTCAATACCTCTCCGGGCATGACGCCACATTCGCTGGTGCCCATGGGCGCCAAGGCCGAAGGCGTCAGTTATGCCGATTTGTGCGTACAGATCCTGGCGCAGGCCAGCTGCAAGATCCAGCGTACCAAACCCGTGACGCAGGCAGGACTGTAAATGATTACGCCAAGCGCCCGTATTACCAACTTCGTCGCCAACCTGATCATGTTGTTGGCGGTAGTGGTATTGCTGGGCGCTGGCGGATACTGGCTGATTCACCGGCCCATGTTCAATCTGACCCGCATCGTGATCGAGCCGATGAAGGGCAACAAGCTTGAATACGTGTCGCCGGCAAGTATCCAGCAGACGATTGCGGGCAAGTTGCAGGGCAATTTTTTTACCATCAATCTGCCCGAATCGAAAAAACTGTTCGAGCAGTCGCCCTGGGTCCGCCATGCCGATATTACCCGTGTCTGGCCCGATGGTCTGCTGCTCAAGATCGAAGAGCAGGAGCCGTTTGCGTACTGGAACGAGCGGCAGATGATCAATACCTGGGGTGAAGTATTTACTGCAAACCAGGCGGAACTGCCCGAGGATGCGGATTTACCACAGTTTAACGGACCATCCGGGTCCGAAATGCTTGTGGTACAGCGCTATGCTGAACTGGTGCGCTGGCTGGCGCCGCTAAATTTGGGTGTAGATGAGATTACGCTTAGTGATCGCTATGCATGGCGTGTAGAATTGAACGATAATACCAAACTGATATTGGGCAGGGACCCCGGGGCCGATGCATTAAACCCACATGGCGGGCAGGGTGCGGTATCATTTGCATCTACGATTGAACGTTTTGTTCAGGCGTGGCCTGTTTTAAAAGAAAAGGTAGCCGGCCGGCAGATCGCCCAGGTGGACTTGCGTTATACCAAAGGTTTTGCCATCACCTTCGAGCCGGCAGCGACAACACAATCGGATAGTAAAGAGAAAAAATGACTCGTGACCTAAAGGACCTCATCGTTGCTTTAGACATAGGCACCAGCAAAGTGGTGGCAGTGGTGGCTGAAGCTTTGCCTGAAGAAGGGCGCTTTGAAGTAATCGGACTTGGACAGCATGAATCCAAGGGTATGCGCAAAGGGGTTGTGGTCAATATTGAATCCACGGTCAATTCCATTCAGCGCGCCCTTGAAGAGGCTGAGCTGATGGCCGATTGCAAAATCCGTGAAGTATATACGGGCATTGCCGGCAACCATATTACCAGCTTCAACTCCAGCGGCATGGTCGCGGTCAAGGACAAAGAAGTATCGGAAGCCGATGTGGCGCGCGTGATCGAGACAGCCAAGGCGGTCAATATCCCCACCGATCATCAGGTGCTGCATGTGCTGACCCAGCAATTTATCGTCGATTCGCAGGAAGATATCCGCCAGCCGGTAGGCATGAGTGGCATCCGGCTTGAAGTGCGCGTGCACATTGTGACCGGTGCGGTCAGTGCGGCGCAGAATATTGTCAAATGCGTGCGGCGTTGCGGTCTGGAAGTGCAGGACCTGATTTTGCAGCCGCTGGCCTCATCCATGGTCTGCCTGACCAATGATGAAAAGGAATTGGGGGTCGTGCTGGTCGATATCGGCGCGGGCACCACCGACATCGCCATTTTTACTGGTGGCGCAATTCGTCATACAACCGTATTGCCGGTATCGGGCGACCAGGTGACCAGTGATATCGCGGCCATGCTGCGTACGCCGACGCCCGATGCCGAAGAGATCAAATTGCGTTACGGGATTGCCAAGCAGGTGCTGGCCAATCCCGATGAGCTTATCGAAGTGCCTGGCCTGGGCGATCGCGATGTGCGTCGCGTCAAGCGGCAAACCCTGGGCGCCGTCATTGAACCGCGTATTGAAGAGCTGTTCATGATGGTGCAGCAGGTTGTGCGGGACTCCGGTTACGAAGACCTGATTGCCTCGGGCGTCGTATTGACCGGCGGCACGGCACTTATGCCAGGCATTGTCGAGCTGGCTGAAGATGTCTTTCTCAAGCCGGTGCGCGTTGCCGTTCCCGACTATCGCGGCAGTCTTGCCGACATGGTCCGCAACCCGCGGTTTTCCACAGTCATGGGGTTGTTGACCGAAGCGCGCGTGCAGCGTTTGCGTGGTGGTAAGATTAAGCAACAAAATGGAACGCTAAAAGATATTATTTCCCGCATGAAAGAGTGGTTTATGAATTAGAATACGCAAGAGGCTGAGACGTTTGTTTCAGCAGTTGCAAAAAGGGGCGTGTTTCATGTCCCTTATGGTGTTTTGTTAGCGCGATGTGAAGCATTTTGCAAGACACCGCGGCAGCAGTGCAGCAAAGCAGCAGAAGGTTGTCGATGTACCGCCGGGCAGGGCGGATCAACTGCCAGACAATGGCCGGGCAGGTGGCCATGGAGACGGTTCAAGTACGATGCGAGACAGGCGCTGGCATTGTTTTTGAGACGGTTTCCGAAAAACGCAGTGGCACTTTTCGTTAATACGTTTCGGAATACAGGAGTTGGGATATGGACTTTCAATTATTGGACGATAGCAGTAACAGCGGTACCGTAATCAAGGTGATAGGTGTGGGTGGTGCAGGTGGTAATGCCATTTCACACATGATGCGGGCCGGCCTCAAGGGCGTGGATTTCATCTGCGCAAACACAGACATGCAGGCGCTGATCGGAACCGAAGCACCGGTTCAGATCCGTCTGGGCCGCAGTGGTTTGGGCGCAGGCGCCAAACCTGAACAGGGGCGTGCAGCAGCAGAAACTGCACGCGAAGAAATTCGCGCCGCGCTCAATGGCGCAAATATGGTATTTATTACCGCCGGTATGGGTGGCGGTACAGGGACGGGGGCAGGTCCTGTTGTGGCTGAAGTGGCCAAGGAACTGGGTATCCTCACCGTTGGTGTCGTTACAAAACCATTTTCGTTCGAAGGAACCAAACGGCTGCGCGCTGCCGAAGAAGGCATTGCCGATTTGTCCAAGCACGTTCACTCGCTGATCGTGGTGCTGAATGAAAAGCTGTATGAACTGATGGGCGACGATGCTTCTCAGGACGACTGCTTCAAGGAAGCCGACAACGTGCTGTACAACGCATGCGCAGGCATTGCAGAAATCATTAATGTTCAGGGTAATATCAACGTCGACTTCGAAGACGTGAAAACCATCATGGGCGAACATGGCCAGGCAATGATGGGTACTGCGGTCGCCTCCGGTCCGGACCGTGCTCGCATCGCCGCAGAAAACGCGATTGCCTGCCCGCTGCTCGAAGGTGTGGACCTGAACGGTGCGCGTGGCCTGCTGGTCAACATTACCGCCAGCCGTTCACTTAAAATGAGCGAAACCCGTCTGATCAACGAAATCATCAGCAGTTACGCTGCCAAAGACGCCACTATTATCGTTGGTAGCGCTTACGATGACGATATGGCTGATGAGCTGCGCGTTACCGTTGTCGCAACGGGTCTGGGTCGCAAGCAGCCGGAACTGGTTGTCAATAACGGTTCCGATGTCGAGTTTGAGGCATTGACCGGGACGCACGGCGGCAATACCGATCTGTACGGTGGCAGCTTCCTGAATCAACCTAGCGGTGGCCGTGCACCTGTGCCTCCTACCGTGATTCGTTCTGGTCGTGGCGGCGCTGCGCCTAACAAGGCGCAATTTGAACAGCAGGTTCGTGCAATGGAATCTTCGGGGGTCGAGCGTTTCGACATTCCGGCCTTCCTGCGTAAACAAGCCGACTGATCGCCGTTTTCTTCCCAACACGGCGTCCGGGCTGCTGCCCGGTCCGGACCCGTTCGCTCCTATGAATTGGCGCTAGTCAGCAAAAACGACCCCTCGGGGTCGTTTTTTCGTCATTGCCGCCCATCTCCGGTTTCAGATGCCAATTGAAACAGTTGTGCTGTCAATCAAGGGCTTTCAAGCGTAAATCAGAGTAAAATACTCGGAAACGATACGTGTCTGCGGACATTGCGTATCAAAAATTGGCTTTGGCAGCCCGGCGCAAGCAACAAACCGGCTGCAATGCAGTATTGGCGCCACATTAGTTACAGGCCGCCACTATCTGCGCGTCGCGCCTTGCTTGCTGGACATTCAAAGGACGGCGCCACTTGTGTCTGGTCCCGTCATCAGGCAGCTTGCTATCCATCTTATTGGTGACAGTGAACGGCCAGCCACGACATCCTTTTACGGATGCTTCCATGAATATTGTTACATTTTTGTGAATTGAGATTACGATGCTACGACAAAGAACCATTAAGAACCTGGTGAAAACCACCGGCGTCGGCATGCATTCAGGTCGCAGGGTTGAGATCACTTTACGGCCTGCCCAAGCCAATACCGGCATTATTTTCCATCGGGTAGACACTCCCGAGGTTGTTGACCTGCCCGCCGTGGCGGACAAAGTGGGTGATACCCGCATGGCGTCTGTACTGCAGAACGGCAGTGTACGCGTGTCAACAGTAGAGCACTTGATGTCGGCATTGGCCGGCCTGGGCATTGACAATATCCACGTGGATCTGAATGCCGAAGAAGTACCTATTATGGACGGTAGCGCCGGGACCTTTGTGTACCTGTTGCGCTCGGCCGGTATCGAAGAGCAGGATGCGCCGAAGCGCTTTTTGCGCGTTCTGAAAACCATTGAAGTGCAGGAGGGCGAAGGAGAAAACGCCAAATGGGCCCGCCTTGAGCCCTATGCCGGCTTCTCCCTGGCCTTTTCAATTAACTTTCATCACCCGGCCATTGATTCAACGGCCAGTTTTGCCGAAGTGGATTTTGCGCGCGATTCTTATACGCGGGAAATTGCCCGGGCGCGCACTTTCGGTTTTGCGCAGGAAGTGGAAGCCATGCGCGCCCACGGTCTGGCGCGTGGCGGCAGTCTGGATAACGCCATCGTGATGGATGAGTTTCGGATCCTGAATTCGGACGGCCTGCGTTACGACGACGAATTCGTCAAGCACAAGATACTGGACGCCATTGGCGATCTGTATCTGATCGGCCATCCGTTGCTGGCGCGTTATGTGGCCTGCAAATCCGGCCATGCGTTAAATAACAAGCTGGCGCGTACGCTGCTGTCGCAGCCCGATGCCTATGAAATTATTACCTATGATTCCGCAGCGGCAGCCGCCGATGCCGTGAGTCAGGATTGGCGTTTGGCCTGATTTTTTTCAAGAATCCGGGCCAGTGTTTCAGCCAGTTGCTGGTTGTCCGTGGTTTGCTGCAGTTCAAGCAAGGCGTCACGCGCTTGTTCGCCCAATGCGTGTCTGGTGATCGGTGGCGTTGAGGCTGCCGTCATCGCGGTGCTCTTGAGCCCGGCCTGGATTTTTATGCGGATTTGATCCACCCGTTGCCCTTTTGCGACCAGCAGCTGATGTATAGTTGTGGTCAATTGGCGAATTTTTGCTGCGTGGGCAGCGCTGGGAACGGCAATAATCAATGTGCCATTTTCCAGCCCGACCACGCGACACGCATGACCCACGGGAAGTTGCAGGGCCTGTGCAATCAGTCCCTGTATCAGGTTGAACTGTTCTGCTGTTTCCAGCAACCGGCCCCGGCGGGTGTCATGTCCCAACCAATTTGCGGCCGTTTTACCTTCGCCTCGATCGCGGCGCGAAGCACCGTTTTTTTTGTAAAACAGAGCCATTATTTTAAACAGGTACGAAATTGAAAGAAGAGCAACATGCTTCGCAGAATACCACTCCTGTGAAGACAAAGAAAGTATGGACGTTTAGCGTGTCCATGCTCAGCCTGGGCCTGGCAGTTGCCGCCGGCGCCTTGCTGGAACGCCATTTTGGGCTGCCATCGCTGCCCATGCACGAACAAGTCGCTTCGGTAGAGTCTACACCCGAAGCGCTGCGTGATGCGGCCTTAATCCACCATAATCTGAATGTGATGGCCTCACAGATCGGGCAGTTGCGAGCCAAGGCAGATACCATCGCCCGGTTGGGCGAACGCCTGGCCGTGAGTACCGGTGCCGAAGCTGAGACCTCGGAATTGCACAAGCTGCTCAGCCAGAACGCCCTGGCCAGTGACGAGCCGATGGAAGATCTGGAGCCGGAGAACGACAGCGTTATGTCTGCCGAGGAACTCGGGCGTGAGCTCGATAGCCTGAAAGTGGCCTTGTCGCACGGCGATGACATGCTCAAAACCGCCGATCTGGCAATGCAACTGCAAGGTGCAGAACAGCAGCGTACGCCCACCGCCATTCCGGTTTCCATGAACAATGCACGAATTTCTTCCACTTACGGCTGGCGCAAGAACCCGGTTACCGGGCGTCATATGCTGCACAGTGGGGTTGATTTTGCCGCGCCGGCTGGCACGTCCGTTTATGCGGCCTCGGCCGGCATCGTGGTGGCCGCGGGCTGGATGAGTGCCTACGGCAATGTGGTGGACATCGATCATGGCAAGGGCGTGGTCACGCGCTATGCACACAATTCAAAGCTGCTGGTCAAGGCAGGTGATCTGGTGGCCAAAAGACAGGTCATCGCCAAGGTCGGAAGCACCGGGCGCTCCACCGGCGCTCACGTGCATTTTGAAGTGCGGGTCGACGGCGAGCCGACAGATCCGATCGCCTTTCTGAGCCAGATGTCGTCGTCCACTGCGGTGGCCAGCACGACGCCGGACAGTCTGCTTAAACGGGCAGAGCAGGTGGGAGCGGCAGCGCTCAGTAGCAAAATCGTCACGGATACAAAAGAGCACGTCAGATTGCCTCCGGGAATCACTACCCGGCCTCGTATGCGTTAAACTATCGTGATTTTCTCGTGATGACTCACTAACCTGTCAGGAAGAACACCCATTGAAGTCTTCCTGATTACTCTGAAAGCAGAATGATTTCTTTACTCAAAAAAATTGTTGGCAGCCGTAACGATCGCCTTCTGAAGCAGTATCGCAAAATGGTTACCAGAATCAATAGTCTGGAAAAAACCGTCGAAGCCCTGACCGATGAAGCGCTGGCCGCGAAAACCCAGGAATTCAAGGCTCGCTATCAGCAGGACGGAGATCTGGACGCCATGTTGCCCGAAGCTTTCGCAGTTGTGCGTGAAGCCTCGCGTCGGGTACTGGGTATGCGTCATTTCGACGTACAGCTGATCGGCGGCATCACCCTGCATTACGGTAAAATTGCCGAGATGCGCACGGGCGAAGGCAAGACGCTGATGAGTACGCTGCCTGTTTATCTGAATGCCATGTCAGGCAAGGGCGTGCATGTGGTCACGGTCAATGACTATCTGGCGCGTCGTGATGCGCAGCAAATGGGTCGACTGTATAACTTTCTGGGCCTGTCCGTGGGTGTGGTGGTGCCAGAGCAGGACAGCGCAGAGAAGGTCGCTGCATATCGCGCCGATATAACCTACGGTACCAATAACGAATTCGGCTTTGATTATCTGCGCGACAATATGGAATATCGCGCCGAAGACCGGCGCCAGCGCGAACTGACCTACGCCATTGTCGATGAGGTCGATTCGATTCTGATCGATGAGGCCCGTACACCGCTGATCATTTCCGGCCAGGCCGATGACAATACCGAACTGTATGTCAAGATGAATCAGGTTCCGGCTATGCTCACGCGCATGGCGTCCGAGCCCAAGCCGCAGGAACCGGAGCCCGAAGGCGATTTCTGGGTGGATGAAAAATCCCAGCAAATTTACCTGTCTGAAGCAGGGCACGAACATGCAGAAGAAATTCTGACCCGCCTGGGCATGCTGCCGCAGGGTGAGTCGCTGTACGAGCCGCGTCATATCACGCTGATGCACCACCTGATGGTGGCCTTGCGTGCCCACAATCTGTTTTTCCGCGACCAGCATTATGTGGTCAATGACGGTGAAATCGTGATCGTGGATGAATTTACGGGACGTTTCATGGCGGGACGCCGCTGGTCCGATGGCCTGCATCAAGCCGTGGAAGCCAAGGAAGGAGTGGCGATCCAGAACGAGAACCAGACCCTGGCTTCGATCACGTTCCAGAACTTTTTCCGCATGTACAAGAAGCTGGCCGGCATGACCGGCACGGCCGATACCGAAGCCTACGAATTCCAGGAAATCTACGGTCTGGAAACGGTCATTATTCCGACCAATGTTCCCATGGTCAGGAACGACCAGAACGACCAGATTTTCAAGAACGATCAGGAAAAATTCGCTGCCATCATCAAGGATGTGCGCGATTGTCACGAACGCAATCAGCCGGTGCTGGTGGGTACCACGAGTATTGAAAACTCTGAGCTTCTCTCCGAACTGCTGAAAAAAGAAAATCTGCCGCACGATGTACTCAATGCCAAGCAGCATGCGCGTGAAGCTGAAATTATTGCCGAAGCGGGCAAGCCGGGCAAAATCACCATTGCGACGAACATGGCTGGCCGCGGTACTGATATCGTGCTCGGTGGCAGCATAGAAAAAGCCATTTCCCTGGTGCGTGCAGATGATACGCTTACGCCCGCCCAGAAAGAGGAACGTATTGCGGCTATCCGTGAAAAATGGCTGCCGGTGAACGAACAGGTCAAGCAGGCCGGTGGCTTGCGCATTATCGGTACCGAAAGGCATGAATCGCGTCGTATCGATAATCAATTGCGAGGCCGTGCCGGACGCCAGGGCGATCCTGGTTCATCTCGCTTCTATCTGTCGCTGGATGATTCGCTCATGCGTATTTTCGCAGGCGATCGCGTGCGCGCCATTATGGACCGCCTGGGCACCGATGGTGAACCGATAGAAGCCAAGATGGTGTCGCGTTCCATTGAATCGGCGCAGCGCAAGGTGGAAGGTCGCAACTTCGACATCCGCAAGCAGTTGCTTGAGTATGACGACGTGTCCAACGACCAGCGTAAAGTATTGTACGGTCAGCGCAATGAGGTGCTGGAAGAGGCCGACTCCGGCCCGCTGGTGGCCAACCTGCGCGATGCGGCAATTACCGACTTTGTGCGCACGTATGTGCCGGCAGAAAGCATGGAAGAGCAGTGGGACATTCCTGCATTGCAGACTGCGCTGGAAGCCGAATGGCAGGTCAGCGTGCCCCTGATCGACATGCTTGAAAAAAATGACAGCATGGGCGACGAGGATATCGTGGAAGCGGTGCTGGCACAGGCTCGCGAGAATTACGAAACCAAAGTGGCGCTGGTCGGCAAGGAACAATGGGTCTCTTTTGAGCGCGCCATCCTGCTGCAAACCATCGATACGCTCTGGCGGGAGCATCTGTCATCTCTGGATCACCTGCGTCAGGGAATTCATTTGCGTGGTTATGCGCAAAAAGATCCGAAACAGGAATACAAGCGCGAAGCCTTCGAGCTGTTCTCCGGCATGCTGGAACGCATTCGGAACGAAACCGCACGCGTGCTCATGACCGTGCAGATTCAGTCGCCGGAACAGGTTGAAGAGGCTGAGGCCGATGCCGCGCAGTCTCACGTGTCCAACATGCAGTTTCATCATTCTGACTACGATGAAGCGCTGGCCAATGCCGACATCAATGAACAGGGCGATGTGTCTGCGGGTGGTATCACCGTCAAGAACATGGTGGGCAGAGTTGGCCGTAACGATCCGTGCCCGTGTGGCAGTGGTAAAAAGTATAAGCATTGCCACGGCAAACTGAGCTGATCGGCACTGGCCTTGGGGCCCTGCGCAGGACGCATGTCGTGCTGGTGCAGGGCGGCGTAATTTACAGATTGACGACGCAAGCCGATGTCGACTGAAATAAACGCCCTGTCTTCCGATGGCATGCATAAATAAAAATCCCTCGCGGTTTTAAGCCGCGAGGGATTTTTTGTTATACAGATGACCGCGAATAATCGGGGCGGCGCGTTATGCCGGGTAACGACGACTGACGCATGCTAGATAAGAAACAGGTTTGCCAGCCCCAGAAAGACAAAGAAGCCTAGCGAATCGGTGGCGAAGGTGAGCAGCACCGAGGACCCCATGGCCGGGTCCTTGCCGAAGCGGTCCCGTGTCAAAGGGATCAGGACGCCCAGCATGGCGCCGATCAGCATGTTGCAGACCAGTGCTGCCATCATCACCGCGGCAATAGACAGGCTGCGTGAGACAAGCCACGCAAAGGCGGCAGCGACCAGGCTACCCGAGATACCTACCAGGAATGTCACCACAAATTCACGTCGCAGCAGCGACTTCACGTTATTGGAGGTAATACGGCCCATGGCAAGGGCGCGAATGACAAGTGTCATTGTCTGGTTACCCGAGTTGCCGCCAATGCCGGCCACAATGGACATCAGAAAGGCCAGGATCACAATGGTGCTGACGGTTTCTTCAAACTGCGAAGCCACATAGGAGGCGACCGACGCCGTGCACAGGTTCAGAAACAGCCAGGGCGCCCGGTTGCGGATTGCACTGGAGACGGGGGCGAAAATATCCTCTTCCTGCAGACCGGCGCGTGACAGATCCTGTTCCTGCGAGTCTTCGCGGATCACGTCCACCACTTCGGCAATGGTCAGTCGACCGATCAGCCGGTTTTGCTGGTCCACCACGGGCGCGGAAACCAGATCGTAACGTTCGAACGCGCTGGCCGCTTCACGGTCTTCATCATCAGGGCCTAGTGAAAGGTAGTCGGTGTTCATGACGTCTTTCACGATGGTATCGGGATCGCTGACCAGCAGACGGGAGACGGACAGTACCCCCAGAATCTGATCGCCGCGGTCGACCACGAAAATCTGGTCGGTGTGATCCGGCAGTTCACTCAGGCGGCGCAGATAACGCAGGACCACTTCCAGGGTGACGTCCTCGCGCACCCGGACCATTTCGAAGTCCATGATGGCGCCGACCGTACCTTCGGGGTAGCCCATCGCTTCGAGCAGTTGCGCCCGTTCGGCATCGGTCAGGCCTTTCTGTACCTCGGCCACAATATCCGGGGGCAGGTCGGCGGCCAGGTCGGCCAGCTCGTCGGCATCCAGGTCTTCGGTGGCAGCCAGCAGATCGGCCCGATCCATGGACGCAATCAGCGACTCCCGGACCCAGTCATCCACTTCCAGCAGAATGTCGCCGTCGTACTTGGAGTTGACCAGGCCCCAGATCAGCTGGCGCTCTTCGGTGGGCAGCGATTCCAGAATGAATGCAATATCTGCCGGGTGCAAGGCATTAAGGGTATTGCTTAGTTCTGCTTCGTGCTGGCGCCGGATCAGGCCCTCAACCAGCGTTGACTGCTCGTCGCCGGCTTCCTGGCGATGCACCAGCTGTTCGACAATGGCGTGCTTTTTCAGCAGTTCCTGAATGCGCTCGAGCGCAAGCTGCGCATCCTCGGTGTCGAGTCTGCGCGGCACATGGACCAGGACGGCTTCGGACGGTTGCTGATTTTGTTTCGCCATGACTGTAACTGCCGGTTAGGCTATCGCGGTTTGAGGTGTGGGGTAATCATGGTCGATAGTGCGGGAAACAGACCGTTGCCCGCGGCGACCACAAACCCGTTGATGGGCCAGGGGTCTTTTCCGTACATATCCTCTGCCTGCCCGTGTGCTTCGCGCACCAGCAGCGCGCCGGCGGCGACATCCCACGGCGCCAGGCCCATTTCAAAATAGCCATCGAAGCGCCCGCAGGCGACCCAGGCCAGATCCAGTGCAGCGGCCCCATTGCGGCGCAGGCCGCGCGTGCTGTGAATCGCTGTATCAAAGATCGGCGTGTATTGATCTTCAAAGGAAAAGTCGCGAAAGGGAAAGCCCGTTGCCAGCAGTGAGTCGGCCAGCGTGGCTGTTTTTGAGCAGGAGATGCGCTGGCCGTTAAGCCAGGCGCCTGCGCCTGCCACAGCCGTAAACAACTCTTCGCGATTGGGGTCGTACACAATCGCAACTACCGGGGTGTCGCGGCTCAGCGGTTCGGTTGCCTGGGGCAGGACCGTGCCGGCGTGGGCAATAAGTCCCAGCGAGACGGCATAGTGCGGAATGCCATGCAGATAATTGGTTGTGCCGTCCAATGGATCGATATACCAGGTGGCAACGCCTTCGGGTTTGCCACCGGTTTCTTCAGCAACAATGCCAAAGTGAGACGTCAACTGAGCGAACGTATCCAAAATGGCCTGTTCCGCTTCCTTGTCGGCCTGAGAGACCAGATCATTCCGGGCTTTGTGATCGATGATCAGGTCAGATCGGCGATGCGAGTAGGCTTGCAGTACCGAGGCTCCCGCATGGGCTGCCTTGATGCCGGCATCAAGCGCAATACCGAAGTCGATGAGGGAAGAAGACATGCGTGATACTCCGTCTGGATTTGAATCGGAACAGCAGCCGGGATAAATCCCGGTAATCGGAAGATTATAAAATGAATACCTTTGCCCGGGTTCGCATTGCGGCAAAACCGGGTATTCTTTGTGTAAATGGCGCGACGGCGATGCATGGCGACTCCATGCTGGCCGACACGGTGCGCCTGTCAGTTAAGTAGCGGTAGGGAGAGGGTTAATGGAAGGTGCGCTGGACAAATTCAGTGCGGTGCTGGAACAGGCGATGGTGCATCTGCAAAAAAGCATGCGGCAGGAGAACACCTTTACCGCCCTGGTGCTGGCCGCTGACCGCGCTCACGTTGCGGCGAGCTTGCTGGCGCACTGGCAACGCCACGCGCCAGCTCAGGCGCAGTTGCATCTGGTATTTTTTGAAGCCGTTGCCATCGCTTCCTCAGACACGACCGTTGCGGCCAATGACGCGTCGGCCTCTACTCCGGCGCAGCAGCGCCCGCTTGCGGCGAACGGCGGTGACGCACGTACAGCCCTGGACAGGTTGCTGGCAGCCTCTGATGATGCCGGTGTGCCGTTGCTGCCCGGCGTGCATCGGTTTGATGCGCCGGCGCACCGGCTCACGGTGACGCGTCTGATTGGGGCGGTCGGGCAGACCTTCTCGCAGTTGGTTGCGGTTGTGGATCTGGTGCTGGTGGATTCGACCAGCCGGGTCGCCGAAATTGCTCATTTTGCCGACAGTGTGTTGCGTTTTGCAGGGCCCGATCTGGCCATGGTTGCGCCACAGCCAGTGCTGGCGCAACTGCAGCAGGCGATCGCAAACAAGGGCTCGCGGGCCCTGGCTTTGCATCCATTGGATCAGCCATGGCAGGTGCTGCTGACGCAGCTGCACAAACCGGCCAAGCCGCCGCTTGCCTCGGCTCGCACGGCCTGGGTGGTGGGGGGCAGTCTCGCCGGCGCGGGAGTGGCCTATGCGCTGGCATTGCGCGGCTGGCATGTGCACGTGACTGACCCGGCACTGGCCCGTGATCAGCCGGGCCCACAGGCAGGCCATCTTGCCGCTGCCCTTACGCCGCTTATTTCCGTTGACGATAACTTCAAGGCGCGATTGAGTCGGGCCGGCGTGTATCGCGCCCATCAGCGCTGGGCGGACTTTGACGCCGATATCATCGTCTCGCGTAGTGGTACGCTGGAGCTGGCACGCAGCAAAGGGCATGCACGTGACCTGTTGCAGGCCGTGCAGGCCATGGCCTATCCCGAAGGGTGGGTCAGTCTGATTGCGCCACACCACGCTGCCGCGTGCGCCGGTGTGGGCGTTGCCCGACATGGTGCGTACTTTGCCAAAGGCATGACGGTTTCGCCTCCCAATCTGATCGGCAAGCTGCTGTCCCATTCCAATATTGTCTGTCACGGGCAGCAGGTCGATTCGCTGCATAAAGGGCCACAAGGCTGGCAACTGCGGTCTCATCAGAACGGAGAGCCCGCGGTCTTGGCCGAATGCGATACCGTTATCCTGGCTGCCGCCGCTCACACGCCGGCACTGCTGGCCGAAAGCGGCCTGGATCAGCATACCCTGCGTTCAGGACGCAGGCAGCCGATCATACCGGCAATTATGTCCATGGACTCGTTGGCTGGACAAGTCATGCATGTGCCGGCGGCCATGTTGCCACAGGCGCCGGTCAGTGTGATTGGTGCAGAAGGCTATTTTCTGCCACCGGTGCGGGGGCAATGCGTGCTGGGCAGCACCTACGAACGGGAACCGGTCAGTCAGGGATGCACCTGCCACGGCCAGCAGCAAATTGTGAGCAAACTGGCGCCTGCGCTGGCGCCAGCCGTCTTGCAGCCGGTTATCGATGCAATGGCGGCGGGCGCGCCCATTGACCGATTGCCGCAATCGGCCTTGTTCGGTGAGGCGGACGATGAAAGCGGTCGTGATGGGGGCGAGGCAACGGCAGCCTGTGCACAGGCACCGCGGCATAGCGATGCCCCGGTGTTTGCCGGCTGGGCCGGCAGCCGGGCGGTTATCCGGGGTCGCTTGCCGGCATTTGGTCCGATACGCCATGCGCCCGGGCTGTGGCTGGCCTGCGGCTATGCATCCCATGGTCTGACCTGGTCGGCATTGGCCGGTGATGTCATTGCCGCCATGCTCAATGCAGAACCGGTTCCGCTGGAGCGAGATTTGCTGCAGGCAGTGGCGCCCCGCTGAAAAAATCGCCTGAAAAACAGGCGCATCCGCTTTGTTTTTTAGCCAAAACACGAAATTGATTTTATTTTGTGTGGTAAATGAGTCAAAATAAGCGTTTTTAGGGAATCTCTTGCCCGTTTCCATGCTCCGGTATTTTCCCCTCACTGAAAAGAACTCACGTGATTCAATTTGATCGTCTTGTATTCAAGTCCGCTCATGCAACGCATGCCGAGTTTTCTACGGACACTGATTTATTATTGCGTGTCGAGGCTCATGGCCCGGGCGTATTCAGAATCCTGGCAGGGTTGCCCGACAGGCTTTCCGAAGAAAAACAAACCCCGCGCCAGAAGCAGCGCCAGGCACTGACCATTGCTCGTGAAGAGTGTATCGGCGACATGCTTACTGAGTCGCTGATTGATGAGTCTGGCTGGCGTTTCACCCAGGGCGAGGTCTCTCTGGTGATCAGCAATAGTCCGCTGACCATTTCGCTGTTCCGTGGCGACACGTGTATTTTGCGCACCGATGATGGCTTTGAGACCCCGCTGGTCATGGAGTCCGAAGCCGGACAGCCTGCTCACTGGTCGGTCATGTTTGATCTGCCGGATAACGAACCGGTGTTCGGGCTTGGTGAAACTGCTGGCGACTTCAACCGCCGCGGCGTGGAAATTGTATCCGACCTGAACGACTTCCGTTACTTGCCGCTGGCCTGGAATCCCAAGGGCTGGGGACTATACGCGAACTCGCTCGAGCGGGTCATGCACGATCCTGGCACAGAAGATAATCCGGGCACCTATCAGATTTTTATTGATGGCCCGGTCTTTGACCTGTTCCTGTTTGCCGGCGATGTTCCCGAAATTTTCAATCAGTATTCCGCGTTAACCGGTCGTGCCGGCCAGCCGCCGTTATGGGCCATGGGTGCATGGCTCAAGCAGCAACCGGGCCAGTCTACGCCAGGATTTATTGCGCAGGCCGAAGCGCTGCGACAGTCCCAGTTTGCACTGGACGTGCTCGATTTTGCCCAGCCTGCCATAGTGCAGTTCCAGGCAGACAAGCTGGTGCTGGAGTGGGATGATAGCCGCATGGACGATGCGCGCCGCACGCTCGGCGCGTTGCGCGAAAAGTTTTTTGAAGTCTGTGTGCCGTCCTTTCCAGGCGTACCGCGCGAATCGGTCCTGTTCGACGATCTGGAAGATCGTGGCTGGCTGCTCACCGGCGACGATGGCAATGCCTTTGTCTTTGACGGTGTACCGGAAAATGGCAATGTGCCGTTTGGTCTGCTGGACCTGACTTACAAGGATGCCTACGCGTTCTGGGTGGAGCGGCACCATCAACTGGTCGACGAAGGTGTTGGCGCTTTCCACAGTTCGTTTCCGGTAGAGATTCCCGATGCGGTCAATGCGCGTAATGGCGAATCGGGCGCGTTGCTCAGAGAGCTGTATCCGCTGTTGTTGCGCCGTGCGCTGTTCGATGCGGTTTCCATGAACAAGACGCCTACAGAAGGCGTCGTGCCCTCTGCAGATCTGATTATGGCGGTGCAGCGCGTTGCCTGGCAAAAAACGCCGGCATCGGCCAATGACTGGGACGGACTGACGCAGTGGTTGCGCCAGGCACTGTCGATTCAGGCCAGCGGCGTGATCGCGGTCACGCATGACCTGGGCAACCCCGGGCAACTGGATGGCGATACGCCGCTGGATGCGACGCTGTATCTGCGCATGCTGGGCCTTTGCGTCTTTTCTGCCGGGTTCGCCTTTCAGGCTGCGCCGGCATTATTGCCCAGTGCCTATCCGGAAGACATGCAGACAAAAATCCGGACATTGCTTGAACTGCGCTATCGCCTGATCCCGTATATTAATGGCGTCATTGAGGATTCCGTACGCACCGGCCTGCCGGTGCAGCGGATGATGGCGCTGGCGTATCCGGACGATGTCAAGGCGCGTGCCTGGGACCAGCAGTACATGCTGGGTCCTGCACTGCTTGTGGCGCCGGTGCTGCAGCCGGGCTCGTCGGTAAATGTCTATCTGCCCGAGGGCGATGCCTGGTGGGATCTGAACCTGAATCAACGCTATGAGGGCGGGCAGGTGCTCACCGTTGAGTGCGGGCTTGACTCGGTGCCGGTCTTTGGTCGTGAAGGCCATATGCTGTGTCTGGGGCCCGTTCTGCGGCATATGGGTGAGTTCAACTCTGCGCGTATTCTGGACGAAGTCTGGATGTTCGGTATGCCCATGCATAACCCGGTGGTCATGCGCAACAAAATTCGCGTCATGCAGATGCAGGGCTCCAGTTATATCAAAGGTCTGGAAGGACTGAAGATTCTTCAGTCCGATGGCCTTGAGGTGAAACGTCGCGGCGCAGAAGTGCGTATCTCGCGCGAGCGGTAATAGTCGTTGTGCGTGTTGCGACAAAGAAAAAAAGTAATTTCTTTGTCGCAATTATGCAAATAGTATTGACAGCAAGTTCGAATTCCTTCATAATCTTTTTCTTTCCTGGGCTGGTAGCTCAGTCGGTAGAGCAGTGGACTTTTAATCCATTGGTCGCGAGTTCGAGTCTCGCCCAGCCCACCAGGAAAATCTTGTAGAAAGAATATCTTAGCCGCTAGCCTAGAAATAGAGTAGCGGCTTTTTTATTTTTGGTATTTTCGGGCCGTATTGAATTTGTTGTGCTGCCGTCAAAGACGGACATGCGCGGTGTTCTCTGCGTACCGCGCAATGCAAGCGCGCGACGTTACTCTGTTGTCAAAAGTCGCATCAGACGCGGATTAATAAACAGTTTCTCACGACCTGCAGCGACCTCTACCAGCACTTGCTTGTCGACCAGTTCTTTGAGCATTTTTGAGGCAGTATGCCTTGCGGCAAGACCAGCGTCCACGACGTTTGAAATTCGACAATAAGGGTGAGTAAAAATCAGTTCCACAAGTTCTCTGGAATAGATTTTAGGCGCCTGTGTGCGCACCTGTTCAATCGTGTTCTCCATCAGCAGTTTGATCGCGTGGATTTTATTGAGAGTCCATGTGGCCGTACTTTCTACTGCCAGCAGCATATACATCACCCACTCCTCCCAAGCCTGGTTCGTAGTCACGTTCAATAGCAATCGATAATAATCGGCCTTGTTTTCTATGATGTACCGGCTCAGATAGAGAATGGGCAACTGCAGTAATCCGTTCTGAATCAAAAACAATAAGTTGATAATTCGTCCGGTCCTGCCATTGCCGTCGGAAAATGGGTGAATGGCTTGAAACTGGTAATGGGTGATGGCCATTGCGATGAGCGGGTCAAGGTCACCGTAGTTGTTAAGAAAGCGCTCCCAGTCTGCGAGCAGATCTCTGATATTGTTTTCGCCTTCTGGGGGCGTATAAATGACATTGCCGGTCGTTTCGTTTAACAGGGCAGTGCCGGGAATTTTTCGCACATCCATACTTACGCCTTTGATGGCCGAGCAAACATTGATTGCTGTGGATGTGACTAGAGGACGGTTGGTCAGGGATAGAAAGCCTTGGTATAGGGCGGTCCGGTAGCGCAATGCTTCTTTAGTAGCATGATCAGGCTGATTGTTCATTTGCTCCTGAGCATACTGAAACAGCCGGTCCGTTGTGGTGACAATGTTTTCGATTTCTGAACTTGCTCTGGCTTCCAGCATCGGAAGCGTATTGATCAGCACGCTTTGGTTTGGGATAAGTTTTGCCGTACCGGCAAGTTCCATGAGCGCCACCCTGGATTTTGTGCATTGCTTCAGAATGGATTTTGTTTCCAAATCGACCTGAGGTGGCAGGCGAGGAAGATCATTAAAGGGTTGGGCAGGGTCAAATCGCATTTTGGTGTTCCCCAGGTTTTGCCGCACGGTATGATGGAGCGTATTTGTGATTTATTGTCCATGATTTGGGATATCCTACTATATATGGACAAAAAATCAGATAATTTGTCCATGTTTTATCTATATGGTCACTATATGTCCATGTTCGCTCAATATGGACGATTTTTTTATATTTTTGACCATATGAGCCAATCCGGGACAAGCGCTTCCTCTATTAGCGCAGATGGAGAAGGGAACAATGGCGATAACAAAAATAATACAGGGTGCGATTTGATCAATGCCATCGTCAATGTAGCCGCAATCTCATCCTTTCGGGCATCACTATGGGTTCGGGCTGGTCGGTGCAAAATCTTCCGGCGCATGTCCAATAACAATCCGTGCGCCCGTGGTTCTTGCCAGATCGCGCAGTCTTGTGCCGGCAATGCAGAACCGTGGCGTCGTGCCTGCCTATAGGCGCTACAAGCGTGCCCCATGCGTCCAAAGTTGCGCATTACTGTACCTGTTACCCTTGCGCCGGGTAAAATAGCGAACATCATCAAGCTTTACGAAGGACACCCGCATGGCGGAAAGCAGTTTCAGTTTAAAAAGCATTGCCATTCCTGCGTACGGTCCTTCGCTGCTTTTCGGCTTTGCCAACGGTGCGATTTTGCCGGTGATTGCTTTGAGCGCCCGCGATCTGGGGGCGACGCCTGCCTTGGCGGGCTTGATCATTGCGCTGATTGGCCTAGGCTCGCTGCTGGCCAATATTCCCGCTGCACTGGTTACTGCGCGTATTGGGGAACGCAGCGCATTATTGGGCGCGTCGGGCATTACCATCGCCGCGCTGTTGCTGTGTATTTTTGCCAATCATGCGTTGCTGTTGGCGCTGGCAACCTTGCTGATCGGCGTATCAACCTCGGTCTTTTTCCTTGCCCGCCAGACCTACATGATTGAGGCCGTGCCGTTTTACATGCGTGCCCGGGCGCTCTCCATCCTGGGCGGCGTGAACCGTATCGGTATGTTCGCGGGCCCGTTCGTCGGAGCGGGCGCCATGCATTTCATGGGGTTGGCCGGCGCCTATTGGGTCGGTATTGTCGCCCTGGTCGCATCTACAATTCTGACTGTTCTGATGCCCGATCTGCAGGTGACACCCAAGCAGCAGGGGATACCAATTGCGCGACCGCGCATGATGCACATTGCCCATGAACATGCCGGCGTCTTTGCTACCCTCGGCTTGGCTGTTTTACTTATCAGCGCCATGCGCGCTGCCCGACAAATTGTGATCCCCTTGTGGGCTGATCATATCGGCCTGAGTCCGACCGCCACGGCTGTCATATTCGGCGTTTCTTCGGCCGGCGATATGCTGGTGTTTTATCCGGCTGGCAAGATCATGGATGAATGGGGGCGGTTATGGGTTGCTTTGCCATGCACCCTGATCATGGGCCTGGCCTTCGTGGCGATGCCGTTTGCGACCACCCTCATCCCGTTTGTTGCTGTTGCTGTACTGATGGGGCTGGGCAATGGTTTTGGCTCGGGGATCAATATGACGCTGGGGGCGGACGCCTCTCCCGATCATGGGCGCACCGAGTTTCTGGGGCTTTGGCGGCTCATCAGCGACGTGGGCAGCAGCGCCGGCCCCTTTCTGTTGTCCGGCATGACCGCGCTGGTGTCACTGGGTGCCGGTATCGCGCTGACAGGCGGCTTTGGCTTTATTTCCGCAGCGATTTTCTGGCATTTTCTGCCGCATGTACGAGGTGCAAAAATACGCGATCAGTAGACGCGCACATGGCGCAGATGCCTTGATCCATGGATCAAGCGCCCGCGCTTGCGACACAACAAAAAAAACGCCGGGACCCGGCGTCGTTGATATCCATGACGATGAGGCGCAGCGTTGTTGCTTGCTGTCTGTTTTTGTCAGGGCGTTAAGCATGCGCAGTGCTTGTGGTTCATCGTTTTTTACACGGTGCGGCCGCCATCGACTGGCAGTTCAATACCCGTCAGGAAGGCTGCAGCATCGCTGGCCAGAAAGACGGCAGCTGCGGCCACGTCTTTGGGTGTGGAAAACCGGCCCAGCGGGATGGATGAAATGAATTTGGCGCGGTTTTCAGGCGTGTCGGGCAGGCCCATGAACAATTCGAACATACCGGTGATACCCATGACCGGGCAAATTGCATTGACCCGGATATTGTCGGGGCCTAATTCGACTGCCATGGATTTGGACAGCACATTGACAGCGCCCTTGGACGCGTTGTACCAGCTTAAGCCAGGGCGCGGCCGTATCCCTGCCGTAGAACCGATATTGAGAATGACGCCGGCACCTGTCTGGCGCATAATGGGAACGACTGCCTGGGCCATATGGTAGATTGACTTGACGTTGACGTCGAACATCCGGTCAAACATTGCTTCGTCTACATCCAGCATGGGCTGGTTCTTGTGGGTGATGGCGGCGTTATTGACCACGATATCGGGGGCCCCGAAGGTGTCCACGCAATGGGCGACCAATGCCTGCACCTGTTGGCCATTGGATACATCGACCGTAAACGCACTGGCATTGTTCCCGAGCGCGCCGGCAACGCGCAAGGCGGCCGCTTCGTTGATATCGGCCACAATGACTTTTGCGCCTTCATTGATATAAGCAGTGGCAATGCCTTCGCCAAACCCGCTGCCGGCGCCAGTGACAATAGCGACTTTATTATCCAGAACAGTCATGTTGTATGCTTCCTTTATAGAGTGAAGTGGATTAACCGTGATAGTGAATGATTGTTTTGGTCGTGCTCATTTCCTCGAGTGCAACCAGGCCTTTCTCTCGTCCGTGTCCGCTGCGTTTGACGCCACCAAAGGGCAGTTCAACACCGCCGCCGGCGCCAAAGCCGTTGATATACACTTGTCCGCATTTCACTTCTTTGGCTACCCGCTGCTGGATGCCCCCGTTCTCGCTCCAGACGGCGGCCATCAGGCCGTAATCGGTAATGTTTGCCAGATGCACGGCTTGCTCTTCGGTATCAAAAGCCAGTGCAACCAGGACCGGCCCAAAAATTTCCTGCATCAACAGATCGCTGTCATGGTTGTCGGCAACAAACAGGGTTGGTGTCACGTAATAGCCCCCGTCCGGAACCCCGGCTTCGATTTGTCCCTGCGCAAGTATTTTCAGGCCGTCTTTTTTACCTTGTTCCAGATATCGGTTGACACGGTCAAACTGCGATTTGTTGATAACCGGACCGCAGTGCAAGTCCATGTCCGGCGTGCCCACTCTGGTTCTGGAAAATTCTTCGGCAACAAGGTCGATGAATTCGTTGAAAATATCGCGCTGAATCAGCAGACGGCTGCCTGCCGTGCAGGTCTGGCCGGTGTTGGCGATAATGCCTTTCACAATGGCCGGCACGGCCAACTTCATATTGACATCGTTAAACACCACATGAGCGGATTTACCACCCAGTTCCAGCACGCACTTGACCGCATGCTCTGCGGCTGCCTTCTGCACCAGCACGCCAACTTCATTGGAGCCGGTGAAGGTAACGAAGTTGATGTCTTCATGCGCCGACAGGCTGGCGCCGGCTTCTTCTCCCAGCCCGGTGACCACATTGAAGACGCCGGCGGGCAGGCCTGCTTCCAGCGCCAGTTCGGCAACCCGGATCACCGACAGGCAGGCATCTTCTGCCGGTTTGACCACGCATGCATTGCCCATGGCCAGGGAGGGCGCCACACTTCTGCCTACCATTTGCGCCGGATAGTTCCAGGGAATGATATGCGCAGTCACACCCAGGGGCTCCCGGATAGCCTGGACCGAGTAGCCGTTTAAAAAGGGAATGACCTCGCCGTGCACCTTGTCGGCTGCGGTGCCATAGAACTCGAAATAACGGGCCATCACCTGGATATCATTTCTTGCCGAGGAAATCGCCTTGCCGGTATCCTTGGCTTCCAGCTGGGACAGTTGCTCTGCATTCTCCAGAATCAATCCGCTCAATTTGATCAGCAGTCGACCGCGTTCGAGTGCCGTGAATTTTTTCCAGGGGCCTTCAGCCGCAATTCTGGCTGCCTTGACCGCGAGGTCGACATCGGCCTCATCGCCTCGTGGAATTTGGGTGAAAACGGTGCCATCCACCGGCGAAATCACATCCAGCATTTGCCCGGATATTGCATTTGTCTTGCGTCCATTAATGATCATTTGCGGCATTTTCAGTTGTCCTTTGGTTTGCATATAGGTTAATTTCTCCGCATTCAATATTCCATATCTGATTTGGAATATCTCCCTGCAGCTTGATATTTGATTATGTAATCACGATGCTCAGCTCGGGCTCAGGCTGCTTTAGCCGGTTCAGGGCCTCGGTATATTCGGCGCCCAGTCGCGGCGCCTGACGAGGGCGTAACCATGGGTTCAGCATATCAGCGCGCATTCGACAACCGACCTCATGATAATGGCCACAAGAAACAACGAAAGCAACGGCAGCAGCGCCGACTCTGTGGTTGGCGCATAAACGCTGATGAGTGTTGTTGCCGCGTAGCCATCGTATGTATAGAACGCACCGTGGGCCACGTTCTAATATGCCATCACGCCAAAGATCAGCGTAAGCCCGAGTGACACCAGAAAGAGCAGGCCGGCGTATGACAGACCGCCCAGTAAAGCGATCAGGATTGAATCCGAATTCATGTCGTCCTCACCTTATTTTTTAGCTATTAGACCGGATATATACAGTAATCCACACAGGTAAAACCCTTAGCGTACGCTTTGTCTTTTTGAAACCCTGGCTTTTCTATTCTGATAGTCGCGCCAGAACAATTCAGGGTGGCGGCAAGCAACCGGTATTCTTCGTTTCGCCTTTTGACCTGCGCGCCAGACCAAGATTTGTGTGCGATGACAGTTGCCATTAACAGTTGCCGTTAAACAGTTGTTATTGGTGCCGGTGCTCATGACAGATTTGCATCCAGTTATAAGCAATTGAAACATTCATTTGATCGCTTCGTTTTGGATGTTAGCCTTTTACTTTGTTGATTTTCATTGAGGGAGTACGCCATGAGATTGGAAAAACTGTTACTGGCAGGTATGTTATGTGCAGGGATGATATCCACGGCAAGCGCGGCCGAACTGAAAGTAACCATGAATGAGGCGACCACGTCGGCCACGGGCAAGTCAATGGGCCAGGTGACCATCAGCGAGACGCCTTTTGGTCTGCTCTTTACGCCCGATCTTAAAGGACTTGATCCCGGCGTACACGGTTTTCACGTCCATGAGAATGCCAGTTGTGATGCGGCTGAAAAGGACGGCAAAAAGGTGCCTGCCCAGGCTGCCGGCGGCCATCTGGATCCGAAGAAAACGGGCAAGCATGAAGGGCCGTATAGTGAGCAGGGCCATTTGGGTGACCTGCCAGGGCTGGTTGTCGCTGCCGATGGCACCTCTACATACCCGGTGCTGGCTCCGCGACTCAAAGCCTTGTCCGACGTGCAGCAGCATGCCCTCATGATTCATGAGGGCGGCGATAACTATTCAGACCATCCCATGACACTTGGAGGTGGGGGCGGGCGCATGGTGTGCGGTGTGATTAAATAAAATCATGCTCCATGGCACGGGCGGCCTGTGTTGTCCAGGGATTTGTGGCCTGCAGCGTGCTGTGTACGGGTGAGTGCGTGGCGTTGATCACTCGCAGTACTGACGGCAATTGGCCGGCCACGACTGCTGGCGGTCAGAACGGGTGTTAGCGGGGCAGGGCACATGAAGCAGGGGCGCCTTTGCCTGATCACGCAATCATGTGCCTGACAGCGTGATCGCTTTTACTGCATCGCGCAGCGAAGCAGTAAGTGCAGGCGCCTTATTGACAGACGCCAACGGGTATTACGCGGTATGATCAGCACAGTTTCGAATCCATCAGGGGACGGTTGTGCTGCGAGTTTTCTTTCTTTTCACGCTGACTGCCATTGCTGAAATCGCCGGCTGCTATCTGTTCTATGTCTGGCTGCGTCGCGACGGCAATTGGTGGGTGTTGATGGCATCCCTGGCCTCGCTTGTCCTGTTTGCCTGGCTGCTGACGCTGCATCCGGTGGCCACGGGCCGTGTTTATGCGGCGTATGGCGCAGTCTATGTGGTGGTCTCGGTGCTATGGCTCAATCTGGTAGACCGCAGTTCACTATCGGGGCTGGAGTGGGCAGGGCTGTTGCTGGCGCTCGCCGGCATGGGCCTGATGGTATCGGGTTGGACCATTGCACATAAATAGGCTGCCATGTGGATTCATAAACTTGTTTTCATTGTTCTGCTGTCTGCGCTTTCTGCCTGCTCGTCCCTGACGCCGTGGCGCAATCCGCCGTTGCCGCCGGGCACCCCTGACACCGGCGTTGACACGGCGCGGCTGACCGAAAAAACCGATCCGTCCTTTATCATCGTCCTGAGCATTTCCGGGGGCGGAGCGCGAGCGGCCGCTTTTGGCTATGGGGTGCTCAAGGAATTGGCCGACACACAGATCCGCTGGAACGGCCATACCCAAACGCTGCTCAGCCAGGTCGATGTGGTGCGTGGCGTATCGGGAGGCAGTATCGTGGCTGCCTATTATGCGCTCAATGGCAGCAAGACCTTTCCGGCGTTTAAAAACGATTATCTGTACAAGGATTTCCAGCAGAGTCTGGTGTCTGCCATATTCAGCCCGCAAAATTTTGCCGCTGCGATCTCGCCTACGGTCGGCCGCGGCCATGTGCTGGCCCAGAAACTGGATATGCTCTATGAAGGCAAAACCTACGAAGATCTGTACCGCAATCCGCATGCAGACCTGATCGTACTGGCGACCGATTTATCGCAGGGCACCAGTTTTGAATTTTCGCCCGACCAGTTGGCGACCATGTGCGCGGACATCCGCAAGGTGCCGCTGTCGTTTGCGGTGGCATCCTCGGCCGCGGTGCCAATGGTGCTCTCGCCGCTGACGCTGAAAAATTATGCCGGACAGTGTGAGTATTCCGCCCAAAAACACGAGCAGGTATCCCGGCTGCAGGGCGATTACCGGATGCGTGCTTACCGCTCGGATGTCCTGGGTTATCTGGACAGCAAAAACCGACCCTATATCCATTTGGTCGACGGGGGGCTGTCGGACAACCTGGGTGTACGCGGCCTGATGGATCGCGTCACGCTCGGTATCGGGCAGTTGCGCCGTGGCCAGATCAGCAAGGGCACCGTCAGGAAAGTGGCTTTTGTGGTGGTCAATGCCGAGCGCGATCCCAGCGTGAATATCGACAAAAGCGAAAATGTTCCCACGCTGTCGGATGTCTTTGACACGATCATGTTCAGTACGTCGGGCCGGGTCACCACGCAGACCATGCAGATGGTGCAGGACACGGGCCGGCACTGGGCTACGTTAAGAAAATCGCTCAATCCCCAATTGCAGGGGTTGCTGGCGCCCGATGCGCAATTGCATGTTGTGCCGGTCAGTCTGCGTGAAGCGCCTGCAGGATTGGCGGTACCACGCAGGCATTTGCTGCGCATTCCCACGCTGTTCACCGTCAATCGCAAGGATGTGGACGCACTTATTGAGGCCGGCCGACAGACGCTGCGGCAGAATCCGGAGTATCAGGCGCTGTTGCAGGGGTTGGGCGCGCAGATACCACAGCCGGCTGCGGCAACGGGTTCGCCAATGACACCTGCCGACCCGTTGCCGTTCGCGTCCTCGGCTCATGCCTCTCCAGTGCGATCAGCTTTGACGCCGCGTCCTGCCACGCGTCGTGAGGTTGATGTCCTGTATTCAGGCGGCTAGCGCCAGTGCGGCGGTTTATCTTGTAGCCGTTCGGCCTGCCGGTCAAAATCCCGAAAGCCGCCGGTTCGGCAAAAGGGGGTGATTTTTGTTGCGCCGATCTGGTATAACAATGGCTGTTTAAGTCTACTCACTATTGGAGTTTGCTATGTCCGCCTCACCCCTTACTGCGCTGATCACCTGCGATATTATGGATCAGCATCCGTCGCTGCCGTCCTGCGATACTCAGTTCAGACTCTTCGGCCGCAAACGCGCCATTGCCGGGCAGGTTCGTACGGTCAAAGTGTTCGAAGATAATACCTTCATTCGTCAGGTTCTGTCCGAACCGGGCCAGGGAGCCGTATTGGTGGTGGATGCCGCTGCTTCCCTGCATTGTGCCGTGGTCGGCGATATGATCGCCAAACTGGGGCAGGATAACGGCTGGTCCGGGATTATCGTGTATGGCGCCATCCGGGACAGTGAGCAGATTGACGCGATGGATTTTTGTGTGAAGGCGCTGGGCACCAATCCGCGTAAAAGCGGTAAAAACAGCCTGGGCCTGATTGATGTACCGGTTACTTTCGGCAATGTCCGTTTTGTGCCTGGGCAATATCTGTACAGCGATGCTGATGGCATCGTGGTCTCTGAACAGGCACTGTCGCTGTAAAAACCAGTGGCGCCTGTTGGCGCCCGGCGCGACAGTGGACAGGCACCGACTTTGTGCGTTACAGGCCTAGCCATTGCCTGGTCTGCCGCGCTCAGCTATTCGGTAGCGGAGCGGTCCTGGGCCTGCCCGATACGTCCGAACTGCCCGGCATTGAAGTCGGCCAACGCCTGACGGATTTGTTCTTCGGTATTCATCACAAACGGACCATACCCGGCTATCGGTTCTGCGATGGGTTCGCCACTCATCAGCAGCAGGGCGGCCGCCTCTTTCGCCTGAATGGTGATGCTCTTCCCTCCTTGGGCAAACGTGACCAGCTGGCTGGCTCCGGCGTCGGCACTGCCGTTTACACTCACGGTGCCATGACGCACCAGCAGCATGACCGTGTGGTGCTCAGGCAGCTCGAATGTCGCACTGCGGCCGGCCGCCAGGCTGGTATCCCATAAGTTGACCGGGGTGAACGTGGCTGCCGGCCCTTGATGATCTTCGTACCTGCCGGCAATGACCCGCAGTGTACCCGCCTCATGGGGTAGGGTGACGGTCGGGATCGCGTCGGCCGTGATGCTCTGGTAGCGCGCTGGCGTCATTTTATCGCGCGCCGGCAGGTTCAACCACAGTTGCACCATTTCGAAATCTCCCCCTTTTTGTGAATACGCATCGGAAAAGAATTCGTCGTGCATGATGCCTGCGCCAGCTGTCATCCACTGAACGTCGCCCGCAGCGATGATGCCGCCGCCACCCGAGGAGTCCCGGTGCGCCACTTCGCCCTTGTAGGCGATGGTGATGGTTTCAAAGCCGCGATGCGGATGTTCGCCTACGCCCCGTTGTTGCTGGCTGGGCGGGAAATGCCGCGGTTGCGCATAATCGAGTAGCAGAAACGGATCGGGATTCACGTTCCGTTGTCCATAGGAGAACATGGACCGCACGTGAAAGGCATTACCGACCCAATGAGGGGCAGGGGCGTGGTGAATAAGCGGTTTTTTTTCCATGATCGGCTCCTGGTTACCACTATATTCATATATTGTGCATTTTTGCGCAATGACAATATAAAAGCCCGGCTTTGTTTTCCGTCGACCAGGGAGGGGGCGACAGGGAGATCGCGGCAGTGGGGTAGGGGATTGATGGTTTATTGAGCTGGGTCATTTTAGTTTAATGACAATAGTATTGATAACTATTATCATTCATAGTATTATTCGGTTTCAGTTATTTCAACATGTATCTCCGGCGTCAGGTTTCTGGCTTTGCGCATTCGGCATGCCGAGATCTTCTTCCTTTATTCCGCAACTATGAAAACAGTCTCTTTCCCATCTTTTCGCCTGACGCTACTTGCCTCGCTGCTGTGCACCGGCGTTGCCTATGGACAGGCCACGACGGGGAGCGGTAACGCGGTTGCGTCATTGAATCCGGCTATCCCGAAGCTGGGCGCAGTTCATGCGCAGGCCGAAGGTGTCGCCGCCAGTTGGGAGACCTCCACCAGCGCGGCCGAAATTGCCGACAGGCAGGTTCAGAACTGGTCTGACTTGGGGCGGCTGATTCCCGGGCTGGATTTCAATCGTAGCAATAGCAGCGTCAATATGCGCGGCCTGGATGGCAACCGGGTTCGTATCCTGGAAGATGGTATTCCGCTACCATGGTTGAATGATGGCAGCCGGGGCGTAAAAGGCGGTATGGAAACGATTAATTTCAATACCCTGTCGTCTGTCGATGTGGTGCGTGGAGCCGGTGCCGGCGATGCTGCTACCCTGACGGGCACAGTGATGTTGCGCGGACTGCGGCCCGACGATCTGCTGGCCGACGGCAAGGATATTGGTTTGCTGGTCAAGGGCACTCATGACGGCCTGGATGACAGCATTGGCGGCGATATGGCGTTTGCCGCCCGCCTGGGTGCGTCCACCAAAATGTTGATTCAGTACGGTATCAGTACCGGTAGCGAAGCCCAGAATGGTGGCGATATCGGCGGCTACGGCCCGGCCCGCACCAAGATGAATCCGGCCGATTACACCAGCAAGAACGTAGGGTTGCGGCTTGAGCATGAATTGGCGCCTGGCCACACGCTTGGCCTGGGAGCGAGCACCTTCAGGCTGGATCGCGAGATCGACCAGATGCATGACCAGAATACAAGCACCTATGCAATCGGCAATAATGAACTGACCGAGAGGATGAAACGCGACCGTATCTGGGCAGACTATAACTACAAGGCAACGCAGGCCTACTCGGCCCTGGATCAGGCTGGAGTCCAGCTGTACTGGAGTAAGACCAGCCTGGAGCAGAATCAGCAGGCCATTCGCAAGAAGGACGGGCGTGCTTTTGCCATTCCAGGCGACCCTTACATGTATGGCTATCCAAGCGGCTTGTATGAGCGCACGAACAGCATCGAACAAAAAGGTTGGGGCCTCAATCTGAGCGCGGGGGGCTATTGGGGCGACGCCGCGTTGCGCGGTCACTGGACCGTGGCCGGTACATTTGCTGACGACACCTATGAACAGTATTCGGCCGGCGTAGACAATTGTCCTGCCGTTGCCGCCGGTCTGCCTGCGCCAATGGGGCCGCGCACCTGCGACTTCCTGCATTCCAACCAGGGCGATACGCCCAAAGTTAAAAGCCGCGACTGGTCACTGTTTGCCAGCCATGGGTTCATATGGAACGACGGCCAGTTCGAACTGACCCCGGCCTTGCGTTACGATGGATGGTCGCGCAAGCCCCAGACCGGCGGCGGTTTTGCATCCAACCAGAATGGCTATGAAAGTGAACTGCGCAATCGCAGCGGCAATCAGGTTTCTCCCTCTCTCGAGTTCGCCTGGAACGCTTCGGATATCTATCGTGTAACGGCACGCTATGGCTACGGCTATCGGGCGCCCACAGCACCGGAGCTCTTTTTGCAGTATGGCTCTCCCGCCAACTATATGCGCAAGGGCGACCCCAATCTGAAGGCCGAGCGCAGCCGCGGCTGGGAACTGGGCTTTCAGGCCAGGGGGCAGATTGTTGGCGGTTCTTTGAATATATTTGAGACACGCTACAAAGATTTCATCGACAACGACGTTCCCGTCGGTCCCGACTCTCCGTTCTATGCCCTGATGCAGCAGGGTCTGTATCCCAATGGTGTGACTACTTACGCCAATCGTGATCGCGTCCGGATTTACGGCGCAGAAGCCATGGGCTACTGGAATATCAATGACAATCTGTACACCCGGGCGACGGTGGCATGGACGGTTGGCAAAGACCTGGAAACCGGCCAGCATCTGAATTCGGTCGCGCCTCTAAAAGGCACGCTGGCACTGGGCTACAGAGCGCCGCAGTGGGGGGCTGAGACGGTATGGACACTGGCAAACAAACGCGATAAAGTGCAGTATCCAGAAGCTGCCGCGGGCGCCCCAAATGCGGATTTTCAGGCCCCCGGTTATGGTACGCTTGACGTACACGGCTGGTGGGCGCCAGCCAGCCTGAAGGGCGTCAAGTTCCAGCTCAGCGTGGTCAATTTGTTTGACAAGAAATACTGGAATGCACTGAACGTGCCTACCGCGGGCCCAGTCGTCATCGCTCGTCCGGTAGATTATTATTCCGAAGCAGGCCGCTATGTGCGGGTGTCGGTCAGCTATCAATATTGACCGACGAAAATTTTCAGACTGGCCGGGCCGTCGCAAGATCGCCCGGTCAAAACCGTTTAGCTACTATAAGAGAGATATCCATGACACAACAGAGCACTGATTTGAAAGCCCGTTATGATGCATTATTGCAGGATGAGCCCAAAATGCGCGTACGCAATGCGGCAGAAAAACTGGACGTCAGTGAAATGGAACTGGTGGCGGCACAATGTGGCGATATTGATGCCACGCTGCTGGAAGGGTCGGCACAGACCATTTTCAAGGAGCTGCCAACACTGGGTGAAGTCATGCTGCTGACACGCAATGAATGGTGTGTTCACGAGCGCTACGGGCGTTATGAATCGGTCAAGGTTGGCCATGGCCCGGTCGGCCTGGTATTGGGCGCAGATCTTGACCTGCGGGTGTTTTTCTCCAGCTGGAAATATGCCTGGGCCGTCACTCAGAATGGCCGCAAGAGCATCCAGTTTTTTGACGGCGCAGGCATGGCCCTGCACAAGGTGTATTGCACCGAAAATTCGGACATGGTGGCATATGATGCGCTGGTGGAAAAATTCCGCGCCGCCAATCAGCAGCCTGCACCGGTTGACCGGACGCCTGCGGCACCAAAGGCCTATGCCAGCGACGTGCCCGAACTTTTACGCGAAGAGTGGCTGGGCATGACTGATACGCACGATTTTGCCGGCCTGTTGAAAAAATGGAATCTGCCTCGCGTGCAGGTGCTGGAGGCCGCTGGCGAAGATCTGGCGCAGCGCGTAGACAATGATGCAATCGAAGTCATGCTGCAGAAAGCGGCTGAATCGGATCTGCCCATTATGTGCTTTGTAGGCAATAAAGGCATGATCCAGATTCACTCGGGCCCGGTCAAAAAACTCATGCGTACCGGCCCCTGGTTCAATATTCTGGACCCGAAATTCAATCTGCATCTGAATACCACGGCCATCCACAGCACCTGGATCGTGAACAAGCCCACCGAAGACGGCTGGGTCACCTCGCTGGAAGGGTATTCCGAAGACGGTGAACAAATTGTGCAGTTTTTTGGTGCGCGCAAGCCTGGTGTGCCCGAGATCAGACAATGGCGCGAGCTGCTTGAATCGCTTTGCAAGCAACCGCTGGCCGCCTGATGGCATGATCAAACCGACAAAACGGAATCACCCAATGAAAAAAAATGTCGTCATCCGTTGCCTTGGCATACTGGCCGCCGCGAGTTTGTTCTGTGGCGGGGCCAGCGCGCAGCAGGCTCAGCGAATTGTTTCACTGGGCGGCACGGTGACGGAAATCATTTACGATTTGCAAATGCAGCACAAGCTGGTCGCCGATGACCAGTCCAGCCTGTATCCCGAGGCAGCCACCAAATTGCCGCGGGTGGGCTATTATCGCGCCGTGCCTGCAGAGGGTGTGCTGTCGCTCAAGCCTGATCTGGTTATCGCCTCTGAGAATGCCGGGCCGGCCGCTTCGCTGGAGAAAGTCCAGTCGGTAGGCGTCAAGGTAGTGACTGTTTCAGATAAACCGACAGTGGATTCTTTGTATGAGCGGATCGGGCAGATTGCCCAGGCCCTGGATGTACCGGAGAAAGGCCAGGCGCTTGTCGCCGAAATCCAGGCGAATGTGAAGCAGGCACAGGCCAGGCCGAGCGATAGCCTGCGTACCGTGCTGATCCTGAATCGCACAGGGGCCAAGTTGATGGCCGGTGGCGACACAACGGCCAGTGCAATCATGGAAATGGCCGGCCTGGAGAATGTGCTCAAGTCGCAGCGCGGGTATAAACCGGTGTCTGCAGAGAGCCTGCTGGCGCTGAAACCGGACATGATCATTGTCACCAACGGTTCGCTGCAAGCGGCTGGCGGGATTGACAAATTCAAGTCTGATCCTGCCATCGCCTTTACACCAGCGGTCAAAAACAATCGCATTGTGGTGATGGATGATTTGCTCGCGCTTGGCATGGGGCCGCGGGTCGGTCTGGCAATTTCGCAATTGAAGGCTGCGGCCGGCTATGCAAATTAACGCTGCGCCAGGTCAGGGCAGGGTCAGGAAATCCTTTACCATTCTGCTGCTCATATTGCTGGCGGCCATTATTCTGGGCAGCGTCAGCGGGGCGGTGGTCATTCCCGTCCAGCAATGGTGGCCGGTGCTCACGGGTGGGCAGGGGGATGAAACCCAGTTGCTGCGCCAGATCTTTCTGGATATCCGGTTGCCGCGCGTTGTCTTCGGTATTGTCACGGGTGCGGCGTTGGCGTTATCGGGTGTCGTCATGCAGGCGCTGTTTCGTAATCCGCTGGCTGAGCCCGGGCTGATCGGCGTCTCGGCCGGTGCGGCGTTGGGTGCGGTCTCGGCCATTGTGCTTACTGCCGCAGGCTTCTGGGTCATCTCCTTTGCTGCATTCGCGGGCTCTTTGCTCAGTACCTGGCTGGCTTATCTGGTCGGACGACGTTATGCCGGTGTGGCCGGATTGCTGCTGGCCGGTATTGCCATCAATGCGATTTCGGGCAGCCTGATCGGCTTGCTTACCTATATTGCGACGGACACCCAACTGCGTGATCTTACCTTCTGGAGCATGGGCAGCCTGGCGTCTGCGAACTGGCGAACTATCGGTTTGCTCGGCCCCTGGGCACTCGTGATCTGTGTGTTGTTGTGCCGGGAATGGCGCGCGCTTAATGCATTGCTGCTTGGCGAACGCGAAGTATCACATCTGGGATTTTCCATGAAGCACCTGCGCCGCCGTCTGATCGTCGGCATTGCGCTGCTGGTCGGTCCGCTAGTGGCCGTGACCGGCGGCATCGGCTTTGTCGGGCTGGTCGTGCCGCATTGTCTGCGTATGATCATGGGAGCGAATCATCGTCATCTGTTGCCTGCCTCCATGGCGGGTGGCGCCCTGGCGCTGGTGATGGCAGACTGGCTGGCGCGCGTGGTCGTTATTCCGGCAGAACTGCCCATTGGCCTGGTGACCAGCCTGATCGGCGGCCCGTTCTTTCTCTGGCTGCTGGTCAAAAGGAATATGCGATGACCGTCATCGAGCAATGCATGCGCGGCAGCGACATCTGCGCTACACGCGGCCAGCGCCAGGTGCTGCGTGATATTTCAATTGAAATTAAACGAGGAGAAGTGCTGGCGCTGCTTGGCGCCAATGGCGCCGGAAAATCCACATTACTATCCATCCTGGCGCAGGAAAGCCAGGAGGTCCGCACCCACGATACCGGCACCATTTACATCAATGGTCATGAAGCCGCTTCGCAGTCGGCACGGGAGCAAGCGCGCCAGCGGGCCGTACTGCCGCAGGGCAGCGGGCTGACCTTTGATCTGGGCATTCTGGAAATTATTCAGATGGGTTTGTATCCGTTTCCGGAGCTGGATCCGGGAGAGGCCAATGCATTGTTGCAGCACGCGGCGCAGACCGCAGGCGTGCAGGATCTGCTTGACCGCTCATGGGTGACACTTTCCGGCGGTGAAAAACAGCGGGTACAGTTTGCCCGGGTGCTGGTGCAATTGCTGGCCCGGCGCCATGATGGCCAGACGCGGTATTTGTTGATGGATGAGCCCACTTCGGCCCTGGACCCGAAGCATCAGCATGCGTTTTTCCGCATTGTGTCGGATCTGGCGCACAAGGATGAAGTGGGCGTGATGGTGATTGTTCATGATATCAATCTGGCGGCCCAGTATTGTGATCGCATTGCGCTGCTGGCCGACGGTGAGCTGGTCATTTGTGATACACCCGAACAGGTGCTGACGCGCGAGCACCTGTATGCAACTTATGGTATTTACAGTCAGACCATGCCGCATCCATTCAAGCAAGGCAAGTTGCTTGTTGTCTGGGAATAGCAGCCTGTTCATGTCGCCCCGGATAGTCTGGCGCAATGCCACCGGGGCGAGGCTGCTATCGTCGGATCGTCGTCGTTGGTCTGGCCCGTACACTGCGCCATATTCTTATCCATCATCTGCGCTTTAGTCGGTTCCCTGATCAAATCCTCAAATTTGACTCTCCGATGTGATTCTCAGGTGTGATCCCTTGTCGGATTTCTGGCCTGCTGCCTAAGTTGATTCTTTGATCCTTAGCGTCCGTCATCACGTCTGTGATCTGACATCTGCCAGCGCTGTCCTCGCAGTGAATAGGACAGCAACTTGAAGCATTATGCGTCAAAGTGCCCACCGGTTTGTATAGCTCTGCAAGTTATGGCATGATCCCTGTGTGGGGTGCCGTTCTGGATGGCACTCATCGCGCGCTTGTGACAGGTGGAAGCAAAACCGTTTCTGCCTGGGCAAACAGCGTTGCAGACCTGGCTTAAATAGGTTTAACAGGCGGTTTGACAGGGGAAGCATTCAATCAGTTTTTTATGATGACAATTCGGGCAGTGTGCATGCAAGTGTCGGCATCAGGCCGATGTGGTGCATGTGTCCGCTCTCTTGTGGCAGTTGTCCTCAACAGGCAATAGCAACAAGTCCGATTGTTGCAACGCAGGTGTCTCCCTTGTGTAAGTCCGTATCACCAGACCGGCAATGGTAGCCGAATTCCAATCGCGCAGCAGTTGACATTTGCGATACGAACACAGGCCAGCAAGCTTATGACCAAGGAGAAAAACGTCATGAAAAGTATGGATAGTTTTGGCGCTCGCAGCGTACTCGAAGTGGGAGAGCAATCATATCGAATCTACCGGCTTGATGCGTTAAAGGAGGAAGGACTGGATGTTGCCTCGCTTCCTTATGGCCTGAAAATACTGCTGGAAAACCTGTTGCGCACGGAAAACGGCAAGGACATTACGGCGGCAGACATCCGCGCACTTGCCAGTTGGGACCCGCAGGCACAACCGGATCGTGAGATCGCCTTTACACCGGCCCGCGTGGTGCTGCAGGACTTTACCGGCGTGCCTGCCGTGGTTGACCTGGCGGCCATGCGCGAGGCCATGCATGCCCTGGGCGGAGATCCTGCCCGCATCAATCCCCTGGCGCCGGTAGAGCTGGTTATTGACCACTCGGTTATTGTCGACGTTTTCGGGCAGGCCAATGCGTTCGAGCGCAACGTCGAAATCGAATATCAACGCAATCTGGAACGTTATCAATTCTTACGCTGGGGTCAGCAGGCATTCGACGATTTCAAGGTCGTGCCTCCCGGCACCGGCATTGTCCATCAGGTCAATCTGGAACACTTGTCGCGCGTGGTCTTCACCGCTGATGACGATGATATGAAGGTGGCCTATCCGGATACCTGTGTCGGGACCGACTCCCATACACCGATGGTCAACGGTTTGGGTGTTGTTGCGTGGGGCGTGGGCGGCATCGAAGCCGAAGCGGCCATGCTGGGCCAGCCCATTTCCATGCTGATCCCGCACGTGGTCGGCTTTAAGCTTACCGGAACGTTGCCGGAAGGAACGACGGCAACAGATCTGGTATTGACGATTACCGAAATGTTGCGCAAGCATCGCGTCGTTGGCAAGTTCGTAGAGTTTTACGGGCCTGGTGTTGCGTCTGTACCCCTGGCCAATCGGGCGACCATCGGCAATATGAGCCCGGAGTATGGCTCGACTATTTCCATTTTCCCCATTGACGCAGAGACGCTTCGTTACCTTGCGTTTACGGGCCGCTCCGAGGCGCAGATTGCGCTGGTCGAAGCCTACGCCAAAGCCCAGGGGCTGTGGCATGATCCGCAAGCCGAACCGCGCTATTCTGAAAAGCTGGAGCTGGATTTGTCGCAGGTGGTTCCGTCTATTGCCGGTCCGATGCGCCCGCAAGATCGCATTGCGCTGTCAGACGCAAAACCGGCATTTCGCGGAGCGCTCGCTTCGTCCATCGGGGAACCGCAGCAGAAACCGCGAGGCTATGACAAGGTCGTCGATGAGTCTTTTCCCGCATCGGATCCGCCGCCCCATGAGGAGCCCCAATCGCGCTCGGCACTGCCCACCGATCATATGGAGCGATCGCCGACAGACGACAGCCGGCCGCGCGCCTCGATTCCCATTACGTTTGGCGACGGCACGCAAGGCAGGATCGATCATGGCTCGGTGGTGATTGCCGCCATTACCTCCTGTACCAATACGTCCAATCCTACGGTCATGATTGCGGCGGCGATGCTGGCCAAGCGGGCGGTGGAAAAAGGCCTGCAGCGCAAGCCGTGGGTCAAGACCAGTCTTGCGCCCGGTTCCCGGGTCGTGACCGACTATTACGAACGCGCCGGATTGACGCCCTATCTTGACGCATTGGGATTCAACCTTGTGGGGTACGGGTGCACGACCTGCATCGGCAATTCCGGTCCGCTTATTCCCGAAGTAAGCCAGGCGGTCACAGATCATGATCTCTCGGTGGTGTCTGTGCTGTCGGGCAACCGAAATTTTGAAGGCCGTATCCATGCTGAAGTCAAGATGAACTATCTGATGTCGCCGCCGCTGGTGGTCGCTTATGCGCTGGCCGGCACCATGGACATTGATCTGTTCAACGAGCCGTTGGGACAAGGCAGTGATGGGCAGGATGTTTATCTGCGTGATATCTGGCCATCAGCCGCGCAAGTGCAGGAAGTGGTCGATGCTTCCATCATGTCCGACATGTATACGGCGGGTTATGCCGATGTCTTTGCCGGCGACGAACGCTGGCGTGCTTTGTCTACGCCCGAAGGCGAGCGGTTCGACTGGGACGAGGCCTCTACCTATGCGCGCAAGCCGCCTTATTTCGACAATATGTCCCGCCATCCGGAGCCGGTCTCGGACATACAGGGCGCGCGGGTGCTGGCCATGCTGGGGGATTCGGTTACCACCGACCATATCAGTCCAGCCGGCTCCATTGCCAAAACCTCGCCGGCTGCAGCCTACCTGACTGAGCACGGCGTGGATCCCAAAGACTTTAACTCGTACGGGTCGCGGCGTGGCAATCATGAAGTCATGATACGTGGCACGTTCGCCAATGTACGCCTGCGCAATCAACTGGCGCCAGGCACCGAGGGCGGCTTTACGCGGGACTTTACGCGCAGCGATGGACCGGTGACGACCATTTTTGAGGCGTCACGATCCTATATCGACAAGGGCATTCCCCTGGTTATTCTTGCTGGCAAGGAATACGGCTCTGGTTCGTCGCGCGACTGGGCGGCAAAAGGGACGGCGTTGCTGGGTGTGCGGGCCGTGATTGCCGAATCGTATGAGCGGATTCACCGATCGAATTTGCTTGGTATGGGCGTGTTGCCGCTGCAATTTCCAGAGGGGCAGAATGCGGCAACACTTGGACTGACAGGAAAAGAAACCTTTGCCATTAGCGGTATCGTGACCTTGAACCAGGACATTTCCCCCACGAGCGTGCGAGTGCAGGCCGATGGCGTGCAGTTCGACGCGATCGTACGCATTGATACGCCCAGCGAAGCAGCCTATTATCGTCACGGCGGAATCATGCAATACGTCCTGCGCAGTTTGCTGGACTGATTTTTCTGTCGTGCATCGGCCGGCCATCCTCTCACAGATGGGGGCGATGGCCGGCCGCCGTTGCGCAACGCCAGAGCCTGGCCGCAACGGCTGATCCAGAACGTTCTGGCAAAAGGAGAGGACATTGAATGACGGTATCAAGTTAAACGGCGCCTGTCATTGTGGTGCAGTCCGGTTTACCGTACTGATCGCGGACGGGCTGCGCAATGTCAGGCGCTGCAATTGTTCTTATTGTGCAATGAGAGGGGCTGTTGTAGCCACGGCTGACCTTGGCGATATTCACTACAAGTGCGGCCGGCAATGGCTCTCGCGCTATCAGTTCAACACCATGGCTGCAGAGCACTATTTTTGCTCGCGCTGCGGCATCTATACCCACCATCGAAGGCGCTCCGATCCCTCGCAAATCAGTGTGAACGTTGCCTGCCTGGAAGGCGTGAGCCCTTTCGATTTTCCATCTGTGCCTGTTGAAGAAGGGGTCAGCCATCCGCTGGACGATCCGGCTGCGGCGCAACTGGCAGGCACACTCAATTATGTAGCGGCCCGACACCAAAAATGAACTGTTTGCCGTCGCCGTGTGTCACGCGTGGTGCAGCCTGCCTGTGTACCTGGTGCGGCTACCAGCCCTGCAGTCCTTCTGGATAAGCCCCGCGCGCGGGCCTGTTTTTGCCTGATAAATCACTGCCCGCCATTTGCAGCAGTCTGAGGACACGGCTGGATTTTAGCCCGATACCTGTGATGTAATAACGATCTGTTACAGGAGGTGCGGTAAGAATGTCGGTGTTACACAATGGTTGGCGTGGGGTTCGGGCGGGTGTGCCGGTGCTGCTCGGTTATGTGCCGGTGGCCATGGCATACGGGATCGCGGCCAAGGGAGTGGGTCTGTCGTTCTGGGAAACTGTGCTCATCTCGGTATTTGTTTATGCCGGTGCCTCGCAGTTTTTTATTCTTGCCGCCATCAAACTGGGCACGCCGCTGCCTGGCATCGTCGCCATGGTTTCACTGCTCAACGCACGCCACCTGCTTTACGGTCCGCTTATCGCCAAGTGGCTGCCGCACGCCTTGCACAAGCGTTTGCAGGCTGCGTTTTTGCTGACCGATGAAGTGTTCGCCACTGCTTTTCATGCGATGGGACATCAGCCGGCCAATGCTCAATTTGCCTGGTATGTCGGGCTGGGCCTGACCGCATGGCTGGCCTGGATTGGCGGAACCATCATCGGACTGCTCGCCGGGTCCGGCCTGACCTCACAGTTTCCGCAGGTCGACCAGATATTGCGCTTTGCCCTGGTGGCCCTGTTTTTTTCGTTGGCGTTGCTCAGCGTGAAGCGCCCCATGCTGCGCGCACTATTAATTGCATCTGTGGTTACCTTGCTGTGTCTGATCTATGCGGGGGCAACGCCTGCCATCCTGGCCGGAACGGTCAGTGCCTGGTTGTTTTTTGTACCTGGTGAGCAGTCTGCTGTCGCCAGCGCGGGTGGCGCACAGCATAAAGACACGGATGGAGAGTCTCATGGGACAGAGTGAATTCTGGCTGGCTATCGTCGTCATGGCAGTGGTGACCTGGCTGTCGCGTGCCTTGCCGTTTGTGCTGATGCGCAAGTCGACTATTTTCGGTCGCCTGGCCTCGGGCAGGTTTGTCATTCTGGGGCCAGCGCTGCTGGTATCCATGACCGTCGTCGTGGTGTATTCTGATTTGCAGCAGGCCACCGGCACCACCAGCGTGCTGAGCTATTTTTGCGGTCTGGCCGCGGCAGGCGTGTGCGCCAGGCTTACCCGCAATGCGGGGTTTGCTGTACTGGCCGGGATGGCGGCCTATGGGGCAGCACTGTTGGCGCTGCCGACATAATCATAATCGGCGTGATTACAGCAGAAAGGGCCGGCCGGTGACCTGTGTGGAAGGAACCGCCATATCCTGTCTGGCCATGATGCCTGCCTCAAAGCCCATGCGTCCGGCCTGCACGGCCAGTTTGAATGCTTCTGCCATTTTCACCGGATCATGGGCCTGGGATACAGCCGAATTGAGCAGGACGGCATCGTAGCCCATTTGCATGGCTTGCACCGCGTCCATGGGCGAACCGATACCTGCGTCGACAATGAGCGGGACGTCCGGCAGGCGCGCACGCAGGATGCGCAGCCCGTGCGGATTGGTCAGGCCCTGTCCGGAGCCGATAGGCGCCCCCCAGGGCATCAGCAGCCGGCAGCCGACATCCAGCAGGCGACGGCAGGTCACCAGATCGTCCGTGCAATAGGGAAACACTTCAAAGCCGTCTTTGGCCAGTTCTTCGGCGGCTCGAATCAGCTCAATCGGATCGGGCTGCAGCGTATAGTCGTCGCCGATCACTTCCAGTTTGATCCAGTGTGTTCCAAAAATTTCCCGCGCCATCTGCGCCAGCGTAATTGCTTCACGACCCGTTTTGCAGCCTGCGGTATTGGGCAGCAGATGCAGGCCTGAATCTTTGAGCATCTGAAAAAAAGAATTGTCCAGCGCCGCACCGGCGCCGCCGCTCGCCGAGGGTGTAAGCTGCCGTTTGAGTCCGACGGTGATGACCGCAGCCCCTGAGGCAGTGATTGCGTCCTGCAATACTTTGGGGGACGGGTAGCCTGCAGTGCCCAGAAAGAAGCGACTCTCCAGCAATGTGTCTGCTATAGCAAATGGTTTCATAATGGTGATGCAGGCGGGTTAGCCGCCGGTGATAGGGCTGAAAGTAAATATCTGATCGCCGTCGGACAATACAGTGTCGCCGCGCTTCAGTCGGGGAATAAAAATTTCATTGACCGCAGTGGCAATGGCGGCGGGGTCATCCGCCTGGCCGGCCGTGCTTTGCAAATGCGTAATCAGCTGGGCCAGGGTAGTGCCGCTGGCGATGTCGTGTTCGGTTCCGTTGACGGAAATGTGAATAGTACTCATGCCGTTTGAATCAGATTGAAATCGGGTTCAAATATTGATTGTAGGGCCTTTTCAACAACGGCGGGCGCAATCAGCCAGCCATGGCGGAACAATCCGTTGATGCGTGTCAGGCCCTGTTCGTTCTCGATACGGGGCAGATTGTCCAGCAGGGCAGGGCGTAAATTGACCTCGGAGTGGATCAGGCGCGCTTCGGCCAGTTCGGGCAGCACACTGTGAGCGGCCGTCAGCAATTCCACCGTGCTGCGCAGCGATACCGGCGAGCGGTCTTCACTTTCGATTTCACTGGCACCCACCACGACCGTATCGGGCGCGCGAGGTACGATATAGACACGGTACCGCGGATGCAGCAGGCGAACGGGCCGGCCAAGTGTCAGGCCGCTGGCCTGCAGCCAGAAAATTTCACCTCGTACGCCACGCACATTGCGGCAGTTCAGTTGGTGACTGTTAGCGTGAGGGCGCTCCCGGGCGCCGGTGCCACGCACATCGAATACCCAGTCAAATGCATGCACGCCCTGTGCGGTTTGCAGTTGCCCGGGTTTCAAGCTGATCACGGGGGTTCCCCAGTGCCAGCTGGTGTTCTCGGCAGATTCGGCCAGCGCCTGCATGGCCTGGACCGTATGGATCTGCCCTTCACCTTGCAGCATCCAGGCGTGGCTGGGACCCTGGATTGACGGCTCCAGCGATTGCAATTGATCGCGAGTGAGCATTTGCGGGCGCGCATGTTGCGGCGCCTTGGCGTCCAGCAGCGAGGTCAGGCGCGTTGCCGCTCCTTCATCGCCGCGATGTGCAACCAGCAGGCTGCCCCGGACATGGAATTGCACCGGCAGGCGCAGCGTGGGAACCAGTGCCGACCACAGCTCGATGGAGCGCAAGCCCATGTCGAATACGTCGGCATCGCCACTTTCGAGTTCGGCAATCGGACTGAGCATGCCGGCGGCAGTCCAGCCTGCGGCTACCCGTGCCTGTGCTGACGTGGCCGGATCAAATACGGAAACCTGGTGCCCCTGGCGTGAGAGCACCAAGGCGAGGATGCGCCCCAACAGCCCGGCGCCGGCAATGCCAATATTCATGGTGTGATTCGCTTGCGGACCCGCAGGCCCTGTGATATTCGATTCGATGCAACAGTATATCGCTGTCCTTGTCTGGCGCAAGGGCAACAGAGAACTGGTATAGCAATTGCGCGGCATCTGGACTCATGAGCTCGCGTTTGCGAGGGCCGTGAAGTCGGCCTGTCGGCTGACGGTCGCGCCTATCTGCCCAGCTTTTGCTGCAGGGGCGGGCCATATTGCAGGGCCACAGTGGTCAGGTCATTTACAATGGTGGTGGCGCAGCTGCCGCTGGATTCGGACAGGCAGATACGGATGTGCTGCTGGATATTGAGCCAGGGGTTGATGGGCGAGGCGGCGTTGACGATGTCCACATTTTCCGCAATGGCGGTAAAGCGGCCTTCACGCGTCGGGTCAGCGCTTTGCAGATTCAAGCGGGCGACCGCCTGGTTCATATCGTTGACCAGAGTGAGCGTGGGCGAACTGGCAATCTGGTTGCGGATCTGCGCCGTGATGTAGGTGCCGATCGGATCATTGGGCGTATTGCCAAAGACATACACCGGAATTTTTGCCAGCGCAGATTGCGCAGCAACGGCAAGCAGGCAACCGATGGCTCCTGTCAGCACATGTGTGATTTTCATATCGAACTCTCCGTAGCGGTATAACGATTATAATAGCTTAATCCCAGTGCCGGACAGCAGATCCATGATTGCTGCGGCTTAAACCTTGTCAGTTAATTACCGGCTTTTATTTTTGTGTCTCATTTCTAGTGTCTGATTCCACCACCCCGCTGTCTGTCCTGAAACGTGTTTTTGGTTACGATTCCTTTCGTGGCGAGCAGCAGGCCATTGTCGAACACCTGGTCGCCGGCCACGATGCGCTTGTGCTTATGCCAACCGGCGCCGGCAAATCGCTGTGCTACCAGGTGCCTGCGCTTATCCGTCCGGGAACCGCCATCGTGGTCTCTCCGCTTATTGCGCTCATGCAGGACCAGGTTGATGCCCTGCGCGAGTTGGGCGCCCGCGCAGCCTTTCTTAACTCCAGCCAGGAATGGGAGACCATTCGCGAGGTTGAAAACGCGTTTGCGCGTGGCGAACTGGATTTTCTCTATGTCGCCCCCGAACGCCTCTTGACCGACCGCTGCATGCGCCTGTTGGAGCGAGGTCAGATTGCCCTGTTTGCGATTGACGAAGCCCATTGCGTCTCACAATGGGGGCATGATTTTCGTCCTGAATACCTGGGCCTGTCCCGCTTGCAGGAACAGTGGCCGGATGTACCCCGCATTGCACTGACGGCCACTGCAACGCCGCAGACTCGCGATGAAATCGCCCAGCGGCTGGGCCTGACGCAGGCGCGGCATTTTGTTGCAGGATTTGACCGCCCCAATATCAGATATGTCATTGTCGAAAAAAATGACGTGCGCCGCCAGTTGCTGGGTTTTATTCGTGAAGAGCATGCGGGCGATTCGGGTATCGTGTATTGCCTGTCGCGCAATAAAACCGAAGACACGGCAGAGTTTCTCTGTCGGGAAGGCATTGATGCGATGGCCTATCATGCGGGCCTGCCGGCAGAGTTGCGGGCGCAGCGCCAGGCACGCTTTTTGCGGGACGACGGCGTAGTCATGGTTGCCACGATTGCATTTGGCATGGGTATCAATAAGCCCGACGTGCGCTTTGTGGCGCACATTGATCTGCCCAAATCGGTCGAAGGCTATTATCAGGAAACCGGCAGGGCGGGTCGGGATGGCTTGCCGGCCACTGCCTGGATGGCCTATGGCCTGCAGGACGTGGTGCAGCAACGTAAAATGATTGACGACTCCACGGGCGATGAGTTTTTCAAGCGTCGCTCGGGGGCGCAACTGGATGGTATGCTGGCCTTGTGCGAGACCGTGCAGTGCCGGCGCACCCGTTTGCTGGCCTATTTCGGGCAGCAGTCAGAGCCCTGCGGCAATTGTGACGTCTGTCTGACGCCGCCGCAAACCTGGGACGGCACCGTGGCAGCCCAGAAAATTCTGTCTGCCATTTATCGCCTGCATCGCGAACGTGATCAGCGTTATGGGGCAGGGCATCTGATTGATATTCTGCGCGGCAAGCGCACCGACAAGGTGGCGCAGCATTCGCATGACACCCTGTCTGTCTTCGGTATTGGCGAGGATATTTCCGAGCAGGGCTGGCGCAGTGTGCTGCGACAACTGATGGCGGCCAATGTCGTCACGGTCGACGGCGACGGTTACGGGACGCTGGCGCTTACCGAAAAAAGCCGCAGCGTGCTCAAGGGCGAGCAGGTACTGATGATGCGCAAGGAATCGGCCAGGGCCGCAGCAAAGTCACGCAATATCATGCCCCGAGGCAAGCGAGAAGTTCGCGTGCTGTCAGCGGCGGCGCAATCGCGCTTTGAGAGCTTGCGACAATGGCGGCGCGACATTGCCAAGGAACATGGTGTGCCGGCCTACGTGATTTTCAAGGACGATACCCTGGCGCAAATTGCCGAACTGGAGCCCAGCACGCTCAGTGATCTGGCTGCCGTCAACGGGGTCGGCCAGCACAAGCTGGATACCTACGGCGAAGCGATACTGACGTTTCTGGACGAGCTGGAATAAAAACGCTTTTCCTGGTGTTGCCGGGTGCTGCTGTCTGCTGCCCTCAATGCGAAATGTCAGCCTCAAGGCCGCAATTTTGAACCATCGGACACAGTAGTTAAGCGCCCTGTGGCGTTGTGCCTCCAATCTCACAAACGGTAAACTTGCATGCGTCATATTTTCAGATTTCTTTTCGTGCTGGCTGTGGTCGCCGGTTCCGGTGTTCATGCAAAGCAGTTGTCCTTCAGCTTTGACGATGGTCTGAATCCGGATACAAACCCCGACGCGATCGCGATTAACAACGCGCTGCTTGCTCAGTTACGACAATCCAATCTTCAGGCAATCATTTATCCAAGCCTGATTAAACTGGGAGGCAGTGCCGGGCTGCAATTGGTTGCCCAATGGGGCATGCAAGGCCACGCGATTGGCAACCATAGCGAACGGCACTTGAGTCTGAATAAAGCGGACATGAGTGCAGCAGACTATATCGACGGAATCGCCGGCGCCGAACGCCAATTGCAGAACCTTGTCGGCTGGACAGCCCGCTACCGGTTCCCATTTTTGAAAGAAGGCGACACCAGGCAAAAGCGTGATGCTGTACGCGATTGGCTGAATGATCGGGGTTATCGATCTGGTGCGGTGAGTATCGACGCCAGTGACTGGTTTTACAATATTCGGTATCTGGCGTATGAGAAAGCAGGCGATACGAGCAGCCTTGTGCGCTTGAAAAAAGCCTACATCAGGCACTTGCTTGATCGCGCGCATCACTATGATGAGCTGGGGAAAAAGACATTGGGCTACTCTCCCAAGCATGTGATCCTGCTTCACACGAATAAAATCAATGCGCAATCGCTTGCCGATATTATCTCTGCGTTCAAGGGGCATGGCTGGGAGTGGATCGATACAGAGATTGCTTATGCCGATCCTCTTTACAAGCAGCAACCGGATGTGATTCCCGCGGGAGAAAGTATTATCTGGTCGATTGCCAAAAAGAAGGGCAACACAACGCTCAGATATCCCGCAGAAGATGCACCCTACGAACTTGAAAATCTCAAGCGTTTCGGTTTGAAGTAAATATCAATTTGAGCCTGTGCCGGGACCAGAAACCGGCTTTGCCTTGCGGCAGAAGGTCAATGATCGCACGCTTGTTGCGCTTTCCCGATCAATCAAAAAACGGGCGGCCGTTGCTGCCGGATCTGCTTTATTTGGGCCTTATGCGTCGTTTTATGTGTCACTTTCGGCGTGCGCGCGATCGTGTTCTGCCCATTCGCTGGCCAGTAGCGGCAGGCGTTCTTCCATGGGGATCTTGGGGCAATTGCTGCACAGTTTGGCATTCGGACAGCGAAAATATTGGCAGCAGACGCGACGGTTCAGCGACAGCCGGTCAGGCAGGCTGTAGTGGCTCATATCAATATCCAGATAACCGCTTTCTGCCGGCAGGCCGATAGCCTGCAACCAAACCTGGCCACGAGCGCGAATATGGGCGGTGCTGTATTGCGGCAGATCATGGTAGTACAACAGCAACGCAGCCAGCACGCTGTCTGCGGTATGGCGTCCGGCCAGCTTGGCGGCCACCGGCGTGATATTGCACAAGGCCAGGCGCACCTGTTCCAGGCTTTCGGCGAGGGCTGCCGCCGCCTTTATTTCATCTGCAATATTGTGAGTGATTGCGTGTTCGGGCAGGTAGACCTGTTGGGCCAGGCCGTCTGAAAAATGCACCTGCAACTGGCGAGAATCGACCAGGCAGCGATGATGCTCGTAGGCAAGAATGGTCGTATATACAGGCACCCACATGCAGGTGCGCCAGGTATGGGCGTTCCAGTAGTGGCGGCCAGCCTCGGGATGAAGCCGCGCCACGTCGTCAAATAGCAATTGCAATGCATCCTGCCGTACCTGGCCAAAGGTCAGGTCGGCAGGGCCGCACAGCGGCGTCGTTGAAACAGGCAACAGGCGCCCAAGCGCCTGTTGCAATTGCTCATAGAAGGAGATGTCTTCCTGGATTACCATTTGTAGCTGAAGGTCGCCTTGATATTGCGTTTTTCCCCATAGTAGCAGAAGTTGGTGGTGGCGCATGAGGCCACATAGGTCTTATCGGTCACGTTGTTCACATTCAGGCGGACGGTGGCGCCTTTCAGATTCGAATTCATGCGGCCCAGGTCATATTCTGCGCCCAGGTCAAGCAGGGTATAGGCCGGAACCCGCACGGTATTTTCGTTGTCTGCCCAGCTCTTGCCAACATAGCGCACGCCTGCCGACAAGGCCAGCCCGTTGTTCATGCGGTAGCGGCCCCACAGGCTGGCCATTTGCTTGGGCGCCTGAAATGGCCGGTTGCCGGCATTGTCGCCTTTTTTCAGCTTCATGTTGTTCATGGTGTAGCTGGCCATGACCGTGAAATTGTCGGTGATATTGGCGTTGGCTTCCAGCTCGATGCCACGCGAATGCACCACGCCCAGCGGCACGTAGTAACTGGTAGCCGAAGATTGCCGTGCTGCAACGTTCTCCTGCTTCAGGTCATAGTAGGCGGCAGAGAGCATGACATGTTCGTTCGGCTGGTACTTTACGCCCGCTTCATATTGCCTGGCTTCTGTCGGCGGCAACACCTGGTTGTTGATGTCGGTGTAGCCGTTGGGGTTGAAAGACTCGCTGTAACTGGCGTACGGCGAAATACCATTGTCAAAAGCGTAGCTTAAGCCGGCGCGGAACGTGGTATTGTTGCCCTTGTAGCCGGATTTGGTATTGAGCAGCGGATTGCGGTTGTCCAGGTCCACGATATCATGACGAATACTGAACAGGCCGGTCAGCGCGCCATAGCGGACCGTGTCCTGCAAATACATGCCGAATTGCTCCAGCGTACGGTCAAACGGTTCGCTGTAAGTAATGTTCAGCCCCGGATTGCCATATACCGGATTGAATGCGTCCAGCGGATTGGCCGTGCCTGTATCCCATTGACCAGTTACGTTGCGATGCTGATAGTCAAAGCCTGCGATCACTTCATGTGAGGCTGCACCGGTGTGAAAGACCGCGGTCAGGCTGGTATCGAACTGGTGGGCTTCGAGCTCTTCATAACCACCGGAATAGTATCGGTTCAGCGAGTTTTCGTCGTACCAGCCGTAGCCATAGAACTGGGCCATTTTGGACTTCAGGCTGGTCATCCGAAACGAGTTTTTGAATGTCAGGTTCGGCGTGAAATCATGTTCGAACTGGTAGCCGAGCATGGACAGTGTGCGGCTGAATTTTCCCCCTTCATCATCGTCCGAGAATTCCGGGGAAATGCGGCGGCCATTGTGATCGGTATTGATTGTTGCATCTGCCGGGAAGCCGCTATGAAAACCGGTGCTGGGGTCTTTCTGAAAGTAGCCCTGCAATAGCAGGCGGCTGTTTTCACCCAGTTTGAATTTAAGTGATGGCGCCAGCGTATAGCGCTCGACCCGGTTGTTGTCGAACTGGGTCTTGCTGTTGCGCGTGATGCCCACGACGCGATAGGCGGCATTGCCTTCCTTGTCTATCGGGCCGGTCATGTCAAAGCCAAGCTGGGTTTGCCCCATATTGCCGATGCCGGCTGTGATTTCGTGGTAAGGCTCATCCAGCGGCCGTTTTGAACTGTAGGAGACCAGGCCGCCCGGTGAGTTGCGACCGTACAGTACGCTGGTAGGGCCGCGATAAACGTCGATGCGCTCCAGAGTGTACGGATCAATTTGTACAGAACTATAGGTACCCGAGTCGCTCAGGACCTTTTGGCCATCCAGATTCAGGTTGTCGGTGCTGTTTTCGTTAAAGCCGCGCAGGCTGATGTAATCGTAGCGGGTCGCGCCGCCCACCAGACCTGTAAAGGCGCCGGGCGTATAGCGCAGCGCATCGGTTCCCGTGGAAGCGCCAATGGCATCAATACGATCCCGTGTCAGGGATGAAACCGAGTGTGGGGTCTCTTTCCAGTCCATGTCGGCCCGGCTGGCCGCCCGGCTGACCGTCGATTGAAAACCAATGGTGGGTTCGGTTGAAGTTGCGTCGCTGGTCGCACGGATAATACCCAATTGGGCGACAGGTGCGGTTTTGACCTGCTCCTGTTGCGTCTGGGCATGGGCGCCGGAAACAGAGAGCACAGCCAGGACGGCGACATACAGAGTGCGAGGTACCGCTGAAAAGCGAACCATGGGCGGGGTCATGATAGAAAAATATCCTTAAAGACAATAAGCAACACAAATAAGAATGATTGTTATTTATAATTCGTCAATTATAGAAATAATGTCATAATTCATATGAAATATGTCAGAAAGCACAGCTTTTTTGTTGCAAAACTGTCTACAGACGGGCGCCTAAATCAATGACCAGAACCTTTACTTATGCCGATTTTATGCAATATGGCCAGCAGCACGGGGTAACGCATTACCTGCCCGAGGCCATTGTGCAGGACCCGAGCCGCCACCAGGAGACCCTGGCATACGGCCAGGTGCGGGAATATGCGCTGTGCCAGGGCGTGACCCTGTTGCATACTGATATGCACTTCCTGGTGCCTTATCATGCGCAGTCCCGCGTGCAGGAGGCATATTCTTTCGCCATGCTGCTCAACGGCCAACTGCGCATCGGGCGTGAGCGTTCGCCCTTGCAGACCGTGGGGCCGGCTTGCGGTATCAATACCAGCTATCGCAATGAGCGCATGCAGACCCATTACCTGCCGGGTATGCGGCTGGCGGCGCTGGATGTGCTGGTGGACCAGACCCAGATTGAACAGAACGCCTATACCGAAAGACTGCTGCCCATACTGGATGCAGCGCCACCGACGTTTGCCGTGGCCCAACAGGATGATGCATTTCTGGACTATGTGCGGTTGCAATTGCAGATGGCGCAGGACGACAGTGTCGGCCCGTTGATATATGAGGCGCTGGGTTTGCAGTTGCTGGCCCGGGTCAGGGCGGCGCCCAGCGCGCCGGCCGAATGGCAGAACAACGACCGGTTAAGCCGGCAGGATCATGAGCGACTGGGCGCGTTGCGCGAATATATCCACAGGGAACCCTGGCAATCGCATACCATACGCTCGATGTCGCAATTTACCGGCATGGGCGAGAGTGCGCTCAGAAAGAAATTCCAACTGAAATTCAATACGTCTATCATGGCATGCGTGAAGGAATATCGGTTGCAGATGGCGCAACGTTATCTGGAGCAGGGCGAAGCGGTGGAAAAAGTGGCCATGCTTGCCGGTTACCGGCACAGCAGCAATTTTTCCACGGCATTCAAAAAGCGCTTTGGCGTCAATCCACGCCGCTGGTAGATTAACAAGGCTTAGCAGATCACGACGAATCGCGGCAGGCCGAAGCCAAGCATGGCCTGAAAAGCGTGCGCAGCGGCAAGATCGACACTGTAGCAGCCATGGCGGTTACGGTCCCGATGCTCAGAATAGCGGCTTGTTCGTGCCTTCCGGCGGCTTGCATCCCAGATGCTGCCAGGTGGTCAGGGTCGCCACGCGCCCCTTGGAGGTGCGCTGAATATATCCCTGCTGGATCAGGTAGGGCTCGATCACGTCTTCAATCGTATCGCGCTCTTCGCCCACGGCCGCCGACAGATTATCAATGCCGACCGGTCCACCGTCGAATTTATGCACAATGGTTTCCAGAATTTTGCGGTCCATCAGGTCCAGCCCCATCGGATCAACGTCGAGCATGGCCAGTGCAGCCATGGCCGCTGCATTGTCAATGACCCCGTTGGAGCGCACGTCGGCATAGTCGCGCACGCGGCGCAGCAACCGGTTGACAATGCGCGGGGTGCCGCGCGAACGGCGCGCGATCTCGTGGGCGCCTTCAGGCGTGATGCCGGCATTGAGCAGTTGGGCGCTGCGGGACACAATGCGGGCCAATTCTTCTGTGTTATAGAATTCCAGGCGCGAGACGATGCCGAAGCGATCGCGCAGCGGATTGGTAAGCATGCCTGCGCGGGTAGTGGCGCCTACCAATGTGAATGGTTGCAAGTCGATTTTGACGCTGCGCGCGGCCGGGCCTTCGCCAATCATGATATCGATCTGGAAGTCTTCCAGTGCTGGATACAGAATTTCTTCCACAACAGGTGAAAGCCGGTGAATTTCGTCAATGAACAGAACGTCGTTTTTTTCCAGATTGGTCAGCATGGCTGCCAGATCGCCGGGGCGCTCCAGTACGGGACCCGAAGTCTGCCGCAGTTGCGAACCCATTTCCCGCGCGATGATGTGGGCCAGCGTGGTTTTGCCCAGGCCCGGCGGCCCGAACAGCAGCACGTGGTCCAGCGCTTCCTTGCGCATGCGCGCAGCCGAAATGAAAATTTCCAGTTGTTCCCGCACCCGTACCTGGCCAACGTACTCGTCCAGCGCCTTGGGACGCAGGGCGCGTTCAATGGACTCTTCGTTCGGGGTCAGGGGCTCCGGAGAGACGATGCGTGGGGCGGCGCTGGTGAGCGCGTCGTTTTGAATGGCCATGGGGCAGCGGTATCTTCTTGAAGACTGAGGGTCTGGGCCTATTTTACCTGAATCGCCGGGCCGCGCCGCCCGGGACGGCCGATCCCTGGCGGTATACCGCTAACGGTATGCCAGATCACGCAGGACCAGGGAGATCCACGGCACGTAGGTGATCAGTATCAGGCACAGCAAAATCACGCCGACGAACGGGATCAGTGATTTGAACAGCCGTTCTATGGGCAGCTTTGCCACGGCGCATGCGGCAAACAGATTGACGCCGAACGGTGGCGTAATCATGCCCAGGGCAAGATTGACCACCATGATAATGCCAAAGTGCGTCGGATCTACACCGAACTGCTGGGCAACAGGCAGCAGCAACGGAGCCAGCACCACAATGGAGGCAGAGGTTTCAATGAACATGCCGATAATGAACAGGGCGGCATTGACGCCCAGCAGGAAGGTGACTTTGTCGCTGAATACGTGGCTAAGCCATTCGCCCAGCATATTCGGTACGCCGGCGCGATTGAGCAGGAATCCGAACAGGCCCGCATTGGCAATCACAAACATAATAATCGCAGTGGAAATGACGGTGCGGTGCAGGGTTTCGGTCAATATGCTGAATGAAATACGGCGATAGACCAGGGAGCCAACGACCAGCGCATACACCACGGCAACCACCGACGCTTCGGTCGGCGTGAAGATACCGCCATAGATTCCGCCCAGAATGATGACCGGCATCAGCAGCGCCAGAAACGATTGTCGGAACGCCTTGAATACGGGTAGGCGCCCATCGCCATCCTGCTTGCCATAGCCATGACGTTTGGCATAAATCCAGACATACAGCATCAGCGCAACACCGATCAGTATGCCCGGGAAGATACCGGAGATGAACAGCTCGCCCACCGATGTATCGGTGGAGACGGCAAACAGAATCATGGGGATAGAAGGCGGGATGATCACGCCCAGTTCAGCGGCGGTTGCCTGCAGCGACGCAGAGAACGGCTTGGGGTAGCCGTGACGCACCATGGCCGGAATCAGGATTGCGCCTACCGCAAACGTGGTGGCTACGCTGGAGCCGGCCACTGCAGCAAAAATCATGCATGTAATAATGCATGCCATGGCCAGTCCGCCCTGTACCGAGCCGACCAGGCTCTTGGCAAAATTGACCAGCCGCTCCGAAATGCCGCCGGCCTCCATCAGGTTGCCGGCGAGAATAAAGAAGGGAATGGCTACCAAAGGATATTTATCCAGCGAGGCAAAGATCTGCTGGGCAATCACCAGCCAGTTGATGCCTGCCACATACACGCCGAACAGACTTGCCAGCCCGATGGATACGGCGATCGGGATGGTCAGGGCAAAACAGACCAGCATGGATAAAATCATCAATTGCGACATAATCTGTCTCGAAGGCGGTAAAAATGTGGATGGAGCTAAAAACCGGTCGTGGTCTGTAACCACAGCCGAGGTACAACGTCATGATGCGTTTCAGCGTTCGGATCCGGGCCGGCTATTTTTTTCCGCTAGTCCGTCCTGCGGGCAAGTTGCCAAGGCATACAGGCCCCAACTACGATCACGATTGTTACAGCAGCGTCAGGTCTTCTTCCTGGGATTCTTTTCTGGCATTGGCCCATTGCACAATGACCGCCAGCAAGGCCAGCGCCATCCCCACGGGGATGGCGGCATAGATCCAGGAAATGGAGATGCCCAGGCTTGGAATGGTCTGAAAGCGTACCCGGTAAGTCATGAGTATGCCGATCCAGGTCATCAGTCCGAAAAAGCCCGCCATGATGAGCATGACCAGATGCTCCAGACGGCGTTGCCAGGGATCTCTGAGCAGGGAATGGAGCATTTCAACTTTGAGCATGGCGCCCTGGCGGCAGGCCAGCACCACGCCCAGCAGGACCAGCCAGATCATGGCCGTGCGGGTCCAGCCCTCACTCCAGTCCGATGGTTCCTGCAGGATAAAGCGCGCGATCACCTGGTAAAAAGAGGCGCACACCGCTGACACCAGAAACAGCTGGGCAATGACGGAAATCAGGCGAAACAGGGTGCTGTCCAGCAAGCGAGTCAATGTGCTCATTCAAGCCTCCGTGATCAGGTAAAGGATCACTTGGTATTACGGATGGATTCGACCAGTTCCTTGCCGAATTTTTTATAGAACTCGGGGTAGACCGGTTCCACCGCCTTGACAAAGGCATCATGGTCAACTTTGTCTTGCACTTGCATGCCTTCTTTTTTCAATGTTGCAACGCCACTGGTTTCCACATCGTCGACAAATGCACGCATGGCTTTGGCAGCAGCCAGGCCGGCCTCTTTGAATTTGGTTTTGTCCTGGTCGGACAGGCCCTCATAAACCGAAGGTGACACCAGGATCAGGGCAGGACCATAGACATGTGCTGTCAGCGAGAGGTATTTTTGCATTTGCGACAGTTTGGCCGATACGATCACGGAAATCGGATTTTCCTGGCCGTCAATCGTGCCTTGCTGCAAGGCGGTGGCCACTTCGGGCCAGGCCATGGGAGTAGGCAGCATGCCGATCTTGCGGAAGGCGGTTATATGAATCGGGTTTTCCGTTGTGCGAATTTTCAGACCCTTCAGGTCTGCCGGTGTCCTGACATCGCGCACGTTGTTGGTCAGGTGGCGGAAACCCTGCTCACCCCACGCAAGCGCGATCAGGCCCTTGGCCGGGAAATCGGCCAGCAGCTTCTGGCCGATCGGGCCGTCCAGCACCTTGCGGGCGTGATCCAGGTCGCGAAACAGAAAGGGGATATCGATGACTCCTGTTTCAGGCACGAAATTGAGTGTAGCACCGGTAGACACAACGGCCGCATCAATGGTGCCCAGTTGCAGCCCTTCGATCACTTCGCGTTCACCACCCAGGGCGCTGTTGGGAAACTGCTGAACCTTGAACTGACCATTGGTGCTTTGGCCAAGGGCCTGTTCAAAGGCATCTGCTGCGACGCCGTAGTGTGAAGTCTTGGACAGGGCATAGGCCATTTTCAGTGTCTGTTCCGCCATGGCTGGCGCCATGACGACGGCTGACAGCAGGCTGGTTGCCAGAGCTTTCTTGATCCAGTGAGCGCGCATAATATTGCCTCCCCAAAGTGGGTGTTATAGGTCGAAATAAAATTATCGGGTAACTTTACGGCAATATTTGCGACGCACAGTGCAATTCGATTGCGACTAGTGCAAACCCTAGGAAAATCAGCCGGTCCGAAGGCTGTTAACGGGATGGTGGCTGGTGTCAGCGTCCGGGCCAAGGCGCCGCTGACCACAAGAGCGCCTGCCGCTGCGTTGCACCGGCGTGTGCCGGGTTATCGTTGCGAATCGATGCCAGGCCGGCATGGCATCGACCTGCGGCAGTGGTCGTTCATGCCGGCGTCCATGTGTGGTGTTTATTGGCTGCGTTAATGGGCTGAGTTAATGGACAGTTGCATGCTGGCTATATGGACGTCATCATGGCGGCTATATTGCGTCTTTATGGCGCGCCATGATGGCAACGCTTAGCTGGACAGTATTTTGAGCGCGGCGCGGATACCTTCGGAAACGCCCAGATCAGCCGGCAAAGATTTGACTGTCGCGCGCGCTTCGCGATCGGAATAGCCCAGCGCCAGCAAGGCGTTGAGCACGTCGTTCTGACCGGTGGCTGCGGGCGTGGCAGGGGCAATGGCATCGAGCTTGCCGCGCAACTCCAGCAGCAGGCGTTCCGCCGTTTTCTTGCCTATGCCCGGTATCCGGGTGAGCAGGGCTGTGTCCTGCTGCGCGATCGCGGCCGACAGATCGGCGCTGCTCATGCCCGAGAGCACCGCCAGGGCTGTGCGTGCGCCAATGCCGGTGACCTTGATCAGGGCGCGGAAGGTGGCACGTTCGTCCTGCCGCAGAAAACCATAAAGGACATGCGCGTCGTCGCGGATAGCCAGGTGGGTATATAGCGTGACCTTGGCGCCCGCTTCGGGCAAGTCATAGAAAGTGCTCATGGGCACATCGATATCGTAGCCCACGCCATTGACATCCAGGCACAGGCCCGGCGGTTGTTTTTCAATCAGCAGGCCGGTCAGTCGTCCGATCATCAGGAACTCCACAGACCCTGTTTATGCAGGGATCATCAGAAAAAGTCAAAGAGCTATGGTACACAACCTTGTCGACTCCCGCTTGAAAAACCGGGCACTTTCCCAAGTACGGCAGCAGGCGCACATACGCGCTGCAAGTCCAGGTGGGCGCATGAGGCTGAGGTGCGGTGGCAAACCCAAGTATGGCCGCAAGTTCAAGTAAGGTAGCCGGCCCGGGCACGGCAGATAGCACGTGTCCGACCCTTCATGCTCGCGGCAAACGTGCCTTAGCAGGAAAGCGCGTGTACGCGCAGCTCATGTCGTCTCTCGGTCGTTACGGCGGTATCAGTCGTCGATCAATCGATCAGTCGGCCGGCACGCAGGCGACTGCGACCACGTCGAGCGCCCATTAATATATCCTTGCCGGCCAGGCGTGCGGCCAGCGGTGCGGCGTGCGCGTGGCAGATGGCGCAGGCCAGCGCGTCGGCCGAATCCGGGGCGGGCAGGCTGTTGAGCGTCAGCAGGCGTTGCACCATATGCTGGACCTGTTCTTTTTGCGCATGGCCATTACCGACCACGGCCTTTTTGATTTGCAGGGCGGTGTATTCAGTCACATCCAGGTGCCGGTCCGCCAGCGCGCACATGGCTGCGCCACGGGCCTGGCCCAGCAGCAGGGTCGAGGCCGGGTTGGTATTGACGAAGACTTTTTCCAGCGCAGACTCGGTGGGAGAATAGGTATCGACTACCTCACGGATGCTATCGAGGATAACTTTAAGGCGCTCGTGCAAGGGGATATCCGAGGGGACCACAATGGTGCCGCTGCCCACGTAGGAAATGCGCATGCCGGCAGCGTCTATCACGCCAAAACCGGTGCGGCGCAGGCCCGGGTCAATGCCAAGAATCCGCAACATCAGTGACTCCCTGGAGTTGCCCCGGCATGGGCCGGGGCTTTATGACAACTGCAATTAATGACGGAAGTGCCGGGTGCCTGTCAGCACCATGGCAATGCCGTGCTCGTCGGCTGCGGCGATGACTTCATCGTCGCGCATGCTGCCGCCGGGCTGAATGACGCAATCGGCGCCCGCCTTGACGATAACATCAAGCCCATCGCGAAACGGGAAGAAAGCATCTGATGCGGCTGCCGTATTCTGCAGCGACAGGCCGGCGTTTTCGGCCTTGATCGAGGCGATGCGGGCAGAATCGATACGGCTCATCTGGCCGGCGCCTACGCCGTAGGTCATACCTTCGCGGCAAAAGACAATGGCGTTGGATTTGACGAACTGGGCAACATTCCAGGCAAACAGCAGATCATCCATCTGCTGCGCTGTGGGCTGCTTGCGTGTGACCACTTTACAGTCGGCCGCTGCCAATGGTTTGTGATCGGGATTCTGCACCAGCCAGCCACCGCCAACACGTTTGACATCAAAGGCATTCTGGCCATCGCCCAGGGCAACGGTCAGGACGCGGACGTTTTTCTTGCCGGCCAGCAACACCAGTGCATCAGGCGTATATTCGGGCGCAAGCAGGACTTCGACGAACTGTTCGCTCACAGCCTGTGCGGTCGCTTCATCGACGATGCGGTTGAAGGCGATGATGCCGCCAAACGCGGACGTCGGATCCGTCTTGAATGCCTTGCGATAGGCGCCTGCCGCATCCTGGGCGACGGCAACGCCGCATGGGTTGGCGTGCTTGACGATCACGCAGGCGGGTGCGGCAAAGGTGCGCACGCATTCCCAGGCGGCGTCGGCATCGGCAATGTTGTTATAGGACAGTTCCTTGCCCTGCAATTGGACATAGTTGCCCAGTACGCCGGCCGGCACACTGGCGTCCAGATAGAAAGCGGCGGACTGATGCGGGTTCTCGCCATAACGCAGCGCCTGATGCTGACGCAATTGAATGGTCAGGTTTTCAGGCCAGCTTTGGCGGGCCGGTTCGTTTTCCTGTTCAGGTTCGGTCTCGGTAATCGAACTCAGATAGTTGGCAATGGCGCCATCATAGGCAGCAGTATGCGCATATACTTTTTTTGCCAGAGACAAACGCAGGCCATATGAAGTGCCGCCCTGTGCGTCAAGCTCGCGCAACACGGCTTCGTAATCGGACGGGTCAATCACAACGGTCACGCCGCCTTCGCGTGTGCCGTGGTTCTTGGCAGCTGCGCGCAACATGGCCGGACCGCCGATATCGATATTTTCAACGGCATCGGCAAAAGTGCAGCCGGCCTTGGCGATGGTTTCGCGAAAGGGATACAGATTGACCACCAACAGATCGATCGGATCGATATTGTGTGTTTTCAGTGTGTCCAGGTGCGCCTGGCTGTCGCGCCGTGCCAGCAGCCCGCCATGGATGCGTGGGTGCAAGGTCTTGACCCGGCCATCCAGAATTTCGGGAGACTGGGTATGCTCTGCAACCTCGGTTACGTCCAGTCCTTCTTTTTTCAGCAGCGCTGCGGTGCCTCCGGTTGACAGAAGTTTTACACCACGGCCGGCAAGCGCACGGGCGAAGTCCACGATACCGGTTTTATCCGATACGGAAAGTAAAGCGGTCTTGATAGTCATGAGAGAATAGTTACAGTAAATGATGAGAAATCAGTTTCTTGCGCAGCGTGTTGCGGGTAATGCCCAGCATGTCTGCGGCGCGCGACTGGTTATGTCCGGCCTTGAGCATGACCACTTCAAGCAGCGGCTTCTCTACGCAACTTGTGACCATGTTCCAAAGGTTGCCGGCTTCGCCGTCGCCCAATTCTTTAAAATAAAGTTCAAGGTTTGTGCGTACACATTCCTGAAGGTCTTGTGTGTTGTTCATAATGGCGGTGTTGGGGAAGTTTTTGTTGTTCTGACTTAATGGACTGCAGCTTGTGGAACCCGCGGTGCCGATTCATTGACCAGCTTGGTGAACCACTGATTGACTGCATTGTACTGCTCCTGACAGCTTTCGAGGCGATTCATTTGTTGCCGAAACAATTCTGCATCCGGAAGACTGCTTATGTACCAGCCGATATGTTTGCGGGCGGTGCGCACGCCGGTGTATTCACCATAGAACCCATAGTGATGGTCAAGGTGGGTGAGCAGCACATCGCGCATATGTTCCCACGATGGCGGCGGCAGAAAGGATCCGGTTTGCAGATAGTGGTTGATTTCGCGGAATATCCACGGATTGCCCTGAGCGGCGCGGCCCACCATGATCGCATCGGCGCCGGTGTAATCGAGCACATACCGTGCCTTGACCGGATCGGTGATATCGCCGTTGGCGATCACGGGAATGCCAATGGCCGCCTTGACTGCCGCGATGGTATCGTATTCGGCCTGACCGGTGTACAGGTCACAGCGGGTCCGGCCGTGCAGGGTCAGCGCAGCAATGCCTGCGTTTTCCGCCAGCCGGGCAATGCGCAAGGCATTGCGGTTTTGCCGGTCCCAGCCGGTGCGCGTCTTGAGCGTGACCGGCACGTCAAAGGGCCGGCAGGCAGCCACGACCGTTTCCAGAATGCGCGCTACCAGGTCTTCGTCGCGCAGCAGCGCCGAACCCGAGGCGACATGACATACTTTCTTTACAGGGCATCCCATATTGATGTCGATGATGCGGGCCCCCTTGCCAATATTGAATACGGCGGCCTCGGCCAGCATGGCCGGATCGGCGCCGGCAATCTGTACCGCGATCGGGTCGATCTCGCCATCATGATTCAGTCTTCTGGACGTTTTGACGCTTTCCCATAATGCCCGATTGCTGGCCGCCATTTCGGATACGGCATAGCCGGCCCCCAACTGTTTGCACAGCTGGCGAAAGGGCCTGTCGGTCACGCCCGCCATGGGAGCAACGAAAACAGGATTGGGAAGGGACCAGTTACCGATTTGCATGGACTCATTTTAACCAAGGTTGGACAGCGGGGCCGGGAAAGCTGTTGTCCTAGTTGCGATAACCCTGCAACAGGTGGCGGGCCAGCGGTCGCCGCAACGGTTCGGTCAGGTCCAGCGCCAGCAAAGACAACCCACAGGCATGTTCGATTAGCGGGTTGCCGGTGGTGAAAATACGCGGCATGAGATCGGTCAGTTGACGGGTGATGCCGCGATCGGCACGACGAGAGCCAGCAAAGGCAGCCAGTGCAGGCTGCGGATCCTGGGCAGGGTCGATGAGCCATGGTTGCAGTGCTCGCAACAGCCCCGCAACGTCGCGCAGCCCGAGGTTAAGCCCCTGGCCCGCCACTGGATGCAGTGCCTGGGCAGCATTGCCTATGGTAACAATGCGGCCGTTCACGGTGTTTTTGGTAACGCTGAGCGCCAGGGGGAAAATATGACGTGATTCCAGCACGGAAAAGGGCCCCAGCCGGTCACCGAAATGGTCGGTGAGCGCCCGGGAAAAACCCGCATCATCTGCTGCCAGCAATGCTCGTGCGCGCGCCGGGCTGGTGCACCAGACAATCGACTGGGCATCGGCAAAGACCGGATGCGGCAGGACCGCCAGCGGGCCTTCGCGGGTAAACCGCTCCCAGGCCCAGCCAGCTCTGGGCAGGGCAGCGCGGGCGGAGGTAATGATGGCATGCTGGTTGTAGTCGCGCAGTTGCGTGTCCGGCTTGGCACCATCACATTGCACGACAATGCGCGCCCGATAGGTTTTACCGTTCTGGCTGACGCTGGCTGCGGCGCTGTCCGCTTCATTGGCTACAGTGGCCGGCGCCCCGGCCAGGCGCAAGGTGTGCCCGTCGTTCACGTTCTGCTGCAGGCTGGCGTGAACCGCGCGATAGGGAACTACATAGCCCAGCGCAGCAACGTCAAAATCGGTGTGGGTAATAAGCGTTCGTCCCAGGCGGCCCTTTTGCGAGACATGCACGGTTTCGATGGCCGCGTATTGGCCGGGCCAGCCCTGCAATTGTTCCAGAAAGATCCGGCTGCCGTGATTGAGGGCCAGCACGCGGGTGTCGCGGGCTGGCTGGTGCATGACCGGATGGTCGGCCTGGAACAGGGCGACCGTTGGCCGGATGCCGGGCAGTTTGTCCAGGGCACAGGCCAGTGCCAGCCCTACGGGGCCGGCGCCAATGATTGCAATATCGAAATCCACATTTTCCATGCCGCTATTTTACCCTTTTGCCTGAAAAAATCCGGCGCACGCACCTGTGTGCCCGCGTGTCGTACAATATAGCCTTCAAAGTTGGCAGCGTGCCTGACATAGTGCAAATGTTGAATCAAAAATGTTGAATCAGTTGTGGCGGGCCAGGCCTGCAAACCATTTTCGTTCCAAAACCGTTGCCGGGTTTCTGGCCTGTTTTTTTGGCGTGCTGGGTCTGCAGGGCTGGTATCTGAAGCGCCCCATTGCACCTGTCATTACGCTGTTCAGTCTGGCAATGCTGGCATGGTCGTTCACGCAGCCCGTATGGTGGGACTCCATTCCGTTTTTCTTCCTGTTCATTCCGCTTTGGGCAGGTTTCATTGAGTCGGCTGTTTACTGTCTGCGCGCCGATGAGAAATTCGATGCGCTCTATAATGTCAATCAGGTGCGGCGCAAACCGTCGGGCGTGCCGCCAGGGCTGATGGCGCTGCTCAATTTGCTGATAGCAGGCATGGTTTCCATGTTCACCCTGTCCATGGTTGTGGCGCACGTCACCTGCCTGCACATGACCTGCTAGTGACCGGGATGCCGTTTGTGATACGGCGCCGACATCTTCAAGAGGTTTTATTCGATGGATCTGGACTTGATGCATTGGCTTGCCCCCTGGGAGTTTTCTCCTACGCTGATTGCCCTGTTTCTCCTTGCCGGCTGGCTGTTCGTGCGCGGTACACGCGTGCATCGCGTTACGCTTGCGCGACAGATTCTGTTCTGGTCAGGTTTTGTCGTGCTCTATCTGTCTCTGCATACGCATGTTGACTATTATGCCGAGCGTATGTTTTTCATTCACCGCATTCAGCATCTGGTATTGCATCACCTGGGACCCTTGCTCATTATGGGCGCCTACCCGGGGCAGGTGATACGTGCCGGTCTTCCCCTGCGTGCACGCGTCTGGCTGCGCGATTATCGTCGCAGTTTTTCCGGTAGGTTCATCACCGGCGTGCTGACCAATAAAATCCTGGTCCCGTTCCTGTTCGTCTTTCTGGTGTTGTTCTGGCTGCTGCCGACCATCCAGTTTTACTCGATGCTCGATTGGCGCCTGTACCGGCTCATGAACTGGTCAGTGGTGGTCAGCGGGTTCATGTACTGGAACCTGATCCTGGATCGTCGCCCCTATGTCGCGCCAGTACTCTCGGCAAAGACATGGGTCGGTCGTTTCTTCCAATGGACGATTGCTTCGGGTTCGCCGGCTGTCCTGTCGCCGGGCGCACGCATTCTGTCGCCCATCATTACCATGTTGCCGCAAATGATCGTGGGTGCCGTCATCACGTTCACCACCACCGACATTTACCCGCTCTTTGATCTTTGCGGACGGGCGCTGCCCATGTCTGCGATAACCGACCAGAGCATTGGCGGCCTGACCATGTGGATTCCGGCGGCAATGGTCGAAACGTTCGGCCTGCTGTTTGCCCTGAGCACCATGATGCGCCTGTCGGCCAAGGGACGTCAGAAAACCGGCAGGCAGATGCGGGAAATGCGCCTGGCGCAACAGCAGATCAAGGTCGTGTAACGCAGGCTGCGGCGCCTTGCTATATGAAAAAAAATGGTGCTGATCGCGGCAACAAACCACTGCGATCGAAGCCGGTCTTTGGCGGGTTGGTGCGTTGCGTACTGGCAAGACGACGTGCGCGACGGCCTTATTGGTTCTGCGTGAAAAACCGTTCGATCCGTCGCGGCAGCCAGGTCAGCTCGCCGCGTCCCGAGCCGCTGGCAAAGCCAGCGTGGCCGCCACTGCATGGGTAATGCAGCAGCACCTGGTCGCTTGCCTGGTCAGGGCCGGGCAGGCTGGCTTCGGGAATAAAGGGGTCGTTGCGCGCAATCAATAGCAGCGTTGGTATCCGAATGCCATGCAGATGATATTGGCTTGAACAGCGCGACCAGTAATCGAGCGCACTGCGATAGCCGTGCGCCGGTCCGGTATAGGCGTCATCGAACTCAAGCAGCGTGCGCGCCTGCAGCGCTTTGGTCCAGTTGACGACGCCCGGGAAGGCGCTGGCTTTCTGCTGTATTTTGCCACGCATGGAGGCCAGAAAATGCGGGGTGTACACGTAGCGCCCCATCAGGCTGGTCTGCAGCCGCATGCCGGTGGCCACCAGGTCTACTGGTACGGAAATGCCTGCTACTGCATTGAGCCAGTTCAGCTGTTGGCCTTGTTCCCCTGTATATTTGAGCAGGGCATTGCCGCCCAGGGAAATGCCTGCTGCGTGCCATTGCGCCTGGGGTAACTGGCGGCGTGCCTGGCTCAGGATAAAATCAATATCCCGGGAATCTCCGGAAAAATAAGAGCGGGCCAGTCGGTTCGGTTCGCCCGAGCAGCCGCGAAAATGCGCCACGGCAACCATCCATCCTCGTTCGACAAAGTACGAGCCGATAGCCTGGGCGTAATGGCTTTGGCTGCTGCCTTCCAGTCCGTGAAAGATGACCAGTGCCCGTCCATTGAATTGGCAGTGGGTGTGCGCTTGCGGCCCGGCCCAGTCAATATCCAGAAAATCGCCATCGGGCATATCCAGTCGCTGGCGTACGAATTTTTGTTGGGGCCGGCGTCCCCACTTCATGGCGGCAATTGTCTGGATATGGCCTTCACATTGCCAGTTTGGGGAAGGGCAGGCGTCAAGATTGAGTCGGGCAGTCACAGCAAGTCCAGTGATTCCGTTGAGTCAGGCACATGAAATTTCGGGCAGGCAAGCGTGGCCGGGCCAGGGATGAGCGGCGTTATTCTTGACCTTTGCGGTCGCGGGTGCGGCCGACAGGACGGTGTTGCGGTTGGATTAATGCAGCAGGTTGGGAATATCGTGCATTTCCGATAGCAGGACATCAGAGGGGGCGGGGGCTGAATGATGGTGGACCAGATGCCAGCCGGTACGACCCTTGTGGTACACATTGGTTGCATAAAACAGCAGTTCCCGATTACCCCGTGGCGTATTGGCCTGCACTTCTTCGATCAGGATATGTATGACGGTCATGCCGTAGGTAATGACCACGGGATGATGGGCATGAATATGGAGCGGGCCGCTATTGAGCAACTCGTGCCAGGAGGCCTGGATGGCGCTGGTGCCAGTCAGGCGCTCGCCGCCAGGATGAATGCAAACGGTTTCCTCATCGTCGGCCCAGGTATGCATGACACGCATGACATCTCCCAGGCGCAGCGCTTCGTAGAAGGCCTGTTCGACTTCCTCGGGGCTGGCGAAGACCGAGCGCTTGGGCGCCGCAGTGCTTTTAGTGCCCATGCACTTTCTCGCCTTCTTTGAGGCGGTATACGGTGCCGCAATAAGGGCAGGCTGCCGAGCCGGTTTTGCTTACGTCCAGAAAAACGCGTGGATGCAGGCTCCAGGTCGGAGCATTCGGACCAGGGCAATAAACAGGCAGATCGCTTGCAGACACCTCGATGGGTGCCGTTTGTACTTGTGCAGACATCAGTTACTTCCTAAAAATGCGGAAAGACATGTTATGCGCGCTGTGCAAACGACGCGCACGTGTATTTGAAGGTAAACAGCCCGAGTGTTGCCGCGCAGCGTCACTTTGCTCTGGCCTATGGGTGCTGACGTATTATATTTCTGCCCTGGGGCGGGTGCAATGAGGATGAGCGCGCTGCTTTTGCTAGAATTCCCAGCATATCTTCATTGTCTACGCCGCTGCCGGGCATCCGTTCATACGCCGTCGCACAGCGTATTGTACAGCACAAGGAACCATTTTGTTTTCCCCGTTTATTCTTTTGGCGCGGGTTTTGCCTGCCGCCAGCGATGCGCACCGGTTGGCGCGCCGTCAGGCCGTCCAGTTGGGGATGCGGGCGGTGGCTCCCCATCTGCTGGCGTTGTCCGCATGGGGGTTCGTCTCTGGCGTGGCTATGGTCAATTACGGCCTGTCCTTCTGGCAGTCCATGATCATGTCGCTGTGGGTCTATGCCGGCTCGGCGCAACTGACGGCGTTACCGCTGATGGCTGCGGGCGCCCCGGTATGGATGGTGTTTCTGGCCGGCTTCGTCGTCAATATCCGGTTTGTCATATTCGGCGCGACGCTTTATCCTTTTTTTGAACGCTATTCCCATTTCAAGCGGCTGGTACTCGGGTACCTGCTGACCGATATCAATTACGTCGTTTTTGTCAGCCTGTTCCGCCATGTTCGCCAGAAACGTCGCACGGTTTATGTGTGGACCTATCTGTCCATGGGGACGGCAATTGCCGGTGCATGGCAGTTAAGTACTCTGGCCGGCGTGCTGATCGGTGATCGCGTGCCGCGTGAATGGTCGCTGGAGTTTGCAGGCGTGCTGACGCTGATGGCCGTCGTCATACCGCTCATCAAGGGCCGACCCATGCTGGTGACGGTGCTGGTGGCCGGGGCAGTGGCCTGGCTGGGTCAGCCGTTGCCGCTGCGCATGGGGCTGTTCATCGCCATTGTGGCCGGGATCGCTGCCGGCATCCTGTCCGAGAAATTCATGACCAAAGGAACGCGTGCATGAGTGATACCTATATTGCGCTTGTTATTGTGTTGCTGGGCATTGGTAGCCTGCTGACCCGGGCTGGCTATCTCATGTTGGGCCAGTATTTCCCCTTGAGCAAGACCGTGAGCCGGGGTTTGCGTTACGCACCGGTTGCCGCCTTGACGGCCATTGTCGTGCCCAGCCTGCTGCCCTGGACCGTGGGGCAGTGGCCACAGGTCGGCGCCGAGTTTTTTGCGGCGGTTGTCGCCGCGCTGGCTTTTTTGCGGGTGCGTAATATTCTTTTCATGATCGCTGTCGGTATGGTCGTCTTGTGGCTTTTACGCTGGATTTTCTAAGGCTTTCTCCCTATTTCCGGGCCGATGGGCATAGATGAGTACATGAGTAGAGTAAAATGACGTTTTCGCGGCCTGCCGCAATTTTCAGTTCCTTTACATATACTTGATGACCGACGCCAATACGACTACCTCCGGCAAAACCACTACCTTCGAATCCTTTACCGAGGTCGGCCTGCACCCCGATCTGCTGAAGGCGGTGATGGCCAGCGGCTATACCAAGCCAACGCCCATCCAGGAACAGGCCATGCCGCTGATTATGGACGGGCGCGACATCATGGGCGCTGCCCAAACAGGTACCGGCAAGACAGCGGCATTTACGCTGCCACTGCTGCATCGGCTCATGCCCATGGCCAACAGCAGCATGTCGCCAGCCCGCCATCCGGTACGCGCCCTGATCCTGGCACCCACGCGGGAACTGGCCGATCAGGTTGCAGAAAGCGTTAAACGCTACAGCCACAGCTCACCCTTGCGCGTGGCTGTTGTTTTTGGTGGGGTAGATATGAACGCCCAGCGCGACCAATTGCGCAAGGGCTGCGAACTGCTGATCGCTACGCCGGGACGGCTGCTGGACCATATCGAACAGAAAAACGTCAGCCTGAGCCAGGTCAGTGTACTGGTGCTGGATGAAGCCGACCGCATGCTGGATATGGGTTTTCTTCCAGATCTGGAACGGATCGTGCGTTTGCTGCCCAAGCCGCGCCAAAGCCTGTTGTTTTCGGCGACGTTCAGCAATGATATTCGCAAGCTGGCACGCAGTTTCCTGAACAATCCGGTGGAAATCAATGTGGCCCCGCGCAATGCCACGGCCGAAACTGTTACGCAGATCGCCTATCCGGTCGCGCCAAACGAAAAGAAAGCGGCAGTGCTGTACACGCTGAAATCGCGCAACCTGAGTCAGGTCATTGTTTTTGTCAATACCAAAATCGGCGCCAGCCGCGTCGCCCGGGAACTGGTCAGTGAAGGCATCAATGCCGAGTCTATTCACGGCGATCGCTCGCAGGCCGAGCGCATCAAGGCGCTTGAGGGCTTCAAGTCAGGCGAGATTGCGGTTCTGGTGGCAACCGATGTGGCGGCCAGGGGGCTGGACGTGGTCGGATTGCCTTGCGTGATCAATATGGACCTGCCCTATAACGCTGAAGACTATGTTCACCGTATCGGCCGCACCGGCAGGGCAGGCGCGAAGGGCGAGGCCATCGCCTTTTACACGCAAACTGAAGAGCGCCTGCTGGAAGATATCGAAAAGCTGATCAAAACACCGGTGCCAAGGGGCGTGCTGTCCATTCCCAGCGTTTTTCTGGCGCGCGGCCACCACCCGGCGCGGGCTGCAACCGGCAAGCCCGAGCGTTACAAGAAAACCTTTCCTGCCGCCCGGGCAACGCCCATCGACGACTTTTTCTTTCGTCCCTACGAGCCGACCAAGCAAAATGGCGAATCCGATACTTCAGTAAACCGGCGTCCTGAAGGCCATGGGCCCAAACCCATGCTGGCCGTTTTGCTGGGTGGTCGTCCCAGCAGCGAAAACTAATCCAAAAACTCATGTTTCAGCCGCGTTCAAATACTTGAAACCGCGGCTCACTACACCCACATTCCTGTTTACATCACGGTTGCGGCAAGCGGACAGCGATGATGTTCGCGACTGCCGCATTGCCTGACCTTGCGCCTGACGTCAGGTGACCTTGCTCAGGCGGAGGCGGTCAACAGGGTTCGCAGATCGGCCGGCCCGTCGGCGCGTGTGTCCGGTTCGTCGCCCACGGCCTGCAGCATGCGTTCCAGATGGCTGATGTATGGCAGCATGGTGCCGAAAAAACGGGTTTGCCCGCCGGTCTGGATCAGCAGGGTAGGGAAGTTCTCGACATCCAGGTCATCCAGCAGTTCGGGATTGTCTTCAACGTCGATCCACAGGAACAGGTGCTGCGGGTAGCGTTCACTCATTGCCTGGAAGGCCTCGTGATAGTCGCCGCAAGTGTCACACCAGGCTGCGCAATAACAGGCAATAAGCCATGTGTCGGGATTGTCCAGTGCCTGGAGCAACTGGGGAACGTGCTGGCCGGGAGTTTGAATGAACATATGTGTCTGCAATTGAATAACGGGTGACGGGTAACAAGAGTAATAAGTAACGGTTGGACGAAACCATTTACGCCATTCGCGCAAAAGGGAAAGTTATGCAAAATAGTACACCATTCGGACAGCAATCAGAAAGCGTGCCATCGCCATACGATGGCGTCGGGCGCGCTTTCGGACGCGCAATGGTCTCTCAACTGCAGCCACGCATGTTGCTGGCACTGCTGCTGCCGTTTGCCGCCGCGCTGATTGCCATGCTGTTTTTTGCACGGTTCCTGTGGGAGCCAGTGGCTGATTGGTTGAATCTGTTTGTCACGCAGTCGGAAATGATGACCGGCATGGAAAGCTGGATGGCTGGCGTCGGTCTGTTTTCCATGACTGTCTATCTGGTTCATATTCTGGTGTTTGTCATCATGGTGACGATTGGCAGCAGTATTGGCCTGCTGATTGCTGCTGTGCTGGTCATGCCCATGGTGGTAGGCCATGTGGCGCGCACCGATTATCCGGAACTGGATCGCCGCGGCAGCCAGGTCTTTGTTTCAAGCCTGATGAATTCGGCCAAGGTGGTGCTGGTTTTTATCGTCGGCTGGGTCATTACGCTGCCGTTGTGGCTTATTCCACCGATCGCCGTGTTGCTGCATATATTCTGGTGGGCCTATGCATTTACCCATATGTTGCGGTTTGATGCGCTGGTCGAGCATGCCACGCGGCAGGAGCGGGCGCAGATTATCTCCCGTCGGCGCGGTGGCGGTTGGCTCATTGGCACGATCTGTGCAGCGATCAACCTGATTCCTCTCACGTGGATTGTATTGCCTGTATTTACGTCCCTGGTCTACGCGCACCACGGACTGGCTGCACTGGCCGAACAACGTCGAAACAGCCCGCCGCTATTGTCTGCACAGTCCAATCTTTAGCGTTAGAATAGCGTCATCCCGAGACGGGCCAACAACAGGATGAGCATTATGAACGATAAGGCAGCACGTAAAATCAGTTTGATCATTGTGGGAGACGAAATCCTATCCGGCCGGCGTCAGGACAAGCATCTGTCCAAAATCATTGAGTTGCTTGCCGCGCGAGGCATGCAACTGTCGCGCGCCGAATTCCTGCCGGACGATCTTGAAACCCTGATTGCTGCCTACAAACGTAGTTTTGCGTCGGGCGATATTGTTTTTTCCAGTGGCGGCATTGGTGCCACGCCCGACGATAAAACCCGCACGGCCGTTGCGCAGGCGCTGGATGTGCCGCTGGCTCTGCATCCCGAAGCCGAAAGGCTGATCACCGAACGCTTTGCGCAACTTGCGCTGGAAGGGCGTGGTACGCACGATCCTGGCTCGCCAGAGAATCAGCGCCGGCTGGCCATGGGGGTGTTTCCGGTTGGCGCCGAGATTGTGCCCAATCCCTATAACCGCATTCCGGGGTTTTTCATCCAGGACCATACTTTTGTCCCGGGGTTCCCGGAAATGGCCTGGCCCATGGTCGAGTGGACCCTGGATAACCGTTATGCAGATTATCAGAACCTGAGTCAACTGGTCTCGCACAACATCCTGGCCTACGGTGTTCCCGAATCGCGAATCACGCCGGCGCTGGAGCATATCGAGACGAACTGGGCCGGCATCAGCACGTTCAGCCTGCCTACCATGGGTCAGGGCGCGGGCGCCTATATCGATCTGGGTGTCAAGGGCGAAGAGCCGGCCGCGACTGCAGCGTTCGACTATTTGAAAGGTGAGATCTTGCGTGTGGGCGGACGTTTTCATCCGGACAAACCCGTATAAAGGTGGATAATGTCGTATTTGTAAGAAAATACGACATTATTGGGTTCCCATTTTTCACGATATGATATAGAATATATTGCACTGCAATATTTTGAATCCATCCATCATGGCTAACCGGCTCTTAACTACGCAGGCTGCGTCCGATTCCGACAAGACAAATGCCGTTTCCGGCATCAGCATTCAGGTCCTGGAGCGCACAATGAAGGTGCTGGATGTGCTGGCTGACCAGCCGCATCCGGTCTCGCTCAAGGATATCGCGGCGCTCACGGCGCTGCACGCCTCAACCGCCCACCGCATACTGAACGATCTGGCCGTAGGGCGTTACGTCGAGCGTGTCAATAACGGCATGTACCAATTGGGTATCCGGCTTCTGGAGCTGGGGGCGCTGGTCAAGGATCGGCTGAATGTGCGCGATGTGGCGCACGATCATCTGCAGACCCTGCACCATCTGACTGGGCAGACGGTGAATCTGTCTATCCAGCAGGGAGATGACATTGTCTATATTGATCGCGCCTGGAGCGAACGTTCGGGCATGCAGGTTGTGCGGGCCATTGGCGGCCGCGCGCCGCTGCACCTGACCTCTGTCGGCAAGCTCTTTCTGGCCTCGTCCGACGCCCGTTATGTACGCGCTTACGCCACGCGCACGGGCCTGTCGGGCAACACCCGCAACAGTCTGACTGATCTGGATCGCCTTGAGCGGGACCTGAGCTTCGTGCGTCGTCATGGCTACGCCCGTGATAACGAGGAACTTGAACTGGGTGTGCGTTGCATTTCTGCCGGGATCTACGACGATTCGGGCAAATTGGTGGCCGGGCTGTCCATTTCCGCGCCAGCGGAGCGCCTGCAGGAAGAGTGGGTGGAAATGTTGGTAAGCACTGCAGCAAAAATATCTGCCGCCCTGGGGTACGAATAGTCAGTTGCGCGACGATGACCCCGCGCTTGAGCGTACCTTCAGTACTTCTTTCGTGTCATGGCGAAGTCACACAATTCATATAATATTCAATAAATTATCGCCGTTTGACAGATGAAAAGGCAGATTTTGTTGCGCTGCACAAAAAAAGCTTGACCCTCTGAAAATGACGTGTATAATTTAAATTGTGCAATGCAACAATAAAAGGGCGGGTAGTCATAGCCCGGGAAGTGAAAAGAACATTGCCGCCGATGCAGCAAACTGTTTGAGCAGGTCCCTGTCGTGCACGAGCACCAGGCTCTGTATTACTTAACACTGTACTATCTACCGAGGATACATCATCATGAGCGCCATTCCACAACAAATTATTGACCGTCAAAAATCTGCACTGAACGCTGCGGTTGCCGTTCAGGGTTCCCTGTTCAGCGGCTTTGAAAAGCTGGTTGACCTGAACCTGAAAGTGATCAAAGCAACATTGGGTGAAGTTGCAGAACAGACCCAGCAAGTTGCTGAACTGAAAGATCCGCAAGAAGCGGCTGCCTACGTGTCTTCACTGGCCCAGCCCAACTCAGAAAAAGCGATCGCGTACACCAAGCACGTGTATGACATCGTTTCTGGCGTCAGCAATGAACTGATCAAACTGACAGAAGCGCAAGTTGCCGAAGGTCAGCAACAGGTTTCCGAAGCCATTGATCAACTGGCCAAAAACGCGCCTACAGGTTCTGAAAGTGCTGTTGCATTGATGAAATCATCACTGGCAACGGTATCTACTGCCTATGATTCAATGAACAAAGCTGCCAAGCAGGCTGCTGAAGTTGCCGAGTCTAATATCTCTGCTGCAACCAGTGCAACCATCAAGGCAACAGAAACAGCCACCAAAGCTGCAGCAACGGCAAGCCGTTCAACTGCCCGCCGCCAGGCTTAATCTGCGCCAATAACGGGCGAGCGCTTCGGCGGCGCCCGGGATAAAAAAATAGCCCTTTCATTGTGAAGGGCTATTTTTTTGCGTATTCGAAAAAGAGTCAGGCAGCGCCAGGCCGGCTTATCTGTGCAATCGCCCTGACGCACTCGTCCACCAGCACGGGCCCCCGATAGATCAGGCCCGTGTAGAGCTGAATGGCATTGGCGCCCGCCTGTACTTTTTCTGCTGCCTGAGCGCCTTCCATAATACCGCCTACGCCGATAATGGGGTAGTCGGCAGCCAGCTCCTGCCGCAAACCCCGGATGACCTTGAGTGACGCTTCATGTACGGGCAAGCCGGATAAGCCGCCCTTTTCCTTGGCATGGGGCAGCCCGTTGACGCCTTTGCGTGACAAGGTTGTATTGGTGGCAATGACGCCATCAATTTCGTATTGAGATAACAGCCCGGCAATGGTAGCAATCTGGTTGGCGTCCAGATCGGGCGCGATTTTGACCACAACAGGCACGGCCCGTCCGTGTTTATCGGCCAGTTCCTTGCGTTTTTCGCGCAATGCGGTCAGCAAACCGGTCAGTTCGTCTACCTGTTGCAGGGCGCGCAGGTTCTGGGTATTGGGCGAAGATATGTTAACGGTCACATAATCGGCGTGCGCATATACGCCGGCCAGTCCCAGCAGATAGTCATCGGCTGCCTGTTCTATGGGGGTGGCTGCATTTTTTCCGATATTCAGGCCTAGAATGCCGCCGCGTTTTTTCCATTCGCTACGGGCTACATTGGCCAGGAAGGCCTCCAGCCCCTGGTTATTGAAACCCAGGCGATTGATCAGGGCATTGGCTTGCGGCAGGCGAAACATGCGCGGTTTCGGATTGCCCGGTTGCGCCTTGGGCGTTACCGTACCCACTTCCATGAAGCCAAAGCCCATGTGGCTCAGCGCGTCAATATAGGCGCCGTTTTTGTCCAGGCCGGCGGCCAGCCCGACGGGGTTGGGCATATTCAGGCCCAGCATGCGCAGGGGGGCGCTGGGCTGGGCGTCCAGCACCTTTTTCAGCAGGCCCCATTGATGCAATCTGTTCAAACCTTCCAGGGTGCGTTCGTGTGCCCGTTCTGGGTCCATCGAAAACAGGACCGGGCGGATCAGCGGGTAGAGGCGATAGGCAAGTGACATGGCAGATCAAAAAGAGGATAGTTCAGACAGGTCAACGTTTGCGCTGTCGATCCATCGGTGGTTAATATAAAGCTCGATAGGCCGGAAATTGATTTTGTACGCCATCTTGCGGCTTTGAGCGATCCAATAGCCCAGATACAACCATGGCAGGCCTCGGTCGTTACAATGACCAATCTGCCACAAAATACCATACGTACCCAGGCTGCCAGCATAATCGGGATCGTAAAACGTGTATACGGAGGATAACCCGTCATCGGTCACATCGATGATGGACACCATTCTGAGCACGTGGTCCTCATCATGAAACTGTACAAGTTGGGAATCGATGCGGCTGGTCAGCAGAAACTCTTCATATTGTTCGGCGCTGTCGTCGTCCATGCCGCCACCGGCATGGCGCGAGGCCTGGTATTTTTTATACAGGTCAAAGTGGCTTTCGTCCCATTCCAGGGCGCGGATGCTGGCCCGCAAATTGTCATGACGTTTCAGAATGCGGCGCTGGGTGCGGCTGGGCGCAAATTGCGCGCAATTTATTCTGACTGAAATACAGGCGCGGCACTGGTCGCAGCGGGGCCGATAGGTAAACAGGCCGCTACGTCGAAAACCATTGCGCAGCAATTGGGCATAAATCGGCGGGCGAATCAGGTGCCCGGGCACGACGACCTGCGAGCGCGCCATTTTCCCGTCCAGATAGCTACAGGAATAGGGCGCAGTCAGATAAAACTGCAAGACGTTGAAGGACGGATCGTGGATATCGCTCATGGCTGGTTACCGGCTGATGGGGCATTTTCGCCAACTATACCTTAAAAATGGTTTTGCTCACATCGGGTGAACGATAGTTCCATCACCCAGCATCTGGCCAGCAGGCCAGCGCAGGGCGGGCTGATTGACTGCCTCTGATACATGGCGCAGAAACGCTGCCCGGGGCTGGGGGCGTGCGCCCATACTGGCCAGATGAGGTGTATCCTGCTGGCAGTCGATCCAGGGTACCTGATTGGCTTTGAGAAAGCGCACCAGCCAGGCCAGGGCGATTTTGGAGGTGTTGCTGCTGGTGGAGAACATGGATTCTCCATAAAACATGCGTCCGATGCTGATGCCGTACAAGCCGCCGGCCAGTTGACCGTCCTGCCAGGTTTCAATTGAATGGGCATAGCCCTGGCGGTGTAGCTCCGTATAGGCAGCGATCATTTCATCTGTAATCCAGGTGCCGGCCTGTACGCCACGCGGTGCAGCACAGGCGCGCATTACCGCCTCGAAACACGTGTCGGTCGTTATCCTGATGGCGGCGTCGTGCTGGCGCTCGTTACGGGCAACCCGTTTGAGCAGCTTGCCCAGGCTTGGCGAGATCTTCAAGGCATCGCATTGCAGTACCATGCGCGCCGAAGGTGACCACCACAGCACCGGCTGATCGGCCGAATACCAGGGGAAAATGCCGAGCCTGTAGGCTTGCAACAGGCGGGACGTGGATAGATCTCCGCCAAACGCCAGCAGACCATCCGGCTCTTTCAATGCCTGGCAGGCCGGAGGAAATGGCTCGCCGTTGTCTAGGCAGGGCAGTGTAATCATGGTGGCGAAAAACCCGGGTGCAACTGCTTATTCGATGCTGTGATAATGTGTGCTAAATACGCCGCTGGCCCGATCCTGCAGGTAGGCCTTCAAGGTATGGGAAACGGTGCGAAACGACAGTTCATCCCAGGGTATTTCGTCCAGGTTGAAAAACCGGGCTTCGAGCGATTCAGGCCCGGGGTTCAGGCGTTCGCTTGTGACCGTTGCCAGGAAATACATATGCACCTGATTGACGCGTGGCACATCCAGGACCGTAAACAGGCTGCCCAGTCTGATATCCGCGCCGGCCTCCTCATCGGTCTCGCGCAAGGCGCCCTGGCTGGTCGTCTCTGACAGTTCCATAAAGCCCGCCGGCAGGGTCCAGGTGTTGTAACGGGGCTCAATGGCCCGGCGGCACAGCAGGATCTGATCGTTCCAGATCGGAACGGTGCCCACTACGATCAGCGGGTTGCGATAATGGACGGCGCCGCAATGATTGCAGACGTCGCGTTCGCGATTGTCATCAGGCGGGACCAGACGCGTCAGCGGATTGCCACACTGGCTGCAGAAAGCCTGGGTCGTGGGGGCAGGGAAATAATGCAAAGCGCTGGGTAACGTCATGGTGTTTTTTCTGGTGCGATGGGTTCAGGCATAGTGTAAACAATAATGCCCGATTATTGGCAAAAAGCATCAGTCGGCTGCAGGCTCACGAACAAAGCCCAGTCTTGCCGGAATATGCGCGCTTTCCAGCCATTGCATGGGCGCCGTCCAATCGGGTGCGCCGTCCAGGGACACCGGCAAGGTGCTGCCGTCTTGCAGCGCTTGCAGATGATTCTGGTCAAGCGGTGTGGGCGCTGCCGGCATACCGGCTGCGGACATGACCTGCAGGCGGGTGCTCAGCAGGCCCATATCACGGCCAGCCAGCATTGCGGCGCCGTGTTCAGTCTGCATATACAGCCGGCCCTGCTCATCCAGCAGCCACTGGCTGATGCCGGTGACGGGCAGTTCGTTATGGGTGATCAGCGTTTGCATATCGTCGGCCAGCCGGACAATATAGGGGGCGCAGGCAAGATCGACAAATACCCGTTGCGGGCCGTTCTGGAAGAACCATTCTCCGGCCTCGTTTGCCGCGTAGTTGCGGTTCATGAAATGGCGGATCTGTGCATTGGCGATTTTCTCGCCGCTTTGCCCCCCGCGCGCGCCGCCATCGGTATGCAGCAGCCAGTCGCCCTGGGCATTGAGCGAGAGCCAGCCATATACTGCCGGCACATCTGGCCACTTTTGCATGGCCCCCAGGACTTGTTCATCCATGATCTGTGTTCCTTCGCATGATTACTCTACTATTGATGATAACGTTAGTCGCGCGACCCGGGGCAACATGAGGCGTCGTGCCGGCAAGAAAGTGCAGGTGCACATGCAAGTTAAAAGTGAGCATTGAAAGCCGATGGCCGGGTTCTGGCAGGCTTCTTGTTGCAACCGGCACTTTGCATTACTATAGAAAAACAGCTTATCAATGATCAAGCCATCTGGATGCAGATGGCAACAGGAGTTTGTCATGACACCATTGAATGACGCAGATATTGGCATTGCGCTGGCCTCGCTCGATGGGTGGGGGCTGGACGAAGATGGCAAAGCCTTGCGTCGGCATTTTACTTTTGATTCGTTTGTCCAGGCCTTCGGCTTCATGACAAAAGTCGCTTTGCTGGCAGAGCAGGCGAATCACCATCCGGAATGGAGCAATGTTTACAACAAGGTGGATATCCGCCTGACGACGCACGACGCTGATGGCCTGACCGAAAGAGATGTCAAACTGGCCCAGGCAATTGATGCGCTCTGATTTTTGGCTGCCTGGGTTCGATGCACGAAGTAGAGGGTTACACCAATAGGCTGTCCGCTGGGTTGCTGGTGGCATGGGCGGCCACCCGATTGGCGCTGTATACCGGTCTTTACGTGTTGGCCTTGGCATTTTCTGCACAGGGCGACCTTATTTCGAAATAGAAAATAAAATAAATTCTATAAAAACAATAATAAAAAATAAATTATTGCGTTATTTGCCAAAGTTCGGCATGAATTCACCCTGATTTAATGTGCGTGATATTGTTTCCAAATAATAGTGAGATCTGGAGACACCTTATGGAAACGTTAAATTTGCCCCCCGTTGATAAACATGGTTGCGCCGATCCGCAGGCGATGGCGCCGTCGGCCGACTGGACCATCGATCAGAACTGGGAAGCCTATACGCAAGAAGAACACGGCGTCTGGAAAACGCTTTACGAACGGCAAAGCAAACTACTGCCCGGACGTGTGTGCGACCAGTATCTGGATTGCATGAAGCAGATGCCTATCACTGCGGATGAAATTCCCGATTTCCGTCGCGTGAATGATCTGCTGATGAAGCATACCGGATGGCAGATCGTGGCTGTGCCTGGCCTGGTGCCCGATGACGTGTTCTTCACCCATATTGCCAACCGTCGCTTTCCGGCTGGGCAGTTCATCCGTTCGAAAGACAAGCTGGATTACTTGCAGGAGCCCGATGTATTCCATGATGTTTTCGGACATGCCCCCATGTTGATGAATCCGGCCATTGCAGACTTTATGCAGGCCTATGGCCAGGGTGGGTTAAAAGCGCTTGAGCACGGCATTCTGCCCTTCATCTCACGCCTGTACTGGTACACCATCGAGTTCGGCCTGGTCCAGCAAAAAGATGGCATACGCATTTATGGCGCGGGTATCAGCTCTTCGTTTACCGAGAGCCAGTACTGTCTGCAGGACGATTCGCCCAACCGCATCGGTTTTGATCTGGAGCGGGTCATGCGTACGGACTATCGTATTGATGATCTGCAGAAAAGCTATTTTGTGATCAATGAACTGGATGACCTTTTCGAACTGGCGCAGATTGATTTCGATCCGATATATGCACGCATCATTGATCAACCCACCTATACGCCGGATCAAATTCTGCCGGGTGATCGGGTGCTGCATGCCGGAACGCAACGGTATTATCGCCAGAAGGCGGCGCGCGCCGACGCTTAAGGCTGACAATGCTATATTCCCGGTGATTCGGCGCGAGCATTTAATCCTCATTTAATGCCACTGCGCCTGCCGGCAGACCGAAATCCTTTGTCGGATATGGCTCAGTCCGTCCTGCCGACTCAAGTCAACACGCTTAATTGGCGCTGAATAAGTGATACTATGGAACCGCAAGCGCCCGGCTAGCGGTTCTATTGAGTTCCAGTAAAGGTATGAGGATTCCATGAGTGTCGATTTCAGTCAGTTCTTTAATGGCCCGATTCGTGACAGCCTGATTGCACAGGTTTCCGGCTATCTGGATATTTCCCGCCAGCAGGCGACCACTGCCTATGACAAGGCTGTCGCGCTGGTGATCGGTGCAATGGCACGGCAAGCGAGTAAGCCCGAAGGCGCGCAAGCGCTGGCGGCTCACATTCAAAACAGCCAGACTCAAACCAGCCTGACTTCCAGCGCCTTGTCGCCGACGGTTCTCACCAACGATCAATTCGCACAGATCGTGACGCTGGGAGAGAGCGAGCAGGCAATCATACTGGGACCGCAGCAGGAAGCGGTGACCACTCATCTGGAAGTGGCAACCGGCCTGGATACCAAAGCTGTTGGATCGCTATTGTCTATAGTTGTACCGTTTGTACTTTCCTTTCTGAAAAACAATATCACAACTGATATCGAGTCGGGGCATAGCCTGCCGGTGTTGCTGGCCACCCAGGCGCCGCATGTGGCTGCCCAGCTGGACGCGCCGGCGCTTGCTGCGCTTGGTGAAAATAGCCTGGAAGGCCTGTTCGGAGCGGATGCGCTGGCCGCTGTAGACGCCAATACTGCTACGTCGCAAAACAACAAGCACGGGTCGGTGCAAGGCACAATAGCAAATGAAAAACCAGCTAATGGCTGGTTCAAATGGGTGCTGACGCTGGCTGTGGTGCTGGCCGGTGCCGCCTGGATCAAGAGCTGCACACAATCGGATACGACAAAGACCGAGAACGCCAAGCCGGCAGACCAGCAACAGTCTGCAACCGATGCGCCTGCGCCTGATGCGGTAACGGCGCCCGCCGCAGCACCAGCCACCCCGGACGCTGCTACCGAGCCTTCTGCCAATTTCCCTGCACCGGATGCGACGCAACCTGCTGGCGAGGAGGCTGCACCAGCCGCCGAGGGGGCGCAGTCAGACAGCACAAAACCGGAAAGTACGCAGGCAGAGAGTGCAGATAAACCCGCAACACCGGTTGCGCCTGCTGCTACGGAAAGCACAGAGGCTGCGCCGCCGGCCGGCCAGCAGCCAACAGACGGGCAGTCTCAATCTGCTGGCGGGCAGGCGGTCGCACCGGCAACAGACAGCGTCCAGCCGGGTGCTGCGGCAACGCCTGCGTCCGAGCCTGCCACCGATACGGCCAATAACGATTCGGCTAACGGCTCAACTACAGGCCCGACCTATGGTCAAGCCAGCGACAGCATGGAGCCTGAAGCACAGTCCGATGCATCTGCCGGTGCCGCCAGTTCCGCGACTGAGATGACCGAGCAAAAAACTACATCGTCTGCGCAAGAGGACAATACAGACAAGACCAAGTCTGATCAGGCGCCAGCAGCAGAGGGTGCCGCAGCAACGACCACGGCACCGGAAGCATCGAGCGCAATGGCCGAACAAGCCGGGTCAAGCAGTGCCACAACGGAGAATGCGGCAACAGGCAAGACAACAACGTTTGCCGAGCCCGCGCCCATCGCAAGCAAGCCGGACACACAGCCTGCTGCGTCAACCCCTGAGCCGGCCGGCGTCGCAGGCAAAACCACGACCTTTGCCGGGTCCGATTCGTCTGGCAGTCAGCCCGAGCCTGCACAGCCACAAGAGGGCAAGGCTGATCAGCCTGCCGATACTCAGTCTGGCGCCGCGCCAGCCAGCGACCAGGCGGCATCGTCTGCAACGACTACGGCGTCTTCTGGTAAAACCACGACATTTGACGCCGCGGGACAAGACCATTCTGCGAGCGACAGCGCAACGCAGACCGACAGCACGGCAACGCCTGCTGACGGTACAGGCCAGACTTCGGTTGCTACCGCGCCGGCTACGGATCGTACCCAGGTCGGTGCAGGGGCGCGGCTTGAGCTTGAGCGTGATGGCGATACGCTCAGGATCCGTGGGACAGTGCCTGATGAGTCGGCGCGCAATCGTATTTTGAGTGCGGCCAAATTTGTTGATGGCCACAGCAAAATAGAAGATGAACTGAAAGTGGATAGCCAGGCAGCAGCATCAACCTTTGATGACTATTCGGGCCTGCTTAGTCTGCTTCGCGGGTATCACGAGGTTAGTGTCAGTCTGGGGCAAGACGCGCTGACATTGACCGGGCAGGTATCGTCCGCTGAGGAAAAAGAAGCACTGACCAGCAAGATTCAAAATCTGGTTGGCGTCAATATCCAGGTCAATAATCAGACCGACGTTGCGGCACCTGCCCGTAGCGCGGCGCCAGACGTAGCGGGGGCGCCGGCGGCGCTGCCCCAGGTGCAATTTGCCTCTGGTAGCGCCCAGGTCGACAGCCGTTACCACGATTATCTTGACCAGTATGCGCAGCAGTTGAAAGCGAGTGGGAAATCGGTGCAACTGGTCGGTTTCGCCGATGAATCCGGTAGCGAACCTGGTAATGAAGCGTTGTCGAAACGTCGGGCTGAGTCGGTCAAAGCCTATCTGATCTTGCGCGGCGTGCAGGATCAGCAGATCCAGGCCGACGGGCAGGGGACGCAGGCGCCGGTGGCCGACAACACTACAGAAGCGGGCCGTGCGAAAAACCGCCGCGTGGAGATTCGAGAGCAGCAGTAATCACCCGGTGCGCGCCAGGTTTACCACAAATGTATTTGAGATAAACCAGCGCGTTGCTCAGGGCGTGCGTATTCAGGTGAGACACGATGCGTGGTAGCAGGCGTCAGAGTAAAGTTATCCACCATCAATAGAACGAGGCCGGATTCATTATCCGGCTTCGGCGTTTTCAGCACCAACACGGCAAGCGGCATGAGGGTCGATTACACGCCATTGCATGTAGTGTCGCAGCGTGTCAATGTTCTGTGACAGGCGCGCCGGCGACCGCGCAACCGGTATATTTTCTGTTCTTATAAAATAGTATGGCGCTCAGGTCATAGGTGCCACGGGTGCTTATACAAGGTTTTCTGTTGATCGTCAGCTTGACGTTGTTTCTGCGGCGTCTGTGTTGCTGTTTAGCCGAGTGATCTGTTGCCACGAACCGGATGCTGCCGTTGTCGTTAAGCCGTTCGGCCGTAAGCGTGACCAGATCGGTCGCAGACCGCTCTATCTGCAACAAGGGGCCGTCAATGACGGCGCTCCAGAAGGCAGGCTTGTTGCCAAATGCCGTGAATGCGGGAGCGGGTGGGCTGATGCTGCCTGCCGATGAGTCACCTGCAGTAAATGGGTCTGGTTTTGGCTGGCGTGTTCCGGAAAGGCCGGTATGCGAATTGACACTGGCACCAGAGAATCGCGTACATGCGGTGACCGGTAGTATCAGGCAACATAAGACAAGCAAAGAAGGAATAGAGTTCATTTTGTATTCCCGGAAAAGTCGGTTTGTTCATCCCGTGCCGGCTGCGAGATTTGAATTTTGCTGGTTGCAGCTGCAGTACAGTGGATAGACTTTTTTATTACGCGAAACCGTCATCAAAGATTTCTGCTTCAAAGATTCTTGGTTTAAAGATCCCTGGTTCAAAGATCCCTGGTTCAAAGATCCCTGGTTCAAAGATCCCTGGTTCAAAGATCCCTGGTTCAAAGGCCCCGCGTGCTCTGTCTTAAAGTAAAAAAGACGTAACAATTTTAACTTTGTCACGTCTTTGTAATCGTTGATTTTTGTCAAGTATTTACGCCGATCAAACGTATATCACAACATTTCCTTTAGCAGGCAGTTTGCGATGTTTTCTCTACCGCGAGACCAAAAAGGGGGCGTATCCTGGTGCCAATCACGTTGCCGGCGAAGGCCGCAACCAGCCAAAGCCACCCGTGCAGGCTGCCCGACAGAATGCCGCTGAAATAGGCGCCGATATTGCAACCGAAAGCCAGGCGCGCGCCATAGCCCAGTAGCAGGCCGCCAATGATCGCTGCCAGCACGGATCGTGCGGGCAGTTTCCAGACCGGGGCAAACTTGCCCGCCAGGCTCGCGGCGAGCAGCGCACCCAGGATGATACCGATATCCATGACACTTGTGATGTCATTACGTACGGGCGCCGCCAGGGAAGCGGCTGCTGGCCCTTGCCAGAAGCCCCAGCCACTCACGTCGTAGCCAACGGCCATCAATATTTTCGAACCCCACAAGGCAAAGGCAGAGGTAATTCCCCAGGGACGCCCGGCCAATGCCAGGGTGGCGAAGTTGAGCAAGACCAGTACGATAGAGCCGATCACCAGCGGCCAAGGGCCGGAAAGCAGCCTGCCCCATCCACCGGCCTTGCCGGCGCTAACGGCAGAAGAAATCAATGTTCCATGCCGGCGCTTTTCAGCCCAGATTGTGAACAGGGCAATACCCAGAAACAAGACGAAGCTGCTGGCCAATGCAGTGGGGGCGCCCCATTCCTGCACGATGGAATACGGCGCGAACGACGGCTGACTGGCCCACCAGGGCAGGTGCGCTGCGCCGATAACCGAGCCGATAATGAAACCGATCAGCGTAATAATCATACGCGTGCTGCCCCCGCCAACGGTATAAAGCGTGCCGGAGGCGCAGCCGCCGCCCATTTGCATGCCGATTCCGAAAATAAAGGCACCCACCAATACCGATGTGCCAACCGGACTGACAAAGCCGCTGACGTTCTGTCCCCACAGCGTGCCATTGCCCAGTACCGGAAAAAACAGCAGGCAGCCAAATGCCAGCATCAGCATCTGCGCGCGCAGTCCGGCGCCGCGCCGATCTGAAATAAATACGCGCCAGGACGATGTGAAGCCAAAGGCGCTGTGATACAGCGTTGCGCCCAGCAGGATGCCCACGATCCACAACGCGGCCTGTCGGCCGCTGACCGTGCCATTCAGATAGATAAGACCCAGCACGATCAGCGCCGCTGACACTGCGGCGGGAACCAGGTTGATCTGCGATCGCGCAGGAGACGGAAGCGTTGAAGGATTCGAGGCCATGATGAAGAAGTCGTCCGGGTGACGACATTGAGTTTGAAAAGGATATCTTACGCCGCAGACCAATAAAGTCCAAACGGCATCATTGACTATTTTAAGGATGTCTGCGGTGCCAACGCCACGGTAACCTTGCTGCCGACAGGGTTGGTACCAATTGCAACTGCCCTGGCAACCATATGAGGTTATATATTTATTTCTCTTATTTATTTAGAGGCGGTTGCCAGGAAACAGCCAACTGGATGCAGTCGGAAAAAAATAAATATTCAGGGGTTGCCGGTTTATAACGCCGGCTTTGCATACTTCTCGGGCGCAAACAGGTCCAACGCGTTGATTGTCGTTTTCACAAAGTGCACATAGGCCTCGATCCGCACGCTGTCAGCGGCCAGATCGTCTGGCGACAGGCCCAGATAGGACGCCATGGCGCTTTGCAGCACCGGTTGATGTTGCGTCGGTAGCCGGTGCAGTGCCCATTGCGCGGCGCTATCTTTTGGCGCGAAGCTGCCCGTTGTCAGGCTGAACCAGATGCGGGCAAGGGCCAACACCACATTGCTTTCATCTCCCTCCCAGTCAGCCGGCTTTTGCCATTGGTCAAGGGTGTCCTTGAACGCGTTGAGCAGGTCGCGCCGTGGCACTGGTTCGAACAGTTCGCCCGCCGGCCTGCCCAGCAGACAAATGCTGTGTGCCTGTGCTTTGGTGATGAGGATGGCAAGATCGTGATCCACGCAGGCACCCTGAATCAGCCCTGCGGACAATTCGTCGCGCAGCCATTCTCCGTACTGGCATTCCCGCCTTGGCGGGTAGCGCCAAGGGACCACGGCGGCATGCTGTACCACGGTCACTTCCAGTGGCCGCATGGCATTGACCACAGGCCAGGCCGAAATGGTCTGCAAATCCATCATCAGATCATGCCTGACCTGCCTGGTCAGCGCCTCGCTGACGGTGACCAGCAGATCGATATCGCTTTGCGGCTTGAGCCCACCATCCACCGCCGAGCCAAAAAGATGGATGGCTTGCAGCGAATCGCCTAAATGATGCGACAGCAGCGCACAGGCGCTTGCCACTTGTCCGGCGATCTCAGCCGGCACTGAACCATCTGTTGTGGTGCTGCTCAATGAACTGTTATTGCTATTCACGACTCTTTTTGATCCTGCGTCACGGAAAAGGCCATGATACCTGCCAATAGAGGCCACCGTCCAATCGCGAGCCCCGCAGAGATAGGGCGGTCACTACAGGTTCAATAAAAATACTGATTAGCGACATATTTGCGAACGCGATTCATATCCATGAAATCAATATCGTTGCGATGACGTTCGCAGTCTGCAAGGCTGACGAATTTGAGTGCCTGTTCGTCACTCAATGTACGGGTTTCCCCGTTTTCGTAATGGAACTTTACGCCGGGCATCCCGTACTCGTATAAAACGCAAGCTAACTGAACGTGATTCATAATGACCTCCAAATAATATTTGCATAGCGCGACCGAAGCTATATCTGTGCGACTGTTCGATCCATCTATGTTCCCGCCTGTGCCGATAGGGTCTGTGCCAATCGACTTGGGGCGCTTTAACAAGGGCTGATGATTATTAAAATTAATACCTTGAATGATGGAGTCGCTTGCTCCGGAGCTACAAAACCAGCCGATAGCCTGAGCGTTGATCACATCCATCATTAAAGCGGGCTGCATCAAATGATGCAGGCTATATCTGACGCGACGATAGATTACGCAGCTGAAAAATACGGGAATTAAACAACTGCTGATGTACTAACCGCTGATGTACTGTATGTATGCAAATAATCAGGCTTCTGATTTAGCACTGTCGCAAATTTTTGATTTTTATAAATAATACGACATGTGAAAATATGATACAACTTATTACATTGGATATCAATAGCGCAAACCGGTTTCAAAAAATCGGGTTTTCATTGATAAGGCGGGGTTACGCTATGGCCGGAGGGATCACGGTCAGGGCAGGCATCGGCACTTTCTGAACTGCTCTGATCGTTAGTCGGGTTTTGTTTTTTGGGGAAAGATGCGTAGGCGCTGCTCCAAATCCAACGGCATTACCGCGGGCTTCCCTGCGAAAATGGGAATGCTCTCACGCAGGGCGTGTGGGTTTAGACATGTTGAGAATAACCGGCGGGGGTCTTGGCCCAATGCGGTTGGAATGGAGTAATTAATCGAGTTTGGTGAATACCGATATCCCGATTTTGGCGTAGAGCCTAATTTTGGAGGTGTTGCGGAGCAAGTCCCTTTTTGCGGAGCAGAATAATTCTTGTAACTGCCCTGAAAACCGCATAAAGAGTGGAGGCGCAGAGCGGAGTCGAACCGCTCTGGACGGATTTGCAATCCGCTGCATAACCGCTTTGCTACTGCGCCTAAGTAATAACAAACGAAGAGTCAAGCATTATGGTCGATTTTCCTTGCGCAGTCAAGGCGATGGGTGGGATCGGCAATCAAAATGTGATTCGGCACCACTCGAATGTGTTTACAAGCCTTCGTATTGACCGGCTTGATATTGCCGCCTGATTGGTCAATGGCCTGCAGGCGTTCCGATCGAGACTTCGTTGTCCATCCGAATCCAGTGCGGGTGTGCGTGCAGGATCTGTTCTACGGATTCAAGTGTTCCCGATAAATGCTCGCGCAAGCGCTGCTGCGCCTGCTCGGGCGCACGGTCGGAAATGGCCTGCACAATCAGGCGATGATCGCCGACGATGCGTTCCAGTTTGCCGGACACCGGCAGATGCAGGCGACGTAGTCGGTCCAGGTGTCCGCTATTGCTGTGCACCAGATGCCACAATGCGTCTTTTCCTGCCGCCTGATACAGCATGCGGTGAAATTGCGTATCGGCCTGACTGAAAGCGCTCAGATCTCTGGCGGCGCGCAGGGCGTCCTGTTGCTGTACCAGCGCCTGCAGTGATCCGATCAAGCCCGGCTCATGCGATTGGGCCAGTTCCCGCACCAGTTCCAGCTCAAGGGACTGGCGCAGAAAATGCGCCTGTCTGGCCAACGTGATGTCTATCAGGCTGACACGCGTTGATGCCTGTGGATAGATGTCCACCAGCATTTCTGCCGCCAGTTTCAGTAATGCTTCACGGACCGGTGTCTGGCTCACCCCGTAGCAGTCGGCCAGTTCTGCGCGGGAAAGCAGGGCGCCTGGGGTCCATTCCAGGGCAATGATTTTCTGGCGCATCAACTGGTACAGTTGCGGCGCTGCCTGGCGGCTGCGATCAAGTGGCGTGGTCGGTTTCATGTTCAATGCCGATAAGCGGCGATGCGTTGCAATGGCCATGCAATACGTAATACCTAATGCTCAATACTAAATACGCGCGAGACCGCAGATAATCAATGAACCCGTTGATTAACGGTACGTGGCGCGTGTTGCGTGCAGACCGGTTTGGCAGCGCGGCTGATTTTGTCACGTTCAAAATGCTACCTGCCGTTGCGCTGCCGCCAGGCGGAAAAATCGGTTTTTGCCTGTTCGTCGGTAGCGGGATACAGTCCGATAATGGATCTGCCCTTAAGTACCTCTTCGGTGACAAAATCTTCGTATGCTGTCATTTCTATGGCCTCGGCTGCAATATCTTGTGCCAGATGGGCGGGGATCACGACCACGCCCTCGGCATCGCCGACGATGACATCGCCGGGGAAAACGGCGACGTCGCCGCAGCCGATAGGCACGTTGATGTCCAGCGCCTGATGCAGGGTAAGATTGGTGGGCGCAGAGGGGCGCTGGTGATATGCGGCAATAGACAATTTGGCAATTTCAGGCGAGTCACGAAAGCCGCCATCGGTGACCACACCAGCCGCTCCACGCTTCATTAGCCGGGAAACCAGAATGGAGCCGGCCGAGGCGGCACGCGCATCCTTGCGGCTGTCTATCATCAGCACTGCGCCTTGCGGGCATTGGTCAACCGCAACCCGTTGCGGATGGCTGCGCTCCTGAAAGACGGTAATGGGGTTGAGGTCTTCGCGTGCCGGAATGTAGCGCAGCGTGTAAGCCTCGCCTACCATGTTCGGCAAATCGGGGTTAAGCGGATGTACGTCCTGAATGAACTGATTGCGCAGGCCGCGCTTATATAAGGCAGTACACAGTGTGGCGGTGCTGACGGTTGCCAGCTGTTTGCGAATTTGTGGGTCAAGGGCCATGATGAATTCCTGATCAGTAAATGCTGGGTTCGTTGTTGGGGGCGCCGAAGCTGGTTTCCAGAAAGTCGAAATCACAACCGGCATCAGCTTGCAGAATATGCTGCGAGAACATCCAGCCGTAGCCGCGTTCGAAGCGGCGTTCGGGCGCGATCCATTGTGCTCGTCTTGCGGTCAATTCCTCATCGCTGATCTCAAGGTGGATACGACGGGCCGGAACATCAACGGTAATCATGTCGCCGGTGCGCACCAGCGCCAGAGTGCCGCCGACATAGGATTCGGGCGCCACATGCAAAATACAGGCGCCGTAGCTGGTGCCGCTCATGCGCGCATCGGACAGGCGCAGCATATCGCGCACGCCCTGTTTGATCAGCTTGACCGGAATCGGCAGCATGCCCCATTCGGGCATCCCCGGGCCGCCCAGCGGGCCGGCATTGCGCAATACCATAATGTGGCCGGGCGTAACATCCAGGTTTTCATCATCCACTGCTGCTTTCATGCTTGGATAATCGTCAAAGACCAGTGCGGGGCCGGTGTGCTGCAGGAACTGCGGCGCGCATGCGCTGGGTTTGATCACGCAGCCGGACGGCGCCAGATTGCCGCGCAATACGGCCAGTGCGCCCTCGGGGTACAACGGGTTATCCATGGGGCGAATCACGTCGTCGTTATATACTTGCGCGTCTTTGATATTTTCTGCCAGCGTCTGGCCGGTAACGGTCATGGTCTCGCCCTGCACATGGTCACCAAGGCGACGCATCAGACCTGGCAGACCACCTGCGTAATAAAAATCCTCCATCAGATAGGTGTCGCCGCTGGGGCGTACATTGGCAATGACCGGTACCTTGCGGCTGGCCGTATCAAAGTCATCCAGCGTGACATCACAGCCAGCGCGGCGCGACATGGCGATCAGATGAATGACTGCATTGGTGGAGCACCCCATGGCCATGGCCACGGCAATGGCATTCAGAAAACTGGTGCGAGACAGAATGCGGGCCGGCGTGAGATCTTCCCATACCATGTCGACGATACGGCGGCCGCAAGCCGCCGCCATGCGAATGTGGTTGGCATCGACTGCGGGAATCGATGATGCTCCAGGTAACGTCATGCCGATGGATTCGGCGATGGCGGTCATCGTGCTGGCGGTGCCCATCGTCATGCACGTGCCTGCGCTGCGGGCAATGCCGCCTTCTACGCCAATCCATTCGGTTTTGCTGATTTTGCCGGCGCGTCGCTCATCCCAGTATTTCCATGCATCCGAGCCCGACCCCAGGATTTTTCCCTGCCAGTTACCGCGCAGCATGGGGCCGGCAGGCAGATAAATACAGGGCAGCCCCGCACTGATGGCGCCCATTAACAGCCCGGGCGTGGTTTTGTCGCAGCCGCCCATCAATACTGCGCCGTCTACCGGATGGCTGCGCAGCAGTTCCTCGGCTTCCATGGCAAGCATATTGCGATACAGCATGGTCGTGGGCTTGACGAAGTTTTCCGACAGGGAAATGGCTGGCAATTCTATGGGAAAGCCTCCGGCCTGGAAAATACCACGTTTGACATCTTCCACGCGTTGCTTGAAATGCGAATGGCAAGGATTGATATCCGACCAGGTGTTCAGGATGGCAATGACGGGGCGGCCTTCCCAATCCTCGGGCGCATAGCCCATTTGCATGATGCGGGATCGGTGCCCGAAAGAGCGTAAATCATCCGGGGCAAACCAGCGGGCGCTGCGAAGCGAATCATAGGTACGTTTTGACATGGCGAGTTACCTTGGGGGCAAAATAATGAGGTCAAGATCATTGAAACATTAATATATTAGTTGGTCTATTCGGGATATCGATGACACCCGAACCGGCTGGCTGCGGTTGCCTGTGTCAGCTGCATTTGTCGATTGCATTCTTAATACGGGCTGGCGGGGGCGTACGGAAGCGTGGTGCACTACTGTTGTTGGTCTATAATTCAATCGCAAGAAAAAGATTGCTTGCGATTGAATTGGCCTCTATCCTGAGCATGACTGCCATATTTCCAGGAGATCAATCATGACATCAACGCAAGCACACGCCCGGTTTACTTCCGACGAGGCTCGCTGGCAGGCCGTGCAAAGTCGCGATCAGCAAGCAGACGGACAATTTGTTTATGGTGTAAAGACCACGGGCGTGTATTGCCGTCCCAGTTCCTCGGCCCGCCTGCCACAGCGAAAGAATGTCGTTTTTTTTGATACGGCACAACAGGCCGAGGCCGCAGGCTATCGCGCCAGCCGCCGGGCGCGGGCGGATCGGACTGCCGCCGCTGACGAACGCGCTGACCTGGTGGCGCGGGCCTGTCGGCAAATTGAATCGGCGCAAACGCCACCCAGCCTGGACGAACTGGCAGCACAAGCCAATATGAGCCCATTTCATTTTCATCGTGTATTCAAGGCTGAAACCGGTGTTACTCCGAAAGCCTATGCATCGGCCTGGCGTGCCAGAAAACTGCGCGATGAGCTGGGATCTTCAGTCACATCAATTACAGACGCCATCTATACGGCAGGTTTCAACTCCAACAGCCGCTTTTACGAAGCTTCTGAGCAGTTGCTGGGGATGCGCGCCGGGGAGTACCGGGCTGGCGGGCAGGGTGCAGTCATCCGTTTTGCCATCGGACAATGTTCGCTGGGCGCCATTCTGGTGGCGCAAAGCCACCGTGGAATCTGCGCCATTATGCTGGGTGACGATCCCGATATGCTGTTGCGCGACTTGCAGGACCAATTTGCCCGGGCCCAGCTTGTTGGGGGCGATGCCGCCTTTGAGCATCTGGTGGCGCAGGTGGTTGGGTTTGTAGAGGCGCCGTCTGTAGGTCTGAATCTGCCGCTCGATGTACGCGGTACGGCTTTTCAGGAGCGGGTGTGGCAGGCATTGCGGGACGTACCTGCGGGCACGACCGTCAGTTACGGTCAGATCGCCGAGCGGATCGGCGCACCCACCGCTGTGCGTGCCGTTGCCCAGGCCTGTGGTGCCAATCGCATTGCCGTTGCCATCCCCTGTCATCGCGTTGTCAGGCGCGATGGCGATATTTCAGGCTATCGCTGGGGTGTAGAACGCAAGCGCCAGTTGCTGGAACGGGAAGCGATCACACAACCGTGAGCGGCAGCGGGATGCATGCTGTTATCTTGTGGCTGCATCATTGATTGCTACCGCATGGCCGGGACGAAGGCTGTGGTTTGTTTTGGGGGGAGTTTGGCGGCGGCCTGCATGCCCCTGCGGGGTTGGCCGTCGTGGAATCAGCAATTGAATAATTGGACAATTGTGGGACAATAATCGCGTAGCGGGTGCTGCACCGGGCTGGTCGGTCAATTGGCTCGCCTGGATAGCCATCGTGCGTGAAGGTGAACAGAACAAATCCAAAAGAGAGAGACTTATGACAACTGAAATGCAGATGGGCCTGATGCAGTCGCATCCATTGCTGATATCGTCGTTGATTGTTCACGCCGAGCGTCATCATGACGATGGGCAGATTGTCTCGCGCCGCGTTGAGGGTGATTTGCACCGCTATCAATGGCGCGATGTGGCTCGCCGGTCCCGTCAGGTAGCCAGAGCGCTTGATGTTCTGGCCATACCGCTTTCTGCGCGGGTGGCTACGCTGGCCTGGAATGGCTACCGTCACCTGGAACTTTATTTTGGTGTCAGTGGATCGGGCAGGGTGCTGCACACCATTAACCCGCGCCTGCATCCCGATCAAATCGCATGGATTGCCAATCATGCCGATGACCAGGTCTTATGCTTCGATCTGAGCTTTCTGCCTCTGGTACAGGCAGTGCATCGCCAATGTCAAACAATCAGGCATTATATTGCGCTATGTGATCGTGATGCGTTGCCATCCGACAGTGCAATACCCGGCCTGATCAGTTACGAACAGTGGGTCGAAGAACAATCGGATGACTATCGCTGGCCACAGTTTGATGAGAACGCTGCTTCCAGTATGTGCTACACCAGCGGAACCACAGGGCATCCGAAAGCGGTCATGTACAGCCATCGTTCAACGCTGCTGCATGCCTATGGGGCAGCGCTGCCCGACTCCATGGCCTTGTCGGCGCGCGATGTGATTCTGCCCGTAGTGCCCATGTTTCATGTCAATGCCTGGGGCATTCCCTATGCGGCAGCACTTACCGGCAGTACGCTGGTCTTCCCTGGTCCATTGCTGGATGGCAAATCGGTCTACCAGTTAATGGAACAGGAAGGCGTGACCTTTGCGGCCGGCGTGCCCACCGTATGGCAGATGTTGCTTGATCATATTAAAGGCGAAGGCCTGCAATTTTCCACCCTCAAGCGCACCGTGATTGGCGGATCTGCCTGCCCGCCAGCCATGATACAAGCGTTCCAGGAACAATACGGAGTCGAGGTTATTCATGCCTGGGGAATGACAGAAACCAGCCCGCTGGGAACGCTGTGTACGTTGAAAAATAAATCCCTGACGCTGCCACAGGAAGAACAAATGAAATTGCGCCGCAAGCAGGGGCGGGCGCTGTACGGGATTGATTTCAAAATTGTCGGCGACGATGGGGGCCAATTGCCGTGGGATGGCAAAACTTTTGGCGATTTGTATGTCAAGGGGCCGTGGGTGGTGCGCGACTATTTTCCCGGTAAAGACAATGCCGCATTGGTGGACGGCTGGTTTCCCACAGGGGATGTGGCGACCATCGATGCCGATGGCTACCTGCAGATCACGGACCGCAGCAAGGATGTGATCAAATCCGGTGGCGAATGGATCAGCTCAATTGATATCGAAAACATCGCCATGGCGCATCCTGCCGTGCAACTGGCGGCTTGCATCGGTGTCAGTCATCAAAAATGGGACGAGCGTCCGGTCGTGGTAGTCGTCAGGCGCGAGCAAATGACGCTCGATAGAGATGAACTACTGCAGTTTTATGAGGGCAAGGTGGCCAAATGGCAGATACCGGATGACGTTATATTCGTGGACACCATCCCTTTGGGGGCAACAGGAAAAATGCTCAAATCCAAAGTCAGGCAGATGCCCGAGGTGACAGCGTATTGCGCTCTTGCGGCCAGTCGGGCGTAACCGCGTTAGCGCGTGGTTCTTTCCCAGATCATCTCTGCTGCGACAGAAAGGGGTTCCTTGGAGCGATATAGCCGGACTTCGAAAGGTACTTCGTTTTGCCTGCCACCCAGAACGCGCAGTTTGCCTGATTTGCAATCCTGCGCCACCACGGACCAGGGCAGCCAGCCGATACCGCGGCCTTTCTTTATCAGTGCCCAGGCCACTTCCACTGAGTCGCAATAGGCCACTGGTGCCAGCGCATAACTGCTCGCGCGCAGATGGTCGCTCAGGATATGATGCAGTGACAGTGTGTTGAGATAGGTTACGTGAGGGATGGGCGTGAATTCGTCAAGCAGATCATAGGCCGTTTCGCTGTACTTGTCGGCGCTGCACACCGGCACAAATCGGTCTGCACCCAATTGCAGGTACTGAAAGCTCGCGGTCGCGACCGGGACAGATAAATTGGGGTGCTCGTAGCAGCACAGAAAATCCACTTCCTCTCGTTGCAGCAGGGCGACCATATCCGGCGTCGAACCTGTTCTGATCTGGACAGATACGGCAACTGACAGTTCTCTGCCGATGGCATCTGACATATCACAGGCCCAGTCCGCCACCAGCGTGCTGGCCAGATAGCGCCCGGTCGCAATGCGCAATGCATGGCTCGTATCCTGCCCGGGCGATTTTATTTTCTTGCTTACCGTGTTGAGTCTGGCAACGACGTATTCGGCCGTCACCAGCAGTTCGCGTCCCTCTTGCGTGAGTCTGACGGGAATTTTGCTGCGATCAACCAGCGTTGCCCCGGCCCAGTGTTCCAGCTCCCTGATGCGTCGGCTGAAAGCCGGGTGGGTGACGTTGCGCAGCTCTGCCGCCTTGGTAAAACTGCACGTTTTGGATAAGGCGATCAGGTCTTTCAGAAGCTTGGTTTCTGCCATGGGATAGTCACCGTATCAATAGAAGGGCCAGTGTGACTGGCTGATCGAAATAGCGTAATTGCTCAACAGGCCCTTGCGGTTTTATTTTGCACGTCATTGTGCAGTAAAAGCACAATGATGGTGTTTTTCAGCATTTAGTATAGAGGTAATAAGAATTTCATCGGAGACATTGTCATGAAAAAGTTAAGTAATAGCGCTAAGCGAACGGTATCCAGTGCCCTGTGCGCGTTTGCCTTGCTGGCAGTAAGCGGGCAGGCGGTCCATGCTGCCTCGACCTACCCGGATCGTCCCATCACCATTGTGGTGGGATATCCGGCCGGCGGCAGTGTTGATCTTAACGGCAGGGTGGTGGCTGAAACGTTGGCCAAAAAAATAGGCGCCAATGTGGTGGTTGAAAACCTGGGCGGCGCAGGCGGCACAATCGGCGCGCAGAAAGTGATTCGCGCCAAACCGGATGGCTATACGCTGCTGGTGGGCTCGCTCAATGAAATCGTGATCGCCGGCCTGGTGAATCCGGCGGTTAAATATAGCGGTATTACCGATTTGCAGGCCATTGGCCTGATCGGCGATCAGCCCCTGGTGCTGGCTGCCTCCAAAAAGACAGATATCAAGAACACCGCAGATCTGGTAAAAGTGGCCACATCGGGAAAATCGGACAGCTACAGCTTTGGCTCATCCGGGGTAGGCACCTCGTTGCATATGGCAGGTGAAATGATCAACGCCGAAACCGGGGCCAAGTTTCTGCATGTGCCCTATCGTGGCGTTGCCCCCCTGGTAACAGATCTGACCAGCGGGCGCCTTCCTCTGGGTGTGTTTGCCTTGTCGTCGGCGTTGCCGCAAATACAATCGGGCCAGATAACGGCTATCGGCGTAACCAGCGCAAAACGTTCTTCTTTCGCCTCCGATATTGCCGCGCTGACTGAAAACCCCGCCCTTAAGGCCATGGATATCAGTGTCTGGTTTGGCCTGTTCGGCCCGAAGGGGATGCCCGAAGCAGTGGTCACAAAATTGCAGGCCAGCCTGCAGCAAGTGCTGGCGGACCCGGCATTTCAAGAGAAATACCGAACAACCGGCAGCAACGTCATGCGCACACAACCTGATCTGGCCTCATTTTTCCAGGCTGAGCACGATAAATTCAAGAAACTGGCCGAAACGGCCCATATTGCAACGGGGCGGCCATGAATACAGGATTTGAGATCGCGGTACCGGATCTGTCTGCAGAGCGTCAGGGCAACACCGATACACCAGGCGTATGGGCGTTTGATTCGGGCAATGCTGGCCCCACACTATTGATCACGGCATTGATTCATGGAAATGAAATTTGCGGCGCCTGGGCGTTGAAGGAACTACTGGCTGCGGGCTTGCGACCAAAAAAAGGCCGGCTGGTGCTGGCGTTTTGTAATCTGGCTGCATTCGATACGCTGGACGTGGCCGCCCACGATGCAGCCCGTTTTGTTGATGAAGACATGAATCGTGTCTGGACCAGCGACAAACTGGATCAGCCGGTCACGCAGGAGCGCCGTCGAGCGCTTGAACTTAGAAAATGGGTTGCGGCGGCTGACTGGTTGCTTGATATCCATTCCATGCATGAACCCAGCCCGCCGCTGATGATGACCGGGATGTTGAAACGCAATGTGGATCTGGCAAAGCGACTGGGTGTACCGCAACACGTGATCATGGATGTGGGGCACAAGGACGGCACGCGTATGCGCGACTTCGCCCAATTTGGCGATCCGCAATCGCAGGCGCTGGCGTTGCTGATCGAATGCGGGTACCACGGCGATCCGTCGTCTGTCGACACGGCGCGAAACGTGGTGGCGCATTTTCTGCTTGAGTCGGGTATCGTGGAGGGCGCCGATCTGCCAGGACATTGGACGCTCGCGCAAAAAGGGCCACAGACGGTGTTGCAGGTAACTGCGCCGGTCGTGGCAACGTCCGAGTCATTGTCGTTTTCCGAGCCATATCAGGGAATGGAGTGTATTACGCACGCGGGCACGCAGATCGGCAAGGATAACGACAAGCCTATCGTCACGCCTTATGACAATTGTGTTTTGGTGATGCCGTCCCTACGTCAGTTGAAGGTGGGCGTTACTGTGCTGCGATTTGCGCATGAACTGCAGGGCTTCCCTTCACGAGAATAGACCGATCGGTACCGGCCCGGGTAGCGCATGCCGATGCTGTTGCAACAGGCGCGCCACCAGAAATCGTTATTGATATGCAAGACAGGCGTATCGACTTTATCGGCGTATACCTTGTGCCATTATTGTGCTAGTCGGATTGACGCGCAAACTGGCGATCCAGTTGCGCACCGCCAATAATTCCGTCGAAGCCGTCGAACCTGCCTTCCTGTGCGATCTGCTGTGCGACCCGTAGAAAGCTGTCCATGGCCACGCGTGCCAGCGCGCCGCCTACGCTGATCCGACGCACGCCAAGTGCCTCAAGCTCGGAGACCGTCATGCCCATCGCGCTGCCGCATAACATATTGACGGGGCGGCCATTGGCTGCCTTGACGACGGCACTGATCTGTTCCACGGTTTTTATGCCGGGGGCATAGATGCAGTCGGCGCCAGCCTCTACGAACGCCGCAATACGCCGGGTGGTTTGTTCAAGATCGGGGGCGCCACGTATAAAGCCTTCGGTCCGGGCCGTAAGCAGCACCCGCTCTCCTGTCTGGTCAATGGCTGCGCGCGCCGCGCTGATGCGCGAGACTGCCACGTTAAATTCATACAAACCTTCAGCGGCACCCTGTGGTACGTCTTCAATGGACAGCCCTGCGATGCCGGTCGCAACACACCTGATGATGTTTTGCTGCATCTGCTCAATATCGTCGGCATAGCCATTTTCGAAATCGGCATTCAACGGAATATTCACTGCTGCGGCCAGCTCACCCAGATGGGCCAGAACCATCTCCAGTGACTGTGTCCCGTCGGGCATGCCATTGGCGTACGCATGTCCGGAACTGGTCGATGCCAGCGCGGCAAAGCCCATTTGTTCCAGGCACCTTGCGGTACCGATATTCCAGGGATTCGGGATGGTGAAGCAGCCGGCCTGATGCAATTGAAAAAAAGCTTCACGTTTCTGGCTGGTTGTACGCACTATGGTCATTGGACACCTGTTTTACTGTTCTATAGCGAAGAAATACGAGCGAAATACTGGTTCTTGGCAAATATTAGCACGCTGTGACGACTGGAATGAGCGCCTTTGTCGTGTCGCCGGTGGCATCACGGATGTGATATGAACAACAGATATTAGGGAAATCCCCTGATCTGATTTTCGTATAATCGTATACAATTATACGAAATTGAAGGAATGAATATGGATTGGTTAAATGGGCAGGTCGGGCAGGAAACGTTCGAAGGAATCAAGAACACGTCACTGGGCAAGCTGGTGCGCGACTATCTGCTCAATCAGATCATGGCGGGAACATTAACACCGGGGCAGGCGTTGCGCGAACCGGAGTTGGTAGAGCAAATGAAAGTATCCCGTGTGCCGGTGCGCGAAGCATTGCGTGAACTGGAAAGCATGGGGCTGGTGGTTTCGCGCAAGCACTCGGGTGTTTACATCCGGGAGTTGTCCGAGGAAGAGGTGCACGATTTGTACCAGTTCCGGGCATTGATGGACAATCATGCCGGTCAGATGGTTGCGCAGTTGACGCCCGAGCGACGCATGGCGCTAGTTGCCTTACTGGATACTTGCGTGGCGCAAATGGACCAGGCCAATCTGGAAAATAATGTGCAGGCGTATTACAACGCCAACTTGCATTTTCACTGGCACTTCATCGAATTTGCCGGCAATCGTGAAATTGCCAAAAGCTATCGCGAAGTGATCCAGAAACTGCATCTTGCCCGGGTCAAGAATCTGTCTACGCCAGATCACCGTCATAAATCCAACGCCGAGCACAAGGAAATTGTGCAGGCGCTGCGTGATGCCGACAATATTGGCGGCGCGCTGCATTGCGCCGAGCTGCTGTCGCATCACGTTGTCAAGGCACACAAGCGCCTTGCCGACATGTGAGAGCCACTGCAACGGCCCACATTTTTTTCCGAGGTTATTAATCAGACGTTGAATAATGCGCTTTACTGCCGGTACATACCGGCATTTCACCACTAACACATCCGAAATATATCGGAGGAGACAAATCATGGATCGTCGTTCATTCCTGCTCAGTATGGGAGCAGGCGCCATTGCTTTACCTTCAATTTCCGTGGGACAGGACAAATATCCCGCCAAGCCCATCAGCTATATCGTTCCGGTTGCCGCCGGTGGTGGTAGTGACTATGTCGCCCGCGCCACCACAAGCGAATGGGGCAAAGGGATGGGCAACGCCACCTTCGTGGTTGAAAACCTTGGCGGAGGCGGCGGGGTGATTGCCTGCCAGCGTACGGCGCGCGCCTCGGCAGATGGCTATACCCTGATGCAGGGGTATGTGGCAACGCTGGGCACCGGTCCTGCGACGAGAAAAGTATCCTATGACCCGCTCAAGGACTTTACCCCAGTGGGTATGATTGGCGGCACACCTAATGTACTGGTTGTGGATGCCAAGCTGCCCATTACCACGTTCGCCGAATTCATAGATTATTTCAAACGAAATAACACGAGCAATTATGGTTCTGCAGGCGCCGGTTCATTGACTCATCTGCTCATGGAATTGCTCAAGCAGGATACTGGCCTGCAAACCCAGCATATCGCCTACAAGGGTATTGCGCCCGCATTCCAGGACCTGGTTGGTGCGCGCACGCAAGCGATGTTTCCCGGGCTGGCCGCAGCCGTTCCTCATCTGCTGTCAAAAACCGTTCGCGCGATTGCGCTGACGGGCAACAAACGTAATGCGCGGTTTCCGGATATTCCCACGTTCGAGGAGTTGGGCGTAAAGGGGTTTGATGATGTGCTTCAGTGGTACGGCGTATCTGGTCCCTCGGGATTGAAAGACGATGTTGTCAAAACGCTGAACGATTCGCTTAATGCTGTTTTGATCAAGCCCGAACTGGAAAAGCGTTTGCAGATCGAAGCAATTTTGCCGATGCCGATGAGCCCGCAGGAATTCGGACACTATGTTCAGAAAGATCTTGAACGCTGGAAAAAAGTAGCGCAGGACCAGAATATACGGCTGGATGCATGAGTCTGGCGTGCACTCCAGGCTAATTTCATTTGTAATAATTTAATTGAACTTTATCAGGATTATCATGGCTGTAAACACCAAGGTTGAAGCAGATCAGAACGCACCGGCGGTAACCCGTATTCTTGCGGAGTTTGTCGCTACCCATCCATCAAAAGGCTGGAGCGATGCAGTAGAGCATGAAGCTCATCGCACATTTCTAAACTGGCTTGGGTGCGCAGTAGGTGCTTCGCAGCACGAGGCTGTTCAGGCCGCGTTGCGTGCCGTACAGGTACTGGAGCCGGCTGCTCAGGCCATGATCGCAGGTCGTCAGGATCGGGTAGATATTGCCAATGCCGCCCTCATCAATGGAATTTCATCGCATCTTTTTGATTTTGACGACACGCATCTTAAAACGATTATTCATCCTGCCGGGCCGGTCTGCTCGGCGGTACTGGCGCTGGCAGAGCTGACCGGAGCAAGTGGTCGCCAGCTTATCGATGCCGTTGTACTGGGTATCGATGTTGCGTGTCGCATTGGCAACACCATTTATCCCCATCACTACGACAGGGGCTGGCATATTACCGGGTCAACCGGCTCCCTTGGTGCTGCCGCAGCTTGCGCACGGTTGCTTGGCCTGGACACAGAAAAGACGACAATGGCATTGGGTATTGCAGCTTCGCAACCAGTAGGGCTGCGCGAGCAGTTCGGCACCATGACCAAGCCCTTTCATCCTGGCGGTGCTGCACGGGCCGGCTTGATGTCGGCGTTGCTGGCGCGTGAGGGATTCACAGCCAGCCCACGTGCGATTGAAGCGCCCAGGGGCTTTGCGCAGGTGGTATCGACCAAGTTTGACTGGAATGAAATTACTGATGAACTTGGTCAGCGTTTTGAAATCTCCTTCAATGCCTATAAGCCGTTTGCCTGCGGTATCGTGATCCATCCCAGTATTGATGCATGCGTGCAGCTCAGAGAGCAGGGCGTGACTGCAGATAATCTGGTACGCCTGGACTTGCGGGTTCATTCACTGGTGCTTGAACTGACAGGGAAAAAAGAGCCAGCTGATGGTCTGCAGGGCAAGTTCAGTGTGTATCACGGTTGTGCCGCCGGCCTGATTTTCGGCAGAGCGTCCGAAGAGGAGTATGACGACGCGATTGTCAATCGGGAAGATGTGGTGGCTACACGTCGCAAAGTCGTTGCCATCGTAGATGACACGATTGATGAAGCGGCAGTTGAAGCCACGGCCACACTCAAGGATGGCTCAAGCGTGCACATCCGCGTGGACCATGCCATTGGATCCTTGCAACGTCCAATGACCGATGAGGATCTGATGGCCAAGTTTACGGCCATGTCCGTTCCGGTTCTTGGAGCGGAAAAAACCCGCCGTCTGATACAGCAGTGCTGGAGCCTGTCTGATGCAGGCGACGTGCGTGCGCTCGTCGCGCAGGCAAGCTGAGCAGGTTCGGGTATGAATAGCAAACCGACTGTTGTCGTTTTGGATGACTGGGAAAATGTATTGCGCGACCGGGTAGAATGGCAGGCGATCCGGTCGCAGGCAAACGTGGTCATTCACAATACAAGGCTATGCAGACACGACTTACCTGCTGCGCTCGCGTCGGCCCAGGTGCTTGTTGTATTCCGCGACCGAACGCCTGTTGATGCCGACTTGATTGCCCGGCTGCCTGGCTTGCAACGGATCATTAGCACCGGTGCGCGCAATCGCACCCTGGATACCGAGGCCGCAGAGCAGGCCGGCATATATGTCGGTCATACCGCATGGGGACCGTCCAAGGCCAGCACGTGCGAACATACCTGGGCGCTGATTCTGGCTGCGGTCAAGCGTGTGCCTCAATTGGCATTGTCTGCGTCAAACAGCCGCTGGCGCAATCCTGATGTTAGCGCCTTTATGCCGCCTGTCATGGAGGGTAAGCGGCTTGGACTGATCGGTCTGGGTCAGATCGGTCAGCGTGTAGCGGCCATCGGCAAAGTGTTTGGCATGCAGGTTGTGACGTGGAGTCCGAATATGACAGCGCAACGCGCTGCTGAATATGGCGTACAGGCAGTGTCGTTACAAGAGCTGCTCGAAACTTCGCTGGTGGTCAGCCTGCACCTGGTGCCATCGGAGCCGACGCGTCACTTGCTGAACGCCGAGCGCCTTGGCTGGATGGATGCGGGTGCGATCCTGGTCAACACTTCGCGTGCCGAACTCGTCGATATGGACGCGCTGGTTGACGCCTTGCAGCACAAACGTATTGCCTATTGTGCTCTGGATGTATTTGACCAGGAGCCGCTGGCGCCCGACCATCCGTTATTGAGCATGCCCAACGTGTTGCTGACGCCGCATGTCGGCTTTTTGTGTGATGAAGTCGTGCACAATTTTGCAGTGGGTGTGCAGCAACAGTTGGAAGCACATCTATTACAACAGGACAATGCATAACTCGCTTTGATCACAAAGCGTCCTGCACTGCGTGCCGGGCAGGTGCAGGTCGCTGGGATCGGTAAGCTACTTCTTACTGCATGGATACCAGTCGCGCGGTCCAGTCAGATTTGCCGTTTATCGTTCCGCGCATTTGTTTATTATCCACTTTGCCCGAGTATGTCTGGCCGTCAACGGAAAAGGTAATGTTCGCCCCGTTCAGGCGTGCATTGCTGATGCGCCGTTGGTTTGCGCCGTCGCTTAGCGTTCCGTCCAGTACCTGGAATGTCTGCTTCAATTCAAGCTCACGTTCGCCTATTTTCCAGGTGCCGGCAACCTTGGCTGGAACGATCCATTTATAGGCATGGCAGTAATTGGTGCAGTTCTCCTTCACTTCCACTGATTCGTCCGGTTCCCATGCCTCCATTGCAAATGAATTGGAAACCACCCGCGTGCCGGGCTTCATGTCCAGCAGGGTCGGACGCAAGCGCAGATTCAGGCTGGGTAAAAGGAAAAGTGTGACGACAGAGGCATCTGAAAAATCCGACTCGAAGATATCTGCCTGCTCGAAGGTCGCGCGCTGCGCCACGCCTTCTGCTTGTGCCGCCCGTTTTGATATGGCAACCAGGTCCGGGTTGAATTCGATTCCGCGCGAGATTGCGCCGTGCTTGGCCGCAGTGATAACCAGCCGGCCATCGCCCGAGCCCAGATCAACCAGACGGTCATCTGCCGTCAACTGGGCCATTTGTAGCATGCGGTCCACCAGCGCCTGTGAGGTTGGCACCCATACGACGTCCTTGCCCTGTTGCCCGACAGACGGCGTGTATTTTTCAGGGGCCGCATTTTTGTCGGCGCCGGTGGGCGCGGTTTGTGCCGCAAGAGGCGAGCTCACCATCATGGTGAACAGTATCGCGGCGGCCAGGGGTTTTGCAGGCATAGTCATCGATTCTCTCCTGTTGATGTGATTACTTCAAAGCGGTGATTTCAGTGTGCGCTTGCGGGCTGTCCGGCTCCTGATCATCCCTGATCCGGAACAGCAGAATGGGCGCGCCCGCGGCCAGCACGCCCAGACCGATCAGCGCAGCCACGCCGGTGTAAACGACGCTGGCGTAGAACATGTACAGGCAGGTCAGGCAAAACACAATGGGTGTGATGGGGTACAAGGGGACTTTGTAGGGCAAAACGCGCTCAGGATAGCGCCAGCGAAGCACGAACAGCGATAGTCCGACCAGCAGCATGAAAGCCCAGAACACAGGTGCCGTATAGTCCACCATGGCCTTGAAACCATCACGGGTGATGGCTCCCATGGCAATGAGCGCCAGGGCAATGGCCCCTTGCAAAACCTGGCCGTTGGCCGGGGTTTTGCCGCGGCTGTCCCAGATCGCAACCCATCTGAGTATGGTCATGTCGCGCGCCATGACATAAAAAACCCGGGCGCCGGTAAAGATGGTTGCATTCAGGGTGGATATCGCCGCCACGATAATGGCCAGGGTTACCGCAATCCTGCCGGGTTCGCCAGCGACTACATGCATCATATCTGCGGCAACGGCATTGGATGCGCGAAGGCCCTCCAGGCCCAGAATCGATAGCAGCGCCAGATTGGTCAGCACATAAAGTGTCACCAGAATCAAGGTGCCCAGCATGAGCACTTTGGCAATGTTGCGCGGTGCATCCTTGAGTTCACCGGTCAAATAGGCCGCTTCGTTCCAGCCGCCATAGGTGAGCAACACGAATATCATGGCCATGCCCAGGGCGGCGGTTTCCGGGACGGCGGTTTGCGTTGTTGCCGGCGTCTGTCCGGAGCCCAGAAGGCCAAACATGATAATGGCGGCGACCGCTGCAATTTCGATGAAGGTAACGATTATCTGCAGGTTCTTGCCTTCGGTGGTGCCTATGAAATTGACCCCGGTCAGGACAATAACCGATATGGCCGCATAGAGGGAAGGGCCGTATGGCCCCAGCGGAACGATTTGCGCCAGGTAGTCGCCAAGCATGAAGGCAACCGCCGCGATAGCGCCAGTCTGGATCACAGTGCAGCGCGCCCAGCCGAACATCATGGCCACGGAACGACCATAGGCGCGCGACAGGAAATGGTATTCACCTCCGGCATGAGGATGCGCGGCAGACAGTTCGGCGTAGCACAGTGCACCCACAAGTGTGATAAGCCCGCCAACAATCCAGACAAGGATAAACAGCCATTCGTAGGCGACATTGGCTGCGACAATCGAGGGAGTACGGAAGATGCCGATACCCACGACCAGCCCGACAACAATAGTGACGGCGTCAAAAACAGAAAGCTGGGGCTGCGGTCTGGCCTGGTTCTGGCTGTGATCGGTCATCTGAATCCCTTGCTGTCAAACAAAAAAATGTCAAACAAAGCTGCATGCTGCGTGGCAAATACGCCGTGGCGTCCGGATATCGAGGTACTGCAAAGGGTGCCGCAGATACTGTCCCGTCAATGGATGCGGGCAGAAAGAGCCTGGTCGGCGCGGCTTGGGCATGATGCCCGGCAGGGTAGTGCTTAATGAGTGTCTACACCGGCAATGAGGGATCCACCGGTAGCGTCTGGTGTAAGCAGAATGCGTAATCTTACTACAAGCTGAAAATTACTTTACCATAAAAATAATGACAAGGCGGTGTAATTTTTTGTGAAAATCACAAAAGTGATTTCTGTGATTTATGGCGGGTTAGAACGAAAAGACTCGGACTGCGGCAGGCCGGCAACAGATTTTTTCAGCGTACAGTTTGCGTCTGCGAAAGCCCAAGAAGGTAATCGCGCAAGGCGAGGATACATTGTTAACGCTGTCCGGGATGCACGACAGGTTATTGAGCGGATTGATCAATGCTTGTATTTGCGGCTTTGATGGAATCTGTTCCGCAAGGCGCATGCCTCTCTTGCATCAGCAGGGGTGCCGATATGGCCAGGCATCTACTGCATGTGCCCGGCCAGCCGATGGATTATTCGAACCCGGTGTTGTTCAGCTTCTGGTTCGAAGCACGATCTGCGTGATCTCGGACGGGCGTCCCAGTCGGATTGGAAACCCGTTCCATAGTCCGGTCCCCATGCTTACGTACATTTTCATGGCATCCACATCATATAAGCCATTGACGAACCCTTCGTTGGCCATTTTGGTGAGCAGGTGCGCGCCTAAAATCTGGCCGCCATGCGTGTGCCCCGACAGTTGCAGTGACACGCCGGCCTGTGCGTGGGCGGATGCACCCATCGGGCGGTGGGCCAGCAGGACGATGGTCGGGTTTGCCGGCGCCTGCTCCAAGGCAGCAGCAATATCCGGATCGGGAAGGCCAAAGCGAGCGGCAGCGTGATCGGTGATGCCGGCCACCACAATCTGCTGATTCTCGTGGGTGATGGTAACGTGCTGGTTAATGAGCATGCGCAGCCCCAGGTCATTGAATGCTGCCAGCCAGCTTTGGTATCCGGAATAATATTCGTGATTTCCTGGTATCGCCAGTACACCGTACTTGGCCGTCAGCGACTGGAGCGGCTTGACGTCGCCAGCCCTGGCCTGTGGTGAACCATCGACCATGTCACCTGTGATGACCGTCAGATCGGGGTTGAGGGCATTGGCCCGATCAACGACGGCAGCCATCCATGGCCGCTGCAGCAGGCGGCTGGCATGCAAATCGGTTAATTGAACAATACGAAAGCCATCAAAGGCTGCGGGCAGGTTGGGCAACGCAATTTCAATCGTTTTCACTTTCGGGACCTTCACTGCATTCCAGACGCCGACAGCAGCTATCACAAGAGTGATAACGGTAATGGCGACAAGCAGCCGCGGCGAGGCCAGCAGCAACCGGCCGGTGGCAGCCGATACAGGATAGGCCACCAGACCCAGCAGGTCTTTTATAAGAATGAAAAAGCCCAGCAGAAGTAGCGTGCAGAAGAGCCATCCCAGCAGCATCAATACCGCAGCAGGGATCTCCGGTGAGGCCATGGATCCAAACCAGGTTCGGGTGATCAGATGATGTTCGGCGATGCAAAGGACGGCAAGGGTCAACACGATTTTGGTGGTCAGGTTCAGCGAAAGCGGCCAGATGCCGCGCGCGCTGACGTATAGACCAATGACTGCCATGATGATATGGAGCACGGGGAAATTCCTGTTGAAGTTATAGTGGATTCACGGATATGGCAGTGGCATATGTCAAACCAGACACCGGTTTTGCTCGTCATGATCAGCCGGTGCCGACAGCGTTGGCCGACATGAATGGAGATTTTATTATACGCAAGCCCAGAGTCTGGCTGGCTTGTCGATCGGCGGTATCATCCGTTTGGCATTATTTCTATGGTGCACACAGGGGTTGGCCCTTGTGTCGATAAGCCAGAAAGTACGCATTTCGTAAGCAGATAATACAGTCAATAATTTGTATGTTGAAAATACAACATATAGATTGTATACTAGGAATACAATTTAAATACTGTATTTTAAATTTACAGCTTATAATTTGTAAAATATCAGGAGATATACATGCGTGACTATACTGTTCAAACATCGGCGCAATTGCCCATGCTGCTGCAGGCGTTTCGCAAGGAGGCCGGGCTCACGCAACGTGAAGCAGCGCTTCGGCTAGGCGTGACGCAGCAGACGTTGTCTGCGCTGGAGCGTCATGCCGACACCGTGAGCGCAGACCGATTGTTGCGATTGCTCAGCATTCTGGGCGTGGATCTTGTGCTGCGCAAAAGCGGTGAACCCAACGCCGCGGGCGGCGTAGCCCCCTCGGCCTGGTAACGTCATGGGCAGACGCTCTCATGCTCGCACACTCGGGCTGTGGATGAACGCAGATTATGTTGGGACCTGGCGTACTCGCCCAGGCGACGGCGAGGTTCTGCAATATGCCGACAGCTGGGTTGCCTCAACGCGCGGTCGGGCGCTTTCATTGTCTCTTCCTTTTGCGCCTGGCAATCCGCCGCATCGTGGCGAGGCCGTGCGGACTTACTTCGAAAACCTGTTACCTGACAGCAAAGAAATTCGCCAACGGGTGGCGCGTCGGTACCAGACCGGTTCCACCGATGCGTTCGATTTGCTGATGCAGGTGGGCCGCGATTGCGTGGGCGCCCTGCAACTGCTTCCCGACGGCGTGCAGCCAGAGGCGATAAACGCAGTCCAGGCTACACCTTTGAGCGAGGCCGAGGTCGCGCGCTTCTTGCGCGATACCCTCAATCCTGGCCCCATGACTGGCGCAGCCGGTTCCGATGCGCAAGACTTGCGCATCTCCATCGCCGGCGCGCAGGAAAAGACGGCCCTGTTGCACTTCCAGGGCCGTTGGTGCCGGCCACAAGGCGCGACGCCCACGACCCATATTTTCAAGTTGCCAATGGGTCTGGTCGGGAATATGAAGCTGGATCTGAGCGAGTCTGTCGAAAACGAATGGCTTTGTGCCGAGATCCTGCGCGCCTATGGGCTGCCGGTGGCCGAATGCGAACCGCTGCAGTTCGAAGACATGAAGGTATTGTCCGTGACGCGATTCGATCGGGCCTGGATTGCCAATGGAGAGCAAAAGCCGTGGCTGGTCCGGTTGCCACAGGAAGATTTTTGTCAGATCACGGCAACCCCACCCCATTTGAAATATGAGGCCGATGGCGGACCTGGCGTGGATCGCATCATGAGGCTGCTTGACACCTCTCTTTATTCTGAACGTGATAAACGCACTTTTTTCCAGGCGCAAATACTCTTTTGGATGTTGTGGGCGCCCGATGGTCATGCGAAAAATTTCAGCGTTTTTCTCAGGCCTGGTGGCGGTTATGAGCTCACGCCGCTGTATGACATTCTATCCGTTCTGCCTTTTCTGGGAGAAGGCAAGGGTAAGCTCTCGCCCTTCAGGGTGAAAATGGCGATGGCCGTGCGTTCAAAAAATGCGCATTACCTGATGCGAACAATCGAGCGGCGGCACTGGTTGAATGTGGGCGAGCGATATGGCGTGGTAACGCCTGACGGGCGCGGCGCACAAGCGGTTGTGGATGAGCTTGTGGCGCGAACGCCCACGGTCGTGCGTGCCGTACGAGCCAAGCTGCCCAAGTCATTTTCCGAGTCGCTGGCCGACAGTATTTTTCAGGGCCTGCAGGCTTCGGCTGACAGGCTAGCCGGGTGATGCTGCGCGACAGATTTGGTTGTTTGTTTGCCGGAGCCCGTATCGCCTGATGGGCAGATCAGCAAGCCGGTGTCAGCGAATCCATTACTTACATGCTGCGATCCTGTAAAGCGCAGCAAGTTTTTACTTATGCTTAGCTTAGCACCGTGACATTCAGACCGTGAACCCGCTGGAACGCAGCATCGCTGGATAGTAACAGATGGCGCGAGCCCAGTTGAAGACAGCTTGCTGCCTGCAGGGCGTCTGGTGTACGTAGTCCATGACGCACACGAATAGCTGCGGCCAGCTCCACGACAGCTTGGTTCAGCTCAACCCATACAAGATCCGGGCGAGTAAAGAAAGCGTCGAATAACGCCAGGGTTGCTGCATCGTTGTTCTTCATCGGGTCCACACGACACTCTAGCCAGGACAGACGGCTGACTGCCGCCCTCATATTTGGGTGAGCCTGGGTTACTTCAGAAATCTGGTTGCGTACTCGGCTTGCAAAAGGTTCTTTTCCCTCGATCAGGTAGATAAGGGCGCTGGCATCAAAAAATGCAATCACCAATCCCGCTCCTCTATTTGCGATGCGTCGATTTTTGCCTTTTCGCGGGTGCCGGTAGACGGTTGCATCAACAGCCACTGTAATGCTGTCATGCCGGGGCTTGTTGGCTGATGCCCGCCAGCGAGAGATTGGTATTGCTCTTCAGACAGCACAACGGCGGCCGATTTGTTGCGTTTAATGATATGTACCGGACCGTGACGCAGCCCGTCCTCAATGGCGGCCATACCACGTCGCTTGATTTCGCCGATGGTTACGGTATTGTGCACGATAGCCTCCTTTTACAGTACTGTTTATGTAAATATGGTACTAATTTCAGTATTGAAATACAAGATACCTTCGTTGAGCAGATATTGAAATTACAGTCACTCAATTAAAAGGTCAATAACATAGCTTATTGACATTAAAACAGGAAGCAGTTAGGATGAGCGGGCATCGTATTGATCAAAAAATATGCCATCCGTCATTAGCGCCCAATAGTTGCTTCGATCAATCCGGGCGCTGCGGGTGCACAGGAAAAATTGCAAAAGGGGAAACAGTCATGAGATTGCCGGGCTGATTTTTATGTGCTGATCTGATAGTCCGCAGGTCCCGCTGCGTTCGCAAACTCGCAGGCGCATTTGATCCCGGTTCTCATAGCAGTAACAAGCGATAGCATGACAAGTGACATGCATGATAAGCGATACGCATGACGCTTTGAGACCTCATTTGAAAACGAAACGGTGGCAGTTTTTTTCAGAAGTACAGCGCCGCACTATCAGGTGCCGGCTGTGCTGCATTTGCGTTGTATTAAAAAATCGCTAGCTACAAGTTTTACCGGATTAATTTCGCATCAATAGTTGTTACACATAATAATGGGAGAGTAGAGATGAGCATAAAATTTCGGGTTGCGGCCCTTGCTGTTGGCGCTATTGCCATGATCGGCGCGGGATCAGCGCTGGCACAAGAGGCTGTCGTCAAATCGGTAAAGAACGGCGCCGCGACCATTAGCTATTACGCACAAGGAAAAGGCCCGCTTGTTTTGCTGATTGCATCGACAGGGCGGGGAACCGAAGAGTTTGGTCAGTTGGCCGAACGTCTGGCGCAACGGGGTTACCGCGTACTGCGACCGGAACCGCGCGGCATTGGTGGCAGTCACGGCCCAATGGACGGTGTTTCCTTTCATGATTTTGCCAAGGACTTTGCCGCTGTCATCAGAAACGAAGGAGACAAAGCCATTTTGGCGGGTCATGCGTATGGCAACTGGATCGCCCGTACGATTGCTTCGGATCACCCCGAGTTGGCGCGCGGCGTCGTTCTTGTCGCGGCGGGCGCCAAGTCCTGGCCAAAGGAGCTGAGCGAAGCCATTACGATGATCAATGATCCGGCGTCCTCGCGCGAGCAGCGTCTTGAAGGCTTAAAACTGGCTTTTTTTGCGCAGGGCAGCGATCCGCAACCCTGGCTTGAGGGCTGGAATCAGGCGGTGACCAAAAGCCAGCGCGCGGCCCGCAAGCTGACCAATCGCGATGACTGGTGGGCCGGCGGCACGGTGCCCATGCTCGATCTGCAAGGTGGCGCCGATCCCTTTCGCCCGCCCGCATCGCGTGAGGAATTGAAGCAGGAGTTTGGCGATCGGGTAACGATCAAAGTGATCGACAATGCAAGCCATGCACTGCCGGCTGAAAAACCGGTCGAGACGGCTGATGCCATCGCGGACTGGAGCGATACATTAAAAGATTAGTCCGCGCCGCAAGGTCCTTGAAAAGACTGGCCGAATGAGCAGGCAGATGTCGCTGCATTGCTGATGCCGCGATGATTCTGCGTCATCGCAGGGTCGGCCCAAATCGCAGCACGTAAGGTTCGATGAATGCGGTATTTGAACGGTATGGTCGCCTTATAACAATATAGGCATGGGTGCATGAGCACCCGGCGTATCGCTATGCCGGCGGTATTTCCGTGGCCACTGCCTTACCCAGCCCCGGTGGAGCGGGCACATTCGGCCGGTCGTTGCGCGCTTCCATTTTCTGCAGTTGGCGCAATGACCGGGTGACCGCAGCGACCGTGACCGCAAGGCGCCAGTACTTGCGACGCCAGGCACGTAGGGGCAACCACAAGTGTGGCACGATCACACCTGGCGCCCATTGGGGACGCCAGCGTAACATATTACGGGGGCGGTGGGAAATCGTGACGGTTGGAACGCCCAGGGCAGAGGCCAGATGGCCAATGCCTGAATCGTTACCGATCAGATAGCCGGATTCGTGGATAAAATCGCCCAGCGCCTGCAGCGATTCAAAATGATTCACAGTGAAAGGTTGTCCCCGTGCGGCAGCCTGCCATGCCGCTGCCTCGCGCTCTTCAACCACAAAGGCAACATCATGGCCATCGTGACACAGGCGTTGCGCCAATTCTATAAATTTGGAATCTGACCAATAGCGTTCGGCCGACCCGGCGGTCGGATGAATCACAATACGCCTGCGGTTTTGCCGCCAGCGCTCCGGATGCTGGGTGACCAGGCCGCAGGCCGTGGACCAGTCTTCGATGCCATAGACGGCTTTCGCAAAATGGCGTAATTCGTCCAGAAAAAGTCTGGACTGTGACGGCTGCTGACGCAACCACATGGTCAATGACCTGAGCGGGCGTGGGCAATTGTGCGGATCAAGCGCGACGGGCTGATCAATATCCATCTGGAACAGGCTGTCAAATTGAGCTAATGCTGACACGCCTTCCGACGGAACAGGTCGGACTTCAAGGCCCGGCAACCACGAGGCCAAAGCATGCGCCTGCTGTCCGAACACGGTGACCCGATAGCCGCTACGCACCAGATTGTGGGCAAGCGGGAGCAACAACAGGGAATCGCCAAGTTTATCGGATACCAGGAAAGCGATATGTTCGGAATGGGTCATGAAAAATGTGCTGCAGAATACGAATGACTCGTATCATATTGTTACGTCAAGAAAAAGGCAACGCGGGGGAGCGTTGGGCGAAAAAATAATTGAAACGAGCTGCGGACGGCGGGGCAGGCCGATGCACCTGGCGCTGTCGGAACGCCGGTACGTCGGTGCGTGGTTTATTGTTGAGGTTTTGTTTGCCGCATTGGCATCTTCGCAGCGCACGTTGTCAGGTGTCTAGCGGTTTTATGTCGTTGCCCCGGGCTTGTACGTTGCCGTCGACAAGGTCGCCCGTAAGACGGTCAGATCGGGATCGCGTGCGTTGGCTTTGGCGACCACCGCTGACATCCAGGACCAGCAATCCAGTGAGACAGTTGCAGGTTTGATACGTCGTATCTGAGGTGCTTCTCTGTGCTAGTATTGCGCAACTTTCGTTTTCTTCATTGACTGCTCCAGCGTGAACCACCCTGAACCTATGCGAGATCATCGTCGCTACTATTTTTTCCTGTTTTTGCTTGTCCTGGCGGGTGTGCTCGCGGTGCTCACAGTATTGCGGCACCAGCCTTTTTTAAGAGGTAGTGTGGGCGACATTCTGGTGGTCCCGCTCATGGTGTTCTTTATGCTGATATTTGTCCGGCTGCGTGCTGCTATCGCCAGCGGTCTGGGGTTTGCTATTGCCGTGCTGGTTGAATGTGCCCAGTATATTCATCTGGCCGATAGACTGGGATTGCCCCGTCATGGGTTTTTGCACCAGTTGCTTGGCAATACTTTCAGTTTCCAGGACATTGCCATGTATGGGATTGGCGCAGTGTTTTGCTGCATGGTGATCTTATTTAGAGAAAGAACATCCGGAAAAGCAGCTCGCCTGCGGGCCTGAGCGCTTTTTTATTCGGGTACGTAAATACTGGATTTGATGTGCTTCAGATGAATGACGATGGTAAATGTCATCACGACCAGCAACGCCCACGAATTCCATTTTCCAAGATGCACCAGTACCCAGCCTGTCAACTGGTCAGGATAGCGCCATGCTCCAACAAATGTTCCCAGATTTTCCGCGATCCAGATAAAAAAGCCGATCAGCACGAAGGACAGCAGCAACGGCATTTTGCGTTCCTTGTCATACGGCGTAAAGTGGACGGTCGATCTTGCATATAAACCCAGGGAAAAGGCGAGCAGGTAACCACGATAATCGCCAATGAAGTGATGCGTAAAGAAATTCAAATAGATCAGCATGGCGCAGACGATGGCCATCCAGTATCGAGGATGATGGGTAATGCGTAATTTGAAAAGCCGCCAAGCCTGAATCACATAACTGCCGATAGCAGCATACATGAAGCCGGAAAACAGGGGTACGCCGAACAGTTTCAGATAACCCGGGTCGGGATAGTGCCAGGACTGGATATAGGACGAAGTCTTGAAGACCTCCAGCACAAAGCCAAGCACATGAAAAAGGCAGATGGCGTACAGTTCGTCCCGGGTTTCGAGTTTTGCCGCAATCATCCAGACCTGAATCAGCATCGCCCCGATAAACAGCAGATCATAGCGGGCAATACCCCACAGCCCTTCTCTGGGGATCAGAAACAGCAGCAAAAAGAAAAGTCCGGCGAAAAGGCAGGCTCGCACCTCCTTGATTCCAAAAAACAGAAACTCGATGCAGACCCGTTTTATTCCGTTCAAATCGGCTCGGGGTGCAGTCATGAGTAGAGCCTGATCAAAACGCGATAGCATGGCGATGAGCCCAGAGGTGGTTGGCGTGATTGCTGGTGGCAAATTCTAGCATTTTTTGTTTTGCCCTGGAAAAATGCAGGCGTATCGCATGCCCCATCAGAGACACCTGGGTCGCCGTACTCGCCTGGCGTGGTTTGGTCTCAGCGGATGTCTGCACGCCAGGGAAATCAGCATGCTTGCAATTATTCGAGTCTTACACCTGATGTTTTGACTACGTTTGTCCATTTTTGTGTTTCGGATTCGATATACTGCTGTAGCAGCTGCGGGCTGGTCGACTTGATCGTGACCGCATTGGCTTCAAGCTTTTTGGCAGTAGCCGGCGTAGCCAAGACCTTGCGCAGCGCTGCACTGAGCACCTGCAATCGGTCCTCTGGAATATGCGCCGGTCCCAAGCAAGCAAATGTCAGTCAAAAATACTCACCGCAAATGGATTTGACAACAGCCTCATATCGGGTGAAAAAGACGCCGGTTGTCACCGAAAAAGGAAAAGGCCCAAACCGAAATTTGAGCCTTTTTTGGCATTCCGCGGCAGGAAACGAGACTTGTATCAGGGCAGTCAGTTGTTACTTTGAAACCGGTTGCGATTCGTTTTCCCAGACGAAGGCCCAATTGTGGTCTCATTCTAGCTTGCTCAATAAACCAAGCGCATCTTTACTAAGCTATTTCACCTGTTGTTTATTCAGTTTGCGGGCAAGTGTGCGGCGATGCATGCCCAGGCGGCGTGCGGTTTCCGAAATGTTGAATCCCGTTTCTGCCAATGTTTCGTGGATGCGCTCCCATTCCAGGGTTTTGATGGATGACTGGCGTGCACTGAGCTTGACGTCGGTCTCACCGCCCGAACGGCCAAAGGCGGCTTCAATGTCGTCAGTATTGGATGGCTTTGCAAGATAATGACAAGCGCCAAGCTTGATGGCTTCAACGGCGGTGGCGATACTGGCGAACCCAGTCAGTACGACGATCAGCATGTCCGGATTATGGGCATGCAGGTCCTTGACGCAGGCAAGTCCCGAGCCTTCTCCCTTTAGCTTGAGATCAACAACCGCATATCCTGGAGTGCAGTGTTGCAGAACCTCAAGTACGGATTCCTGGCTGTTGGCGGCAACGACTTGGTACCCGCGACGTTCCAGTGAACGGGTTAGCGTGCGTGCAAACGCTGCATCGTCTTCTACGATCAGTAACTCACCTTTAATGGCATCATTTGTCAATGGTCATCTCCGTTTTCCAGTTTGATGGCCGATAGGGGCAGCAACAGTGTAACTGATGCGCCACCAGACAGCAGGTTCTGTGCGGTAATGCTGCCCCCCAGGGTGCGGGCAACATTGACCGAGAGAAACAGACCCAGCCCGCCACCAGGTTTGCCTTTGTTGGAGTTGTATGGCTGTCCCAGGTGGGCCAGCATTTCCGGAGCGAATCCGGGACCGGCATCCATGACAGTCAGAACCAGGAGATCTTCTTCACGTGTAACTTGCACGCGTAGCCAGTCGGGCGAGGCTTCCAGCGCGTTGTCCAGGACATTGCCTATCATCTGTTGCAATGCAGAGTCTGAGACAATGCGCATGTCCGGACCAAAATGGTTTTCATAAAGCATTTGTTTGGGCTGGCGCAGCGTGCGCCATTGCTCCAGCACTTGATCAAGAAACTGATGCACGGAGGTTTCGGTGGGAGAGTCGCCGCGTGTCTTACCAGCTGAGACCAGAATGCCGGTAACGATTGCCTTGCAGCGCATCACCTGGGCCTGCATCTCATCTATCTCCTGCAGCAATTCCGGATTTTTGGTAAAGGGTAACATATGCTGCCAGTCGCCCAGAATGACGGCCATCGTAGACAGCGGCGTGCCCAGTTCGTGCGCCGCACCGGATGCCAACAGCCCCATGCGGACAATATGTTCTTCTTCTGCCGCAGCCTGGCGCATGGCCGCCAGGTGGATATCGCGCATTCGCAGGTTCCGGCTGATCCGAGTCATGAACACCATGATCAGGGCGGCATTGAGCGTGAAGCATACCAGCATGCCCAGGACGTATAGGCTGTTCAGGCCCTGCTCATGGGCCGGTTGCAGGATCAGCGTTTGCTTGGAAAGCGCGAGCCAGGCAAAGCAGGCACTGGTAATGCCCACCATGATCCAAGTGCTGCGGGGCGTTAGCAGAACCGCTGCCAGGGTGAGCTGCAGCAAGTAGAGAAAAATGAACGGGTTGCTTGCGCCGCCGCTAAAGTGCAACTGGGCGGTTAGTATGCCTACATCGGCCAGCAACGCGACGAAAAGCTGGGTGTTGCTGACGGGATTGCCGGCACGAAGGAACAGCATGCTGCCCACGTTGAACAGCACCAGTAGCAATACCAGGGCCAGCATGGCATTGAGCGGCAGTGCAAGATTCAGGACGAACTGTGCCACCAGGATGGTCATGACCTGACCCAGCACGGCAATCCAGCGCAGTTGGATCAACTGCAACATATTCTGGCGGCCGGTGGCATTGCCATCATCGAGGCTGCCTGGATCAAGTGCCTGCAGGAATGTGGTCCGACTCAGGGAGGGCTGGTTGCGAAAAGGGTCCAATTCAGATGCCTTGGGATCGTCGCCGTGGTTCATGGTGGAAAACTGCGCGTCATTTTCCCGGCTTGCGCATGCGATATTCTTCACGCCAAACATAGCACACGGCGAGGATGACCAGTATGGCCAGCGCAAACCAGGTGATGGCATACATTAAATGGTTATTACTGAATGATACTACCGTCAGGCCGGCCACAGGCAGATGTTCGTCGGCAATATGCAACTGACCCGAGGCGCTCGGCGGGCTCGCCAGGGCTTGTTCGCTGCTATTGGATGGCGCGGTCGATGAAACGCCTGGCAAAATGCTGGCACCGGGGCCATCGGCATCGACGAAATAGGGCGCCAACTGGCTAAGTCCACGGCTTTGCCCAATTTGCTGCACGTCCCTGGAAAACCAGCGATTTTCTTCGGGACGATTGTCTCGCAGAAAACCGCCACCGGGTTCGGTCAAGCGTATCAGGCCCGTCAGTGTGACCTCACCTGCCGGCTCATGCCTGTGGCGCCAGGGGCCGTTCATTTGTGCCTGTGGAACAAAGCCCCGGTTGACAAGAACAATGCTCTGATCACCAAGACGCAGAGGGGTCATGACCCAATAACCTGTGCCAAGAACGGTTGATGCTTGCACCAGCGCGGATTGCTCATGCAGATAGGTGCCATGCAACCTGACGTGACGATATTCATCGCGGGAGGCCGAAATGGTATCCCAGTCGCTGCGATCAAGAGGTGCAACGGCGGGGGCATGAATGCGCTGCGCCACCCGTTCCATGAGATCCAGTTTCCAGGCACGCCGTTCCACTTGCCAGATGCCGAGCGCACAAAAGCCGGCGAACGCCATGATGGCAATCAGTGACCAGACCAGAAGCACCCAGGTTCGTTTCGGACGATGGGAATCAGGTCGGACAAGGGAAGGGTGAGAAGGGGCGGTAACGATGGTCTCCTGCTGGGCCCCCAGGCCCTACCGAGCTACAGCGATCGGCATGCCTGGGCGCGGTCCATGAGAAGCATGGATCAGAGCATGTCTTTCATGTCGTGAATCATGTTTGGCATCATGTTGGTGTTCAGATGGTACATGACCCACAGGGAGCCAGCCAGCGCGATGACGACGATGATGACCGTGAATATCATGGCCAGCATGCTCCAGCCACCTTCGGCACGCGTATTCATGTGCAGGAAGTAAACCACGTGTACGCACATCTGTATGGCGCCCAGTACCAGAATGACCAGAGCCGTTACGCCGGATTTTTCGAACACATTGCCCATGACAAGCCAGAAGGCCAGAACGGTCAGGATGACAGACAGAATGAAGCCGGTCATATAACCGCGAAATGTGATTTCGCCGTGTCCGTCACCGTCGTGGTGGTCTTGGTGTGCGTTTGCGTGGTGGTCTTGGTGTGCGTTTGCGTGGTGATGCGAAGTATCGGAAGGTGTCGTCATGGCAGGACCCCCATCAGGTAGACAAAGGTGAATACGGCGATCCAGATGACATCCAGGAAATGCCAGAACATGGATAGACACATCAGGCGCCGCCTGTTTTCAGGAATCAGGCCGTGTTTTTTCAATTGAAACAGGAGCGTGACCAGCCAGATGACCCCGAAAGTTACGTGCAGACCGTGCGTGCCCACCAAGGTAAAGAAAGATGACAGGAATGCGCTACGCTGGGGGACCGCATTCAAATGGATCAGATGAGCGAATTCGTACAGTTCCAGTCCCAGGAACGTGAGCCCGAAAAGTCCGGTAATGCCCAGCCAGATCATGGCTGGGCGCAGGCGATTGCGCTGGACTTCCAGCATGCAGAATCCGTAGGTGATGGAAGACAGCAATAGCATGGCTGTATTGACAGCCACCAGTTGCAGATCAAACAGGTCTGCCCCGGATGGACCTGCCGCATAATTGCGGCCTACCACGCCATGCACGGCGAATAGGCAGGCAAAGATCAGGCAGTCGCTCATCAGGTAGATCCAGAACCCCAGCGCGGTTCCGTTCTGTGGATGGTGCTCTTGCTTCAGGTAGAAATCAAGCGGCGCAGCGGCCGCTACCTCACGGGGGGAAATGGTGGTGGTATCAGACATGGTTGGCTAGCAGACGAGTACGTTCGGCTTCGGTACGGGCAACGTCTTCTGCACGAATGTAATAATCGCGCTTGTAGTTGAACGTATGGTAAATGGTGCCGCCAATGATGGCGAGAAATGTCAGGGCGCTGACAAGCCACATGTGCCAGACCAGCGTGAATCCGAGCAATGTGCATAGGCCGGCGATGATAATGCCTGCACCGGTATTGGCGGGCATGTGGATTGGCAGGAAACCGCTTTGCGGACGCTGGGCATTGTGTTGTTTCATGTGTGCCCAGGCATCACCGTCATGCACCTGTGGAGTGAAAGCGAAGTTGTAGGACGGGGGAGGTGACGAAGTCGACCACTCCAGTGTGCGCCCATTCCAGGGATCGCCGGTGAAATCGCGCAAGGAATCACGTTTGCGATAGCTCACGACCAGCTGGATCAGGAAGCTGGCAATACCCAGCGCAATGACAAAAGCGCCGGCCGCAGCGATCTGGAACCAGATCTGCAAGGATTGATCCTCGAAGTGGTTCAGGCGGCGGGTAACGCCCATGAAGCCCAGCACATACAGCGGCATGAAAGCCATGTAAAAACCAATCAGCCAGCACCAGAACGAGCACTTGCCCCAGAAAGGATCCAGCTTATAACCGAATGCCTTGGGGAACCAGTATGTGATCGCGGCAAACAGGCCGAATAACACGCCTCCAATAATGACATTGTGAAAGTGTGCAATCAGAAAGAGACTATTGTGCAGGACAAAGTCGGCCGACGGGATGGCCAGCATCACGCCTGTCATACCGCCGATGACGAACGTCACCATAAAGCCAAGTGTCCACATCATGGGAACATCGAAGTGGATGCGACCGCGATACATCGTGAACAGCCAGTTGAATAGTTTGGCGCCGGTAGGGATCGAAATAATCATGGTGGCAATGCCGAAGAAGGAATTGACACTGGCGCCTGAGCCCATGGTGAAAAAGTGGTGCAGCCACACCAGGTAGGACAGAATCGTAATCACGACCGTGGCATACACCATGGATGCATAGCCGAACAGGCGTTTGCCGCTATAAGTGGAAACGATCTCGGAGAAGACGCCGAACAATGGAAGAATCAGGATATAGACTTCAGGGTGACCCCAGATCCAGATCAGATTCACATACATCATGGGGTTGCCGCCCAAATCGTTCGTAAAGAAATTGGTGCCCACGTAGCGGTCCAGTGTGAGCAGGGCCAGAACGGCAGTCAGAACGGGGAATGATGCCACGATCAGTGTGTTGGTACACAGTGATGTCCAGGTAAATATCGGCATTTTCATCATGCCCATGCCAGGAGCCCGCATCTTGATGATCGTCACAATCAGGTTGATGCCCGACAGGGTGGTACCGATCCCCGCAACCTGCAATGCCCATATGTAGTAATCCATGCCGACACTGGGGCTGTGTTGTATGCCGGACAGCGGCGGATAGGCCAGCCATCCGGTAGTCGAGAATTCACCAATAAACAGGGAAATCATCACGAGCACGGCACCACCGGTGGTCATCCAGAAACTGAAATTGTTCAGGAAAGGAAAGGCGACATCCCGTGCGCCGATCTGCAGCGGGACGATGTAGTTCATCAGGCCTGTCACCAGTGGCATGGCCACGAAGAAGATCATGATCACGCCATGTGCGGTGAAGATCTGGTCGTAATGATGGGGCGGCAGGTAGCCTGTGGAATCGCCAAATGCAATTGCCTGCTGGATCCGCATCATGATGGCATCGGAAAAACCGCGCAGCAGCATGATCAGGCCGAGGATCATGTACATGATGCCGATTTTCTTATGATCGATGCTGGTAAACCATTCGAGCCAGAGGTAACGCCACAGCTTAAAGTAGCTAATTGCAGCAATCAGTACGACACCGCCAAGTAACACCGCGGCGAAGGTGGCGATCAGGATAGGTTCGTGGAAGGGTATAGCGTCCCAACCGAGGCGACCTAGAATAAGAGAATGCAGATCCATGGGCTCAAATTATCGAAAATAGAGTGACGGCCAATACTGCTGGCCGGAACATTGCTTATGGGAGGACACTGCCTCAGGGCGACGCGTTCATCAGTTTAAGCGAGGAAAAGGCGGGATCTGTAGTAGTGCAGAAACCACTCACGTAAGTCTGCTGCCTGACGTTCTCCAGGCCAAGGTTGATCCGGGTTGTTTTATCCAGTTCCGCCATGTTGTATATGCCAGGCACGCCCATTCCTCCCTGCGCATCAATGGCCATGATGTCGCGCATGCACATGCGGTTTGGCTCGACACAGCGATTCAGGATGGCGTCATACAGTCCGGGGGCCACGCTGGCATAATGCCGCACTGGTTCGCGCTCGCTCGGTACTTCCAACTGCAGGTAAGCCACGCGGCTGAGCTCTGCCTGGCTTTGCTTGACTGTTTTTACCCATGCGTCAAAGTCTTCCGTGTTCAGTCCATGGAATTTGAACCGCATGCCCGAAAAGCCCGCACCACTATAATTGGAGGAGAAGCCCTCGTAAACGCCTTCCTTGTTGATGATCGCATGCAATTGCGTCTCCATGCCGGCCATGGTGTAGATCTGACCTGCCAGCGCCGGAATAAAGAAGGAGTTCATGACGCTGGATGATGTCAGTCGGAACGCAATAGGGCGGTCGACAGGAGCAGCCAGCTCATTGACGGTCGCAATGCCGTACTCCGGGTAGAAAAATAGCCATTTCCAGTCCAGGGCGACGACCTCTACCGTTAAAGGCTGGACGTTCGCAGGAAGCGCGCGCTGTGCGTCAATGCGCTCGAGTGGGCGGTAGGGATCCAGCTTGTGCGTGCTGACCCAGGTCACGGCGCCCAGCGCAATGATGATCAGCAGGGGGACCAGCCAGATGACCAGCTCAATGAGCGTAGAATGATTCCACTCTGGTGCGTACGTTGCCTTGGTGTTGGACGCACGGTAGCGCCAGGCGAAGAACAATGTCAGGAAAATGACCGGCACGATCACAATCAGCATGAGTGCAACTGAAATATAGATCAGGTTGCGTTGTTGCAGCGCGATATCGCCGGAAGGTGACAGCAGGACAGCGTTGCACCCCGTAAGAATGGGTGCAAGTGCCAATAGGGCCAGGAATCGGAAGGTCTTGGAATGTTGCATGCCAAAAAGTTACCAGCATAGAGCCGTGGAAAAATATAGCATATACTTAAACCGTTCCCATTAGGAATTGGACGTTTTGTCCTATGGTGTAAATGCGCGGCAGATGCGATCCTTTGCTTTTAGACTATATTACCTTGAATTGGACCTATGATGTCAAGCTTTGACCAGACAAACACTGAGCCCTCCTCGCGTACGATGGAAAGTGATGCCAGAGAGCAAATGGCCGGCCATGGCCGGGTTGCTGCTGGCGAAATAGCGATTGGTGTTGTCATTGGTCGCGCATCCGAGTACTTCGACTTCTTTGTCTACGGTCTGGCATCGGTGCTCGTCTTTCCGGCACTATTCTTTCCGTTTGTCGACACCCTGACCGGTACGCTCTATTCGTTCACCATTTTTGCCTTCGCCTTCATCACCCGTCCCTTCGGTACCGCCCTGTTCATGGGCATCCAGCGGCGATGGGGAAGGGGCACCAAGCTGACCCTGGCGCTATTTCTGCTCGGTACTGCAACGGCCGGCATTGCATTTTTGCCGACCTACGAATCGCAGGGCGCGTTGTCTATCGGTCTGTTGATCCTGTTTCGCAGCCTGCAGGGCGTCGCGTTTGGCGGTTCATGGGATGGCTTGCCGTCGTTGCTCGCCCTGAATGCGCCCAAGCAGCGCAGGGGCTGGTATGCCATGCTCGGTCAACTGGGCGCACCAGTCGGCTTTCTGGTGGCCAGTTCGCTGTTCCTGTTTCTGCATTCCACCTTGTCAGCCGAAGACTTTCTCGGCTGGGGCTGGCGCTATCCGTTTTTCGTGGCCTTTGCCATCAACGTTGTGGCTTTGTTTGCGCGCTTACGGCTTGTTCTGACGGAACAATACACGCAGTTGCTGGAAGAAGGGGAACTGGAGCCCATTGGCACCTGGGAGATGCTTGCTGGACAAGGTTACAATTTATTCATTGGCGCGTTTGCCGCACTGGCAAGCTATGCCTTGTTCCATATTGTGACGATTTTCCCGTTGTCCTGGATCACCTTAACGGCGACTCAATCGGTCAATGAGGTGTTGTTCATTCAGGTGATCGGCGCTGTTGTCGCCATGGCGGCTACTATTGCGTCCGGCCTGATTGCTGATCGCATCGGACGCCGTACCACACTGACTGCGCTGGCCATTCTTATTGCGATTTTCGGGTTTTTTGCACCCTTGTTGTTAAATGGTGAAGCGATGGGGCAGGACGCCTTTATCCTGCTCGGCTTCGCCCTGCTTGGCTTGTCTTATGGTCAATCGTCAGGAACCGTGACTGCTAATTTTTCGTCGCGTTTCCGCTACACCGGTGCGGCGTTAACGTCAGATCTGGCATGGTTGCTGGGCGCAGCGTTCGCTCCGTTGGTGGCGCTAGGCTTGTCGATACATTTCGGCCTGATTGCTGTCAGTGTCTACCTGCTGTCCGGGGCCGCATGTACGGTGTTGGCGTTGTGGATCAATCGTAGGCTTAAGCCACTGACACTGCGCAAGCGCGGATGAGAGGCGTGTTTGTAATGGTGGCGCTGCGAGTTTCCCATACGGTCGCTCATAGCTCAATTAAAAAGCCCAAACTTCGGTTTGGGTTTTTTCATTCTGGGATGGGACACAGGATCACCTTGGGCTTTCTATAAATTCAACCTCGACTGTGGTCTTGATTTGAATAGCCTTTGGAAGTGGTAATTTTTGTAGCTGTAGGGCTACAAATTTGCGAATATATTGACCTATTTGATGCTTATCGGCTACAAAATTTTATATAAATTATTATTTGTATCGACTCCCTACCTCGGGTTCAACGAGTTTTACACTATGCGGGTACTGGAGAAACTAAATGTTGTACCAGTGGTACGCAAATGCACAAAAAATGCATACAGCATATGGCGTTTCAGAATGGAAGCATATCCGGGAGGACGCATGCTGCTGTCTTGTGGGCAATGGTTGTCAAAAGAGAAGATATGCTTCTCCCCGCTAATAATTTTCAGTGCGCTTCCATTTATTCTTATTTGGGGAATGAGTGCTATTGCGATTTTGTTCGTGATAATACCCTTCGTTGGATATGGTGCCGCATCTGCTCATCTTGGTACTTGGGTGGTCGCCGCTGAATATTGCGTGCCATTATCGAATCGTGATGCTAGGTCGAGTACACATGGCAATAAGCCTGAAAAACCTGAAGATTCTTCGCTGGTGATAAATGTCACTCCTTGTTTATTTCTATGGAAAAATGACGCTGTGGTCGCAAAGGGCCGACATATCGTGTCGACAAACAGCCATATCGTCTTATTTGATCCGAGTAGTGGAGAGGTCAGACTCGAGCCTATTGTTGGTGTTTCCGTTCGGATGGACGATATACAAGCGGTAAAGTGATGGCTATTTGTTCAAATATTCAGGGTGTTTATAGAGGGAGGCGTCACTGATCTGTTTAGCAAAACGCAAAAAAGCCCAAACCGAAGTTTGGGCTTTCTCTTAAATTCTGGAGCGGGAAACGAGGCTCGAACTCGCGACCTCAACCTTGGCAAGGTTGCGCTCTACCAACTGAGCTATTCCCGCATTTTCAGCTGAAAATCACTTTGCATTTAGTCGAATAATGTTTAGTTATTCGGTAACTGCATTTGCAATCTCGATCAGCTAAGCCATAAATTATATACAAGCTATTTGAGATTTGCAACATGTTTTCCTGCTGCGTTCTTCAAAAATCCGATTCTGTGTTTTTTATGCATCACCGGGGTGATTCCGTCGCCATAACGGAACAGTCGCTGCTGCCACATGAATCTCTTTGCGAAGAGGCGAAACTATAGCAGTAAATTAATTATAATGTCAAATTAATTTCACACTAGCGGGTGCTTTTTGATGCGGGATGATACAACGCAGGATCTTACGGGTCTCAATACATTGGGACTGGTCTCGCATGCCGCCCATTATTTTCGGCTCGAAAGCGAACAGCAGTTGCCCATGGTCACGCAATGGCGGCAGATGACAGGCGGCCTGATCTACGTGTTGGGCGGCGGCAGCAACCTCATACTGCGTGAGCGCCTGTCCCGTCCTGTGGTGCATAATGTGCTCAAGGGAATCCGGCTGATCGAAGAAACCGCCGAAGCCTATATTGTGGAAGCGGCGGGTGGTGAAGTGTGGCACGACTTTGTTGCTACGTGTATTCGCAATGGCTGGTATGGGCTGGAGAATCTTGCGCTCATTCCTGGTACGGTGGGCGCTTGCCCGGTACAGAATATCGGCGCCTATGGCGTCGAGGTCATGGACAGGATCGACAGTGTACATACTTGGGATCTGGCGCAAGGCCAGTGCCGTTTGTTCGGCACGCAGGACTGTGCGTTTTCTTATCGCGACAGTCTTTTCAAGAAACCGGCAGGACAGGGCTATCTGATCACGGCGGTACGCTTTCGTTTGCCCAAACAGTGGGCGCCGGTCATCTCGTATCCTGACCTCAAAAACGATCCTGAGCTTGCGCAGAACGCCACGCCGCAAAAGATTTTTGACGTGGTTTGCAGAGTTCGGCAGGCCAAGTTGCCTGATCCTGCCAAAATCGGCAACGCCGGTTCTTTTTTCAAAAACCCGATCGTGTCTGCGGCAAAGCAATCACAATTGAAAGCAGACTATCCGGCGCTCGTGTCTTATCCTCAAACGGATGGCAGCTATAAGCTGGCGGCCGGCTGGATGATCGAGCAATGCGGCTGGAAGGGGCGCTCACTTGGGCCTGTCGGCATGCATGACCGCCAGGCGCTGGTACTTGTCAATCATGGTGGAGCAACGGCAACAGATGTACTGGGGCTGGCCGATGCGGTAATAGCGTCGACGCAGCAGAAATTCGACGTGACGCTGGAGCGCGAGCCGGTGCTGTTCGATTGAACCATCAGCACGGCCGTTATCACGACTGCCATTGTTGCTGACATTATTATTGTGACTGCTGCGATGCTCGCGAATGCAAAAACGGCTGCCTGATGGCAGCCGCTCCTTTTGCGTCAATCGGATGGATCAAAGGACTCTCTTGCCCTCACTGGGTCATCCGGCAATCACATCTTGCATGGAAAACAGACCGGATGGCTTGTCCTGCAAAAATAGGGCGGCCCGGACGCTGCCCTGGGCATAGGTGCTGCGGTTGGAAGACTTGTGCGTAATTTCGATACGCTCTCCGGTGCCTAGAAACATCACGGTATGATCGCCAATGACATCGCCGCCGCGCACCACGGAAAAGCCGATCTGGCCGTCCTTGCGTGCGCCGGTGTGGCCGTGCCGGCTCCAGTCTGCAATGTCGTCCAGCTTTTTGCCCCAGGCATTGGCGATGGTTTCGCCCATGATCAGGGCCGTACCGGAAGGCGCGTCCACTTTATGCTTATGATGTGCCTCGTATACTTCAACGTCATAGCCGCTGTTGAGCATTTTTGCAGCCGCCTCGAGCAGTCGCAGCGTTGCGTTGACGCCGATACTCATATTCGGAGCAAACACGATGGCAATGTGCTCGGCGGCTGATGCGATTGCTGCCTGGCCTGCGGCATCAAAACCCGTTGTGCCGATGACCATTTTTACCTTGTGCTGCACGCAAGCCTGGACATGCGCCAGGGTGCCTTCGGGACGGGTGAAGTCTATCAGGCAGTCGCAATCTTTGAGCGCTGCCAGATCACTATCCAGTAGCACGCCGGTATTTTTGCCCAGGAAGGCGCCGGCATCTTCTCCAAGATGGCTGCTGCTGGCATGATCCAGAGCGACAGCAAGCGTGAGTTCGGGACGCGCCAGGACGGCTTCGATAAGCATGCGGCCCATACGGCCGCTGGCTCCGGAAATGGCTATGCGCATGGTGGGATATTTCCTGAAGAAAGCTGCAGCCCGGTGCGGGCATGCAAATAGAATAGGGAGTCAAATCGGGGATGCAGCCCGTGGCAATGCACATCCTGCTCCTCAACCACAGGGCAGGGAGCAGGATGTAGGCCGGTTTACTGGGTGCGGGTTGCGCCGGGTGCCGGTTCGATATTGATCGGTTCATTCGATGGCGCAGCAGGGGCGGAACCCGCTGCCCCCTGGGTGCTGCCATCGTCCATTGGGTAGGTTGTGACTGCGTTGCTGTCAGTACCTGCCGGCGCCGCCTGCAGTGCCTGTGGATCAGTCACTTCGTTTTCGGGTGCTTTGTCGCCGGGCCGATACAGGCGCGCTTCCTGCTTGAAAGGCTGGAAGGAGGGCTGTTCATCGCCTTCCCAGCGGTCTACCCGGCCATTGACAAACCAGACAGAGAACTTGCGCTGTACAGGATCACCGTAGCCTGGTTTGAAATAATAAGGGTAATCCCAGCGATCAGGATGGAACATGTCTTTGAGTGTCGGCGAGCCCAGTGCATAGCGCACCTGATCCTCTGTCATGCCTTTTTGAAGGAGAGCGACATCTTCGGCGGTGATCCAGTTACCTTGTTGAACAGAAGGCCTGTATGGGAAACCCCATTCTCCTGAGGCGCAACCACCCAGCACTGCAAGTGCTGTAAGGGAGGCGACCAGACCATACCGGATACGGGGGAAAAGGCGAGTTTGGTTCATGACTTGGCGACGTTCCTGTATTTGGACTCGTAAAAGCGTTATGATAATAGTTCTGGGCAATCAATAGGATTGTTTAGCCAGGTAATCTCAAAAATTAGTCGGAAGCGTGTTTTCCGCAATATCTTATCCACCTCCCAATCAGCGAGCGAGCCTTGAACGAATTACACGATCCCAGTGAACTCAAAAGCATGGGTCTTAAAGCCACTTTCCCACGGCTCAAGATCCTGGATATCTTCCGTAAGGCAGAAATGCGTCACTTAAGTGCCGAAGATGTCTATCGTCTGCTTATTTCCGAAAACGTTGATATCGGTCTTGCCACGGTCTACCGGGTGCTCACGCAGTTTGAGCAGGCCGGAATTCTGTCCAGAAGCCAGTTTGATAATGGCAAGGCGGTTTATGAACTGGATGATGGCGCACACCATGACCACCTGGTATGTTCTGTCTGCGGAAAAGTTGTTGAATTTTCCGATCCGGAAATTGAACGACGCCAGTCAAAAGTGGCAAAAGACAATAACTTTTTGCTGGAAAGCCACGCCATGGTTCTTTATGGCATTTGTGGCGACTGCGAATCCAAGCACCGTCGTTAGACCGGTGACATTAGGGCCTGCTACCCGCAGGTCCTTTGGGTCGACTCACCATACTTCAGGCGGCATGGCCGTTCAGTAGGGTGTTGTCAAAAAAGGCAGATTGCAATCTGCCTTTTTTATTGTCCGGCGGGTTTGTTCATTACTCAGTGGGTTTGCAACGCTCAGTCGCCATGAGTCAACATTTCGCGGGCATGCTGGCGCGTGGTTTCGGTTATTTTGACACCCCCCAGCATGCGGGCAATCTCTTCGGTGCGGGCATGGTCATCCAACAGATCAATGCGCGATACGGTTTCTTTTTTACCCTGTTTTTTCTGCACTTCGAAATGGTGATGCGCGCAAGCTGCCACCTGCGGTAGGTGAGTCACGCAAAGAACCTGATGATGTCTTCCCAGATTACGCAGCAGCTTGCCGACCACTTCGGCAACTGCGCCACCAATACCGGTGTCCACTTCATCGTAAATCAGGGTAGGCACCTGGTGGGCGCGATTGGCCATGACCGATAGGGCCAGCGAGATCCGGGCCAGTTCGCCGCCAGAGGCCACTTTGGCCAGTGGGCGCGGTTCGCTGCCAGTGTGGGCTGCCACGTTGAACTGCACATTGTCCATGCCCGAGGCGCCGGGATCGGCCGGCTGTATCGTTATTTCAAATGTGCTGCCTTTCATGGCAAGCGTCTGCAGTGCTTTGCTGACTTCCTTGGACAGGATGCCTGCTGTAGCCTGGCGCGCCCTGGTCAGTTTTTCGGCGGCCTCGCGATAGGCCGCTTCGTGTTTGGCTACCTGTTGTTCCAGTCCCGCCAGGTCCGATTCGCTGTTAAGGGCTTCCAGTGCCTGGGTCAGTTCCTGCAGGCGATCGTACAGCATTTCGGGTTCAAGCCGGAATTTGCGCGCGGTAGTGAACATGGCGCCCATGCGCGCCTCGGTTTCGGCCAGGCGGTCTGGATCCAGTTCGGCCTTGTCCAGGTAACTGGCTAGATCGGACGACGCTTCGGTGGTAGCGATACGGGCCGATTCAATGGCCTCGTGCACGCCCTGCAGACGCTCGTCATTGCGCAATAAGGGCTCGATGCGGTGCAGTGCTGCGTTCAGGATCTCCAGTGCAGAAGTCTGCTCGCCATCGAGCAGGTTGAGGGCGCCCGCTGCACCTTCAAGCAGCGCAGAAGCATTGGCCAGCCGATTATAGTCGGCGTTGACAGTCGCCCATTCATCTTTGCCCGGATTGATCTGGCTGATTTCATTCAATTGCCATTCCAGCCGTTCCCTTTCGACTTCTGCATCACGCTGGCTGCTACGGGCGCGCTCCAGTTTCTGCTGGGCCTGCTGCCAGTCGGTCCAGTGGGAGCGAACCTGGCTGGCCAGTGCTTCGTGTTGTCCGTGAGCATCAAGCAGGATGCGCTGCTCATGGCGTTGCAGCAACTTCTGGTGGGCGTGCTGGCCGTGGATATCCAGCAAATGCGAGCCGATGGTCTTGAGCTGGCTGAGCGTACCGGGGACGCCATTGATAAACGCCCGGGATTTGCCGGCCCGGTCTATGACCCGGCGCAGTACCAGTTGGTCGTCTTCCGGTTCCAGCTCCTGTTCTGCCAGCAGTGCACGCAGCGAACCAGGAACGTCGAAGATGGCGCTGATGTCGGCCTTGTCGGCGCCTTCGCGGATGGCGCCGCTGTCGCCGCGGGCGCCCAGCGTGAGCGCCAGGGCGTCGATCAGGATAGATTTGCCCGCACCGGTTTCCCCGGTGAAGACCGAGAAGCCGGCGTCAAAGTGCAGTTCGGTCTGTTCAACAATGACAAAATCACGGATATGCAGGGAACGGAGCATGAATACGTACTTCTGTGATGAATGGGATTGCTGGGGGTGTGTGGATCAGGGCCCTGGCGCGGATAACTAAGCGGTTTCGGGCATGATATTCCAGTGCAGCTTCTGGCGCAGGGTAGAGAAAAAGCTGTAGCCTTTTGGATGCAGGAAACGGATCTGATGGTCTGCCTTGGTGACCACGATTTTGTCACCCAACTGCAGATCGGACCAGGTTTGCATGTCGAAATGCACGCTGGCGCCGGTTTCTACCCGACCTACTTCTGTCAGGGTCAGGGTGAGCGTACCGGTATCGGGCACCGCAATGGGGCGGTTCGACAGTGTCTGCGGGGCTACCGGGACCAATAAAAACGCGTTGACCGCCGGATGCAGGATCGGGCCGCTGGCGCTGAGCGAATACGCGGTGGAACCGGTCGGGGTGGCAACGATCAGCCCGTCGGCGCGCTGCCGATACATGAGCGTTTCATTGTATTCCACACAGATTTCGATCATGCCGCCGCGACTTGCCCGGTTCAGCACTACATCATTTAAGGCCAGGGCACAGGTCAGGGTTTGATCATCGCGCACGACAGAGGCCTGCAGCAGCGAGCGGTGCTCAATATCGTACTGGCCGTCAAGAACCGATTCGATGGCTTCCAGGGCGTTCTGCACCGGGATGTCAGTGATAAAACCGAGCCGTCCGTGGTTGATGCCCAACAGCGGAACGTCGTACTGGGCCAGCTTGCGGCCGACGCCCAGCATGGTGCCGTCGCCGCCCATGACAATGACCAGGTCGGCCTGACTGCCGATTTCGGCGGTTGTCGCTGTGGGATATTCGGTCACTCCGGTATTTTCGGACGTTTCCTTTTCAATCAGAACCTGTCGGCCTGCTGCGTGCAGCACACCTGCCAGCGCCCGCAGCGGGGCATCAAGACCGGAGTCATGATATCTGCCGACCAGCGCTATGGTTGAAAAATGCATAATGAAACCATATACAATAAACGAAACGACAATGAAAAGTAACAGAAGTACCGGAAATGAAACCTACGGCAACCGTCATAATACGTTATTCTACATTGACTGCAGGTTTAACAATTAACGTGCCCGTAAAATATCCTCTGGTACAAACCATAACAGACGCACCATGGATGATCGCGCAAACGCACTACTGAAAGCTCTGATCGAGCGGTATATTGACGACGGACAGCCGGTAGGCTCCAGAACGCTGTCCAAGCTGTTCGAGCTCTCGCCAGCCACTATCCGCAATGTCATGGCGGACCTGGAAGACCTGGGCCTGATTCACAGCCCGCATACATCTGCAGGCCGCATTCCCACGCCTCGTGGGTACCGCCTGTTTGTGGACAATCTGCTGGTGATCAAGCCCTACGAACTGGAAGAGCCTTCCGAACTGCATGATATTTTTTCCAACACGGGGCCCAGCAAGGCGCTCAGCGTGGCCGCATCGCTGGTGTCCAACCTGACCCAGTTTGCCGGCGTGGTGCTCACGCCCAAACGCTCGCAGGTATTTCGCCAGATTGAATTTATCCGGTTGTCGCAGCGGCGGATCCTGCTTATTATCGTGACGCCCGATGGCGACGTGCAGAACCGGATTCTGTCCCCCGTACACGATTACACCGAAGCTCAGCTCATCGAAGCCGCAAATTATTTCAATTATAATTTCGCCGGCAAATCCTTTGAGCAGGTGCGCGAGCAGATCGGAACCGAGCTCAATCAGCTCAAAGAGGAAATTTCTTCGCTGATGCAGGCTGCGGTGGATGCAGGCAATGACGATGATCAGGAGTCGTCCGTGGTCATTTCCGGCGAGCGCCGGTTGCTGGAGATCAAGGATTTTGCCACCGATATGGATCGCCTGCGCAAGATGTTTTCGCTGTTTGAGCAGAAAACCGATCTGATGCAACTGCTCGATGTAACCGACCGATCGCAGGGCGTGAAAATCTATATTGGCGGTGATTCGAGCCTGGTGCCCATGGAAGATGTCTCGGTCATTACTGCGCCCTATGGTGTTGACGGGAAGATCGTGGGTACGCTGGGCGTGATCGGCCCGAGCCGCATGTCATACAATCGCGTCATTCCTATTGTGGACTTGACCGCCCGGCTGTTGTCCAACGCGCTCAGTCATCAGTAAGGCGCAACGGGTCCCGCTGCCGCAGGCAGCGAGCGGCGTTCCATTGTTGCGATTGCAGGCGCTGCGGCCCATGGCAGATGCGCAATCCGGGTACAATCCCATCTCAATATTGCATTTGTAAAAGCTGCCATGCGTGGCGCTTTTTTTGAGTTGCCGCGCCGTTCGTGTCTGGCGGACAGTCTGATGGGCGGCACCGTATCCGCAACCTACAGGAAAGCATGAATACAGGAGTTGTACTGATCAACTTGGGCACCCCGGCCAGTCCCGATGCAGGCGCAATCAGGGCCTATCTGTCGGAGTTTTTGTCCGATCCGCGCGTGGTGGAAATCCCTCCCGCCCTCTGGAAACCGATACTCAATCTTGCGGTCCTGCCGCTAAGGCCGTCCAAGCTGGTGCCAAAATACCGCCAGATCTGGATGGAGGACGGTTCGCCGTTGCTTGTGTATGGCAAGCGCCTGGCCCAGGGTGTGCAGGCACAACTGGATCGCGAGCAGATTGCCGCTACCGTGGTACTGGCCATGCGCTACGGACAACCGTCAATGCAACAGGCCTTTACACAATTGCGTGAAGCAGGCTGCGAGCGGATTCTGATCGTTCCCCTCTATCCGCAATTTGCCGCCAGCACAACCGCAACCATTTTCGAGCACACGCTGGCGCTGTTTCGCGATGCGCGTGATTTGCCCGAGTTGCGTTTCGTCAAGCGGTTCCATCAGTTGCCCGGTTATCTGGATACGCTGGCGCAAAATGTGCGCGATTATTGGCGCGAACACGGCAAACCCCAGCAACTGCTACTCAGTTTCCACGGCTTGCCCAAACGCTCTGTGGAGCTGGGTGATCCTTATCTGCGTGATTGTACGGCCACGGCCGAGGCGCTGCAGCTGCGGCTGGCGGCAGAAGGGGTGCCCATCGACATCGCCTTTCAAAGCAGGTTCGGCCGGGCCGAATGGCTCGGGCCTTCGACGCTGTCGGTGCTGCAGGCTTATCCTGGAGACAATATCCGTCACGTCGACGTGCTATGCCCTGGTTTTGTGGCAGATTGTCTGGAAACACTTGAAGAAATCCGAATCGAATGTGCGCGTGCTTTCAGTCAGGCGGGAGGCGAGCAGTTTCGCTATATCCCCTGTCTGAATGATCAGCCGGCATGGATCAATGCAATGACGGGCCTGATCCGGCAACATATTGCCGGCTGGCCAGACCTGGATGCGGTTTGACCGAACCGCTTATTTATTTGTTTTTTTAGAGAGTCATTATGGCCGTCACCATTAGTGGTCTGTATGTGTATCCCATTAAATCCTGCGCCGGCATTGCGCTTGATCGTGCACAAATCAGCGCGGCAGGAGTCCAATGGGACCGGCAGTTTATTTTGGTTGATGCCGCCGGCGCGATGCTGACCCAGCGCACGGTGCCGCGCATGGTGCTGGTCCAGCCGGCGCTTGATCTGGCACTGAATCAGCTGCGTTTGCAGGCCCCCGGTGCTGCGACGCTGACGGTCTCACTGGATGCGCCGCAGGCGGACGAAAAAGCGATTGCTGTCAGGGTGTGGGGCGGTCAGCCGCAAGGCATGCCCGTCAGCGACCAGGCAGACCAATGGTTCAGCCAGGTGCTGGGTCAGCCCTGCCGCCTGCTGCGTCTGCATCCTGAATCGCAACGACGTGTTGTGCCCGATTTTCCCGAGAGCTGGCAACAGCGGCACCGGGACTGGATGCCGTTAAACGCGCAGGATCAGACCTTCGGGTTTGCGGACGGTTTTCCGTTTTTGTTTGCCAGTACCGCATCATTGGATGCGCTCAATGCCACGCTGGCCGGCAAGCAGCAGACGCCGGTACATATGATCCGTTTTCGGCCCAATATCGTGCTGGACGGTTTGCCCGAATACGAAGAGGATTACATTTTCGGGCTCGCCGCCGGCAAACTTAATTTTGCCTTCGTCAAGCCGTGTACCCGCTGCACGATTCCGAATGTTGACCCGACATCGGCTGCCGTCGCCGATGAGCCGGGGATTACCTTGATGCAAACCCGCAGTGCCGACCTGGGCGTGCTGTTTGGCGTAAACGCCGTGTTGACCGACAAGATCAGTGATGTGCTACATGTCGGCCAGCAAGTGCAGCCAGAATACGATTTCTGAGTTTATGCAACGGCAAGTGCGCGGTTATGGCGCTTGCCTGGCGCATGAATGCCTGGTTTTGCCGTGCTCACCCGTTGAGCGGGGCGCAGCGATAGCGCCTCTGGCCCTTGTTATGTAACAGACCGGTTACGGGCGGGCGGCGCGCAGGCATGGGCGCTACCAATACGGCCACAGTTGCACCCTTGAATTTATCTTCGCCGCCCCCAAGTGGGGGGTAACTATATTGATTTGATGCAGGAGTAGAAATGACACAGGAATTTGATCCAAACAAGAACCAGGGCCCCAAGACTGACACTGAAGAAACCACTCAGGCTGAGGTTGCCGACACTGAACAGCCGGACCAGGACGCGGTAAATACGCCAACAGACGATCTGGAAGCCAAATATACCGAACTCGAAGCCAAAGTCAGCCAGTATCATGATCAATTGCTGCGTGCTCATGCCGAAATGGAAAATGTGCGCCGCCGTGCCCAGGATGATGTCTCCAAGGCGCGTAAATTCGGTACCGAATCTTTTGCAGAAAGCCTGGTTCCCGTCCGTGACAGCCTGGAGGCCGCGCTCGCGCTGGAAGACCAGTCGTTTGAATCACTCAGGGAAGGGTTAGAGACTACCCTGCGTCAACTGACAGCAGCATTTGACCGCAATAATCTTAAGGAAGTGGCTCCTGTCGCAGGGGACAAGTTTGACCCGCATGTGCATCAGGCTATTTCTACTGTTCCTGCCGAGGTGCCTTCCGGCACGGTCGCCACTACGTTGCAAAAAGGCTATACCATTGCCGACCGGGTCCTGCGTCCAGCACTGGTCACCGTTTCGGCAGGCCAGGGCTGAATGTGATGCGCCGGCAGACCCAGGTCTACCGGCTTTTTTCTGTTCAAATGGCTGTTTGAGATCAAAAAACGTGCCAAAAATGCAAAAAAACACAAAAAACCGGTTTTTTTCTCTTGAAATCGCAAACGGCCAGCCCCACGTACTAGACAACGAAAGATCCTGTGTCGCCAATATGTGCAAGCAGGATCCATTATTTTGAATTATTTGATAATAGGGTAGACTCAAATGGGAAAAATCATTGGTATTGACTTGGGTACCACCAACAGCTGTGTAGCAGTATTGGATGGCGATAAGGTCAAAATTCTGGAAAACGCAGAAGGCACACGCACGACCCCGTCTATTATTGCCTACATGGAGGATGGTGAAACGCTGGTTGGGGCTCCTGCCAAACGTCAGGCAGTAACCAATCCGACAAATACACTTTACGCAGTCAAACGTCTGATCGGCCGCAAATTCGAAGAAAAAGCCGTGCAAAAAGACATTGACCTGATGCCTTACACGATTGTCAAGGCTGACAACGGTGATGCATGGGTCGAAGCTCGCGGCAAGAAAATGGCGCCTCCCCAGGTTTCCGCTGAAGTGCTGCGCAAAATGAAAAAGACTGCCGAAGACTATCTTGGCGAAGAAGTGACTGAAGCCGTTATCACGGTGCCAGCCTACTTCAACGACAGTCAGCGCCAGGCAACCAAAGATGCAGGCCGCATTGCCGGCCTGGAAGTCAAACGGATCATCAACGAGCCAACTGCGGCTGCGCTGGCTTTTGGCCTGGACAAGACCGAAAAAGGCGACCGCAAGATTGCGGTGTATGACCTGGGTGGCGGTACCTTTGACGTATCCATTATCGAAATTGCCGACGTTGACGGCGAGAAACAGTTTGAAGTGCTGTCTACCAATGGTGACACCTTCCTGGGCGGTGAAGACTTTGACCAGCGTATTATCGACTACATCATTGCCGAGTTCAAAAAGGAACAGGGCGTTGATCTGGGTAAAGACGTGCTGGCGCTGCAACGCCTGAAAGAAGCGGCTGAAAAGGCCAAAATCGAGCTGTCTTCCGCAACGCAGACTGAAGTTAACCTGCCATACATCACTGCTGATGCATCTGGTCCGAAACACCTGACCCTGAAGATCACCCGCGCCAAATTGGAAGCGCTGGTTGAAGATCTGATTGAGCGCACCATTGCACCTTGCCGTACAGCGGTCACTGACGCCGGTGTCAAAGTGTCGGATATCGATGACGTGATCCTGGTCGGTGGTATGACCCGCATGCCAAAAGTGCAGGAAAAAGTGAAAGAGTTCTTCGGCAAGGACCCACGTAAAGACGTGAATCCTGACGAAGCCGTGGCTGCCGGTGCTGCGATTCAGGGCTCGGTGCTGTCTGGTGATCGTAAAGACGTGCTGCTGCTGGATGTGACACCATTGTCTCTGGGTATTGAAACCCTGGGTGGCGTCATGACCAAAATGATCCAGAAAAACACCACGATCCCAACCCGCTTTACGCAGACATTCTCTACAGCAGAGGACAATCAGCCTGCAGTGACCATCAAGGTATTCCAGGGTGAGCGCGAAGTGGCCGCCGGTAACAAGGGGCTGGGAGAGTTCAATCTGGAAGGTATTCCACCAGCTGCACGCGGTCTGCCGCAAATCGAGGTGACGTTTGACATCGATGCCAACGGTATTTTGCACGTTTCAGCAAAAGACAAAGGCACCGGCAAGGAAAACAAAATCACGATCAAGGCAAACTCCGGTCTGACTGAAGACGAGATTCAACGCATGGTCAAGGATGCCGAAGCACACGCTGACGAGGATCATCGAGTCGCCGAGCTGGCCCAGACCCGTAATCAGGCCGATGCGCTGGTTCACTCCACCCGCAAGTCACTGACTGAATATGGCGACAAGCTGGAAGCGGCCGACAAGGACGCGATCGAAGCGGCACTCAAAGAGCTCGAAGAAGTGCTCAAAGAGGGCGATAAGGCTGCGATTGATGCCAAAGTTGAAGTGCTGACAACCGCATCCCAGAAACTGGGCGAGAAAATGTATGCGGACATGCAGGCTCAGGCGCAAGCTCAGGGTGAGCCTGGTGCCCAACAGGCCGAGCCAGCTGACGACAATGTTGTTGACGCTGACTTCAAAGAAGTGAAACGCGACGACAAATAATGCAGGTTGTCTGATTAGAAAAACCCGGCCGGTCTGAAAAATGACAGGGCCGGGTATTGTTTTTTATATATTTAAGAAGAAATCAAAGGCGTATAACGATGGCAAAACGTGATTACTACGAAGCCCTGGGTCTGGCCAAAAACGCTTCGGACGAGGACATCAAGAAGGCGTATCGCAAACTCGCCATGAAGTATCACCCGGATCGCAATCCGGACAGTCACGAGGCAGAAGAAAAATTCAAGGAAGCCAAGGAAGCCTACGAAATCCTGTCCGACCCGCAGAAACGTGATGCCTATGACCGCTATGGTCATGCAGGCGTAGATCCCAATGCAGGCATGGGCGGCGCCGGTGGTGCCGGCTTCGGAGATGTCTTTGGTGACATCTTCGGCGACATCTTTGGCGGTGGTGGTGGCGGACGGCGTGGCGGTGGCCCGCAAGTATTCCGCGGCGCCGATCTGCGCTATCGGCTGGATATTACCCTTGAGCAGGCTGCCAAGGGGATGGAAACCGAGATTCGCGTACCCAGCTGGGAAAATTGTGATGTCTGCCACGGCTCCGGCGCCAAACCTGGCACCGAGCCTACGACCTGCCACACCTGCCATGGCGCGGGCGCAGTGCGTATGCAGCAGGGCTTTTTCAGCGTCCAGCAAACCTGCCCCACCTGTCACGGTACTGGCAAGGAAATCAAGGATCCGTGCACGGCATGTGACGGAGTAGGCCGCAAGCGCAAGAACAAAACCCTGCAGGTCAAGATTCCAGCCGGGATCGATGACGGAATGCGTATTCGCTCCGGCGGTAACGGCGAGCCCGGTGTCAATGGCGGCCCTGCGGGCGACCTGTATGTGGAAATTTCCATCAAGGAACACAGTATTTTCAAACGTGATGGCGACGATCTGCACTGTGAAGTGCCGCTGCCGTTTGTGACTGCAACCCTGGGTGGCGATCTGGAAGTGCCCACATTGGGCGGCAAAGGCGAAATTACGGTTCCTGAAGGCACGCAGACCGGCAAGGTTTTCCGTTTGCGCGGCAAGGGAATCAAGGGTGTCCGGGCGTCTTATCCGGGTGACCTGTACTGCCACGTGGTTGTCGAAACCCCCATTCGGTTGAGTGACGAACAGAAGGCGCTGTTGCGGCAGTTCGAGACCTCGCTTAACGATGGAGGCGATCGTCATTCCCCAAAGAATAAATCCTGGACCGACAGAGTGAAAGATTTTTTCAGCTGATCACTGAACATGCCTGTCCAGGCTGCGGTTCCTATTTAGAATGCACGTATCACTACGTGCATTTTTTTTGCGTGAGTTTGTGTTCGTTACGTTTAATATCGGGGAGTATGTCATATGTCATCAACAAGCAGTCTTCGTTTTGCGCTTGCAGCCAATCGCCTGCACCATGCAACGCCTGACGCGGGCCTGTTTACCTGGCTCAAGGCATCATCCGAGACGATTCGTGAACTGGGTATAGAACTGCATACCGTTGGCCGTACGTATGACGCCATCCAGCGCGAAGGTTTCCTGTCGGGTTACCGGAAAAATATCCGCTATCCATACGGACGGGAAGGGGGGTTGATGAAGCTGGTATCACGCGTAACCATTCACGAAGCAACGCCCATTACACTGGATGGCGCGATTTATCTTATTGACCCGGTGGATCCATCATCGATTTTTCCCGAGGCGCTGGCGCTCAAGCGCCAATGTATTACCCACGGCAAGCCATTTATTTCAACTGTGGCTGGCGCCATCGAATGGATGGAAGTCGAACGCGTACTGGCAGGGCTGGATCCCTTGTCTGATTGCCTGTCTTCCGACGTGATTCGCGGGCAGACCCTGGCGTTGATTTCCCACGATGCGCTCAAGGCGGAAATGGTCGCCTATGCCTCGCAGTATTTTGAGATACTGTCGCTGTTCGAACGTCGTGTTGCCACTGGCACAACCGGTGGGTTGCTGAACGAACTGGCCTGGTCCAAGGGCTGGCCGGCAGGCAAACCCTGGGTAGATCGCTATCTGAGCGGTCCATTGGGAGGGGATGCACAAATTGCCGATCTGGTGCTGGACAGAAAATGCCAGCGGGTGATCTTTTTTGAAGACCCACATGTTGCCAGACAGCATGAAGCGGATATTCAGTTGCTGGAACGGGCAGTGCGAGTGGCAACGCACGACGCGACCTGCGCCACCGCAAGGCAGGTGGCCCGCAAATGGGCAGATGCCGTGCAACGCGCCAACGCAACGTAAGCGCACCTGCCGTTACCCGTGAGTGCTCCGGCGGACAGGCAGTGGTTGCCCAGACAATTTATCAGGGGGCAACCTGAATGGCACGCCGTAGCTTTCAATGCCGACCCCTATAAGGGTATTGGGTCAGTTCCTGGCTGACATGTTTTGTCACTATATTGGACATAATTGAAATACGATATATAATTAACTATATATCGGATTCGACTTCCTGTTGTTGCCAATTTCAGGTGGAGGGCGTCCGGTGTCGCCTTAACCTCATTTTCTGCAGGAAGTCATGAAACAAAAATATCTTCGCCGTCACTCGCTGGCGCGTATGCTGGGCACCGGTCTTGTTTTCTCTGTTGTCGCTTTTTCTGCTCAGGCAGGTACGTTGACGGTATCGGCAGCTTCCAGCCTGACCAATGTCCTCAAAGATGTTGCCACAGCATATAGCAAGGCTCATCCGGAAACCACCATACAGTACAACTTTGCCGCTTCAGGTGCTTTGCTGCAGCAGATTCGCCAGGGCGCGCCAGTTGATGTATTCGCATCGGCCGATCAGAAAACAATGAACGATGCTGCCAAGGCAGACCTGCTTGACGAGGCGACACGCAAAAATTTCGTTCGCAATGAAGTGGTGTTGATCGCACCGTCGTCTTCCAATGGCGAGGTCAAGGATCTGCAAAGCCTGGATACGGCTGCGGTCAGTAAGATCGCAGTGGGCAGCGTTGCCAGCGTACCGGTGGGGCGCTATACCAAGGAAGGCCTGGAAAAAAGCGGCCAGTGGGAAAAACTGACGCCCAAGTTCATTTTTGCCGAAAACGTGCGTCAGGTGCTGGATTACGTCTCGCGCGGTGAAGTGCAGGCAGGATTTGTATATGCCACTGACGCCGCAGTCCGTAGTGACAAGGTCAAGATTGTGCAGTCTTTGCCGATCGATACGGTTGTGAGCTATCCGGTTGCCGTCATTAAGTCCTCTCCGAACGCAGCCGAAGCCCGCTCATTCGTTGAGTTTCTGGATTCGGACCAAGCCCAGGCCATTTTCTCAAAGGCCGGTTTCAGAAAGCCCTGATTGTCCGGAACGCAGCGGTGTGCACGGGCTGAATGCCGGGACGCTTGTCTGTCGTTTTTGCACGGACGGCTTTAACGTGCCATGTGTGGGCGATAATGCATGGGATGATCTGCCATGGGCTCATCCACCGCAAGCCGCAACACGTATTGCGTCATCACAAAATGACCGGGAGTAGCAAAAGGAGTCGCTGCAGAATGCGTCTGCCGTCGATAACGGCATGCGACAGATCCTGAGTCGTGATATTGTCGTACCAGGCTTGCCTGCCGCCGCAGCGGATGGAATTTGGCAGGCGGGGGCCTGTCTTCGTTTTCCATATCGCACCTGGCATGGGCGCCACGCGTTTTTTCTTATTACTCTTAACAGAATAACTCATGGAACCTGTCTGGATTCCCTTGCTGATTTCCCTGAAGGTTGCGGGTTTTGCAATCCTGATCAATTTTGTGCTGGGCATCGGCATGGGCTGGCTGCTGGCACGCCGTTCGTTTCCCGGTCGTGATCTGCTGGACACGATTCTGACGTTGCCTATGGTGTTGCCGCCCACCATCCTCGGATATTATCTGATCGTTTTGCTTGGGCGCTATGGCTGGCTGGGACGTTATCTGGATCAATGGTTCGGCATACAATTGATTTTCACCTGGCAGGGCGCGGTCGTGGCCGCGGCTGTGGTATCGTTTCCGCTAGTGTTCAAACCGGCTCGAGCTGCGTTCGAAAGTGTCGATCGAAATTATGAAGATGCCGCCAGGGTACTTGGCTTGTCCGAATTTGCGCTGTTCCTGAGAGTGACGCTGCCATTGGCCTGGCGCGGTATTCTTGCCGGGCTGCTGCTGGCATTTGCGAGGGCACTGGGAGAATTCGGTGCGACCCTCATGATTGCCGGCAATATCCCGGGCAAAACGCAGACGCTATCCATTGCGGTGTACGCGGCAGTGCAGTCCGGGGCGGAAGCGCAGGCCAATTTCATTGTGGTGGTTATTTCCATTGTGTGCATCATCATCCTGTTTTCTGCTCGCTATCTGGCGCCGCGCCGATTGCAGTTGCAATGACGATGACATCGAATCGACCCGCGCCGCGTAAACAATGCAGATTTTTGGCAGGAATGTATTCATGACGTCTTTTCAGCTTGAAGTATCCCTTCGTAAAAAGCTGCAACACCAGCATCATGGGTTCACGCTGGATGTGGCGTTTTCCGCATCGGCCCGGCGCATTGTGATACAGGGACCCTCCGGTGCAGGTAAAAGCATGACTTTGCGCGCCTTGGCCGGACTGGTCGCGCCCGACGCCGGTAAGATCGTACTCAATCAAGAGGTTATGTTCGATTCTGCATTCGGCATCAGCAAATCGTCGCGGGAGCGGCAGATATCTTACCTTTTCCAGGACTATGCGCTGTTTCCTCATTTAACTGTGCGGCAAAACGTGGCCTTCAGTCTTACCCGCGGTTTGTTGAATCCGGCGCGCAATGCCTGGCGCGAAGAAACGGATTATTGGCTGGACAAGATGCATATGCAAGCCTATGCCGATCGCTATCCCGATCAGATTTCCGGCGGACAAAAGCAAAGGGTGGCGCTGGCCAGGGCGCTGGCCAGCCGTCCGCGCCTGCTGTTGCTTGACGAGCCTTTCGCCGCGCTGGACACCAACTTGCGGCAGCATTTGCGCCAGGAAATCTGTCAGTTGCAATCGCAACTGCAATTTCCACTCATCCTGGTTACTCACGATCCAAAGGACGTTGAGGTCTTTGGGGATCTCGTGCTACATGTACATAATGGCAGTATTCGTGAGTGGGAGGCCATATGAGCAAGCTGAGTGCCGATTCAATAGAGAGCGTAGCTTCCCCGCGATCGACAAGGACCCAGGCAGCAGACTCCACAAGCTTGGCAGATCGGCACGGCGCGGCCGGTACAGCGGGTGGTTCCGGCCCTCGGCTGAATGTGCGTACGGCAATTGGCTTTGGTCTTGAACAGCACAACCTTGCAGATGAACGCGATCTGCAATTGCTGGGGCATGTTCAGCGGATGGGGTCCATTACTGCCGCGGCCAGAGCTGCCGGAGTCACTTATAAAACAGCCTGGGACAGGCTGCGCAATCTGCAGACTCGTCTTGGCCAGGCCGTAGTGATTGCCGCCAAGGGTGGGCGCGGCGGCGGACGAACACTGCTGAGTGAAACCGGGCAGGCGCTGCTGCAGTATTATGAACAACTGCGCAGGCAACAGGACCACGCTGTTGAGCCCGATGTTGAGCTTGATGCGGTGGGGGCTCTGGCAGCACGTCCCCTGCCTCTGCGCAAAACCAGTGCGCGCAACCATTTGCAGGGCGTGGTCGCGGCCATAGAGCGCGATGGCATGCGCGACGCCATCAGCGTCAGGCTGCACGACTCGCTGCAGGTGAGCGTCAATATTACGCACGCCAGCACGCAGGCGCTGGGTCTGAAAAAGGGCGTGGCTGTCTATCTGCTCATTAAAGCGCCAGCAATCCGGTTCGCTCGGCAGCACCACGTGCAGCAGAATGTATTTTGCGGGCTTATCCGCAGTTCCCGGCGCATGCACAATCAGCAGGAGCTCGAGGTGCAGATTGCGCCCGACGTTCATCTGATTACCGTTGCGGGACAGGACCAGGCACAGCCCTTGCGCAAAGGTGACCAGATCTGGGTTCATATCGACCCCGATACGGTGATTCTGGGCGTCGATTGAAAGGGTGCGTACAGCACCCGCATGTTTATTCGTCTGGCAGGGATGAACTGGACAATGTTGTCGCCAACTATAAAAATGCCAGGCCGCGCCGATGGTAGAAAAAAAAAGATTATTTTGACAATTGCCGCATGGCCGCTTCGATGCCTGTCATGGTGACCGGATACATGTGGGTTTGCATGATATTGCGAATGACATCAATTGACTGCCGATACTGCCAGTAGGCTTGTGGTTCGGGATTGAGCCAGATGGCCTTGGGCCAGGCGTCCAGGATGCGGGCCAGCCAGACGGCGCCAGCCTCCTTGTTGTAGTGTTCCACCGAACCACCGGGGTGGACGATCTCGTATGGACTCATGGTGGCGTCGCCCACGAAAATAACACGCCAGTTGGCATTGTAGGTTCGCAGCAACTCCCAGGTGTCGGTGTATACACGGCGCCCGCCCGCGTCATAGCGCCAGAAACGCTCATAGGGGCAGTTGTGAAAGTACCAGACTTCCAGGTTGCGAAACTCGGTGCGCGAGGCTGAAAACAATTCCTCGACGCGCGCGATGTGATCATCCATGCTGCCGCCCACATCCAGAAGCATCAGCACATTGACCGCATTGTGCCGCTCGGGCACCATTTTGACATCAAGAAAGCCGGCGTTGCGCGCCGTGCTGCGAATGGTGTCGTCCAGATCCAGTTCTTCTGCAGCGCCTTCCCTGGCAAAGCGGCGCAGGCGCCGCAGGGCGACCTTGAAATTACGTGTGCCCAGTTCCTGTTGGTCGTCATATTCCCGAAAACGGCGTTCTTCCCACACTTTGACTGCGGTCCGGTTCCCGGCAGACGGGCCGCCAACGCGGATGCCTTCCGGATGATAGCCGCTATTGCCAAACGGTGATGTGCCACCGGTGCCGACCCATTTGCTGCCGCCGGCATGGCGTTCTTTCTGCTCGTTCAGACGTTCCTTGAACATCTCCATAAGCTTGTCCCAACCATGCTTCTCAAGCGCCGCTTTTTCTTCGGGCGTCAGGTTTTTCTGCATCTGGCTGATCAGCCAGTCCAGCGGAATGTCGGGGCCGGCGGGCAGGGTAGCGGGTAGTTTTTTGACAAACAGGGCAAAGGCCTGGTCAAAGCGGTCGAAAAGCGTTTCGTCCTTGACCAGCGTCAGGCGCGCAAGATGATAGAAGTCATCCAGTGACGGCGGCATGACGCGCTCGCGCAGCACTTCGAGCAGAGTCAGGTATTCCTTGACCGAGACCGGAATCTTGTGATTTTTCAGGTGATAGAAAAAATCGATAAACATAGTATGTTTGTCACCCCAAAACCAAAACGCTGGATCAGCGCCGAGTCTGACGGGCCAGACCCGACAGGCGTTCCAGCAGGCTGATGTCCTGCTCGTTCTTGAGCAGCGCGCCGGCCATCACGGGAACCGAGGTTGCCGCGTGGGCATCAATACGGGCTGCGTCGATGTCTTCGGCCAGCAACAGGGCCAGCCAGTCCAGGAATTCGGACGTGGACGGTTTTTTCTTCAGGCCCGGCGCATCGCGCAGCATGAAGAAGTGATCCATCGCGGCGCGCAGAATATCGGTTTTGATTTCCGGGTAGTGCACCTTGACGATATCGCGCAGGGTATCGCGGTCGGGGAACTGGATGTAATGAAAAAAGCAGCGGCGTAAAAAGGCGTCGGGCAGTTCCTTTTCATTGTTGGAGGTGATAATGACCAGCGGACGATGTTTGGCACGAATGGTCTGGCCGGTTTCATATACATGAAATTCCATCTGGTCCAGTTCGCGCAGCAGGTCGTTGGGAAACTCGATATCGGCCTTGTCTATTTCATCGATCAGCACTACGGTAGGCATATCGGCTTCGAAAGCCTGCCATAGCACGCCTTTGCGAATGTAGTTGGCAATGTCGCGAACCCGTTCGTCCCCCAGCTGCGAGTCGCGCAGGCGCGAGACGGCATCGTATTCATACAGGCCCTGATGTGCTTTGGTGGTAGATTTCACATGCCATTGCAGCAGCGGATAGCCCAGGGCGCCGGCCACTTCTTCGGCCAGCATGGTTTTGCCTGTACCCGGCTCGCCCTTGATCAACAGCGGCCGCTGCAGTGTAAGGGCGGCATTTACAGCAAGTTTAAGATCGTCAGTGGCAACGTAGCGTTCAGTGCCGCCAAAGCGGCTGGGATTAGATGGAGATTGGCTTGGTTTCATTTCAATTCTGCAACAAAATAGGGATGATTTGAGCATCTGATCCCCAATACTACCCTAATCTAGATCAATTATGTCGTACAATCTGAAGCTTTAAAGCTGATCCGACCCGCTGGCAGTCTCGCGGTACGTTCAATATCGACATTCGCTAACAAAAGAGCAAAATATGAAGTTATCCGCTTTCAAGCGCTCAGTTGCTGCGCTCGCCATTGTGGTTCCCTGTGCCTTCTTTAGTCAGGCATTTGCCCAGCAGGCCGCCGCTCCCAAAGGGGACATCGAAGCTGCCAAAGGTAAAATCTCCATGTGTATTGGTTGTCACGGCATTCCTGAATACCGCGCCAGCTTTCCCGAAGTCTATCGGGTTCCCATGATTTCGGGCCAGAATGCGGACTACATTGTTGCTGCATTGAAAGAATACAAATCCGGTGCCCGGACTTTCCCTTCTATGGTCGCTATCGCAAAAAGCCTGTCTGATCAGGATATGCTGGATATCGCAGCCTATTTCTCTCAAGTAAAATAATCCGGGAACTGATATGAAACGCGTCTCTATTTTATTGTCAGGTGCCGTATGCGCACTCGTGGGTATGGCATCTGCCCAGGCGGCAGATCTGGCTGCCGGCAAGGCCGCATTTGAGAAGAACGGTTGTGTGGCCTGTCACGGCGCCGCCGGCGACAAAACAATTGCTCCCATGTACCCGATTCTGGCTGGTCAGCATGATGATTACCTGGTCCATGCCCTGACTGCATACCAGCGTGGCGTGAGCAATGCGCCCAATTCAGCCAATATTCGCAAAAATCCGATCATGGGCAACGAAATCAAGAAATTGGGTTCAGCCGATATCGTCAATATCGCAGCATGGCTGTCTACACAGAAAGGTCCGCTGACCCACCATCGCAAATAAGCACGCTTCCGGTCATCACGATCGGAATATTGCAGTTGTATATAGGTGCCGTCATACATATGCAAGCACGAGCGCCAGACAGGAAAAACCGGAATATATGTTCCGGTTTTTTTTCGTCCTGATGATTACGGCAGGCACACAGGCCGTCAGGCCTGGTGCTGTGAGCGCATCTCCATCGCACAAAGTGTCCTATGCGCTAACCCAATGCACTGGACTTCTGCATGAAAGCAGCCGGTCTGGTTGTTTTCTGCGTTGTGCGCAAGATGGATATCTGAAGAGGGATGTGGTCTATCGGACCCGCACCGGCAATGTTAATGCCTGGTTGAATGCTGGCGCAGCAGTTCCAGGTAATGGTCGGTATCCAGCGGTTTGCCCAGTCGCTGTGATTCCCAGATAACCTGGCCCAGGCACTCCATGATTTCGTGCATGGCGTGATGTTCATCGCTGCGGGCTGCCAATTGCTCATAGATGCCGCGAATGCCTGGCGGGTGGTCGATAGATACCTGTTCGTTGATGGCCAGATGCATGGACAAATGCAAAAACGGATTGACCTGTCCCTTTTCTACCGAGAATTCCTGCTGGGCGGCATCCGGGTTCTCCAGCTCAGTGTGGTACTCAGGGTGTTGCAAAATCCAGGTCAGCGCCATGGATTCCATGGGCGTGAGAATTTTATTCTGACGATGTTTGGCCCAGGTTTCCGTAAAAAACTGGCGAACCTGATCGCGGGATGGATTGAACATAAAAAGAGGGCAATTAAAACCGGCGTCGTGCGATCGCGCGGGAACATGACAAAAAAATACACGGTGAAACAGATAGAAACAAGTGGTGCGCCCGCCCTGAGTATTCGGGCCACTTATTAAGTGGCCCGTCAGTTCGGATTCGTCATACTTGCTGCCATTGACTGATGCCTCATCATACCACGGCCATTCCAGGGGTTGTCGCGTGACAGGGCTGGTTTTTTTTATGCTATCTGATTGCCCCTGGCGCAAGGAGCTGCCCGTGTTTACTCCCAATTTGTCGATTTTGCGCGGGCCCTGCATGCCGCAATTTTTGCGGCATGAAACGCTGGCCGACATTTTTGAAAGCACGGCAGCCACCTATCCTGAACATACCTGCCTCATCGACGGTTCGCAGCGGCTAACCTATCGCCAGGTAAATGACAGGGCTGATCTGATGGCCCATCATTTGTTATCCAGGGGTGTTGCGCCAGGTGATATTGTCGGTCTATGGCTGGAGCGGGGCAGCCAACTGTTGATCGCGCAACTGGCTATTACCAAGGCGGGGGCCGCGTGGCTTCCCTTTGATATTGACACGCCGGTCGAGCGTGTGGCGGTCTGCCTTGAAGATGCCGGCGCCCGGGGTATTATTGCCGACAGGCAATATATCAGTTCGGGCAATTCGGGTAGCGACATAACGCAATGGCATCCCGGGGATCTGGTCGTCGGCGTTGACCGGCACATGCTGCGACGGCAGGGTGTGCTGCCGTCCGATCCGGCTTACTTGATCTATACGTCGGGATCGACCGGCAAGCCCAAGGGCATTGCGATTCGTCACGAGAATATCTGCCCATTCCTGCGCAGTGAGAATCATATATTGGGGATCGCCCATTTTGACTTGGTGTATCAGGGGTTTTCCGTGGCCTTTGATATGTCGTTCGAGGAAATCTGGATTTCCTGGCTGGCCGGTGCCAGCCTCTGGATTGCCCCCAAACAGGTGGCTGCTGACCCGGTCGGACTGCCGGCAGTCTTGCAAAAATCCGGTGTGACCGTATTGCACGCGGTTCCGACGCTGCTGGCCATGTTTGCAGAAATCCCCGAAAGCCTGCGGATTATCAATATGGGCGGTGAAATGTGTCCGGATGCCCTGGTAGCCAAGCTGGATAATGGCCGCATTCGTCTTTTCAATACGTATGGGCCGACAGAAGCGACCGTGTCTGCAACGCTCGAGCAACTGTCGATCGACAAGCCGGTGACCATTGGCACGCCGTTGCCCAATTATGGCCTGGCGGTGCTTGATGCCCAGCAGCAATTGGTGCCGGTCAACGAGGTTGGCGAACTCTGTATTTTCGGACCTGGCGTGGCGCATGGCTATCTGGGACGGGTCGATTTGACGGCAGAGAAATTTATTGTCAACCCTTTTGCCCAAGGGGAACAGGAAGCGCGGCTGTATCGAACCGGTGATCTGGCCCGAATATTGCCAGGTGGAACAATTGAGTGCCTGGGACGCGTGGATGATCAGATCAAAATCCGCGGGTTTCGCGTTGAACTTGGCGAAATTGAAGCGGCGCTTGCAGAGCAAACTGGCGTGGCAACTGCGGCGGTACTGGCGCGTACGATTGCAGGCGTGGACCAGTTGGTGGCATGGATTGTGGTTGAGCCCGGACAGGAAAAACTATTGCCATCCAGCGCCGCCCTGCGCAATATCCTGAAAACGCGTCTGCCGGCCTACATGATTCCGGCTTTTTTTGAATATACCGACAGTGTGCCACGTCTGGTTTCGGGCAAGATCAATCGCAATGCGCTGGCGCAGATGCCGGTACACATCGGGCCGGATGCCGGTCTTGAGTCGGACGAGGCGCAGAATGACGCGCAAAAAGTTCTGTTCGATGTATTGCGCTCGCTATTTCCCGGACAAGCGATTCGTTTGCAGGCCGATTTTTTCTCGGACATGGGCGGGCATTCCTTGCTGGCCGCGCAATTGGTATCGCTTATTCGCAACGTGCCCAGATACGCTGCACTGACGGTGCAGGATGTATATCAGAAGCGTTGCGTACAGGCCATCGGTGACTGCATGCAACGTGCCGACTCGCAACAATCGGCTGCGCCAGTACAGGAGCCATTTTCACCTGCGCCGAGCAATACATGGCGCCGCCGGCTGGTCTGTGGCATCGGCCAGTTTGCTGCTGTGCCATTTCTGATTACATTGTCCATCATGCAGTGGCTGGCTCCTTTTTTTACCTACCATAATCTGACTGGTGAAATGTACGACAGCACCTGGTATGCCATCGGCATGTCATTCATTGTCTTTATAGCGGTCTATCTGCTCAGTTTTGTGCTGGCCATCCTGGGCAGGCAATTGCTTACTGCGGGAATAAAACCCGGCCGCTACCCCCTTTGGGGATTTACCTTTTTTCGTTGGTGGCTGTCCGATCGGCTGGCCAATGTGGCGCCGCTGTATTTGATCGCCGGAACACGCACCTATGCCGCCTATTTGCGATGCATGGGTGCCCGTATCGGGCGCGAAGTCATGCTCAGTTCCATGACTGTTCGTGTGCCTTCGATGCTCACGATCGAAGACGGCGCCAGTGTGGGTGCAGAGGTCCATATTGAAAACGCCCGGGTACAGAACGGACAGCTGGTGCTGGGGGCCACGCATATCGGTAAAAATGCTTATGTTGGTTCTTACTGTGTGCTCGAAGGCAATACCGTCATTGCACAGGACGGCAGATTAAATGGCTTGTCTTCGCTTTATGACGGGCAGCGGATTGGTGCCGCACAGGTGTGGGAAGGGTCGCCTTCGCGGATGATTGCCAGCGATTATTGTTCTGCCTTGCCGCCACGGCCCGAACCAGGTCCGGCCCGCATTGCTTTTGAATGGCTTTTCTATGCATTGGGCAGTCTGTTCATTGCCCTGCTTTTTTTCACGCCGCTGTTTCCAACCTTCATCTTCATCGACCTGCTGGATCCGAATTTTGATTATGACAATTTCCTGCTATCGGGAATTAAATATTTCATCATTGCCGTTCCTGCTTCTTTCGTGCTGATTCTATTTACTGCGCTGCTCTCGGCGTTGGTGCGCTGGCTGGCCCTGCCCAAAATGCAGCCGGGGCGGTACTCGGTATATAGCGCGCTGTATTATCGCAAATGGCTGATCAACCAGATACAAGCGGCCAGCCTGCATACCCTGCATGGTGTATATGCGACGGTGTTCGCCTCGTCATGGTATCGCCTGCTGGGTGCACGGATCGGCAAAAATGCCGAAATTTCAACCATCATGGGGGCGGCGCCCAATATGCTTACGCTGGGCGACGATGCATTTATTGCCGATGCCGTCATGCTGGGTGACGACGAAGTGGACGGCGGCTGGATGACCATTCGCAACACCGTAATCGGCCATCGCAGCTTTATCGGCAATGGCGCCTACGTGCCTGATGGAACAGTGGTCGCGCCCAATGTCCTGATTGGCGTGCAAACACGCGCGCCTGAAAGCGAGCAGATGAAACCGGGGGACACCTGGTTCGGTTCGCCACCGATCATTCTGCCTGCCCGCGAAATGATGACACGATTCGATGAGCAGTCGACCTTTCGCCCCACTGTCGGACGTCGCCTGGGGCGTGCCTTTGTTGAATCGCTGCGCATTGTATTGCCAATGGCATTTACCATTTGCGCCGGCTACCTGATCGTTTACGATGTGGTTCGCTATGAGTCCATGGTTTCAGTCATGCAGTCGCTGCCTTCATTGATGCGCGATGGCCTGTGGTATGGCATCAGCTCCTTTGTCCTTGTCGTGTTGCTCAAATGGGTCTTGCTGCAGCGCTATCGGCCAGGTTCAGCGCCCATGTGGTCTTTGTACGTATGGGTTAGCGAGGCGGTGACGAACGTCTATGAATCAATGGCGGTTTCCAATTTTCTCGATTATCTACGGGGGACGGTGTTTCTGCCGCTCCTGATGCGTTTGCTGGGGGCCCATATCGGCAAGGGCGTGTATCTGGATACGACGGATATGACGGAGTTCGACTGTGTACATATCGGCGATTATGCCGAGCTTAACGGTTTGTCTGGTCCGCAAACTCATTTGTTCGAGGATCGTGTGATGAAAATCGGGCAGGTATATATAGAAGATGGGGTTAATCTGCGGGCGCGCAGCACGATCCTGTATGGCAGTCGGGTGGGACGGGGGGCACTGATCGGCCCGTTGACCACCGTGATGAAGGGCGAGTCTATTCCCGCCAATAGCAGTTGGATCGGCTCGCCTGCACAGAATTGGCATCAACACCAGAAGCATGTCGATGACGCGAAGACGGGCGGCGCAGCCAAGTGCGAGACAGATGTGCGGGCTGAAGCGTTGGCTTGACCCGCTGCCCGGCTATTCACAAAAGACAGCAAAGAAGCGGGCACGGCCTGTGCTTACCATATTTTGTTCAGATATGGGAGATTCCCACCGCAAAACAGTCGTTTTTCAGTTAAACTAATATGTCTTATATAAGACTCGTTTATCCAGCGATTGTCTTCATGTTTTTTACTTGTGGGTTACGGAGCCAGCATGTCTTACCAGCACATCAAAGTCCCTTCATCGGGCGAAAAAATCACGGTCAACGCCGACTTTTCTCTGAATGTCCCCGACCAGCCGATCATCCCATTCATCGAAGGCGACGGCACTGGTGCCGATATCACGCCTGTGATGCTCAAGGTTGTGGACGCTGCGGTCGAGAAGGCATACAGCGGTAAACGCAAAATCCACTGGATGGAAATCTACGCTGGTGAGAAATCCACAAAAGTATATGGCTCAGACGTCTGGCTGCCTGAAGAAACACTGGAAGCGGTCAAGGATTACGTGGTTTCCATCAAAGGTCCGCTGACCACGCCTGTTGGCGGCGGTATCCGTTCGCTGAACGTCGCGCTGCGCCAGCAGTTGGACCTGTACGTTTGTCTGCGTCCGGTACGCTACTTCAAGGGTGTGCCTTCGCCTGTACGTGAACCGGAAAAAACCGATATGGTTATTTTCCGTGAGAACTCAGAAGACATCTATGCCGGTATCGAATTCGAAGCTGAATCCGAGCAGGCCAAGAAACTGATCGCGTTCCTGCAGAACGAGCTGGGCGTCAAGAAAATCCGTTTTCCCCTGACCTCCGGTATCGGCGTGAAACCCGTTTCACGCGAAGGTACTGAGCGCCTGGTGCGCAAGGCTATCCAGTATGCGATCGACAATGACAAGCCAAGCGTGACTATTGTTCACAAAGGCAACATCATGAAGTTTACCGAAGGTGGCTTCCGTGACTGGGCCTATGAGCTGGCACAGAAAGAATTCGGCGCTGAGCTGATCGATGGCGGCCCATGGAGCAAAATCAAGAATCCACGCACAGGCAAGGAAATCATCATCAAGGATTCCATCGCCGACGCCTTCCTGCAACAAATCCTGTTGCGTCCGGCCGAGTACTCTGTGATTGCCACATTGAACCTTAACGGCGACTACGTGTCCGACGCGCTGGCCGCCCAGGTGGGTGGTATTGGTATCGCTCCTGGCGCCAACCTGTCCGACTCCGTTGCCATGTTTGAAGCAACCCACGGTACAGCGCCCAAATATGCCGGCAAGGACTACGTGAACCCCGGTTCAGAAATCCTGTCTGCAGAAATGATGCTGCGTCACATGGGCTGGACTGAAGCGGCTGATCTGATCATCTCTTCAATGGAAAAATCCATTCTGTCCAAGAAAGTCACTTATGACTTTGCCCGTCTGCTCGAAGGTGCAACCCAAGTGAGCTGCTCCGGCTTTGGTCAGGTCATGATCGAAAATATGTAATACCGGCTGACGTATTACGTCGGTTCTTAAACCCGCATGGTTCATACCGTGCGGGTTTTTTGTTTTTCGACTTTCAATACACCGATGTTAAAAACGCAGACTTGCAATACGCAGAGTCATTCAGCTTTGCCTGCCCCGTCTGTGTTTTCCGGCGGCTGCGGGCAGATTACTGCTGCTCTTTCAGATGATCAATCATGCGAATGGCAACGGCTGATGTATGCTGCATGTGGTCAACACAGGCCTGCCAGGCTTCGGCCTCATTATTTTGCTCAATGGCGATGCCGATGCGACGCATTTCTTTAAGCGTATTGCGGATGCGGCCCGGGCTCAGGATCGAGGTTGCCCGCAGTCGCGATATTTTTCCATGTAGTTCTTCCAGGCTGCTCTTCAGAACGCTGTTATAGCAACCGTCCAGTAAGGCGTCGTAAAAGTCTTCAATGGATTTGAGCTGGCTTGCCACATCTTCCTGTTCGATGGCGCTTTCCAATTGCGTTAGTGCCTCTTGCAGCGCCGCGCGCTGGGCTGCGGTTGCCATATTGATGAAATTGCGGGCTGCCAGTCCTTCCAGCACTGATCGCACCTGATAAATATCCGCGGCCTCTCTGGCGTCCAGCGTGGTCACGCGTACGCCCTGATTGGGCCGGATATCAATATAGCCTTCCTGGCTCAGCAATTGCAGGGCTTCCCGGACAGATGACCGGCTTGCGCCTGTGAAATCACACAATGCCCGTTCGGTGAGGCGGGTCCCCGGTGACCACCGCCCCTGCATGATTTCCTGTTTTATTGCTTTGGCGATTGCAGAACGTTTCGATGTCATAAATAGGTCGTGGTTGCTTGGGCTTATGCGTCAACGCGAAAGTATAACCCATCGCTGAATCAATCAAGTTTATTAAATTGTCAGACAATAACTATATAAATAACAGACAATATGTGTTATATTTTCCGACCACTTAATCTGGACAATAAAGGAAATGCTATGCAGGAAATCTGGCAGGACGCTAAATATCAAGTGCTGGCCAATGCCGAAATTTCGGATGCGCTGGACTTTTTCGGACTGCCCGGCAGCGCCCATGGGCTAAGTGGCGTAACAGGGACATTTCGTTTGTTTGGTCCCGCCTATACCTTGCGTTTCGCGCCAGTAGACCAGCAGAATCCGGGCACCGTAGGCGATTTTATCGATGATGTACTACCAGGACAGGTCATTGTGCTGGATAACGGCGGGCGTACCGATTGCACGGTGTGGGGCGGCATCCTCAGTCAGATCGCCCGGTCGCGCGGCATTGCCGGTACCGTGATTCATGGTGTCTGCCGGGATGTGGAAGAGGGCGTGGAATGTGGCTATCCAATCTTCAGTCGCGGCACATTTATGCGCACAGGCAAGGACCGGGTGCAGGTGGAAGCGGTCAACCAGAGTGTCTCGCTGGGTGATGTCCGGGTTAACAAGGGGGATCTGGTGTGTGGCGATCGCGACGGTATTGTCGTGGTGCCGGCCAGTCGAATTCAGGAAGTACTGGATAAAGCGTTGGCGATTCACGAGACCGAACAATCGATCGTGGACAGCGTCAAGTCCGGCCTGACACTGAAGCAGGCACGCGCAAAGCTGGGTTACCACCAGTTGCAGCGCAGTCAATAAATTGAATAATCGGAGGATAGACATGTATGACAATGACAAGACCCGACATCGGGTCATCGTGGGACTTCGCGCTGCATTTATGGCGGGCCTTGGACTGGTCGCAGCGGCGCCGGCCCTGGCTGCAAATGAATTGGCGTGCAGCAATATCGTGATTATTTCACCGTACCCGCCAGGGGGGACAACCGACATTCTGGCGCGTCTTCTGGCGCCAGGGATGCAAAAGGAATTGGGCAAGACTGTCATTGTTGACAACAAGGCCGGCGCCAGCAGCAATATCGGTACGGAGTTTGTCGGTCGCGCCAAGCCCGACGGGTGCACGCTGCTGCTGGGCAATAATACCGGCGTGGTTATCAATCGTAATTTGTATAAACTAAATCTGGATCCTCTCAAGAGTCTGGCGCCGGTGGGTGAGGTGGCTGCCGTTCCATTGGTGCTCTATGTCAATCCAAAGAAAGTACAGGTCAACACCGCGCAGGAATTGATCCAGGCGTTGCAGAAAAATCCGGACCAGTATAGCTTTGCTTCAGGTGGCAGCGGCAGTCCGCAGCATCTGGCAGGCGAGATGCTCAAACAAATGAAGTCGGTCAATATGCTGCACGTGCCATACCGTGGGCAGGGACCCGCGCTCAATGATGTGATTGCCGGACATGTTCCCATTGCGTTTGAAACCACCACGGTATTGTTGCCGCATGTGAAAGCCGGGTCCGTCAAGGCATTGGCAACAACCAGCGCCGGCCGCACGAAAGTGCTGCCGGATGTGCCGACCATGGTTGAGTCAGGCTTCAAGGATTTTGTCATTGAAAACTGGTACGGAGTTTTTGCGCCGGCCGGCACGCCCTCTGCCATAGTGGATCGGCTCAATAAGGCAGTTAATGTTGCACTGAAAACGCCCCAGATGACCAAAGCGCTCGAACAAATGGGTTCTTCCGATGTTGCCAATTCTGCCGGCGCGTTTGCCGATTTCATCGCCAAGGAAGCGCCGGTATGGACAGGCGTTGTGAAAGAATCCGGTGCAAAAGTAGACTGAACCAATATTCAATTTCAGGAGAAAAGATATGGATGCGCTGGCACAGTTGTTTGAGGGGGTTCCCACATCAATTATCAGTGATTCTATGCGTCGCATTGCAGGAACCCGCAAGCTGGTCCCTCGTCACAAGTGTGCACCGTTGCTGGGCGTGGCTTACACGGTAAAAGTGCGATCCGGCGACAATCTTCATATTCATGATGCTTTGCGCAAGGCCCAGCCTGGGCAGGTGTTGGTGATAGATGGCGAAGGACATACCGAGCGTGCCCTGCTTGGGGAAATCATGATGAGCGTGGCGCAGATGCGTGGCCTTGCCGGTTTCGTGGTGTATGGCGCGATTCGCGACGCTGATGCCTTTATCAAGCATGACTTTCCGTGCTATTCGAAAGCTGTAACGCATCAGGGACCATTAAAGAATGGACCCGGCGACACCGCTATTGCAGTTGCAATTGACGGTTGTGTTGTGCACCCAGGAGACATCGTCGTGGGTGATGGCGACGGGGTCGTCTTTATTGCGCGAGATCAGGCTCAGGCGGTGGCTGCCGCCAGCCGTCGCAAAATGCAGGCTGAAGCCCAGGTGCTTGGTGGGATCGCCCGGGGTGAGTATGATGATGCCTGGGTTGACGAGGCACTGGCTGCGCAGCTTGTGTAGCAGGCAGATCCGCTGATGAAAGCCCTTTACTACAATGATTGCGCGAGTATATGAGGCGGGTTGCGCCGGGCCTGGTTGATATCAGGCCCGGCGTTTTTATTTGCCTGACGGCATAGTGCTATTCCGGCTGAATGCCGGCTTTGCTGATCACCTCTGCCCAGCGGGCGGCTTCTTTTTTGAAGAATGTCCTGTGGCCCTCGGGGGACAGTCTGTCGTCGTTCACAATTGAAATGCCCAATGCCTCCTGACGTTTGATCAGTTCAGGATTTTTCAACGCGACGCGCAGGGCGGCATTGATCTTGTCTACGATCGGCCGGGGCGTACCCTTGGGTGCATAAAGCCCATGCCAGACACTGAAATTGAATCCTGATAGTCCGGCTTCATCCAGTGTCGGCACGGAGGTCAAGGCGGGCAGGCTCATGCGTTTCATACTGCTCACACCATACACCTTTACCTTTCTGCTTTCGATTTGAGGAATGCTGTTAGTTGCCTGCTCGCACATGATATCGATCTGCCCACCCATCAGATCGGTCATCGCCGGTGCAGTGCCTTTATAGGGAACAAAGGTCATCTTGCTGTTCAGTGCGCTTTGCAACATCAGGCTGCACAGATGCGAGGCCGAGCCAACACCTGCGTTGGCCAGATTGATAGCGCTGTCTTTTTCTGCAATGTACTTTTTCAATTGCGCAAAATCGCTGGCAGCTAACGCTGGTTTGCCAATCAGGGTCGACGGCGCCTCATTGATCAGGCCCAGAAATTCAAGGTCTTCTATTTTGTAGCCTGGGTCTTTGTACAGCGAGTGTGCCGTGGCCAGGCCAATGTGGTGAACCAGCAAGGTATAGCCGTCATTTTTCGCCCTGGCAACGCGGGCGGTGCCGATCGTGCCGCCTGCGCCTAGGCGGTTCTCGATAACGATGGGCTGCCCCATGGGTTCCCTGAGTGCTTCGGCCACATCGCGTGCAATTTTGTCGGAAGGCCCGCCTGCCGAGAATGGCACCACAATCGTGATGCTTTTTTCCGGATACTCGGCCATTGCGGCTGTGGCCATGGTCGCGGCAAACAGGCCCGCAAGCAGGGTGAATCCGACTTTGAATCGTGTTGTATGGTTGTGCATTTTGTTGTCTCCTCTATGTCGTTATTGGGTGTTGCGGGTTATGCCGACAGTTGCTGCATGACTTGATACAGATCGGCCTTGCCTTCGAATCCGATGCCCGGCAGATCGGGCATGGTAATGAAGCCGTTTTCTACTTTCACGCTATCGGGAAAGCCGCCGAATGGCTGAAAAAGGTCGGGGTATGATTCGTTGCCGCCCAGACCCAGGCCGGCAGCAATATTCAACGACATTTGGTGGCCGCCATGCGGGATGCATCTTGCGCGCGACCAGCCATGTTCATGCAACATGTCCAGGGTACGCAGGTACTCGACCAGGCCGTAACTCAGGGCGCAATCGAACTGCAGCCAATCACGGTCGGCGCGCATGCCGCCGTAACGAATCAGGTTTCGCGCATCCTGCATGGAAAACAGGTCTTCGCCGGTAGCCATGGGGTTTGGATAATAATTTCGCAGGGCAGCCTGCAGTTCGAAATCCAGCGGATCGCCAGGTTCTTCGTACCAGAATAGATCGTACTGGCTCAGTGCCTTTGCATAGGCGATGGCGGTGTCCATATCAAACCGACCATTGGCGTCCACCGCCAGTTTCTGCCCGTCCTGCAGCACGCTCAGAATGGAGTCGATCCGGCGCAAATCTTCATCCAGAGAGGCGCCGCCGATCTTTTTCTTGACGACGGTATAGCCGCGATCAATGTAGCTGCGCATTTCATCCTTGAGCTTTGCGTGATCCTGGCCTGGGTAATAATACCCACCCGCCGCGTACACAAAAACCTGACGATCCGGCTGCCCGTTGCCATAACGATCGGCCAGCAGCTGAAATAGCGGCTTGCCTTCTATTTTTGCAACGGCATCCCAGATTGCCATGTCGATCGTGCCGATCGCCACCGAGCGCTCGCCATGTCCGCCGGGCTTTTCGTTCGAGAACATGGTGGCCCAGATTTTGTGTGGGTCCAGGTTGTTGCCCGAGTCATCAATCAACGTTGCCGGGTCCGCTTGCATAATCCTTGGGATAAAGCGTTCGCGCATCAAGGTACCCTGGCCGTATCGACCATTGGAGTTAAAGCCATAGCCGATAATGGGCTTTCCGTCTCGAATCACATCTGTGATTACCGCAACAAGGCTGAGCGTCATCTTGGAAAAATCAATGTAGGCATTACGGATGGGTGAACTGATGGGCAGCGTTTTTTCGCGAATTTCAACGATTTTCATTAAGGTTCCTGAGGTCTGGGGACGTGCTGTCATTGTTTGGTCAGGTCTTAAGATTACGAGCAAAATGGCTTTTTATAATTCACTTATAATTAATTATCTATTTACCTGAAGTGAGCAGAATAATGATCTCTGACCTGCAATTCATGGTGATACTGGCCCGGCATGGCAATCTGGCGGCAGCTGCGCGAGCGCTGAATGTGACGCCACCGGCGGCGACCAAGCGCCTGGCCTTGCTTGAAAAGCGGCTGGGTGTTCGGCTGGTCAACCGGACCACGCGAAGTTTCAGCCTGACCAGTGAAGGCGAAACCTATTGCCAGCACGCGGCCCGGATACTGGGCGATATTCTGGACATGGAAGACATTATTTCTTCAAGCCGCAAGCCGCGCGGGCTACTGCGGGTCAATGCCACGCTGGGGTTCGGCCGGACCACCATCGCTCCGTTGGTGTCGGCGTTTGCCAAACGTCATCCGCAGGTTGAGGTGCAAATGGAAGTGACTGACAGGCCCGTGGACCTGGTCGAAAACGGTTTTGATCTGGCCATTCGTTTCGGTGCCTTGCCAGATAAGCGGCTCAATGCCAGGCGGATTCTTTCCAATCAACGGTTTCTTTGCGCTTCGCCGCTGTACCTGGAACGTCACGGTACACCGTCCAGCCTGGCCGATCTGGCTCATCACCGTTGCATTATTCACCGCCAGAATGACGATGCCTACGGTATTTGGCGGTTTACCCATCACGAACATAGCGAAGTGGTGAAGGTCCATGGGATGCTCTCGAGCAATGACGGCGATATTGTGCTCGGCTGGGCGTTGGATGGACACGGTATTTTGATCCGCTCCGAATGGGATCTTGCGAAATATCTGCAAAGTGGTCGGCTCAGAATCGTGTTGCCTGACTTTACGCTGCCGGCTGCAGATTTATATGTTTACTATCCGAGCCAGCGCAATTTGCCCGCGCGTACCCGGGCATTCATCGATTTTCTGGTGGCGCATTTTGACCAGCCTGTTCAGAGTGACGGGTTGACAGAAAAATCTGCGCCGGCAGGGTGATGGTTGGTTTTGGCCATCACATATGCTGCCAGAGACGGGTGCTTCAGTGAGGTAGGGTTTTCATTATTGGGTTTGTCTATTATTGTATTCCTATGTATTCAATAGTATATTGATATCCGAATTCTAATTCCGGAGACTAACCAATGACCTCGTTCAAACCCTGTATGCTTGCGGCCCTGCTGGCCACCAGTCCGCTTGCCGCACTTGCCGCTTATCCTGAGCAGCCCATCCGTCTTGTCGTGCCGCATCCCGCCGGAGGCTCTTCGGATATTCTGGCCCGGACAATGGCGGTTGCCATGTCAAAAGACCTGGGGCAGTCCATTGTTGTGGAAAACAAAGGCGGTGGGAACGGCGCGATTGCCGCTCAGTCGGTGGCGAGCGCCAAGCCTGACGGCTATACGCTGCTGCTAGCGACAGCCAGCACCCACGGCATCAATCCGACGCTGTACAAGAAGCTGAGCTATGATGCGGTCAAGGATTTTTCGCCAGTCACGCTGTTTGCGACAGTGCCTAATGTGTTGGTCGTGGGTAATAACCACAAGAATATGAAGGGGCTCGAAGACCTGATTCAGTATATGAAGGACAATCCGGGCAAGACCAATATGGGATCGGCCGGTAGCGGGACACCGGGTCATCTGGCCGGGGTGATGCTCAAGGATGCCGGGCATCTGGACCTGGTGCATGTGCCGTTCAAGGGAGGCGCGCGTGCCATCAGCGCCCTGATCGGCGGGCAGATTGACTTTCTGTTTACCACCATTCCCGGCGCCATCAGCCATATCAAGGCCGGCTCCATCAAAGGGCTGGCTGTGTCTTCTGCCGCGCGCTCCGATGCGCTGCCGGATCTGCCTACCGTGGCCGAATCGGGCGTGCCGGGATTTGAAGCGGTTTCCTGGCATGGTCTGGTTGCACCGGCAAACACCCCGAAAGATGTGATTGATACCTTGTATCAATCGGCCAGCAAGGCACTCAATAGTGAAGCGGTCAAAAGTAAGCTGGCGCAAGAAGGCGCGCGTCCGGCCAAGATGAATCCGACAGAATTCGGGGCATTTATTCAGGCGCAGATTGCAACCTGGGGCAAGGCGGTGGAATCGTCCGGCGCGCGTGCAGACTGATCAGTTGCGATCCAGCAGGAATCGGCTGAGCCTGACTTTATACGCTTCACTGATATGCCGGCTTGACACTTCCTGTGCCTTGTCCGGGTCGCGTTGTTCCAGGGCATTGATAATCTGCGCATGTTCTTCGCGTGCGGTCGATGGGCGCCCGCTTTCGGCCAGGGTGCTTTTGCCCAGCAACAGCATGGCGTTTTGCAGCACCTGCAATGTTTTGAGCAGATAGCGGTTGTGCGCGCACTGATACAGCGTCTGATGAAACAGCCGGTTGTTATAGGACAGGGCGGCAGGATCGTCCAGTGTCTCGTCCCGATCTATGATCTGCCGCAGGACCGCGATTTCAACGTCCGTGGCGTGGCGTGCCGCCAGTGCGGCCGCGGTGCTTTCCAGGACCCGGCGCATTTCATACAGTTCGCCAACCATATTCTGGTCCAGCTCGGTAATGATCAGGCCCCGCTTCGGATCGTTGGTGACCAGTCCTTCGGACATCAGCCGGTTCAGGGCTTCCCGGATGGGGGTGCGGCTCAAGCCGATATCAGCGGCCAGTTCTGTCTCGCGCAAACGGGTGCCGGGCGGCAGACTACCGTTTTCCAGGGACTGGACAATATAGTTGTATGCCTGATCGCTCAATGTGACGCCGCGATCGTTGGCTTGCTCCGAGTCGGCCTCGGAACGGTTGGGGGATGGGGCGGGTTTGGATTTTGCCATGATGCGATTCCTTGCTGCTATTGCTTGTTTTTGGCACAGCATAACGCAATTGAGACGGTTTGCGGCGGTTTTTGCTTTTTGAGGCACAGTCATAAATATTTGTGTACAATAGAATACAACAGTATATTAGCAAGGAAGCACGGCATGAATGACACGTTAGCGTGTGATGTTCTTGTTATCGGAGGCGGCAATGCGGCACTATGCGCTGCGTTGTCAGCCGCAGAACAAAAGGCATCGGTAATTTTGGTCGAGAGCGCGCCGCGTGTCTGGCGCGGAGGCAACAGCAGTCATACCCGCAATTTTCGCTGTATGCACAACGAGCCCACCGATGTGCTGACAGACCGTTATCAGGAAGACGAGTATTTCCAGGATGTATTTCGGGTCACAGGGGGAGAAACCAATGAGGAAATGGCGCGTTATGTTATTCGTGAGACCGAGGGTTGTACGCCGTGGATGAAAGCCAATGGCGTGCGGTTTCAGCCATCGCTGGGCGGCACGCTCCACCTGGGGCGCACCAATGCGTTTTTCCTGGGCGGCGGCAAGGCGCTGGTCAATGCCTATTACAAGGCGGCCGAAAAGGCCGGCGTGCAGATTCTGTACGACACGCAAGCCCAAAAACTGAATTTTTCCGATGGTAAATGTGACAGTGTAGAGCTGGTCAGAAACGGTCAGGCACTGACCATTGCGGGTAAATCCGTGGTCATTGCATCGGGCGGTTTTGAGTCCAATCTCGAATGGCTGGAAGAGGCCTGGGGGCCGGCGGCACGCAATTTCCTGATCCGCGGCACCCGGTTCAATCAGGGCGTCATGCTGCGCGAGCTGATGCGCAACAAGGCCTGTATTATTGGCGACCCGACCCAGGGCCATGCCGTGGCTATTGATGCGCGGGCGCCCAAGTATGACGGGGGTATTGTCACCCGTGTAGACTGCGTCTCGCTGGGTATCGTGCTTAACAAGGAAGGGCGGCGCTTTTATGACGAAGGCGAAGATTTCTGGCCTAAACGCTATGCCATCTGGGGGCGTCTGGTTGCTCAGCAACCCGATCAGATTGCCTATTGCATCATTGATTCGAAGGCCATTGGCCGGTTCATGCCGTCCGTATTCAAATCCATTTGTGCCGATTCCATTGAAGCGCTCGCACAACGCCTGGGACTGCCGGTAAAAACGGCCGTAGAAACGGTGGCCGCTTTTAATGCCGCCGTTGAGCCTGGTCAATTCGATCATAGTGTGCTGGACGGTTGTCGCACGCATGGTCTGCAACCGGATAAAACCAACTGGGCGCAAAAAATCGATACAGGGCCGTTTTATGCGTACCCGCTGGCTACCGGCATCACCTTCACCTATATGGGGGTGAAGGTAACGAAAAAGGCGCAGGTCATCATGGACGATGAAACGCTGGCGGACAACGTTTTCGCCGCCGGTGAAATCATGGCGGGAAATATTCTGAGCAAGGGTTACGTGGCTGGTTTTGGGATGGCTATCGGAACCGTATTTGGTCGTATTGCAGGCACGGAGGCAGCAAAGCATGCAGCAGCTTGAACAACTTATCGAAGACGCCCGCAACGCGGTGGGAATCTGTAACTCCTGTCGTTATTGCGAGGGCTTCTGTGCGGTCTTTCCTGCGCTTGAGCAGAGGCTGGATTTTACCCGCGGCGATCTGCATTATCTGGCCAATCTGTGTCACAACTGCAGCGAATGTTATTACTCCTGCCAGTACGCGCCGCCACATGAGTTCAATGTGAATTTGCCGGTGCAACTGGCTGCGGTACGTCAGACAACCTATCAGACGTATGCGTGGCCCGCCGCCATCGCCCGCGGTTTTGACAAAAGCGGCCTGCTGGCCAGTCTGGGGTTCCTGCTTGCGCTTGTCGTGCTGCTGGGGTTGGCGGCGCTTATCGGCGGACCACCAATGAATGATTTGAATGGGCAGTTCTATGCCATTTTCCCGCATGGTGTGCTGGCTAGCGTTTTCGGGTTGGCGGCGTTGTGGGTCGTTCTCGCCATGGGCATGGGGTTTCGCAATTTTCTGCAGGATGTGGGCGAGAAGCCCTCGTTGCTGCTGACCTGGGCGCATGTCCGCCAGGGGCTGTCGGATGCGTTAAGTCTGAAGTACCTGCATGGCAATGTGAAGACCGGCTGCACTTATCCGGATGATAATATTTCGCCCTGGCGCCGTCGCTTTCATCACCTTACCTTTTATGGATTCATGTTGTGCTTTGCCGCGACGGTGTCTGGCACTATTTTCCATTATGTGCTGGGCTGGCAGGCGCCCTATGCGTTTTTTAGTCTACCCAAGCTGACCGGTACCATCGGCGGGATTTCGCTGGCCATGGGTACGGCGGGGCAGTTCTGGCTCAAGCAAAAAGCCGATCCGGATATCCGCAATATCAGGCAAATGGGAATGGACTACGCTTTTATTGCCCAGCTGTTTCTGGCCGCGGTTACCGGTCTGGCCTTGATGGCCTTTCGGGAAACCGCCGCGCTGGCGCCGTTGCTGGTTATTCATCTGGCCGTTATCCTGTCGCTGTTCATTACTATGCCGTTTGGCAAGTTTGTCCATGGCTTGTACCGCACCGGCGCGCTCATCAAATATGCTAAGGAACAGCCGGCTTCCCACTGAAGTTGCCGGGGTTTGATTTACAATTAATGGTTAATTTTCAGGCAAGTTGAGAATAATCAAACAGAAGGCTGTTCTGCCATCGGCAGGACAGCTAAAATGAAAGGCTTGCCGTTCAAACCCCCAAATTCAGTTCTATGTCTCATACCATTGCCGCCCTATACAAGTTTGTCGATCTTCCCGACTTCGAATCGCTCAAGGAGCCGTTGCAGGCGTTTTGCGAGCGCAATCACGTCAAGGGTACGCTGTTGCTTGCCCGCGAGGGAATTAACGGTACGATTGCCGGTCCCAAGGAAGGAATTGATGCTGTTCTGGCCTACCTTCGCAACGATCCGCGAATGGCGGACCTGGAGCACAAGGAATCCTGGTCCGATGAGCGTGATCCATTTCACCGGATGCGTGTGCGGCTGAAAAAGGAAATCGTGACCATGGGGCAACCCAATGTCAACGCCACCAACGCGGGTACCTATGTCCCGCCGGAAAACTGGAATGACCTCATTTCCGATCCCGAAGTGGTGCTGGTGGATACGCGCAACGATTACGAGGTTGATATTGGCACGTTCAAGGGGGCGGTCAATCCCAATACCGTAACGTTCCGCGAGTTTCCAAACTGGGTGCAAAGTCAGACAACCGAGGGCGGGTTGCTGGACAAAACCAAAGCACGCAAGGTGGCGATGTTCTGCACCGGCGGTATCCGCTGCGAAAAATCCACGGCCTATATGAAATCGTTGGGGTTTGATGAGGTATATCATTTGCAGGGCGGGATTCTGAAATATCTTGAAACCGTTCCGCCCGAAAAAAGCCTGTGGGAAGGCGAGTGCTTTGTCTTTGACGAACGCGTCTCGGTCGGGCACGGGCTCAAGCCGGGTCCGTACATTCAGTGTCGTGCCTGCCGCCATCCCCTGAGTGAAGAAGAGCGCGCTTCACCCAAGTACATTCGGGGCGAGAGCTGCCCGCATTGCTGGGATGATAAAACCGAAGAGCAACGCGAACGCTTCCGCGAACGGCAGCGCCAGGTTGATCTGGCAGCAGCGCGCAAAGAGGAACATATTGGTGCAGATATGCAGGAGCAGATCCGCCGGCGGCGTGCCCTGAAAGCGGCCCGTAAAGAGCAGGCGCGCCAGCGGGCCATGCAAAAACAGCTGCAAAAAGGTGCAGAAAACTAGGCGATTATGCTAAAAACTAGTGCATTCCCTAAGTGTCATATATACGAATCAGGTGCATAATTTGTTTCATGCAGGTGAGGAGACAAACGCTCTGCATGAGCAGGCTTTACCACTTAATTGGAATATTCGTTTAAGTGCGTGCACGGTAGCTGTACCCATAAAAAAAATAAACGAAAGGCGGAAAATCAATATAAATTGATTCCGCCTTTCTTTTTTTCGGGCCGCGCTGTAAAAATTGTCAGTTGGGCTCTGAATTATCAGGCTGGGCTATGAATTCATGCGCAGCACTGCGCGTCAGTCGGTTGCCGGCCTATTATCTGTTTCTCGGTCTATCGCACTTATCATATTAGTTGCTTTCGGGCGTCTTTAACAAAACAATCTGGGCTCCCGCGCCACCCATATTGTCGGGCGCAGGCGCAAATGCCAGTACGGCATCCATATTTTTCAGCCAGGCCAGCACCTGCTCCTTCAATACCGCGGTGCCTTGGGCAGAGCCATAGCCTTTGCCATGCACAATACAAATACAGCGGACCCGATGCTCCAGACAGGAGTGAATGAACCGATCAAAGCGTTCAGCTGCCTGGGCCGAATTGGCGCCATGCAGATCCAGTGTGGCGGCAACCGGCCACTGCCCGGATAACAGTTTCTTGATCAAATCGATACTATCGGCCCGCTGCACATAGGCGCCTTCGGGCAGATCCGCGCGACGCCGGCCTTTTTCTGCCGGCGCTGTGCGTTTTTGCTCACGTGTGCGAACAGGGGAGGCTGGCTTATGCGGCTCAACCGAAGCTGCGCCTTCGGCTTGACGCCGTTTGGCACGAAAATACTCGTTATTGCTGTAGTCCAGCGCCTGCCGTGCATAGCGGTTGGCTTCAGGCAGTGGTGTGACGGATTTGACCGTTTGACGAAACAGTGCGATATCTTCCGGCGTAAAAACGGCAGATGCGGCGGGAGCTGTTGTTGTCTTATTATGCCTGGGCTCAGCCTGCTGTGCCTTGGCGCGACGCGTTTGTTCACGCACCTTGGCTTTCTGCAGCTGACGCAGGTCTTCGAGCTTGCCTTTGATGGGGGTAACCATAACAATTGCGGCCCGCGCCACTGGTTGGGCGGGCCTGTCCTGTTTTACTCAGGCTGGCTTTCGAGCCAGCGCTGTACATCCAGTGCCGCCATGCAACCGGTGCCGGCGCTGGTAATGGCCTGGCGGTAAACATGATCCTGCACATCACCCGCAGCAAATACGCCGGGGACCGAAGTCATCGTGGCCAGGCCGCCGTGGCCGCTTTTGGTCACGATATAGCCATTTTCCAGTTCCAACTGGCCCTCGAACAGGGTGGTGTTGGGGTGATGGCCAATGGCAATGAACACGCCGGTTACGGCGAGGTCTTCCAGGTGTCCGTCCACATGACGCAGCCTTGCGCCGGTCACACCGCTCTGGTCACCCAGTACTTCGTCCAGCGTGTTGAACAATTTCAGCGACATGGTGCCGCCGTTTACCTTGTCCATCAGCTTGTCCACCAGGATAGGCTCGGCACGGAATGTGTCGCGGCGATGCACCAGCGTCACGTGGCGGCAGATGTTGGACAGATACAGTGCTTCTTCGACGGCGGTATTGCCGCCGCCCACGACAACGACATCCTGGTTGCGATAAAAGAAACCATCGCAGGTGGCGCAGGCTGATACCCCTTTGCCCATGAAAGCAGTTTCAGACGGCAGGCCCAGATATTTGGCTGAAGAGCCGGTGGCAATAATCAGGGCGTCGCAGGTAAATGTGGTGCCGGACTCCGAGACCAGCCGGAACGGACGCACCGACAGATCGGCTTCTTTAATGTGTTCCTGAACAATGTCGGTGTTAAAGCGCGTTGCGTGTTCCAGAAAGCGCTGCATCAGGTCGGGGCCCTGCACGCCCTGGGCGTCTGCAGGCCAGTTGTCCACGTCGGTCGTGGTCATGAGCTGTCCGCCCTGTTCCATACCGGTAACCAGTACCGGATTCAGGTTGGCGCGGGCTGCGTAAACCGCGGCGGTATAGCCAGCCGGCCCGGCGCCCAGAATCAGCACTTTTGCATGTTTGGTTTTGTCAGCCATTGTGTCTTATCCTAAAAATCCAATGGGCAATTATAATGGATCGCTACGCGGCGCCGTTCAAAACCCCGAAACTGCCACGGTTTTGCCGCAGGCCTGAAAATGCCGCCTGATGGCGAGCTCATCAGCGAGAAATATGGATGCTGTCCGACGAGATGTTGCCTCATTGTCATTAATTAAATGGGGACGATGCCTGTTAAAACAACAGCTTACGAAGAATTCACAATCAATGAGTATTCCGCAGCTAGAATATAAATAACATTTAATATCAATAAGCTATAATGTTTTATTGACCGAATTTATAGTTATGGCACGCACTTCAAATACCGCTCCCACTCGTTCCGCCCGCAATACACGCAATACCGGGTCACGATCGTCCGCCAGAAATGCGCGCAACGTACAGAATGCCGAACCCAGTCGGCTGGCTGCCATGTTTACGGAAGCCAAATGGGTTCTGTATGCTGCGTTGGCCGCTGCCCTGTCGGTCATGCTGTTTACCTGGCATCCGAATGACCCTGGTTGGGTCAGCACCTCGTCTTCCACCCTGGTTCATAACCGACTGGGTGCGGTGGGTGCGTATGTATCCGATATCCTGCTGTATCTTTTCGGCTTGTCGGCCTGGTGGTTTGTGGCCTTGTGCCTCAAACGCATGTGGGTGGGATACAAATTGCTCATGAGTCGCATTGTGGCCAATCCCGATGTGGCGCTGCCGCGCGTGCACTGGGAGCAGGGCGTCGGTTTCGCCTTGCTTTTTATCGGATCCATGGGCTTTGAAGCCAGTCAGCTGGCGCACATTGGTGCGCAATTGCCGGGCGGCGCCGGCGGCGTGCTGGGCCAGTATATTAGCAGTCTGTTTGCCACGGCCGTAGGGGTGCCGGGCGCGGTGCTTATTCTGTTTTTCATGGTTGTGCTGGGTCTGGGTCTGTTTCTGGATTTTTCCTGGTTGTCGCTGGCTGAAAAAATCGGCTCGGCCATCCAGCGTATGCTCAATGCACTGATCAATCTGAAGACTGCCCGTCAGGATCGCAAGGCCGGCGAAATTGCCCAGGTGGCGCGTGAAGCCGAGGTGGTGACGCAAAAAGAACAACTGGTGCACGAGACGTCAGTACGCATTGAGCCGCAGATTACCGTGTTTCCCACCTCCGAGCGCGTCATCAAGGAAAAGCAGCGCACGCTGTTTGAGCCGCCCAAAAATGCCAGCGGAGAGCTGCCGGCACTGGAGTTGCTTGACCCTCCTGGCGAAAATATCGAATCGGTCTCGCCTGAGACCATCGAATATACGTCGCGCCTGATCGAGAAAAAACTGCGTGACTTCGGCGTGCAGGTGACCGTGGTTGCCGCGCAGGCCGGACCGGTTATTACCCGTTATGAAATTGAGCCGGCCACCGGCGTCAAGGGAAGCCAGATCGTCAACCTGTCCAAGGACCTGGCGCGTGCGCTCAGCCTGGTCAGCATTCGCGTGGTTGAAACCATTGTCGGCAAAAACCTGATGGGTCTGGAACTGCCCAACCCACGGCGGCAAATGGTCCGGCTATCGGAAATCATCGGCTCCAAGACTTATCATGACAACGCCTCTTCGCTGACAATGGCGCTGGGCAAGGACATCGCCGGCAATCCGGTGGTTGCTGACCTGGCCAAAATGCCTCACTTGCTGGTGGCAGGTACGACCGGGTCGGGCAAGTCGGTCGGTATCAATGCCATGATTATCTCACTGCTATATAAGGCCGACGCTTCCCAGGTCCGTCTTATTCTTATTGATCCGAAAATGCTGGAAATGAGCATTTATGAGGGCATCCCGCATCTGCTGGCGCCGGTGGTCACCGACATGCGCCAGGCGGCCAATGCGCTGAACTGGTGTGTGGGAGAGATGGAAAAGCGCTACAAGCTCATGAGTAAAATGGGCGTGCGCAATATCAGCGGCTTCAACAGCAAAATCCGCGACGCCGCCAAAAAAGGCGAATCCATCCCCAATCCTTTTTCACTGACACCGGAAGAACCGGAGCCGTTGAAAACCCTGCCCATGATCGTGGTGGTGATTGACGAACTGGCCGACCTGATGATGGTGGTGGGCAAGAAAATTGAAGAGCTTATCGCCCGTCTGGCACAAAAGGCGCGGGCTGCCGGTATCCACCTGATTCTGGCGACACAGCGTCCCAGCGTGGATGTGATTACCGGTCTGATCAAGGCCAATATTCCCACGCGTATCGCGTTTCAGGTTTCTTCCAAAATTGACTCGCGCACCATTCTTGATCAGATGGGTGCCGAGGCGTTGCTGGGCCAGGGTGATATGCTGTATCAGCCGCCCGGCACCGGTTTGCCCAATCGGGTGCACGGGGCGTTCGTCGACGACGACGAAGTGCATCGTGTGGTCGATTATCTCAAAGAGCAGGGCGAGCCCGATTATATTGATGGCCTGCTTGAAGGTGGTGTCGGCGGCGAAACCGGTGACGGCGTGGGCAGTGTGACCGGCTTTACCGATAACGAGTCCGACCCCCTGTACGATCAGGCGGTGGCCGTGGTGTTGAAAAATCGCCGCGCGTCCATCTCGTCGGTTCAACGGCATCTTCGTATCGGCTATAACCGCGCCGCGCGGTTGCTGGAACAGATGGAGCAGTCTGGCATTGTCTCTACCATGCAGTCCAATGGCAACCGGGAAATTCTGGTTCCCGCCGGGCAGGAAGAGCCCGACGCCTAAAGCTGGCGGGCAAGGCGTGACACCAGCCTGTAATACGCAGTAACCGCGAGTTCCTGCTTACGGCATCCTTAGGGATGCCGTAAGTATTTGCAGCTACCGCCAAATTACAGCCGTGCAATTGTATTTACGATTTGGTTACATCCTTTCTTGCCCTGTTAATGGTAAAACAGGTCATGTTTCCGGCGGTATTCACAGGGCATTGCCCGACTGTCGGGCCGAACAACAACAGGAGTTCATTCATGAAAAAAACATTACTTGCGGTCTGCCTGGCGATGGTTGCGACGATCCCTGTCTCGACACTGGCACAGGACATCAAGGTGAACCCCGATATGATGAATCCGGACGCCGGCCTGTCAACGACGCTTGAGGGCGTGACATTCGAGAAGATTCCCGAGGTCAAGAACACACAGCAGACGGATGCCCGGCAACAATTGAAGGATTTTGTGGCGCAGGTCAAATCGGCCAGCGGCGAGTTTGCCCAGAAAACATCTGGCGGCAAGGGCAAGAACAGGGCCGCCCAGACCGGAACCTTCTCTTTTGAGCGTCCGGGAAAATTCAACTGGAGCGTGGTCAAGCCCTATGCGCAGAGCGTGATCTCCGACGGCAAAACTGTGTATCAATATGACCCCGACCTGCGACAGGTTACGGAACGTCCGGTGAGCAAAGCAGTCGGCGCTTCGCCTGCAGCCATTCTGTTCGGTTCCGGTACGCTGGACGACTCATTCAAGCTGTCTGCGCTGCCTGATAACCAGGGAATGGTGTGGATGCGCGCAACCCCCAAAGTGTCTGATGCCGGGTTGACCCATGTGGATATCGGCTTTGCCAATAACCTGCCGGCCGAACTGATCATCCTGGATTCTTTCGGACAGACTACCTCGATCAAATTGCGCAATTTCAAAAGCAACGCGAAAATTCCAGCCAGTGCCTACCAGTTCAAGGCCCCCGCTGGCGTAGATACCGTTAAAATGTAGACTGTCAAAGGGCCTGTGCCCTTACCGCAGTCCAGTTCAAGGGGCCGTTGCGACGGCTCTTTTTGTACATACTGTGGTTCCCGACGTGCGCAGTGGTTCTGGAAACCCAATATATCTATGAGTGATTTTTCCGATAGCGATCTGTTCAATGGCGCTGGCGCGGGCACGAATGCCCCGCTGGCTGAAAGACTGCGTCCGCGCAATATCGACGAGGTCATCGGGCAGTCGCATTTGCTGGGACCCGATAAGCCGTTGCGTGTGGCGTTCGAGGCGCGTCGCCCGCACTCCATGATTTTCTGGGGGCCGCCGGGTGTGGGGAAAACCACGCTGGCGCGGCTGATGGCTGATGGTTTTGATGCGCATTTCATCGCCATTTCTGCGGTGCTCGGCGGCGTCAAGGACATTCGCGATGCAGTCGTCAAAGCGCAGGTCGCGCAGGCGCAGGGACGCAAAACCATTCTTTTTGTGGACGAGGTGCATCGCTTTAACAAGGCGCAGCAGGATGCATTCCTGCCCTATGTGGAAAGCGGGCTCTTCACCTTCATTGGCGCTACCACTGAAAACCCGTCATTCGAAGTCAATTCGGCGCTGTTATCCCGTGCCCAGGTCTATGTGCTCACCTCGCTGTCGGACGAGGAACTGGGCCAGCTGCTGGTGCGCGCCAAAGAAAGTGGCGCGATTGACCTGGACTTTGACGAGCAGGCCGTTGCGGTGCTTACCGGCTACGCCGATGGCGATGCCAGACGGTTTTTGAATTTGCTGGAGCAGACCAGTACGGCGGCTACTGCGGCAAACGTAAAGCAGATCACCCCCGAGTTCATGCAAAATGCGCTCACGCTGAATCTGCGTCGTTTTGACAAGGGCGGCGATAGCTTCTATGACCAGATCTCCGCGCTGCACAAGTCGGTACGGGGCTCTCATCCGGACGCCGCGTTGTACTGGTTCACCCGGATGCTCGATGGCGGCGCCGACCCCAAGTATCTGTCGCGCCGCATTGTGCGTATGGCCTGGGAAGATATCGGCCTGGCCGATCCGCGGGCCATGCAAATGGCCAACGAAGCGGCCGCTACTTATGAACGCCTGGGGTCTCCGGAAGGCGAACTGGCGCTGGCGCAGGCGGTTATCTATTTGTCCGTTGCGGCCAAGAGCAACGCGGGGTACAACGCCTACAACCAGGCGCGTGCGTTCGTGAAGCAGGATAAATCGCGCGAGGTGCCGGTACATCTGCGCAATGCGCCCACCAAGCTGATGAAAGAACTGGGCTACGGACATGAGTATCGCTATGCGCATGATGAGCCCGATGCCTATGCTGCCGGTGAGACCTATCTGCCCGACGGCATGCGCGAACCAGGCTGGTATCGTCCGGTGCAACAGGGGCTGGAAACGAAAATCACGGAAAAACTCAATTACCTGCGCTCGCTTGATCGTGAGGCTCGCCAGAATAAAAAGCGCTAGCCTGATTCAATGGGCGCCAGTGCTTCGCACGGATGCTTCCATTGAACACTTTACCCGGTACTGGATGGCGCAAGCCCCCACTGCGATCTGCGTGTTTGTGCTTAGTGCCGCAGCAGCGTACCGGTTCATCCTGACTGCATACTTCTTTTGAATTTAAGCTGAAATACAGTTACATAATATCTCGCAAGAAGATGTAATAAACAGCCCCACCATGCTGTCTAAGGAGTAAGTTAGGTACGACCGGTAACGATTTTCGGTCAGGCCCTGACTACCGCGCATTGGCTGGCATTCTGATATCGGAAGCTGGATTTGATACGCGGCAGCTTACGTCATCAATCACAGGAGCAACAGAATGAAAAATACCACGATAGCAGCGCTGGCGGGCGCAATCACATTGGCGTTGGGTATGCATTCAGGCATGGCAGCAGACATGAACGTGAATGCCGACAGTAAAATTGATCAGAAACCTGCGCAACATACCGGGGCAACAACTGCGCAGACGCCGGGCTGGGAAAAACTGAGCAAAAGTAAAAAATGGAAGTCTACTGAGTCTGGTACGAACCAGCACCACGCCAACAATATGGAAGCGGACAGCAAGGTTATCCCCGAACACCAGGGCAAGAGCGGGATGACCACGTCGCAGGGCAGCAAAGGCATGTCAGGATCCCGATCCGACATGCATAAATCAGGCATGTCGGACAAAGGGCACGGTGGCCACCTGAAGTCTGGTGCGGCTAAACCCGCCGGGCAGGGGGGCGCCATGCCCATGCAACATGGTTCGTCAGGTATGCAAACCGATAGCAATGTGGTTCCGGTCACCAAGGGTGAGATGTCCAAACCGGGAATGTAGACAAAGAAAACGCCCGCGAGCATGAATGGTTTTCGGGCAGACTACCTGATGTTTTTCTGGCAAAACCGATTGCGGGCACGCGTTGTTCGGTCTGTGGCCCCACCGGGTGCGTATAGCTGTATATAATGATTACCCTATACTTCTCCCACACGACACCAGAAAAAAATCATGTTAGATCCTGTTTTACTGCGAAAAGAGCTTCCCCTTGTCATCGCCGCGCTCAAGCGCCGCAACGTCGATTTTGATGAGGCCCGCTTCAATCAGCTTGAAGCCCGGCGCAAAGACGTGCAAATCCAGACCGAGACCCTGCAGGCGCAGCGCAATGCGCTGGCCAAGCAAATTGGTCAGCTCAAGTCGCGGAAAGAAGATGCCAGCGCCGTAATGGCCGAATCACAGGCACTGCCTGGCAAACTCAAGGCGTTGGAAGAAGAGCTTGCTGGTATTCGCAGTGAACTGGACGGCTGGCTCATGACGATTCCCAACCTGCCGCACAGCTCTGTGCCACAGGGCAAGGACAGTGACGACAATGTCGAAGTCCGGCGCTGGCTGGGTACCCAGGCCGGTTACGTGACCGATAACAGTGAGCCGCCAGCCAAAGGTTTTGAAACTCAGGATCATGTAACGGTGGGCGAACGCCTTGGGCTGGAATTTGATACGGCAGTCAAGCTCACCGGCGCGCGGTTTTCTTTCATGCGCGGCGGCATGGCACGACTGCATCGCGCGCTGGCCCAGTTCATGCTGGATCTGCACACGAACGAGCATGGCTATACCGAATGCTACACGCCGTACATCGTCAACAGCTCAACCCTGCTGGGCACCGGCCAGTTGCCCAAGTTCAAGGATGATATGTTCTGGGTGACCAAGGGCGGGGAAGACGAACCGCAGACCGACCAGCAAGGCAAGCCGATCGAAAAGGAAGATCTTTATTTGATCTCCACATCGGAAATTACACTAACCGCCACCGTCAAGAACGAAATTGTGCCCGGCGCCAGCCTGCCGTTGCGCCTGACGGCGCATACACCGTGTTTTCGCTCTGAAGCGGGCAGTGGCGGTCGCGATACCCGGGGTATGATTCGTCAGCATCAATTCGACAAAGTGGAAATGGTGCAGATTGTCCATCCGGAAACCTCCTATGATGCCTTAGAGCAAATGGTCGGGCATGCCGAAAAAGTGCTGCAGTTGCTGCAGTTGCCTTACCGTGTCATGCAGTTGTGCACAGGCGACATGGGTTTTGGCGCCGCCAAGACGTACGACCTGGAGGTCTGGATTCCGGCGCAGAACACCTGGCGCGAGATTTCCTCTGTCTCCAATTGTGAAGCGTTCCAGGCCCGACGCCTGCAGGCGCGCTTCCGTAACGAACAGGGCAAAACAGAATATCTGCATACGCTCAATGGTTCCGGCCTGGCAGTGGGACGCACGCTGGTGGCACTCATTGAAAACTATCAGCAGGCCGATGGCAGCATCGACATTCCTGAGGTATTGCGTCCGTATATGGGTGGTCTTGCGCGCCTGGCCCCTGCAGTTTAAGTGATCATGGCCAAGTCCTGCCGGGCGGCTGTATCCGGCAGGCAGACCCGATCTGCCATGATGTATTGACGACGTTCCAGGCACCTGACGGGAGCGGCGTTCTTTCCAGATTCCTCAAACATTCCATTCAAGGTTGTCCGTCATGCTTTTCCTGCTTTCTCCCGCAAAAAAACTCGATTACGACTCACCTGTTTCTACCAACACCCATACCCAGCCCCTTTTTATCAAACGCTCCGCAGAGCTGATCAAAGTGCTCAAAACCAAGCGTGCCGACGATATTGCTGCACTCATGAAGCTGAGCCCGGCGTTATCCGGACTGAATGTCCAGCGGTATTCGGAATGGAAACCCAGGTTTGACCAGAAAAATTCACGCCAGGCCGTGCTTGCATTCAACGGCGACGTGTATGAAGGTCTGGCTGCAGCGACGCTGAGCGAATCACAACTGACATGGGCCCAGGAACACGTGGCCATTCTGAGCGGCCTGTATGGCGTGCTGCGTCCGCTGGATCTGATGCAACCGTATCGGCTGGAAATGGGCACGCGCCTGCAGACAGCCCGTGGCAAGAATCTGTATGAGTTCTGGGGTTCGGAAATTGCCCAATACCTGAACGAGCGCCTGGCCGATCAGACTTCGCGCATCGTGATCAACCTGGCCTCTGAAGAATATTTCAAGGCGGTCGACCAGAAAGCGCTGGACGCGCGCGTTGTCCAGTGTGTCTTCCAGGACTATAAAAACGGTGTCTACAAAATTATCAGTTTCAACGCCAAGCGCGCGCGCGGGCTGATGGCGCGGTTTGCCATTGAGACCAAAGCGAAAACGCCGGCGGCCCTGAAAAAGTTCAATGTCGAAGGCTATGCCTTTGCCGCCGAGGAGTCCACGGAAGACAAACTGGTCTTCCGGAGAAAACAATGAGCCGGCAGGCTGCAATAAGGATTTTTGTACTTTTTGCACTGGGCTACTTCCTGTCTTATGTGTATCGCGGCCTGAATATCGGCTTTGCGCCGTTCCTCTCGCGCGAAATGAATCTGACGGCCAGCGACCTGGGGCTGTTGACCAGTTTTTACTTTATCGGTTTTGCCCTGGCCCAGCTTCCTGCCGGGCTGGCGCTGGACCGCTATGGTGCGCGTCGCACCGACGCCGTCCTGCTGCTGGTGGCTGCGGCAGGGACGGTGCTTTACGGCATGACGCACACCATGCAGGGCCTGATTATCGGCCGTATCATGATCGGCGTGGGGGTTTCTGTCTGCCTTGGCGCCGGTTTCCTGGCAATTGCTCAGAATTTTCCGTCCTCGCGCTGGCCGCTACTCAATGGCCTGATGGTGGCGCTGGGTGGCATGGGCGGGGTGGTAGTTGGCACGCCGCTGGCGGTGCTGCTGACGCAATACACCTGGCGGGAAGTCAGCATCGGCATGGCTATTTTTACCATTGCGGTGGCTGTGGTCATCTGGTTGCTGGTGCCTGAATCCAAGCAGCGGATGGCACCGCATGAGCCGGTATCCAAGCAAATCCATGGTGTTCGTATTATCCTGAAGAATACGGTGTTCTGGCGCGTGGTGCCTTTTCCCTGCGCCGTGGGCGGCGCCTTCTACGCAGCCCAATCGCTGTGGGTCAAACCGTATCTGACCGACGTCTCCGGATTGACGGCGCGCCAGGCCGACAGCCTGGTGTCCATGCTGGGGCTGACCATGGTGGCCGGCACGGTCATTACCGGTCTGGTGGCGCGTCGCATCGAACGCTACGGCCTGGGCTTACGTGCCTTTTGCGGCCTGGGAATGACGCTGTTCGTGCTGGTGCAGTTGCTGATCCTGCTCAGGGTGCCCCTCTCGCCGGCGCTGATCTGGGGTGCTTACGGGTTTCTTGCCGCCAGTTGTATTCTTGCCTATGCCTTGCTGGCCGAAGTCTTTCCACGCAAGGTTGTGGGCCGTGTGACGACCGCTTTCAACATGATTTTTTTCATCAGCATTTTTTCCATGCAGGTTGGCGTAGGCTTCGTGCTGGACTTCTGGCCCGCAACGGATGGTCATTATCCTGCTGTGGCGCACCTGACCGGCTGGGGCATCATGATTGCAATCCAGCTGGTGTCGGCGATCCTGTATTTCTGGCCCGGCGCCCTTAAAGTGGATGAGCGGCTGTTCGAATAAACGGGCATGAGGCTCGCCCACGCATGGGGCCTGGCAGCAGGCAGCCATGGCGCAGCAGCGCGGCGACATGCTGCGCAGTTAGTAACGATAAATGCCAAGCGATTAATGATTAACGATTAACGATGCGCCATATTTGAATGCGCTCATGCCGGCCTGTGGGATGGCTGCCCGATCGTGCCGACAGGGTAGGTCGCGGATTTTACATCAAACCAATATTAGTCGCCTGCTGGCGAATGCGCAGCGCGGCCTGCTGCATCTGTTTGAGCGGAAAAACCAGGCTGCCGTACTGACCCTCGGTTTCAATTTGCGCTGGCGCTTCGGTAATGGACTGCGCGTCCTTGTCCAGCAAATCAGAGACGTTGGTAAGGGTCTGCTGCATATTGGGCGGTATTTGGTCCAGGCCGGCCATGACCGGCGCAATCGCGGCGATCTGACTGGCCACGGCGTCGGTCTGCACCAGAATCGTGTTCAGTTCCTTAATGTGAATCTGCTTGGATTTGGGTTCGTTCATCATCCGGTAGAAACTGTCTGCGAACGCACCAAAGGCCGTGTGCATATTTTTGCGAGACAGCTGCGCCTGCACATAGCGTTCGTTGTCGGCCGTTGACACTTTCTGCTCCGGGTCGGCGTGAACAGAGTTGATATACGCCTGCACGGCCAGAATATAATCATGCGCTGCCGCTATGGCCTCCTGCGCCAGCGGCATGATGCGCTGCTTTTCCCACCAGGGGAGAATCGAGCCGCAGGCAAAGGCCAGCGCACAACCGGCCAGGGTGTCCAGGGCGCGTTCGCCAATGATCAACAGGTTGCCCGGGCTCAGGAAGTGAAAGGCGATCAGGATATAGATCGTCATTAACAACGAGCTCAGTGGATAGTTGGTCAATACGAAAGCATTGCCAAGCACCATCGCCGGAATCATGATTGCAATAAGGATAAACGGATTGCTGGTCAGATTAAATAGCGCAATGGTGATCAGGCAGCCGGCCAGCGTGCCGGCCAGGCGGCCGATCGTGCGCTGGCGAGTCAGCGCAAACCCCGGGCGCATGATAATGAGCACCGTCAGGATGATCCAGTAACTGTGCGAGGTAAATGTGCGCACAATCGCCGAGTGCCCATAGACCAGACTGACAACCGTGGAAATGAGCAGCACCAGGGTGACCACGAATGTGGTGCGCAAGGCGTAGCGGAATATGGATGAGTTCAGATTCAGATTGCGCTTGAAGGGCGTGAGAGTGATGGCTTGCGGCGTAATAAAACGGCGCAGCGAGTTATCGCGCTTCAGGCTATTGACGGGTTCAAGCCGCGTGCCACGCAGATTATCAGCAATGCGATCCACAAACCGGCTGGCATTACGCAGGCGCCGCACAATCTGCACCAGCAGCAGATAGGTTTCCGGCTCTGTGCGCTGGATGCCATCCTGCTTCAGTTGCAGCAGCTCGTATTCCATGGCGCGCAATTCCGCCTTGACACTGTTGCGATAATCCACCGGCTTGTTGCGCGCCAGGCTATAGGCAGTGCGGTTCAGCGTGCGACTGATTTTGAACAGGGTGTCGCGCATGAACAGCAGGATGTCGTGGTCCTGAAATCGCGCGCGCAAGGTGGCATAGTCGGTCTGCGAGGCCACCATGGTATCGAGCAGTGCAATCATGTCGATAAAGACATTCCACAGCAAAATGCGCTGCTGGTCGCTGGCGTCGTTGTCGCGAGGCAGATTGCGCAGTACGACATCGCGTGCGCTCTGGTGCTGTTCAGTCATTGCGATCATTTGCGGGATCAACCGCCGATAGCTGTCGTCCAGGTTCTTGTGGGTGTCATAAAAATCGGCGCGCGTACTCACATAAGATGCCGTGGCATACAGGGCGGCAGACAGGGTCTGCCTTTCTTCGCGCAGCCTGAACAGGTGGCTGATGGACGTGCTGTACAGTATGTAGAAAATACCGCCCATGGCCGTGTAGCTGGTATGGGTGAGCGCCTCGTCGACCGACATTGGGGTGTGCATGGACAACATCATTTGCAGCAAACACCCGAACCCGATCAGCCCCCCGCGTCGGCCATAGACCGACAGCATGGAATAGAAGAATACCTGGGCCGACACCACCAGCCAGAGCAGGGCAGGATAGGGGCTTGCTAGCCCGGTGATCAATCCCGAGATCTGTCCCAGTACGATGCCACCCAGCATTTCGTTCAGGCGCGAGCGCTTGGTGCCGCCTACCTGATCGATAATGGCCGGACACAGGGCCCCGGTGGCCAGCGCCACCCCGATCATGGGCTCGTTGAAAAACCCGGCCAGCACCAGTACCGGTAGCAGCACCCCCGTAGCCTGGCGCGTTCCATGAAAAAAATTGGAACTGTAGAAGAATTTGACGAAATTTTCCGCGCGAATATCCATACACCAAACCAGTGAAAAGACGCAGGCTCCCGAGTGCCGATCGCGGGCAGGCGACAGGCAGTGCCCAAAGAGGCGACACAGTAAAGATCCCTATTGTACCGTCGGGCGACAATAAATTTGTGCATTATGAATATTCCCGATTGCGTTTGGTGTTGCAATGCGGTACATTTGAGGACTATACCTGCGCACAATCCGTCGCCGGTATTTACGGACACCCTGTTTTAGCTATCCGCTTCAATTGCAGTGCGCCTTAATTAACGAACAATAGCGGTTATTCGTGCCAAAAGCGTGAATAAACGTCTCCATTTCGAACTCTCCCGCACCCAGTGTGCGCGCAGACCCAGATTGATGGCCAGGCTGGTACATCAATGTCTGCAGGTGGCGTTCCTCCGTGAGGAACAAAGCGCTGCAGATGTTGACGGATCCCGCCAAAGCCCAGGTTACAGAACCAATCAACGCGGGAATGCTGGTTATGAAAGGAAATAACATGGAACTCAATGGCGCCGATATCGTCGTGCGCTGCCTGGCCGAAGAGGGCGTCGAGCACGTTTTCGGTTATCCTGGTGGCGCGGTGCTCTACATTTACGACGCAATCTACAAACAGAAAGACTTCAAGCATATTCTGGTGCGACACGAGCAGGCTGCCGTGCACGCTGCCGATGCCTATTCGCGCTCTTCCAATAAGGTAGGGGTGTGTCTGGTCACCAGCGGCCCCGGCCTGACCAACGCGGTCACCGGTATTGCCACTGCCTATATGGATTCCATACCGCTGGTTATCATCAGCGGGCAGGTGCCCACCAAGGCTATTGGCGAAGACGCCTTTCAGGAATGCGATACGGTCGGTATTACCCGACCCTGTGTCAAACACAATTTCCTGGTGCGCGACGTCAAAGACCTGGCCGATACCATGCGCAAGGCATTCTTCATTGCCCGCACCGGTCGTCCCGGCCCGGTTCTGGTCGATATCCCCAAGGATATCTCCATGACCATGTGCAAATACGCGCCCCCCAAGTCTGAAATCAAGATGCGCTCCTACTCACCTGTGGTCAAGGGTCATCTGGGGCAGATCAAAAAGGCAGCCCAGCTGCTGGCCGGCGCCGAGCGTCCCATGATTTACGCGGGCGGCGGTGTCATTCTGTCTGACGCTTCCGACGAACTGCGCGAATTGGTGCGGCTTAGCGGTGCACCTGTGACCACCACTTTGATGGCGTTGGGCGCGCAGAACCCGGATTCCGATCAGTATCTGGGCATGCCGGGCATGCATGGCACGTATGAAGCCAATATGTCCATGCAGAACTGCGATGTGCTGATCGCTGTGGGTGCGCGCTTTGACGATCGTGTGATCGGCAATACCAAGCACTTTGCACAGGCTCAGCGCAAGATCGTTCATATCGATATCGACCCATCGTCCATCTCCAAGCGAGTCAAGGTTGACATCCCCATCGTGGGCAATGTCAGGGAAGTGCTGCAGGAAATGAACCCGCTGGTTGCAGACGCGCTGGCCGAGCAAAAAAGCAGCCGCGCGCTGCAGGCCTGGTGGAAGCAGATCAACGAATGGCGTGGTCGCGATTGCCTGAAATACGATCATGGCAGTGAGCTGATCAAGCCGCAATTTGTCATCGAAACCCTGTGCAAGGTGACCGAAGGCAATGCCTTTGTTACCTCGGACGTGGGCCAGCACCAGATGTGGGCGGCGCAATACTATCGATTCAACCATCCGCGGCGCTGGATCAACTCTGGCGGACTCGGCACCATGGGTGTCGGCCTGCCATATGCCATGGGTGTGCAGATGGCGCATCCCGATGCGCAAATTGCCGTCGTGACTGGAGAGGCGTCGATCCAGATGAACATCCAGGAGCTGGCTACCTGCACGCAGTACCATTTCACGCCAAAAGTGCTGTGCCTGAACAACCGTTATCTGGGCATGGTGCGGCAATGGCAGGAAATCGACTATCAGTCGCGCTACTCCGAGTCTTACATGGACTCAATCCCCGACTTCGTCAAACTGGTCGAAAGCTATGGCCACATCGGTCTTCAGATTGATAAGCCGGCAGATGTCGAGCCGGCCATCAAGGAAGCTTTCGGCAAGCACAAAGACCGTCTGGTCTTCCTGGACTTCATCACTGACCGGACTGAAAACGTCTGGCCAATGGTCAAGGCAGGCAAGGGCCTGACCGAAATGTTGCTCGGTTCAGAAGACTTGTAAGGGGAAACCATGAAACACATAATCTCCATTCTGCTGGAAAATGAACCCGGTGCGCTGTCCCGCGTGGTAGGCCTGTTTTCGGCCAGGGGCTACAACATTGAAACGCTTACTGTTGCGCCAACCGAAGACGCGACGCTATCGCGCCTGACAATCATGACTGCGGGCTCCGACGATGTCATCGAACAGATCACGAAACACTTGAACCGGCTGGTCGATGTGGTTAAAGTAGTCGATCTGACCGAAGGGGCTCACGTCGAGCGTGAACTCATGCTGGTCAAAGTGCGTGCAGTGGGCAAGGAGCGCGAAGAAATCAAGCGCCTGGCCGACATCTTCAGGGGGCATATTGTGGATGTGACCGATAAGTCCTACACAATTGAACTGACGGGTGTGCAGGAAAAGATCCAGGCGTTTCTGTCTGCGCTGGATCGCAGTGCGATCCTGGAAACGGTTCGTACAGGCGTGTCCGGTATCGGACGCGGCGAACGTATCCTGCGGGTGATGTAATCTGGTGGTAAGCGCGGTAAGCAGACATTCAAACAAATTTAACTAAATTCTTGAGGCTTTAAATGAAAGTTTTTTACGACAAAGATTGTGACCTGTCCCTGATCAAAGGGAAAAATGTTGCCATTATCGGTTACGGTTCCCAGGGCCACGCCCACGCACTGAATCTGCATGAGTCGGGCATCAACGTCACCGTTGGCCTGCGCAAAAATGGCGCATCATGGAACAAAGCCGCCAATGCCGGTTTGAAAGTGGCAGAAGTGGCCGACGCCGTCAAAACGGCCGATCTGGTCATGATCCTGTTGCCCGATGAAAACATTGCCCAGGTTTACAAAGAACACGTTCATGGCAACATCAAGGCTGGCGCAGCATTGGCTTTCGCGCATGGCTTTAACGTTCATTACGGCCAGGTTGTGCCCCGCGACGATATCGACGTCATCATGATTGCGCCCAAAGCGCCAGGTCACACCGTCCGCGGCACCTATTCACAAGGTGGTGGCGTACCTTCCCTGATCGCCGTGCACCAGGACAAATCCGGTGCTGCGCGTGATGTAGCGTTGTCCTACGCCAGCGCAATCGGCAGCGGCCGCGCCGGTATCATTGAAACCAACTTCCGTGAAGAAACCGAAACCGATCTGTTCGGCGAACAGGCCGTGCTTTGCGGCGGTGCCGTGGAATTGATCAAGGCAGGTTTCGAGACTCTGGTGGAAGCCGGTTATGCGCCTGAAATGGCCTACTTCGAATGCCTGCACGAACTCAAGCTCATTGTTGACCTGATCTACGAAGGTGGTATTGCCAACATGAACTACTCCATCTCCAATAATGCCGAATATGGTGAGTACGTCACCGGTCCGCGCATTGTGACTGACCAAACCAAACAAGTCATGCGTGATGTTCTGAAAGACATCCAGACTGGCGAATATGCAAAAAGCTTCATCATTGAAAACGCTGCCGGTGCACCGACACTGACTTCACGTCGTCGCATCAATGCTGAATCAGACATCGAAGTGGTCGGCGCAAAACTGCGTGCCATGATGCCTTGGATCGCTAAAAACAAACTGGTTGATCAAACCAAAAATTAAGAGTAGGCTTTTGCGCCAGAGGCTGGTTTTTCAGTTCTGGCGCAGGACGACTGCCAAAGGGCAGGAGCCAGGGCGTACAAAAACAGGTATGCATGCGGTTTCGCTGTCGTTGAGAGTGCGTCATATCCTGGTTCAAAACCTCTGTTTATCAGAGGTTTTCTCATTTTTAAGGTCGGCAAGCTATGAATATCAAAACCCTTATCGCGGCAGGCGTATTGGCCGCCAGCGCGTTTGGCGCACCTGCCTTGGCTCAGGAAGTGCTCAAAGTGGGCGTCGAAGCCCTGTATCCGCCATTTGAAAGCAAAACGCCCGATGGCAAGCTGGTCGGTTTTGATGTCGAGCTCAATGATGCGGTCTGTGCCAAGCTGCAGGCCAAGTGCGAATGGGTCGAGACCAGCTTTGACGGGCTGATCCCCGCATTGAATGCACGCAAATTTCATTACATCAACTCAGCAATGAATATCACCGCGCCGCGCCAGAAAGTGATCGACTTTACTGTACCCATTTATGATGTCCCAAGCCAGCTGATCGCGAAAAAGGGATCGGGTCTGCAGGCCACACCGGAAAGCCTGAAATCCACCGTTGTCGGGGTATTGCAGGGATCGGCGCAGGAAGCCTTCGTTAAGAAGCACTGGGCCCCCAAAGGTGTAAAAATTGTCTCGTACGCCTCACAGGATCAGATTTATCAGGATCTGCAAAGCAATCGCATTCAGGCGGCCGTGCAGAAAACGCCAAGTGCGGTGAGCGCATTTCTGGAAAAACCCGAAGGCAAAGACTACGAGGTTACCGGCGCACCGCTTGACGATACCTCGGTATTGGGCGTCGGTACCGGCTTCGGTATACGCAAGGGCAATGATGAACTTAAAAAGCGCCTTGACGGCGCGATTGATGCCCTTAAGAAAGATGGTACGATAAGCAAACTTACCCAAAAATATTTTAACGCCGACTGGGTCGCCAAATAGGTCAAGAGCGCAACAAGCGCAACCGGCCCGGGCGGCCGGTTTTTTTCATTTCGTTTATCAGGTAACGATCATGCAGATCCGTTCGAAGCTCCCCGCCGTAGGCACCACTGTTTTCAGCGTTATCGGAGATCTTGCCGAGCGTCATCAGGCTATTAATCTGGCGCAGGGTGCGCCCAACTTTCCATGTGCGCCGGAACTGATCGATCATGCCATCGACGCCATGTCCGAAGGGCACAATCAATATTCCCCCATGATTGGCATTGAGCCACTGCGCAACAAGATTGCTGAAAAAATCCAGCTGCTGTATGGCCACAGTTATGACGAGCTTAACGAAGTGACCGTCATGGGCAGCGCCAGCGAAGCGCTTTATTGCGCCATTGCGGCACTCATACACCCGGACGATGAGGTGATTTATTTCGAACCGTGTTTTGATAGCTACGCGCCGATCGTCAAATTGCAAGGGGCGGTGCCGGTGGGCATCAAGCTGCTGCCACCGGCCTATGGTATAGACTGGGATGCGGTGCGCGATGCCGTCAATGAACGCACACGCATGATTATCATCAATTCGCCTCATAATCCCAGCGGCGCTGTACTCTCGGACACCGATATTGCCGCGCTGCAGGATATCGTCGCAGACACTGATATCATCATTCTGTCCGACGAAGTCTACGAGCACGTGGTGTTCGATCAGGACATTCACCGCAGCATGTCCCGTTACGAGGGGCTGCGCGAGCGGGCCGTGGTGGTGACTTCCTTTGGCAAGACGTTTCATGTGACAGGGTGGCGTATCGGCTATTGCGTCGCGCCCGCGGCAATCACGGCTGAAATACGCAAGATCCATCAATTTCTCATGTATTGCGCCGATACGCCCATGCAGTATGCGCTGGCAGCCATGATGGAGACACCCAACCATTATCTGAACCTGTCTACCATCTATCAGGAAAAGCGCGATCTGCTGGCCCATGCGCTCAAAGGTTCAAAGTTCGAACTTCTGCCTAGCAAGGGCGGTTTTTTCATGCTGGCCCGCTTCCATCACTTCAGTTATTTGTCGGACGTACAACTGGTACGCAAGCTGATTGAAGAGTTCGGCGTGGCAACCATTCCCGTATCGGCGTTTTATTCTGATGGAACCGACCTGGGCGTCATCCGCCTGTCGTTTTCAAAAGATGATGCCACTCTGGAAGAGGGCGCAAGACGTCTTTGCAAATTATGATATTAATCAGTTATCTCGTTCAAGGAAAGACTATGAAAAACTTCAAGAAACTGACCATCAGTACGGTTCTGGCTGCCAGCGGCGTGCTGGGCGTATCGGCCACTGCCGCAGCCCAGGACAACTGGCCCGCCAAACCTATTACGTTTATCGTTCCCTACGCAGCAGGCGGCTTTGCCGATACCCGCATGCGCCTGTTGGCCGAAGAGCTCGGTAAAGAGCTCAAGGCCAACGTCGTAGTAGAGAACAAGGCCGGCGCTGGCGGCGTGATTGGCACAGATTATATTGCTCGGGCCAAGCCCGACGGTTACACCATCGGCAGTGGCAATCTGGCGCCGCTGTCGGTTAACCCCACGCTGATGCCCAAGAACGTGAAATATGATGTGAGCAAAGACCTGGCGCCGGTTATTCTTATTGAAGAAAGCCCGCTGATCCTGAGTGTCAACAATAAATTGGACGTCAAAAGCGTGGAAGATCTGATTGCGCTGGCAAAAAAAGAACCCGGTAAACTGACCTTCGGCTCGTCTGGAGTGGGCGGCGCCCACCACCTGTCTGGTGAACTGTTTGCCTCTGACGCACAAGTGGAGCTGACTCACGTTCCATACAAGGGTGGCGCCCCAGCCGGCAGCGACCTGATGGCGGGACACATCGATATGATGTTTGAAATGGGTTACGCAGCCATGCCGGCCATTCAGTCCAAAAAAGTGCATCCGCTGGCCGTTACCAGCGCCAAGCGCCTGCCTTTGCTGCCTGATGTGCCTACCATGCAGGAAGCCGGCCTCAAGGGTTTTGAATCCTACAACTGGCAGGGTGTGATTGCGCCTGCAGGTACCCCCGAGCCGATCATCAGCAAACTGAATACGGCGTTCAACAATATCCTGAAAAAGCCTGAGGTACAAAAAGCCTTTGAAAGCACAGGCGGTCAGTCGGCTGGCGGCTCACCTGAAGATTTTGCCAAGTTTATCCAGAGCGAAACGGCCAAATGGGCTCAGGTCATAAAAACCTCGAACGTGACGGTAAACTAAGGGGACTCATTGTTATGTGCCGGACTTGCGCCCGCCTGTCCGGCGCTGTCCGGCTTTAATGCAATAACGGGTGCGGGTCCATCAAGTACGTTGCCGACAAGGTGGTTTTCATGGACGCGGGCTCGATTGTCGAGCACTCGGACAAGGATGCGTTCTTCACTCGTGCGCGAAGCGAGCGGGCCCGCGATTTTCTGGAAAAAATACTGGTGTAAGTGCGGCGATATGCAAGTTCAGATGATCCGCATATCGCACGCTCAACTTGCGTTTCAGTACGCTGGCTGTAATGTGGGATTTTGTGTGGATGCTTCCACCAATTGGCCCAGCATTTGGGCGGTGACAGCAGACAATGTCCATCCCAGATGCCCGTGTCCGGTGTTATAGAACACGCCGGGTTTGCGTCCGCGGCAAACGCGCGGCATCATATCGGGCATCATCGGGCGCAGGCCGCACCAGGGCACCACGCGTCGGGTGGAGATCTCGGGAAACAGGCGACGTGTCCAGTCAATGAGCGGTTGTACCCGGTCTGCGCGGATGTCCTTGTTAAACCCATTGAATTCGGCCGTACCCGCCACCCGGAAGCGATCACCCAGAAAGCTGGTGACGATTTTGGCGTCTTCATCCAGCAGGCTGACCCGCGGCGTGGCGGCCAGGCTGGCCGCGTCGTCCAGATGAACGCTGATGGAATAGCCTTTTACCGGATACACATTCATGGTATCACCCAGCATGCGGGCGATGGCCCGGCTGCCCGTTCCGGCGCAGACAACAATATTTTCGGCTTCAAGATAGCCAGACTCGCCATTGTTGCAGCGCTGGTGGAAAATCTGGTGCTGTTGCCGATCGCTGGCAATGCGTGTAACTGACGTATCCATGACAAAACGCACGCCCAGCCTGCGGCAAGCTGAGGCCAGCCCGTTAGTGAACTTGTGAATGTCGCCGGTGGCGTCCGATGGGGTATACAAGCCGGCGAAAAAATCGCCGGTCAATGTTGGTTCAATTGATCTGGCTTCGTCCCGCGTGACGGCGTAGCGCTCCAGTCCGCCAGCCTGCAGCAGCGCATTGGTCTTTACGGCCTTGTCAAAGCTGTCCTTGTCATAATAAATGTGCAGTATGCCCCGGCGCTCCAGATCAAAATCGATGTTCTCCTGTTCTGCCATGGCGTACAAATGACGGCGCGCTTCAATGGCCAGCCTGGTCGTTTCGATGGTATTGGCCTTATGGTTGGGAATATTGCGAACGAATGCGGCGAGCCAGCTGTATTTATGCCAACTGAACGCCGGATTGAGCAGCAAGGGTGCGTTGCGTTTGCCGATCCATCGCAGCCCTTTCATGATGGTGGCGGTGCTGTTCCAGACTTCGGCGTTGCTTGCCGAGAGCTGGCCGCCGTTGGCAAATGAGGTTTCCATGGCGGGGTCCCGGTTTTTGTCCAGGACAGTGACCGAATAGCCGAGCTTGGCCAGAGTATAAGCGGTAGTGATGCCGGTGATGCCGGCGCCGATGATGGCGACACGTGACATGAACGTCTCCGATAGCGGTGATGCAAATCACACGATCTGCATACCCCATCTGTCACGGTACCTGAGAGTTTCACCGGCGTACATGAGGCCGGTTCCCCTTCGGTGGGCGCATGCGCCTCTCTCCAGAGTGTCGCGTTATTTACAGTCCTTTTGCCTGAGAGTTTCCGGGGTGGTTGCTCCGTCGGCGTCAGCAGAGCTGAACTCTCCTGCAAACACGTATGTCGACAACGCATATGATAGTCGCCTGTCGCAAGACAGCAAGTTGGGGTTTACCCTGATATGGCAAAAATGGAGACAAATCTGGTCAGCCGCCAACACAATGCGCCATGCTGCCCGTATATCCATGTTCTTTTAAAGCAAAAACCCGGTTATCCCACTGTGGGGCGAACCGGGTTTTTGTCGTAACGACGGCTTGATCGCGACGTTATTGCACTGTAATTTTATTTTCCTTGATAATTTTTTCGTACAAGGCTGAATCTCGTTTAATGAGTTCGCTCAGTTCTGCGGCAGAGCCGCCGACGGGCACAAAGCCGGCCGTCCTGAACTTGTTTTTCACATCCGGGTGCTTGACGATTTCGGCAAGCTCCGATGAAACGCGGTCCACGATTTCCTGCGGCGTTCCTTTAGGGGCCAGCAGCGAGGTCCATGAGTTCATCACAAAGCCCTTGAAGCCTGCTTCTTCCATGGTGGGAATGTCATCTTCACCTTCCCAGCGTTTGGCCGACGTAATTGCCAGCGCATTGAGCTTGCCTTCCTTGACGTAACCCATGGGCACCAGGATCGGATCGAAGACCATGGAAACCTGGCCACTGAGCAAATCGGCAAGAATGGGTGCGCTGCCCTTATAGGGAACGTGCGTCATTTCAAGCCCGGCTTCATCGGCAAAGTGAGCGCCGGTCAGGTGGGCGCTTGAACCTGTGCCGCTGGAGGCGTAGGTAAGATGGTTTTTCTTGCCGTATTCCACCAGTTCTTTCACGTTCTTGGCAGGCACCTGCTTGCTGACAAACAGAAACAGGGGCAGGTCGGCAATATGCGATACCGGAACAAAATCATCGTTGCTATAGTTCAGCTTGTATAAATGCGGATTGGCCGAATAAGCGGCCAGGACAGTGACAAATGTATATCCGTCCGGCTTGGAACGCGCGGCCTGGCTGGTTCCGATCGTGCTGTTCGCGCCCGGTTTGTTTTCAATAACGATCGGTTGCTTGAGTTTTTCCGACAGCTTTTGCATCACGACGCGGGTTACGGTGTCGGTGGCGCCGCCCGGTGTGTAGGGAACGATAACCTTGATGGGTTTGTCGGGCCACGCTGCATAAGCCGTCACGGGCAGAGCAAGGGCAGCAAGAGCGGTGTACGCGAGAAGAGATGTCCCTTTTATTTTCATTTGAATGAATCCTTATGAGATTTATATAACCAGTAAAGGATAACAAACATTGATCAAGAATAAGCGGTCTGTTGAAGAAATAAAAAAGGAAATCCGATCTGTTCCCGAAAAATGACAAAAGCCCGCAGAACTAGACTGGACGGGCTTTTGCACAGCGGAACTGGTTCCAGATGCAAGGGACAAACTGCCCGATTCTGGTGTTCCGCTTAATGGAATATCTGACCTCATGGAGACGGCGCTGCACTACTGGAAAACGCGGTTTAGGCAAAGACGCGGAAGCGGTCCTTGTCGTCCATATACTCTTTTTCACCGGCCGGATTCACGATACTGCCAAAAGGCATCTGGGCACGCAACTTCCAGCTGGACGGGATATTCCATTCTGCCTGAACTTTATCGTCAATAAGCGGATTGTAGTGCTGCAGCGAGGCGCCGATGCCATGTTCGGCCAGCGCAGTCCAGACTGCCAATTGCGCCATGCCGGTTGAGTGTTCAGACCAGATGGGGAAGTTCTCGGCGTAAGGTGCGAATTTTTCCTGCAAATCGGCTACGACATCCTGATCTTCGTAGAACAGCACGGTGCCGTAGGCAGCCTGAAAGCCGCTGAGTTTTGCATCGGTGGCCGGGTAAGCGTCAGCCGGCACGATCGCTTTGAGCGTTTCCTTGGCAATTTCCCAAATGCGGTCCTGGTTTTTACCCAACAGGATCACAGCACGTGAAGACTGGGAGTTGAAGGAAGAGGGCGCCTGCTTGATGGTGTTTTGAATCAGGCTGACCAGTTCGTCATTGCCGATTTTGACATCGCGATCCAGCGCATAGATGGTACGGCGGTTTTTCAGGTGCTGCAGAACATTTGCGGACATGATAGTAAAACCCTTAAAAAAATATACTCAATAATCGTTGTTTGTTTTCAGATACCGCAGTCGCTTACGGCTCTTGCATAGTTAATATTATGCTGCAATGCGGGGTGAGTTTGTTTCATCTGGTTTGTCGGTTATATTCAAAATATTTGAATGATGGAGGTAGTAAGAAATCCGTCGGACGGCCCTGTGGGCGTTTGCAAAGGATTGTAAAAGAGGGTGTGGGAAGCGGGTATTGAAAAGCGTGCTATGACAGCAGACTCGTGCCCAAATGGCAGCAACGCGACGTGAGGCGCCTGGCGCCACCCGTGCAGGCAAAGATCAGTTCAGGGTCAATCGGTCAATCGTATCGCAGTGCTGGCAAGGTGTTCTGCTTTTTGCCCGCGCCACATGCGCAGCAACGGCCGTTTTTTCCCGGTTATGAGCGCCGCAGGACGCTTAATGCACACCATCGGGCCAGGCGGCTGTCCAGTGCCTGTTCAGGCGTGGACCGGACAGCGCTCACCTCTGTCTTGATGCGTTTACTTTTTCTTGAACCCCAGGGACTCAAGCACCTTGCCTTCGTCTGCCGTGGTTTTTTTCGCAAACTCGGTGTATTGCTGAGTGCTCATATAGAGCGGTTCCATATCGTATTTTTCCAGCGCTTCGCGAAAGTTGGGTTTTTCCATGGCCAGCTTGAGCGCATCATGAAGCTTTTTCACGATGTCCGGATCGGTGTCTTTTGGGACGGCCAGTCCGAAAGGAGAAAGCTGGACACGGTTAATACCCGACTCCTTGAGGGTGGGCGCGTCAGGGAATTTTTTGCTGCGTTTTTCACCCCAGGTAGACAACAGGCGCAGCTTGCCGTTTTCTACATAAGGCGCCCATGCCGGTGTATCTGCCACCGACATGACAAACCCGCCAATAATGGCTTTGAGCGATTCCGCATTGCCTTTGTAGGGGACATGCACCAGTTTGATGTCGGCGTCCTGGGCAATGGCCTCCATGGTGATATGCAGGGTCGTCATAATGCCCGGCGAACCATAGGTGAGTTTTTCCGGATTTTTTCTGGCGTACTCGATATATTCTTTCATCGATTTGATCGGCGAGTCGGCCGGCACGACCAGTCCGAAAGAATAGCCTGCCAGACCGATGACGTAGGTCAGATCGGTGGCCGGGTTCCAGTCAATCTTGCTGATATAGGGCAGGCGGAACACCGGTGTTGGCGTTTGGGCAAGAGTGTAGCCGTCCGGCTTCTTGTTATGCAGTTGCATGGCCGGCAAGACGCCGCCGGCACCCGGTTTGTTTTCTACAATCACCGGCTGCTTGAGAATGCCTGTCAGGTTTTCTGCCAGCACTCGAAATGGAATGTCGGTTGAGCCGCCGGCCGTATAGCCAATCACGATTGTGATTGGCTTGTCGGGAAAGTTCTTGGCTGCCTCGGACATTGCCTGAGCTGACTGCATACCGCCTGCCATGAGCATGGCAATGGCGGCAGTATAGATGGACTTGCCTGGTTTTATCACACTTGTCTCCTGTTTTTTAGTTATGCGGATAATTACAGATGGCTCGTCTGGATGTCTGATCTGATTACTGCAGGATCTTACAAGTCAGATATTACCGTCTTTAATCAGATCCTTCGCGATAATGATTTGCTGAATTTGTGATGTGCCTTCGTACAGACGGAACAGGCGTACATCACGATAGAAACGTTCGATCGCATATTCGGAAATATAACCGGATCCGCCATGAATCTGTACCGCCCTGTCGGCAACGCGACAGCACATTTCGGTAGCAAAGTATTTTACGCAGGAGGCCAGCGCCGACACGCTTTCACCGCTGTCGCGCCGACGCGCTGCATCGAGCAACATGCATTCGGCTGCGTAAATATCCGTTTTGCTATCTGCAAGCATACCCTGAATCAATTGAAAATCAACTAGAGGATGCCCGAATTGCTTGCGGTCTTTGGCAAACGTCAGCGCATCGGCCAGCATGCGTTTGGCCGCACCGATAGCCACGCCGGAAATATGCAGGCGGCCTTTGTCCAGTACTTTCATGGCAGTCTTAAAGCCAACGCCCTCTTTGCCGCCGATCAACTGACTTGCCGGTATGCGGCAGTTATCAAAAATGACATCGCTTGTGTGCGCGCCTTTCTGGCCCATTTTTTTATCGCGTTTGCCCAATGTGAGCCCGGGAGTGCCGGCCTCGACGATGAACGCGGAAATTCCCGAGGCACCTTTGATGTCGGGATTGCTGCGCGCCATGACCGTAAAAATGCCGGCATGCGGCGCGTTGGTAATGAAGCGTTTGGTGCCATTGATGATGTAATGGTCGCCATCGCGTACTGCCGTTGTACGCAGGGATCCGGCATCGGACCCCGCTTCCGGTTCTGTCAGGGCAAATGAGCCGATCAGATCGCCGCTGGCCAGGCGAGGCAGATATTTTTCTTTCTGTTCCGGGGTGCCGTCGATCACGATGCCCGACGAGCCGATGCCGTTATTGGTGCCGATGTAGGAACGAAACGCAGGGGAGGTGCGACCCAGTTCCATCGCAATGCGCGCTTCCTCTTCCATGGTCAGGCCCAGGCCGCCATATTCCTCTGGCAGGGCCAGGCCAAACAGACCGAGCTCTTTCATCTGGTCCCGGATCTGCTGGGGAATTTCGTCGGTCTCGGCAACTTCGTTCTCGGCCGGGACAAGGACTTCGCTAACGAAGCGGCGAACGCCTTCTTCAAGAAGGGTCTGGGTTTCCTGATCACGTATCATGACTGTGATTAATCCTTATAAAAAAAGTGCGTTATTTTGCCAGAAACCGGCTGAATGCCGTCTTCGCTTCGGGCGATGCCAGGCATTGCGCAAACCGTTCTCTTTCGGCATCCAGCGTCGCGGCGACATCCTGGGCCGCGGCGCGCTGCATCAGCGCCTTGGTACTGGTCAGGGCAAGTCTGGACTGATTGGCCATTTCGCGGGCCAGTTCCTGGGCGGTGCTTTCGGCCTGGCCGGCAACGACCACACGGTTGATAAGGCCGGCCTGCTGGGCTTCTTCTGCTGTAAAGGGTGTGCCGCGGTACAGCCATTCATTGGCTTTGCGAATCCCGACATAGCGGGCCAGCAGCAGGCTGGACGCACCTTCAGGGCACAGGCCCAGCGGGACGAAGGGAATGCGAAACTGTGTACCGGTGCCCGCAACAACAAAGTCACAATGCAACAGCATTGTGACGCCGATGCCAATGGCGCCCCCTTCGATAGCGGCGATGATGGGGATATTGACCTTGCTGATCGTTTTAAGAAATGTCAGGCCCGGGCTGGCGCCTTCAGGCGCGCTGACAAAGTCGCGCAGATCGTTGCCCGCCGTGAAATAGCCACCTGCACCGGTCAGTACAATGGCATGCAGGTCTTCTCTTGCTGTGGCCTGCGCCAGTGCCGCTGTAAGCGCAGCATAAGTGGTGCTGTCCAGTGCGTTTTTCTGTGCTGGTCGGTTGATGATGAGCGTCAGAACCCGCTCGCTGACATTGGTCAGGAGCGTGGATGTGGTTGTTGTATCGTTCATCAGGCGTTCTCGCTGGCAAGGCGCTGGCGCGCGCTCTGGTATTCCTGTTGCATGCGCCGGGCAATCGTGGCAACCGGATCTACTGAATCAATGGTGCCGACACCCTGACCGGCACCCCAGACATCTTTCCACGCCTTGACGCGGGTTGAGCCAAAGTTGGTTGATGATTTTTCCTGCTCTTGCAGATTGTCTGGATCCAGGCCTGATGCCGTAATGCTCGGCGCCAGGTAATTACCGGGAATACCCGTGAAAAACGGCGTGTACAGAATGTCCTTGGCAGCAGCATCGACGATCATCTGTTTGTAGCGAGGGTCGGCGTTCGCTTCCTGGCTGGCGATAAAGCGCGTGCCGATATACGCAAAATCGGCGCCCATTGCCTGGGCTGCCAGAATGGCATCGCCGCTGGTGATCGAGCCGGAAAGAATAATCGGGCCGTCGTAGAATTTACGCACTTCCGACACCAGGGCAAACGGACTGAGCGTGCCCGCGTGGCCGCCTGCGCCGGCAGCCACAAGAATCAATCCGTCTACGCCGGCTTCCAGCGCCTTTTCGGCATGGCGGATGGTCGTGACATCATGAAAAACCAGGCCGCCCCAGCGATGGACCGCAGATGTGACGTCGGTCGGGGCACGCAGGCTGGTGATAATGACGGGAACCTTGTATTTTTCGCAGGCCTGCATGTCATGATCAAGCCTGTCGTTTGACGTATGGATAATCTGGTTGACGGCAAAGGGGGCAATTTTTTGCTCCGGGTGCCGGCTGCGTTCTTCATCCAGCGTGCTGGTGATCCGGGCCAGCCAGTCATCAAGCAGGGATGCCGGACGGGCATTGAGGGCCGGGAACGATCCGATCAGTCCGCTTTTGCATTGCTCAATGACCATATCCGGATTGGACACGATAAACATGGGTGAGCAGATCACGGGAAGCGACATTTGAGCGCGCAATTTTTGTACGACAGGATGAGCCATAAACAACCTCAGTCAGAAAAATATCATATGCAATATTGGCAGCGAACGGATGCATGTTGCAGACCGCAGACGAAAGATGCCAACGGAGCAGATCGACGCAGCCTCCGGTAGCACGTCGTGGTAAAGGGCCGCTTGCATAAAATCGAAACAAAATTCTGCAATGCGGTACACGTTCTACTCTTGAGTGCTCGCCGTCAGCGCTTTATCATAGACTACTCTGGACGCGCGAGCAATGGAATTTTCTTTTTAAACATAGTATAAAACGGGTATTATTATACTATCGAGCAAATGCGGAAGGCATGACGCACCACGCAATGCGATTCTGTATTATATTCTGCACATTGGAATTGTTCCTGCGAATTAATTTATGACATCTGACATTCGGAAAACCCTTAACAAACCCCCTTTGGCCAGCGAGTATGAGGACGACCGCCATTTCATCACGGCGATTGCCCGCGGCCTTGATGTGCTGGCTTGCTTTCGCTCCGGCAACAAAGTGCTGGGTAATCAGGAAATTGCGCAGCGCTGCAAGCTGCCCAAGTCAACGGTGTCGCGCATTACCTATACGCTGACCCGGCTGGGTTACCTGACGCATGACGAAGAAAGCAGTAAATACCAACTGGGTATGGCAACACTCTCGCTGGGCGTGGGCTTGCTGGCCAAGCTCGATATCCGACAGGTTGCCCGACCACTCATGCAGGCGCTGGCTGACGAAACCCAGGGCATGGTTACGCTGGGAACGCGTGATCGATTGTCGATGTTGTATCTGGAGAACTGCCGCAGCCGGTCGGCGCTGACGCTCAGCATGGACGTGGGCGCCCGTATTCCGATCGTGTCCACGGCCATGGGCAGGGCGTATCTGGCGGAAATCCCGCTGCAGGAGCGCGAAGAGATATTCGGCCGCGTGCGCGAACTTGATGAGCTGGCCAGTGATGCGTTAATGAGCGGTATTGCCTCGTCGCTGGCCGATTACGAGCGGCTGGGATGCACCTGCTCTTTTGGCGATTGGCAAAAGGATGTGAACGCCATCGCGGTCGGCCTGAATCTGGGGCGGCAGTTTCCGATTATGTCGATCAGTTGCGGCGGGCCGTCCTTCAATTTATCCGAGCAATATCTGCTTGAAGAGGCGCGTCCCAAATTGCTGGAAGTGGTCAGAAAACTCAAGGAGACGGTGGGCCAGCCAGCCTGAACCGCCCATTGCAAGGCTTCTTGGCAAGCGTGCGGGGCAACGGCCGGCCGGCTGGCCGGCCAGCCGTTCTCCTGACTATTTCTTGTCGATCATGGAAAACAGGGCAGTGGCAAACGCCACTTTTTTGTCACCCACACGCATGTCGCAGTTGGCGAAAACCACCCGCTTCCCCTTGCGTTGAATATCCACCGTTGCTTCCAGCCAGTCGCCTTCGCGCACCGGCGACATGAATTCACATGTCAGTGACATGGTCACGAAAGCCACCGGCTCATCATGAGCGTTAAGAATGGCATCGCCAAAGGCATTGTCTGCCACGGTCATGATCAGTCCGCCGTGGGCAACCCCCACCTTGTTCAGGTGGGTTGCCTGTACCCGCAGGCCAATGCCAACGTGGCGGTCATCCACTATTTTTTCATAAAAGGGGCCGGTCAGATCCGAAAAGGAACTGTAGCGGTTCAGCAAGCGGTAGTGTTCTGGAATAGTCTGGTCAATCATGATACGGGTGTTTCCTCAAGCGGGGTCCTGGTTTTTCTGTTGCGTTAGCAAACTATCACTATATCGCTGCAAATGAAAGTCTGCATCGCCATACTGGCTATTTAGCACAGTGACCCGTTTGAAGTAATGGGGCACGACCAGCTCGTCGGTGACGCCCATGCCGCCGTGCAGCTGCACCGCCTCTTCTCCAACATGGCGCGACAGTTTTGCCAGCAGCACCCTTGCTGCTGCGCCTTTGATGATGCGATCCTGCGGGTCATCGCCAGCCTGGCTGATGGCTGCCAGCAGCGCCATGGAGGTGGCCTGTTCTGCCGCGATGGCCATATCGGCCATGCGGTGCTGCAAGGCTTGAAAGGTGCCAATGGCCACGCCAAACTGCTTTCTGGTTTTCAAGTACTCCAGGGTGGCGTCATTCAACGCCTGGATCAGGCCGGCGGCCTCGGCGGCCAGCGCTGCATTGGTGGCCGCCAGCGCTTGCATGATGGCAGGGTAGGCCGTGTCTGCGTCGCCAATCAGCGCCTCTGGTGGCAGTTCGGCGTTCTCGATCACCAGATCGGCCGCCAGATGACCGTCATGCAGCTTGTACGACTTGGTCGTAATACCAGGATGGTCCGCTTTGACCAGGAAGACCGACAGGCCATGGCTGTCATTTTCCTGTCCGGCAGTCCTTGCTGTGATCAGCCAGTGGTCGCACACCGGTGCATCGACCACGATGGCCTTGTGGCCGTTCAGTACCCAGTTGCCCGCCTTGTTGACAGCCTGGGTATGGATACGTGATTCCTGATAGCGCGATTGGACATCGTAGTGGGCAAAGGCAAAACGGGCCGAGCCGTCTGCGATCGCGGCAATCAGCACGCTGCGCTGCTGCGCTGTGGCGTGCTGCTGCAAAAATGTACCTGACAGTACCACCGTGCTGATGTAAGGTTCTAGAACCAGTCCTTTGGCCAGTGAACGCATGACCAGATAGGTATCCAGCGGTGTGCCCTGCAGGCCGCCGTCTTCTTCGGCAAAGGGCAGGGCAAGAATCCCCAGTTCTGCAAAGGCTGCCCAGGTGTCCTGGCTCATATGCCGGTTGGCGGCAAGATTTTTCCGGCGCTGTTCAAAGGTATAGTCTTTGTCGATAAAGCGGGTAAGCGTATCTTGCAGGGCAAGCTGTTCTTCGGTAAAGGTAAAGTCCATGTGGATGACTCCGTAGCGTATTTTGTTCTGTATCGGGAAGGGATGGCGGGCCGTTTACAGCCCCAGAATCATCCTGCAGATAATGCTTTTCTGCACTTCATTGGATCCGCCGTAAATGGTGGTTTTGCGATAATTGAAGTATTGCGCCGTCATATGCTCCTGGGCCTGCGGGAAGGCGCTAGACAATTCGTGCACCTGATCGTCTGGCAGAATATGGGCCGCCGCATAGGGGCCGGCGACCTGTGAGGCCAGTGCGGTAATCGCCTGCTGAATCTCCGAGCCTTTCACTTTAAGGATAGAGGCTTCAGGTCCTGGGGCATGGCTGCTGCCTTCCTGGGAAATCAGCTTCAGATTGGTAATTTCAAGCGCCATCAGATCCAGCTCGACCTGTGCCAGGCGATCGCGGAATCGCGCATCCTGCAATAGCGGCAGGCCGTCATTGCCGGTTTGCCGGGCGGCTGCCTGCTTGACCAGTTGCAGCGCTGCTTTGGAGCGGCCCACGCGGGCAATGTTGGTTCTTTCGTGGCCAAGCAGAAATTTCGCGTAGGTCCAGCCTTTGTTTTCCTCGCCGATCAGGTTGGCGGCGGGAACGCGAACATTCTCCAGCCAGACTTCATTGACCTCATGGCCATCGTCCAGCATGATAATGGGCCGCACGGTAATGCCCGGCGTTTTCATATCGATAAGCAGAAATGAAATGCCTTCCTGCTTGCGCACCTCCGGATTGGTGCGCACCAGGCAAAAAATCCAGTCTGCGTGCTGGGCCAGCGTTGTCCATGTTTTCTGGCCGTTGACGATATAGTCGTCGCCATCGCGTACGGCCGTCGTTTTCAGCGACGCCAGGTCCGAGCCGGCTCCGGGTTCCGAGTATCCCTGGCACCACCAGTCCTGGCCGGACAGAATGCGTGGCAGGAAGCGCTCCTGCTGTTCTTTGCTGCCATACTTCTGAATGACCGGCGCGACCATTTTCAGACCGAAAGGCAGTTGTTCGGGTGCGCCGAAAGCGGCACATTCTTCTTCGAAGATATGACGCTGCACAGCATCCCAGCCGGTGCCGCCAAATTCCACTGCCCAGGACGGCGCTCCCCAGCCTTGTTCAAACAGACTGCGTTGCCATTGCTCGCGCTCGGCTTTTGACAGCGGCAGGCATTGTTGTGTCTTGTCACGGACAGTGGCTGGCACCGCCTCTTTCAGGAAGGCGCGAACTGAATCGCGAAAGGCCAGTTGTTCAGGGGTGTAGCGGATATCCATGGACGCAATTCCTTTTCAGGTTGTGGAGCGGCAGAAGTGAAAACCCCATTGTCGCAGCACAATTGGCTGCGCAGGCGGTTTTGTTTAATTCTGCATAGTGGAACGAATAATTGATTTATGGAATTGATTATAGCGAGCAATGAGTTAAATGAAAAGACAGGCCGATAGAAAAAGCAGAAATGCTTACAGCCGACAATTCGCTTTACACCCGATGCCGCGGCAGAGTATTATCAAAGAATTCTCGGGGCACGTAAGTTCTGCTATGCGAAACAAAAAGGTGTAGTAACGACGTGCCATGTATTTAATCGCGCCAGACAAGGAGACATCGCCATGGATCACGCTTTTTACGAAGAAAAGGACGGGATTGCCGTCATTACATTCAATAACCCGCCGGTCAACGGCCTGAGTCACGGCCTGCGCAAAGCCATTGTCGAAGGTGTCGATCGCGCCAACAGCAATGCGGCAATCCGGGCGATTGTATTGGGTGGATCCGAGCGGGCGTTTTCCGGCGGTGCAGATGTGACCGAATTTGGCACACCCAAGGCGTCGCAGGCGCCTACCTTGCGCACGGTTATAGAAGTACTGGAGCAATCGGCCAAGCCGGTAGTGGCTGCCATCAATGGCGTATGTCTTGGCGGCGGGCTCGAGCTTGCGCTTGGCGCGCACTATCGTGTTGCCGCGGCAACGGCCAGAGTCGGTTTGCCTGAAGTCAAGCTTGGCATTCTGCCCGGAGCGGGGGGCACCCAACGCCTGCCACGGGTAGTGGGGCTGGAAAAGGCACTGAACATGATTGTGTCCGGCCAGATCGTCAAGGCCGCTACGCTTGCCGACACGGCACTGTTCGATAAAGTGGTTGACGGAGAGCCGCAAGTGGCGGCCATTGAATTTGCCAAAGGACTGGCCAGTGATGCGCCGCTCAAGCGGATTCGCGATTTGACGGTTGCCGATGCGGATGCTGACGCCTTGCTGCTCAACGCCCGCAATGCGGCCAAGGCAGGTTCTGCGCGCTTTCCTGCGCCCGCCGCCTGCGTCGAGGCAGTGGCGGCCAGCACCAACATGGCCTTTGATGACGGACTGGCATTTGAACGCCAGCACTTTACCCAATTGCTGGCTTCACCCGAATCACTGGCGCTTCGTCATGTGTTTGCGGCAGAACGTGCCGCGACAAAAATTCCTGATGTGCCGGCCGATACTCCGTTGCGTCCGATTGGCCTGGTTGGCGTGATCGGTGCCGGCACCATGGGTGGCGGCATCAGTATGAATTATCTGAATGCCGGCATTCCGGTGATCCTGCTGGAGCAGAAGGCAGAAGCGCTGGAGCGTGGCGTGGCCACCATTCGCAAGAACTACGAAAACACCATGAAAAAAGGGCGGATTACAGCCGAGCAGGTAGAAGAGCGCATGAAACTGCTTAGCACGACCTTGTCCTATGACGCATTGAGCGACGTTGACCTGGTCATTGAGGCCGTTTTTGAAGACATGGGTGTCAAGGAAGTTGTGTTCCGTGAGCTTGACCGTGTTATCAAACCTGGTGCGATTCTGGCCTCCAATACTTCAACCCTGGACGTCGACCAGATCGCTTCTTTTACCAAGCGCCCGCAAGACGTGATCGGGCTGCATTTTTTCAGTCCGGCCAATGTTATGAAGCTGCTGGAAATTGTGCGCGGTGAAAAAACGGCCAAAGATGTGCTGGCTACGTGCATTGACATGGGCAAGAAAATCGGCAAGAAACCGGTGGTGTCGGGCGTGTGTGACGGGTTTATCGGCAACCGCATGCTGTATGCCTATCGCGATGCTGCAGATGAAGTGATGTTGCAGGGCGCCGCGCCGTCGCAGATTGACCGCGCGCTGGAAAATTTTGGTTTTGCAATGGGTCCGTATCGCGTAGGCGATCTGGCCGGGCTGGACATCGGCTGGGCGATCCGCAAGCGCAAGAAGGAAGCGGACCCGAAAGGTTATGAAGAGGTTGTGGCCGACCGCCTGTGCGAGGCCGGACGTTTTGGCCAGAAAACCGGGGCCGGGTGGTATCGCTACGTCGCCGGCGATCGCAAGCCACAGGTGGATCCAGAGGTCGAAAAACTGATTGAGACTTTCCGCAAGGAAAAGGGCGTTACACCGCGCAAAATCAGCGACCAGGAAATCGTAGAGCGTTGCGTCTATGCGCTGGCCAATGAAGGGGCGAAGATTCTTGAAGAGGGCATTGCCCTGCGCGCGTCGGATATCGACATTGTTTACCTGAATGGTTATGGCTTCCCGTTGCATCGCGGCGGACCTATGCACTATGCGCAACAGGCCGGCCTGTTCAATGTGGTGCGGGCGCTGGGCCAATTTGGCGCCGGTTCGGCCCGGCCCAAGGCGTGGCAGCCGGCAGCCTTGCTGGAGACGCATGCGCAAAGTGGTGAAGCACTGAAGTAAAGTAGAAAGTGCTTGAGCAGGCGGGCTATCGCCTGCTTGTCGTATCTACGGTCACGCGGCAGGCGCTAAAGGGTCATGCCAGGAAACTGAGCATTTCGTGTCTGCCAGTGTCAGCAGGATCAAGTATTTTCTGTTCCGATACAATTGAAGTTTGCGTTGGTTGGCCTTGATGTTGTCGCTATGCAGCCCAATGTCATGCGACCGGCCTGGAGAAGAGACATGAGAGAGGCAGTAATTGTTTCAACCGCCCGTACCGGACTGGCAAAGTCCTGGAAGGGCGCATTCAATATGACCTATGGCGCAACGCTGGGTGCGCATTCCGTATCGCACGCAGTCGCGCGTGCCGGGATTGACCCAGCTGAAGTGGAAGATGTCATCATTGGTTCGGCCTTGCCTGAAGGCACAACCGGCGGCAATATCGCACGGGCTATTGCCTTGCGGGCCGGCTTGCCGGTCAGCGCAGGCGGGGTGACCGTCAACCGGTTCTGCTCGTCGGGGCTGCAGGCCATTGCCATGGCGGCGCAGCGCATTATTGTCGACCAGGTTCCGGTGCTGGTGGCCGGGGGCGTTGAAAGTATTTCCTGCGTGCAAAATGATGCCAACACCCTCATGCGTCAGGACCCCTGGTTGCGCCAGCACAAACCAGAACTGTACTGGAGCATGCTGCAGACCGCAGAGACCGTGGCCAAGCGCTATGGTATTTCGCGCGAGGCACAGGACGCATATGGCGCCCGCAGCCAGCAGCGTGCCGCCCGGGCGCAGGCAGAAGGCCTGTTCAATGATGAAATCGTGCCTATGACAACTGTCATGAGCGTCTTTGACAAGGCAACCGGCGGCATTGCCCGCCGTGAAGTCACCATTGCTGCAGATGAGGGTATCCGTCCCGATACCACGCTGGAGGGCGTGTCCAAAATTCGCCCGGTATTTCCCAAAGGCGTGATCTCGGCGGGCAACGCCAGCCAGTTTTCAGACGGATCATCGGCCTGCGTGCTGATGGACGCCGAAGTGGCGCGTCAGCGCGGTCTGAGCCCGATGGGTATTTTCCGCGGATTTGCCGTCGCAGGTTGTGAGCCCGATGAAATGGGCATCGGTCCGGTTTTCGCAGTGCCTCGTTTGCTTGAGCGTGCCGGCTTGAAGGTTGACGATATCGGTTTGTGGGAATTGAATGAAGCCTTTGCCTGCCAGGTGCTGTATTGCCGTGACAAACTGGGTATTGCGGACGATCGGCTCAATGTGAACGGGGGGGCGATTGCTGTGGGCCATCCATATGGCGTGTCGGGTGCCCGCATGGTCGGCCATGCCCTCATCGAGGGCAAGCGCAGGGGAGTTAAATACGTGGTGGTCACGATGTGTATCGGTGGCGGCCAGGGCGCAGCAGGGCTGTTCGAAGTGGCATGAACCGTCCCGATTATTCCGCCGTCTGGCCGCGTGGGCGCAGCCACTCGCTAAGCGTACCGGAAACGGCGCTGCATGCCAATCTGGAGATATCGGCTCTGCGTTATCCGCACAAGCCGTGTCTGGTGTATTACGGCGCCAGCTACAGTTATGGGCAGGTGTTGGCGCAGGTGCAGGCCCTGGCTGGGTATCTGCAGCATGATTGCGGCGTGCGCAAGGGCGACCGGGTGCTGCTGTATATGCAAAACAGCCCGCAATTCGTCCTTGCTTACTATGCCATTTTGCGGGCCGACGCAGTGGTGGTACCAGTCAACCCGATGAACCGGGCCGACGAGTTGCAACATTACATTCGTGATACCGGCGCCACTGTGATCATTTATGGACAAGAGCTGCATGAGCAGGTTGCCGTGCTTGGCGCTGCAGCGCCGGCCAGCAAGCTGGTGGCGGCGTATCACGATTATCTGCCTGCGGCAGGATCGGACCAGAACGTACCGGATGTTGTCGCCGAGCCTGCGCAGGCCCTGGCCGGCAATGGCGTAGTGCTTTGGCGCGACGCGCTGGCTGGTGGCCGTGTTCCGTTGCCTTCATCGGCTGTATCGGCAGATATGGCTGTCATGCCGTATACGTCCGGCACCACCGGCCATCCCAAAGGCTGCATCCATACCCATCGTTCCACCATGTATAACACGGTATCCGCAGCGGTATGGTATGACGGGGGAAATCAGGACGCAGTTTTTCTGGGCGTGCTGCCGTTTTTCCATGTCACCGGCATGGAAGGGGTCATGAACAGCGCCATTTATCTGGGCGCGACCATTGTCATCATGACGCGCTGGGATCGTGTTGTGGCGGCCCAATGCATCGAGCGCCATCGCGTCGGTCGGCTGGCGCTGATTGCCGCCATGGTGGTTGACCTGCTGGCCATGCCTGATCTGTCGACCTATGATCTGTCCAGTATTGCCCGAATCAGCGGGGGCGGGGCAGCCATGCCCGAAGCGGTGGCAGAGAAATTGCAACGCGAATTTGGTCTGACCTATATCGAAGGCTACGGGATGTCCGAAGTCATGGCGCCGTCGCACATTAATCCGGAGCGGCATCCCAAAAGACAATGCCTGGGGATTCCGATTTTTGATGTGGATTGCCGTATTATTGATCCGGTCACCTTGCAGGAGGTGCCGCAGGGTGAGGTCGGCGAAATCGTCGTGCACGGGCCTCAGGTCATGCAGGGCTACTGGAATAATGAACAGGCAACGGCCGAGGTATTCATCAGCATAGACAACAAGCGTTTTTTGCGCACCGGAGATCTGGCGCGCATGGACGAGGACGGATACTACTTTATGGTGGACCGGCTCAAGCGCATGATCAATGCCTCGGGTTTCAAGGTCTGGCCAGCCGAAGTGGAGTCCATGATGTATGCGCACCCGGCGATTCTTGAAGCCTGCGTCGTCGGCGTGACTGACGAAAAACGCGGTGAGACCGTCAAGGCCTGGGTTGTGTTGCGCGACGAAAGTCGCGGCAGCGTCACCGAACAGGACATCCTGGATTGGTGCCGTCAGAAAATGGCTTCGTACAAGGCGCCACGGATTGTCGTCTTCACCGAGGCGCTACCCAAAACGTCTTCGGGAAAAGTCTTGTGGCGTGCGCTCGGGTAAATAACACAAGCGAAATATGAAATAATGACTTGCACCAGTAATGGCACAAATACAGATTCAGACAAAAGAGAATACAGGTATAACAGATGATCAATAAATTTATAGACGATATACAGGTTGCGGTTGCCGATGTCTTTGATGGCGCCACTGTACTTATCGGCGGGTTTGGGGGCGCGGGCCACCCGACGGAACTGATCCATGCCCTGATCGACCAGGGCGCAAAAGAGCTGACCGTCGTCAACAACAATGCGGGCAATCATGACACGGGCCTGGCGGCGCTGATCAAGGCAGGTCGCGTACGTAAAATGATCTGCTCATTTCCCAAGGCTTCGCATTCCTACGTCTTTAACGAGATGTACAAAGACGGGAAAATCGAGCTCGAGTGTGTGCCGCAGGGTACGATCGCGGAACGACTGCATGCTGCCGGCGCCGGGATCGGCGGGTTCTATACGAGAACCAGCTATGGCACGGACCTGGCCAAGGGCAAGGAAACGCGCAATATCGATGGTGTTGACTATGTGTTCGAAAAGCCGATACACGGCGACTTTGCGCTGGTGCTGGCCGAGAAGGGCGACCGTTGGGGAAATCTGATCTATCGCAAGGCTGCCCGCAACTTCGGGCCGGTCATGTGCATGGCGGCAAAAACCACTATCGTTCAGGTGAAGCAGAAAGTCGAACTGGGCCAGCTTGATCCGGAAACGATTATCACTCCCGGTATTTTTGTGAATCGGATTGTCGAAGTAGCCAATCCGGCCATCTCCAGTTAAGCAGGTCATATGATGAATAAATTGAACAGAAACCAAATGGCCGAACGCCTGGCCAAAGATATCGCCCCCGGAAGTTACGTCAATATCGGCATCGGCATGCCCGAGCTGGTCGCCAACTACCTGAAGCCAGAAGACGAGATCCTGCTGCATAGCGAAAACGGCATTTTGGGCATGGGCCCGGCCGCGACAGGAGACGACATTGATGGCGAACTGATCAATGCCGGCAAAAAGCCGGTCACATTGCTGACCGGCGGTGCATTCTTTCACCACGTGGACTCGTTTGCCATTATGCGCGGCGGACATCTGGACTTGTGCATCATGGGCGGGATGCAGGTATCTGCCGACGGTGATCTGGCCAACTGGTCGCTGGGCCGCCCTGGCGAGCCGCCGGCAGTAGGCGGGGCCATGGATCTGGCAGTAGGCGCGCGCAAGGTGTATATCCTGATGGAACACAATGCCAAAGACGGCTCGCCCAAGATTCTGGAAAAGTGCACGCTCCCGGTCACAGGTCTGGGCGTGGTCAGTCGTGTCTACACCGATATCGCTGTACTGGAAGTCACGCCGGCAGGTATGACGGTTGTGGAAAAACTCGTCGATATCACAGATGAAGAACTGCAGTCGCTCACTGGCGCGAAACTGATTTTCGCCTGAGCCTCCGATAGCTTTTAAGATCAGAATGAAATAACACAGAGGAAATGTATGAATAACGCTTATATTTGTGATGCTGTCCGTACGCCGATCGGCCGCTATGGTGGCGGTCTGTCCACCGTGCGTACCGATGACCTGGCTGCACTGCCGATTAAGGCATTGATGGAACGTAATCCGAACGTAGACTGGAGCAAACTGGATGATGTGATCTATGGCTGCGCCAACCAGGCCGGTGAAGATAATCGTAACGTTGCCCGCATGGCGCTGTTGCTGGCGGGGATTGACGTACAGGTTCCGGGCGCGACATTGAATCGCCTTTGCGCATCCAGCCTGGATGCCGTGGGTACGGCTGCGCGCGCCATCAAATCGGGCGAAGTCGATCTGATGATCGCCGGCGGCGTAGAAAGCATGTCACGTGCACCGTTTGTCATGGGCAAGGCCGAATCCGCTTATTCCCGCGCTGCCAAAATTGAGGATACCACGATCGGCTGGCGCTTTATCAACCCCAAAATGAAAGCGGCGTTTGGCGTCGATTCCATGCCGGAGACGGCTGAAAACGTCGCGGACGACTTCAAGATCTCTCGTGCCGATCAGGATGCATTTGCATTGCGCAGTCAGCAGCGCGCTGCAAAATCCATTGCCGATGGCGTATTCAAGGAAGAGATTATTCCCGTGAGCGTGCCTCAGCGCAAGGGTGATCCGGTCGTTGTTGATACAGATGAACATCCGCGTGCGACCACGCCGGAGGCGCTCGCCAAACTCAAGGGCGTCGTGCGTCCAGATGGCAGCGTGACAGCAGGCAATGCATCCGGTGTGAATGATGGTTCCTGCGCCGTGCTGCTGGCTTCAGATGAGGCAGTCAAGAAATATGGCCTGACGCCCAAGGCCCGCGTAGTGGGGATGGCCGTGGCCGGCGTGGCGCCACGCATCATGGGCGTGGGTCCCATTCCTGCCGTGCGCAAAGTGCTGGAAAAGACCGGCCTGACAATTGAACAGATGGATGTTATTGAGCTGAACGAAGCCTTTGCTGCACAGGCACTGGCGGTGACACGTGATTTGGGCCTGCCTGATGATGCGGCGCATGTGAATCCGAATGGTGGTGCGATTGCCCTGGGTCACCCCCTGGGTGCGTCAGGTGCACGTCTGATAACGACTGCCATGTATCAATTGCAGCGTACCGGCGGCAAGTATGCTTTGTGCACCATGTGCATTGGTGTTGGCCAGGGCGCTGCCGTCATCATCGAGCGCGTCTAACGTATGTTCGGCCACAGTGTGCTGGCGTGGCGGGATACAAATTCCGACATTGCTGAGCGCATGCAGCGCTAAGCACACATAGCGGTAAACAAAAAAGCTGGGCAATCTAAATTGCCCAGCTTTTTTTTGGGGGAAAAACTGCGGCTTAATGCCCCAGGATCTTCGACAGGAAATGCTTGGCCCGGTCGGAGCGTGCATCCTGGTTGCCAAAGAATTCTTCCTTGTCGCAATCTTCAACAATCTGACCAACGTCCATGAAGATGACGCGGTCAGCCACTTTGCGGGCAAAGCCCATTTCGTGGGTCACCACCATCATGGTCATGCCTTCCTTGGCCAGATCCACCATTACATCGAGTACCTCGTTGACCATTTCGGGGTCAAGTGCCGATGTGGGCTCATCAAACAGCATGGCCATGGGGTCCATTGCCAGCGCCCGGGCAATCGCCACGCGCTGTTGCTGGCCACCAGACAGTTGGCCCGGGAACTTGTCTTTGTGCTCAATGAGTCCGACACGGTCCAGCAGCTTGCGACCGCGTTCCATCGCCTCGTCCTTGGAACGATCCAGAACCTTGACCTGAGCCAGCGCCAGGTTTTCCATGACGGAAAGGTGCGGGAACAGTTCGAAGTGCTGGAACACCATGCCGATTTTGGAGCGCAGTTTAGGCAGATCTGTTTTCGGACTACCTACCGAGACGCCGTTGAAGAAAATCTCGCCCTTCTGAAAGGGCTCCAGGCCGTTGGCCGTTTTGATCAGTGTGGATTTGCCTGAGCCCGACGGACCGCAAACCACCACAACTTCACCTTTGTTGATTTCGGTTGTGCAATCGGTCAGAACCTGGAATTTTCCATACCATTTACTAACGTTTTTAAATTCAATCATAGCCATGGAGAAATACCTTATCGAATAATCGTCAAACGCCGATCGATCACTTTGACCAGACGAGAGCAAACTAAAGAGATGACAAAATAGATAGCCGCTGCGAATATGTACAGCTCAACTGGGCGACCGGTAATGTCGGCGTTGATGCGGGCCATACCCAGCAGGTCATTCAGTGACAGTACAGTCACCAGAGACGTATCCTGGAAAAGAACAATCATTTGCGTGAAAATCACAGGCAGCATATTACGGAAAGCCTGCGGCAGCACGATCAGGCGCATTACCTGAAAATAACGCAGCCCTAGCGCATAGCCTGCGCCCACCTGTCCGCGGGCGATGGACTGGATCCCGGCGCGCATGATTTCGCAGAAGTAGGCAGCTTCAAACAGCGCGAAGGTAATCAGAGCGCACGTAAAGCCGTTCAGCGGTCGCGATACCATTCTGGCCGATTGGTTACCGTCTATATAGGTCGCCCACATGAAGTCGAACCAACCCAGGATATACGGCACCAGGAAAAAGAACCAGAACAGGATCAGAATCAGCGGCAGCGAACGCATGATGTTGACGTAGGAACCGGCGAACCAACGGAAAATGCTGATGGACGACAGGCGCATCATTGCCAGCACGGTGCCCCAGATCAACGCCAGGACCGTGGAATAGAGCGTCAGCTTCAGCGTAAAGACCAGGCCCTCCTTTAACAGAGCAGGCGCGGCCTGCTGGATGACGTTCCAGTCAAAGGCGGCAATGCTGACCGATGAAGCGGAGATAAGTAAATCTTGAAAATTCATCATGTGCTCCTACCCTTTGCCTGAAATAAAGCCAGGAACACTGAAGAAACGTTCAACGGCCGACATGATTACCAGAATCAATAAGTTGATGATGACATACAAAGCGGTGGCCGCCAGGTATGAAGGGAAAGTCTGGAATGTGGATTCCTGCATGGACGCGGCAGCGCCGGTAATTTCTAGCAAGCCGATGGTGTAGGCAACGGACGAGTTTTTCAGCAGGTTCAGCATTTCAGAGGTCATGGGCGGCGTAATGATGCGCATCGCCATGGGCAGCAGCACGTACTTGTACATCTGATAGCGCTTAAGGCCAAGGGCCGTTGCCGCCATGGATTGCCCGCGCGGCAGCGAGCGAATGCCCGATGACAGCTGGATGGCAATCCGCGATGAGGTAAACAGACCCAGACACAAGACCGCTGGCCAGAATACAGAATACGGGTACTGCATACTGATGATGGCCTTGCCCATCGATTCCGGCAGTACCTGGGGAACCACGTAGTACCAAAGGAACAGTTGTACCAGCAGGGGAATATTCCTGAACAGTTCGACATAGCCCGAACAAATTCTGGACACCAGCCGGTTCTGGCTGGTCAGCCCGATACCCACCGCAACGCCCATGACAAATGCGAGCACCCATGCGATCGCAGAAAGTTCCAATGTCCATAGCACGGCTGTGGTGAACGCTTCCAGATAGGTATTCCCGCTAGGAGACATCTGGCAGAACAGGGACGCGTTATCGATATTGGCCGGGTCACAAAATAATGTGGAGATTGACATAATTTGAAACGCTATTTATAGAAAACAAAAAACGGCACAAAACCCGCTTCCGCTGTGTTTTGTGCCGTCGGACAGATGCCTGCTTATTGATAAGTAGCTGGATCTGGAGAGTCTGTGGGCGATGCAATCACTTTTTTCAGAGGATCAGACATCGGCAGATTCATATTGATGTTTTTCGGAGGGATGGGGCTTTCGAACCACTTGGTGTACAGTTTCTGCAGCTCACCATTTTTCATCATTTCGATCACAGCGTCATCGACGGCTTTCTTGAACTCAGGATCATCCTTGGGCTCAATGATGGCGTATGGTTCGATAGTCAGAGGTTCGTCGCTGATGGCCCATTTGTCGGGGTTTTCGGAGTTGGCAACCAGGCCTGCAAGCAGAACGTCATCCATGAAGAATGCTTTGGCACGGCCGGCCTGGACTGTCAGGAAAGCGCCCGCATGGTCTTTGGAAGGAATGATATTCATGCCCAGGTTTTCCTTGGCATTGGTTGCGGCGAGCCATTTGATGTTGCTGGTGCCGGCAGTGGAAGTCACTGTCTGGCCTTTGAAGCCGGCAACATCCTTGATATTGTCAGCCTTGGCCGAGACGAAGCGGGTAGCAGTCACAAACGTGGTTGGCGCAAAACTAACCTGTTTCTGGCGTTCTGCGTTGTTGGTTGCCGAATCGCAGCTCAAGTCGACTGTGCCGTTCATGATCAGGGGGATCCGGCTGGCCGATGTGACAGGGACTTGTTTGACAGTCAACTCGGTACCCAGTTGTTTTTCGAGTGCCTTGACGATACCGTCACAAATATCCTTGGAGTATCCGATGGGCTTTCCGCCATCCAGGTAGGAAAAGGGGATAGAGGAGTCACGATGACCCAGAGAAATTGTTTTTGTACTTTTGATTTTGTCCAGACGGCCTTCGGCGTGGGCAGACAAACCAATTGAAGAAATAAGTGCAGCAAGCACGAGACTTGATAACTTCATGGAAAACTCCTTTATAACGGTGTTGCTAGTATGAACGAAATGCTCATGCTTAGGGTTCAGGTTTTACCCTAATTTTTGACGAACTGTCTTTTGGACTAAAACTGCAACTGTATTTTTAATGGATTTTAATGTACTTTAAAACAAAATATACATATCGATACATATTGCATTATGGTGGCGTTGCGATGCACCAAAGCGATTTTGCCGATGTGCAAAAGCGGTGCGATTTGCCGGCGGTGTCAGTATGGCAAAGGTGAGAATAAGGTTTTGCTGATGCGAAACAATGCTGCCTGCAAGAATGAAACCACCACATTTGTGTTGCGCTTGCACATCGCCGGATGGCAGCACACTGATACACCTGTCGATGGCCAACAGGCAAAGGTTGAGCTGCCCTGACGGCAAGCTGTGCGCGGGGCTGATTGCACTTCGTTAATCGGGTGCGTCGGATCAACGAAGTGCATTATCGCGTCGATTAGCCTGAAAATGCCGGGTGTAATACAAAAATTACACATTTGGTGTATCCCCATTCTCTGATGCAGGTGTTTGCGACTAAAATGACGTTTTAATCAGCCGGTTTCCAATTGCATGTATAAACCCTCCTACCCGCATCCTGTTCTGGCCCGAGAAGGCTGGCCCTTTATCGCCGGCTCCCTTATTCTGGCGCTGTTGGTGTCATGGTGGTCTATTGCTGCAGGGCTGATCTTCTGGCTGCTGGCTATTTTTGTGATTCAGTTTTTTCGGGATCCACAACGCCAGGCCCCTGAGGGCGAGCGCGTGGTGCTCTCACCGGCCGATGGCCGGATTGTATCGGTAGACAAAACCACTGACCCGTACACTCAGCAGCAGGCTCTGAAAATAAGCGTTTTCATGAATGTCTTCAATGTGCATTCCAATCGCTTTCCAGTCAGCGGGCGGGTAACGCAGGTTCAGTATTATCCTGGCTCTTTTGTCAATGCTGCGCTGGACAAGGCATCGGTCGAAAACGAAAGAAACGCGGTTCATATTGCGCTCGACTCAGGCGAACAGGTCACTGTTGTGCAGGTTGCCGGCCTGGTGGCTCGCCGCATTCTATGCTACGTCAAGCCGGGTGATAGCCGGAAGGCCGGGGAGCGTTATGGATTCATTCGATTCGGTTCCCGTGTCGACGTCTATCTGCCACCCGCTTCCCGCCCCAGGGTAGCCATTGGCGATAAAGTGTCGGCCACTTCTACTGCATTGGCCGATCTGCCCGAATCAGGCGTATCGGTCAATCAAAGCGATACCTTATGAACGAAAATTTGCCACGTCCCCGCAGCGCTATTTATTTGCTGCCCAATGCATTTACGACGGCCAATCTGTTCGCCGGCTTTTATGCCGTGGTGCAAGCCATGAGCGGGCACTTCGAAGTGGCAGCCATTGCCATTTTTGTTGCGATGGTGCTGGACGCGATGGATGGTCGCGTTGCGCGACTGACCAATACGCAGTCGGCTTTCGGCGAGCAATATGATTCCATGTCCGATATGGTTTCTTTTGGTGTTGCACCGGCGCTGGTCATGTATGAATACCAATTGCAGGCGCTGGGACGTTGGGGCTGGATCGCTGCCTTTATATATGTGGCTGGTGCGGCGTTGCGCCTGGCTCGCTTCAATACCAATATCGGTGTGGTCGACAGCCGGTTCTTCCAGGGGTTGCCCAGTCCTGCGGCAGCGGCACTGGTGGCTGGTTTTGTCTGGCTGTCGGTCGACAATCGTATTCCGGACTATGAGTCATTGGCCTGGCTGGCCTTTGTGCTGACGGTATACGCGGGCATTAGCATGATTTCAAATGCACCGTTTTTCAGCGGCAAGTCTCTGGCGCTGGAGAAAAAGCTGTCGCCGCAAAACGTCATGCTCGTGCTGGTGCTTGTTTTTGCCTTTGTTTCGTCCGACCCCCCCATTGTGCTTTTTCTGTTGTTTATTGTGTATGGGTTGTCGGGTTGGATCGTATGGTATTGGCGTTGGCGCCGCGCGCAGCAGTTGCACGACAGCCGTCGCGAGAGCAGGGAAGCAGAAGCGGCAGAGGTTGCCGGAACCAAGCCCGAGGGCGCCTCGACGTTGCACAAAGAGGATCAGGTGGATCCGATGGCCCAGGCTGGCCGGCCGCAATCGCCAGCGCGCAGCGAACCGCACATCGCCGATTCACAGGACCAGGACAAACCCAAAGACTGGTTCAAAAAAGACTGACCAGGAACGTGCCGGAATCCGGCGCGTTCTTAAAAGCCCATGATTTCAAATTCATAATCGTAGGCGGGGTCAGGGCCGGGATGATGATGCGTTACCTGCTGGCCGTCACGACCCAGATAGACATACATCAATGAGTTCCAGGCATTGGCCTGTTTGTAACGATATTCCCAGACCACTTCATTTTTTTCACCCAGCCCCACGCGGGTCACTCTGGCAGGTGGGCCGAACTCGCAGGTGACGTCCTGCGGTGTCCATACCCCCTTGTCCAGCTTGCGAAAATTCTCATCGGTCAGAATGGATTCCACCCGATCGGCAATGCCTGCGCTATTGAAGCGCGTGCCGTAGGCATATTGACCACTCGGTTGCCGGGTCCAGATGGCCCGGGTGCCACCGTCCGCGGTGGGGCAGGTGAAATTAGGCGGTCCCATGGTTTCCAGGACGACAGATTGGGGGGAGTTGGGCGGCACATCCCGGTAGGTGGCGCAAGCGCCCAGCGTCGCGCAAAGGCCGATCAGACCCACGGCGCGCAGCATTTTACGCGGTGCGGCCGGCCGCGACAAAAACGCACTTTTGCGTCGGTGCTGCAGGCCAGTGTTGGAAAAAAAGCCCGGAAGTTGGGAAAAACAACGGAAATTAGGCATATTTGAACCTGTATGGCTAAGGTTTGCGTGCGTTTTCGAGCTGAATCAGATATAATTGTCGGTCTTGACTGAAAGCCAAATGCAGTCCTGCATGGCGTCTGATGTGTTCATTGTAGCGTGTAAATCCGCAATGGGACAGTTCAGAATGCGCATGTTGGCACGCAGCCGTCTATCCGGGCAAATAGCGTATGTCGTATTTTCCGGAAGCAGAGGGTCATCACGGCGCAATCATCGTGCATAAAAACCAATGTTTTATTTGACAGTTGTTCTTTGGCTGTCGGGTCGCTGGGGCTGTTGCCGGTAATTTGCTTTTCTTTGCGCAAAGCTCTGGTACGGTAGTGACCAGGGCCTGCTTCGAAGGCCAATGCAATCGCGAACGCCGGTGTCGGCAGATATATCCACCCGGTTATTTCTGTTTTTTGCCATGGTGGATCGGTCGGGAAATTATCCGATATTTTATTTTTAATACTTCACGGTAAAACGCCTCGGTTTTACCGCCAGTTCATGAGGCTTATTCAATATGTCAGTTGCTGATATCAAAAAATCCGAAATTGTTGCTCAATACGGTCGCGCTCAGGGCGATACAGGTTCTCCCGAAGTGCAGGTTGCTTTGCTGACCGCCCGTATTAACGAATTAACCGGTCATTTCAAAGAACACATGAAAGACCACCACTCACGTCGTGGTTTGTTGCGCATGGTTAGCCGTCGCCGTAAACTGCTCGACTACCTGAAAGGTCGTAACCCTGACGCTTACCGTTCACTCATCGAAAAACTCGGTCTGCGTAAGTGATATTGGGTTTGCGCCCAACACAAAACCGTGCAGAGCGCCAGGCTGGCGCCTGGCACGGTTTTTTTTATTGTGCCGGAACGGGGTTTGTACGCGTACACAGAATCGTGGTGTGCGGTTGAAAACGGACAGATCTCTCTGGCTTTATTGTAAGGATTGAAAAATGTTTAACAAAGTGACCAAGTCGTTTCAGTATGGCGATCAGACTGTTGTACTGGAAACCGGCGAAATCGCCCGTCAGTCTTCAGGCGCCGTTGTGGTTTCAATGGGTGATACCGTTGTGCTGGCCACCGTCGTTGCAGCAAAAAATGCCAAGCCCGGACAGGATTTTTTCCCACTTACTGTCGATTATGTTGAGAAAACCTATTCTGCCGGCCGCATTCCCGGTGGTTTTTTCAAACGCGAAGGCAAGCCTTCCGAAAAAGAAACACTGACTTGCCGGCTTATTGATCGCCCACTGCGTCCGCTGTTTCCTGAAGGCTTCTATAATGAAGTTCAGATCATTGTGCACGTACTGTCGGTTGATCCCCAGATCGATCCTGATATTGCTGCCCTGATCGCCAGTTCAGCTGCGCTGGCCGTGTCCGGCATTCCTTTTGATGGTCCGATTGGCGCCGCTCGCGTCGGTTACATCAACGGACAGTATCTGCTGAATCCAACGCAGGATCAGTTGCAAGACTCCGACTTGAATCTGGTTGTCGCCGGTACCGAAAACGCCGTGCTGATGGTTGAGTCCGAGGCCAAACAGTTGTCCGAAGAAGTGATGCTGGGCGGCGTGGTGTTTGGTCATGAACAAATGCAAGCGGCCATCAATGCCATTCATGATCTGGTGGCCGAAGCCGGCAAACCTGAGTGGGACTGGCAGCCAGAAGCCAAAAACGAAGCGCTGATCGCTGCGGTGACTGCCGCTGCTGAATCGGGCTTGAAAAGCGCCTATGAAATCCGCGAAAAACAGGAACGGACAACCAAACTGCGTGAAGTGACTGCTGCAGTCAAGCAAACGCTGGCTGAACAGGCCGCGCAGGCGGGTCAGGACGCCCCTGATGGGGTTGCGGTCGACAATATTCTGTTCGATCTGGAATCCAAAATCGTGCGCGGCCAGATTCTGGCTGGTGAACCCCGCATTGATGGCCGTGACACCCGTACGGTACGTCCTATCTCTATCCGTCTGGGCGTGCTGCCGCGCGCTCATGGCAGTGCTCTGTTCACCCGTGGTGAAACGCAGGCGCTGGTTATCGCTACCCTGGGCACCAAACAGGACGAGCAGATCATTGATTCGGTGATGGGTGAATACCGTGACCGTTTCATGCTTCACTACAATATGCCTCCGTTTGCAACCGGCGAGACTGGTCGTTTCGGCGCACCAAAACGTCGTGAAATCGGTCATGGCCGTCTTGCCAAGCGCGCGCTGATTTCAACGCTGCCTTCTCACGAAGATTTCCAGTACACGATTCGCGTCGTGTCTGAAATTACAGAATCCAACGGTTCTTCATCCATGGCTTCTGTTTGCGGTGGCTCACTGGCCATGATGGATGCTGGTGTACCTGTCAAGGATCACGTTGCAGGTGTGGCCATGGGCCTGATCAAGGACGGCGGCAAATTCGCCGTGCTGACCGATATTCTGGGCGACGAGGATCACCTGGGCGATATGGATTTCAAAGTGGCCGGCACCAAAAACGGTATCACCGCTTTGCAAATGGATATCAAGATCCAGGGCATCACCAAGGAAATCATGCAGGTCGCACTGGCTCAGGCCCGCGATGGCCGTATGCATATCCTGGGTAAAATGACTGAAGCGCTGACCGGTTCTCGCGAAGAGCTGTCTACCTTTGCGCCACGCATGTTGTCCATGAAAATCAATCCGGAAAAAATCCGTGACGTGATCGGCAAGGGTGGTGCCACGATTCGTGCGTTGACAGAAGAGACTGGTTGCCATATCGATATCAGTGACGAAGGTGTGGTTACGATTTCCAGTGCAGACCTGGACAAAGCCAAGGAAGCAGAGCGTCGTATCGCCGAGCTGACTGCCGTGGTTGAAGTAGGCCAGGTCTACGAGGGTACCGTGCTGCGTCTGCTGGACTTTGGCGGTATCGTGCAGATTCTGCCTGGTCGTGATGGGCTGTTGCATATTTCCGAAATCGCCAACTACCGCATCGCCAACATCAACGATGTGCTTACGGTAGGACAGAAGGTCAAGGTCAAGGTTATTGAAGCCGACGATCGTGGTCGTCTGCGCCTGTCAGCCAAGGCATTGGGCGGACTGGAAGGTGCGCAGGAAAATGCGCCGGCAGAAGGCGGCGAGCCGACTGAAAAACCGGCAGAGTAAGCGATACCGGCATAGCGTATTGTTTCGTCAGAAGCAGTACACTGGTACGGCAGGTCGCTGCAGTGCAGGCACGAGATGCTTGCCTGCCGGCATATCTGCCAGGCAATAAAAAACACCCGATCAGAAATGACCGGGTGTTTTTTATTGCTCGGGCTAACCAATGGTGGCAGGCGCCCCAATCGGTTGGCGGTGATGGTGGATCAGACCGCGCCCTGGTCGATCATGGCATCGGCGACCTTTCGGAAGCCCGCGATATTGGCGCCAAGTACCAGGTTACCTGGCTGGTTGAACTCGTCCGCCGTTTCCCATGCGCTGGTGAAAATATTTTTCATGATGTTTTTCAGGCGCAGGTCAACCTCGTCAAAACTCCACTGGATCATGGCTGCGTTCTGCGCCATTTCCAGCTGACTGGTGGCAACGCCACCGGCGTTGGCTGCTTTGCCGGGCGCGTAATGGATGCGGGCCTTGAGAAACTCCTCAACGGCTTCAGGCGTTGAAGGCATGTTGGCGCCTTCGGCCACCAGTTTGCAACCATTGGCGAGCAAGGCCAATGCGTCGGCCTGGTTCAGTTCGTTCTGTGTTGCGCTGGGGAAGGCCAGGTCGCAGGGAACGGACCATACCTCGTTGCGACCTGGCGCATAGTCGGCCACGGCCTTGTAAACCGCATCGGGATGCGCCTGCAGATAGTTCTGCAGGGGTGCCTGCTGCTTTTCCTTGAGTTGCTTGAGCGTTTCCAGATTAATACCGGATTTGTGATAAATCATGCCGCGCGAATCGCTGCAGGTTACCGGTGTAGCACCCAATTGATACAGTTTTTCGATCGTATAGATGGCTACGTTGCCGGCGCCCGACACGGCGCAGATCTTGCCGTCCAGATGGTCGCCCGCATTTTGCAGCATATTCTGCGCAAAGTAGACCGCACCGTAGCCGGTCGCTTCGGTGCGTACCAGCGAACCACCCCATGGAATGCGTTTGCCGGTCAGTACCCCTTCGTAGCGACCGGTCAGACGTTTGTACTGGCCGAAAAGATAGCCGATTTCGCGGCCGCCTACGCCGATATCGCCGGCAGGCACGTCGATGGTAGGACCGATGTGGCGGTAGAGTTCGGACATGAAGGCCTGGCAGAAACTCATGATTTCATTGTCTGATTTGCCTTTGGGGTCGAAATCGCTGCCGCCTTTGCCGCCGCCGATAGCCAGGCCGGTGAGCGAGTTCTTGAACGTTTGCTCAAAGCCAAGAAATTTGATAATGCTGGCCGAGACGCTGGGATGAAAACGCAAGCCGCCCTTGTAAGGACCGATGGCGGAGTTGAACTCGACCCGGTAGCCCTTGTTGACGTTGATTTTACCTTTGTCGTCTACCCAGGTAACCCGAAACATGATCTGACGCTCAGGCTCAACGATCCGTTCTATGATGTTCTGATCCAGATAGTGCTTTTCTTTTTCGAACAGCGGAGAAAGTGATTCGAGTACTTCCAGGACAGCCTGATAGAACTCCGATTGCGAAGGGCTGGATTTGGCCAGTCGGGCCAGCGTCGTATCAATATATGTCATATGAATTGAATGTAATGAGCAGATTAAGGGTTACAGGCAAACGTATGCGCGCCGGGTGTACCCAACGCGTAGGGTAGCAGGGTGAAAACGGCGGGGTGCACAATGATTGTTATGCGAGGGGTAAATATAATACCGCTATATTGTGTGCGGTGCAGCGAAAAATGCACTATCTAGGTGATTGCCCTGATTTATTTTGGCGCATTTTGATGAGTCACCAAACGCATTGTGTGTATTTGGTGCGTATTTCATGTTTGCCTGCCTCGTTTTGGGGCATGGCAGCATCCGCGAAAGCGCGAAGCGTTGAGGCCCCCAGGCAGGGCGCCGTGTGTATCACGGCGACCCCCGGTAGTGCGATAGGGTGATGATTCAGCCTGTAATCGCAGCGATGCCGGCTATAGCCGTTTCGGCGTCCTGGCTGGCCTGTACGCCGGATACACCGACAGCGCCAATGGTCTGGCCATCAATCACAACAGGCACGCCGCCTTCGAGCATGCCGGAAATGGCTGGCGCCGAAAGAAATGCGTAGCGACCATTGTTGATCATCTCTTCGTAGCCTTTGGTTTCACGGCGACCCAGCGCTGCTGCATGGGCTTTGGCCGGTGCAATATGGGCTGAAACCGGCGCGGCGCCATCCAGGCGTTTCAGGGCCAGCAGATGGCCGCCATCGTCAGTCACGGCGATGGTCACGGCCCAGTTGTTTTTACTGGCGTGGGCGGTGGCTGCATCGATGATTTTCTGTACGTCTTCCTGGACGAGAACGGGCTTGGTTTTCATAATGGCTCCGAAATAGGTTGTCAAACCATCTATTATAGTGAGGAACCATGTCGGCTTTGTAACTTCTGACGATAAAGCGGTGTGCACCAAAGTTTCGAATCGGTGTACGCGCAGGCGGCGCTGTTGCCAGCAAGGCTTGTCCTGGATAGAAAAGAACCCGCAGCGCCGACCGCAAGCGGTCGGTGCGAGTATTGAGTCAATACCGATGATGAGGCGCGATGTCGCGCCGCCCAGGCGGATACGACGGACGGCGATCGGCAGCGGCGCAACGGGGCACCACTGCCGATGTCATCATGCGGCCTTGCTTAAAGCTGTGCGGCGATAGACTTCAAGCAGTTGCGCCCGCCGTGCCGCTGCCTTTTGCATATTGGCCTCTTTAATGTGGCCGTAGCCACGGATATCGTCGGGCAAGCGGGCCAACTCCACAGCTGTGTCGTAGTTGCTGTCATTCAGGCTCTGAGAAATTTCGTCCAGCAAAGCAAAATATTCCTCGACCAGGGCGCGTTCGGCGCGTCGCTCTTCGGTGCGGCCGAAGGGATCAAACGCAGTGCCGCGCAACGATTTCAGGTGTGCCAGGACAGCGAAGGCTTTCATCACCCACGGGCCGTATTTTTTCTTGATCAAATGGCCTTTCTTATCTTTTTTGCTGAATGCAGGCGGCGCCAGATGGACATGCAGGGCATAGTCGCGGCCCGGTTCTCCTTCAAACTGCTCGCGCAGTTTATCTAAATAGGCTGGGTCCGTGTACAGGCGAGCCACCTCATATTCATCCTTGTAGCTCATCAGCTTGGCCAGATTACGGGCCACTGCCTCTGTCAGTATATGGCCGCTGAAGCCGCGTTCTTTTTCGGTCTCGCGGATGCGCGCAACAGCCTGCGTAAAGCGTTGTGCATAGCGATCGTTCTGGTATTTCGCCAAGTGTTGCGCAAGGCGCTTGATCAGTGTGTCTGTGCTTTCCGGCATACTGATCAGGTTCTCGTGTCGCGCCGTGCGCTTGCTGTTGCCAAGTGGCACAGATTGCAGGCCATGATGGGCCAGATAGCGGCCCCATTCGAAAGCGGCCAGATTTTTGTCGACGGCAACGCCATTGAGTTCGATGGCGCGCTCCAGGCTTTCGTGGCGCAGGGGAATCCATCCTTTTTGCCAGGCATATCCCATCATAAGCGGGTTGGCGAAAATTGCATCGCCCAGCAGCGCGACCGCATAGCCATTGGCATCCAGAAAATCACATTTTTCCTGGCCCAGCAAATCCTGCATATCCTGCTCGGTAATGGCCGAAGGGAACTGCCATTTCGGGTCTTGAAAAATTTCTGCAGTTGGCACCTTGGCGCTGTTGATCGCCGCTACCGTTATGCCCTTGCGGGTTTTGGATGTAATTTCGCGGGATGCAGCCACAATGGCGTCGCAGCCAATAATCAGATCGGCTTCGCCCATGCCGATGCGGGTCGAGTGCAGGTCTGCCGGCTGGTTGCCAATCTGCACATGACTTACGACTGCACCGCCTTTTTGCGCCAGTCCGGTAATGTCCAGTACGTTGACGCCTTTTTCTTCCAGGTGCGCAGCCATGCCCAGCAGGGCGCCGATGGTGACCACCCCGGTGCCACCTACGCCAGGCACCAGAATATTGTAGGAGCGTTCGATTACAGGCGCTGCAGGCACAGGAATGTCCGCTTCTATTTTTTCAAAGGACAGCGTGGCGGTCTGGGGCTTGCGTACTTTGGCACCCTCAGCGGTTACAAAGCTGGGGCAAAAACCGTTCAGGCACGAATAATCCTTGTTGCACGAGGATTGGTTAATGCGGCGCTTGCTGCCCATCGGAGTATCTACCGGTTCGACAGAAAGACAGTTCGATTTTACCCCGCAGTCGCCACAACCCTCGCAGACCGCTTCGTTGATAAAGACGCGCCGGTCCGGATCGGGATAGGCATTGCGTTTGCGACGCCGGCGTTTCTCTGTTGCGCAGGTCTGATCGTAGATCAGGATGGTCGTGCCTTGCGTATCACGCAGTTCCAGTTGTACGTCATCGAGCGAATCGCGATGGAATACGTCCGGGTTGCCTATCAGGCTGACCCCTTTGTATTTTTCCGGTTCGTCGCTGACAATCACGATGCGGGTCGCGCCTTCAGCATGCAGTTGGGCATTGATTTGCGGCACCGTCAGTGTGCCATCCACAGGCTGCCCGCCCGTCATGGCAACGGCATCGTTGTATAGAATTTTGTAGGTAATGTTGACTTTGGCTGCGATGGACGCACGGATCGCCAGAATGCCTGAATGGAAATAAGTGCCATCACCCAGATTGGCAAAAATATGCTTGGTGGTCGTAAAGTCTTTCTGGCCGATCCAGGGTACGCCTTCGCCGCCCATCTGGGTAAAGGTATCGGTGTTGCGATCCATCCAGATGGTCATATAGTGGCAGCCGATGCCGGCCACTGCGCGCGAGCCTTCGGGCACGCGCGTCGACGTATTGTGGGGACAGCCGGAACAGAACCAGGGCTTGCGATCCTGCACGACGACCGGCCGTTTGGCATCCTGCTCCTTGGCATGAATAACCGCAATGCGAGCCTGAATGCGGGCGCGCACCTCATCGGGAAGGGCGTGTTTTTCCAGGCGCTTGGCAATGGCCTTGGCGATAATGGCAGGAGACAGTTCGTAATTGGCCGGCAGCAGCCAGTTGCCGCGGGGAACTGACCATTCGCCGCCGCCATCGTCGCGCGCATCGAATTTACCGTAGACATCGGGACGGACGTCGTCACGCCAGTTATACAGCTCTTCTTTCAGGGCGTATTCCATGATCTGGCGTTTTTCTTCGACCACCAGAATTTCATCAAGGCCTTCGGCAAAGTGTCGGGCACCTTGCGCTTCAAGCGGCCACACGCAGCCCACTTTGTACAGCCGGATGCCGATGTCCGTACAGGTCGCTTCGTCCAGTCCCAGATCGGTCAGCGCCTGTCGCACGTCCAGATAGGCCTTGCCGGCGGTCATGATGCCGAACCGGGCCTTGGGCGAATCATAAATGATCTTGTCCAGCTTATTGGCGCGCACATAGGCCAGCGCTGCGTAGAATTTGTAATTGTTCAGCCGGGCTTCCTGGTCCAGTGGCGGATCAGGCCAGCGAATGGACAAGCCGCCCTCAGGCATTTCAAAGTCCGGTGGCGTAATGGTCTGGACGCGGTCCGGATCCAGTTCGACTGACGAACTCGATTCGATCACATCGGTAACGCATTTCATTGCAACCCACAGGCCTGAATAGCGGCTCATGGCCCAGCCGTGCACGCCGAAGTCCAGATATTCCTGCACATTGCTGGGGTATAGAACGGGAATGCCCGCTGACTGCAAGTTATGCTCGGACTGATAGGCCACCGTGGACGATTTGGCGGCATGGTCATCGCCTGCCAGCAGCAGCACGCCGCCAAACTGGCTGGAGCCGGCCGAGTTGGCGTGTTTGAATACATCCATGGAACGGTCCAGGCCCGGTCCTTTGCCATACCACATGGCAAATACGCCCTGTTTGGTTGCGCCGGGAAACAAATTGACCTGCTGTGAACCCCAAACCGCGGTGGCGCCAAGCTCTTCGTTGACGCCGGGCTGGAAAGAGATCTCATGTTCGGCCAGGTATTTTTTTGCCTTCCACAGACTCAGGTCCAGATTGCCCAGGGGGGAACCGCGGTATCCGGAAATGAACCCGCCGGTGTCCAGTCCGGCGCGCCGGTCCCGGTCTTTCTGCAGCATGGGCAGACGCACCAGCGCCTGGGTGCCACTCATATAGACGCGGCCCCTTTCCAGGCTATATTTGTCGTCAATGGTGGTATTCTTCAGGGCATCCTGTGCCACTTTAGGTAGTGGGGCATTCATACTTTTGTCTCCGATATGGTCCATATGCATATAAGCGCATGATTCTCTGACATTGTCATAGTCGTCTTGTGAACGGTATGAACAATAGCCAGGAATGTTCACCGCCTTTCGGGGCGATGCTATATCGTCCTGATGAATGGCAGCCGATTTTTTGCTGCAACTCATCATGTCTGCCTGCCGATGTGAACCCGGAGTTGCAGCGGAGTCACAGGAAACGAAAATCGGAAGGCAAATTCTTTAATTGACGTTAACGTAAAGTTAAGGCATTTTCAGCTACAGCGAAACAAAAATAACCCGCATTAGGGTATATCCTAGAATCATGTTAGTCGTGCGCGCAACAAAGCGCAAGAATCAGGAACGAAAAGTGAAAGGTGTATTGTCAAAACTGGGAAATATAGTGTCGGCTCTGGGAGCCAGGCCGCTGTCCGTCGGGTTATTGCTGACCGTTATATTCTGGATATTGCTTGGCAATTTTGTGGTGGCTGCTTTCGCGGGCCTGTTGGTGTCTTTTTTTATTGCCGCGGCAGTGTCGGTGTGGAAATTAAATCGGAAATCGGATAGGCGGCCCGAGTAATAACTAACCCTGTGCGTGTCGTGCCGCTTCCTTCTGTTACGGCATGCAAGTCTGTATCAGTACATTCCGCTGTTTGAAGTAGACGACAATCATGATGGACGGGCAATTGGAAAGGGTTTCGGCAAGACTGAATTTAAACCAATCGGTTTTCACGGTTCGGGCTGGCGGTGCTCTTCTGATCAGGCTACCCGCATCGTTCGCGTTGCGTTTTTTTAATCGTGGTTCAATTTACTGACACTGTTATTGCCTTGTTCTGAAGTGGACCAGAAGCCATACCATATTGTATTATTACGTTCAGTTACAAATGACGGCCAAATAATGGGAATTTAGGCTGTTTTAAAGACTGGATGCAGGCAATGGCAGTATATCGACTCTGGCAAACACTATGGAGAGAACGTCGCAACAAATTATGGGTTCAGCCTGCGTTAAACAGCGGTATTGCTGTGCTGCTTGCCCTGATGGCTGCCTGGGTTCCCAGGTTGTTGCCCGGCATTGCTTTTCCCGTAGTGAGCGCAAAAACGCTGGATAATCTGCTTACGGTCATTGCCTCAAGCATGCTTGCTGTTGCGACTTTTTCCTTGTCCATCATGGTATCGGCATTTGCATCGGCCAGTAGCGGCGCCACGCCTCGTGCAACCGAACTGGTGATGGGTGATGACGGGACCAGGGCGGCCATTTCCAATTTCTTATCTGCCTTCATGTTTTCAATCGTGGCCCAGGTTGCGCTCGGATTGAACTACTACGGCGATAATGGCCGGTTCATTTTGTTTGCTGGCACGTTGATCGTGCTGGCGTGGTTGATGCTCACTTTGCTGCGCTGGGTGCGGACCTTGTCCTCGTTAGGCCGGCTTAACAATACCTTGACGCGTGTAGAGGCTGCTACGCTGGCTTGCATGACGCAGTTTTGGATAAATCCATTCATGGGCGCAGCAAGGGGCGCACGCGATGCAGACGCACTGTCGCAGCAGGCAACATCAATTGTTGTCAGAGCCGCTGATGTGCGGATGGTCAGAAGAGTGGATATGGCAAAACTGCAAACGCTTGCAAAAGAACACGATTGCATTATCCATATCAGGGTGCGTCCTGGCGAGTTGGTTTCCTATGATGATGTGGTCGCCATTGCTGCTTTTGATTCGTCCGGCCGGCAGCAGCAGAGCGCGGGCGAGTCAAATAGCGACAGAGGCAATATCGCGCGCGCTATCCTTCAGTGCTTTCAGTTGGATCAGGAGAGGACCTTTGATCAGGACCCGCGCTTCGGTCTGATCGTTCTCAGGGAGGCTGCGCAGCGTGCGTTATCCGCGGCAATTAATGATCCGGGTACTGCGATTACGTGCCTGAACATCATGCTGCGTGTTTTGCTTAGAGGGCAAGAGCAGGCGCGTGAACATCTGCAAGGGCGAGCTACGCAGGAAATTTATGATCGTTTGACGGTTGTTGAGCTGTGTGTAGAAGACTTCATTGCGGATGGCTTTGATCCCATCGCCAGGGATGGAGCGGGCGCTTTCGAGATCGTGGTCCGAATGCAAAAATTGCTGGCAACGCTTACGCAAGAAAGCACTGATGCAGAGTTGGCTCAGGCTGCACGAAAGCATGCGGCGTTTGCGTGCCAATGCGCTATGCAGTCGCTGAACTACGAGGATGACAAAATGTTTGTTCAACGCTTGCACCATCGTCTTTTCGGTCGATAAAGCTGCCGGATGATCACTTATACACCCGCGGATGTAACGCGACGCGCGCAGTGAATCAGAATCGTAATTTCAGGTTTAATGATATCCACGGCGCGTGGAGCTGCAGAAGACTCAACTCGCGTGCTTGCAATGGCAATCCAGCGACTACATGCGCCATGCACAGTTGCGCGCAACGGTTGCCGCCTGGTTCGGCGCTGCGCCAGCACTGGCCGTTGTTAGAGATCTCGATTCACGAGTGGCATAGCGGACTTTTCAGGGTATAAGGAGGCGTCCGATCGGAAGGGAATGCATCGCCTCTGCAGGCACTATGCGACTGTTATCCTGGCACAACGCCAGACACAGTTTCGAGTCGCATTTCCAAGATTTGTTTTTTTTGGGGGGTATCAGGATTCTGAATGTCGGAATGGTACGAACAGAGAATGCTAATTTTTCTTTTTCTGTTCTAATGTAACCAATGCGGTCTGCGCATGGCTGTGCTAAGCTGCTGTTTTTATTAGAAAACTTGGGGTGACTGATGGGGCTCGAACCCACGACAACCGGAATCACAATCCGGGACTCTACCAACTGAGCTACAGTCACCATCTGAGTAAGCGTAAGAGTATAGCAAGGTTATATTCAGCGCACAAGAAAAAACTGGCGCAACACACTATTATGTTGTCTTTTAGTGGTTATGAAGGTAAGCGGGTGTCTTGGTGATGGCTTCTCTGTGGAAATTTCTGGTTGAATATGAAACCCATCTGATTTTCGCAGCAAGTGTGGTTTTGAGCGTTGCGGCAGCGGTCCATATTGCGCTGACCAAACGTGATGTTCGCGCCGCTATTGCGTGGGTCGGTGTTGTACTGTTTTCCCCGTTTCTGGGACCAGTTCTGTATTTTATCGTGGGTATCAACCGCATTCGGCAAACCCGGATCAAATCCCACCGGGACAGGCTGCTCAAGGAGGGAGCCGATCACACCAGTGTCACTGTCAGTGATCTGACACGTCATGCCGCCGCCCAGTGTCTGTCACTGAAAAAAGCCAGCGACACGGTGACCCGTTTTCCGCTGTGTGGCGGCAATGAAATCATCCCACTCAATGGCGGAGACCAGACCTATCCGGCCATGCTTGCCGCCATTGACGCTGCGGTCGACTCGGTATTGCTGCAAACCTATATTTTCGATAATGATATTGTCGGGCATCGATTTGCCGACAGCCTGATTGCTGCATTTCTGCGCGGTGTCCGCGTCCGGGTGCTGATTGACTCGATCGGCGTGCGCTATTCCCATCCTACCATTGTGCATCGACTAAGAGAGCAGGGCGTGTCGGTGGAGCTTTTCGAAACCAATGCCGTTACCTGGCGCATGCCATACGCCAACATGCGCTGCCACCGTAAAATTCTGGTTGTCGACGGCGCACAGGGGTTTGCCGGTGGGATGAATATCCGTGAGGAGTTTCTGACGGAAATTGCACATGACCATACGGCGCGCGATATTCATTTTCAGATGCGAGGCCCGATTGTGGCCCAGTTGCTGGTCGTTTTTTGCCATGATTGGCTGTTCTCTACCGGTGAGCAATTGAAGTTGGGCGACTGGATCGCAGCTGAGCCTGCATTCATGCCTGCTGATATGGCTGCCCGCTGCGTTCCCTCTGGCCCGGATCGTGAAATCGAAAGCACGCACAAGGTCTTGCTTGCCGCCTGCGCCGTTGCACAACAGCATATCCGGATCCAGTCTCCCTATTTTCTGCCAGACCAGGTCCTGATCGGAGCCTTGACCACCGCAGCCAGACGCGGTGTGCAAGTGGATATTGTAATCCCAGGCAGAAATAATCTGCGTCTGATCCAGTACGCCATGATGGCCCAGATTGATCAAGTCATCGAAACCGGCTGCCGGGTGTGGAAAGGATCCGGCAATTTCGATCACTCCAAGTTGATGACCGTTGACGACAGCTGGTCGCTGATCGGTTCATCCAATTGGGATTCACGCAGCCTGCGACTTAATTTCGAGATCGATATCGAGGTGTACGATCGACGCCTGGCTGGTTGGATCAACGATGCCATTGATAATGAAATTGTGCACGGCCAACGGGTGACCTTTGAATCCTTGCGCAAGCAGGGCTTGCTGGCGACGCTCAGGAACAAACTGATCTGGCTGGCGTCGCCCTATTTGTAGTGCAAACAAGATGGCTTGGCCCAATTGCGGACGCACTGAAAGAATATACGGTACGGAAGAAGACCGCAGCACGCAATAGCAACTTGTGAATCAGAACCACACCAAGAGGAGAAGCATCAATGAGACAGACGCAACAGGACGGACGCAATGCAGCCGCGGACGGCCAATCAGCCCGTTCGCCATTGTCGGGTGCCGCCATGAACCGCCGGAGTTTTCTTACCGCAGCGACAGCAACTGCTGCAACGGTGCTCACATCTGCGGTTGCCGCCAGGCCTGCAATAGCACGTGATTTCGGATCACAGACAGAACCGATACGTTATCCCGACCCCGATATCGTGGTGCTGGACAAACGGTTCAAATACAAGCTGGGCAACGCGGCCATCACGCGCCTGCATACCGGTATGCAATGGGCCGAAGGCCCAGCGTGGAATGCGGTCGGCCGCTATCTGGTATGGAGCGATATTCCCAGCAATGAGCAGTTGCGTTGGTCCGAAGAAGATGGGCATGTAGGTCGTCGCTTTCGCTCGCCGTCTGGCAATTCGAACGGCAACACCTTCGACTTTCAGGGCCGGCAGCTGGCCTGCGAACATGATACGCGTCGCGTGGTACGTTATGAACACAATGGCCAGGTGACAGTGCTTGCCGACAGTTTTGATAATAAAGAATTGAATGCGCCGAACGATGTCGTGGTGCATCCGAATGACGGTTCGATCTGGTTTACCGATCCAGGCTATGGCGCCTTGATGGAATATGAAGGAAACCGGCATCCGGCCAGCGCCGGTTCGGTCAGCCCGATCCAGAAGGAAGCCGTCTACCGGATTGACGCACAAACCGGCGCCATGACCAAAGTGGCCGACCAGCCGTTCAAACCCAACGGATTGTGCTTCAGCCAGGACTACCGCAAGCTTTACGTCGCCGATACGGGGAACTCGCACTATCCCTCGGCAAAGAATCAGATATGGGTCTTTGATATAGACGGCGCCAAACTGACGAACCCGCGCACCTTTGCGACCATGGAATTCGAAGGCAAGTCTGGCTCGGCCGACGGGATCCGCTGCGATGAGGACGGTAATATCTGGGCCAGTGCCGGTTGGGGCGGCGAGGGCTATGACGGTGTACACATTTTTGCGCCGGATGGCATACGGATCGGACAAATCCGACTGCCGGAAATCTGCTCCAACGTATGTTTTGGCGGCGCCAAGCGTAACCGCCTTTTCATGACAGCCAGCCAGTCGCTGTACGCCGTTTATGTGGAGACACGCGGCGCGCATATTACATAAAAGCGCATCAAACGCAACGGGCCGGCGATGCTTCAGAAATGTAAAAACCGAAACCAGCCATTGAAGCGCAACGCCTGACCGACTATTGTCATTGCAACAGATTTGTCAGGGCATCAGGCATGAGCGGTGCTCCTGTCTGATGCGTCTTTGCACGGATGACTGATTGGCGCTTGCTGCTACTTACTGGAGATTGAAATGATTAGCTATACCATGGTAGGAACCAATGACCTGGAACAATCTGTCCGCTTCTATGACCCGCTGTTTGCTCAAATGGGGCTGGAGCAGTGTTTCAGGGATGACAACTGTGTTTCCTGGGGCAAAAAATCGGATATGACTGTCCCGCGGTTTTTCACCGGCTATCCCTTTGACGGAGAAAAAGCCACCGTGGGCAATGGCGTCATGACAGCTTTTGTGCTGGAAAATTCGGCAATGATTGATCGGCTTTATGCGATTGCCATGCGCGAAGGCGGCAGCGATGATGGGGAACCTGGATTTCGCCCACAGTATGGAAGCGGTTTTTATGCAGCTTATGTGCGGGACCCTGATAATAACAAAATTGCTTTTGTTGCATACCTCGGGTCTGAGCAGGATTAGATCGGCGACCCAGTTGCTTTTGCCCTGGATTCAGCGATATTAGTATTAGTAGCAATTGGCATTTAGAGGAGTCATCTTGACAGATGAATAGCTTCGTCGATAGTATCAACCTGCTGCGTTGGTATGATTCCAGGCACTTGTGTTTATGAAAGATACTGATAAGTGTCGCGTAGGTTTTTTTGATGATGAGTAATGACGATCTAGTTGAAAACGAAACAGGAGGCCCGCATGAATTACGCGAAGCGCAATTCATGCTCGCTGGAAAAAAAGAAGTTGCCTATTTTTGCTTTGACTATCCAAAAGAGTATTTCCAAGACATGCAAAAGTGCATCGATGAGGGATTATTTGAAACCATAAAATTCGGTGCAGAGAAAAACGCCCGGCTTCTGGCCAGCATTCCTGGCGCCAAAGAGCGGGCTTTGGCGCTGCTGGGAGAAGGTCCTTATGAGCATATTGTGGTTTATGTACCTGGCGCAAAAGCCAAAGCCTTAAGGCTTATTGAGCTTGAAGAATGTTCATGGAAATATGGCTATGTCGAGTCTATCGAAAGGGAAATCGGGCAAATTCTGGGATATTCGCAAGAAAGCACGGATCGTTATATTGAGAAATTGAAACAACGATTTCCCGGTCTTCCCGCGACGATTCCGGCCGAATGAGTCGTCCCCGATTGCTTGTCTGTAAATAGACTGATCGTCATTGTTGGTTGGGGCAGGGGAATGGTCATTTGTATTTTTGCTGGCAATAGCGCGCTGTAAAATGGACGAGCCCGAGAAATGACAGGGTGGCTGGCAATTGGCAAGTCTCGTATAGCAGGTGGTCGTATGCAATCTTGACTAGTAAAAGTAATTTAGAGAACAAAGACGCTGTAAACGAAGAGGGTGTTTATCGTGTTGGCAAGGGGTTAAGTATCAATACCTACCGGTAGCTCACATTCTCGCCGTCTATCACGCAGAAGGTTTAAATCTCCTTTATATGATAGGCGGTTGTTGAGCGAAGAGAAGGGGTTGCGTTTTGGCACTTACTATATTCCATAAGAACTGGAATGCTTTCAGAATGTCGATATCGGACAACAGCCCATACGGGATCCAATAGCTTGGTCAAGTGCGGAAGTCAACATCCAATAATAGATGGCGTGAAAGTTAAATATTTTTCGTTTTAGCCTGTAACCGCAGTGAGAGCTATCTGCTATTGGCCCATGAACTGAAGCATTTTCTGTGGATGATTTACAAACGCTTTCATTACCTGGAAAGTTTCGGTTTCCTCATAGGAGACAGTTTGAATGCCTTCTGGCGAACATTGATAAATTATTGAGTCCGGGTAAGCCAGTAGAATGGGCGAATGGGTGGCGATTAGAAACTGTGACCCATCGTTGATCAGATCATGAATGCGATATAGTGCAGCTAATTGACGTTGAGGAGACAGTGCGGCTTCTGGCTCGTCCAGAATGTACAGCCCTTGTCCTCGGAATTTATGCGTTAATAAAGTCATGAATGATTCCCCGTGTGACTGCTCATGCAAAGACGTTTCACCGTAATATGCCCCAACGCCCAAATTTTCGATTTCCGTGGCAACATTGAAAAAACTTTCTGCACGTAAAAAGAACCCTGTCTTGGGCCTGACGCCCTTGGCTATGCGAAGGTGTTCTGCCAGAGAACTATGTGAATTTCTGGTGCAGAAGTTGAAATTTCTGGTTCCGCCTTCTGGGTTATAGTTGTTTGCAATCGCTATCGCTTCCAATAACGTGGATTTGCCTGATCCATTTTCTCCGACAAAGTAAGTTATTTTTGGATGGAAATCTAAACGGTTGAGAGCTTTCACTACAGGAAGGTTGTAGGGATAAATCAGATGCGATTGTACGGAGTCTCGCCGGAATTCCATATGTTGCAGAAATTGTTTTTTTATGACCATACCGAGCAGTATCGTAAAAATAAATAGCCAAAAAGTTTTTCATTGATTCCTCATAATTACATCTCGAAATTAATGAAAACAAATAATAATAGGAATGATCATTATTTGCATATATTTTGCATTTTTTGACGGTTCAACGTTTAGTTAGAACGCCCATTGCAGTAGATTTACGTGGATGTTTTATTGTGCAGCGGAGCGTACGATAGATTGAGGAAAGGGGAGTCAAAGCCTTAAGGCTTATTGAGCTTGAAGAATGTTCATGGAAATATGGCTATGGCGAGTCTATCGAAAGGGAAATCAAATTCTGGGATATTCGCAAGAAAGTACGGATCGTTATATTGAGAAATTGAAACAACGATTTCCCGGTCTTCCCGCGACGATTCCGGCCGAATGAGTCGTCCCCGATTGGTTGTCTGTAAATAGACTGATCGTCATTGTTGGTTGGGGCAGGGGAATGGTCATTTGTATTTTTGCTGATAATAGCGCGCTGTAAAAAATGGACGAGTCCGAGAAATGACAGGGTGGCTGGCAATTGCCAAGTCTCGCATAGCAGGTGGTCGTATGCACCCATGTGAGCATGAGAATCCTGGTGATGGTCGAACGCTGCCTGTAAGCCATGACGGTATGCGGGCAAAACGGATAGAGACGATACAACCTTAAGCCACTGATTTTTATAATTATGTATGCTGCTCGAAAAAAGATAAAGTATAGTGGTGCCTCCGGCGGGACTTGAACCCACAACCACCCGCTTAGAAGGCGGGTGCTCTATCCAGTTGAGCTACGGAGACAATCCAGCCCGTGATTCTAACCCGAACCTGCACCATGTGTCACTCAATTCGCTACAATAGGTGCATAGCCAGCCACAGAGTGAAATAATAATTATGTCCATACTTTTTGATGTACACCCGGTCAACCCACAGCCACGCCTGCTTAAACAGGCCGCGCAATTGCTGGATAATGGCCGGTTACTGGCCATACCCACCGATTCCAGTTATGCACTGGTGGCTCGTCTTGACGACAAGACTGCGGCGGACGGCTTGCGCCGCCTGCGCGGTCTGGACGAACGTCATCACCTGACGCTGCTGGTGCGCGATCTGGCGGAAATCGCCAAATTCGCCAAAGTCGACAACGCGCAATACCGCTTGCTGAAAAACGCGACTCCCGGCCCCTGGACGTTCATCCTTGAGGCAACCAAGGATGTGCCGCGGCGGGTTTCGCATCCTTCCCGCAAAACCATTGGCATCCGGGTCCCGGACCATCCGGTCACCTTGATGCTGATCGAGGAGTTGGGGACGCCCTTGTTATCAACCTCTCTGATTCCTGAAGGCGAAGACATGCCGCTGAATGATCCTGATGAAATTACCGATCGTTACGGCCATGCGCTGGCCGGAGTGATTTCCAGCGGTTCGTGCCCGACCCAGCCGACCACGGTCATTGACCTGACGACCGCGACGCCTGCCATCATCCGTAGGGGCTCAGGGGATCCGGCAACCATTGGTCTGCCTGAGTGAGATTGCATTTCCTGATGTAAACGGCGGTACCGCTGGCATAACGGCCGGTCGAATCTGGCCGCCTGTCAGCGGCAGATGCCGATTGAAACGTGTTTTACGGGATTGTCATGAAATTTTCTATTAATTTTATGCATTTCAATTAAACTACCGAATTAGCTATATGCTAGGCATTTAATATCAACCTTTTCTGGACGTTTCTATCATGGCGGTCGACAGTTCTTCGTATCCTGTATTCACCGGCAGTTTTCCTGCCCTTGTGACTCCAATGCAACCCAATGGGGATATAGATTACGACGCATACAAGAAGCTGATCGACTGGCATATCCAGGAAGGGTCTGACGGTCTGGTGGTTGTGGGCACGTCGGGCGAATCGCCCACGGTAGATGTGAGCGAACATACCGATCTTATCCGGGTGGCGGTAGAGCATGTGGCCGGACGAATCCCGGTGATTGCCGGAGTGGGCGCAAACTCAACTGCAGAAGCCATTCATCTGACCAAAAAGGCCAGGGAAATGGGGGCTGATGCGGGTCTGTCGGTCGTGCCGTATTACAACAAGCCCACCCAGGAAGGCCTGTTCCGCCATTTTGAGGCTATTGCCCGCGAAGGCGGCCTGCCCATCATGCTGTACAATGTGCCCGGTCGCACCGTTGCGGATCTGTCCAATGATACGATATTGCGACTGGCGCAAGTGCAGGGAATTATCGGCATCAAGGATGCCACCGCTGATATTGCCCGCCTGGGCCTGTTGCTTCGGGATAAACCAGAGTACTTTCAGGTTTTCAGTGGCGACGATCCCACTGCAGCGGCACTGATGCTGCTGGGTGGCAACGGCAATATTTCGGTCACGGCCAATATAGCCCCCGCGCTGATGCACGAACTTTGTGTGGCGGCACGCTCGGGCGATGTGCCGCGCACGCGTGAACTGAATGCGAAACTGGCACATGTCAATAAAGTGCTCTTTGTCGAAGCCAATCCCATTCCGGTCAAATGGGCGCTTGTGCAAATGGGCCTGATCCAGGCCGGGTATCGGCTCCCAATGTGTGATCTGGGCGCCCAGCATCATGAAACTGTTCTGACTGCCCTGAAAGATCTCGGGCTGGTCAAATAATATAGGATTGAGAATATGCGTATGAATGCACGCTTTCTTGCAGTATCTGGTTTACTGTCACTCACCCTCCTGGCAGGATGTAATGTCATGGACGAAGTCATGGGTGATACCGAGCAGGTTGACTACAAAAGTACCGTAAGAGGTGACCCGCTAAGCCTGCCGCCTGATCTGTCTTCGTCACAGATCAATCCGGCGTACAAGCCCCCGGGCGGCTATGCATCTGCCAACGAATATAACAAGGCAGTGGCCCAGGCCAATCGCAACGCCGCATCCGGTGCATCGGTCCTGCCAGAAACCCCCGGCTTGAAAATCCAGAGCTCCGGCGCCAATCGCTGGCTGGAAGTGAGCCAGGAAGCAGGGCGTGTCTATCCGAAATTGATCGATTTCTGGGTTGATTCAGGCTTTACCATCAATCGTGACAATCCTCAGGCCGGGCTGATCGAAACCGATTGGGCTGAAAATCGAGCAAAAATTCCTGGCAACCTGCTTAACCGTGCATTGGGCGCCATCATCAATATGGTTGAAGACAGCGGCGAGCGCGAACGCTTCCGTACGCGTCTGGAGCGCTCCAATGGCAAAACGCTGGTGTTCATTAATCACGAACGCATGGTCGAAACCCCCATGGATCGCGACGGTACATCATTCAAATGGCTGCCTGCCAAGGAAGATCCTGGTCTGAACGCTGCGATGCTGTCACGTCTGATGGTTTTCCTGGGCGCGACCAAACAGCAGGCTGAAGCACAGGTGCGTCAAACTGCTGCAGCGGCTGCCGCGCCAACGCATCCGGTCGTGATGGCTGATGTTGCCGCATTGCCACTGCAAGTGGGCCAAAGCCAGGCCTATACTCAGGTGGGCGCCGCGATCAATTCTGCCGGTTTTACGGTGGATAATCGTGACCCGCAAGCCGGCACCTATACAGTCCGTTACCTGGATACCGATACCGGCGAGAAGCGCCAGTCATCCAACTTTATCAGCCGGTTGTGGGGCGATAAAGGCAATCTGACGCCGTTGCCTTACACGATTGCGGTTACTTCCGAAGCCAACCAGTCGGTTGTGACTGTACGCAACGAACAGGGACAGGCGGACAATAGCGCTACCGCGCGTCGCATTCTGACGGTACTGGCCGAGAGAATGTAAGCTGACCGCTATCCAGGATCGTGTTTTGAAGTTCAGAAAACCCGGCAAGCCATTGCCGGGTTTTTTTCTGCCTGGCTATTGCGCGATGACCCAGCCGTCATCCAGCCATTCCTGCAACAGCGTGAGTGTTGCTGCATTGGCTTTTTTCAGGTCAGTGCTGGTCAGTACGCGCGTGTTGGCGAATTTTTTCAGCGTGGCGTTGGTTTTCAATTCCAGCGCTTCGCCGTTGATGAACAGGTCTGCGCCCCGATAGATCATGCGGCTGCGCCGATCCAGCACCAGGCTGCCATTGCCGTCGATCACGTCTTCAAGATCGACCATGTCCTGGGCAATCGGAAATACGGTCAGGCTATTGGGTTCGGTCAGCCAGCAGCCCAGAAAACGTGCAGCCATGCGCTCAGTGAAAGAAATTTTCTGCACGGCGGCCAGGGCGCTATCGATCAGTTCATCAGGCAGAGCGGCCGGTTCTGTGGTGGCTGTCAGGCGTTTGTCCTGGAATATGCCCGATAGGTCTGGCCCTGGTAGTGCGGGTGTGGAATAGGGACCAAAGCCCAGTCCGTTACGCGCGCTCAGCTGGTCGGCCGCAACCTCCAGCAGCCCCCGTGCAAGAACGGCCAGGGACGGGGCACGAAAACCGATAGAAACGGTAATGCACTCGTCCGACTCCGAGATGCCGTCGTGCGCAATATGCGGCGGCAGATAAAGCATATCGCCGGGCTCCAGTACAAATTCTTCTTCAGGTTCGAAATGCTGCAGAATTTTGCAGGCAATATCGGGAACCAGCGACAGGTCTTTCTGCTGGCTGATGCGCCAGCGTCGCTGTCCGCGGCCTTGTAGCAGGAAAACGTCGTAGCTGTCAAAATGCGGACCGACACCGCCGTTGCGGGAGGCCAGGCTGATCATGATATCGTCCAGCCTGGCATCGGGAATAAAACGGAACTGCTGCATTAGCGCTGCGGTCGCATCGTCATGCAGGTCCACGCTTTGCACCAGCAAAGACCAGTTGGGTTCGGCCACCTTGGGAAAGCGGGCGAACGGACCATTTTCCATATGCCATTGGTTATTTTCCTGCCAGATCAGGCGTGATTCGACATCATCACGTTTTGCCAGTTTCTTCAGCGCGGCGGGGGGCATGGGGCTGGCAAAACCTGGAAAGGCCTGCCTGATCAGCAACGGTTTTTTTTGCCAGTAGGTCCGCATAAATTCGGCGGGGCTGCGTCCACCCAGCAATGTCATGGGGGCGTGAATGTCAATGGATGTCATGATTCTCCGCCAAAGCGGTTATGCAATTTGTACAGGGCGTCCAGCGCTTCGCGCGGACTCATATTATCGGGATCCAGTTCATGCAGGGCGTCACGAAAGGCGGTGACCTCAAGCGCATTGTCGCTCTGCTGGTCATCGACCTCGTGCGTAGCAGTAAAAAGATTGAGCTGTGAGATGTCGCCAGCCTGGCTTTCCAGGCGATCCAACTCCCGTTTGGCCTGGCGAATAACCGCCACGGGAAGGCCTGCTCGCTGTGCGACCTGGATACCGTAGCTGCGACTGGCCGGCCCTTCCTGAACTTCATGCAGAAACACAATGCCGCTGGCCGCTTCGGTGGCGGCCAGATGCACATTGATTGCTGACGGGTTCAGATCAGGCAGCCGGGTAATCTCAAAATAATGGGTGGCAAACAGTGTCAGCGCATGATTGTGGTCCAGCAACCGGCAGGCGATGGCCCATGCCAGTGACAGGCCGTCATAGGTAGATGTGCCCCGGCCTATCTCGTCCATCAGCACCAGGCTGTTGGGTGTGCTGGCAGCCAGGATGGTGGCGGCCTCGGTCATCTCCATCATGAAGGTCGATTGGCCACCAGCCAGGTCGTCGGCAGCACCAATACGAGTGAAAATGCGATCAATCACGCCAATGGTGGCGGCAGCGGCCGGCACGAAGCTGCCCATGCGCGCCAGCAGCACAATCAGAGCGATCTGGCGCATGTAGGTTGATTTACCGCCCATGTTGGGGCCGGTAATGAGCAACATGCGCCTGTCATGGTCCATCAGGCAGCTATTGGGCGTAAATTGCTCAATCGTATGTTCGACCACCGGATGGCGGCCGGCCTCGATATCGATCACGGGATGTTCGGCCAGTTGCGGCGCCACCCATTCGTTGTCTCTGGCGTGGCTGGCCAGCGCAAGATAGACGTCCAGTTCGGCAATGGCCTGCGCGCATCGCTGCAGGGGAGTCACCCAGGCCTGCATGGTGTCCAGTAATTGCTCGTATAGCCATTTTTCACGCGATAGTGCCCGGTCGCGTGCCGACAGCACCTTGTCTTCGAATCCCTTGAGCTCGGGCGTAATATAACGTTCGACATTCTTGAGCGTCTGGCGACGCCGGTAGTCGTCGGGCACTTTGTCGACCTGACCCTTGGATACTTCAATGAAAAATCCGTGAACACGGTTGAACTCCACGCGCAGATTGGCAATACCACTGCGCTGGCGCTCCCTGGCCTCCAGTTCGACAAGAAAGGCGCCGCTGTCGCTGGCCAGGGTACGCAGTTCATCGAGTTCGTCGTCAAAACCGGGCGCGATCACGCCGCCATCGCGGATCATCGCGGCCGGTTCCATTGCGACGGCAGCCTGCAGTGCGGCGTGCAAGCTCGCATCAAGGGTCAATTCGTCGTTGAGTACGTCAAGGCGTTCTGCATTGGCGTGCTGGTTGCGCAACACAGTTTGCAACTGTGGCAGGCGTGCCAGTGCATCGCGCAGGCTGGCCAGCTCGCGGGGACGCACCGAACGCAAGGCGATTCGTGTTGCGATACGTTCAAGATCGGGAAAGGCATTGAGTTCTGTACGCAGGTTATCCAATGCAATATGGGGATGCACGGGCCCGTCGGGACGTCCGGTCAGCATGGCCGCTACAGCGGTCTGACGTGCTTCGATCTGGCTATTGGAGCGCAGGGGGTGGTGTAGCCAGTGACGCAGCTTGCGACTGCCCATGGGGGTTTCGCAGTGGTCCAGCAAAGAAAACAGGGTGGGCCGGCTCTCTCCGCTGATGGTTTCGGTAATTTCCAGGTTTTTGCGCGTGACCGGATCAAGCACCAGATAATCCAGCGCATGATCCACCATGATGTGCTGCACGTGCGACAGCGATTGCGTTTGCGTGCGTTCGACGTAGCGCAGCAGTGCGCCGGCTGCACAAGTGGCGGCAGGCATATCGGCCATACCGAAACTGCCCAGCGAGTCGATCTGAAAATGCTGGCAAAGCAGGGTGTTGGCATCATTCAGGTCATAGTGCCAGTCGGCAGTGTGACTGATCGAGCCGCTAAATTTTGTCTCAAGGGTAAATGAATCGGCGTGCACGATTTCCGCGGGAGCGATGCGGTGGATTTCCGAGTCCAGCGTTTCCTTGTCGCATTGTGTGACTTTGAACTGGCCGCTGGCCAGGTTGAGCCATGCCAGCCCGTATTTTGGTGCCTTGCCTTTGGGCGGCAGGAAAATCGATAGCAGGGGCCGGTCCAGCTTGGAAGGCAACAGGGTTTCGTCGGTGAGCGTGCCAGGCGTAACAATGCGCACGATCTTGCGTTCAACGGGCCCCTTGCTTGTTGCCGGATCGCCGATCTGCTCGCAGATCGCCACCGATTCGCCCAGTGCTACCAGACGTGCCAGATAGGTTTCCATGGCATGCACCGGAACACCTGCCATGGGAATGGGCTGGCCATTTGAGTTTCCCCGCTTGGTGAGCGTCAGATTCAGCAGTCTGGCGGCCTGCTCGGCATCCTCATAGAACATTTCATAAAAATCTCCCATACGATAGAACAGCAGTACAGACCCGGCCTCAAGCTTAAGGCGCAGGTACTGCTGCATCATGGGGGTGTGGCCGGGAGTCGCAATTTTACTGGTTTCTGCTGGCATGAGTGATAGGTTGCTTAAGGTGTTCTGGCGTTCAATCGGCTATTTTACGATTATCCTGGGTCCGGTTGGGCGCCGAGTCATTCGCCGATCCGCATTACCGCTCTGTCGATCAGTGCCAGCACTGCATTTTCCGCGGCCATGGCGTCGCGGGCGCCGATTGCATCAAGCAGCGTTTTATGCAACAACAGAGCCTGAGGATCCGGACCCCACTGGTCACTGGATGCGCGAAAACTCATGGTCCAGACTGCAGACAATGCCATTTCCAGTTGCCTGAAAAAAACATTGCCGCTAGCGTGCACGACGGCACCATGAAAACGTAAATCGGCTTCGATGTAGTCCGCACGACTGTTTGCGCAAGACATGGCCTGGTATGCAAGCTGCAATGCATCGATATCTGTTTGCTCGGCTCGCAATGCGGCCAGATGTGCGGCCTGGGGCTCTATGGCCTGCCTCAGTTCCATCAGGTCGGCCATCAATTTTTTGTCTGGTGGCAATCTTGCGTACCAGTCCAGCACGGACGGATCGAAAAGATTCCATTTGCTGCGTGGCAGTACATGCGTGCCGGTGCGTGGGCGGATTGATATCAGGCCTTTGGCGGCCAGGCTTTTCATCGCCTCTCTGATAATAAGGCGGCTGGCGCCATAAGTATTGGCCAGTTCCTGTTCGGTGGGAAGCTGGATGCCTTCGGCAAAATGTCCGGCAACAATACTGCTGCCTAAAGCATCGACTATTTGCTGATGAAAGTTTCGTAATTGGGGTGAAGACATGGCGACAAGTATACCTGTAACGCAGAGGTTCACATGCTCCTGAAGCATTGACATCAATTATATAATGATTATATGATTGATTTTTAAAAATATAAAAACATCTATGCACCACAACGGCGAAACAACTTAAGTTCGCAACAAGGAGACATCACATGAGAAAACCAATGACCGCGCTCTTGCTGGCGCTGGCAGGGGCGTTGCTTGGCCCGGGCCTGGCCGGCGCGCAGCCGTTTCCGTCCAAGCCGATTCGCATGATTGTTCCGGTCCCGCCTGGCGGCTCCGGCGATTTGGTTTCCCGGCTGGTAGCAGGCGCCGCCGCAGACGATCTGCAGCAGCCAATCGTTATTGATAATCGCCCCGGGGCAACCGGCAATATCGGCACCGTTGCCGCAGTCAACGCGCCGGCCGACGGCTACACCATATTCTTATGCAGTATTGGCAACTGTTCGGTCAACACAAGTTTGTACGCAAATCCCGGCTTTGACCTGTTCAAAGACATTGCACCTGTCATATTGCTGGGTTCATCCATCAATGCGTTTGTTACCGGACCCAATACGGGCATCGATAGCGTGCAGACACTAATCGGCAAAGCAAAAACGGGCGATATCAGCTATGGCTCTTCCGGCGTGGGCGCGTCCAATCATCTGGCGGGCGAACTGCTCAGGAAAATGGCCAACATCTCGCTATTGCATGTGCCATACAAAGGGTCAGGCCCCGCGATTACCGATTTGATCGGCGGACAAATAGATGTTTTCTTTGACAACGAACCGTCGATTCTGCCCTTTATCAAATCAGGAAAAGTCAATGCGCTTGCCGTAACCGGGCGCACCCGCTCAGCCAATTTGCCCAATGTGCCAACCATGGAGGAACTGGGCTATGCAGGATTTGTCATCGAGCCCTGGTTCGCTATCGGAGCCCCAGCCGGAACACCGGCGCCTGTGATTCAAAGATTGAATGAGGCATTCAATCGTGCCCTGAAAGATCCTGCTGTCATCAGCAAACTGAATCAATCGGGCATCGGGGCCATTGGTGGTGCGCCTGATGTGCTTGCCAGGCACATCAGATCCGAACATGACAAATGGGCCGAATTGATCCGCGCTCAACATATTTCCACAGAGTAAAAAATATGCGTATTACAGGTATTGAAACCACAAGACTGACATCCCAGCCTAATCTGATCTGGGTTGAAATAGAAACAGATGAAGGTATCACCGGACTGGGTGAAACCTTTCGCGGCGCGCAGGCCGTGGAAACCTATCTGCATTCCATGGCAGCGCCGCTGATTCTGGGAGAAAATCCGCTAGACATTGAACGCCTGCACAAGGTACTGTTTCGTGGCTATCTGGGTTTTAACGGCAGTGGCGTAGAAAGCCGTGCTGCATCGGCCATAGATATCGCCCTGTGGGATATCTTCGGCAAGGTTACCGGCCAACCCGTGTACCAGTTACTGGGTGGCGCTTGTCATGAACGCATGCGCGCGTACAATACCTGCGCCGGCGTTGACTACAATAGTAAAAGTATTCAACGTCGACTGATTCAGCCCGGGGCAGAAAAAATCCGTGACCGTTATGACGATCAGATTGCTTTCATCGAAGATCCGGCGCAACTTGCGCTTAGCCTGATTGACGAGGGCTTCGGCGCCATGAAAATTTGGCCATTCGATGGCGCGGCCGTGGAAACCGGCGGTCAATATGTCAGTGCGAGGCACATGCGGCAAGGCCTTGAGGTGTTTGAGAAAATCAGGCTTGCCGTGGGTGATCAAATTGAAGTCATGTGTGAATTTCATTCGATGTGGAACCTCACCAGTGCACTGGCCATCGCCCGGGAACTCAAGCAATTTCGGCCGTTCTGGGCCGAAGATCCAATAAAGATGGACAGCCCTGGACTGTTGGCCGATTACCGCAGGCTTGCGCAGATCCCGGTGTGTGGCAGCGAAACCCTGGCGTCCCAGAGCACGTTTCGCGATTTGCTGGCGGAACACGCACTGGATATTGTGATGCTTGATCTGTCCTGGTGTGGCGGCATCAGCGAAGGCAGGAAAATTGCCAGCCTTGCCGATGCATATCAAAAGCCGATTGCGCCGCACGATTGTACCGGGCCGGTGGTGCTGTGGGCTTCTCTGCACCTGGCCCTGGCATCGCCCAACGCGATTTTTCAGGAGGTGGTGCGTGCGTTTCTTAATACCTTTTATAAAGACCTGGTTACTGAGCTGCCTGTTCTTGATAAAGGATTCCTGTTGCGACCGGATGCGCCGGGCCTGGGTACAGCGCTGGCGCCGACGGTCAAGGGTGATGCGCAGGCCTGCATTCGCCGCAGTACACTACCTATTTAACGATTCAGACAATTTTACTTACGGAGACGGACATGGCAACTTTCGACCGAGCACAGGTGCGGGCTGCGCTTGATGGCATTTCGGGAATTCTGGTTACCCCCTTTGATGACAACGGCAAGATTGAACCGGCGCGCCTGCAGCCAATTATCGATAATGCAATAAATGCAGGTATACACATATTGGTAGCCAACGGCAATACCAGTGAGTACTATAGCTTGCGCTATGCGGAAAGTGAAGCCATGGTGTCCGCGGTGGCGGGCCAGATACGTGGGCGGATTCCGTTGCTGGGCGGGGTGGGACGCGGCATTGAAGAGGCCTGCGACCTGGCGGCAGCGTCCCGGGAGGCTGGGGTCGATGCGTTGATGATTCACCAGCCTCCGGATCCGTTTGTGTCGCCCCGAGGCATACTTGCCTATGTCCGTCGCATCGAAGAAGCGGCGCAGGGTCTGCCGCTGGTGCTGTATCTGCGTAATGAGGCAATCGGTATGGCGGCGATAGAAGCCCTTTGCAGTGTTGACTCGGTGGTTGGTGTCAAATGGGCATCGCCAACGCCACTTTTGCTGGCCGATGCAATTGCCCGCACGCGGCATCTGGATATAGCGTGGGTAGGTGGCCTGGCCGAGACCTGGGCGCCTCCGTTTTACGCGGTAGGCGCACGCGGGTTTACCTCAGGCTTGATTAACGTAGCCCCCGGGCATAGCGCAGCAATCCATACTGCGCTTGACAAAGGCGACTACCCTGCGGCGAATCAGTTGATCGCACAAATGCTGCCATTTGAGCAATTGCGAGCAGAAGAAAATAACGGCGCCAATGTGACCGTTGTGAAGACCGCATTACAACTTCTGGGCCGCAATTGTGGTGCGACCCGGCCACCTGCTGCATGGCCAATGAATACACAGGCGCTTGACACGCTGAAGCAATTGTTGAAAACCTGGCAGTAGACTGCAGTAACGGGCGGGACCAACTGACCATGGTTGCTGTCCTTGTCTTTATTACTTGGCATGGCGCGATACGCCATGACCTGATCGCTGTCGCAATAAGCAAATTGGCCAGTAGGGTGGGCGCCTGTCGCGCATCAAAGGGCGCCACGCCAACATTGCGACCGTTAGCAACATAGTCAGCATCACCCACATCAAGGCCATCGCATATGAAATATTTATGGCTGGTCTGTGCTTCCTGCAGAAAAATTGATGGCACGCAAGGAGAGAGAATTTCAATTTATCAAGCACTCTTTCTTCGTTCATGGCTTCGCATGGCTGTAACTTTTTGTATGAATGAATTTCCGATTCGCCTCCATAGAAAATTGCAAATGGATGCTGACCGCTGTAATTATTTGGTGAATTCAGATCAAGATAAAAATCACTTATTGGATGATCAACGAACGGTCGCAATAACCAGCACAGACCGCGCCCTGATTGGCCAATATCGTCCGTTTTTCTGCCGATTATAAAATTACATGGCCATGGTTTTCTCATTTACAAAATTTATTGCATTTGAAATAAAACTAGGGTTTTCCATGTATATATTTCATCTAAATGACGCATTTTTGAATGTAACGAATATATCGAAATTCATGTATTGCGGTTGTGCTGTACCATTTATCTATGTTACTTCTATAAATGAAGCGATAACCGCTAGCGCAGAAAACACACGCCTCATGCGATGAATTTTATGCATGAAAACGTGCTGTATGCTGCGTTTGAAAGTTATTTCAAATGCAATTTTTATCTGGACGATTTCCAGATAAAAACTTCAGGATAAATCAACTTCAAGGGGAGTAGAACGATGAATAGAATGCTCAAAACTCGAACCCTGCTGGCTCTCGCTGTAGCAACCGCTGCGGCTTTTGGTACAGTGGCGTCGGCTGCCACGTTGCAGGAAATTAAAGACAAAGGCGTGGTGCGGATTGCAGTTGCCAATGAAATACCCTATGGCTTTGTTGATCCCACAGGCGAGGCTAAAGGCGCCGGACCGGAAGTGGCCAAGCATATTATGGAACAGCTTGGCGTCAAGGAAATCAAATGGGTCACCACGGGTTTCAGCTCACTCATTCCTGGTCTGAAAGCCGACCAGTTCGACATGGTTGCCGCAGAGATGGCTATCCTGCCCCAGCGTTGTCAGCAGGTGTCTTTTTCTGAACCTAACAGCTCTTATGGCGAAGGCCTGCTGGTTGCCAAAGGCAACCCGGACAATCTGCACAAATATGAAGACTTTAGCAAGTCAGACAAGAAAATCGCCATCATGGCAGGTGCCGATCAGCTGGAAATGCTGCAAAAACTCGGAGTGGACGATAGCCGCATGGTGACTATCTCCAATAATGCAGATGCGATTTCAACAGTGTCTACCGGCCGCGCCGCAGCCTATGCAGCAACCAGTCTGACGGTCAGTCAACTGGCCGACAAGAGTGATAAAGTCGAGCCGGCAGGAAAATTTGAGGATCCGGTGATCGATGGCAAACCTGCACGCAGTTGGGGTGGCTTCACCTTCGATCAAGGCTCGGATGATCTGCGTAAAGCAGTTAACGAAGAGCTGGCCAAGTTCAAGAAAACACCAGAGTGGAAAAAGATTCTGACTACTTATGGCTTTACCGAGCATGACCAGGAAGAGTCTACCAAGCAGACCACAGAACAACTTTGCGCAGCAAAGTAATCAGGGTATAGCCGCTTATTTAGGGTTATGCGCAAGCCCTGCGGCGTGTGCACAAGGGTCTGCGAGGCGATTGCAGGCCCATCCTTGGTTTGGCGACACCTGCCAGCCTCAAACTCACCGGCTCGTGCAGGCTTGCGCTTGCATCCTTCATCTCATTTCCAAAAAATAAAAGGCGACCGATGGATTGGAATATATATCTGACGCCCCTGTTACAGGGTGCGTGGGTGACCGTTCAACTGACAGTCTATTCGACCATACTGGGTGCGATCACTGCGTTTGTGTTCGGTATTGGCAAGCTTTCAAGCAACTGGCTTTATCGCGGGTTCTCTATTTGCTTTGTCGAGATTTTTCGCGGAACATCTCTGCTGGTTCAACTGTTCTGGCTGTTCTTTGCGCTGCCGCTATTGGGCCAGGCCCTGGGCCTGGACTTTCGCATGGCGCCGCTGGTCGCCGGCACGCTGGCCCTGGGGTTCAATATCGGCGCCTATGGCGCCGAGGTCGTGCGCGGCGCCCTCCAGGCAGTACCGCGCTCGCAATTTGAGGCGGCCAAGGCACTGGACTTTACGCCTCGCCAGACATTACGGTTTATTTGCCTGCCACAGGCCATTCCGGAAATGATGCCCAGCTTTGGCAACCTTGCGGTGCAAAATCTTAAGGATACGGCATTGGTATCGTTGATCAGCCTGGGCGATATGGCGTTTCGCGCTGAACAGATCCGCAATTACACGCAGGACAGCACGACGGTATACACCATTTTGCTGTTCATGTATTTTGGCATGGCGCTGATTCTGACCGGAATCATGAAATTGCTGGAGCGCTCCGTCGGGCGCTGGCGCGCAGGGAGGGCCTGATCATGCTTTTTGGTATTGAATGGGACACCAGCAGCAATTGGGCGTTTGCTGTTTCGATATTTCCGATACTGCTCAAAGGCTTGCTGGTTACGCTGCAAGCGACCGTGCTGGGCTTTCTGGTAGCCATGGTGCTGGGCCTGATTCTGGCCGGCCTGAAAAGTGCCCGGCTGGCCATCATCTCGTGGCCTGCAAAATTTATCACTGAATTTATCCGCGATACGCCATTGCTGGTCCAGCTGTTCTTTCTTTATTATGTGTTGCCTGAGCATGGCATTGTCCTGCCTGCTTTTCTGACCGGTGCGCTGGCATTGGGTGTGCAGTATAGCGCCTACCTGTCCGAGGTGTACCGGGCTGGTATCGAGTCCATCCCACGCGGACAGACCGAGGCGTCCCGGGCATTGGACCTGGCGCCTGTGCGCACGTTCGGTTTCATCATTCTGCCGCAGGCCATCCCGCGCATTATCCCGGCGATGGGGAACTATCTGGTATCCATCATGAAGGATGTGCCGGTGCTGTCGGTCGTTACCGTGCTGGAAATGCTCAATGTCGCAAAAATCATAGGTGATCGTACCTTCAATTATCTGATACCGCTATCCATGGTGGGGGTCATTTACCTGATCCTGACGATTGTCGCGTCCTATGGGGTGCGATATCTGGACACCCACCTGCCAAAACGAGGAATACCTTTACGATGAATAACCCGATGAATAATGATAATGTGAATACCGTCCCGGATGCACCGCATGGCGAAGATGTTGCGAATGCCGATGACGCAGCGACCCGTTCAGAGACTGGCGAGCCGATTATCCGCTTCGAAAAAGTGGTCAAGAAATTTGGTGATGTGACGGTGCTGGACGAACTGGATTTCGAGGTTCGCAAGGGCGAGAAAGTGACCATTATCGGCCCGTCCGGTTCTGGTAAATCTACGGTGCTGCGCATCCTGATGACACTTGAAAACATCAATGATGGCGTCATTTACGTGACCGGCAGGCCGTTATGGCATGAGGAAAAAAACGGTGAACTGGTGCCCGCGTCAGAAGAGCACTTGCGCGAGATGCGCAAGGAAATGGGCATGGTATTTCAACAGTTCAATCTGTTTCCCCATATGACGGTGCGTCGCAACGTGACCGAAGCGCCGGTGCAGGTACTCAAGCTGTCCAAAGACGAAGCCAACGAGCGTGCCGACAAATATCTTGAACTGGTGGGCCTGTCCGATCAAAGCGACAAGTTCCCAAGCCAGCTCTCGGGCGGCCAGCAGCAGCGCGTGGCCATTGCTCGTGCGCTGGCGATGCGGCCCAACATTATGCTGTTTGACGAGCCAACGTCGTCATTGGATCCTGAACTGGTGGGCGAAGTGCTTAACGTGATTCAGCGGCTGGCCGAAGAGCATGATTTGACGATGTTGCTGGTGACGCATGAAATGCAGTTTGCCAAGCAAATTTCCGATCGTGTCTGCTTCTTTGACAAGGGAAAGATTGTGGAACAGGGCACACCCGATGAAGTGCTGGTCAACCCTCAGGAGCCGCGAACACAGGAATTTCTCAAAAGCTTTATCGAACAGCATTGATATAAAGCAGGGTACAGCAACGTGCCCTGCTGCGTATGTGGCGGCTGCCGCTGCTCGTGTGGTATTGCGCAGAGATCGTGTTCTTGGCAGGGCCGTTGCCTGTGCCGGCGCTTGGCGCTCGGGTGTGTGTGGTCCGAGACCGATTCGCCCGCCGCAGACCTTAAGGGGTGCCGGTCAGGTTATTGCTGTACACGATCCGGATGCCTTGTTCCAGCAGCGTCTGGCGCGTGTTCGCATCCGTTTGCGTGGTAACCGGGGCGGTTGCATCCCAAATGACAAATGTATTGAATCCGGCCGCCCGCGCGTCCTGCGCGGTCCATAGGACGCACACATCTCGTGCCAGGCCGCCAATATACACATCCCGTACCTGACGATCCCTCAGCCAGCCAGCAAGGCCGGTGAACGGGCGCTCGCCTGCAGGGTTGTAGTTTTCGCAAAACGCGCTGTATGAGTCAACAGCCGGATCCGTGCCTTTGCGTACGATGACATTCATCCTGTTCCAGTTGATGGCGCCATGCAGTGCTGCCCCATTTGTTCCCTGTACGCAGTGATCCGGCCATAGCACTTGGGGATGGCCGTAAAGCGTAATGCTGTCAAAGGGTTTGCTGCCACTGTGCGAGGATGCAAAGGAAATATGGCCGCTTGGATGCCAATCCTGAGTGGCGACATAATGGGCAAAACGATCCTGCGCCAGGATGGTCTGTATGGGCGCCACAATGGCATCTGCCTGTTCGCATGCGAGCGGGCCGCCGGGCATGAAGTCCGGCTGGAGATCTACCAGAATAAGTGCGCTGTGAGGCAACATGCTGTTTGTCATTTCACGTTTCGTCCAGCCACTGGATCAATTGTTGTTGCACATTGATCGAAAATTTGCGGTATACCTGTTCACTGACAAAGCCCATGTGCGGCGTCAGTACTATGTTGGGCAGCGCCACCAACTCGGGGCTGATGCCTGGTTCATCATCAAAGACATCCAGTGCTGCAAATCCCGGGCGGCCCTGTTGCAATGCCTTGACCAGGGCCGGCGTGTCGATCAGGCTGGATCGTGATGTATTGACCAGCAGGCTGCCCGGTTGCATCAGCGCCAGCGTGTCGCTGTTGAGCAGCTTGCGCGTGGCGTCCGAGACAACAATATGTAGCGACACCACATCGGAAGTCGACAACAGGGTTTCCAGTGACACGCTGCTTGCGTCCGCTTCGCGGGCCCGTTCCGGCGTCATGTGCGGACTCCAGGCCTGCACCTGCATGCCGAAGGCGCGACCGACAGCAGCCATGCGCTTGCCGATGTGTCCAAGGCCGATCAGCCCCAGGCGCTTGTCTTCCAGTACTTCGGGCAGATGCTGGCAGATGGCGGGCGTACGCCACTGCGGTTGTTGCGGGCTCACGAGCAGGTCTGGGAGTTTTTTGGCAGACGCCAGAATCAGCGACCAGGCCAGCTCGCAGGTGCTGGCTTTTGACGGACCGAATTCGGTCGCCGTGACCTTGATGCCGGCCGTTTCGGCTGCCTGCTGATCCAGCGTGTTGTTGCGGGTGCCGGTAAAAATGATGCGTCTCAAATGGGGCAATTGCGCGATCAGCGACTTGGGAAAAGGCGTGCGGTCGCGCATCAGTACAATGCATTGCGCCTGGGCCACTGCGGCCAGCAATTGCTCGTCGCGCAAGCGGTCGTGGTGGATTGTCAGATGGCTGCGGTTTTGTATGTCGGACCAGTCTACCAGACGGGCAAGCCCGTGTTCCCAGTCATCCAGTATGACAATTGAAGGTTTCATGTAATGCTCCGCAAATAGGGCAGTTGATGCATGCGTTGCCCGAGCCGGCGGCAACCATGGTTTTTTCGGTCACTGAAAAACAGTATATTACCTCGCAGGCCAGCACCTTGCATGCGCAGGGGGTGACAACGATAATTCGGCCGCAAGGCGCCTAGCCCTGAAACCAGGCCAACAGCACAGAGACACTGATAACCGAGAGCACAGTTGAGATAAATATGGATTGCGAAACCAGATGCGTGTCACGCTGGTACATGGTGGCCAGCATGAATGGGCCGGTGCCGATAGGCAGGGCGGCAAGCAGTACGGCCGCTTCGCGTTGCACCGGCGGCATGTCAAAGACGATAAAAGCCAGGAATGCCGTGGCAGCCGGCAGAAACAGCATTTTCATGAAAAGAACCGCGCCCAGTGCCGGGTGTGGACGGATACTGCGCGTTTGCGCCAGGAACAGGCCAATGGTGACCAGGGCGCATGGGCTGGCAGAACTGCCCAGCAGGCGCGTCAGTTCCGCCAGAGGCGCCGGCAACGCGATGCCCAGGCCTGATAAGGCCATGCCTGCCACGGGTGAGACAATCAGCGGATTTTTTGCCAATGCAACGCCGGTGTGGCGCAGGCTGGTCCATACACTGCCATGTTTTTTCAGTCCGGTTTCCAGGCAGACGATGGACAGGGCAAACAGGACGCAGGCCGTCAGTATCATGGTAATAACGACGGGTATGATACCGGCCTGACCGTAGGCCAGCATGCATAGCGGCAGGCCCATATAGCCGGCATTGCTATAGGAAGCCGACAGGCTGGCCACACTGTTGTCCGGCAGGCTGAAGCGGCGCCGCTGCCAAACCATGAAAATGAAAAAGGTAGCCAGCATGCCGCCGGTACTGGCCAGGATAAACGGGATCTGGTTCAGTTCTTCCCAACTGACCGTGGCCATGGCATGAAACAACAGTGCTGGCAAGGCCAGCCAAACCACATAGCTATTGAGGTGCTGGCTTGCCTGATCCGACAGGATCCGCCGGCGAGCGGCGATGTAGCCGGTCAGAATCAGCGCAAAAACCGGGAAAGCGGCATTGATAACGGAATTCAAGATACGGTTTATTTAAAAGCGGTTTCGATAAAGCTGCGCAGTTTACGCGAATGCAGTCGTTCCCGGGGCATTTCACGCAGTTTTTCCAGCGCCCGCATGCCGATGCGCAGATGCTGGCTGACCTGCTTGCGATAGAAGTCGGAGGCCATGCCGGGCAGCTTCAGTTCGCCATGCAGGGGCTTGTCGGACACACAAAGCAGCGTGCCGTACGGGACGCGAAAGCGAAAACCATTGGCAGCGATGGTCGCCGATTCCATGTCAAGTGCAATGGCTCGCGATTGCGAGAAACGTTGCACCGGTTCATGCTGGTCCCGCAACTCCCAGTTACGGTTATCAATGGTGGCCACGGTTCCGGTACGCATAATGCGCTTAAGCTCCCAGTCAGACAGCCCGGATATTTCTTCGACAGCATGTTCCAGGGCGATCTGGATTTCCGCCAGCGGCGGCACTGGCACCCATAGCGGCAAGTCGGCATCCAGTACGTGATCTTCACGCACGTAACCGTGCGCCAGCACATAATCGCCCAGGCGTTGCGTATTGCGCAGCCCGGCGCAATGGCCTAGCATGATCCAGGCCGACGGCCGCAGTGTTGCGATGTGGTCGGTAATGGTCTTGGCATTGGACGGGCCCACGCCTATATTGACAAGGGTGATACCGTTGCCATCCTCGCGTTTCAGGTGATAAGCGGGCATTTGCGGCAACCGTTGCAGCCTCTGGGATGGATCCGGCTGCCCCTTGCGCGTAATGTGGTTGCCCGGCTCGACCAGCGCCGTATAGCCCGACGATTCATCCTCGATCAGTTGTGCTGCCCGCTCAATAAACTCGTCGACGTAAAACTGGTAATTGGTAAACAACACGAAATTCTGGAAATGCTCCGGCGCGGTTGCAGTGTAGTGCTGCAGCCGGTGCAATGAGTAGTCAATACGTGGTGCGGTAAAGGGGGCCAGCGGCCCCGGCTGACCGGGTTCTTCACGCAAAGTGCCGTTGACGATGGCATCGTCCATGACGGCCAGGTCAGGGACATCGAAGAAATTGCGTAGCGATGAGCCGATGGTGTCGGCGTAGACGCCTTCAACATACTGGCCACCGGTAAATGCGAAATGCAATGGGATGGGAATATCGGATTCGCCGATCTCCACAGGCAATTGATGGTTTTTCATGATCAGCCCGATTTGCTCGAGCAAATAGCTTTTGAACTGTTGGGGCTGGGTGATCGTCGTCTGATAAAGGCCGGGTTCGGTGGTATGTCCGTATGACAGACGTGAATCGACCTCCTGATGGTCGGGCACATGCAGGCGAATGGCGGGGTAGCAGGCGCGTGTACGATGGTCTGACCGGTTCTCGCCGCTGATGTAGCGGTAAAAGGACTCGCGGATGAACAGTGTGTTGCGCTCGTAGATGCGCAACAGTTCTTCGAAAGCCAGGGCCGGGTCACGAAAACTGGAAAAACCGATTCTTTGTGGCGAATGAAAGGTAGAAGGTGTACTTTGCTGTGTGTTCATGGATAAGCGCTGATTGTTATGGTCGTTGACGAAAGCGGGCCATATTGCAATCTGATCCCATACGAAAGCTTTGCTGTCGGCAAATAGGGGGCCGGAAAGTGGTATCGCTTTGCTGTCATGAAGTATATTCTGTCATTATGACACGTTAAAATCCTGACATAGCGAATGCCCGCAATAGGTGTGGGCCTGTCCGGCAGCGCATCGGGTATCAGCTAATTCTTTTTTCGAAAAATCTGCAAGAGAGTGATTTATATGGATATTCAACAAATCGAAAGTTTCTGGCCGTTTGTGCAGCGCTTTGCCGTTGATCTGGTGGTCGCCTTTGTCATTCTGGGCATTGGCTGGACCATTTCCAGGTGGCTGGGCAATATGGTGCAGCGGCTGAGCGCCAGATCAGAAAAAATCGATCCCACTATCATTCCGATGTTCCGCACGGTCGTGATCTGGAGCGTGCGCATCTTTACCATCATCGCCGTATTGTCGCAATTCGGTGTACAAACAGCCAGCCTGATTGCGGTACTGGGCGCCGCTGGCCTGGCTATCGGCCTGGCTTTACAGGGCACGCTGCAAAATATCGCAGCAGGGATCATGCTGCTGGGTTTGCGGCCCCTGCGAGTGGGAGAGAGCGTGACAGTGGCTGGGGGCATTTCCGGCACTGTCGACGAAGTGGGGCTGTTTCTGACGCGGATTGTGCAGGCTGATGGCATACAGGTAACGGTTCCTAATAGTACGGTCTGGAACGGAACGATCATCAATCTGAGCCGTAATCACAACCGTCGCATGGACGTGCCGGCTTATATTTGCTATGGCGACGACGTCAACCGGGCTATTGATGTGCTGCTCAAACTAGTCGGCGAACAGCCGGGCGCATTGAAAATGCCGGAGCCATCTGTTTTCGTGGGCGATCGCAAGGACGGCACCATTACCCTAACTGTGCGCGTCTGGGCCAATGCCGACAACTTTACCAATCTGCAGAATGACTTGAACCGCCAAGTGCAGATGCGACTGAAAGAAGAAGGGTTTGAAAGCCCAAGCCCGTTACGGGTGGCCCTGCAGGCAGTACCCTCAAACAATCAGAATGGCGTCAAATAGTCACCATTGATCATCGGACGTCCGCCCAGCTGGCCTGACAGGCGGTACGCAGCAGCGGGGCGTACCAACCTCGGGCAGCCTGGGCGGACACGGCCGCCTTATGGCGGGAAAAGGTGGATCGGCGCGCGCAGCTCTCCAATACCGCCGAAACAAGAGGGGCGCCGTCGCGCCTGCATTGGGCCCCGGTTGCCGCGCTATCCTAGACCGACCAGACAGCCTATGGCCGATAGACTGTTTTCAGAATGTTGGTGCACACCCCACGCATCATATCCACTTCTTCCTGGGTCATATGGATGCGCGTAAACATATAGCGCATGCGTGGCATCAGCTTTTTCGGATGATTGGGATTGAGAAAATCGATCCCGATCAGTGCGCTTTCCCAATGATTGATGAACGCTTCCACCTTTTCGGCGGGTGCATAGTCGCGCTCGGCAATATCCGTATAGCCGTGGGCGGGTGTCGATAGCAACCGGTCGGGACGGCCGCTTAGCTCCTGCGTTACTGTGGGGAGCGGATTGCTGGCCACAGCCGGGGGCGCTGTATTGGTATGCCTTGCGGTTGGCGGCGCCTGCATGGCGTAGTTCAGTTCCCAGGCCGCCAGCAGCAGGGCTTGTGAAACGTTCAGGGAGCTGTACACAGGATTGGCGGGAATATGGCAGATGCGATGGCAACGACTGATATCGTCATTGTCTAGGCCCGTTCTTTCTGTTCCCAACACAATCGCAATATGCGTATCGGTGTGATTATTCAGATGCGTTCGTGAAAGTTGGGCGGTCTGGCGGATGTCCAGCGAAGGCGGACCCATGTCGCGAGTGCGGGCAGTCAGGGCAAAGGCCAGGGTAATGCCGGTCAGGGCCGTGTCAAGGTCGGGCGCGATTTGCGCCGCCTCCAGGATATCGGTGGCCCCGCTGGCCAGCGCCTGAGCCTCCTCATGGGCCAGGATGCCGCTATCTTTCGGATTGACCAGAACCAGATCGCCAAATCCCATGTTTTTGATTGCTCTTGCGGCAGAACCCACATTGCCAGGGTGGGTCGGTGACACCATGATAAAGCGGACCCGGGTATGTAGCGGTGACATAAAATTCCTTCGAACGGCATGAATATGGACAGAATTGATGGGATTTGCAGAAGTCTGCTTTATTGTCCATTAAAATGCCTATTTTACTACTCAACCGAAGTCTGGAAAGCTATGCACCCCATGCTCACCATCGCCGTACGTGCTGCCCGCCGTGCCGGCGCTATTATCAATCGTGGCAGTCTCGATCTGGATAAAGTCCAGATTGCACGCAAAGGCCCCAACGATTATGTTACCGAAATTGATCGGAACGCAGAACAGGCAGTGATCGAGGTGTTACGCGACGCTTATCCGGACCACGCTTTTCTGGGCGAGGAATCCGGGCATATTCCCGGTCCCAAGGATAAGGAAAACGAAGTGCCGGAGTATCAGTGGGTGATCGATCCGCTGGATGGCACCACCAATTTCGTACACGGGTTTCCCAATTACGCCGTGTCCATCGCCCTGTTGCACAAGGGGGTCGTTACGCAGGCCGTGGTCTATGATCCGGCTCGCAATGAAATGTTTACTGCCACTCGTGGTGGCGGCGCCTTTCTGAACGATCGCCGGGTGCGTGTTGGCAGCCGGACCCGTTTTTCCGACGCGTTGATCGCTGGCCGGTTCCCTTCGGTTTCCGGTTCCAACCGTACCGGCGCCGAGCGCTACTACGGGCTGGTTGATGACTGTTCCGGTTTTCGCCGCCTGGGCGCGACCGTACTGGAGCTGGCTTATGTTGCCGCCGGTCGTTTCGATGGCTATTGCGGTGTTCACCTCAAGCCGTGGGACCTGGCGGCTGGTAGCCTGCTGATTCTGGAAGCAGGCGGGCTTATTGCCGATTTCGAAGGGGAACAGACCTGGCTCAAAACCGGCAATGTGCTGGCAGCCAGCCCCAAAATCTTCACTCAAATGCTGATTTCGCTGAAGCAGTAAGTTGTTGTCCGGTTCGGAGCCTGTCATTATGGATCAAGTGTGGTACCTGTTTAAAGCTGTCTTTCTGGGCATTGTCGAAGGGATAACCGAGTTTCTGCCGATTTCCAGCACCGCCCATTTGCTGATCCTGGGGGACTGGATCGGCTTTGACTCCGGGCAGTTCAAGGTGTATGAAATCGTGATCCAGCTCGGATCCATTCTGGCGGTGATGTGGTTGTACCGGCAGCGCCTGCGCGAAATTATCGTGGGCACCTTCACCGGTAACCGGACCGAGCAGCGCTTTACCATGAATCTGATCATTGCCTTTTTGCCGGCGGCCATTATTGGTCTGCTGCTGATCAAATATATCAGTCAATTGCTCGATGGCAAGTTCATGGTTTACGCTTTCACGCTCGTGGTGGGCGGCATCATTATGCTCTGGGTGGAACGACGCCCCTCAATGGCCAAGCACACCAGCCTGCAGGAGCATGAACTGGCCCATCAGACCAGAAGCCTGGAAGATATCACATGGAAGCAGGCGCTGGTTGTGGGATTTGCTCAATGTCTGGCCATGATTCCGGGTACGTCGCGTTCGGGCGCAACGATTATTTCCGGCATGATGGCCGGCATTCATCGCAAGACAGCGACCGAGTTCTCTTTTTTCCTGGCCATGCCAACCATGATTGCCGCCACGGTATTGAGCTTGTACAAACACGGTGGGCAACTGAGCCAGAGTAATCTGCTCGCGGTCGTGCTGGGCTTTGTTGCCGCCTATATCAGTGCATTGGTGGTGGTGCGTGCCCTGATGCGATTCCTGTCCAGTGCGTCCTATCGTCCTTTCGGCTGGTACCGCATCGTCTTTGGTATTGTTGTTGCACTGTGGGCCTGGAACCAGGTAGCCTAGTTTTTATCGAACCCGCAGAAAATGAGAAAATGCCGGCATTATTGCCCGGCATTTTCTCATTTCGTTGTCTGTAATCTGCTGTGATGTACGATGATGTTGCCTATTGCATGTGTGATCGTGTTAGGCCACCGCAGGCTACTGCGCGGCGTGCAGTGCGGCATAGCCGTTGCTGAGCACAACTACGTTGCGCTCAGCAACGCTGGCCTGAAAGTGAATCTGATTTGCACCTTCGCGCCAGATGTCGCAAACCAGCGTTTCACCCGGATACACCGGCGCCGAAAAACGGGCATCGAAACGGTATAGCAAGGCAGGGTCGTTATCGCAGCAGTCCTGTACAACCGCTCTCGCCGCATGCCCGTAAGTGCACAGTCCGTGCAAAATCGGCCGCTCGAACCCGGCGGCAGCGGCTGTCTGCGGGTCAATATGCAGCGGATTCGGATCTGCATTCAGGCGATAGAGAATGGCTGCATTGGACGCCACGGCAATCCTGCGCTGATAATCGGGCGCACGCTCGGGCACCTTTGGCAAGGCAGCCACGGGGGCATCACCCTGCCCGAATCCACCGTCTGCACGGCAAAATGTGGTCTGCTGGATGGTGGCTACAAGTGTATTGTCTGCATCGTACATATTGCGTTCCGCAATGACCAGTGCGCCCTTGTCGGCGCCCTTGTCGATCACATGCGAAATATGTGTCCTGCCGGTCAGTACGCCTTCGGCGGCCAGTGGCTTGTGCCAGATGCTGCGTTGCTCACCATGCACCAATTTGACCCAGTTGATTCCGGTTGCCGGGTCTTGCATCCAGAAACCCGGATAGCACAGAATGCTGCTCATTGTAGGAAACGCCCGCAGCTGTTTTTCATATACAAATTGCAGCTGTGATGGATCCAGGGGGTCGGCGCCCAGGCCGATACCCAGCGCGTACAGTATGCTGTCACGCTGCGTGTAACTGTGGCGGGTATCGGCAAAACGCCAGTTCTTGATCCGTTCGTAGTCCAGTGGCATGCGGCTGCTCCTTGTGATCAGATGGGATCCCAGTTAATGACGTCGGGAGAGCGTTCCAGTTTATGAAACTGCCCCTGCATGGCCGGGATGGCGATCTGGGCGATCAGCTCGGGCGTCCAGCCATCGGACATATGCACAGAACGAACCGGGCGAGGCTGACTGAAGAGAAGAATTTCATTGGCCCTTACTCCGAAAATCTGGCCGGTTACTTCTGCTGCGGCATCGCTGCCCAGATAAACAGCCATTGGCGCGATTTTATGTGTTTCCATTTTTTGCAGTTTCTGCACCCGCGCTTTCTCTTCAGGCGTTTCGGCGGGAATGGAGCTGGTCATGCGGCTCCAGGCAAATGGCGCGATGCAATTGGATCTGACGTTATATCGAGCCATGTCAAGTGCAATAGACTTGGATAAGGCGGCGATACCCAGCTTGGCGGCGGAGTAGTTGGATTGGCCGAAATTGCCGATCAGCCCGGATGTGGAGGTCATGTGCACGTAAGCGCCTGACTCCTGTTCACGAAAATAGGGTGCCGCAGCACGACTGACAAAAAATGTACCATGCAGATGCACATCAATGACCTGACGCCATTCCTCTTCGTTCATTTTATGAAACAGGCGGTCGCGCAGATTCCCTGCGTTGTTGACGACGATATCAATACGACCGAAATGGTCCATGGCAGTCTGCACAATCTGGCTGGCCGACTCATAGCCGGCGACACTGTCGGTATTGGCGACTGCGGTGCCGCCTGCCGCGGTGATTTCGTCGACCACGGCATGCGCGGGTCCATCAGTACCGCCCTGGCCGCTTAAAGACACCCCGATATCATTGACCACCACTTTTGCACCGGCCTTGGCATAGGCGATTGCAATGTCCCGGCCGATACCACCACCGGCACCGGTAACAATCACTACTTTTCCTTCTGCAATTGAGCCCATCGGCTTCTCCTGTAAATTTCATTCGTCAGCTCGCCGGCACGGCCGGTCGATCCGGTTAGGGATTACTATCTATTGTTGCTGGATTTCATGATAGGCCATAATGGCAGGCAGCATTGTTCGTATTTCTCAACCACCCCCTTCGTGTAAGCTTAAGATGCGCTATGATCTGACAGACCTTAAACTGTTCATCAATATTGGTGAAGTCTCAAACCTGACCAAGGCCGCGGAAAAAACCTTTCTGTCGTTGCCCGCTGCCAGCGCCCGGATCAAGAATCTGGAAGACTCACTCAAGGTGCGCCTGCTGATCCGCCAGGTTACCGGCGTGAGCGTCACCCCGGCCGGCGAGGTCTTTCTGAAATATGCCAAGGAGGTGTTTCAGCAGCTCGAATGCATGCATGCCGAGCTTCAGCCGTTTTCCACCGGGATCAAGGGCAAGTTGCGAATCATGGCCAATACCGCTGCCACCCATTCGTTCATGTCTGAGGCGTTGTCGACGTTCCTGGCCGAAAATCCCGATATTGATATTGAACTGGAAGAGAAGCTATCCAAGGAAATTGTTTCTGCCATCCGTGGCGGCTCAGTAGACATTGGCATTGTCTCCAGCAACGTTAATCTGGATGGCCTGGATGTGGTGCCGTTGTTTCGGGACGAACTGGTGGCTGTAACCCATTTGGCGCACCCGCTGAAAGAGCTGAAGGAAATTTCATTTGAAACCCTGATCGACCAGTACCAGTTTATCGGCATTAATCCCGAAAGTGCGATTCAGACGTTTCTGGATGACAAAGCCTACAAATTGGGCAAGCGCTTGCATCAGCGCGTGCATGTAGGTAGTTTCGAGGCGGTCTGCCGTATGGTAGACGCAGGTATTGGGCTGGCAATCGTACCGGTAGAGTGTGCCCGGGCCTACAGCCGGGCCCCGCGTTTGCATATACTCAAACTCACAGATGAATGGGCCGATCGCGAACGCAATGTCTGTCGTCTGGCCGGGCGCGATCTGCCTGCGTATGCAGAAAAATTCATTGGACATCTGCTGGAAGTATCGCATCGGATGCATGATCGCTAGTCGTGGGCATGCTGCAACTGGCCGACCCGTCGTTCAAATGCACCGGCAAAAAAATGCTATTTAGTAAGCCGGCCAGAGAGATTGCCTACCTGGTCTGTCTCTCAATTTCGTCGTCAGGCAGTGGGAATAAAAATACAATGCATGCACGGCGCTGCGGAAATGGACACGCAAAAAAAGCACCCCGAAGGATGCTTTTTCAACTCGCTGGACTACACTGGTGCGGGTTGCTTCTTATCGATGAAATCCTGAACTTGCTGTTGAGCTTCCGATTGGGACCATAGATGTTCAATACATCGTCCATCGTTAAACTCCGTTTTCTTCAAGCCATTTCCCAATACTAGGTACTACCCCTATATCTACGTCCGCGGAGGGGAAGGTTATCGTGTCTTAGGCAGTGCTGAGGGGATCCTTCACGTATAAAAAACAGGGAATGGAAGGTTCTCACGGCATAATTGGAGGTTGAAGAACCCACAAGAAGGTCATGTCATTGCGAACATGACAATAAGGAGACTGTTTTGAAAACCCTGATGATGCAACGCAGGCAACTGCTCAAATCCGCGCTCTGTGGCGCTGCTGCCGTATACGGCCTGCGATCTGCAATAAGTTTTGCTGCGCAGTGGCCGACAAAGGCGGTTAGTTTTATTGTTCCTTTTGCGCCAGGCGGGCCGGTAGACACGGCCGCGCGCATTGTGACTAATGGCTTGACGCAGCAGTGGCAGCAGACAGCCATAATTGAAAATCGCGCGGGCGCCGGTGGCATCCTGGGAGCCAGGCTGTCGGCCCAGGCCAAGCCGGACGGGTACAATTATTTTTTTGCGGCCATCCACCACGCTATATTACCTAGCCTGAATAAATCCCTGGATTATGATATTCAGAAGGATTTTGTACCGGTAGGTGCGGTTGCACGATTTCCGATCATACTGATTGCCCATCCTTCCCTGAAGGTCAAGTCAGTCAAGGAGTTAATTGCACAGGCAAAGGCACAGCCCGGTAAAATTGCTTATAGTTCCTCTGGGACGGGTGGCGGCACGCATCTGGCCGGCGCCTTGTTTGCCAGCATGGCCGGTATTGAGCTGCAACACGTGCCCTACAAGGGAAGCGCGCCGGCGGTTCAGGATCTGGTGGGCGGGCAGGTGCAGTTGATGTTTGCCGATGCGACGTCCGCTTTGCCTTTCATTAAATCAGGCAAGGTTATTCCGCTAGGTGTAGGCAATCCTCAGCGATCTGACCTGGCGCCGCAGGTGCCGCCTATTGCCGATGAAGGTTTGCCCGGCTACGAAGCCTATTCCTGGAGCGGTCTGTTTGCACCGGCTGGCACGTCGGCCGACATTGTGAAGCAGGTCAATCACGATCTTAATGCCCAACTGAACGATAAAAGCGTCATTGAGAAAATGCATGGTAGCGGGTCGGAGGCCATGCCCATGACGCCGGAGGAGTTCGGCAAATTTCTGAGCGACGAAATTGCCAAGTGGCATAAGACTATTACCGATGCCAACATCACCATCCAGGGGTGACGTATTGCGCAACAATGACAATCAGGCAGTATGCGACGTGCATTGGAGATTCAAGCGCGTGCTGCCTGATTGCGTTAGCTGAAGCGTCGGGCGATGGCCGGTTCTACTTATCTGCCTGGATACCGGCCTTTGCAGTGACCTCGCCCCACAACCGGTATTCGTTATCGATGCGTGACTTGAGCTGGCTGCCGCTGCGCAGAGAAATGGTATAGCCGACTTTTTCCATCTGCTTGCGGTACTCGGGCAATTCAGAGACCGTCTTCAAGGCTTTCTCAATCTGCCCGGCGGTCGCCTCGTCCAGTTTTGCGGGGCCGACAACGCCGTACCAGCCGGTTACATCGTAGTCGTCAATGCCCGCTTCAGACATGGACGGAACGTCGGGCAAAGCGCGATTGCGTTCCTTGGATGTCACTGCCAGGGCGCGCACCTTGCCGCTATTGATGTAATTGATCGCCGTTCCGGTGATGTCAAACATCATTGACGTCTTTCCGCCAATCACATCGATCATGGCCGGCGCATTGCCGCGATAGGGAACATGCAGCATTTGTGTACCGGTTCGCTGCTTGAGCAGTTCGGCAGACAACTGATTGGACGATCCTACGCCTGCCGAACCAAAGGATAAGGCGCCTGGATTGGCTTTGGCGTAGGCAATGAGTTCACTGATATTTTTAACCGGCAGTTTGTTATTGACGACCAGAACATTGGTATATTCGACCAAGTTGCCCAGGTAACGGAAATCCCGATCCTTGTCGATCTGGATTCCTTTTTGGATATGCGGCGTGATGGTCAGCGTCGGGCTGGCCAGAAAATACAGCACGCTGCCATCGGCCGCGGCCCTTGCCACGTTTTCCGCAGCAATGATGCCACTGGCGCCGGTTTTGTTTTCGATAACGACGGGCTGTCCGATCTGGTCACCCAGAAATTTGGCAAATTGCCGGGCGGCTGTATCTACCGGCCCGCCGGCCGCATAGCCGACCACCAGTTTAACGGGCTTGTCCGGCCAGTGAGCGTTTGCCCAAACGATGGCGGGGGACAGCAGCAACAGCAGGGGAGTGAAACGCAGGTAACGTTTTGACATGATGTCTCCATTGATCAGTTCGTGATCGTAAGGCACACAGGGAACGCGCCTTACGCAATACACAGCTGCAGTTCCGGCGTTATTCGATACGGGCGCCTGACTGGTCGACCGCGGTTTTCCATTTTTTGATTTCAGTTGTGATGAGATCGGCAAATTGCTTTGGTGTGGAGCCTTCTATTTCGTAGCCGTATTGGGTCAGTTGTTGTCTGACTGCAGGCGTTTGCGCGGCATCATTGAATGCCTTGTTCAGTTGCGAGACTACCTCTTGTGGGGTACCCGCCGGCGCCAGGATGCCGTACCAGCCGTTGACGGCAAAGCCTGGCACACCGGACTCTGCCACAGTAGGCACATCGGGCAGGACCGCCGAGCGTCTGGTTCCCGTCACTGCTATACCCTTGAGTTTGCCCGCCTTCACATGGGGCAGAGAGGTGGAAATGCTGTCAAACATCAGCGAGACTTCGCCCGAGAGCATGGCCACCACGGCGGGTCCGCTGCCTTTGTAGGGGACATGGATCATTTGGGTGTTGGTGGCGCTTTTGAACAGTTCTGCCGCCAGATGGCTGGTGTTGCCATTGCCGGCAGAGGCAAATGTGAGCTTGTCCGGGTTGGCCCTGGCATAGTCGATCAACTCCTGTGTCGTATTTGCCGGTGTCTGCTTGGCGGCGGTGACCAGCATGGGCAAGGTCGCCAGGACCGATACCGGTGCGAAATCCTTTTCGGTATCGTAGGGCAGCGATTTATACATGCTGGGGTTGATGGCATGCGCGGCCAGCACCATTAGCACGGTATAGCCATCGGGTTTGGACCGTGCCAGCTGTGCCGTAGCGATCGTGCCGCCGGCGCCGGGGCGGTATTCAAGCACAACGGGTTGTTTGATTGTTTTCTGCATTTGCGCGGCAATGGGCCGGGCCAGCATATCGGCGCTGCCGCCCGGTGGATAAGGAATCAGCAGCGTAATGGGTTTGTCGGGAAAGGCCTGCGCGCCTGCGCTTAGCGCCAGCCCGAATGCCAGCACGCTTGCGCGCAGCATCAGATGTCGCAGCCGGTTGAATGTTGTCTTCATGTTGTCTCCTTGGATTTTATATTGCTCTTGATGGCAGGCAATGACGCCTGCCAGTGATGCTTTGCTGCCGGGTAATCAATCACACTTGTAATCGCCGTTTGCAGGGCGTTTTTCAGGATGCGGTACGGTGGTGCAACCTTTTGTTGCTCAATGGCAGGCAATGGCGCGGGTTCCTCCTGGCGCGTGCGCGCCACACGCGATCATTACGCTGCCTATCTGTTTTTCAATCCAGATAGGGTTGTCCCGCACTGTCCACCCGGATTGTCTGGGTCGGGCCATCCATATGCAATGTCGCCTCGCTCAGGTCCTGCAATTGCTGCTGCGTTAGTCCCTGCACCATGGCCCGTATAATAAAGCGGCCCTCGCACACCTGAACGATGGCCAGATCGGTGTAAACATAGTCGACCACGCCGGCGCCGGTCAGCGGATACGTGCATTGATGCAGCAGTTTGGCAGTGCCGGTCTTGGTCGTATGCTCCATCATGACCAGCACCTGCTTTGCTCCTACGGCCAGATCCATTGCGCCGCCAATCGCTGCAATAGCATCGGGCGCATCGGTGATCCAGTTTGCCAGGTCCCCGTTTTCGGCAACCTGAAAGCCGCCCAGGATCGAGTAGTCCAGATGTCCGCCACGCATCATGGCAAATGAATTGGTGTGCTCGGTAATAGAGGCACCCTGCAACAGGACAATAGGTTTGCGGCTGGCGTTGATGATATCGGTATCGATTTCTTCATCAATCGCGCTACGTCCCATGCCCAGAATGCCGTTCTCGCTGTGCAGGATAATTTCCCTGTCTGGCGGCAGATAGTCTGCGACAGAAGTAGGCATGCCGATACCAAGATTGACATAGGCGCCGTCGGGCAGACTATTGGCTACCAGTCTGGCAATTTGTTCCCTGTCAAGACGGGTATATTCAGTCATGCTGCGCTCCTGCAAGTACGATATGTTTCACAAAAATTCCCGGGGTCATGACCTGTTCGGGGTGAATACTGCCCAGTTCGACCACTTTATCGACTTGCGCGATGGTGTGTCTGGCGGCAGTACACATGACGGGATTGAAGTTTCTGGCCGCCCAGCGATAGGTCAGGTTGCCCCAGCGATCTCCCAGATGGGCGCGCACCAGCGCAAAATCAGCATGCAGGGGTTCTTCCAGCACATAGCCAACACCGTTGACCACGCGTTCTTCCTTGTTTTCCGATACGCGCGTGCCATAGCCGGTAGGTGTAAAAAACGGACCCAGTCCTGCGCCGGCTGCCCGCATTCTTTCGGCCAGGGTGCCTTGCGGGGTGCATTCGAGTTCAATCTGGCCGGCCCGAAACGCTTTTGCGAACACATCCGATTGCGGCGGGCGGGGATGAGAGCAGATGATTTTCCTGACCTGGCCATTTTTGATCAGGCGGGCAATACCCACCTCGCGGGTGCCGGCGTTATTGCTGATGATTGTTAAATTGCGGGTCCCCATTTTTGCAAGACTGGCCAGCATTTCAAATGGAATACCTGCGTCGCCAAAGCCGCCCACCATGATGGATGCCCCTTCGGGGATCAGGCTCAGTGCCGCTTCGTGTGTATCTAGAATCTTGTTTATCATCTCATTCCAATGTAGGGCAGGTTGCCCGGCTATTGTTGTGTATGCGCCTGCTTGGCATTTTCACGGCAGCCTGGTGGCGGATTTTCATCTGTCACCATTGCACCAAGCCTGATGTCGCCCGCTTTCCAGGTCCGTATGATCTGTTCTGCAGGCGACATTCAATGATGTTTAAAGTGTCGCTTCGGTGCCCAATATCGCGGTCGATTGGCTCGAGAGCGTGCCACCGTTGCCATGAACGACAGCCAATTGGGCGTCGGCAACCTGACGGGCATCGCATTGGCCTCGCAACTGCCTGACCGCTTCGATCAGAATAAAAATGCCGTACATGCCCGGATGCACGCAAGACAGGCCTCCACCGTTGGTATTGACAGGCAAGTGACCGCCGGGGGCGATCCCGCCCTTGCTGACAAAATCCCCGCCTTCACCCTTGCGGCAAAAGCCCAGGTCTTCCATGAACAGAATCGTATTGATGGTAAACGCGTCATACACTTCGGCGACGTCAATATCCGAGGGCTTGACGCCAGCCATGTCAAACGCAATTTTGCCGGACTGCTGGGCTGCGGTCACGGTTAGATCGTCCATGGAGGAAATCTGGCGATTCCACACGGCGGTGGAGTTACCCAGGACGTAAACGGGTTTCTGCTTGAGCGTCTTGGCCCGATCAGCACGCACCAGCACATAGGCGCCGGCGCCATCGCTCACCAGGCAGCAGTCGCGCACCGTCAGTGGATCAGACACCATGCGTGCCGAGAGCACCTGATCAATTGTCAGCGGATCGCGCATGGACGCTTCGGAATTGAGCTGGGCCCATTGCCGGGCGGCAACAGCCACCTCAGCCAGATGTTCGCGTGTCGTGCCGTATTGATGCATGTGCCGGGCGGCAGCCAGGGCATAGGAGCTTAGCGGGCTCAATGGCTGATATGGGTTTTCGTAAGGTTGCGGGTCCATGACCTTGCGCATGTTGCCGATGGCCGCCCGGTTCAGTGTGGAGCTGCGCTGCGTACTGCCGTAACAGACGAGCACGGCATTGCATTGTCCGGAGGCTAATGCCTGCATGGCCGGCATCAGGTGTGCAACAAAGCTGGAGCCGCCTACCATCGTGTTGTCAATAAAGGTGGGTTTGATGCCCAGGTGCTCGATCACCGGCATCACCCACATTGTCGAGGCGACACTGGCCGTGGCGATGCCGTCGATATCCTGCATGGTCAGGCCGGCGTCGCGTACGGCACGCGTGGCAGCCTGCACCAGAATTTCCATTTCGGTATAACCTTCGGCCAGACCCAGTCCTGCATGTCCTACTCCGACAATCGCGGTTGCACCGCGCAGTTTCGCGTCTATCATGCCCGCTCTCCTGCTGGAACAAAGACCAGCAAAGCGCTGTCGTCTGTCTGCTTGATGCGGGCGCTGACCGCCAGGCCGATTTTCACTTCGTCCGGCGCGATCTGTTCAACTCTGCTCATCATGCGGGGGCCTTCGGCCAGATCGATCAGGGCTACGTTATAGTCGCCGCCTTTTTCCGGCTTGTTGCGAACGACTGTGGTGGAATACACCGTGCCCTTGCCTGACGGTTCGTACCATTGCAGATCGTCGCTGCCGCAGTGGGGGCAGATCATACGCGGGTAGAAGATGCTGTTGTTGCATTGACCACAGCGCTGAATGGTAAACACGCCGGCCTGCAGTTGCGTGTGGAAGTATTTGTCTGCGCCGGTTTCCAGCGTCTGGTTACTCACGGTCATGGGCTATTCCTGTGTCGAAAAATTGCATATGTCCTACAGTATTGATTCGAGGCCGCAGCTTGGCAATCTGTTTTTCCCGAAGGATAACTTCAGACACACTTAACTCACGTTTTCCCTCAAGCAGCACCAGGCTCAAAAGCAGGCGAACGGGGGCTTCTGGAATACAGAATTGCGGTTCCCGGAAATTTGTAGTGAGATAGGGTCTGTGCCGATCAATTGCCAACGGCTTATGGTCAGATTGGTTATGATGACGGGTTTATTGAAGCCGATAGCCATGTCTCGCGTCGGTCTGTATGCAATTTTCAGGGGAGTGCAGCTGTGGAAAAAAAAGACTATGAAACGATTTTGTTTGAGTATCGTGAGAGTGTGGGATACATCACACTCAACAGACCCGACAAACTCAACAGCTTTACGGGCCAGATGCATAGTGAGCTGCGCGACGTGCTTGATTTTCTTGAGTCGCGGTCGGATTTGCGCGGGGTCATCCTGACCGGAGCAGGGCGCGGTTTTTGTTCGGGTCAGGACCTGGGCGAGCGCCAGCCGCTCGCGCCGGGGCAGTTTCGTGACCTGGGCGAAGCGCTGGAGAAAAATTACAAACCCCTTATTTTGCGGATGCGCGCCTTGCCGGCACCCATTGTCTGTTTCGTCAACGGCGTGGCGGCTGGGGCAGGCATGAGCCTGGCCTTGGCCTGCGATCTGGTTTTTGCGGTCAAGTCTGCCAAATTTATTCAGGCATTTGCCAAAATCAGCCTGGTGCCGGACGCCGGGTCTACCCATTTTCTGCCGCGCCTGGTCGGTACCCAGCGCGCCATGGGCGCCGCCATGCTGGCAGAGCCGATCTCTGCCGAACAGGCCGAACAATGGGGCATGATCTGGAAGTGTATTGCCGATGACCAGTTGCAAGTGCAAATGCAAACCGTACATGTGCAACTGACCACCGGCGCGACACGCGCGTTGGCGGCAACCAAGCACGCACTGTATGCGAGCGCCGATAACAGTCTGCCCGAACAACTCGAGCTGGAAATTGAACTGCAGCGCGAGATGGGAATGAGCGAGGATTATCGGGAAGGCAGCAAGGCCTTTCGGGAAAAGCGCAAGCCGCTGTTTCAGGGCCGCTAGCGCGCGCTGTCGGCGCTCATGCGTCTAAGAGGTGACTGTGATGGTCAGATGCGGCCTTCTCTGGCGGGCCGCGCAGATTTTACCGCGCCGGCTGCCTGGCTTCTGGCGCCGTATAGCCGTGCATGGTGATTCCTGCTGCGCCGATCGACAGATAGCCGCCTCGAAAAGGCGGGTGATCCCATTCCCAATCGGGTAACACCCAGCGACACCGTTGCGTGCCGTGGTCTTCGAATTGATGGCACTTGGGTTTGTGTGTATGGCCATGGACCAAATGAATCAGTGCGGGATGATCGCGGAATACATTCGATACCGCCTCATGGGCGACATCCATCAGATACATTGGTTTCGTGCCATGCGCATGCATGCTGGTCTTGCGGGCGCGACGCGCGATCGCCCGTCGGGCTTGCAATGGCAGGGCCAGAAACAGCCGTCGTATAAATGGGTGACGCGACAGTTTACGGAAGCGCTGGAAAGAGACGTCGTGTGTACATAGCTCGTCGCCGTGGCTGATATGGATGGGGCCGGCATCGGTGTGAAACAGGGTCGAATCGGGCATGAGCGTCGCGCCCAGCAGACTGGCCAGATCAGGTCCCATCAGAAAGTCACGATTGCCATGGCCTATGAACAGGGGAATTTTTTGCGCGGTGTTAGACAGATGCCCGATGGCCTCCTGCAGCCAAGGTTCGGGATCATTGACAGCGGCATCATCGCCAATCCAGGCGTCAAAAATATCACCGGCCAGTATAAGTCCGTTGGCATGCGCTGCCGCCTCGGCCAGAAAAGCATAGAAAACGCGGCAGGTTTCGGGAACCTGCCGCGCCAGATGGATATCCGAGGCGACCCAGATTGTTCCGGGCAGCGTAAAATCAGTTTTCGACAACGCTGGCTTTTTCAATGATGACGGGTTCAACCGGCACATCTTGATGGAAACCGCGGTTACCGGTTTTGACGCCTTCGATTTTGTCGATCACGTCCTGACCCTGGACAACTTTACCAAAGACGGCGTAGCCCCAACCTTGGGCAGTAGGAGCCGAGAAGTTCAGGAAATCGTTGTCCTTGGCATTGATGAAAAACTGAGCCGTAGCCGATTGTGGATCGTTAGTGCGAGCCATGGCAATGGTGTACTTGTCGTTTTTCAGGCCGTTATCTGCTTCATTTTTGATCGGCGCTTCGGTCGCTTTCTGTTTCATGTCAACGTCAAAACCGCCACCCTGAATCATGAATCCTTTGATCACGCGGTGAAAGATCAGGTTGTCGAAGAAACCATTATTGACATATTTCAGAAAGTTTTCTGTGGTAACTGGTGCTTTTTCAGCATCCAGTTCCAGGACGAAATCGCCCTGATTGGTTTGCAGTTTGACCTGTGGCTGACTCATGGATGTTTCCTTTTTAGTTGAAGAATCTGCGGCGTGTGCCGCCTGTAGCGCGGCGACCGAGAAAACGGCCCCCAGAGCGAAGCCGGCAATGCGGCGTGAAAATGCAAAGTGTGATATCACGTTCAGTTACCTTCAATGATGCGCCCGATGGCTTGCGCCTGGGCTGCCGCCCCGGGGATGCCATTACGGGAAGCGTCGGCAAACGCTTTTTGGGACAGCATCAATTGCACCATACCCATGTTGCGCAATGCAACCCCATAACGGGGATTAATTGACAGAGCAGTCTTGAGCGCCTCGTAGGCCGGGTCAGTCAGCCCCGCCTGCAAATAGAGCGCGGCCATATTGTTCCATGGTTCGGCCAGCTCCGGGTAGCTGGACGTCATGCTGCGATAGACCTCCAGTGCCTGCGGCTTGCGGTCCAGCGCCGCCAGCGCGCGTCCTTTCAGGAACAGCAATTGAACATCTGTTGCCGGTGCGATAATGCGATCATTGGCATTCTGGCGGCGTTCGATCTCCTGCAGCGCCTTGGCTGCCTGGCCCTGGCTGATCATTGCGCTCAGGCGACTTGCCGCGCCCGATGCCGTTTCCGGGATGGACGTGTCAACCGAGGGTTCCAGCTTTTTCAGCACGTTTGCCAGCCCCTGCCAGCCGGGCTCGCGCGCATTGGCGCCGTTGTCCTGGACATACATTGGAGAGGGGATGCCATTGGTCGCGCCGCCTGAAGGCGCCGAGCCGGCCTGATACGGGGTTGTCGCCTGCTGGGCCATTGCCTGCAGCGCTGGCAACAGGCACAGGGAGCACACTAACAGCGAACGGTGAATAACATTAAGTTTCACAGCGCTTATCCAGAAAATCGTGAAAGAAAACCTTCAAGTACATGCAGCCTCTGGTGAGGACTTGCTATACTTACTCCTTCGTATTTTAGCCTTAGTTGGGGGTGCGGCGTATAAACCCTAACCCGCTACGGCTTTTTTTCTTTGCTGCATCGGTCAATCCCGACCGTAGGCACGTCCGGTTTTTTATTTCCGCCATGCAAATATTCAATACCCTTTCCCGCGCCAAAGCGCCTTTTGTTACGGTAGAGCCCGGCAAAGTGCGGATGTACGTTTGCGGCATGACGGTCTATGATTTCTGTCATCTGGGCCATGCCCGTATGCTTGTCAGCTTCGATGTGGTCCAGCGCTGGCTGCGCCAAAGCGGCTATCAGGTCGACTACGTCCGCAATATCACCGATATTGACGACAAAATCATCAATAAGGCAGTGTCGCTGAATCAGCCTTTACATGCCGTTACGTCTTTTTATACCGACGCCATGCACGCCGATGAACGGGCGCTGAACGTACAGCCTCCCGACCGGGAACCGCGCGCTACCATGCATATACCTGGTATGCTGCAAATTATCAAAGACTTGCAGGACAAGGATCTGGCGTATCAGACCCCCGATGGGGACGTGAATTATGCAGTGCGCAGTTTTCCTGGCTACGGCAAGCTATCGGGCAAAGTGCTGGACGATCTGCGCGCGGGCAACCGCGTTGCCGTTACCGATGGCAAGCGCGATCCGTTCGATTTCGTTCTGTGGAAGCAGGCCAAGCCCAACGAACCCGAAGACTCCATCTGGGATTCGCCTTTCGGACGTGGTCGGCCAGGCTGGCACATTGAATGTTCGGCAATGAGCCGGGAACTGCTTGGTCAGCCTCTGGATATCCATGGTGGCGGCCCCGATCTGAAGTTTCCGCATCATGAGAACGAGATTGCGCAGTCTGAAGGGGCTTACGGCGGTACGCTGGCCAATTGGTGGATGCATTGTGGCCCGCTGATGGTGGATGATGAAAAAATGTCCAAATCACTGGGCAATTTCAGGACAATCCGTGATACTGTCAGCTCAGAGCCCGACAGCGCGTCGGCCGATTACCAGATCAACACACGCGAAGCGGAGATGCTGCGGTTTTTTGTGGTGCGCAACCATTACCGGAGCCCGCAGAATTTTACGCCGGACAACCTGTACAATGCACAGGCTGCACTGGACCGAATTTATCAGACGTTCAACAATACCGGGGTAACCGATACAGCATCCATTGATTGGTCGCTGGATTTTGAACAGGCGTTCAAGGCCGCCATGGATGACGACTTCAATACCGCAGTGGCCATTGCTGTCCTGTTTGACATGGTTACCGAAGCAAACCGGCGCAACAGCGCCGAGCTCAGCGGTCGGATCCGGGCACTGGGTGGGGTATTGGGCCTGTTGCAACAGGATCCGCAGCATTACCTGCAGTCGCCAACACGCTATATCAAGCGCGAAGGCCAGTCTGTTGCCGCAACGGCCTTGAGCGAGTCCGATATCGAAGCATTGATCGAGCAGCGTCGCCAGGCCAAGCAGGACCGTGATTTCGGCAAGGCTGATCAGATTCGTGCACAGCTCAAGGAGCAGGGCGTGGAACTTGAGGATAAACCAGGTGGCCTGACGCAATGGCGTCGCGCCTGATAGGGGAAGACATGTCATCTGCAGCACCTGCGGCGGTAAAACCCGAATACTGGGACGAGGCCGTTACATTTCTGATCAAGAAAGATCGCATTCTTCGTAAAATCATTCCGGCCAATCCCGATTTATGGCTGTCCACTAACAAAACAGCCTTTGTCACCTTGGCGCGGGCCATTATCGGCCAGCAGATTTCGTCCAAGACGGCAGACCTGCACTGGAAAAATTTCACACAGCTTTGCGGTCATCGGCCATCGCCAGCCGCTGTTCTTGAATACAATGAGGCGCAATGGCGGGAAGCGGGGTTGTCCAAGCGAAAAACGGAATACATTCTGGATTTGGCGGATCATTTCAACGAGCGTAAAGTAAATCCGCTGAAATGGTCTAAAATGGACGACGAAGACATCATTACCGAATTATGTGCGATTCGGGGCATCAGCCGCTGGACGGCGGAAATGTTCCTTATATTTAATTTGCACAGACCAGATATTCTGCCAATCGATGATCCGGGGCTGCTCAAGGCAATCTCGGAGCACTATTTTAGCGGTGAACCTGTATCACGGTACGAGGTACGCGAAGTAGCGCAATCGTGGCAACCGTGGCGAACAGTGGCGACATGGTACTTATGGCGCAGCCTTTAAGGGTGCAGCCGGTACGCGTGAACAACCATTCATGACAAGATAACTATGAAATTTACTTTTTTAGAATTTGAAGGACCTATAGCAGAGCTCGAGCAGAAGATCGAGCAGTTGCGCCATGTTTCCTCTGATTCAGCAGTCGATATTTCCGAAGAAATCACCAAACTGCAGCAAAAAAGCGAGAGTCTGACCAACAGTATCTATTCCAAGCTCACGCCCTGGCAGACCGCACTGGTTGCCAGGCATCCGCAAAGACCGTATACCATGGACTACGTCCGTGAAATCTTTACCGATTTTCACGAACTGCATGGTGATCGCATGTATGAAGACGATCTGTCCATCGTAGGGGGGCTGGCACGATTTTCCGGCGAAGCCTGCATGGTTATCGGCCACCAGAAAGGGCGCGACACCAAGGAGCGCGCCAAGCGCAATTTCGGCATGCCACGCCCCGAAGGATATCGCAAGGCGATGCGTCTGATGCGGCTGGCAGAAAAGTTCCAATTGCCGGTATTCACTTTTGTGGATACGCCGGGCGCCTATCCGGGTATCGGCGCCGAAGAGCGCGGGCAATCTGAAGCCATCGGTCACAATCTGTATGCCATGGCAGAATTGCGTGTTCCCATTATTTCCACGATTATCGGCGAAGGCGGGTCGGGTGGCGCGCTTGCGATCGCTGTGGGTGATGTAGTGCAGATGCTGCAATATTCCACCTATGGCGTCATTTCCCCCGAAGGCTGTGCCTCCATTCTCTGGCGCAGTGCCGACAAGGCGCCTGTGGCGGCCGAAGCGCTGGGCATTACCGCGCCGCGGCTGCTGGATCTGGGTCTGATCGATAAAGTTGTACCCGAGCCGGTGGGTGGCGCGCAACGCGATGCCGTGACCATGGCCAAAACCCTGAAGCGCTCGCTTTCCGAAGCGCTGCGGCAGGTGTCTGGTATGGACGTTGATGAGCTTCTGGATAGAAGGCTGGAGCGACTCATGTCTTATGGTCGTGTCCAGGACAAATAATTCTTTCTTGCAGCAGACGGGCTGGCTTGAAGACACCACGCTTCTTGAGCCCTTGCATGCGGTTCTTTGCACGATAGATGCAGGCAATATTGCAATTGGGGTAAGCGGCGGCGCCGATTCGGCCATGCTGCTGGTTGCCACCGCCCAGATTGCCGCGCAGCAAAAAAAAACCATCCACGCTGTTCACGTACACCACGGCCTGGTGGCGGCGGCCGATGCCTGGGCTGCACATACGGCACAACTGGCACAACAGCTCGGTGTGGCATTTCATTTGCTGCCGGTGCAGGTTGCGTCCGACTCTGGCAAGGGTATTGAAGCGGCGGCCCGGCAGGCACGCTATGCTGCATTTGAACATTGGTCTGTAAATCACGATTGCCATCATATGCTGCTTGCCCATCATCGTGACGATCAGGCTGAAACCATGTTGCTGCGTCTGTTGCGTGGGGCCGGAGTGCTGGGTATGTCAGGTATGGCGGCCCAGACCCGGCGCGGGCCTGTGCAGTTATACCGCCCATGGCTGGAGGTGGGGCGCAATCTGATCCTGGATGCCGCTGCCCGTTATGAAGCGCAGACCGGCTGGATACCCGTGCAGGACCCGACCAATCGGGATGAAAAATATACCCGTGCCGCGGTGCGCACCCTGCTTACACCGGTCCTGAATAAGCGCTGGCCCCAATGGCAGGGGAACCTGCTGCGCCATGCGCGCGTAATGGCAGAAAGCACCTTGCTGCTGCAAGACCTGGGCGATATGGATTTGCAGCACTGTCTGCTCACTGATGACGGGCTTGGTTTTTCTCTGGCCCGTTGGCGCGAATTGCCACAACATCGTCAGGCCAACGTGCTGCGCCAGTGGCTGCGCCGCCTGCATATTGCCATGCCTACCGAGGCGCGGTTGAACCAGTGGTTGCAGCAATTGCGACAAGTGCATGCGCTAGGACATGATCGCAATATTCTGTTGAAGCACCAGGGATGTCATATCGTCTGTCGGCGTGGCCAGGTGCAAGTGCTGGTGGACGATGCTGGCTGATCAATCACGCTCGGCCTCGGCTGAGCCGAAGCGATGCGCAGGCAAAAACAAAAAGCGTGTCAGCAAAAAGTAGACTCCCCTGGTAAACCGCTGTGCGAAGCTGCTTTGTACAGGCAGTGTCGTTTTCTGATCTCGCGGTCCGATTGGCGTGTCATCACCCGCATTTTCAGCCAGTCGGGCAATGGGCAAGGCATCGTGGCAGGCCTGCCGTTTCATTCGTTGGCAACATGCATGCAGGGCAATCCGACTGCAATGTGTTTCTGCCGCCAGCCAGATGTGTCAGCATTTTTCAAAATGAGCAGATTCCTTTTTTTGTGATTATATTGAATCCGAGCGCGGCTTTTCGGTCGTGAGTGCAGAAGCGTCAATCTGATATTTCTGCCCGATTTCTGACGTATTCACAAGGTGATATCATGAAAAAAATACTAACTGCAGGCATGATTGGTTTACTGATGGCCGTCGCGCCTGCCACCGGGGCTCTGGCGTATCAGGGTGGGCAACGGGGCGATGTATCTCCGGCACAGGCGATGCGTATCGCCGAAAAAGCGGTCGGCGGCCAGGCATATAAAGTGGAACCCGACCAATATCGGGGACGGCGCGCATACAGTGTCGACGTTCGAAAGGACAGAAGGGTAGTGCAGGTTGATGTGGACGCCCGTAATGGGAAAATCCTGCATACAGAACGTCTTGGTCGCCGTGGGCCGGTCGCGCAACAGCCGCGTGCATATCACCACCGTTGAGCCTGCTGCTGCCATGCTGTGCTTTGTTGCACGGCATGGTGGTATCCATCACAATTGAAATAGCGGCATTCATTGCAAGCGATCTTGTTACATCTATCACACATGAATTTGAGGGTCACAAACGCATCGCCGCGTCAGCACTGAAGCGCTGTCGTCCGGCTGAACCAATGCGTTATTGGCTGCATCACACGACATGATTGCGTCGATCAACTTACGCTAACCTGAATACTTCTGTCGTCAAGGGCAGGCATTCCGGCATGGCGTGGCTCTGTTGCAGCGGCATTAATGCAACTGTGTATCGATGTGTATTTCTGTTGCCGCCGGGAATGTTTAGTAAGTGCTTGATTTGGCGTTGTTTGCATGTGAAATGCGCGTGGCTGGTTCCATCAAGGCAAACCAACTGGTCCTATCCCGATTAAATCACTCGTAGTAATATAAAAAAGGATATTGCCCAGTCTGTTGCAAGTCAGCCATGCTGGCTCAAATGCAGCGACGGCTCATGGCGGCGCTGCGTGACGCGCCTGCGACACAAAAAGGAAGAGACATGCAAGACCCCAATCGCTCTCATGCTGCGCGACGGCGCTTTCTGAAATCTGCCGGCTATACAGGCATCGGATTATGGTCCGGCCTGGCGCTGTCCCCGGCATTTGCCGCAGGCAAAGACACAATTACGTTGCCTTTTGGCAATGGCGAGCGTGTTCTTGAAGCCTTCCCTGGCAAACGTCCGCTGATCGTTCTGACCAATCGTCCTCCCCAATTAGAGACGCCGTTTTCCGTTTTTAACGACGGTCTCATTACGCCGAACGATGCTTTTTTTGTGCGTTATCACTGGAGCGGGATTCCGACAGAAGTCGACTTGAAAAGTTTTCGACTGAAGGTGCACGGTTCGGTCAGCAAGCCGCTGGAACTGACACTGGATGAATTAAAGAAACTGCCCAATAAGGAAATCACCGCAGTACATCAGTGTTCCGGCAATAGCCGCGGTTTTTTTGAGCCGCGCATAAACGGCGGCCAATTGGGGCATGGCGCGATGGGCAATGCCAAGTGGAAAGGTGTTGCCCTCAAAGACGTGCTTGAATTAGCCGGTGTTGCTGGCTCGGCCAAACAGGTGGCCTTTAACGGGCTGGATCATCCCCCGGTTCCTGATGGACCGGATTTTATCAAGGCATTGGATATTGATCATGGCATGGATGGCGAGGTCATGCTGGCCTGGTCAATGAATGACGAAGATCTGCCTCTGCTCAATGGCTATCCATTGCGCCTGATTGTGCCGGGCTATTTCGGCACCTATTGGGTCAAGCACTTGAATGACATCCATGTCATGGACGATGTTTTTGATGGCTTCTGGATGAGCAAGGCCTACCGTATTCCTGATAATGACTGCCATTGCGTGAAACCTGGCGAAGCACCAGGCAAAACCATTCCGATCGAAAGATTCTCGGTTCGTTCATTTATCACGAATGTGACCGATGATGCCCGGATAACGGTCGGCAAGCCACAGGCTTTGCGAGGCATCGCGTTTGATGGCGGTTCGGGTATCAAATCGGTACAGCTTTCCACCGACGGCGGCAGCAGCTGGTCGGATGCCAGGCTGGGCGACGAAATCAGCAAATATTCCTTTCGCGAATGGACCGGCGAGTTCACGCCCCAGAAACAAGGCGAATTCAAGCTCATGGTTCGGGCGACAAACCAGAAAGGCGAAACCCAGCCCATGCAGGCCAACTGGAATCCGTCCGGCTATCGCATGAACCGTATTGAACAGATTCGTGTGATTGCAGCCTAGGGAGCGGAACAATGAAATACTTATCTACACATAAACAGATGCTGCGCTGGGTTGTCGTCGGCTGTGCATTGCTGCCCGTGACCGCCATCGGCGCCGGCGTCGAATTTCCCCAGGAGGCTGGTGGCTACAAGAAAAGCGATCTGCCCGGGTACCAGATTGCCAATGGCCTGTGCCTGATGTGTCATTCGTCTCAGTATGTTTCGTCGCAGCCGCCAAAGTCATCGCCAAAATACTGGAATGCCACCATCCACAAAATGAAAGATGTCTACAAGGCGCCGCTGCAGGAAGATATGATTCCTGCTGTGGTGGAGTATCTGAGCGTTGAATATGGTGGCCAGGATCGCGCAGCAGCGCATGCCGATTATGAAAAGGCCATGGCCGCGTTAAAGAGTCCCGCCACGGCAGATACCAGCAAAAAATAGCACTGTCAGCTTCATTCGCGTGCGAATGTGGTAGAGTCAAAGAATGCCTGCACTTCACAAAATGTGAGGCAGGCATCTTTTTTATCCGGACTCTGTTTATGTCTTATCCTGTTCTCTATTCCTTCCGACGCTGCCCGTACGCCATGCGCGCCCGGCTGGCCATCGCGGCCAGTGCCCAGACTTGCCAATTGCGCGAAATCGTTCTGCGTAACAAGCCCGCTGCCATGCTGGCGGCTTCGCCAAAGGGAACCGTGCCGGTCTTGATTCTTCCCGATGGCAAGGTGATCGAGCAAAGCCTGGACATCATGTTGTGGGCTCTGCGCCAAAACGATCCATCAGGCTGGCTGGCGCCGGTGGGGTGTTCGCTGGCCGATATGCTGGCGCTCATCGATTCCTGTGAGCAGGTTTTCAAATATCATCTTGATCGCTATAAATATCCGCAGCGTTATGCACTGGAAAATGGGTCGGCCCATCGTGAACAAGCCGCGCAATGGCTGGTCGCGCTTGAGTCACGTTTGAATGATTTCCCTTATCTTTCCGGTAAACACAGTGCACTGGCGGATATGGCGATTCTGCCTTTTGTCCGGCAGTATGCACATACCGATTATGCTTGGTTTGAGCAACAGGCCTGGCCGCGGGTAACGCAATGGCTTGAAAACTGGAAGTGCTCAGCACTGTTTGATCAGGTGATGCAAAAACATTTGCCGTGGGAACAAGGGCAGTCACCCGTTCTGTTTCCCTGAAGCAGGCAGACCCATCGTGCTATTGTCAATAGGCGTTGCGCGTCTGGTTTAACCGCGCGGCGGGGATGATGAAAAAAAAGCCAGCCCGACGGCTGGCTGTCTAACATCTGGTGTGGCAGATGTTAGCGTACTGTGCTTTGCGCTTCTTGTTTTATTGCTTGCAGACTGAGCGCAGGAACTGCGTCCCTGCGGGTTACCGAGTTCATCTTATCGGTAGTGCTCAATAAAGGCGATTACGAGCGCGTGCTGCGCCAAGATGCCCTGTGAATGCCGACAGGATAGCGGCGATCAGCAGAGAAACAAACGACCAAATAGAAGCCTTGGCTACCGCCTTCTTGGCTTTTTCAGCCTGTTCAAGCGCCTGCTGTTTGGCCTGCTCAAGTTTTACCTTGGCTTCTTCTATCTGTTTGTTGACGTTATTGATCCCTTCCTGCACCGTTTTAACCGTTTCATTGCGTGCGCGGATGACGTTGTCGGCTGCCTGAGCGGCTTCTTCGTCGGTCATATCGGTATTGTTCTTGAAGGCCTGAGCCAGCTTGTCCTTGTCAATCTCCTTGCTGATGTCCTGGCCGCGAGCCTTGATCTTTTCAACGAGCTCTTTGAAAATGGCATCCAGGCTATCAGGGGCCTGCACAAGTTTCTTGCCTGCTTGGGCGACATCGTTTTTCACTGCTTCCAATTGCTGGCTAAGATACTCAGGTTGCAGTTGTGCAATACCGCTTTTTCGCAGAACGTCCTGCACTTTCTGATCCGTATTTTGGGCAGCAGAATGGGTATCAATATTGATATCACCAAATGCATTCTTGACCAGATCCGCAGCCCCGGACGCGCCTTTGCCGAGCAGACTACCGGCGCCAGATGCCACCGAACCCGTCGCTGATACGACTGACCCCGCAATGCTGCTTGCTGCATTGAACGCGCTATTGACCAGCACGCCACTTAGAATGACAGCCAGCAGGACAGAGACAGCCCAGGCTAGAAATCCATGCACGCGTCCTTCAGCGACAGATAGCCTTCCTGCGATATAACCGCCAAGGGCCAGGCTGATGAGAACAGACAGACCTGTGTAAATCAAAATACCCGTGCCCATACCGTCCGGTGCTTCTGCGGCGGAGATATCTACAGCAGATAAACCCAGACCCGAACCGAGCAGCGAAAGGAGAAAGGAAACGGCCAACGCAGTGACAACACCGCCAAAAATGCTTCCCCAGGACACACGCATATCCTGAGCGGCTAACGTAGTTTTTACCATTTTTTAACTCACAAATTTAAACTGGCAGTTGATCTGAAATCCAGGCAGCGCTTATGCTTTAAGCGCTGTTGGTGTTTACTGAGTAATTGAATTGAATGGTCTTTGATGTGCTCCTCTTTTAACAATTTTCTGAAAAATGAATAGTTTGTGTTGGCGGCTGATTCCGGAATTCGTGCTGGTCGGCCGCGTCATCCTGCATCGGGCCTGAACGCGGGCGCGGTGCTGGCCCGAAAGTCGCGACAGTTTTTTTACTATCAGCGATGGGCCCGAATACCGGACGACGGGTGCCTGCCATTTGGTATCTTCCTCAATTTTTCTGAAGTAAATTGAAATGCTAGCCTTGTATAACGGCAAATGCCATTCAAGAATTGTGAAGTTTTTCTATGAAATCAGCCTTGTATCTCACCGATTCCCAGCTTGCGATGCTGCCTTTCAGGATGCTTGTCGAAACGACTGCTGTGGTATAGCGGGGATGTGCCGATCCTGGTGCAGACTCTGGCTTTATACATTGGACGTCACGCCAGCAGCATTCCGGCGATAAATGCTGTATTGATATGGACTCACTTTGTTGTCGGTACGAGCCAAACTGCGCGCTGAAACCTCAAAGAAATCGTTCCGTGTTCATCCGGGCGTTGCTATCGCTCACTTGCAACATTCACTTGTTGATATAGCCAGTCCTTGAAAATGCGGATTTTTGGCACCTGGCTTTCATCGGCGCGCCAGGACACAGTATGGGTGACGACGTCGATTTCTTTAAAGACATCTTTTCCCAGTTCGATCAAGTCGCCTCGGGCCAGTTCGCGTTCGGCCAGGCGTGTACTTTCCAATGCCACCCCCATGCCGTCGGTTGCCGCCGATAGTGACATCGCGGCACGATCAAACGATGGGCGAGGCCTGGCCGGCAATCGAAGATTGTTCAAGGTAAACCAACTGGCCCAGGTCACATTATTCAATTGTGAATCAATCAGAATCAGCTTTTTTATCAGTGTTGCAGCGTCAATGCCCGGCTCAACCAGCGAGGGCGAACACAAGGGCACATTTCTCTCGGTGCCAAGCGGCTCATTCACAATGCCGGCGCGTTCAATGATCGTGCCATAGCAAATCGAAATGTCCAGCTCGCGCATGCGTACCAGATCCACCTGTTCCGACCCGGTTGTCAGGCGAATCGTAATATCGGGATACGCTTTCATGAATTGGGGCAACTTGGGCCCAAGCCATTTGACTGCCAGGCTGGGGGCGCAGTAGAGCGCGAGCACCTGTGCCTTGGGTGCGAGCGACACTTCGGCGCAGGCTGCTTCGATAACGTCAAATATTCTTGAAAGACTCTCCAGAAATCGCTGGCCTTCGAGTGTGAGCTCAACACGCCGGTTGCGCCGGATAAAGAGCGCGCAGCCGAAATAGTCTTCAAGTTTGCGGACCTGATGACTGATTGCCGACTGGGTCAAATGCAATTCCTGTGCGGCCAGTGTGAAGCTTTTTAAACGAGCGGCCGATTCAAAGGCGCGTAGCAACGTGAAGTGGGGGATGTTTCTCATATTTTTCATTATCCATGAATCTCATTCATGATTCCATGAAGAACTATCGTTTGTCAAGGGTGCGGGGGCGTGGGACGATGAGTGCGTTCAAGGTTCATCTATTGAGTATTAAACAGGAGAAAACGCATGGCAGCTGTACTTGAAAAAACCGGCATCGTGCTCGATGACGGTCGTGTATCCATTTACCAGCCTGAGCAAAAAGAGTTGATATTTCCAGAGATTCCCAGGTTCACGAGTGTATCGGCGCACAGGCAGCATTTGAAAGAACGGCTTGTTGCCGCGTGCCGTGCCTTTGCCTTGCAGGGGTACGACTACGGCTTCGCCGGGCACCTGACCATTCGGGATCCGGAAGATCCAGGGCTGTATTGGACCAATCCGATGGCAATTCACTTTTCACAAGTAAAGGTATCAAACCTGATACTTGCCGATCACACCGGAAAAGTCGTAGACGGCAGGCACGCCATTAACCGGGCAGGGTTTGTCTTGCACGCAGCCGTACACGAGCAGCATCAGGATATTGTTGCCATGTGCCATGCGCATACGGTGTACGGGACTGCATTTGCAGCTTTGGGAAAACCACTGGCGCCCATCAGTCAGGATGCTGCTGCATTTTTCGAAGATCATGTGGTGATCGGTGACGAAGCCGGGCAGGTGGCGGTGGAGGTCAAGGCTGGACATAAAGTGGCCAATGCATTTGCCGGCGTGAAGGCGGCAATTCATCAGAATCACGGCCTGCTGACGGCGAGCCGCCACAGTATAGAGGCTGCAGCATTCTGGTTTATTGCACTTGAACGTTGTTGCCAGCAACAACTGATGATCGATGCGACCGGGATTACGCCTCGCCTGGTAACGCCGGATCGCGCACGTTATAGCCGGGAACATGTGGGCAGTGAATATATCGGCTGGCTGCATTTCCAGGCAATCTGGGATCAACTGGTGGCGACGCAGCCTGATATGTTTGATTAATGTTTATTTGGCAGATCGTCGCATGACCTGCGTCATGCGACGCGAGCAAGCCTGAAATGACAACAATCGGGCCGGCCAATTAACCCTATTTGGTGGAGACAATAATGCAGATTGAAAATGATGTTGGACACGATGCTGTCAAGGACGAGGCAGGGCTTTACAGGAAAGTGATGTGGCGGTTATTGCCATTTCTCTTTCTTTGCTATATGTGCGCATATCTGGACCGGATCAATGTAAGTTTTGCCAAATTACAAATGCTGAATGATTTGTCGTTCAGCGAAGAAGTGTACGGATTGGGCGCCGGGATATTTTTTGTAGGCTATTTGTTATTTGAAGTGCCAAGCAATCTGATACTGCTGCGTGTCGGTGCGCGACGCTGGATTGCCAGGATCATGGTGACCTGGGGAGCGCTATCGGCCTGCATGATGTTTGTCACTACACCAACCAGTTTTTATATTGTGAGATTTTTGCTGGGGGTCGCAGAAACCGGTTTTATTCCCGCCATTTTGCTGTACCTGACGTACTGGTTCCCGTCATCGCGCAGAAGCAAAGTGACCGCTTTGTTTCTTACCGGCATTCCTATGTCAGGTGTGATTGGCGGACCATTGTCGGGCTGGATTCTGAATGGTATGGGCGGCGTATATGGCCTGACAGGGTGGCAGTGGTTGTTTGTGCTGGAAGGCATTCCGACCGTTCTTGTCGGTATTATTGCTTTTTTCTATCTGGATGACCGGGTATCTGACGCCAAATGGCTCAATGCTGCACAAAAGCGGCTAATAAGCTCGAATCTGGATGCGGATAAACAGAGCCACCAATTGCATTCGGTCAAAGAAGGCTTGCTTGATCCTAAAATCTGGCTGATGAGCGGCATTTATTTCTGTTTCACCATGGGCCTGTATGGCGTGAGTTTCTGGTTGCCGTCATTGATCAAGGCTACCGGTGTAAATGATCCACTCAATATCGGACTGCTTACCGCAATTCCGTATGCAGCCGCTACGCTGGCAATGATTCTGGTCAGCCGCCGCTCGGACGAAAAGGGCGAGCGCAGGTGGCACCTGGCCATTCCGGGTATCGTGGGGGCGCTGAGTCTATGCGCGAGTGTCGTCTTTGCTCATAGCCCGGCAATTGCTATTGTTGCCTTAACGATTGGAACGATGGGTGTGATGACAACCATTTCCCAGTTCTGGACACTGCCGCCGGCGATTCTGGGAGGGGCGGCTGCCGCTGCAGGGATTGCACTTGCAAACTCGGTCGGGAGTATTTCGGGTGTGGTCAGCCCATATCTGATCGGCTGGTTTCAAACCCATACCGGCGCTACCGGCGGTGGCGTATATGGCCTGGCCATCAGTATGTTGATCGGTAGCGCGCTGGTCTTTACCATTCCGGCCAGAATGGTGAACAGTAAAAAACAAGCAGCAATGAAGGTTCAGAACGAGACAGGGGGCGTGCGTCGTCCCGTTGTTACGGCAGAAATCTGATTGCTGCAGGACAAGCAGAGTGATCAGGCCATGTCCTGATTGCTTTGCTGTTTGAGCACTTCGTCCAGTCGTTTTACCAGACTCACACGGGCACGGCTGGTGTGTAGATCGGTCAGTTCCACAGCGCGTTTGCTGTCACCTTGCGCGATTGCGCTGGCAATGGCCTCATGTTCATCCCAGATGGATTGCCGTTGCGCAGACGACTGCAGCACCGCGCCCATGACCCGTCGCAAATGGTTCCAGTGCACCAGCGCGCTCTCAGCAATGAGCGGATTGCCCGAAGCCTGGTATATGGCGGTGTGAAAGGCAACGTCCGTGTCGATAAGCGCTTTGACGACACCACTTTTGGAGGCTTGACGGCCGTTAATGATCAGCTCGGGATCTATTTTTGCCTTGCGCTCGGCAGCAAGACGAACCGCGAGCATGTCCAGTGCGCCCCGGATTTCATATAGTCTGCCGGTCCAGTCCGGGTCCAGCGGAGAGACCAGAATGCCTCTACCCGGCGCGTCCTGAACAAAGCCGTCTTTTTTCAGTAAGCGCAATGCCTGTAGCACTGGCGAGCGTGAAACCGCCATCTGTTCGGCGATCTCTTCCTGAGTGATGCGCACACCCGGTGCAAGGCTGCCATCGCTGATTGCGTCAAGTAGTGCTTTATACACTTCGTCTACGTAGTCGGGACGAGACTGCAGTTTCATAAGTTTGTTGTTCATGATGCTCTTTTAACACGTCTGTGTTTGATAACGCTGCCGGTCGCGGATGCAATAGCGCATGTCAAGCGACGGAAAGGCCGATTCATTTTACAAATTGTAGTGCATTCTCTGTATACAGAATACAAACTTAAGGGTTTACCCATATGTACATCGCTTTGATGGCGTTTTATTCTTTGTATACAGAGTTCAGTATACATTAAATTCATAATTCAACCCGCAACGGGTATTCACAACCTTTAGAGGAAGAGACGAAATGAGCAAGCCAATGGATAAAGCAGAGCAGGGCCGAAGCACCGGCGCCGCAGGTGCAGTGACAAAAAAACTGATCCCTTACGGCGGCTATTACACCAACAAGATTCCGGGTCATGATCCGGAATTGACAGAGGTGGGGCCGGGTACGCCGATGGGGGAATACATGCGCGGCTTCTGGCATCCGGTTTGCATGGCAATGGAATTGACCGACACGCCCCGGTTTTTGAAAATCCTGGGCGAAGAGCTGGTGGCGTTCAAGGACGGAAGCGGGCGCATTGGTCTGTTGCATGCGCATTGCGTCCATCGCGGTGCCTCGCTGGAGTATGGGGCAATTCAGGAGCGCGGCATTATGTGTTGTTATCACGGCATGGTGTTTGATGTTGACGGTACCTGCCTGCATGCGCCGTTTCCTAAAGGTGAAGAAAAAGAAGCAGAAAAATTTGCCTGTTCGATTCAACAGGGCGCCTATAAAGCGGTGGAGCGCAACGGGCTTATTTTTGCGTACATGGGCCCGCCGGATAAAGAGCCGCCGTTGCCCGAGTGGGAAGGAAATTTCACTGTTGCGCAAGGTGATGAACTAGTGCCGTTCAGCAATTTCCAACATTGCAATTGGCTGCAGGTCCAGGATAATGCGGCAGACAACTATCACACCATGGCCTTGCACGCTGCAAAAAATGTGGTTGATGGGCATTATCAAGGCACGACCTTTGATGAGGTTGGCGCCGCTTCCATGGAGGTACCGCCTGATATGCAATTTATTCCTGTGCATCAGGGGCGCAGCCTGGCTTGTTCAGGAGCACGTCGCGTGGACAAGGACCGTTTGTTTATCCGTGTACAGCACCAGATACTGCCAAATCTGAGCCTGCATGCATATACCTCGGAAGATGGTTCCAGGAAAAAGCTGTTCAGCCGCTTTCATATCATTCGCTGGACCGTGCCCGTTGATGATGAAAATGCCAAAATGATCGGATGGCGCGTCATGGGCCCGGGGATCGATACGCGTGGCGTGGGTGACAAGGGTATGGTCGGCTATGAAACCATCGATTTTCTGGAAGGTCAGGTTGCCATGCGCCGACCCGAGCGTTTTGGCAAATATAAGCTGGAAGATATGCCGCCTATTCCACCCAACCATCGGGAGCGGGCCAATTATAAAGAATGCCAGTATGCGCCAGGCGATTATGAAGCCATTATCAGCCAGCGCCCGATTGCAATTCATGCGTTGGAGAACCCGACCAAATTCGATGCCGGTTTGTACATGTTCAGGAAACTGTTGCGAGATGCCATTCGAGGCACTAACCCGGCCGCGTCAGCCGACGGATTCAGGCAGTGGCTGCTGGAGACAGGCGGCGCGCCCAATAGTTACTGCTCGGGCAATGTCTTTGACCTGCCCGAAGCGCAGACCGTTGAGGCCGAAGTGGCGCAGCGCCGCTTTGTCGCCAAGCAGATTGTTGCCATTCTGACCGAAAGCGATAAGCACACGGGTTCTGCCCGGGCGGATTTCGTGCGCGACAGGATGGAGCAACTGGAAAAAACGGCGAAAGACACTTACGGTAGTAAACCGGTGTAAGCGTCCAGGCGGGCAGGGAGTCCGCCGCGAGCGCGTTTCGAATAACGAGATCAAAGATGGTAGAGACGATATGAGCACAGATACAAAGACGAATCCGGCGAGCACGACAGCGTCAACGCTCTCATTGCTGGTCAGGCAAATCCGTTATGAGGCCACCGGCATCAATTCATATGAACTGGTTCATCCGCAGGGTGACGATTTGCCGGCATTTACTGCTGGGGCCCATCTGGATATACACATACAGCCAGGCCTGATCCGGCAGTACTCACTTTGTAATGATCCGACCGACACAAAGCGCTATGTCATCGCTGTGCTCAAGTCCGAGAGCGGGTTGGGTGGTTCAAAAACCTTGCATGAAACGCTAAGGGTGCAGGACATGGTCAAGGTCAGTGTGCCGCGCAACCATTTCCCGCTGCAGCCGACTGCCAGAAAAATCCTGCTTCTGGCAGGAGGCATTGGTATAACGCCCTTAAAATCGATGATCCACACCCTGGATAAATGTTCGATGGATTATCAATTGCATTACTGTGCGAGGGACGGGTCCTGCGCTGCGTTTACCGACGCTTTCGCTGACCATGCAAAGGTGCATTTGCACTTTGACAATGGCGACCCGGCCCGAGGCTTGGATATCGCCGCGCTGCTGAGCACCCCGGAGGAAGGCACACACGTATATTTTTGTGGTCCTCCCGGCTTTATGCAAGCCTGTTCACAGGCAACGCAGGGATGGCCCGACGGTACCGTTCATTGTGAATATTTCAAGGCGCCGGCGGCTGAGCGTAAAGATAAAGAATCGGATTTGGCATCCGACGGCAGCTTTAAGGTGAAAATAGCCAGTTCGGGACAGCACATTGGTGTGCCTGCCGATAAAAGTTTGGTAGAAGCGCTGGCCGAGGCAGGAATTGAGCTGGAGACGTCCTGCGTCTCAGGTTTGTGTGGGACATGCAAGATTCGCTATCTGGAGGGTGAGGTTGATCATCAGGACTACATTCTGAGCCCCGATGAACAATCCGAATATCTGACAGCATGTGTATCCAGAGCAAAAAGCGAACTGCTGGTGCTTGATCTGTAAAATGTGCCATGACCGATTGCCGTGCCTTCGTATTGTGGTGGCGGACCTTCGAGTTACGAGACCACGAGACCACGAGACCACGAGACCACGAGACGATAGCGTCGGCGATTTTTCGGTCATTGCATTGATCAATCCAATCGTTGGCCGGCTTTAATGGACCGGACTCATTGGCCCGATTAAACGGGCCATTTGCCCGACCGAATTGATCAATCCCGTCAATCGGCCAGGATTGCGATACCGTCTGCCGCTTTGACGCCTTGTCCATCGGGCAGAACAAACAGTGGGTTGATCTCGGCTTCAATTAGCCTGTCTCCCACGCTGGCTACCATATTGGAAAAATTCACGATGGCCTGGGCCAACGCTTGCTGATCGGCTTTAGCGCGGCCGCGATAGCCATCGAGCAGGGGCCAGGTACGCAGATCATGCATCATGTCATAGGCGTCGGCAAGACTGAGCCCGCCTTGTTCAGGCAACAGACGCATTGTGGTGTCCTTCAGCAATTCGGCAGTTATGCCGCCCATGCCAAGCAAAATGGCGCTGCCCAGCGCATCACGATGAAAACCCAGAATCAGCTCGATCCCCGATGTCACCATCTGCTGCACCAGAAACTGTTCAGGACGCACGCCGGTTTTGGCAAGGACTTCTGCTTGCATCCGGGTGATGCGTTCGGCCACGTGTTCGGGTGCAACGCCCACGCACACACCACCAACATCGCTTTTATGCAAGATCTGGCTGGACAATATTTTCAGCACGACGGCAGATCCATATTGCAGGGCAGCCGCCTGTGCCTGAGCCGGATTCGCAACAATGGTTTGTTCGGCGCCGGCAATGCCGAAATGGGAAAACAGGTCTCTGGCCTGGGCTTCGTTCAATGTGCCGGCCGGCAGGTCCGCCGGTGGTGGTGATTGGGTGATGCCCGTTGCCTGCTGTGCCGGCAATTCTTGCGTTTGCCACATGGCATCCAGAGCAACAGCACAGCACTCCGGTTCCATGAATGCAGGTATTTGTCTTTGATTGAGCAGTCGGGCTACGTTTGGCGCATGCGGGCTGACGAACGCGATAATGGGTTTGTCTGTTTTGGGCAGGCAATCACAGATGGCATCAGCCATCAATTGCGGGTTGCCCAGGCTGGACGAACCCACAATCATGACCAGTGCGTCATAGTCGTCACTGGCCGACAGAGTGCCAATAGCGCCGCGCAACAGATCAGGCTGTAAACCAGCCAGGGTTACATCCACCGGGTTGCGATCCAGCGCCGCCGGCATATCACCCTGAAGTGCACGCAATGCGGCAGCAGTCCGGGCGCCTGGCGCCGGGGTTTCAAAACCGGCCACTCCCAGGCTGTCTGACACCAATGTGCCGGCGCCGCCGGTTGACGTCAGAATGGCGACTCGTCTGCCACGCAGTATGCGTCCGGTCGATAATGCGCTTGGCATATCCAGCAGGTCGCTGAATCGCTGCGCACGGATCACACCGGTTTGCCGGAACAAGGCGTCGTACATCGTGTCCTGACCAGCCAGCGCGCCCGTATGCGAGATGGCCGCCTGGGCGCCCGCTTCAGATCTGCCAATCTTGAATGCCACGATAGGCTTTCCCGCAAGTCTTGCTCGCAAGGCGGCAGCGCGAAATTTTTCTGGATTGCGTATGGATTCAATATACAGAGCAATCACTTTAGTGGCTGCATCATCAACCAGATAGTCGATGAAATCGGCCATTTCCAGGTCCACTTCGTTACTGGTCGATATCAGCTTGGACATACCGAGTCCGCGTGCGGCTGCGCGCGAGAGCAGGGCGCCCAGAATGCCGCCGCTTTGCGAAACCACGCCAACGTCGCCGACCGGGAACTGCTCCATTTCCAGCGCACCACTTGCCGATAGCGGAATGCCATCGGTCAGATTGACCAGGCCGATGGTATTAGGCCCCAGTATGCGCATTGCGCCGGCAGCCTGCTGCAGTTGTTGCTGGCGCTCTTTTCCTTCGGCTCCGGCTTCGGAGTATCCGCTGGCAAGCACGATTGCCGCCGCAGTGCCTTTTTGCGCCAGTTCCCGAACCGCCTGATGCGCACGCCCGGCACCCAGCAGGATGATGGCTACATCAGGAACCGCCGGCAGGGAGTCAATATCCGGATAGCACGGTACGTCGCCAATATGCGTAACACGTGGGTTGACCGGATAGATGGCGCCATCAAAGCCATGTTTGCGCAAATAGGCCAGGGGCCTGCCCGCTGTTTTTCCCAAGTCGGCAGAGGCGCCGATGATTGCCACGCTGCGTGGCCGAATAAGACGTGATATTGCATTCATGATTGTGTTGCTGTCCCCGTTATCTGGTGGTCTTTTTTTCAGCCATTCTGGCCAGGAATGCCATCACGGCTTCCCGGTGTTCGGTACTGGTGTAACAGATGCCCTGGGCCTGGCTTCCCTGGGCAAATGCTTGCTCTGCAGTCAGTTCGAATGTCTGATTCAAAATGGTTTTCCCCAGGGCCAGTGCGGTTCCTGAACCGGCGCTCAGTTCTTTTGCCCACTGCTGTGCGTCGCTCAATAATGCGTCGGGTGAAACCAGGCGATCGGCGATTCCCAGAGCCAGTGCCTCCTGTGCAGCGACGGTACGCCCGCTGAATATGAGTTCCTTGGCTTTGGGCAGGCCAATGCGTCGTGGCAGGAAGTACATGCCGCCGCCATCCGGAATGAGTCCGCGATTAATGTATGACCAGCTGAACGTGGCGGCCTCCGAGGCAACGATAAAATCGCAGCTCATGGCTGTATCGGCGCCCAGGCCCGAGGCCGCGCCGTTGACCGCAGCAATGGTGGGTTTGGGCATGGTATGCAGCAACGACACGGCGTGGTGAACGCGCTGCTGGCGACTCCAGCCATTGATGGCGACCTCTCCGGGCTGTGCCTGCATGCGTCGCTGCATGCCGGCGATATCTCCGCCTGCGCAAAATCCTTTGCCATTGCCGGTAAGAACCAGCGCTCGTATGGATTTGTCAGCCGCGATTTGTTCCAGGGCCTCGATGAATTCGGTCCGCATATCGTCACTCATGGCGTTACGTTTTTCAGGCCGGTTCAAAAATACAGTTGCAATACCGGATTGCACCTGGACGTCGATCAATGTGTATGTCATATCACTGCTTCCTTTATTTCGATTGTGACTAGTCCAGCGTGATTTTGCTGGATGAAATTACTTTTTTCCAGCGCGCTTGCTCGCCTCTTATATAGTCGTCAAGCGCCTGTGGGGTACCTGTTGAAATGACCAGGCCTTCGCCTTGAACTTTTTTGCTGAACGTGTCGGTGCCGGCAGCTTTATGGGCGGCCGCATTCAGTGTTGCGATGACCTCCGGTGGCGTGCCGGCCGGTGCATACAGGCCATACCAGCTATCGAGCACATACTCGGACACACCGCTTTCGGCGATCGTCGGAATATTCGGCAGCGCGGGAGAGCGCTCTGCTGTGGTTACGCCTAATGCCCGCAACGTGCCGGCTTCCAGCGAGGGACCCACCGCAGCGGCAGTGCCGAACATCATATCGACATGGCCGCCCAGCAGATCGTTCAGCGCCGGTCCTGCACCCCGATAAGGCACGTGCGACATATCTATTTTCGCCAGGGATTCGAGTAATTCGCCGGCCAGATGCGCCGATGTACCTACACCCTGAGAGGCATAGGTAAGCGTGCCGGGCTTTTGTTTTGCGGTCTCGAGCAGATCCTTTACCGATTTGATCGGACTGTCGGGCCTGACCACGAGTACGCTGGGAGAGTGGCCGATCATGCTGATTGCGGCGAATGCCTTATCAGTATCGTATGGCAGCTTGGGATGCAGATACGGATTGACGACGTGGGCAAAGGTTGCCATCAGCAGCGTATAGCCGTCGGGGCGCGCTCTGGCCACTTCGTCCGAGCCGATCGTGGTGCCAGCGCCGGGCTTGTTCTCTACAATCACCGGCTGTTTCAGCTCACGCGCCATCCCTTCTGCCAGCAACCTGGAAATCATATCCGTGCCGCCGCCCGGCGCAAAGGGAACGATCAGACGTACCGGCCGTTCAGGAAAGGCTGCATGCGCTGCCTGGCCCGAAAAGACAGCTGTCAGGCCGGTGATGGCTACAAAGGCCGCTTTCAGGCAAGCGCTGGATATGTTTCTGGTTTTCATGAGGTCTCCTGTCATTGTCTGGGTGTTCAGGCACTGTCTTGATGCGGGCCCAAACTTGTATTGGCGAATCAATATTACGATTGCAGTTTATGCGTTAAACTTGCGAAACGTAATAACGAAATTTCACTAGATGGAATTAGAAGGGAGTGCGAATGGTCATCAATAAAGCACAGGAACGCCTGAATCGCCCTGCGCAAAATCGCTCGCTGGAGCGCGGGATCGACATTCTTCGGGCGTTCCGTCCGGGAGTGGACTTGATAGGGAATAGTGAATTGGCCGAACGCACCGGCCTGGCTCCGGCAACGGTCAGCCGCTTGACGCAGACCCTGGTGCGCACAGGGATGCTTGACTACGACGCCCGCGAGCGTGCCTACAGGCTGGCAGCGCCATTACTCAGCTTTGGGCATGCCATGCGCTCGGGATCGCCGGTGTTGAAAATTGCAGCGCCGCTGATGCAGCGCGTTGCCGAAGCGCACAAAATCAATGTGGGTATAGCGGTGATTGACCATGATGAAATGGTCTATCTGGAATCAGTCCGCTTCAATAAAAAAGTCTCGCTGCGCAATGTAGTCGCGGGGCAGCGGGTGCCAATTGAACTGACCTCGCTGGGCCGGGCGTATCTGGCAAGCATGAGGCCACAGGCGCGCGATGAACTGATGCAGCGCCTGCACCTGCGTCGCCATGCAGACTGGGCGTCGCTGGAACGGCAGATTCAGCAATCACTGCGGCAAGTACGAAAAGCCGGTTTTTGCGTTGCATCCTGGCAGCCGAACGTGGTTGCACTGGCAACGCCATTGCGTTTCAAATTTCAGCCTGTTCATGTATTGAATGTCAGCGTCAACACGCATCTGCCGATTGCCGATATCGTGAGCAGACTCAGTCCGGTTCTGATGGAATTGGCCGGTGCAGTGATGGAGGCAGAAAACTGATGACTCAGCGGTATCGCCGTCGGAAGATATAGCTGCGGTAGTGGGTATGCTCTGACCGGACCGCAATTTCAATTGTGATTGATTTGCCGCAGTGCTGTCCGGCCCTGGCTCACGTCGATCAATCAGTTTTTCCTGGCTGACGGTTTTTTTTGGATTGTCTGTCCTGCTGTTTTTGCTGATTGAACACAACCGCTGCCCGGATCAGGTTCTTTAGTGCGGGCTTATTGATTTGGTCTCCATCAAACAGGTCAATGGCGCGCCATTGTTTTCCGTCCAGCCCGGCGTTAAACAATTTATCTGGATCGGGCATGTGGGCACCCTGGGAAAAAGTGAGTTTGACCTTGTTTTTGTGCGCGTTGCCAACCACGATATTGCCGTCGCGGGACCAAACGGGGCTTCCCATCCATTTCCATTCTTCAATGATGTCGCGGTCAGCGTCAAGAATCGTCTTGCGGATATTGGCCAGCATGTTGCCGCGCCAGTCTGCCAGTTTTGCAATCAGATCATCAATGTGTTCGGAGGTGGTCATGGCAAAAATTCTCCAGTGGATCATCAGGTAAAAGTCGGGGCAGGTGGATAAAGTCATATTCCTGTTTGGCATCCTGACCAGGGTGTCGAACAATAATAATGTGTTTTCATCCGTCGGGCATAACGGTCAATGCACTCAGGAAAAATTTTGCCAGTTATAACGATGCCCTTAAAACAGTAAGTCATCTAATGATCACTGGGGCGGTTTACCTGTTTGCCAATCGGCTTGTGTCACACGATAGAGTACATGTTGGCGCAAGGGGTGGCCTTCGGCCAGCGCGGGATGTCCGAAATCATCGCTGGCATTCTGGCGCATGCCCAGTCGTTGCATGACCGAAATGGACGGAGTGTTGATTGCCGCAGTGAATGCAACGATCTGTGGCAAATGCAAGGTATCAAAGGCGTAGTCGAGGGCTGCGCGGGCGCCTTCGGTGGCGTAACCCATTTTCCAGTATGGTCGGGCGAGTCGCCAGCCTATTTCCACGCATGGCATAAACGGGGCGTCGAAAGAAGGCACGGACAGCCCGATGAATCCGGCAAAATCAGCTACGCCGGCAATCTGCACTGCCCACAGTCCAAATTGCGTGGTGTCAAGGCGTTGCTGTATTCGTGCAGCCAGGGCATCGCTCTCCTGCCGTTGCAGCACAGCGGGAAAATAACGCATCACTTGCGGATCGGCATTCAATGCGGCAAACGCGGGTAAATCATTATCTTGCCATTGCCTTAAAATCAAACGGGGAGTGGTTAGAGCCGGAGCTGCCATGGCTGACCTTTGACGGAGAATTCAGGAATATTTTACACGCGATACGTTGAGGCGCTCAGACTGGTGGCAACGATGTTTGTCATCGGCGAATACGACTTCATCTGGCAGCAAAAAGGGCCTGCGAGAAGATGCGCAGGCTCTTAATGAAAGGCGCTCCCCATCGCTATATCGGTATTTTTACATTGAAAGGACTATCCCATTCTGAACTGACGCTTCATGTTATGCGCTCGCTGATCGCCATGAGCGCCGAACTGCCAATGCCGAATGAATAGTCATTGCATTGTTCAATGCTTTGTCGATAAAGGCTGAGGGTCATAACCAGATGAGCAGACGACGTCCCTGCTGCGGTGCGTTACAATCAGAACTTCAATTATTAAAATCTCCATCAGAGGCATCCGTTGAATACGCAGTCGATCTCAATAAATAAAGTCAAGCTCATGCTTTATTTTCTGTTGTCCGGGTTTGTTTTGAGTCAGGCTTATCGTACCCTGGGCGGTATTCTTTCCGTGCCACTGAAGACCGAGTTCATGCTCGACAGCGACAGGCTGGCTGGGGTGATTGGTTCTTTTCATATTGCATTTGGCTGCCTGCAGGTGGTAGTCGGTATTCTGATCGACAACTTTGGTATTCGAAAAACCGTTCTCGTTGTTTCCCCATTTTCAGTGGTAGGTGCGGTGCTTTCGGGCATGGCAGTGTCTCCGGCAATGCTGCAGTGGGGGCAGATTTTGATTGGGTTTGGCTGCGCCCCAGCCTTTCTGGCATGTATTGTGTTGATGGCCCGACATTTTTCGGGCAAGCAGTTTTCTATGATGTATGCCTTTGCTTTGGGGTCGGGCAGCCTGGGGCTGATTTTTACTGCGACACCCACCGCCTGGCTGGTTGGCCACTTCGGTTGGCGTAGCTGCTTTTATCTTTTAGCCGTCTTGAGTTTTCTGACCTGGCTGTTGATTTACTTTGGCGTTCGTAATGTGGACAGCGGGCTGGAGGCATCATCGCTCAGTCTCAAACAGAAGACCCTTGTGGCAGTGCGTTCAATATCGGGATATAAGGCCTTGCTGAAAATCCGGGAAACACCGGGTATTTTGTCGCTGGTGTTCGTCATTTATGCTGCATTTTTGACGCTGCGAGGCTTATGGCTGGGGCCGCTACTGGTCGAGCGTCATCACGCAAGCCTGGTGTTTGCGGGGAATCTGGCCCTGCTGCTGTCCATTATTTCGGTGTTCAGCCCGATGCTGTTCGGGCGCCTGGATCCGGGGCCGGGCAAGCGTTACGCGTATTTATGCGTGCAACCGTGGGTACTGGTGATTGCCTTCGTTGTCCTGGCGTATAGCCAGCAGTTGTGGCTCAGTATTGCCACAATCGTGGTTATTGCGATAGCAGCCAGCAATACCGTCTGGCAACTGGCCGACGCCAAAGAGGTTTACCCTCAGAACATGCAGGGGCGCGCTATTGCGCTATTTAACACGTCGCTGTTTCTGGGTGCATCATTTATGCAATGGATCTCGGGCAAGGCCCATGATATTTTCAATTTGCAGGGCGAAGATATTTTTACTTCTGCTTTTCTGATGTCCGCCATCGTCCTGTCCATAGGAATTATTGCATACATCATATTGCGACGGCCGGTACGCCACGTGTAAGCGGGCGGAGCAGGCCGTCGGGCTTACTGCTGCTATAGCTTGCGGCTTGGCGGGCGTTCCAGATCCAGAATCGGACCCAGCGGAACGATGCCATTCGGATTGATGCTCTGGTGACTTTGATAGTAATGCCGCTTGATATGATCAAAGTCTATCGTGGCAGCGACCCCTGGCCATTGGTAGAGCTCGCGAGTGTAGCTCCACAGGTTTTCGTAATCGACCAGACGCCTGAGATTGCATTTGAAATGGCCGTGATACACCGCATCAAAGCGGATCAGGGTGGTGAACAGGCGCCAGTCGGCTTCGGTTACTGTCTGTCCAAGCAGATAACGGCGCTGGCCAAGTTCGGTCTCCAGCTCATCCAATGCGGCAAACAGGCTGGTAACCTCTTTTTCATAAACGGCCTGATCTGTCGCAAAGCCTGCCTTGTACACGCCGTTATTGATGTTGTTATAAATTCTGGTGTTGACCTGATCAATTTGCGGCAACAGCTCAGCAGGGGAGAAGTCAACAGGCGTTGCACCAATGCCGTCAAATGCGCTATTGAGCATGCGGATGATTTCCGCCGATTCGTTGTTCACAATAGTGTTGCGTTCCAGATCCCACAGGACCGGTACCGTGACGCGACCACTATAGCCTGGCTGTGCTTTCAGATAGACTTCATACAGATACCGGGCGTTGCCCACCGGATCGCCCACGACTCCAGCGTCAGGTTCAAACGTCCAGCCCTTGTCTCCCATGTACGGGTTGACAACGGATACGCTGATCTTGTCTTCCAGTCCTTTGAGCGCGCGCAGAATCATTGTGCGATTTGCCCACGGGCAGGCCAGTGACACATACAGATGGTATCGACCGGCTTCAGCCCGGAACCCGCCATCGCCGCTCGCACCGGGGCTGCCGTCTGCGGTGATCCAGTGACGAAACTGCGCGTCGCTGCGGACAAAGCGTCCGCCGCTGCCGGCCGTGTCATACCACTGATTTTGCCATTTTCCGTCGATTAATAGTCCCATCATAATCCTTGCTATTGTGTTACCTGGCGTGGTTCATTAACGATTCGCCGGTTGCTGATCCCTCAATTTACGGCCAGCCACCGGTGGTGCAGGTCACTGTTGGGTACAGCAGGACGCCAGCAACAGAGACCCGGGTGGGGCACATGTTGCCGAATGAATCTATATGGAACGTCGGTTGCCTTAAGTATAATAGCATTGCGAAGTAGATTGCTGCGGCGATGCGACAAGGATGCATGCGTACCGTTGTCCGATCGGGTGAAACATGAGTACTATAGAATGGACCCGGTCTGGCTGAAAATGGCCTATATTAACGGTGCGAAGCGGATCGAATATAGTGATCTCTTCGGCTATTATTTGTGCAACAGGAGATATTTTCCATGAACGAATCAAACAAAAAGCCCACTTCCGGATCTACCACAGGCGCTGGCGCGCCCGCGCAAAGCGATCGAAACTCGCTTACAGTCGGGCCAAACGGGCCAATTTTGCTTCACGATGTTCATTTTCTTGAGCAAATGGCGCATTTTAATCGCGAGAAAGTGCCGGAACGTCAGCCACATGCAAAGGGCGCCGGCGCATTTGGCGAGTTCGAAACGACGGAAGACGTCTCTGCATATACGAAAGCCGCAGTCTTTCAAAAAGGCTGTAAGACCGAGATGCTGGCGCGCTTCTCTACTGTGGCCGGCGAAGCAGGCAGTCCTGATACCTGGCGCGACGTGCGTGGCTTCTCCCTGAAGTTCTACACAGACGAGGGTAACTACGATTTGGTGGGCAACAATACCCCGGTCTTTTTTGTGCGCGATCCGATGAAATTCCCGCACTTTATTCGCAGCCAGAAACGGTTGCCTGATTCCGGACTGCGCGACAATCATATGCAGTGGGACTTCTGGACCAGCAATCCTGAAACTGCGCACCAGGTTACCTATCTGATGGGTGAACGTGGCCTGCCGCGTACCTGGCGTCACATGAACGGTTACGGTTCACACACCTATATGTGGATCAACGCCGCAGGCGAAAAATTCTGGGTCAAATATCATTTCCATACAAACCAGGGCATGGCGTTTTTCAGTAACGCCGAAGCCGCTGCAATGGCGGGTAAAGATGCCGACTTTCACCGGCGTGATCTATTTGATGCCATTGCCCGCGGCGAGCATCCGAGCTGGGTGATGTCGGTGCAGATCATGCCTTATGCCGATGCCGGCAAGTACCGTTTCAACCCCTTTGATCTGACCAAAACCTGGTCGCATAAGGATTATCCGCTGATCAAGGTCGGTACGATGACTCTGAACCGCAATCCCGAGAACTTTTTTGCACAGATTGAACAGGCGGCGTTTTCCCCTGGCAACGTGGTTCCGGGTATCGGTCTGTCTCCGGACAAAATGCTGCTGGGGCGCGCCTTTGCGTATAACGACGCCCAGCGCAATCGGATAGGTACCAATTTTCACCAGTTGCCGGTGAACCGGCCCAAAGTTACCGTCAATACCTATATGTTCGATGGTCAGATGGCTTATGAGCACAGCGGTAACGCGCCCGTTTACGCGCCCAACAGTGCCGGACGCGACTGGGCCGACAGTACCGGGAAAATGGACGACGGCTGGGAAACGGATGGCGATATGGTTCGGCAAGCTTATACGCTGCATGCCGAAGACGATGATTTCGGCCAGCCCGGCACGCTTGTGCGCGACGTCTTCAATGATGATCAGCGTAACAAGCTGATCGAACAGGTAGCGGGCAGCCTGCTGGGCGGTGTACGCAGTCCGGTCCTGGAGCGCGCCTTTGACTACTGGAAGCGTATTGACGCAGATGTGGGGCGTCGCATTGAAGAAAAAGTGCGTGCCGGCAATGCTGCCGAGCCGGCAGCCGGCGAAGGCGAAGCCTGACCGGGGATCACCGGATCGCCCGCATGCGTTCAAATGCGCCTGGCTTGATCGACGATTTAAGCGATGCGCTTATTTGATGCGCTTAAGCGATATGTTTAAGCGGGTGAAAGGCGATTCATAAAGCAGGGGAGCGCTGGATGTCAACTGTGATGGTTGGTATTTCAGCGCTCTTTTTTTGCCCGCAGGTCCGATTGTACACATCGGCATAACGATGGGGACCCGAGGTGTTAGATTGATGCCGTTATGGGGCAATAACGGAGCAGGGTACGCTTTGACTTCGAGCGGACATCATGGCTTCTGTTGGACTTGTCGTCGGCAGACAGCACAATATTTTTGCAGTCGCTGTGCTTAACAGGCAAGCGCGGTCCGCTGCCTGGTGAGCCATCGCTCATATTCCTTCTCGAAAATCCTGACAACACGCCGGCCGTGTCCCGCTGATGCTGCGCTGTTATGAGGTGTGATCCATACATTGGGCAGCGTCCAGAGCGCAGATGACGTGGGTAACGGTTCTCTCATGAATGTATCCAAATAGGCGCCTGCAATCTGACCCTGCGACAACGCCTGCATGAGGGCAGGTTCATCAATCAGTGCGCCCCGCCCGACATTGGCAATACGTGCATGAGGTGGCATCAGTGCAAGACGGCGTTGATCGATCAATCCATGCGTCTGTTCATTCAAGGGTAAAGCCAGTACAAGCCAGTGACACTGGCCCAATGCGTGATCCAGCTCAGTGTAATCAATGACGTTTTCAAACGGGGGGATCGGCGTGGCATTTCTGCGTACAATGGTCACCTTGAATCCGACTGCCAATAGCATGCGGCCAAGCGTCAGGCCGATCGCGCCTGCACCGGCAATAATCACATGCTGCGTCTCGATATCTGCGGGCAAATCTTTTCCCGTCAGCGGTGCCCAGTCTTTTCTTGCCTGTGCCGGCAGCCAATGCCCAAAACCCCGCGACAAAGCCAGTATGGCGGCAAGCGTTGTCTGGGCGATCGGCAGCGCAGTTGAACCACTGGAGGTCGTGATCCTGATTCCTTTTTTGATAGCGATCTGATATTGGGGCAAATCCAGGCCCGAAGAACACACATGCAGCCATGTCAGTTGCCTTGCTTTGTCCACGATGCGAAAAAAAGCATTCGATGACGGGCCTGGTTCGTGCAGTGAGCTGCCTTCATACAAATCCCGGGAAAAAAAGGCGGCGTTGATCCGGTCTATATTTCCCTGTGCCTGGCCCATCGTATAACGTTGTACAGGTACGCCGATACGCTTTGCAATCTCATCGAACTGCTTTCCATATTCCTGGTTGACCACTTCCGAAAGGAGCAGCCCAACCGGCAGCACAGGCAGCGCTACTTGATGGTTATCCACTGGCTTTTTTCTCCGGGATAGATCACACCATATTGTTCTATGGCGGCATCGTCAAACTCAAATCCCAGGCCGTCGCCTTGGGGCAGCAAAATGTCGCCGTTTTCTGCGGTTAGTTGCCTGTTAATGACCTTGCGAAAGTTGACGATGTGGTCATCAGGCATCCATTCTACGTAGGTTGTATTAGGGGTGCTGGCCACCAGATGAATGTGTACATCATGCCAGGCATGGGGTTCGACCATAATTCCATGACTGGCGGCAGTTGCTGCGATTCGTTTCCACTCAGTTATACCGCCGCACACGGTTGCGTCTGTCTGAAGCAGCGTCGTGGCTTGTTGCGCAATAAGATCCTTGAAACGCCACCTGCCGGCTTCCACCTCGCCAGTCGCCACGGTTACCGGCGTAGCCTTGGAAAGACGAATGTGATTATCGATGTCATCGGGGGAAAAGGGCTCTTCAATCCAGTAAGGGTTATAGGGTTCGAAGCAGCGCATATATTCCAGCGCTGTCGGCAGATCTTGCCAGGCATTGTTGGCGTCAAGCATAAGCCGGATATCGTCGCCAATCGCTTCGCGCACCGCCGCGAGTCGCTTTCGTTCATTCGCTACGCTTTCAAGGCCAACTTTGATCTTTACCGCCCTGAATCCATCCGAGACGTGATCAGCCATTTCCTGAGCCAAATGCTCGGTTGTTTTCCCTGGCAGATAATAGCCCCCGCTTGCATAGCCTGGCACGCGCTCCAGCGTTTTCGCGCCCAGATACCGGTACAAGGGGAGCTTGGCGGACCTGGCATTCAAGTCCCACAGCGCAGTGTCAAGTGCAGACAAGGCGCGCATGACGGCGCCGGTGCGACCAACCAGTAATGCTTCCTGGTACATTTCTGTCCATAGTCCTTCTACGCGATGAGAGTCCTGGCCGACGAGCCTGGCGGCCAGCAGATCGGTGACGGCCACGGATAGCAGGCGCCCGGCACTGTTGACGGCATAACAATAACCCAGTCCTTCAACGCCGTCCGTTGAGCGGATGCGAACCAGGCAATATTCACGTGCTGTGACTTTGCGTGTGGAAAAAGTCACCGGCTGCGCCAGGGGAACGCGCGCGATACATACGGAAACAGACTCAATGATTGGCATGAGATAAAACACTCCTGATAATTGAAAATAGGGATTAGGCAAAGTTCGCCGAAGTTATTGGAACTGGATATTTGCTTTCTGAATGACGTCCTGCCATTTTGTCTGTTCCTGTTCGAGCAAAGCCTGGAACTCCTGTGTCGTGCTACCGATAGGATTGAGACCCAGGTCCTGAAGGCGCTTGCCTATTTTGTCGCCTTTCACAATGCCGTTGATCTCTTTATTCAATGTCTGAATAATGTCGTCGGGCGTATCTTTGGGGGCGATAATTCCAAACCAGACATTGGCTTCGTAGCCGGCAAGCCCTGCTTCATCAAAAGTCGGGACATCCGGCAACTGCGGCAGGCGTTTTCGGGACGTGACGGCAATTGCCTTCAATTGCTTTTTCTGGATGAATGGCAGGCTCTGGGTCGGTGTGGCAAAAATGACGGGGATAACGCCGCCCAGCAGATCAGTCTGGGCAGGCGCGCCACCTTTATACGGGACATGGTTCATTTTGATGCCGGCCATCTGGTCCATGAGTTCCATGGCGATGTGTTGCGTCGAGCCCAGGCCAGGCGTTCCAAAGTCTATTTTCTGTTCACTGGACTTTGCCAGATCGATAAACTGTTTGAGTGTGTCGGGCTTGAATTTGGGGTTGGCGACCAATACGAACGGGGTTTCGGCGATCACTGTCACGGGCTTGAAGTCTGCCAGCTTGTAATTCAGGTTCTTATACAGCATGGTGTTGGTCACATGTGACGAAATGACAAGCATCAGGTTGTAGCCGTCCGGTTTGGCCCGCTTCAATTCGTTTGTCGCGATGGTGCTATTGGCGCCCGGCTTGTTTTCCACAACGAATGTTTTACCCATTTTTTCCGACAATTCGGCTGAGATCAGCCGGGCAATGGTGTCATTGGATCCGCCGGGCGCCATGCCCACAGTTATCCGGACGGGTTGGCTGGGATATTCTTCGGCCAATACACTGGCGGTGCCTGCCGACAATGCGACAAAAGCGACCGTCTGGATCAGTCTTATTACGTGATTCATGAATAGATCTCCTTTTTGATGTAGCGCTGGTTTTTTTAAGTTTGTTTGATGCAGTCTACCGCGCTTGAGCTAGCTGATATATGGATTATTTTTGTAAATTAATCGATAAAACAGCATAATCAAAAGGTGTTTTTATTCGACCCGAAGATATATATTTCGTGGGCCCTGCAAACGCAGGCGTTATTTCAGGGTCGGCTGACGTGAAGCAAGCAGTGCGACCTCGTGAGCCAACCGGCTTCGCAGCAGGCGGATAAATTCCTGTGCGGCAATGGATTCAGTTGCGTCCTTTCTACGCAATAGACAAATATCACGCTCGTTAATAGGCAGCGTGACTGGAATGGCCAGCAGGTTTTTCAGGTTGAATTGGCACAGTCCGAGTACCGGGACAATGGTAGGTCCGATACCCGCGGCCACCAATCCTGCGGCAGTTGAAAGGTTGTTGACCTGAAGAACTTTTATCCACTGTTTTGGATACACGCAGGCATCCAGATGCTGGCGTATGCTGCTGGCCTTCTCAAAAACAATAATCGAATAGGGAAGAATATCAACAGCGCAAAGGCGCTTGTAGTCTGCCAGCGGATGGTTCGGCTGGCACACAAAGTAGAAGGTGTCCGATGCCAGTTTTTCCATGACGAGGTCGGTTCCGGGTTCTGCCGACGCGCACAAGGCGAAATCTACCCGGCGGCTGCGTACCAGCTCTACACAGGCAGTATTGGGTACATCTTCTACAATCAGATCGATACCCGGATATTCATTGAGAAAAGTAGCGATGATGTCGGGCAACAGTGACGAAAATATCGTCGGCAAGGCAGCGATGGCGACCCGCCCCTTGCGTCTGGATACATGGTCCTGCATTTCCGATAACGCACGCTCGGTTTCCGGAATTAGATGATTGACAATGTTAAGAAATACCTCACCTTCGGCGGTAAGCTCCACATTGCGCGTATTTCTAGAGAACAGCCTGGCGTTCAGCCCGCTTTCCAGGTTTACGATAAGCGCACTGAAAGCAGACTGGGTGATATTGCAATGCTCTGCAGCGCGTGTGAAGTTGCGCATTGTTGCCAGCGCTGCAAAGGCCTTCATTTGGCGCAAGGTCAGGTTCATGGTGGGTTTGCTGTAGCTCATGTACGAACCGACATATCCGAGGCCAGCGCCCTGAATCTGGAAGTGGCCATTGATTCAGTTTCCTGCCGGTATACCAATCCGTAGCCAATACGCTTGACGGTCGATTCGTCTTCAAGCCGTTTGTAGATGATGCGATAGCGGTTGATGTTTTCCATTACCGACGGCACCAGGGCCAGGCCAAAATGGCTTTCGACCAGCGATAGCACCGTCTGCACCTGTACGGCAACCTGGGAAATCTTCGGCGAGAAGCCGGCGGACTGGCATGCAGCCATCATCGCATAATGCAGACCGCGGGCATGTTCGGACGAATATACGATGAATGGGGTGTCGGCCAGATCACTTAGCCGTACCGGATGATCGGCCAGCGCGTGCCCCTCGGGCAACGCCAGAATGAAATGATCGTTCTCCAGAACTTGCATATTGACATCGGTGCTGGCCAATATCGGTGTCCTGATAAGCCCGATATCGAGCTTGCCCGAACTGACCGCCTGCACGATCTGGGTTGAGGTGGCCTCACTGAAGGAAAGTGAAATTTTGGGATATGACGTACGAAATGCCGATACCAGCTTCTGGAATAACTGCTGGGTCGTAGAGCCTACTATGCCGATACGCAACGAGCCGTTGGTGCCTTCGCGGATTTCAAGTGCGGTTTGTTCTACCTGCTCGGCAGTCTGTAGCAGGCGGATCGACAGTGGCAGAATGTGGGCGCCTTCTTCTGTGAGCGACACGCCTTTGGGGTTGCGATGAAACAGCGTGAGCCCCAGTTCAGCTTCGAGTTTCTGGATAGAGACCGAAAGCGGGGGCTGGGCAATATGCAGTTTTTCGGCCGCCTTGTGAAAGTTCAGCGTTTCGGCTAGCACGACAAAATGTCTGATACGGCGCAGTTCCAATTTGATTATCCTGATCATCGCATACCTGGGGCGTTGCCGGTACGCATTACCGGAACAGTATGACCGATTTTATCAAGCTTGGCGCGATTATGGCTGATGCTGAGCCGGCAAGCTTACTTACTGTTTGGCAATGCCCGCGCGCTCTGCTGCCTTGGACCAGCGCTCAATTTCGGTGCGTTGAAAACGGCCCAGATCCGCCGAGTCGCCGGGGAAGGCTTCCCAGTTGATTTTGGCCAGGAAGGCTTTGGCATCGTCAGTCCGATAAATGTCCTCCAGCGTTTTTCCGAGCAGATCGCGTACATTATCGGGCAGCTCGGCCGGGCCAAACGCCGCGGTCCAGTTGACCATGTAATAGTCCGGGTAGCCAAGTTCCTTCAGGGTGGGAATAGATGGGGCTGTTGCCAGACGATCGGTGCCGGTGACGGCAATGATTTTGACTTTCCCTGCGTTGGCCAGCGGCAGTATGGCGCCATAGTCGGCAAATACAAAATCCACCTGACCCGAAGCCAGGTCCGTGAGTGCTGGCGATGCGCCCTTATAAGGAATTTGTCTGGCGGTAATCTGCGCCATGGACAGAAACAATTCAGTTGCAATCCGATAGGAAGCGCTGCCGCTGCCGTAGTTCATTTTTTCAGGATGTTTTCTGGCATAGTCGAGCAATTGGGGAATCGAGGAATAAGGTGCAGAGGCATTGACGGCAACGCCCATTGCCCCAAAGCTGAGTTTGGCCAGCGGTGTCAGACCCTTGACGGGGTCATAGGGCAGGGATTTGAACATCGCGACATTGGTGGCAACGGGCGAGTTGCTGGCAAACAGCAGGGTGTAGCCATCCGGCTTTGCATGGGCAACGGCTTCGGCGGCGATGAAACTGTTGCCGCCGGGTTTGTTTTCCACCAGGACAGGCACCCCGAGTTTTTCCGACATGTTTTTCGCTGCATAACGGGCATTGGTATCAGTCCCGCTGCCCGGTGGAAACGAGACGATCATTTTGATGGGTTTTTCCGGATAGGCTGCCCATCCGGCTACCGGGACAATTGCTGCGGCGAGCATTGCTGTGACCCAAAGCGCTGCCAGGGGGAATTGTTTCATGTTGTCTCCATCATTCTAGGTTGAATGTCATAACGCGTATGGTGGCGGGTGGTTGTAGACCCGACAGGCAGGCGGCTTTAATTGGATTTGACGCCGGCTTGCCGCACCACCTGTTTCCAGCGTTTGGTTTCCTGCAGGATAAACTGGCGGTACGCCTGGGGCGTTGAGCCAAGCGTATCTGTTCCCTGTTTTTGCAGCGTCGCTTTGAAGTCGGGCGAGTCCAGTGTATCCCGGATGGTTTTGTTCAACTTGTCGATAATCGGCTGTGGGGTGCCGCGTGGCACTACGACGCCTTGCCAGGCACCAATTTCAAAGTCTTTCACGCCAGCTTCGTCTACAGTCGGCACGCCGGGCAACACCTGCTCGTTGCGCTGCAGGCTTGCCAGTGCCAGTATCTTCACTTTTTTGCCGCGGATGGCAGACAGCGAATCATTCAGCGTATTGACCATGTAATCAACCTGGCCGCCCATCAAATCGACCATCGCCGGGGCGCTGCCCTTGTATGGCACGTGCAATGCCTTGATGTCGAGCCCTTTGTTAAGCAGAAAACCACCCAGATGGGTGATGTTGCCCACCCCGCTTGAGGCATAGCTGGTCTTGTGCGCAGTCACATGTGCCTTGAGTTGTTCCAGATTGTCTACCGGCATCTTTGGGTTGACCAGTACGACCATCGGCACATTGGCCGTTGTCGATACGGGATCGAATGCCGTCGTGGGGTCATATGACAAGTCCGGGTAGAGTGCGGGGCTCAAGGCGATGGAGGATGTGTTGTACAGAATGGTGTAGCCATCGGGTTTGGCGGTGGCCACATGTTGCATGCCGATGGTGGCATTGGCGCCACCGCGGTTTTCCACCACGAATGGCTGTCCAAGACGTTGCGCCAGTTGCTTTGCCAGTTGTCTTGCCACGATGTCGGTCGGGCCACCTGGTGGAAACGGGACCACCATGGTAACGGGCTGTTGTGGCCATGTGACATCGACTGCAGCGGCTGTGCTGCACACGTTGACCAGGGCGCAGCCGGCAAGCAGGACTGCGGCAGATTTGCGGGTATTGCAGAAATACATGATTGTCTCCTCATGTGATTGTGGACTGCACCTGCGCGAGCGTGCTTACGACCAGACTTTATTTAGCGGGCCGGTTCGCCAGAACCGGTATTTAGTCCGTCCTTTGTTCATCCTGGGCCGAAGTCAGGACTGCCAAAAGCGTGTCATTATTTTCTTGCAGGATACGCTGCCCGATTTCGGTCGCCCAATATTGGGCTGAGCCAAAGCACGACTTGCATTCCCGGATTCTGCGAGTGTAGTGATGCAGGGGGTATTCCTGGCTGATGCCGATCGCTCCGTGTATCGCATGTGCAATATCGGCAATTCTGTCTGCGATATGCGCAATTTGAAATTGCGCGATAGCAAGCTGTGGGGCGGCTGGGGCCGTCAGGGCGTTGCTGCCGGCGGCGGCCGCCATTTGCAATGCCATATCGGCAGCGCATACGTGTTCGGCCATTTCGCTGATCTGGTGCTGCACGGCCTGAAATTTGCTTACCGGCCGGCCAAATTGCTGGCGCTGGGTAGCGTATTCCAGTGTGAATTCGAAGGCCTTTTCCATGGCGCCTACGGTCACTGCCAGCATGGCGAAGACGCTGAAATTAAATAGGTCATGCGCTGCATGCTCGCGCAGATCAAGTCTGGTCAGGCCCTGAGCCGGCCAGGCCACGGCGGCGAACAGGCCGCCATGATAGGTTTGCAAAATCCGGCGATCATGGCTGTGCGCCAGGAAGCACTGCTGGTCTGAGGCGATCAGCATATGGTCAGCCCAGTGACCGTGCCAGGCCTTGTGCAGCGTGGCTGACCGGGTCTGCGCATCAATCTGCAGCGCCGAACTGGCGTAGCTGAACGTGCCTTCTGGCAGGCTCACACTGTGCCCGTGTGCCCAGGCACGTGTGACCACGGTCTGAGCAAAAGGTATGGGCACGTTGTAATACCCTTCCATTTTCAGCAATACAATCGCTTCATACAGGCTGATGCCGCTGCCGCCGGCCGCTTGCGGCAGCAACAGGTCGGCAAAGCCACTGGCGTAAATTTCGTTTGATATTTCCTTGCGTTCATCGGCTGTGATTTCCAGGCCAGGCGATGCGCCTGACGTTACGTGCCGGAACAGCTCGCCAAGGGCATCTTCGAGTAATGTGTCCATGTTGTTTCCTTAGCGCAAGCCCAGGCCGCGTGCGATAATGCCGCGCAATATTTCGCGCGTACCGCCACGCAGCGAATAGCTGGGGCAAATCTGGCTGACGAATGACAGCGTATTGATCAGCTCTGTAGACAGCATGTGAGCGGGATACAGGCCAAGGCATCGGTCGATGAGTTTGGGAATGTCCTGCTCAAGCGACGTGCCGTAATCCTTGACCAGTGTGGCTTCAAGCGCCGGGTTCTGTCCATCGGCCAGTTTTGCTGTCACCGCAAGCGACATGGCGCGCAATACTGCCAATCGTGCGGTGATTTCGCCCACTGTGCTTTGAACGGGCGGGCTGTCCCAACCCTGCTGACGGCACTCGCGGATAAAGCATTCGACCAATGCCATGCTGGAATACAAACGTTCCGGTCCGCTGCGCTCGAAAGCCAGTTCCGCGTTGACCTGCTCCCAGCCCGCGCCTTCCTGGCCGATCAAGGCCTCTGGCGTCAACTGTACATCAGTAAAAAATACCTCCGAGAAATGGGCATCGCCGGCCAGGTCATGAATGGGCCGGATGGTGATGCCTGGCAGGCTCAGGTCGATAATAAATTGCGACAGGCCTTTGTGCTTGTCCTGGGCGGTGCCGCTGCTGCGCACCAATGCGATGATGTAGTGTGAGTGTTGCGCATTCGTGGTCCAGATTTTGCTGCCATTGAGCATCCAGCCATCATCATTTTTTATTGCCCGAGTGCGGATGCTGGCCAGGTCGGACCCTGAATCGGGTTCGCTCATGCCGATACAAAAAAAAGCTTGCGCCCGACAGATTTTTGGCAGATAGAAATCGCGTTGCGCCTGGCTGCCGTATCGCAGGATCAGCGGGCCGCTTTGCCGGTCGGCAATCCAGTGTGCCGATACGGGGGCACCGGCGCCCAGCAATTCTTCCGATACCACGAAACGGGTGAAATAACCCTTGTCGGCGCCACCATACTGCTGCGGCAGGGTAAGGCCCAGCCAGCCTTGCTGCGCAAGTTTTTTGCTGAAATCAGCGTCAAATCCCATCCATGACCGGGCGCGCTCAAACGCAGTCAAGTGTTGCGTATTTTCCTGGATGAATGCCCGAATCGGTTGCCGTAAGTCTTCATCGTGGTCTGGCAGCCGGGCAAGTTCTAGATTAGTCAGCATGGTTGCTCGCTCTGTTTTGCCGGTGTCATGTCTGAATTATTGCGGGCGGCCAGCCAGCATACGCTTGACGTCATAACTGATCACGACAACATCATGCTGGTTTCTGATGTCTATATGTGTGTCGACGACGGCGCGATTCTGCTTGCTGGTCGGTTTGATGCCTGTGACCAGGACATCTGCATGAACAGTATCGCCGGCGATGACAGGCGCCAGCATCTTTTTATGAACCTCAAGCAGGGCAAGACCGGTGCCCTGGACCATCGATTGCATGAGGATGCCTTCAATGATGCCGTAGGTAAGCGCACCGGGTACGGGCCGCCCGGATATGGCGCCGGCATCGAACGTTTTGTCTATGAAGATGGTTTCGAGCATGCCGGTGCAACTGATGAAATTGATGATATCGGTCTCAGTGATGGTCCGCTTGAAGGTAACAAATTTCTGTCCCACTTCCAGATCCTGCCAGTAAAATCCCATGCCCAGTATTTTCGGGTCGTTTTGCATTTTTATACTCCTGTTAAGTGGTTTGATCCGGCCGGTCTGCGCCCACAATTTGCTGCTGGCGTAAATGATCGATGTGTTCCGGCAAATAGCCCAGCTGCTCCAGAATTTCCAAAGTGTGCTGGCCAAGCCGTGGCGGCATTTTCAATGGCACCTGTGAGTTCGACAGGCGCACCGGATTATTTGTGAAGCGGTACTGGTGACCCTGGTCAGTCAGCTCTGAAAAAAAGCCGGCAGACTGCAAATGCGGATCCTGCTCCAGTTCGTTGAGCGTATTGACGCGTGCCGCAGGAATTTCCTGTTCATGGCAAAACTGCAGCCAATATGCGGTGGACTGATTTTTAACGATGCTGCCGGTCAGCTCGTACAACTGGTTGATATTCTGTGTGCGTGCGCTGATGCTGTGAAAGCGCCTGTCCTGCGCCAGTTTGTCATGGCCTGATTCAGTAAAGAACCGCTTCCAGTGCTCATCGGTATAGGGCATCATGCAAATATGGCCATCTGTTGTCTGGTAAGGTCGGCGCCACTCGGAAAGCACCCGAACATAGCCTGCGTCCAGATCCTTGTCAGCCAGATGACGTCCGTAGAAATGTTCAACCAGCACATACGAGACCATGGATTCGAACATCGGGATTTCGATCAGTTGCCCGCGGCCGTCGCGCTCGCGCTGGAAGAGGGCGGCCAGGATCGCATGGGCAGCCATCAGCGCGCAGGTTTTATCGGCGGCAATGATCGGCATATAGCGCACCGCGCCGGTCTGTTGCCTGATCAGATCCGGTATGCCGGACAGGCCCTGAATAATATCGTCATATGCCGGCATGCCGCTATAAGCGCCATCGGATCCGTAACCGAGCAGCGCTGCGTAGATCAGTTTCGGATTGCGCTTTGTCAGTGTGGCCGGGTCCAGTCCCAGTTTAGTCAGTTTCTGGGGGCGGATACTGTGCATGAATACGTCGGCGTCTTGCAGCAATCGTTGCAGCACCTCAAGCCCTTCCGGGGTTTTTATGTCGATCGCAATACTCTTCTTGTTCCTGTTGGAACCCAGAAAAACGGCTGACAATCCTTCTTGGTAGGCTGGTCCGGTATACCGAGTGGAATCGCCCTGTAGCGGTTCCACTTTGATAACCGTCGCGCCATAGTCGGCCAGGATCAGAGAGGCGTATGGACCAAAGACCACGGAGGTCAGGTCAACAATGGTAATACCTGCTAATGCGCTGGAAGAGGATGTGATGTCGTTCATATTATGATTTTCCGAATAAGGAAAAGCATAAGCACAAATATGATATCGGTCCAATATTAAAAATAGATTATTTGATATTAAATCAGTATCGAAACACAGGTAAACGCGATCTCAGTGAGCGGACCATGTTGAGTATCTGAGAATTTTCCATTGGTGCGAGGCTGTCGCCCGGATTCAGCGGGGAGATTATCGCCGGGCTGTGTATGAGGTATGCATCAACAGGGCGGGGCTTGTGCAACAGTCTGGCGCGGGTAATGGCGATTGTGATGTTAAGACCCGTCGCACATGGCCAGGCCAGGAATGTGGCACAAGGTGAAGATACGGGCATGTCTTGCAGGGTTTAATAATGCTTATATAAGACTGGCACCGGTGCCATACACAATGAATTGGTTGTAATCAGTACTGGGAGAAGGAGGGGGAGTGGCAATCACTGCCAGGTGCTGCGAGTCAGCCGGATAGTCTGGGCCAGATTCAGGCGTTTGGCCTCTCGTTCTGCGTAGTCCCGCTCTCCCGGCTCGTATGAGCCTTCATAAAGGCAGCTGCTGCGGTACCATTTGCAATCATTATTGCGCTCCGCTGCAACAGGGGATTTATTGGCGCCTCCACCGCAACCGGCAATAAAGACGGCGAGAGACAATATGGCGGCGCATCGGCTAAATGTTTGAATGGACATTCTTCCTACTCCCAAAGAGGTGCAACGGCCATTTTATAGCATGTCTGCCAAATACCAGGATGTATGGGCAGGATAGGCGGGAAAACTGTGCAGTGCGCGTCCGTGCATGTTTGGACCATCCTGGTCAAAACCCGCCTGGCACGTATTACGATAGCCTTACCGTTTGGCAAGGAAACAGGCATCTCTCTGCTGCAAATTACATCGTTCCGACTGGTGCAGACGCCTTGCTGATTCGTACCGGGGCTGCCGCCTGTATCGTCCGATGAGGCAGTATGTATGACTGGACAACGCTGCCGGGTGATCCGCTACCTGAGAATCCGGCGAATGCCTGGCCAATTTAAGCACATCACGTAAACATGATCACCGTAGCACCGCCGTCTTGAGTCGATCGCTGCTTGGTGATATGGTCTGCGATAGCTGCACGAAAAAGGCATGAGACCTAAGAAGTGCTTCTGCTAATCTTCAAGGGGCGCTGGCCTCACACTAATTTCGCGTGGAAACACATATGTGGCAATGTCTTATTATTGAGGACGATCGAGATAACGCTCGTTATCTAGCCAATGGCCTGACGGAACTTGGGCATTTGGTGAGCGTTTGCGGGGATGGAGCAAGCGGGCTTGAAAATGCGATGAAGGACAAATGGGACATTATCATTTTGGACCGGATATTGCCCAATCATGTCGATGGCCTTTCAATATTATCGGCCCTTCGGGTAATGGGGAAAAAAACGCCGGTTTTGGTGCTTAGTGCGCTCTCGGCTGTTGATGATCGGGTTGATGGTTTAAGAGCCGGTGGTGATGATTATCTGGTCAAACCATTCTCCTTTTCTGAACTAGTCGCTCGACTGGATGCGCTGGTCAGGCGAACGCGACCCGATCTGGAAGTTAAACAACTTCGGATTGCTGATCTGACCATTAATGTCGCTACGCAGAAAGTACAACGCGCAGAACGATCGATTTGCCTGCAGCCGCAAGAGTTCCGCTTATTGCTTTATCTCATGCTTAACGTTCACAGGATTGTGACGCGAACGATGCTACTTGAAACCATTTGGGGGTACAGCTTTGACCCCCAGTCGAATGTTATTGATGTTCAGGTCAGCAGGCTGCGCCGTAAGATTGATTTCATTTCCACAACCCCCCTGATTCACACTATACGCGGTGTGGGTTACACCCTTTCCGATAGGCAGGGCTCCAGTACGGAGTCAGTAGAGGTATGATTCATTTTTTCAGGCGCCAGTGGAACTCCATCTCTTTTCGCCTGACGTTGAATTATGGCTTGCTGGCAATTTTAACAACGTCAATCTTGATTGTATTCATATACGTTCAGTTCATTGGCGCATTACGCACCGAGTACTCAAGACAAATAACAGCGACCGCACAACGCCTGATAGCGGCCTTTGAAGATGGAGGCAGTGATGCGCTTATATCCTCTATTGAACTGACGCTTTCGGATCGAATCGACTCAGACCGAGAGATCTACTTGCTTCTTGATAAGGATGGTCGAAAGCTAGCCGGAAACCTTGCCATATCACCCCAATTGAAGTCAACAAATACCGATGTATTTGACGCTGAGGTTATTCAGGATGGGATTCCTACGCGTGGCTATTTAAAAATCCAAACACTGGCCGACGGTAAATTCTTAGTCGTAGGGCAGGATTCAAGTGAGATTGGCGACATCACTTCATTAATTGGGCGAGCGACGGCGGCAGCCATTCTGCTGGCTGTGCTCATGGTGCTTCTGGGAACATATATATTCAGACGAGAATTAGCGTACCGCGTTAGCCACATTCGCCGAACGACGCAGCAAATTGGTGCTGGCAAACTCTCTAAACGTATCTCGGCACCGACAGGCGATGACGAGTTCACTCTGCTTAATCGTGACATTAACACGATGTTAGACAGGATTGAACTGTTGATGAAGAGTGCCAGGCACATTTCGGATACCATTGCGCATAATCTTCGTACGCCGCTGACTCGCATTATTGGTGCATTGCGAGTGGCGCAGCAGCCGGGTGTTTCGCTGGTCGAAGCGCTCAAGGCCAACCGACACGCAATAGACGGTATCGAAAGTCTTAATGTATTGTTGGAAAAACTATTGCAAATTGCAGAGATGGAAGCAGGCATACAACGTCGTTCGTTTAAGCCTTGCGGGCTGGACGTCATCGCCACCGACGTGATTCAGATGCATGAGGCGTTCGCGGAAGAAAAAGGTATTTCGTTATGCCATGCAAATCTGGATTCAGTTACGCTTTATGGCGATGTCAATTTGCTGGCCAGCGCGCTCGCCAATCTGCTTGACAATGCGGTTAAGTATGCCGCCAATCAGGTCGTTGTTGAAGTGGTCAAGCAGGGGCGTACCGGACTCGTTACTATTGAAGACGATGGACCGGGGTTACCTGCTACCGAATATGAGCATCTGGGCAAGCACTTTTATCGATCGGATCCATCTTCGGAGGGCCACGGTTTGGGCTTGACCAGCGTCATAAGTATTGTCGGTTTGCACGGCGGAACGCTTTCTTTTTCTAATGCTCATCCAGGGCTGCGGGTAACCGTAACACTGCCGCTTGATACAACACACAGTTAACGCCATCAGGATTGCAAGCGGCGCTTGTCTTCGAAATCGGATGCACGGGCCGGCGAAATAGCACAAGCGCGAAAGTGTCTCTACGACGCCCCGCCTGCCGTATTCATTGGATCGGGAGCAATTCAAGGGCAACGTCACAGCGCATATGAACCTGCCCAATCAATGTTGTGATCGTGTTCATACATACTTCTACGGCCTTCACATCGGGTATGCCCAGCCCAAAAGAATGGCCGACTTAGTCGGCCATTCTTCAAGAAACCCTCAACGCAGACCAGAGAGCATCAGGTATGGGCCACGGCCTTCCGCTGGCGCAGACCGCTCCACAATCCCCACACCAGCAAGGTTGCCGTCAGAATCAGCACCCACATGCTGATCGGACGCTCGATGAAGGTCTGGATGCTACCTCGTGAGAGCAGCATGGCGCGTCGGAAATTTTCCTCCAGCATCGGGCCCAATACGTAGCCGAGCAGCAGTGGAGCAGGCTGGAAGCCGAGCACGCGCAGTACGTAGCCACCAATGCCGAACACCAGAACAGCGTAGACATCGAAGACGTTGTTGTTGACCGAATAGGTGCCGATGCAGATGAACATCACGATCGCCGGGTAGAGAATATGATAGGGAATCGTCAGCACACGAATCCACAAGCCGATCATCGGCACGTTCAGGACCACCAGAACGATGTTGCCGATCCAGAAACTCATCACCAGGCCCCAGAACATCTCGGGCTGCTCGGTCAGCATTTGCGGTCCGGGTTGAATGCCGTGGATCATCAGTGCGCCAATGATCAACGCCATCGTGACACTGCCGGGAATGCCAAGTGTCATTGTCGGGATGAAGGACGCCTGATCTGACGCGTTGTTGGCCGACTCCGGTGCCATGATCCCTTCGATCGCGCCCTTGCCGAAGCGCTCGGGTGTCTTGGAGGTCCGTTTCTCCAGCGCATACGCCATGAAGGCCGCTACTGTGGGACCCACGCCGGGTAAAACGCCAAAGAACGATCCCAGGCTTGATCCGCGGGCCATTGGCCCCCAGGAGCGTCTCATTTCGTCACGCGTTGGCAGCATGGCCTTCATCGATACGTCGATCTTGCGGTCAGCCGCCTTCACATGATTGATGCTGGCGATGATCTCGGTGACACCAAACAGGCCCATGGCAATGGCAACGATCTGCACGCCATCCTGGAGCTCGGGAAACCCCAAATCGAAGCGTGCCACGCCAGAATTGACGTCGGTGCCGACCATGCCCAGCAACACACCGCCCACGACCATAGTGATGCCCTTGACAGCCGAACCGGACGATACCACAGAGGCTGCCACCAAACCGAGCACCATCATTGAGAAGTACTCTGCGGGACCGAATTTGAACGCGACCTCAGCGACCAGTGGAGAGAACAGCATCATCATGAGTATGCCAACGCTGGCTCCGAAGAAGGAGGCAATGGTCGTCATCAGCAGCGCGACGCCAGCCCGCCCCTGTTTGGCCATCGGAAATCCATCCAGACACGTCACGGCGTTGGCCGGCGTTCCCGGAAGATTCAGCAGGATCGAGGCAGTCGAGCCGCCGTAGGTGCTGCCGTACCAGATGCCGGCCAGCATGATCAGCGCGGCGGTAGGTTCCAGGACGTAGGTGATCGGAAACAGCAGCGACATTGTCGCCAGGGTGCCGACACCGGGGATCACGCCGATCAACGTGCCGAGTGATACACCGATGATGCACCAGAGAAGATTGTTCCAATCGAGCGCGGTTGTCAGACCGAGCATGATGTTGTCAAAAATTTCCATCTTTATCTTCTCCTACCAGGGCCAGGCGAACGTAGGCAGGATGACGCCCAGTCCTACTTTAAACACCAGGGTCGCTCCGACTGAGAGCGCCCCGGACAGCAGCAGTGAACCCTTCCAAGACAGTTTGCAATCCGAGATCCCGGCCAGGATTGTCTGTGCGATGATCGCTGGCACCAGACCGAACGAGATGACCAGCAACGCGAATGCGAGCATCGAAAGGCTGATCCAGAGCAGTGGCCTTAATTCGAAGGTTGGCATGGGTCCTTCACGCAGCAGTGCAGGAATCAGTATCATGATTCCGCACAGCATTAACAGGCCACCTACGAGGGCGGGGAAGTAGCCTGGCCCCATCCGGGCCGCCGTGCCAACATCGAAAGCGGTCAATGAATGGTACATAGCCCCAGCCCCGGCAATTGTGATCAATACCCCCCCGATCAAGTCTCGGTAGTCGACTCGACGCATGCAGTTGTCTCCTTGGAAATTGTTAAATACAGCGCTCCGGTTCAGTGCGCGAAGCTTCGAGCCCACAATTATGTCTTTGGGCAGGCTGCGCAGCAACTTAGCTTTTCCTTACCATTTAGTCATGCACTGGTTCTTCGGAGCATTCCGTAAATAGGCGAATTTTCCGTGGAACATACTCAAACCCATGTCGGTGCATGTCTATGGTGTTCATATTCTTTGTTGATTTTTATGTGAACGCCTTGCATGAGGTAATCGAATCGTACAAATGGGTAGCGTGGCGAAAACCGCTGTTGTCGAACGCTCATCACACGCAGAAACGCCTGTATTGATGCAAGTGTTTCAACATTTTCCTATGAATAATATTCACAGGCTCTGTTCCTCCATAGGGCTGGCTGCGCCACGGCGTGGTCTATAGACTTGTTATTCAGCAAAGTACTTCAACAGATATTGCACAAAAACGCCATGCACGGCTAACACAAGCACATAGGAGAAAACGCATGAATAAAACGATCCGAATCGGATCTGGCGCTGCCTGGTGGGGAGACCGAATCGAGCCCGCTGCCCTGAATGCCGAACATGGGCAACTGGACTATCTTTGTTTCGAAACAATGGCTGAAGCCACTGTTTCGGCAGCCCAGGTTCGCAGCCGGCGCGACTCCGGTTTCCCTGGCTACGACACCTATCTGGACGATCGCATGCGCGCTGTTCTATCGGCTTGTATGCGCCAAGGTACACGTATTATTTCTAACCAGGGGTGGATCAATCCCAAAGCAGCCGCCGAACGTGTAGTGGAGCTTTTACACGAGCTAGGCATATCAGGCGTCAAAGTTGCCGCAGTCACTGGCAGCTTGATTACCGAGAGCGTATTGGATCTTACCGACAATATTCTGGAAAACGGCGAACCCACCAGCACGTTGGCGCCAGCCCTGATCTCTGCTGAAGCCTATCTAGGCGCAGAACCCATCGTAGAAGCCCTGCGGGCCGGTGCTCAAATCGTTATAACGGGGCGCGTAGCCGACCCATCGATATTCATGGCGCCGATGATGTACGAATTCGGCTGGGATCCGCTTGATCACGCACGCCTGGGTGCGGGTAACGGTATAGGGCATCTGCTGGAATGCGGAGCGCAAGTGACTGGCGGTTATTTTTCCGATCCGGGCTTCAAAGATGTGCCTGAACCCTGGAATTTCGGCTTTCCCATCGCTGAGGTGCAAGAAGACGGTAGCGCCGTTATTACCAAAGTAAAAGGCACCGGCGGCGCGGTTACGCTACAAACTGTGAAGGAACAAATCCTGTATGAGGTGCACGATCCTGCCAATTATCTGACGCCGGATGTCGTCGTTGACTTTACGACCGTCAACCTGGAACAGGACGGTCCCGATCGGGTACGCGTGACGCATATCAGCGGTAAGCCGCGTACGCCGACCCTGAAGGTATCGATAGGCTGCACCGAAGGCTTTATTGGTGAAGACATGTTTTTTTATGCCGGACCAGGGGCCCTGCGACGCGCCCGATTAGCCAAACGCATTCTGGAAGAACGCTTCAAAATTGTGAAACTGGATGCGCAAGACCTGCGCATAGATTTTCTGGGCGTCAACGCCATTCATGGGGACGCCACACCAGAGGATGCTCCGGAACCCTATGAAATTGCGGTACGTGTCGCAGCTCGCACTCGTACCCGGAGTGAAGCGGAGAAGGTCGGGCGTGAAGTTGACGGCATGGCGGTTTCCGGTATTGCACATACCGGCAAGCGCGTGCCGCACCAGGAGCGAACACGCGAGATCATTGGTGTCTGGTCCTCGTTGGTCCCTCGTGAAAATGTCCCTGCCACTGTAACTTATTTTGAGAGCTGATCATGTTAATACTTCTGCAGCATCTGGCCCACACCCGCTCTGGAGATAAAGGGAACACGTCAAATATCTCCGTTTTTGCCTACGAGCCCGAATTCTATGAACTTCTTAAAGCCCAGCTTACCGCCGAACGCTTCAAAGCTTTCTATGGCGGCGTGATCACGGGCGACGTATTGCGTTATGAAGTTGACAACATACACGCGATGAACTTCGTCGCTCACGGTGCTTTAGGCGGCGGTGTGTCGCGCAGTCTTTGCCTGGACAATTATGGCAAAGCCCTTTCCGCTGCGATTCTGGGTTTCAAGGTTGACGTGCCCGAATCGCTGCGTAGCAAATTGCACGGACAACAATTGCTTTGAAATAATAACCACAGGAGGAGTCAATATGTTTAAGAATAAAATGGTAACAGCGCTAAGCCTGGGCATAGCGCTGGCTGTATGCGGGGTAGTGCATGCTGCGTATCCCGAGCGCTCGGTGACGATAGTCGTCCCTTATCCTCCTGGCGGCACTACTGATCTTCTTGCTCGCCTCGTATCCATGAAACTGACCAAAAGCCTGGGCCAGACTTTTATTGTCGAGAACAAGCCCGGCGCTGGTGGCCAGATTGGAACATTGGCTGTTGCCAGAGCCAAGCCAGATGGCTATACCCTGGTCATGGGCACGATCAATACCCATGGTATTAATGCGGCGATGTACAAAAAACTGTCATATCGAACGGTTGAGGACTTCGCACCCGTTATCATCGTGGCTGATACGCCCAACGTCATGATTGTGAATAAAGATGCGCCGTTTAAGACATTTGAAGAGTTCATCGCTTATGCAAAAAGAAATCCAGGTGCCGTCAGCTTTGGCTCGACCAGCATGGGCGGCAGCCCTCACATGTCGGGCGAATTGCTGAAAGCCAAGGCAGGGATCGATATGGTCCACGTGCCGTATCAAGGGGGCGGCCCCATGCTCAATGATGTGATAGGCGGACAGATCCAAGTCGGCTTCGATAACCTGCCCTCATCAGCAGGGCACATTCAGGCAGGTAGCCTACGAGCTTTGGCAGTGACGACAAAAGACAGATGGCCAACATTCAAGGACGTCCCATCCATCCGTGAATCCGGCGTGCCTAACTATGAAGTATCCGCCTGGTTCGGAATCCTGGCCCCCGCCGGCACGCCTGCCGATGTAGTACAAAAACTGAACCAGTCCATCGCCTCAGCGCTGACTGACGACGATGTAACTACACAGCTGGAAGGCATGGGCGCGCGACGGGTAAAGAATACGCCGCAAGAGTTTGCTGACCGCATTAAGTCCGAAGTGGCCAAATGGACAGAGGTGGTCAAGACCAACAAACTGCCGTTGCTATAGCGGAAAACCGGTAGGCTGGCATCATAATCTATATGACAGGAGCGCTAATTTGGAAACGGATTAGCAGTAAGGAGTCATGGTCGGTGGAGTGTCTTTTTTACGCGAGGTACAGCCGAGGCAACCTGGAAAAATGTCGGGAACGAGTAGACGCTTGATGGCTTTCTCTTAAGACTAAAAATCAAAGCAAAGATAAAAACCAAAGCAGAGACAAAGCCGAGCATATCAAACTGGCGTCTGGTGCCGGTAAATATAATAGTAACGCCCCCGCAGGAGCTTGCGCTTATGCGGGGGCGAATTCTTGATCTCCCTATATTAGCCGCTATTTGGGCAGCTAATTTGCGACCGTGGTTAGTACGTAGGTTTATATTTTGGTGGTTTGTGATTAAGATCAGTGTTCAAGCAGGTTGCCTGAGAACAAGTCTATAAACAGAGGCGTGGCACAATCAGTTCTATCCGAGAATAGATATGATTGAAATTATTCATAAGGGAAGATATGGATAAATTTGCCGAAATACTGGTGTTTCTGTGTGTTGTGGAAGAAGGCAGTTTTTCTGCTGCCGGACGCAAGCTGTCGCGGGCTCCTTCTGCGATAAGCAAGCTCATTGCCCGCCTGGAATCGAGGTTGGCAGTTCGACTGTTCGACCGTATTGCCGGGACGGTACGACTAACACAGGAAGGCCATCGATTTTACGAGCATGGAACAAAAGTGGTCGACGCCATGACTGAGGCCGAAAATTCGGTAACGCCGAATGAATCGGAAATGACGGGTGTCTTACGCATACATACCAGTCTGACTTTCGCCAAATATCAGTTGGCTCCGCTACTGCCATTGTTGCTCAAAAAGCATCCAGGCTTGCGTATCGAATTCATTATCGGGACTGATCGTGGCGATTTTCTGAAAAAAGATATTGACGTAGCAATTCACAGTGGAAGCCCGACAGAACTGTCTTTGGTGGGCAAGCCATTATTTCTCAGGCGCTGGATTATCGCTGCGGCGCCAGCGTATCTGAAGACGAACGGGATGCCGGTGGTTCCTGGCGAGCTGCATAGTCATCACTGCCTGAATTTCACGGTAAGACAACAATGGAACGCCTGGACCTTCATCGAAAACGGTGTTCCCAAAGCTGTCAACATTCAAGGGTTGGTGGGCGCCGATCAGGGTGAACTGCTTCGTACTCTGGCCCTCGTTGGATTGGGAATCGTGCGCCTGGCCGAATTTCATATCGCCGCTGATATTGCTGAGGGCCGGCTTGTTCAGTTACTGACCGGTTACCCGCCCGCGGCTCAAGACATGATGTATGTCTTATATCCGCCTGGCAAGACCCTGGCGCCGCGAGTGCGTGCGTTTCTGCGATTTTTGAACGAGCATTTTGCAGTGCAATAGGGCAGTGCATGCTGATCGGTATTGTCTTGCAAAACAAGACGGATGTTATGTCTTGCGGCCTGTCTACGGCCAATGTCGTTTCAATAATACAAAAACAAAAGGCCTCCAAATGGAGACCCTAAGTAATGTGGCGCGCCCGGCAGGATTTGAACCCACGACCCCTTGGTTCGTAGCCAAGTACTCTAATCCAACTGAGCTACGGGCGCGCTGTAACTGCAAGAAAAGAATTATGCGCTAAACAGGACCTGATTGCAAGCGCTTTTTACCCTCCATTTTAAATAATGTCGATAACGCGCGACAGGGCGGCGATTTCGGCTTTCTTTCCCTTGAATTTTGTTGTTTCGGAACAACGCGCGATGTTGCATATTCGTGTGGGTTGAGGCTAGATGAGGGGGTGATTGCGACTGGTGGATTTTGTTGCAATTGCTTCTGGCTTCATGATGGCCATCGCGTATGGCACAGAAAGCCCCGACAAACGCACAATATGAAAGGGACCCATGATGGAAACAGTTTATGACGCACTGCGCGAGAGCCACGAAACACAACGCAGTCTCTGTAAGCGGCTGCTTCGCACCAAGCCTGGTACGGACAGCCGGGACGATATTTTCAAGGCGCTGTATGTTGAACTCGAAGCGCACGCGGCTGCAGAAGAGCGCTTTTTGTATGCGCCCATTCTGATGGATGATAACGGGTTGTCGCCATCGCGACATGCGCTGGCCGAACATCATGAAATCGAGGAAATGCTGGAGGATTTGCAGTCTGAACCCTCCAATTCACCGGGATGGCTGGCACAGGCCAAGGCACTATCCAAAAAGGTGCACCACCATTTGCGTGAAGAGGAAAAAAAATTCTTTCAGGCGTCGGGAAAAATTCTGACTGATGTGCAAAAGACCAAACTGGCAAAGCAGTATCGCCGTGATTTCGAGAGGATGAAGAAAGTGCTCGCCTGATCGCATACTTAGGATAACCGGGAATAATCCAGGCAGCGTATAGCGGCTCGCAGGCATGAAGTGGCCATGCTAGGGTAAACCCACGCATAAATTGGCGCCAAAATAATTTACAATAATATTACCCATATTATTTTATTTGTTGCTGCCTTGCGTCTCTGGATGGGTGCCGCCGTGCAGCATCGCTCCTGGACATTCACTATGCCTACACCACAACAGTTTCCCTTTATCTCCGTTTCCGGTGCGCCCTATGCGCGCGGCGTTCAATACGGCCAACAGGCCAGGGACCGGGTGCAACTGAGCGTCAGGCTCTATGGCCAGACGCTGGTTGATCTGGGCTTCAGTGAGTCGCAGCGCATGCAATTGATCAACAGTTTTGTGCCGACGATAGAAGCATTTGCCGTGCATTATCTGGATGAGATGCGCGGCATCGCCAAAGGCGCAGAGGTGTCCTTTGAAGATATCGTCATGATCAATGCCCGTACCGAAGTGCTGGCCAGGGCACGGGCTGAGAAAAACAAGGCGGTCGAGCTTGAACCCGACGATGGTTGTACTGGCGCCCTTGTGTTGCCCGAACGCTCGGCTAGCGGCAATCTGTTGCATGCCCAGAACTGGGACTGGCGTGCCGAGTGTGTGGATACGGCAGTCGTGTTGCGTATCCGGCAGGACGATGGCCCCGATATCCTGACTTATGTGGAAGCGGGGGGCCTGGCGCGCAGTGGCCTCAATAGTGCCGGAGTGTCAATTACCGCCAATTATCTGGAATCGGATCGCGATTTTGGGCAACTGGGTACACCTTTGTCCCTGATCCGGCGCAAGGTGCTGGAGCAGCAGCATTTTGCGCTGGCGCTCAAGGCTGTCGCCACTACGCCCAAGTCGTGTTCAAACAATATTATGCTTGGCATGGCGCAGGGTTTCGGTATCGATTTCGAGTGCACGACAAACGAAGCGTTTCCGATTTATCCAGGCGATGACAATCTGATTGTTCATGCCAATCACTGGGTTAATCCTGTGGCATTGTGCAAACTGTTGGATACAGGGCGCGCCAGCACCCCCGAAAGTTCCTATCGTGACTGGCGTGTGCGCAAGCTGTTGAACATGCATGAGAAGCTGGACCTAAATGATTTGAAACAGGCGTTGTTCGACGATTTTGGCACCCCATATTCGGTATGTCGTCCGCCTCGCCCCGGCAGCCATGACAATTTATCTGCAACGGTTGCGATGATTGTGATGGAGCCAGCCCTGGGAATAATGGATGCCGCGCCTTTGCCTGCTTTGAATAAGACATTCACGCGTTACAGCCTGTCAGAGGATCCGGTGTTGCTGCCAGGCGTTTAAGCGGGCAGCATATGAAGAACCCTTTCCGGCCGGCAGGCTGAAAAGGGTCGATAACGTTAGCAATTTATCAAGCAAATGGCGACTGGCTGGCGGTTTGCCGCCAGCCCTTTTACTCGCCTACCACATCAGTGGCTTGCCTTCCCATACGGTGAAGCCTTTCAGATTCTTGCGGTACCCCCAGGCGGTCGCGCCATTGAACAGAATAATCAAAGGCGTGTCATCCAGCATTTTTTCGTGCAACTGATCAAAAATCTGCTGGCGCTTCTTGTCATCGAATTCGTCAAAGCTGGCGCTGATCAGTTTTTCTGCTTCCGGGTTGTCCCAGACCTTGCGCGGCTGTTTGTCCTTGTCGCCTGAGAATTGTTCGTAGCTCAGGGATGGATCCATGCGCGCAGAGTAGCTGAATGAGCTCATTTGATAATTGCCGCGGTTATAGCGGTCCAGCTGCGTTGCCCACTCCAGCACTTCAATCTGTGCGTTGATCCCGGCGGCCTGCATCATGGCCTGTGCCATCACGGCGACCTGGTAGCTGGGGACATGGGCCCGCTTGTTCGCGTAAATGACAATTTTCTCGCCCTTGTAGCCCGATTCTGCCAGCAGTTTACGTGCTTTTTCCGGATCGTACTTGTAGCCTTTGTTCTGTGCGTCGTCGTGGAAAGCGGAGGTCGCGGGAATGGCCGAATTGTTTGATGCTTTGACCAGATTTTCGCTGGCAGCCATCACGATTTGCGGGATGTCCAGTGATGCGGCAATTGCCTGGCGCAATTTCTTGTTCTTCAATACCGGATCGCGTGTCTGAAACAGCAGCGTGTGTTTGCTGGCCTCTTGTGGCAGGATGACCGAGATCTCCGGATTGTCGTTGAGTTCCTTATAGTCGGAAAAAGTCACCTGGGACGCGTCGATCGCGCCCGACTGCAGGCCCGCTCTTGCGGTAGACGGATCGGGTACAACAAGAAATTTCACCTCATCATTGACTGCAACCTTTTTACCCAGATAGCCGTCGGCCTTGTCTCCTTCAGGTGACACATAGCCAGCAAATTTTTTGAGGGTAACAAATTGACTTCTTGTCCACGAGTCGAACATGTAGGGCCCGGTGCCGATGGGTTTGTCCCAGGTGCCGTCGGCCTTGACTGAATCGCGATGAATAACGGCGGCTCCCGCACAATCGGTTCTTGCCAATGTATCGAGAAATACGGCAGATGCCTTGTCAGTCTTCATGACAAACGTTTTGGGATCCGGAGCAGAGGCCTGGGTCACCTTAAGGCCGTTGCGGCCATCGAATTCGCCCAGGCAACGCCATCCCGTTTTAGGGTCCATGTAGCGGTTCCAGCTCCACAGTACGTCTGCCGAGGTCATGGGCTGGCCATTGTGAAATTTGACGTTATCCCGCAAGGAGAACGTATAAGTCAGGCCATCGTCGGAAATATCGATTTTTTTCGCCAGCAGGGGACCGACACTTCCGTTGGCTTTATATCCGACCAACCCTTCCACGACATTCAGAATGACGCCATCGGTGGTGTTGTCCCGGTTTACACCGGGGTTGGTCGAACGTATGTCTGCCGGCTGTGCAACCACTACCGGTTTTGCGCAGACAGCAGCGGGGAGGGCGATCAATGTAGCCAGCAGGGTAGTCAGCCGCAGGGCAGGGAGTGTGTTCACAGGAATTTTCCTTGAATAGTGAATTATTTTTTCAATAATATTGGCGCCAATATTTAACAAATTTTGCCGCATCGTGCCAGCCTCGTCACCTCGTAGTTACCCTTATTGGAGGGTAATTTTGCGCGGTCAGGTGCGCTCGGACTGTTGGATATGCTGTCGAATGACTGCCTGGGCCTGGGCCAGATCATGTTTGCTTAGTGCGTCTACCAGGTCGAAGTGTTCCTTGGCCGATTGCTGGACACGTGCATGATTGATCCATTGCGTGGTGGGGGCGGCAGGTGTTCCGGCCTTGATTTCATGGATCAGGCGTACCAGTTCGCGGTTTTTGCATAAGTCATAGACTGCATGGTGGAATGCCTGATTGGCAGCGTATTGCTCCAGCAGGGTGCCGGTAGAAATGAGCATATCGAACTTTTTGGCCAGGTCCCGGATGTGCTTGATCTGTTTGGGCGTAATGTGCTGGATGAGATCTTCCAGTGCGCCGCATTCCAGCAGTATTCGGACATCGCGAATTTCGTCGAGCCGAACCGGATCAGGGACATGAACGTGATATCCCCGGTTGGGGATATGTTCAATCAGGCGCTTGATGACCAGTTGGTCCAGTGCCTTTCTCACATCGAGCCGGGTTGCGCCATAACGCTCCTGAATATCAACCTGCTTGAGCCAGCTACCCGGGCCGAGCTTGCCGCTGTGTATGTCAGATGCAATGTCATCTGCAAGTCGGGTAGAAGACGTAGAACGTTGCGACATGAAAAACTCCAATCAGGGCCTGTTGCGGCATTTTATTTGTCTTCCCGGCGATTTGCCAAGTCGGACATTCACATGCTTTGCCGCGCAAACCGCCATTTTAGTTTAACGCCGCCCTGTTCAGTGACCTCCAGGGCAGGGATGGCAGATAATAGCGTTTTGGTATAGTCATGTGCGGGAGCGTCGAAAATGGCGTCGCGGGTTCCCTGCTCAAGAATATCACCGTGATGCATCACGACAACCCGGTCGGCCACCTGTTCGACAACGCCCAGATCATGGCTGATGAAAAGGCATGAAAAACCATACTTGCTCTGCAGTTCGGCGAACAGGGCCAGTACCTGGGCCCGCACCGTGACGTCCAGTGCAGAGACCGGTTCATCTGCAATAATGAACGATGGTCGTCGCACAATTGCCCTGGCAATGGCAACCCGCTGGCGCTGCCCGCCCGACAACTCATGAGGGTATCGTCCTTCGTATTGTGCCTCCAGTCCGACTTCCTCGAGCACCGACTGAATTCGCTCGCGGCAGTGCTGGGGGCTCATGCCGCCGACGTGGCGCAACCCTTCTCCCACAAGTTGCCCGACCGTCATGCGTGGATTCAGTGAAGAATAGGGATCCTGAAAAACCATTTGGCAATTCAGGCGATAATCATTCCAGATAGCATTGGTTTTGTCTATGGGCTGGCCATCGAACAGAATCTGGCCGGAGGTGGGTCGCAGCAGGCCTGCAATGGCACGTCCCAGCGTCGTTTTTCCTGAACCCGAGCCGCCCACGACTGCGACCACTTCGCCTGGATGTACATTCAGGCTTATTCCCTTGAGGGCGCGCTTTGCTGTCCCCCGCGAAAACAGGCGACGTTTGCCGGGGTAATCAATGATCAGGTTCCGAACCTGAACCAGCGGTTTTTCATTTGATGCCTCGCGTGCCTGGGTGCGATGGGGGATGGCGGCAAGCAGCTTGCGGGTATACGGGTGTTCAGGCTTTGCCAGCAGGGTTTCCGTAGGGCCTGACTCAACCACATTACCGTGTTGCATGACAATGATTCTTTCGGTGTACCGGGCAACCATCGGCAGATCGTGACTGATCATCAGCACAGCCGTGTTGTGCTCGCGCGTCATGGCTGTCATCAGTTCAAGGACGTCACGCTGGACCACGGCATCAAGCGCCGTGGTGGGCTCGTCGGCGATCAGCAGTGCCGGTTCCAGCAGCATGACCGAAGCCAGCATGATGCGCTGGCGCATGCCGCCGGAAAACTCATGGGGCCACGCCTGCATAGCAGCGTTTGGATCCTGAATGCCGACCCGTTCCAGCATGTGGAGAATGCGCTCCCGGCGCTCGGCGCTGCCGAGTTTGCGTCGGTGCAGCGCGAGGCCTTCATTCAATTGTTTCCCCACGGTCATGGAGGGATTTAGCGATGTCATCGGTTCCTGAAACACCATGCCGATGCGCGCGCCTCGCAATGCCCTCAGTCGACGTGCCGGCAGCGTTGTCAACTCCTGCCCTTCGAAACAGATGCCGCCTTCGGTGCGAACCAGAGGCGGCGGAGTCAGCCCTAGTATGGCACGGGCTGCTTGTGTTTTACCGCTACCGGATTCACCGACAATCCCGACCATTTCACCGGCAGCGATGTCAAAGGAAACGCTTTTGACGATTTGCCTGCCGGCGGCACCGACTGCCAAAGACAGATTGGATACGGAAACCAGTTTTTCAGTCATCGTACACCTCGCATGCGTGGATCAAGACGGTCGCGAATGGCATCGCCCAGTAGATTGATGCCCAGCAGTGTCATGGCAATACAGATGCCGGGAAAAATCGTCAGCCAGGAAGCCGAATCAATATATGGACGTGCAGAGGCCAGCATATTGCCCCATGTGGGGGCAGGCGGAGGAACCCCCAGCCCCAGGAAGGAAAGTGCGCTTTCGGCCAGGATGACCCAGCCGAACATTGCCGTGGCCATAACGGTAATGGGGGCCAGGCAGTTGGGCAGCACGTGGCGCAACATGGTATAGAGCTCTGAATTGCCCAGCACACGCGAAGATTCAATGAACTCTTTTTCACGCAGGGACAGGACTGCGCCGCGCACAATGCGGGTGACGGAGGGCACATAGGCTAGTCCCAGGGCAAAAATAATGCCATATTTATTAGCGCCGAAAATAGCCAGCAGGCCCAGGGCGAGAAGCAAACCGGGAAATGCCAACAGGGCATTATTGAATGCCATGATGATACGGTCCGTCCAGCCGCGCATATATCCTGTCAGCAGGCCGATGCAGGTACCGACTGTGACGGCAAAGAACACGGTGAGCAGACTGATCCATACGCTGGTGGAGGCCGCGGCAATCAGTCTTGAAAGTTCATCTCGTCCAAACTCGTCGGTACCAAGCCAGAACTGTGCATTGGGTGCATGAAGCCGGCTTGCAAAATTGATTTTGAGCGGATCATAGGGTGTCCAGACAACGCCGGTCACGGCAATGATCAGCAAGAGGCCAACAATGAGAACGCCCAATAGCGCGTTCAACGGAATTTTGATTTTCATTCGGCGGTTACCCTTGGGTCAAAAATCGGATAACAAAGATCTACGATCAAATTGACCAGAACGTAGATGACGGCAACAAAAAGAAGGCACCCCTGAATGACGGGATAGTCCCGTGCAAAAATTGAATCTACTAGTAGACGGCCCAGACCGGGGATGGTAAAGACGGTTTCGACGACAGCGATGCCACCCAGCAGATTTCCCAATACCAGCCCGATCAGCGTCCATGTGGGACCAAACGAATTCTTGAAAACATGGTGCATCAGTACAGCGCCCTCGGAGAGTCCCTTTGCTCTTGCATGCGTGACGTAATCCAGCCGCAGCACTTCCAGCGCGCTGGCCCGAGACATCCGGATAATGACACCGATCTCATGAATGAAGAGCGTCATGACCGGCATCGCGAGATACAAAAGGCCTGCTTTCCAGTTTGCGGCAACGGATACATAGCCGACCACGGGCAGCCATTCCAGTTTCAGGCCGAAGAAGAGCAGAAGCACCAGGCCCAGCCAGAATGTCGGGATTGAAACCAGCACAGTTGCAAGGCCGATCAGCACCAAATCTGCGGGTTGATTCTGCTTCCACGCTGCGATAATGCCTGCGGGGACTGCGATGAGCGTGGCGATCAGTACGGCGGCGAGCACGATCTGCACACTGACGGTGAACCGTTCCCATACCAGTCCCAGGACGGGCACCCCCTGATTGATGGATACACCCAGGTCGCCGTGCAGGACATTGCCGAACCAGATAATAAACTGTTCCCATACGCTGCGATCGAGTCCCAGATGGGTTCTGAGGTCGGCCAGGCTGGTTGGATCTGCCATGTCGCCCAAAAGCAGTTGCGCCGGATCACCCGGAATCAGCCGGATCAGGACAAACACAGAAATGGCCACGATAATCAGCGTCGGTACAGCCATGGCAAAACGGGACAACACGAATCTGAACATAAGTGTTCCTATTGATGCAGGTTAGCGATCGACCTTATCACGATTGTGATTTGGCACGCAGCTCCAGCAGTATGTCAGCCATAAAATCCTGGACCTGCCTCACGCAAGCCAGGCCGTTATGGGCAACGTTATCCACCAGGTCCATTCGCACATTTACGCCGGCTGCCTGAAAACTCTTGCACAGGGTGGCCAGACGTTCGGGCCGCGTTCTGCCGGCATCATTGGCGCCGGACATAAAGAATTTGCCGCCTTCCTTGTGGGTGATTTCCCAGGTTTCCAGATCTGCCTTGCCCACGATCATGTGCACAGGCAACTGTTTCAGCGCTTCGAGGTTCAGCGTAATGCCAAATTTTTTCTCCATCCCCTTTACGCCCACCCACCAGTCACTTTGGGGATCCAGAAGGGTGACAGAACCCGGGGCGCCAATAGAGACTGCCCATAGCCGATCCGGATGAAGCAGGCAAAAGCGATTGGCAAATTGGCCACCGCCGGAGTACCCGAAGAGTGCAAAACGCTTGAAATCACAATTGAATTTGTGGCCGACTTCTTCGACCATGTCCAGCAAAATCCGGTCATAGCGAATGTCATTTTCGACAAGCTGCTTGAAGCCATCGCGATTCCCATCACCCTGGACTCCTGCGGGAAAGAGGGGGCAAAGGATGATGCAATTGTTCCACCGCGCGAAATCCGCAAAGGCATCGCGATATTCAGTGAAGGCACGGCCGGTACCGTGGGTAACAACGACCAGAGCCGGCTTTTGCCCGGCTGGACCTTTTCGCGAAGGCGCATATGTGCAGTAGGAAAAACGGGCGTCCTTGCGGGAGGCGAAAATCGTACTGTTTTCCATATCGTAAATTGCCCGGGCGCGTTCGGCACCGAATGTATCTTCGGACAGTTTTTGTTCCATTTGCTGCATGTGACATTCCGTATATTGTAGATAATATTGGCGCCAATATTATCGCCATTATCGCAAAACAACAACTCGGGTATGCCCTAACGACGCAGTTGCGGCTGGGCAGGGGGGTCAGAAAAAAAAGGGTGACGAGGCGCACGACAGTCGGCGCCGGAGCGGTTGTCCAAAAAAAACGTCCCGGAGGTCAAGCTTCTGTGATTGATACGGGGCAGACGTGACGGGCGTATACGTTATTGCGCCATCGGCGTGTTGTACACTGGTAGGGGGCTAGAGGGCGCCATTGTGCACGTGTTGCGGTACAACGGGAAAACAATAAAAAAAGCTGCCAGTGTAAGGAATACACGAGGCAGCTTTCCGCGGACCAGTAAAGCTATTGGGTGTCTCCCGAAGGAGAACACAAAACCTTACTTATATTGTTGGGCCGGGAATTATTTATGACGTTCAGCAGCACCTGAGATCGCAGCACCACCACGTTCCAGATCCTGTCCGGCACCGGAAACGGTATTGCATGCAGCCAAGCCGAGCAGAGACACCAGTACAGCAACAAGTCCCAATTTTTTCATGATTTATTCTCCTATGTCGGTCTAATTACAAATACAAACGTGATAATCCGCGATTATGAATAAACTGTCAACGCCCAATTGCCATTGCAAGCGGAATTTTCTGGAAATGTTATTTCAACGCACTACTTATCTGGTTACGACAGACCGCATCCAGTCGCTCAGTTCGTCGGCATGTTCCTCTTCATCGTTCAGGATGCTCTCCAGAAGTCGACGTGTTGTGGGATCCTTCTCGCCGATCAGCTCAATCATTTGCGTGTAGGATTCAATTGCAACCCGCTCGGCAATCAGATTCGATTTGATCATGTCATGCAAACCGGCGTCGTCGTTATAGTCGGCATGACTGCGAGACAATAATGTGTCTGGTGAAAAATCCGGTTCACCGCCCAGTTGCACGATGCGTTTGGCAATGGCGTCGGCATGCGCCGATTCTTCATTGGCGTGCACCAGAAACTCATCGGCGATGGCAGGGGACTCCAGTCCCGTCGCAGTAAAATGGTGGCGCTTGTAGCGCAAGATACAGACAATCTCGGTCGCAAGCGCATCGTTCAGCAGACGCACAATATCTTCGCGCCACGGATTGTCATGGGCTATAACGGCACCATCATCCAGACTTTGCTTTGCTTTTTCAATGGCCGCCTCGTCCAGTTTCAGACGATTGGCGGTGCTTTTTTTCAGACTTGGTTTGCTCTTTTCTTTCATAATAACTCCTGTCTTTAAATAGATATTTAATAAGGAATATCGGATTCAGAATAGTGTCAGATAGAACGACTGCCAGCCAAAGATCTATGTTCAAATAATAACATCAATAGGCAAAGAGAAAAATTTACTCATGCAAAAGGTGGCGATCATATGCCACTCGTCATGGCATTATGGCTCATGCAATTACGGCTGATTCGCGGTCGTTTCAACTACAGGAATAACATATGCAGGATGTGGACATGCAGGATATAGATATCAGACGTGCGCAAGTTGAGGATTTTGATCAGTGGAGCGTGCTATGGCGCGGCTATCTGGCGTTCTATGATGAGCCGGAAGATGTACAGACCAGCCAGACTACGTGGCAGCGCTTTATAGATGAGCAAGAGCCCATGCATGCATTTGTGGCTGTTCGGGGCGGGCAAGTCGTCGGGTTTGCGCATCTTATTGGTCATCGGTCCACCTGGTCGCAAAAAGACCGCCTGTACCTGAATGATTTGTTCGTCGCCCAGGGCCACAGGCAGAACGGGGTGGCTCGGCAGTTGCTTGAGCACACGCGGCATTTTGCCGCCAGCAACAACTATGAGTGGTTGTACTGGACGACTCGCGAAGGTAACACCACCGCAAGAACGCTTTACGATCAGGTCGCCAGCCAAACAGACTTTGTACAGTATCGTGTCTTTATAGATTAATGCCGATCCGCTGAGCATCGGGTTGCAGATGTACACCCCTGTCGCGTCGGCACTTGGACACTTTGGCGGCCAATCATGCCCGCTTCTTATTGGCGTCCGACGTTGACCTGCCAGGGCTGACGCCATTGCTCATGCTGCATCTGGCCGGGGCTATCAGGTTTTGCCTGGCGCTTGCATGGCCTGCGCCAGCGCATGGTTGCCGGACACGCCATCGCTCTTGCGCAGGTTTTCAATGACGCCGGCCTGGTCTGCCTGGCTGCGATTCTGGCTCAATTTCCATTTTCCATCAATACTTGCAACTCTGATTTCCAGTCCGACGATGGCGCGCTTTTGCCGGTCGATAAAATCGGCTGGCGCATCTGTTACCTGCCACGGATCGGGCCTGCCCGTTTCCTGCAGGCGGGTCAACGCGCTGATCTGGCTTTGCAGCCAGTCGGCATCATCGGTGGTGGTAAGGCTGCCTCGCATCTGGGCCATGACATAATTCCAGGTGGGAACAACCTGATGGGTCGTTGCCTTGCTTGCATACCAGGACGGCGAGATGTAGCCCTGTTCGCCCTGGAACACAACCAGACAGGCCGGATCTGCCGCCAATAATTTCCAATGCGGATTGGCCCGCGCCATGTGCGCGCGCAAGATACCGTGTTCACCCTCTTCGGGGAAGTACAGAAATGGTATCGGGCTGGCCTGGACGCCTTCCGGACTCTGGGAAATCAGCAGGCCCAACGGATGCCTGCGTATTAAATCTGACATTGCTTCGGGGTCGGCAACGCGAAAGTGGGAAGGGTTATACATGACAGTCTGATTCAAAGTGGGATGCTGGTCAGGGGAGCAAGCTGCAATCTATATACATTATACGAAGTGCTATTGGCGGGCAAGATGCAAGGCACGCGCAACGCCTGTAAAAATAGGCTTGCTGGCACTTACCAGATATCTGGCTTGCACTGTTGCAGTCGCTCTGGGTGTTCCGACAGGCATGCATAAGGCAAGATATTTATATTCGCGCATAATCTCTTTTCGTCGTTCATTTTGCGCTTATTTTTCAATTTATTTAAAATTTCATTTGCGATGGCTTCTTTTTAGAATAGGGGCTGAACGTCGCAAATGCCTGGTTGATGCCGGGAGTCTCATGTTTGCGACAACTATTCAGGTGTCGCCCCATGTATCATTTTTACGATCAGTATTGTGTTGAGCAGGCTGCTAAAAGCCGACTGCGCGCGTTGCCGCCAGTGGATCTTCCGGTCTCGCTCGACTTTTCCAGTAACGATTATCTCGGCCTGGCTACGCATCCCGATGTCGTGAACGCCGCGATTGAAGCGGCCCGGCAATGCGGCGCCGGTTCAACTGGTTCCCGACTGCTCTCGGGAAACTACAGTCTGATTGAATCCTTTGAAAGGCAGATCGCCCAGAGCAAGCATACCGAGGCAGCCCTCATATTCAGTTCGGGTTATCAGGCCAATATGACCGTACTGGCCAGTCTGCTGAGCCAGCGGGTCCTGCCGGCGCCACCCATTGTTTTTTTTGACAGACTCAATCATTCCAGTCTTTATAACGCGATGTTTTTATCGGGGGCAGAATATGTGCTGTTCGAGCGTAACGACATGGCCGACTTGCGCCGTCAGTTGCAAAAGTATCGTCTGGCATCCCGGCCCGCGTTTATCGTGACTGAAACCGTTCATGGAATGGAGGCGGACCTGTTGCCCATTGCTGATGTGGTCGATATTGCCGCCAGCTACGACTGTTTTCTGTATCTGGATGAAGCGCATGCCACCGGTTTGTATGGCCCGCAAGGCTATGGCCTGTCCACGACAGTTGATTTGTCCCCGGTGCCGCATATGGTGATGGGGACATTCAGCAAGGCGATCGGCGGAGCCGGAGCATACATTGCCTGCAATGCGATCATGCAACAATTCATGTTGAACAGAACGGCCGGCTTCATTTATTCAACGGCGCCGTCACCCATGAGCGTGGCTGCTGCAGCCCAGGCATGGAGTATGGTTCCGGCGCTTGCTGCGCAACGACAGCAGATATTTGCCATGGCCGATTTGCTGCGCCAGCTGTTGCGTGCTCGCGGCATCACTGTCATGGGCGATGGCACCAATATCGTGCCGGTATGTCTGGGAGATGAATCGGACACGCTGGCATTGAAGAGGGCATTGCAGCAAGAGGGCATGATGGTGTCGGCGATCCGACCGCCCACTGTACCGACAGGCACTTCCCGATTGCGTATTGCCATTAATGCGCTTCATGACAGCGACAGCGTGAACCAACTGGCTCAGGCCATCGCACAGCACTCGTCTGGACCAGCGAGAGAGTGTTGATCATGCGTATTTTTGTCACTGGAACCGATACCGATGTAGGCAAGACGCTGGTGTCAGCCTGGCTGTGCCGGCACTTTGGGTTTGATTATTTCAAGCCTGTGCAGGCGGGCTTGCAGCCGATGACCGATAGCGAGTGGGTGAAGATCCATGCTGCTTGTCATACTTACCCGGAAACATACCGGCTGTGTGAGCCGGCATCACCTCATTACGCCGCTCAGTTGGAGGGCAGGCAACTGGCGCTGGAGGATATCCGCCTGCCTGACGCACAACGGCTGGTGGTGGAGGGCGCCGGCGGTGTCATGGTCCCGCTGGGCACGGAATGCCTGATGATTGATCTGATTGCCTCGCTAGCTCTTCCTGTGTTGGTGGTGGCCTCTACCAGGCTGGGAACGCTTAACCATACGCTGCTTACTTTGCAGGCCTTGCGCTTGCGGAGTATTGCTGTGCTGGGCGTGATACTGAATGGGCCGCCATGCGACATGACGGCACGCACCATTGCAGACTATGGCAGTGTGCCGGTGCTGCAGCAAATTCCGGTGCTGTCTGCCGGAATCAGTGCATCTGCCTTGATGCAAATTGCGCCGACGGCGGCGCTTAAACATGCTTTGGGAGTGCAGGAATGAGCAGGGAAACGATGCGTAGGGTAACCAATCGAACGTTGGCGCAACGGGACAAGGCGCTGGTGTGGCATCCGTTCACGCAGGAACAAACTGCAGCGCCACGCCTGCCGGTCTCGCATGGTCGCGGACCATGGCTTTACGATACGGACAATCGTGCCTATCTTGATCTGGTATCGAGCTGGTGGGTGAATCTGTTCGGACATGGCTGCCCGCCAATTGCGCAAAGTATTGCCGCGCAGGCAAACAGGCTGGAGCATGTGCTGTTCGCCGGTTGCACCCATGAGCCTGCTGTGCAATTGTGTGAAGCGCTCAGTGCCATGTTGCCTGCACAACTGGGTAAGTTCTTTTTTTCCGATAATGGTTCGACGGCCGTAGAGGTTGCGCTGAAAATGGCGCACCAGTACTGGAAAAATGCGCATGGGCAGGAGCGTAAGCTGTTTATCGGTTTTGAAGGCGGATACCATGGCGACACTTTCGGCGCGATGTCGGTTGGCGCGCATTGCGGCTATCACGATCAATTCCGTTCCCTGTTTTTCGAATCAGTGGCGATACCTTTTCCAGCTACCTGGTGGAATGACCAGGAGATTCAGGCCCGGGAGCAGGCAGCGCTGGCATCGCTGGAAGCCGCACTGATACGGCATGCAGGCCAGGTTGCGGCCATGATCATGGAGCCGCTGGTGCAGGGTGCGGCGGGCATGCGTATGTGCCGGCCGCAATTTGTTGACAAGGCATGTGCACTGGCCCGTGCGCACGATACGCTGGTGATTTTCGATGAAGTCATGACCGGATTCGGTCGCACTGGCACCCGCTTTGCATTCGAGCAGACAGGCGCAGTGCCGGATTTTTTATGCGTGTCCAAGGGAATCACGGGCGGTTTTCTTCCGTTGGCATTGACCATAACGGGCGAGCATATCTATGAGGCTTTTTTGTCTGAACAGGCTGACCGGGCGTTTTCGCATGGACATTCCTATACAGCCAATCCGCTGGCCTGCGCTGCCGCCGTTGCGGCCATGGCCTTGCTGGTTACCGATGAGACGTCCCGTGCCTTGCAGGTGCTGCCGCAATGTCACCATGAGGGATTGCAACGACTGCAACTGGCCGTGCCGGCGATAGTGCGCCCCCGAGTTACCGGAACCATCGCCGCCTTTGATTTGCCGCCCTCGTATCCGCAATCGGCTGGGCAGTTGCACCAGCGATTTCTGGAAAAAGGCTTGTTGATTCGTCCCATTGGTCAGACGGTGTATGTGTTGCCGCCCTATGTCACCAGCCCGGCGCAGTTGCAGGCAGCGTATCAAACGATGGGGGAGGTGCTTGCTGCTCAGTAAGGGCTGAATCGGACGGCATTACGCTTGGGGTGAGCAGCCACGTCGTATATGCTGTCACCCCCGAGGTCTGTAGATAGCGGTCTGCGCAAGGATGACTGAAAACAACGGGCCGAGGATAAAGGGCCGAAGATAAAGGGCCCCAGGACGGCCAACGTGCGGCGCCTGATCCGTGACCGGGCGGCGTTCCGCTGAAAATGAAAAAGCCCTTGAATTTCAAGGGCTTTTAAGTGTTTTTGGCGGAGACGGAGGGATTCGAACCCTCGATGCAGGTTTTAGCCCACATGCTTCCTTAGCAGGGAAGTGCCTTCAGCCTCTCGGCCACGTCTCCGAACAATCCGAGATTCTAACACGATTTTTGCCACTGCCGCTACAAAATTTGCTCAAAATACCAGCAACTAGCGGAATAATGACCAGGGTGTGGCAGCGGCGCTATTGGCTGGCTCGCTTGCTGCTCCCAAACCTGCTGTTATCCCGGTCATTGAGCTGCGATCAGGCCTGCTCGGCTTCCTGATCCAGGCCAAAGGCTTTGTGCAGGGCGCGAACGGCCAATTCCATGTATTTGTCATCAATCAGAACCGAGGTCTTGATTTCGCTGGTGCTGATCATCTGGATGTTGACGCCTTCCTTGGCCAGCGTGCTGAACATCTGGCTGGCAACGCCGGCGTGTGAACGCATGCCGATACCCACGATAGACACTTTGCATACCTTGTCGTCGGTCAGTACTTCACGGGCGCCGACTGCGGGCAGGATCGTGTCGGTCAGCAGTTCCGTAGCCCGTTTGAATTCGTTACGGTTTACCGTAAAGGAAAAGTCGGTGGTGCCATCAACAGACTGGTTCTGGATGATCATGTCGACGTCGATGTTGGCTTTGGCAACGGGGCCTAGAATGGCATAGGCCACGCCCGGCTTGTCAGGTACACCCAGCAACGTCAGTTTGGCTTCGTCGCGGCTGAATGCGATACCGGAAATGACAGCGGATTCCATTTTTGAATCTTCCTCAAAGGTAATTAATGTTCCTGAATTTTTCTCTTCCTGCAGCGGAATCGCAGGATCGGTGAGTGATGACAGGACGCGCAGCGGCACTTTGTATTTGCCGGCAAACTCGACGGAACGGATCTGCAGGACTTTGGAGCCCAGCGATGCCATTTCCAGCATTTCTTCAAACGAGACGACAGACAGGCGCCGGGCTTCAGGCACCACGCGCGGGTCGGTGGTGTAGACGCCATCGACATCAGTATAGATCAGGCACTCGTCGGCGCCAATCGCCGCGGCAATGGCAACGGCAGACGTATCGGAGCCGCCGCGACCCAGCGTCGTGATATGGCCGTCAGGGTCAATGCCCTGAAAACCGGTGACAATGACGACCCGGCCACTATCGAGCTCAGCCTTGACGCGTTTGTCGTCGATGGACTTGATGCGCGCCTTGGTAAAAGCCGAATCCGTTTTCACAGGCACTTGCCAGCCGGTGAAGCTGCGGGCTTTGATGCCTTCGGCCTGCAGGGCCAGAGCGAGCAGGGCACTGCTGGCCTGTTCGCCGGTAGAGGCGAGCATGTCAAGTTCACGACCATCGGGCAATTCGGAAATTTCCTTGGCCAGGCCCAGCAGGCGATTGGTTTCGCCGGACATGGCCGAGGGCACTACCACGACCTGATGGCCGGCGTTGTGCCACTTGGCGACGCGTTTCGCAACATTCTTGATTCGTTCAACGGAGCCCATGGAGGTTCCGCCGTATTTGTGGACTATGAGAGACATCGAATTTGCAATAAAAGTTGCCCGAGATCGGGAGTAACCCATTATTCTACAACGAGTCAAATATTTATTCTGGAAAAAGCCCGCCTGCCGTGGCATTGCGTCAGCCAGACCCCGTCTTTAGCGTCTTGCCGGAACATCGCTCCAGTCCATCCCGTCAGGCTTGCTCTGTTAAGCGCATCATTGCACCCGGCCCGGGCATGTCATGTGATCACAGGCGTGGTATTCTCTTTTTCAGTGAACATAAACAACGTTTTTTTGAGGAGGATATCATGGCAAAAACAAAAATTGTTCAGGTCGCCAGCGGCACGCAACTGGTCAATAGTCATCTGCAGGAGAACTACGAGGTGCTGGCCTTGTGGGAGCAGGCAGACCCGCAGGCGTTTCTGGCTGAACATGGCAAGGGTGTGCGCGGTCTGGTGACCACTGCCGGACACGGACTGAAGAATGAATGGCTGGACAGCCTGCCTGACCTGGGCGTAGTCAGCAGCTTTGGCGTGGGATACGATACGATTGATGCCGGTGAGCTGAAAAAAAGAGGTATTCAGCTGGGCAATACGCCAGATGTCCTGAACGCGTGTGTCGCCGATCTGGCGGTGTGTCTGCTGCTGGGCAGCGCCAGACAACTGGTCTGGGGCGATCGTTATGTGCGTGAAGGGCGCTGGCCGGTAGAAGGTCAATTTCCGCTGGCGCAGAGCGTATCAGGCAAGAATGTGGGTATCGTCGGCCTGGGCGGCATCGGGATGGAGGTGGCGCGCCGGCTGGCTGGTTTTGATTGCGAGATCCGCTACCATAATCGCAAGGCGCGCGATGATGTGTCGTATGGCTATGAAGCCTCGCTGACAACGCTGGCCGAGTGGGCCGATTATCTTGTGCTGACATGCGTAGGCGGGCCCTCCACGCATCATCTGATCAATCGGGAAGTGCTGCTGGCGCTGGGACGCAAGGGGACGGTTGTCAATGTTTCCCGGGGTACAGTGATTGACGAGACGGCGATGATCCAGTTGCTGCAGCAGGATAAGCTGGGTTTTGCTGCGCTGGATGTGTTCGAACATGAGCCGGACGTGCCGCCGGCGCTGCGTGAGCACGAGCGTGTGACGCTGATGCCGCACTCTGCCAGCGCGACCGTGGAAACGCGGTTGAAAATGAGTCAGCGTGTAATCGATAACCTTGACCGGTTCTTTGAAGCGGGCCAGGTGATATCGCGGGTAGTGTAGGCAGGAACGACACCGCGCGCCCACACTGCCGCAGAACGTCTTATAAATGACATTCTGAAAGACCAATTCGCAGTATCTTGCGGTATCTACATTTTCGTATAATGAGTTCACGGCCTGCCACAGTATTACCACACGTCGTGTGGGACGTGGTCGGCCACAGGCAAGATTGTCTAGGTCACAGGCGGGGCGCCTGTCCCTTCTGTACCGGACGAAAAAATAACGGAGACAGCAATGAATATCGGTTTTATCGGGCTGGGTAATATGGGCGCGCCAATGGCGCTGAATTTGCTGAAGGCGGGCCATCAGCTGCAAGTGTTTGATCTGGTCGCCTCTGCGGTGGCCGAGCTGGTCCAGGCAGGCGCCACGTCAGCGGCCTCACCCCAGGAGGTGGCGGCCGCCCGCCCCGATGTGCTCATTACCATGCTGCCCGCCTCGGCGCATGTTCGCAAAGTCTACCTGGGAGAGGACGGGGTACTGGCCGCGGTCGATCCAAGTGTGCTGTTAATAGACTCTTCCACCATCGATCCACAAACGTCGCGCGAGGTGGCTGCTGCCGCTCAGCGCCAAGGCAACGCCATGCTGGATGCGCCGGTTTCAGGCGGCACTGTTGGCGCCAAGGCCGGTACGCTGACATTTATGGTCGGCGGAGAACAGGCTGCCTTTGACAAGGCCCGGCCGATACTGGAACAAATGGGTAAGAATATTGTCTATTGCGGCGGAGCCGGCAACGGGCAGGTTGCCAAGGTTGCCAACAATATGCTGTTGGGCATTTCCATGATCGGCGCGGCCGAGGCCATGAGTCTTGGCGTATCGCTGGGCATGGATCCCAAGGTATTGGCCGGCATTATCAATACATCATCCGGCCGTTGCTGGAGCACCGAAGTCTATAACCCCTGGCCGGACGTGGTTGAAACGGCGCCTGCCTCCAAAGGCTATGCCGGCGGCTTTGGGGCCGATCTGATGCTCAAGGACCTGGGGCTGGCCACCGAAGCGGCCCGCGCAGCCAAAGTGCCGGTGGTCATGGGGGCAGCGGCGCAGCAGTTGTACCAGACTTTCAGCGCACAGGGCAATGGTCATCTGGATTTTTCCGCCATTATCAAGTCTATGGGAAAGGTTGAGAAATGAGCACATTTGACACGGCGCTTAGCGAAGAACAACGCATGATTCGCGATATGGCGCGCGACTTTTCGCGGCAGGAGATTGCACCGCACGCTGCCGCCTGGGAGGCTGCCGGCTGGATCGATGATGATGTATTGCGCCGCATGGGAGAGCTTGGCCTGCTGGGCATGGTTGTACCCGAGGAGTGGGGCGGATCGAAAACCGATTACGTGTCGTATGCGCTGGCGCTGGAGGAAATATCCGCTGCCGATGCGGCAACCGGCACCCTGGTGTCGGTTCATTGCTCCGTGGGTTGTGGAACGCTGCTCAACAGCGGCAATGACGACCAGAAAAAGCGGTGGTTGCCTGACCTGGCCAGCGGTCGAGCCATTTCGTGCTTCTGCCTGACTGAACCGCAGGCCGGGTCCGAGGCGCACAATCTGAAAACCCGTGCCCAGTTGCAGGACGGCAAGTGGGTGCTTAACGGCGCCAAGCAGTTCGTTACCAATGGCAAACGCGCCAAGCTGGCCATTATTTTCGCGGTGACCGATCCGGACCAGGGCAAACGCGGCATTTCCGCTTTTCTGGTGCCGACCGACACCCCGGGGTTTATTGTGAACCGGGTGGAAAGCAAACTGGGTATCCGGGCATCGGACACCTGCGCAATTACGCTGGAAAACTGCACGATCGGCCAGGAAAACCTGCTTGGCGAGCGTGGCCGGGGTTTATCGATTGCACTGTCGAATCTGGAAAACGGTCGCATTGGTATCGGGGCGCAGGCGGTGGGGATCGCGCGTGCCGCGCTTGAGGCCGCCATTGCTTACGCCAAAGATCGTGTCCAGTTCAATGAGCCCTTGATCAAGCATCAGAGCATCGCCAATATGCTGGCAGACATGCATACCCAGGTCAACGCCGCCCGCCTGATGGTATTGCATGCGGCGTCATTGAAGGACAAGGGAATTCCATGTTTGTCCGAAGCGTCCCAGGCTAAGCTGTTTGCCTCGGAGATGGCCGAGAAGGTCTGCTCGCAGGCGATCCAGATTCACGGTGGCTATGGCTATCTTGAAGACTATCCGGTACAGCGCTTTTACCGTGACGCCCGCATCACCCAGATTTACGAGGGGACCAGCGAAGTGCAGCGCATGATCATCACCCGCGGACTGGTTGACTATACCGGGTTTTGCCCCTGAGATCGCTTGCATTTGTCGTGACCGCGGGTGTAAGGTAAAAATGGTATCATCGCCAATCTGCAGGGAGCCCGTTATGGAAGATGAAAAAAAAACCGATGCCAGCGAAAAAAGCAATGAAAGCGTGGGGCCTGCCGCTCCCGGGGAAAATGTGAAAGACCAGCAGGGCGCCGCTGCAGGCGATGCCGGCAACAAGGCGGGCAAGCGGGCCGACAGTATTGCTGCCGCTCCCGCCGCCACAGCCGACGCGTCTGGCGCCCCGCAAAAGAAGGCGGGGGCGACCACTGCGGCAGCCAAGACGGCCACCGCTGATAGCAGCTCAGGCGTGGTGGCATCTGTGGAGTATGTGCGAGGTCAACGCCACGCCGTCATTGCACCCGAAAAAATTGCCGGCTACAAGCGCGATGCAGATCACCTGCTCTGGACGGGTTTGAAGGATCCGTCTGACGAAGAATTGCGCATGACCTGTAAAAACCTGTCTTTCAGCAAGCTGGCAACCAAGGAAATCGTCAAGCGTCATTACCGTCCGAAAGTGATTGACTATGGCGACTATATTCTGATTGTCGCCGTGACTATTTCGCGTGAAAACAAGAAAATCGTCTTTGGCGAGATGCAGATGATTTTCGGGCAGAGCTTTATTCTTACCGTCAGGCGAGGTGAAGCCATGACCAATACGCCCTTGCGCAAGCGCCTGGAGGGCTCGCCCGATTTGATTGCCCGGGGCAGTGATTTTGTGGTGGCTGAAATACTGGATGGTCTCGCAGACAGTTACCTGATGCTGGCCGGCAGTTTCGAAGTTGACGTCGAGCAACTGGAACAGAAAATGATTTTGCATGGCTTTCGTGAATCCGATGTGCGCAAGCTCTACAAGATGCGTCGCGATCTATTGCGCGTGCATACGTCCATTGCTCCTGTCATTGAAATCTGTACCCGCATGTCGGTGGTCAATCTGGCCTTTGTGGAGCAGGATTCACAGGGGTATTATCGTATCGTTGCCGACCGGGTGGCGCGGATAGATGACCAGATGAACGCCTTGCGCGAATCGCTGGCCTTTGCCTTTGAAGCCAGCCAGATGATTGCCCAGGCGCACCAGACCGACATTACCAAAAAACTGGCTTCCTGGGCGGCGATACTGGCCGTGCCTACTGCCATTGCCGGCATCTACGGCATGAACTTTACCAATATGCCGGAATTGAACTGGACCTACGGCTATCCGTTGATCATGCTATTGATGTTCCTGATTTGTGGCTTGCTGTTTCGTCAGTTTCGCAAGACCGGCTGGCTGTAAATTCCTGTGCTATTGATGAGGTGAGCGTGCTTTTATGAGCAATCTCATTCATAATATCTCAGGCAATGCCCGGTCTGGTGTTACCCCGCCAGACACGGCACGGTAACGATACGCTGCCGACAAAATGGCAGCTATCGGCCAACGAAGCGGAGGAAAATTTTGAGCGATGCAGCAGTGTTTGACTATATTGTTATCGGGTCCGGGATTGCCGGCGCCTCTTTTGCATATCAACTGTCGCAGCGGCCGGGCACGATTCTGGTGCTGGAGCGCGAGGCGCACGCAGGATACCATTCAACGGGGCGCTCTGCCGCCATGTTCATTGAAACCTACGGGCCGCCGCAACTGCAGGCGCTGACCCGCGCATGTCGGTCATTTTTCGAGAAGGCGCAGTCCAGTGGCTTTTCCGAGCATCCGGTGCTGCATCCCAGGGGCTGCATCTATGTGGCAACCCAAGCGCAAAAAGAAATTCTTGACAGCACCTATCGTGAGCTGCTTGCCCGGGCTCCGAATGTCGAATGGCTGACCGCGGCCCAGGTCCTTGAGCGCGTGCCATGTATGAAGCCCGACGATCTATACGGCGGCATTTATGAGCGAGACGCAGAAGATATCGATGTTGACGCTTTGCACCAGGGATACCTGAAGGGCATGAAGCGCAACGGCGCCGAGCTGGTTTTCTCTGTGGACATTCGCCACGGGCGACGGCAGGACGGGGTCTGGACCCTGGAAAGTGCCGACGGCAGGCAATTTCGCGCACGTCACGTTGTTAATGCCGCCGGCGCCTGGGCCGATGTTCTTGCGCAGGCTTGCGGCGTGCAGGCCGTCGGGATCCAGCCACGCAGGCGCAGTGCATTTACCTTCACTGCGCCAGAAGGGCTGAACCTGGAGGCGCTGCCCATGGTTTGTGATATTGAAGAGACCTATTACTTCAAGCCCGACGCTGGTCAGTTGCTGGGTTCGCCGGCAAATGCAGATGATGTGGAGCCACAGGATGTTGTGGCCGAAGAGCTGGATATCGCAACCGGCATTTATTACATTGAGCAGGCAACCACCCTGCAGATTCGCAGGCCTACGCATGTCTGGGCAGGCTTGCGCAGTTTCGCGCCGGATGGCAATCTTGTTATTGGGTGGGATCCTGGCAACGCAGGGTTTTTCTGGCTGGCCGGACAGGGCGGCTACGGCATTCAATCTTCGGACGGCGTTTCTCGTCTGGCCGTTGCGCTGGCTTTGAACGAGGCCGTACCGGACGATTTGCTGGCACAGGGCGTAGATCCGGAGTTGTTGAGCCCCTTGCGGTTTCGTGCAGGCTGAGCTTGCCTGCGGGTGGAAGGGAAACGGCCGCGCCAGTGCAAGTACATAGGCGGGCCGTTTTTGCTTGGATGGCCTGCTTATTGACAGGCCGGGATTTGTTTGAATTGGCCGGGGTTGATTTGGCGCGGTTCAGTTGCCGCTTTTGCCGACCAAAACGTCTTAAGCCTTGGCGACCTGGGTTTCCAGTTCCGTTTTGAGTTCCGGCGTCAGGTCAAGTTGCTTGGCCAGTTCATCCAGATACGCTTTTTCCATGAAGTTCGTACTGTCAATAATGGACACGCTGATGGCATACATTTGCGAAGCCAGGTGCGGGTCTGTGGCCAGGCTGGCGATGGCAACCGGATCTACCGGTTTGGCCAGTTCGGCCTTGAGCCATGCCTGTTCTTCCGGCGTGCTCATTTTGCTGAAATACTGATCCAGGATGGTCTGTTCGTTTTCTTCGATATGGCCATCGGCCTTGGCGGCGGCAATCATGGCTGTCAGAATGGCTTTGCTTTGCACTTCCGCCTGCGCTGCCGGCAATTGATTGATAGGTGTAGGTGGCTGTGGCTGAGGGGCTGCCGAGGTTGGGGCAGATGCCTGCATCTCGGGCTGACGGTCAGACTGGTTTGCCTGCCAGCGCTGGTAGGCACGATAGGCCACGGTGCCCAGCGCGGCCAACCCGCCGTAGGTGGCCAGGTTGCTGTTGGCTTTGTGCCCCACCAGCATGCCCAGTACACCTGCACTCAGGGCTGTTTTGTCACCGTCGGACAGCAGTGACTTGTCGCCGGATGTGGCAGTTTTTACTGATGATCCAGCCTGATTCATTGCCGATTTGCCGGCGCTGAGCAGGGATTCGAGTATATTAAGTGCACTCATGATGGGTATCCTTATTCAATGGTGGGGACCGATAGCGGTCAATCTGGGTCAGATCAATCGACATCTATCAATGCTCAGACCTAGTCTACCAAGTTTGAGTGTCATATTGCAGTCAGTATTTACTGGTTTTTATAAATATTTACGTTGGCCATTGCGGTGCTGTTTCATTGAAACGCAGTGACAGGACGCGTAGAATATCCTTTAATTTCAATAGATGGAGAGATGGATGCCAAGTTTTGACGTGGTCAGTGAAGCCGAGATGACAGAGGTGCGCAACGCAGTCGATCAGGCCAACAAAGAAGTTTCCACCCGTTTCGATTTCAAAGGGTCCGATGCTCGCATCGAGCAAAAGGAGCTGGAGCTGGTGATTTATGCCGATGACGATTTCAAGGTGGCGCAGGTACGCGAAGTGCTGCTCAATAAACTGGCCAAGCGCAATGTGGACCTTCGGTTCCTGGAAAAAGGCAAGGAAGAGAAAATTTCCGGTGACAAGCTCAAGCAGTTCAATACCATCAAGAAAGGCGTCACCGGCGATCTGGCCAAGAAAATCGTGCGTATTATCAAGGACAGCAAACTGAAGGTGCAGGCAAGCATTCAGGGCGATACCGTCAGAGTCACGGGCGCCAAGCGCGATGTACTGCAGGACGTGATTGCCCTGCTGAAAAAGGAAGTGGCCGATGCACCGTTAAGTTTCAACAATTTCCGGGACTGATGTCGACAGTTCAGTGGTAGCAATATCGGTGGTCGACAATCGGTGTTGAGCTATCGGTGTTGAACTATCGTTGATGCCATCTCATTGTGTCATATCGGCCAGCAGCCTTGGGTAGAGCCGTTGTGACCACGCTCGGATGTCATTCCTGGTAGCCCTCTGGTAGCAGGCTTCTTGATACGTGCATCGGGGGTACACAGGGTTGCGGACAGAGGCTGCCCCCCACTCTTTGATGGCCATGAAAAAAGCCCGCCTGGCCTTGCTGATATGATCAGTCGGGCTGGCGGGCTCTCTCATAATCGGGCTTGCGATTTTCGTAGAAAACGCCGGGCCCGATTATGCACAATTACATGACACGACTGCGGTATTCGTTGGTGCGTGTGTCGATTTCGATTTTATCGCCGATATTGCAGAACAGCGGCACAGCCAGATTGTAACCGGTACTGATTGTGGCTGGCTTGAGCACTTTGCCTGATGTATCGCCTTTGACAGCGGGTTCGGTATAGGTGATTTCACGAACAATGATTGTAGGCAGTTCTACAGAAATGGCACGACCTTCGTAGAACACGACTTCAACGGTCATGCCTTCTTCCAGGTAGTTCAGTGCGTCGCTCATGCTCTCGGCTTCGACTTCGTACTGGTTGTATTCTTCGTCCATGAAAACGTACATGGGATCTGCGAAATACGAATAGGTGCACTCTTTCTTTTCCAGCATGACAACTTCGAATTTCTCGTCGGCTTTGGAAACTTGCTCGCTGCCCGATCCTGTCAGCAGGTTTTTGAATTTGAGTTTGACAACAGCGGAGTTACGGCCGGATTTGTTGTATTCAGCTCTTTGCACGACCAGGGGTTCTGTGCCCACCATGACGACGTTACCTACGCGCAGTTCTTGTGCGGTTTTCATTAAATATGCTCCGGATGGAATGGATGTGGCAGATTCCGCTGCAGACCTGGCAGGTGTGGTGCCTGAACGCGGACGCCGGCGGAAAAAAGTATGATTTTAGCCTGAGTTGGCGGTTTTTTCATAAAAAATCCGGATGGATTCCGATAATGTCTTGTTTTTAGACAAATTTTCAGCAAATGTACGACAGCTTCTGCGCCAGTTGTCCAATTGCCCGGGGGTATTGAGCAAGGCCGTAAGCTGATTGGTGAAATAGGCATGCCGGGAGGGCGAATTCCAGCTGCGCATCATGGCCTTGGTTTCTTCATGTCCGGGAAAAAGTGCCAGCCATGCCTGCAGTTTTTTCAGGTGAATGTCGTCGCTTTGCTCGTATATCTGCCATAGAAAGGGTTTGCGGGACCAGATGGCCCGGACAAAACTGTCTTCGCCACGCACAAAGTTCAGATCGCACAGCCATAACAATTGGTCGTATTCGTCCTGGGGCAGAAAAGGGATGCGTAAAAGCGTGACGCCAGGCAGCGGTGCCTGCTGGTCTTGCGCAGTGTTGTCCTCTGATGGGGGAGGGCTTTGGGCCTGCACTGTCGCCTGATGTGCTGCAGCGGGTGCGGCATCTGGCGAGGACGCGGGGGCGTAACCCATATCGGTATCAGGAATTGAAACAGCGCCGTGCAATTGTGTAATGGCATCGCGTTCCAACTGGGGCAAGACTGACTGGGGCACCAGCAGCACGACCGGCTTGCGTGATTTTCGCAGGGCATGCAGCAGGCTGCGATAGGGTGCCGAGGCATAGCAGAACAGACTGACAAAAAGCGTGTCCGCTTCCAGATAGGCCTGAACTTGAGGCAGGCCAAGACGCTGCAGAAACTGTTTTTTCTTTGCTGAAGAATGCATCCAGTTGCGCCGACGCTCGCTCAATCCGGCCTCACTGATCAGCCCACCGGTTTGGTCTGAAAAACCCGGAAAGAAAAAATATTTGGTGACGCCGTTGCGTTGCGGAGAAGGCTGGGCGTGAAAGCCCGCCGTCCAGGACTCGGCTGACAGATATTCAAGATTGAGCCATAGCTTTGTATGGTCCGGCATGGCGTCAATATATGAGGCAGGTGGATCGCAGGCGAACGCCTCGATCACCAACTGTGCCGGCGTATGCGAGGTCTGATTGTCTGTCCAGTGAATGATCCGGATGCCCTCGACCAATTGTTCGTCCAGTTCAGGTTGCACCGTTGGGGCCAGGCGACGAAAAACATCCAGGTCATCAACCCAGAGCCTGACGTGAGCAGGCCATTCGCGCTGCAGGGAGCGGGCAAGCCGCCAGCACACGCCGATATCGCCGAAATTGTCGACGACCCGGCAGAAGATATCGACATGGGGTTCGTTGCCGGGAGCTACGGGTTTAGTGGAAGCGTCCAATCGGATCCTCCGATACGTCAGGCATCATCACGGGCATCAATTCGCCAGCCGGATTGGGAAACAACGGTTCGTCCGACACATCGCTGCTGCCATCGAGCACCTCTTTCAGGCAGGTAATATGGCGGATACCGTTGTTCTGCAGATGATCCAGCAAGGCATTGAGCTGAGCAAAATCGTTGATGGTCTCCAGTTGCTGATCTTCAGTCTCGTCAGGAAAGACCGGCCACAGGCACCCGTAAATCACTTCATGCGATTGCAGCAGCGTAAAACCGATTCTTATCTCCCGCAAGGCGTCGTCCTGATACAGGCCGACCGTGGCGCGAAAGGCATCCGGAGTGGTGTCAAAGACAGTTTGCAGCCATTGTGTGGCCGCTGTGATGGCTGCATAACGGATACGTTTATCAGCCTGGCGGTTGGCAATGTAAAAGGCGTCGGGCAGCATGAGCTCTATGCCGCAGGCCGGCAGCAGCTTCTGGAACAGCGGCGCTGCCGCGATACGCCAGTTGGCAAGGCAGGCCTGGCGCTGCTCGCTAAACGTACCCTGGGCTTGTTGCCAGCGGAAAACCGCCTGGCCTTTCGGTGTGCAAAAAGCAGCCAGCACGAAGCGGCTGTCCGACATCAACTGCATGTCTTCGGATAGATCGTCAATCGGCACACCGGAACGAACCTGCGTGCCGAAAACCTTGCCGGTAATGGCCATCATCCACTGGAAAACACCGGTAAATGAGCGGGGCATCTGATCAACGCTGAGAATTTGCGGATGGATGGCCATTCGCACGTCACTGCCGGCAATATGCTGACCAAGCAACTTGCTGAGCGCTAGCTGTGCGGCGCTGTCAAGGATGGGCAGGGGAATCTCGAAACGGGTCCAGGCGATGACCGGGATTGCCACGAACACGCAGTCGTAGGTCACGCCATCGTGGACCCATTCGCAGGACTCGGAGAGCGTTTCTGCATTTTCCAGCAGAATGTCGTGGGTTTCGGAATCGCTGTCGGACAAATGATCCAGCAGTCGCTCCACCGTCTTTTTGCGGTTCTGTTTGAAAATATCCAGAAGAGACGTCTGAATCAGGTTTTCCCAATAACGATCTTCAACAATGCAGCCTGATTGCTTCAGGGCAAGGCATAAATCGAGTAACGGTTGATCGCTGGCGTGCAGGCTGGCTGGTTTTTTCCGGTTCATTACACTTGTAGTTGCGCTGCCGGCTTGTCTTCAAAAGACAGGCCGGGCAGCATGTTAGGATCTCGCGCCGCTGCGCTGATCGGGCAAAACACCAATTGTTCGCCCGGGCCGGCGGTACTGGGGCATACGGCAGAAGACGCAACCTGTTTTCGCGGCGCGGTGCGGACCCTGGCGTCTATCAAAGCAGCTGGCGCAGTACGAACGGCAAAATACCGCCGTTCTGGTAATAATCAACTTCAATTGGCGTGTCGATGCGCAGCAGAACCGCGACGTCCTGTGAGCTGCCATCGCTCCGACGAATGGTCAGTGTGACATCCTGCTGAGCCTTGATGCCGTTTTCCAGCCCGCTGATATCGAACGTTTCGGTGCCGGTAATGCCCAGTGTATCGACACTGTCATTGTCCTTGAACTGCAGCGGCAGCACGCCCATGCCAACCAGATTGCTGCGGTGGATGCGCTCAAAACTGCGCGCAATCACGGCCTTGACGCCCAACAGCTGCGTCCCCTTGGCGGCCCAGTCGCGCGAGGAACCCGTGCCGTATTCTTCTCCGCCGAATACCACGGTGGACACGCCATCCTGGATGTATTTCATGGCTGCGTCGTAAATGGACATCTGCTCGCCACTAGGCTGGTGCAGGGTCTCTCCGCCTTCTACGCGACTGCCTGTTGGCAACGCCGGAATCATCAGGTTTTTGATACGGACGTTGGCAAACGTGCCACGCATCATGATTTCGTGATTGCCGCGGCGCGAACCGTAGCTGTTGAAATCGGCTTTCATGATGCCGTGCTCGTTGAGCCAGCGGCCGGCAGGCGAGGTTTCCTTGATGGAACCGGCAGGCGAGATGTGGTCGGTTGTGACCGAATCGCCAAAGATACCCAGCGCCCGGGCATTCTTGACCGGCGGCATGGGTGATGGCGTCATTTCAAATGCGTCAAAGAACGGTGGTTTGGCTATATAAGTAGATTCAGGCCAATTGTAAACATTTCCCGTCACGCCCTTGATCTTTTCCCACAGCTTGCCCGGGTTGGCTTTGACCTGGGCGTAATTGTTGCGATATACCTCGGGCTGCATGGCAGCCGTCAGCAGTTCCTGCACCTCTTGTTCGCTAGGCCAGATGTCACCGAGCCACACGTCGCCGTTTTTGCCTTTGCCAACCGGCTCGGTCATGAGGTCTTTATTGATGGTGCCGGCCAGGGCATAGGCGACCACCAGCGGAGGCGAGGCCAGGAAGTTGGCCTTGATATTCGGGTGAATCCGGGCTTCGAAGTTTCGGTTGCCGGACAGGACTGCGGCGCAGACCAGATCATTTTCAGTGATGGACTGGTTGATATCGGCCGACAGATCACCGGCATTGCCAATACAGGTGGTGCAGCCGTAGGCTGCCACGTCAAACCCGAGCTTGTCCAGGTATGGCAGCAGGCCGGTTGCGGTGAGGTACTCGGTGACCACGCGGGAGCCCGGCGCCAGTGAGGTTTTGATATGGCTGGAGATTTTCATGCCGGCCTGCACCGCTTTTTTGGCTAGCAGCCCCGCAGCCAGCATGACACTGGGATTGGACGTATTGGTGCAGGACGTAATGGCGGCAATCAGGATATCGCCGTTTTTAAGCTTGGTGCCTGCGCTGGTCTCGAAAGTCTGGTCGAATTTTTCAGGGCTCTGGTTAAAGCCGTTTTCGATGGCCGGTTTGATGAACAGGTCGGCAAAGTTATCTTTGACGTTGCCGATCTCGATACGGTCCTGCGGACGCTTGGGGCCGGCCAGGGAAGGGGCCACGGTAGACAGGTCAAGGTGCAGCAGTTTGGTGTAGCGGATATCCTTGCCCTTGGGAATCCCATACATGTTCTGGGCTTTGAAATAACTTTCAAGCGCGTCCACTTCCTGCTCGGTGCGACCGGTGCCCTTGAAGTAGTCGATGGTGTGATCGTCGACCGGGAAAAAGCCCATGGTAGCGCCATATTCCGGTGCCATGTTGCCAATGGTGGCGCGGTTGGTCACCGACAGCGTTGCCGTGCCCTCGCCACAGAATTCTACGAATTTTCCGACAACCTTTTCACGGCGCAGCATTTCGGTCAGTGTGAGCACCAGATCGGTCGCAGTGACGCCGCCGCGCAGTTGACCGGTGAGCTCCACCCCGATCACATCGGGGGTAAGGAAATATACCGGCTGGCCAAGCATCGCCGCTTCTGCCTCAATGCCGCCCACGCCCCAGGCAACCACGCCAATGCCATTGATCATGGTCGTGTGGCTGTCGGTACCCACCAGGGAGTCCGGATAGTAAACGTTGTTTTTCTGATAGACGCCGCGGGCCAGGTATTCAAGGTTGACCTGGTGGACAATACCAAAACCGGGAGGCACGACACCGAAGGTATCGAAGGCCTGCATGCCCCATTTCATGAACTGGTAGCGCTCCTGGTTACGCTGAAACTCCACTTTCATGTTCAGATCCAGCGCTTTTTTGGTGCCAAAATAGTCGATCATGACCGAGTGGTCCACGACCAGGTCTACCGGGACCAGCGGTTCGATCCGTTTTGGATCGCGGCCCATTTTGTCGGCCACCGCACGCATGGCGGCAAGGTCGGCCAGCAGTGGCACGCCGGTAAAGTCCTGCAGGACGACACGGGCAACCACAAAAGGAATTTCGTCTTCGCGCTTGGCCACCGGTTGCCAGTTGGCAAGCTGGCGTACATGTTCTTCGGTGATCTTCTTGCCATCGCAGTTGCGCAATACCGATTCAAGCACAATCCGAATGGAAACCGGCAGCGACTGGACGTCAACGCCAAGTTGCTTGCCCAGTTCGGGAAGGGAATAATATTTTGCAGTGTTGCTGCCGATACTGAATTCTTTGAGGGTGCTTGCTAACGACATTTTTATCTCCGGGGCGGTTCCGCACAAACAGTATTAAGTGTAGATCATTTTACTCCTTTTTAGCGGTGCGACCGGCAACAAAAAAGGCAGCTACTCCACAGGATAGCCGCCTTTTCCGGATATTACAGTTGAATTTAAATGACTGACCGCATCACGCAGTGAAGAGTTTGCCCAGATCGGCAATGCCGGCCCGGATCTTTTCTTCGGTCACGGTCACGAAACTCAAGCGCAGCGTGTTTTTCGGCGCATTGACGTTGGGATAGAAAGGTTCACCCGGCACATAGGCCACTTTGTACTGTTCAACGGCCTGGGCCAGCGCCACGGTGGTGTCAAACTGTTCGTCCACTTTGACCCAGATAAACATGCCGCCGGTGGGACGGGTCCACTTGGCCGACTTGGGAAAGTGCTCGTCCATGGCGTCAAGCATGTACTGGCACTGATTACGATACAGCTCGCGTACCTTGGGCAGGTGCGTGTTCAGGAAACCATCCTTGATGGTTTCGTACACGGCCATTTGGGTCACCGTGGCGGTGTGCAGATCGGTTGCCTGCTTGATTTGCACCAATTTGGCAATGATTTGGCGAGGCGCAACCAGGTATCCCAGGCGCATGCCGGGCGCCAGCACCTTGGAGAAAGAACCCATGCGCAAGACGGTCGCACCGGCCTGGCGGCCCAGATGCAGCAGTCCGGGCAACGGTTCGCCCACGTAGCGCAGTTCACCATAAGGATCATCTTCCACAATGGGCACGTTCAGGCGGGCACAGCGCTCTACCAGCGCCTGGCGACGTTCCAGATCCATGGTTCGGCCGGTCGGATTCTGAAAGTTGGGCAGGCAATATATAAAGCGGGCGCCATCGGCTTTGTCGTCGCTGATGTCTTCGGGTATCAGGCCACCGTCGTCGGTAGCGACCGGCTCGTAGACGGGTTCAAACAGAGAGAATGACTGGAGCGCCCCCAGATAGCTGGGAGATTCCACCAGCACTTTGCTGCCCGGATCAATGAACAGTTTGCCGATCAGATCCAGCGCCTGCTGGGAACCGGAAACGATGAGCACCTCGTCCACGTCGATTTGCGTGCCGCGTGCCTGGAAGTCGCTGACAACCCATTCGCGCAGTGGTCGGTAGCCTTCGGTGGGCCCATATTGCAAAGCTACCTTGGGCGATTCAGACAGTACCTTGTCATATGCTGCGCGGATCTGTTCGGTGGGGAATCCCAGATGTGACGGCAGGCCACCGGCAAATGATGTGACATCAGGACGTTCGGTAATTTTCAGGATCTCGCGGATGGCGGAGCTGGTCAGTTGCGTAGCACGTTGGGAAAATTGAAAGGGAACTCGGTTCATAATGACGGTTGGAATTGTTCGGACTGATAGATGAGGCGCAGGTTGCGCACTGGCACAGCCCGGCATCACAGGAATGGCTTTAACCCATACAGAACCGCAAGTCTTGTGTAAAAGACATGTTTATAGAAATTTTGATAATTCGTATAAAGCGTCTATCTGGTAAAGTATGCTGTTGATTACACCATCACCGGCGCGGCTTTTCAAGCGATTGATGCAAAAGTGCCGAATTTGTGAGCTAAAGGTGGTTTTTGCCGCAAAACTGTTATGGCCGGCTCACCAATACAGCGCCAGTGAAGGCTTGCCGCGTAACCAGGCTTGCAGATGGGTTGCGTTGCAATGGACCTTCACTTGCCGATCCGGCTCGTGGGTTTTCCTGCGGCGGGTGTTAATCCCTGAGGTCAGCTATGCTCGTGATGCTGCTCACAAAATCTCAGGTGATTGCCGAAAGGATCCGAAATATTCATGGTGAACCCCCATGATTCTTTTGTTACGCCAGGGCGTGCAAATGACGCCTTTTTGTTGATCAGGTCTTGCTGCAGCGTGTGGATTCCTTCCATGGGCAGGAAAACGGCGCTGCCCGGCGTGCCATCGCCGAAGTGTTCGCTCAAGTGCAGGACCAGGCTGTCACGCGCAATTTCCATGTATAAGGGCAGGTCCGGCGCAAAGCGATGCTCCCAGCGCTTTTCAAAGCCCAGGAAATCCAGATAGAACGTCTCGGCTAGCGGGACGGAAAAAATGCGCAGAATGGGGATGGGGTGGTCAAGATGCATGGCTGTGTATCCGAAAAAAGCCCGGGGGCCGGCGGGTGGCGAGTTTTCCCGCTGCGTGAGTCAAAGGTGATCGTCAATGGGTCCAGGCGTAGCAGGGCAATGGTACCGCAATAGTATCTAGTCGGTGAAGCAGCTTGCAAAACGTCAGCATAAAAATGAGACAAAAAAACCCGGTAACACTGTAAGTGTACCGGGTTGATTGACACGCGCGCGTGCCAGTTCTCTGACTTGATTATCTAATCTGAATATGTCGCTTATTTCACCGGACCATGACAACGGATCGCAGCCCGGATGCATGACGCAGATTCCGCCCGTGGGCCAATATCTTCGTCAAGTCGCTCAACTCCGAAGAGCCGAGCGATGATAACCAGATGTCGACAGAATCATCAGATGCCAACAGAATCGGCGATTTCCTTGAAGTCTTCGATTTGGTCGAAGTTCATGTAGCGGTAAATGCTTTCGCTGTTTTTGTCGATAATGCCCATGTCGGCCATGTATTCTTCGCGAGTCGGAATTTTGCCAAGACGTGAGCAGATAGCGGCCAGTTCGGCAGATCCCAGGTACACGAAGGTGTTCTTGCCCAGACGGTTGGGGAAGTTGCGAGTACTGGTAGACATGACGGTTGCGCCTTCGCGAACCTGTGCCTGGTTACCCATGCACAATGAGCAACCCGGCATTTCCATACGGGCACCAGCTACCCCAAGCACGCCGTAGTGGCCTTCTTCGGTCAGCTGTTTCTGGTCCATTTTGGTTGGCGGGGCGACCCACAGTTTTACCGGGATATCGCGTTTGCCTTCGAGCAGTTTGGAAGCGGCGCGAAAGTGCCCGATGTTGGTCATGCAGCTACCGATAAACACTTCATCGATTTTTGCACCGGCCACATCCGACAGGGTTTTGACGTCGTCCGGATCGTTCGGGCAGGCAACGATAGGCTCGTGTACATCGGCCAGGTCGATTTCGATGACGGCAGCGTATTCAGCGTTGGCATCAGGCTCGAGCAGTTGCGGGTTGGCAAGCCAGGCTTCCATGGCCTTGATGCGACGACCCAGAGAGCGCTCGTCTTCGTAGCCATTGGCGATCATCCATTTGAGCAATGTGATATTGCTGTTCAGATATTCGATAATGGGTTCTTTGTTCAGACGCACGGTACAACCGGCTGCAGAGCGTTCTGCAGAGGCATCCGACAGTTCGAATGCCTGTTCGATTTTAAGATCGGGCAGGCCTTCGATTTCCAGGATACGGCCGGAGAAAATGTTTTTCTTGCCTTGTTTGGAAACAGTCAGCAGATCATTCTTGATGGCGTACAGGGGAATGGCGTTGACCAGGTCACGCAGGGTAACGCCTGGCTGCATTTTGCCCTTGAAGCGCACTAGCACTGATTCGGGCATATCCAGCGGCATGACGCCGGTGGCGGCAGCAAAGGCGACCAGGCCGGAACCGGCGGGAAAGCTGATGCCGATGGGGAAGCGAGTATGTGAATCACCGCCAGTACCTACGGTATCGGGCAGCAGCATGCGATTGAGCCATGAGTGGATAATACCGTCGCCGGGGCGCAGCGCAATACCGCCGCGATCACTGATGAAGTCAGGCAGCTCGTGATGGGTTTTGACGTCTACGGGTTTCGGATAGGCTGCGGTATGGCAGAAAGACTGCATGACCAGATCAGCAGAGAAGCCCAGGCAGGCCAGATCCTTGAGCTCGTCGCGGGTCATGGGGCCGGTTGTATCCTGGCTGCCCACCGAGGTCATTTTCGGCTCACAATATGTGCCGGGGCGAACACCAGTGCCTTCAGGAAGACCACAGGCACGGCCGACCATTTTCTGGGCCAGCGTGTAGCCTTTGCCCGAGTCTGCAGGGTCAACCGGCAGGCGGAACAGGGTAGATGCAGGCAGACCCAGTGCTTCACGGGCCTTGGCAGTCAGGCCGCGGCCAATGATCAGGGGAATGCGGCCACCGGCGCGCACTTCATCAAAGAGCACCTCGGACTTGACCTTGAACTGGGCAATCACCTTGCCGTCTTTCAGGGCTTTGCCTTCGTAGGGGCGCAGTTCCACGACATCGCCCATGTGCATGTCTGAGACGTCCAGTTCAATTGGCAGCGCACCGGCATCTTCCATTGTGTTGTAGAAAATGGGGGCGATTTTGCTGCCCAGACAGACGCCGCCAAAGCGCTTGTTTGGTACAAAAGGAATGTCCTGGCCGGTGAACCACAGCACGGAGTTGGTTGCCGATTTACGTGAAGAACCGGTACCGACGACGTCTCCGACATAGGCAACCAGATTGCCTTTTGCCTTGAGTTCGTTCAACTGGCTGATAGGGCCGATTTTGCCCGGTTCCTGAGGCTCGATGCCTTCGCGCGGGTTTTTCAGCATGGCCAGGGCGTGCAGCGGAATATCCGGACGGCTCCAGGCGTCGGGCGCGGGAGACAGGTCATCGGTATTGGTCTCGCCGGTGACTTTGAAAACGGTAATGGTCAGGCTTTCCGGCACTTCAGGACGGCTGGTGAACCATTCGGCATCGGCCCAGCTTTGCAATACGGCCTTGGCGTTGGCGTTGCCTTTTTCGGCTTTTTCCTGCACATCGTGAAACGCATCAAATACCAACAGGGTTTTTTTCAATGCTTCGGCAGCCATCGTGCCCAGTTTTTCGTTGTCCAGCAGGTCAACCAGGGGGCTGATGTTGTAGCCGCCCAGCATGGTCCCGAGCAGTTCGGTGGCTTTTTCATCGGAAATCAGGGCGCATTTTTCTGTACCAAAGGCGACGGCAGCCAGGTAAGACGCCTTGACTTTGGCCGCATCGTCAACGCCGGCCGGTACGCGATGGGTAATCAGATCAAGCAGAAAAGCCTCTTGCCCGGCTGGCGGTGCCTTGAGCAGCTCGATGAGTTCTGCCGTTTGCTTTGCCGAAAGAGGTAGCGGTGGGATGCCCAGCGCATCGCGTTCTGCGGCGTGCTGACGATAGGATTCCAACATGATAAGACCCTTGAAATAGAGGAGGAGGGAAATGATTTTCGTCTATCATTATAAGGGTTTAGCGCTATATTAGCAAATGTCTTATATAAGACATAAGACTGAGAGCCACACTGCGGCAAAAGGCGAAACCCGTTACAATCTCCTTCCGCCGACAGCGGATATTCAATTCTGTGTCAGGCTCACAGGTGTCAGACGCGGTTTGCCGCCGCTCAACGAATCGTAAGGAAACAATATGGCCGGAACAAAGAAGTTCACACTCGCCGTTGGTACTATTGCTGTGGTCGCTGCGGCTGCCTGGTTTGGCGCCAATTACTACGCCAAAACTCAGATTGAGGAAAAACTCAACGCCTATCTGGTCGAAAACGATATCCAGAATAACGTGACCTGGGGCTCGCTAGACGCGTCCATACTGGGCAATGCTTCCCTGCATGACGTCAAGGTTGTACGCAAGGACGATCCGGCAAAATTCTTTACCATCAAGAATGTTACGGTGCATGATCTGCAGACCGGCAGTGACGACAAAAAGGTGGATTTTGCCTTTTCCGGCCTGGCTGACGAAACCGGCAACAGCCCGTTTCGTGCTGCGTTAATGGAAAAGGCAGGCCAGTTGGGCTATGACAGCCTGCCCTTGCTGGACGGACGGGTCAAGGGTACGCTGAACGAAAAACAGGATACGTCCGACTACGATGTTACCCTGAGCCAGCCAGAGGTGGGCAATATCAACCTGGTGCTCAAAGCCGATAAAATCGTCGAGCTGGTCAATACCGTTCGTACCCGCGAAGAAGAGCTCAAATCCAATCCGCTGCTGCTGATCAGTGCGCTCTCGCCTGTCACGATACGGCAATTGAATGTCAAGTTTGACGACGCCGGCCTGATGCCGCGCGTGGTTAAGGTGCAGCAGGGCGTGGCGCCGGTAGAGGGCAAACCGACAGCGCAACAGAAAGAGGCGTTTGACGCCCGTCTAGCCAAATCGGAAAGCGACTGCCGTCAGCAGGCGCCTACCTTGGGCATTGCGGATCCCGAAAGCGTATGCACTGCGGTCAGCCGTTTCATGAAGAACGAGGCCAAGAGCCTGAATGTGCTGGCCAGCCCCAATCCGCCCCTGCAGCTTATGACATTTGTCATGCAAACGCAGATGGGCAACCCCCAGGGCATTATCAAGGCAGTGCAGCAACTGAACCTGAAAGTCACCAACTGATAGTCGGTCTATGTCTGGCAAAATCAGTCAGGCAAATTCGACTAATGCATCGACGGCGATCACTCCCAGGCCTTGCTCTCGGATCAAGACTGGGTTGATGTCAATTGATCGGATACGTGCAGAATGGGTCATGGCAAATTTGCCCAGCTTGACGACCAGTTCGGCAAAGGCCTGCATATCTGCAGGGGGATCGCCGCGTACACCCTGCAATAACGGTGCAATCTGCAAGGTGCAAAGTTTGTCCATGACATCACCCAGGGAAAACGGTGGGATCAATACGAAGACGTCGTTCAGCGCCTCAATATATTTGCCGCCCGTGCCTGCCATGATCACCGGCCCGAATACCGGATCCATATGCATCCCTGCCGCAAATTCAAATAAGCCGTTTTCCATGGGGGCAACAACCCAGTGTTTGTCCCTGATGCCCAGTTTTTCAAGCGATGCCCACTGCGAGTCAAAAACCTCTCGAATTTTCGCTGCCGAATCGATCGCCAGTGCAACCAGGCCATGCTCTGATTTATGCGGTATTTTTTCTGAACATGCCTTGATGACAACCGGTTGCCTGCAGGTTTGCCAATAGGCGACAGCCTGGCGAGCGTCGGTGCAGCGTATATAGTCGACGACGGCAATTCCGGCGTTGGCGAGTACGTCCAGACTATCAGCTTCACTCAGGATCAATCCTGCCTTGCCGGGCGTGACGGGTTGGCCTGGGGTAGCCGACCAGTCGGCGGTTTTGCGTGTCAGGCTGGCGTGAAACCGATGAGCGGCAGCAAGCGTGCTCATTGCCTGTTCTTCATCGTCAAAAACCGGAATGTTTCTTTCCCTGAATGCCTGTGCGACGGCGGGCTGCCAGGCCACCACTACTACCGGTTTTTTTGAATCCGACACAAAATTTTCGGTATCTTCGGCAAAGGTCGCGACATCATAACCGCGACCGGCAACGGGAATGTCGATGACAAAACTATCCGCCTTTGGGTCATTGCCTATACACGAGAGCACCTGTCCGAAAAGCCGATTGTTTGACAATAACGCAGCTGTGATATCGACCGGGTTGCGGGTCGTCGCAAAGGAGGACAGGTGCATGGACAGCTTGTCTTGCGTTGCGGCGGTCAACGGTGGAACGCGCAAGCCGTTATCTTCGGCGGCATCTGCGGCCAGAACGCAACTGGCGCCGGAATTGCTTACGATCACTGTCTGGTTGCCGGCAGGCAGCGGGCTGCGCAGCATAAATTCGGCATAGCGCACCAGCTCATGAGGATCGCGAGCCCGCAGAATGCCGTGCTGCTCAAAGAAAGCATTGATGGTGCTGTCCTGATTGGCCAGCGCTCCCGTGTGAGAGGCAGCAGCCTGTGCGCCCGATGGTGTATGGCCGGACTTGATCGCGATAAGGGCAACGCCACGCCGTTTTGCCAGAGCAGCGACGGTAGTAAGTTCTTCCGCGTTCTGGAGCGATTCCAGGTACATGAGAATCAATTTGATGTCAGGATCATGCAAGGACGCCATGGCCAACTGACCTACGGTTATATCCGCTTCGTTGCCGGTGGCATGCACGTGGCGCACCCCGATGCCCCTGTTGCGCAGCAAGCCGTAGATCATGGCACTCATGCCGCCACTTTGGCTGATCACGGAGACTGGCCCGTCACCCGGTTCGATCTCCAGGAACATGGTGGAAAAACAGGCAATCGCACCATTGCCGAAATTTGCCAATCCCTGGGAGTTGGGGCCAACGATACGCATGCCTTGTGCGCTGGCCAGGGCGGCCATGCGATCCTGCAACAGCCTGCCTTGCGGGCCGGTCTCTGAAAATCCGGCGGTAATCACAATGGCAGCGGGCACGCCCAGTTCGCTGCATGCCTTGACTGAATCGACTGCGGCTTGGCCGGCAACAGCAATGATGACCAGCTCCGGAACTTCAGGCAGATCCTGCACAGATCCCCAGGATTTTTCTCCCTGAATGATGTCACGGGCTGGATTGATCGGGTATATTTTTCCCGTGTATCCATGCTTTTTCATGTAATAAACCGGCCGCCCGCCAATTTTGTCCGGATTGTCGGAGGCGCCGATGATGGCAACCGAGGATGGATTGAGCAATGCCGCCAGGGAGGGGTCGCTTTGATATAGTAGAGTTGTCATTACGTGCCTTTGTGTCAGTTAACGGTTGCCCCGGAAGTGTTGACAACGTCTTTCCATTTGCCGATTTCTTCAGACAGATAGGTGGAAAACTGCGCAGGACTCAGCCACCGGGCGTCAAAGCCCTGGGCCGAAAAGGTCTGCTGGACTTCCCGATTTGCCAGCGCCGACTTTAATGCCGCACTCAATTTGTCTGTCACTTGCACCGGCGTTCCTTTTGGCGCCAACAGACCGTTCCATGCGGTAGCCGAGTAACCGGCCAGGCCGCTTTCGGCCACCGTGGGTACGTCCGGCAGTACGGCTGACCGGCTTTGACCGGTCACGGCGAGCGCCTTGAGCTTGCCATCTTTGATATAGGGCAAAGAAGATAAAAGGGTGTTGAACATGACATCGACCTGTCCCCCAATCAGGTCCGTCATGGCCGGCGCACTGCCTTTGTAGGGCACATGCACCATATTGATCCCGCTCATTGAGTTAAATAGCGCCGCAGCCAGATGTGTGGACTGTCCGTTGCCGGATGAGGCAAAAGTCAGTTTTTTGTCGGCCTTTTTTGCCAGGCGGACCAGGTCCTGTATATTGTTGGCGCCCAGATCACTGCGGGTGACAATGACCAATGGGCCTTCGGTCAGCAGGGTAACAGGCGTAAAACTCGTGCTGACGTCGTAATTGAGGGTTTTGAACAGCGATTTGTTTATTGCATGCGCCGTGGTGGCCAGCAACAGGGTATAGCCATCGGGTTTGCTCCTTGCGACCAGCTCAGCCCCGATATTGCCACCTGCGCCGGCCCGATTGTCCACGACAATGGTCTGCTGCAACTGCTCGCCCAGGTTTTTGGCAACCACCCGGGCTACGATGTCTGTGGGACCGCCGGGCGGGTAGGGTACAACCAGCGTAATGGGCTTTTGCGGCCATTCGCTCTGTGCCATCACCGCCGCTGGCACACAGAGTAAGGCGGTCAGTACGGCACGCAAATGCGTTTTTGCATTGGATGTTTTCATTGTCTCTTCCTTTTTATATGAATGATCCTGCTAGTAGTCAGGATTCGGTTTGTTCGTTTTGCTGATGCCGGCAGAACCGGATGAATTCGGTCGTGGATGCAGATTGCACGCTGCCGATCACTTGATCGCCTATGGCGAGCTGGGCATCGGCCTGTCCCATGACGGTTGGCCCCTCTTCAAGCGCGACCAGTACAATGGTGTATGGGGCCAGTGCACGCCAGCGCATATCCGGTGCACGGGTCACAACTGAACAGGCTTTGACCGTCCCCATGCCTTTGCTTTGCAGGTCGTGCAGTTGCGTGTTGCCGCAGGTTGCACATGCAAACGGATGCAAAGACCAATTGCTGCCACACTGGCTGCAGTGTTTCAGCATTAAGCAGCGCCGCGTTGTCATGCTGTTTCTCCCGTGGCCCGAAGAATCAGGCTGATATGCGAGGACAGGACACCGCCGTCCGCGTGGATGAATGCCTGCTTTTTGCTTGCAATCTGTCTGCCCTTGGCCCGCCCTGCCAGTTGCGTCCATGTTTCGGCAATATGCGCCATACCGCCGGCTACGCCGGAATGGCCGAACGAGAGCAGACCGCCGTGGGTGTTCAGCGGTAATGGTCCATCTCTGGAAAATCTTCCGTGTCGAACATCATTGGCCGATTGCCCGCGTTGTGCAAACCCCAATTCTTCAAGCAATATTGCGAGCGTGATGGTGAACGAATCGTAAATACCCAGGTAATCAATATCCTTGCGACTAATCTTTGCGTCTGTCAGGGCCCGGGTCGCGGCCGCGGCTGCGCCGGTATCGTAGATATCGCCAATTCTTGACAGATGCTGATGCTGATGAGCCTGACCTGCGCCCATGACCGCTACCGGACCCGGCCTGGCGCTGACCAGGATGGCGCAGGCACCATCTGAAATCGGGCAGCAGTCCAATAACTGCAATGGCGACGAGATGGGTTTGGATTGCAGTACATCGCCAACGGTAATGGCGTTTTGCAGGTGGGCATGGGGATGGGTCGAGGCATGGTGTCGCATGAGTACGGCAAATTCGGCCAGATCGGCTTTTGTCAGCCCGGTCCTGTGCATGTATTCGGAAGCCAGCAAGGCGTAGTAGGTGGGCACCGAGGCCCCACAGGGCACTTCCAGATCTGCTTCGCCGACCTGTGCCAGCGTTTGCATGGAGGAGTCCGTGCTTTGCCCGGAAAGGCGGTTCTCGCCAGCCACGACCAGGATATGCTGGCATCTTCCTGACAGAATCAGCTCCCGGGCGAGCATAACCATGGCAGCGCCTGTGGCGCCACCCAGTTGCATTCCATGGGCATAAGCCGGATTCAGGCCCAGTTTTTCAGAAAGCAGTGTTGCCAGCATCAGATGGGGAAACGTCGTGGCATATCCGCAGAGCACGCCGTCAATGTCCCGCCGTTCCATACCAGCCATTGTTAAGCAATCGTTTGCTGCTTCGGCAAGCAGGGTTAAAGTCGTTGAGTTGTCGCGCCTGCCGAATTTTGTGGTGGCGGCCGACAGGATATGGGCTTGTATATTCATTTTTTGATTCCTTATCTGGCAGGAAAATGCGTTTTTTCAATCAATCTGGCTTCCTCCATCAGGTCGGCGGCAATACTGTCTTGTCTGCTCAATACACGTTCAGATAACGCAGCCAGGCTCAATGCAGCAATCGGCGCACCGTCCGGCGCCCGGATGGCAACGCCGATCCCTCCCATTTGGTTGACGACAACGTCGCACAACACCGCATACTGCTGCTGGCGGCAAAGCGCGATGTGTGTTTTCAGCATGGACTGGCTGAACATGGGATAGCGTTTGTCTATCTGTTTGTGAATGCATGGCAAATACATCTGTTGTTGTATGTCGCTCAGGGCAGCGAGCAGCACCAGGCTTCCTGCACCTACGCCAAGGGGACGACGGCTGCCGATCTCAAGGTAGTTGGCGCGTATCGGATAGTCGCCCAGGCAGGTATCAACGCACACCGACTCCCAGTTGCTTGGTATCGACAGGATCAGCGAGTCGCCATATTTTCTGGCCATGCGCACCAGCGCAGGGCGGGCCAGTGCGCGGATGTCCTGACGCGCGACCATGGCATGATGCATTGCGTAGATTTCCCGGCCCAGGGTGTATTCCTTGGTTTGCGGTTCCCTTTCCACGAAATCCAGTTTTTCCAGATCTTTCAGGATGCGCAGCACGGACGAAATATCCAGACCGGTGAAACGTGCGATATCGGTCAGCTTGCAAATACGGCGATCTGACAGGCAGGATAGTATTCTGCAGATTTTTTCGGATGCGGATGTCATTGCGGTTGCCGTTGAGTCATGAAATTGAAGTCATATCACAGTTGTGGCATACCTTATTCCTCCCGTTGCCCGGTGTAAATGTGCATTGCACAAAACTTTTGCCAGGCAAAAGTTTGGCCATATATCAATAAAAATAAATAGAACGTTTGTTATATTTATTGACTTCATTTCATATGCAATTTATATTGAGGCCAGGAGACGCCTATGAAAAATATGTTGAATCTGGATGGGAAAACCGTATTGGTTACCGGCGCGGCCGGTGGGCTCGGGACGCATTTTTCTGAAACGCTCGGTGCGGCAGGGGCCCGGGTGGTGCTCGCGGGACGTCGCAAGGCGCCCTTGCAGGCCCTGTCCGGGAAACTCACTGAACTTGGCATTGAAAATCTGCCGGTGGTGATGGACGCCACCGATCCTGATTCGGTTTGCGGGGCATTCGATCAAATACACCGCGTATTTGGCGTGGTCGATGTTGTCGTGTGCAACGCAGGCCTGGGAATCAATAAGAAATCCCTGGCATTGTCGGTCAATGAATTTATTGAGGTGATCGATGTCAACCTGAAAGGCAGCTGGATCGTTGCCAATGAAACGGCCAGGCGTCTGATTGCAGCCGACAGGCAAGGCAGTGTGATCATGATTACATCCATTCTCGGGCATCGCGTGGCCGGCGCAGTGCTGCCCTATACCACGTCAAAAGCAGCGCTAGAACAAATGACCAAAGCCCTCGCGCTGGAGTGGGCTCGCCATGGCATCCGTGTCAATGCACTGGCGCCGGGATACATCCTGACCGACTTGAATCGTGATTTTTTTGAGTCGCAGGCTGGCAAGGCACTGATCGGCAGAATTCCACAGCGACGTCTGGGACAGCCGGATGATTTGTCAGGAGCCTTGCTGCTGCTGGCGTCTGACGCATCAAACTATATGACTGGCAGCTGTATCGTTGTCGATGGCGGCCACTTGCAATCATCTTTATAGGGATAAAAAATTGGATTTCACTCTATCGGAACAAACAGAACAGCTGCGCGTGAAAATCAGGCGTTTCGTCGACGAAATATTGATTCCGCTTGAAAAACAACCGGATTCTTATGATGAACATGAAAATATCGCCCCTGCGCTGTTAAAGTCAGTCCAGCAGCAGGCGCGCGCCCAGGGCCTGTGGTCATTGCAAATGCCGGTTGCCAGAGGCGGGCAGGGCCTGAGCATGGCGCAAATGGCGCCGTGCTACGAAGAGATGAATCGGTCGCTGTTCGGGCCGGTCGTGTTCAATTCGGCAGCGCCGGATGACGGCAATATGATGGTGCTTGAAAAAGTCGCGACCGAAGCGCAGAAGACACGGTGGCTGCAGCCTATCGTCGATGGCACGGTCAGATCATCATTTGTGATGACCGAGCCGGCGCCCGGCAGCGGGTCCGATCCGTCCATGATGCAAACCACTGCGACCCGGGAGGGGAACGACTGGGTGATTCGGGGGCGCAAGCATTTTATTACCGGCGCCGGTGTGGCCTCGCATTTCATCCTTATGGCAAGAACCTCGGATGACAGTCGCAAGGGCCTGACTGCTTTTTTGTTTCATCGGGATGACCCGGGCTGGGAAATTACTCGCCGGATTCCCATTATGGGGCCGGAGGAGCATGGCGGACATTGTGAATTGATATTTGATGGCCTGCGGATTGCCGACGAGAATCGTTTGATGAACGTAGGCGATGGCTTGAAACTGACGCAAATCCGGCTCGGACCAGCCAGACTTACGCATTGCATGAGATGGCTGGGGCTGGCCAAGCGTTCACTGGAAATTGCCACGGACTATGTTTCCCATCGTGAGTCCTTCGGCGCAAAGCTGGCAGACCGAGAAGGCGTGCAATGGCTGCTCGGTGAAGCCGCCATGGAAATACAGATCAGTCGCCTGCTGACCATGCATGCTGCCTGGAAGCTGGACCAGGGGGACTTTGCCCGCAAAGAGGTGTCCATGGCAAAAGTGACAGTGGCTGATTCCTTGCATAAAGCGGTTGATACAGCCATACAGTTGTGCGGGGCCCGCGGTTACTCCAAGGACACGCCTCTGGAATGGATCTACCGCTATGCGCGACAGGCGCGTCTGGTCGATGGCGCCTCTGAAGTGCATAAAATGGTACTGTCCAGAAATTTGCTGCTTGAAGGTAATGATTTCTGGCGCTGGGGTTAGCATGGATATGCAATCGCTTTCCTGGAAAATTGCAGATGCGATAAAAGAATGGACGGGTGCGTGCACATTGAACGTGACGGATTTCAGAAAACTCTCGGGAGGTGCGATCCAGAATAACTATAGCATTTCACTTGAAATGACTTCAGGCACGCATCCGGGAGCGCATCGGTTTGTTGTTCGCAGCGACGCACCATCCCAGATTGATGCGTCGCTCAGCCGGGAGCAGGAGTTTGCTGTTCTGCGTTGCGCCTGCGAGGCGGGCGTGACGGCGCCGGAACCATTATGGCTGTGCACCGATACCTCAGTGATCGGACATGCTTTTTATGTGATGCGTTGCGCGTCAGGAACGGCCAATGGCCGGCAACTGATAAAGGCATTGACCCGGGAGCAGGCCAGAGCCCTGACCTACCGGCTGGGCCAGGAACTTGGCCGCTTGCATCGTGTTAGTCCCGACAATGCACGACTGGATTTTTTGCCGGTTCCATCTTCTCCTGCTGCTCAAGCTCGAATTGCCGAGTACCGGCAGGCGCTCGATCGCATCGCACAGCCGCATCCGGTACTCGAATGGGCACTGAACTGGCTGCAAGATCATGCGCCGGCGGCCTCGCCTCTGGTGCTGTGTCATTGCGATTTCAGAACCGGCAACTATATGGTCTCGCAGGGTGAGCTGACTGCGGTGCTTGACTGGGAGTTTGCCGCCTGGAGCGATCCCTATGAGGATCTTGGCTGGCTGTGCGCAAAAAGCTGGCGCTTTGGCAATGTGGCCAGGGAAGTAGGCGGCGTGGGTGATAAGCCGGACCTCTTTGCCGGGTATACCTCTGTGACCGGTGAGCCGGTTGACGCACAAAAAGTCGGCTATTGGGAAGTCATGGCCATGGTGCGCTGGTCTGTTATCGCTCTGCAGCAGGGGCAGCGGCATGTGTCTGGACAGGAAATATCGCTGGAGCTGGCCCTGACCGGGCGCATGGTTCCGCAAATGGAGTTTGATATTTTATCGCAGTGCCTGAATACGGAAAACGCTTATGTCAAACCAACCTGATGCACATAATCTGCTGGTGACAGCACGTCAATTGCTGTTGGACGAACTGGTGCCGGTGCTTGATGAACAACATCGCTATGCGGCGCTCATGATTGCAAATGCCATTGGCATTGCCGCCAGGGAGATCAGATCGCCGGAGGCTGAAAAAGATATGAGCAAGGCGCTTGACGCTTTTCTGGCGGGCTTGGGCGCAGACGGCGAGTATTCGTCGATCAGTGCCGAGGCGGCTCTGGCGCAGATGATCCGTCATCGGAAAATTCCGACAGACGGGCAGTCTTGTGAGGCCTTAACCGATTTGCTGCTCGGCCTTACCCGCAGCAAGCTGAGGATCAGCAACCCGAAATTGCTGAATGCAAACTGAGGAAGCAGCGACTATGACCGACGTCTATCACAGTGATTTGGACAAAAATCCTGCCAATTATTCCAGTCTTTCTCCTGTCGATTTTCTGTTGCGCTCGGCAACGGTCTTTCCTGGCAAGACGGCAGTAATCGATCAGCAGTCATACAGCTATTTGCAATTATATAGACGGGTTGTGCGTATGGCGTCGTCCTTGTCAAGCATGGGCGTCGGCAGAAACGATACGGTGTCCGTGCTTTGCTTCAATACCCTGGAGTTGCTGGAGACGCACTATTCTGTGCCCATGCTGGGCGCCGTGCTCAATACACTGAATACCCGGCAGGATGCTGCCTCTTTGCGCTACATTCTGGCGCATTGCGAATCCAGCGTGTTGATTTATGATACGGAGTTCGAAGCGCTGGTCGGGCAGATTATCGATGATCTTGACAAGCCGCCAGCCCTGATTGCAATTGCCCGCGACGGCGGGCCTGCCGTCATACAGGGGCATCAGCGTTATGAAGATCTGGTCAGTGCCGGCGACGACAGCTTTGTCTGGCGTAAGGTTCAGGATGAATGGGACCCGATTTCACTGAACTACACCTCTGGCACAACGGGCAATCCCAAGGGCGTGGTCTACCACCATCGGGGCGCCTGGCTGTCCGCCATGAGCAATGCTATGGCGTTGAACATGACGGCCGATAGCGTATATTTGTGGACCTTGCCCATGTTCCACTGTAACGGCTGGTGCTATACCTGGGCAGTGACCGCTGTGGGCGGCACGCATGTCTGTTTGCGCAAGATCGATCCTGAGCAAATTCATCAAAAAATTGTTGACCATAAAGTAACTCATATGTGCGGTGCGCCGGTGGTGTTGAACATGATATTGAATGATTTCAGCAACCGGGGATGGACCATTCCGCTGCCGACGCGTTTTGCGTTGGGTGGGGCGGCACCCTCGGCGACGGTGGTACGCAAGGGGCAGGAAGTCGGGTTTGATATTTGCCATTTATATGGGCTGACCGAATCCTATGGACCCTCTGCCGTGTGTGTCTGGCAAAACGACTGGGAGACGCTGGACGCTGACGCACTGGCAGAAAAATTGTCGCGCCAGGGCACAGGACTGTATGCCATTGATGCGCTTGTCGTACTGGATCGTACTTCGGCTACGCCGGTGCCGGCAGATGGCATAACGCTCGGGGAGCTCGCGCTTCGGGGCAACACGGTTATGAAAGGCTATTTGAAGAATCCTGCCGGCACACGGGAAGCATTTGCAGATGGCTGGTTTCGGACAGGCGATCTGGCAGTCATGCACCCCGACAATTATGTCGAAATCAAGGATCGGGCCAAGGATATTATTATTTCGGGAGGGGAGAATATATCCAGCAAAGAAATCGAGGACGTTCTTTACCGCCATCCCGACGTGTTCGAAGTGGCGGTTGTCGCGCTTGCGCACGAAAAGTGGGGAGAGGTTCCCTGCGCTTTCATTACATTGAAAAATGACGACACTGAACGCGATCCGGCAGAGTTCATCCGGTATTGCTCGCAGCACCTGGCGTCGTTCAAGGTACCAAAAAAAATTGTATTGGGGCAGTTGCCGAAAACGGCAACGGGAAAAATCCGAAAGAATATACTCAGGGACCTGGCACGCGAGAGCGGCGACGACAGACTACCGCCAGGAGCGATGCCGCAATAGCTGTTGAAGCCGATATTGTGTCTCTACCCAACATTGTTCCTACCCAGCCCTGGTAATCCTGTAATGAAAACTGATTTTGAACATTTTAAACATGAGCTTAGCCTGACCAAGGCGGAAATATGTCGTCAGCTCTATGTACAACACACCGACATGATCCGGATAAAGAAAGAGCATGTGGCAGTCAAGAACTTGATCAGGATTATCGATTCGACCCTGCGGCTGGCGTCCACGAAGGGATTTCACGCGATGACCCTCAGAGACCTGTGTGCAGACTCCGGTTTCAGTATCGGTGGTCTGTATGCCTATATCCGCAATAAAAATGATTTGCTGGTTTTGATTCAGGGGCATGGGTTTATGCTGACTCGCAGTACCCTGCGCAAGAGTATTCGTGATATAAGCGACCCGTTTGAACGATTGCGTGCAGCCGTCTCGGCCCACCTCTTTTTAAGCGAAATTATGCTGCCCTGGTTTTATTTTTCTTTTATGGAGGTAAAAAGCCTGCCCAAGGCTGAAATGAAAACGGCGATCGCGGTTGAACAGGAAATCGAAGACATTTTCTTTGACATTATCGAGAGCGGGGTGCGCCAGGGTGTTTTCAGAAGCAATAATGCCAGGCTTCTTGCGTCCATGATAAAGGCGATGATGCAGGACTGGTATCTGAAGCGGCGCAAGCATCGCAATCAGTCAATCTCCGTGAGTCAATATGCCGATTTCATCATCGATATGCTGGCCTGCAGTCTGAAGGTGTCGCGCTCATGAATGGATTGCGCATCTGATCGGATCGCAATCATCATCCGCTGTGCTTTGGCTTAGGCTCGAAGCGGCTGCAGCTCGGGATGGCGCTGAAAATAGGCAGCTGTGTAACTACAGACCGGATTGATTTTCCAGCCATTTTCGCGTGCCAGATTCAGCGCGAACTCGGTCAACTGGCCTGCAATGCCTCGTCCGCCTACAGCATCGGGCACAATGGTGTGCAGTATATGCATGACCGGGGCCTGTAGCCGATAGTCAATATAGCAAAGGCTGTTTTCAACGCTGGCTTCGATACGGCCCTCTTCGGGCTTGTGAGTGATCTGCAAGGTCATCGGCAATCCTTTTTTATGGGCGGTCGTGAACGCCAGGGCGCTGCGACTGCGAAGCTGAGTATTACTGTTTGGCCGTAAGCATCAGGCCCCAGAATATAATCATCAGAACAATACCCAACAGGCATGCGCCCCACAGGCCGAGCAACGGCCAGCGAATGCGCAACGGGACAGTTTTGGGGTTGACATGCGCCAGCAGGATATTGGCATGACCGGCAAGCCATACGGTGCTGTTGGGCAGAAACAGACGCAAAAAATAATCCAGCAAAATCGCCCCTCGGATACCCAGCGGATAGCGGTTAAATGGTTGCTGCGTCAGATAGGGGTGTTTAAGCAGGGCATTGGTCTCTTTGAGCGAGAAAAATGCCAGATACAAAATAGAGACAACGGCAATAACAAAACAGGCGACCAGCAGGCTAAGGATAAACGGCAGCGCCGTCGCGACATAAGGATGAAACATGGCAGGTAAATGGTATGACAAAAGTGAATGACGAATCCGTTAATAGTAAGCGAATTTGCCGGCAAGCAGGGTATGCAGGGGCTCCAGTGGCGATATTTCCTGCTGGCGCACCGTGTTTGCCGAATGAAGTTCGCCTGTCGGGACGGCACCGGGCTGCGGGACTGGCAGCAAAAACGGCATCCCGAAGGATGCCGTGAGCAAGGCCGGTGCCTGGCCGGCGCCGCTGGGTGGACGGCTGTGAGTGCACCGCCTTGTGGCCGTCTCTCGTCCCGGTGTGCGTACCGGTTTAAATGACATACATGTCTACATATTCGTGGACCGGCATGGCTTCGAGTGCTTGCTGGTCCAGCGAGACAGCCAGGATTTTTTCCTGTTGCTTGTCAGGAAACACCCGGGCCAGGTTGATACGGAACTTGGCTTCGAGCAGTGGGATGCCGTCTTTGCGGCGGCGTTTGTGGCCTATCGGATATTCGCAGACGACTTCAGCCAGCTTGCTGCCGTCGTTGAACTGGACCGTGAGCGCATTGGCGATAGAGCGTTGTTCGGGATCATGATAATCGCGAGTGAAAGCAGGGTCCTCTACACATTCAATTTTCTCGCGCAATGCGTCGATGCGCGGATCTGCAGCAATTCCATCCTCGTAGTCGCCGGCAGTGAGGCGACCGAACAGCACGGGCACGGCAACCATATACTGAATGCAGTGATCGCGGTCGGCCGGATTGTTCAGCGGGCCCTTTTTGTCGATGATACGGATACACGCTTCGTGAGTACGGATGGTGATTTTCTTGATATCGTCGGCAGTCTTGCCGGCAGCCTTGAGCTGATCATGAATCTGCATGGCGCATTCTACCGCTGTCTGCGCATGAAACTCGGCCGGGAACGAGATCTTGAACAGCACGTTTTCCATCACGTAGCTGCCATAGGGGCGCTGGAATTTGAAAGGCTGCCCTTTGAACAGCACATCATAAAAGCCCCAGGTTTTTGCCGTCAGAACCGATGGGTAACCCATCTCGCCAGTTTTGGCCATCAATGCCAGGCGTACGGCACGGCTGGTGGCATCGCCGGCAGCCCAGGATTTGCGGCTGCCTGCATTGGGGGCGTGGCGATAGGTGCGAAGGCTTTGACCATCGACCCAGGCCAGCGATACGGCGTTGATGATTTCGTCGCGCGTTAAGCCCAGCATTTGCGCGACCACGGCAGTGGAGGCCACTTTGACCAGAACGACATGATCCAGGCCAACTTTGTTGAACGAGTTTTCAAGCGCCAGGCACCCCTGGATTTCGTGCGCCTTGATCATGCCTGTGAGCACTTCACGCATGGTCAGCGGCGCCTTGCCGGCGGCCACTGCATTGCGCGAGAGCCAGTCGGCCGTAGCCAGAATACCGCCCAGGTTGTCCGATGGGTGGCCCCATTCTGCGGCAAGCCAGGTGTCATTAAAGTCGAGCCAGCGGATCATGGCGCCGATATTGAACGCGGCCTGCACCGGGTCCAGCGCAAATTGCGTGCCCGGCACCTTGGCGCCATTGGGCACCGTTGTGCCCGGGACGATGGGTCCCAGCAGCTTGCGGCATGCAGGGTATTCAAGTGCTTCCAGGCCGCAGCCCAGCGTGTCGATCAGGCAGTTGCGCGCAGTCTCATACGCAATATCGCTGCTGATTTCATAGTTGAGAACGTAGTCGACAATATCGACAAGTACCTGATCAGGCTCAGGACGAACATTTGAAATATGGCTGGACATGGAGCGACCTGTAAAGCAAGATGAATAATTCGACTGTGATTATTTGCGTTTGGACAGCGGTACGAATTTCTGATCGTCCGGACCGGTGTAGTTGGCGGTTGGCCGGATGATCTTGTTATCGATGCGCTGTTCAATAATGTGAGCTGACCAGCCCGCTGTGCGCGCGATGACAAATAGCGGGGTAAACATCGATGTGGGAATGCCCATCATGTGGTAGGACACCGCAGAGAACCAGTCCAGGTTCGGAAACATCTTTTTGATGTCCATCATCACTGTTTCCAGTCTTTCTGCAATATCGAACATCTTGGTCGTGCCCGCATCCTGTGACAGTTTTTTGGATACCCGCTTGATCACAACATTGCGCGGGTCGGATATGGTGTACACCGGGTGACCGAATCCGATAATGACTTCCTTGTTTTCTACACGCTTGCGAATATCGGCTTCGGCTTCGTCAGGCGTGTCATAGCGTTTCTGCACTTCAAAAGCCACTTCGTTGGCGCCGCCATGTTTCGGACCGCGCAGCGCACCGATGGCACCGGTGATGGCAGAGAACATATCCGAACCCGTGCCGGCAACGACGCGTCCCGTAAATGTAGAGGCATTAAATTCATGCTCTGCATACAGAATCAGCGACGTGTGCATGGCGCGAACCCATTCTTTGGATGGCTTCTCGCCATGCAGCAGATGCAGGAAATGTCCGCCGATGCTGTCGTCGTCCGTCTGTACATCGACGATGCGGCCATTATGGCTGAAGTGATACCAGTAGAGCAGGGCAGAGCCCAGGCTGGCCATCAGTCTGTCGGCAATATCGCGGGCGTCGGCTACATTGTGATCGTCCTTCTCGGGCAGGGTGCAACCCAGGACCGAAACTGCGGTTCGCATGACATCCATCGGATGACTATGGGCGGGCAGCGATTCGAGTACTGTTTGCAGGTTGGCCGGCAGGCCACGATAGCGTTTGAGCTTCTGTTTGTAGGCGGTCAATTCAGCCTGCGTGGGCAGTTTGCCATGGATGAGCAGGTGAGCGATCTCTTCAAATTCACTGGAGTCGGCCAGGTCAAGAATGTCATAGCCGCGGTAATTCAGGTCGTTGCCGCTGCGGCCGACCGTGCAGATGGCCGTGTTGCCCGCTACAACGCCGGACAAGGCGACCGATTTTTTCGGCTTGAAGCCGACAGGATTGTCTGTGGTGGGTGCGCTGGCAGCTTTACTGGCTTTTGCTGGCTTGGTAGCTTTTGTAGACATGGTGTTATCTCCTGACTAATTGAAGTGTTATTTTTTGCTGGCGAACAGGGCGTCAAGCTTCTGTTCAAAATCGTGGCAGCCAATGCGATCGTAGCGTTCATCGCGAGTCTGCATCTGGTCGATGACATTTTTCTGGTGACCATCGCGGCCGATGGTGGTGTAGACGTTCTCTGCCGCCTGGTTCATGGCGCGCAAAGCCGACAGTGGATACAGTACCATACTCACGCCGAGGCTGCCGAGTTCTTCTATGCTAAACAGGGGTGTCTGGCCAAATTCGGTAATGTTTGCCAGCCGCGGAACGCTGCTGACGCCGGCAAATTTTTCATAGGCAGGCAGATCATAGGCCGCTTCTGCAAAGATACCGTCGGCGCCGGCCTGGACGCATGTGATGGCGCCGATAATCTGAAGTGGTTTTTGTTCGGGCAGGGCCTGGCGAAAGCGGGCGCCTGCCGATGCAACGGTCGACATATAGTCTCCGGATAGAAATGATATGCAGATCATTAATCTGCCCATTTACGAACGAACACTGTTCATTAAAAAAAATTGCCACCGCCTTTGGAACGTTTTCGTGTCTGGCTCGCGGTACTGTAAAAAAATAGCCACGATATCGTGGCTATTTGTGTATCAAGGGATCAGCCCAGCAGATCGGCTACGCCGTCGCGCTCTTCGAGCAACTCGTTGAGGGTGAAGTCCATGCGCTCTCGGGAAAATTCGTTGATTTCCAGGTCTTTGACAACCGTGTACTCGCCGTTTTCCGTAATGACTGGCACGCCGTAGATAATGCCTTCGGGAATGCCATAAGAGCCATCGGAGGGAACGCCCATGGTGACCCATTTGCCGTTGCTGCCCAGGACCCAGTCACGGACGTGATCAATGGCGGCATTGGCTGCTGATGCAGCAGAGGACAGGCCACGTGCTTCAATGATGGCTGCACCGCGTTTACCCACGGTAGGGATGAACGTGTCTTTGTTCCAGGCATCGTCGTTGATGAGCTTTTCCAGACCTTGTCCACCAACAGTGGCAAAGCGGATGTCAGGGTACATGGTGGGAGAGTGATTGCCCCAGACCACCAGTTTTTCGATATCCTTGACTGCCTTGCCGGATTTTTGCGCCAGTTGGGTCAGCGCACGGTTGTGATCCAGGCGCAGCATCGCGGTGAAATTCTTCGCAGGCAGATCCGGCGCAGATTTCATGGCAATATAGGCGTTGGTATTGGCAGGGTTGCCAACAACCAGTACTTTTACGTTACGGCTGGCCACTTCATTCAGGGCCTTGCCCTGTGCTGTGAAAATCTGGGCATTGACCTTGAGCAGATCCTTGCGCTCCATGCCGGGGCCGCGTGGACGCGCGCCAACCAGCAGAGCGATATCGGCATCTTTGAATGCGGTCTTGGGGTCGCTGTGAGCGGTAATTTCCTGCAGCAGCGGGAAGGCGCAGTCATCCAGTTCCATGATGACCCCTTTGAGGGCCTTTTGCGCTTTTTCGTCGGGAATTTCCAGCAGTTGCAGAATAACGGGCTGGTCTTTACCGAGCATCTCGCCTGATGCAATGCGGAAAAGCAGAGCGTAGCCGATCTGACCGGCGGCGCCCGTGACGGCGACGCGTACGGCGGGTTTGGACATAGGGATCTCCAATAAATAGGGGGAAAAAAACGAATATATTTGAAAAGATTTTAACGCTAAAGCTTAGTAGAAATCTGCGGTATCGTCAAATTGTCTTATAACTTATATCTTATATAAGAATAGACAATTCTGCTTGCAATATGAGATAATAAGCAGGTTTTAATTTGTTCACAGAACATGTCTGAAATCCCAACCCCCTCGTTGAAATCGCCTGCTGCGGCATTCAGCCCTTTATACAAACAGATCAAAGACCTGCTGGTCCATAGTCTGCATGAAGGCGAATGGAAGCCGGGCGAGAGCATTCCCAGCGAACTTGAACTGGCTGCACGCTTTCAGGTCAGCCAGGGCACCGTGCGCAAGGCAATTGACGAGCTGGCGGCCGAGAATCTGCTGATTCGTCGTCAGGGCAAGGGAACATTTGTTGCTACGCACCATGAGGCGCAGGTTCGTTATCGTTTTTTAAGGTTAAAATCCGATAGCGAAGAAAATGCGGCACGCGCCCAAAGTGTTTATTTGCAGTGCGCTCGCCAGCGTGCGACGCAGGATGTGGCCCGTGTGCTTTTGCTGCGTGGCAGCGATTCGGTGATTTATATCCGGCGAATCATGTCCTTTGGTGCGGTTCCCACGGTGCTCGATGAAATCTGGCTCCCGGGAGATGCATTCAAGGGCCTGAGCATTGAAAAACTTCAGGCAATGAACGGTCCGCTATACGGTTTTTTCGAGACGGAATTCGGTGTAAACATGGTTCGCGCCGACGAAAAACTCAAGGCCGTGGCCTGTGATGCCGAGACCGCCGGGCTGCTTAACGTCGGGCAGGGTACGCCGCTGCTTCAGGTCAATCGCGTTTCCTACACCTATGGGGACAGGCCCATGGAGATTCGCCGCGGTTTATATGTTACAGAACATTATCATTATCGAAATGGTTTAAACTAATTCGATTAGAAAGTGCGGGGACCGGACAGCGGTTCTTCGCCTTCTCACGTGCGTTTTTTATTTTTAATTTGTTGTAGTTTGTTTCCTAGAGGCCGTTATGTCAGACACCCCGTCAAAACAGCGCCCGCAGTATCGTAATATCGGTATTGCCCAGATTACAAAATACCACCTGCCGGCTGCCGGCAAAGTGTCTATTTTGCATCGAATCAGTGGCGCTCTGCTTTTTCTCAGTCTTCCCATCATCCTGATCCCACTTTTTGCGGCCAGCGTGGCTTCGCCGGAAAGTTTTGCATCGTTGGGTAGCGGGGCGGGTGGCCTTATTCTCAAGCTGATCCTGCTGGTTTTGCTGTGGGGCTTCATGCATCATCTGTGCGCCGGCATCCGTTATCTGGTTCTTGACCTGCATATCGGTATCGACAAGGTCTCGGCCCAGAAAAGCGCCGCTGTGGTAATGGGAGTCAGCCTGGCGCTGACCCTGGTGTTCGCCGTTAAAATGTTTGGAGCGATCTGATGGCCAAGGAACTGGTAGGTACTAAGCGGCTGGTTGTGGGTGCCGGCTACGGTATCAAGGATTTCATCGTGCAGCGTATTACAGCCGTGATTCTGGCTGTGTATTCAATCATTTTTCTGATTGCAGCGCTGTTTACCCCCATTAACTACGAATCCTGGAAGGGTTTCTTTACGTTCTCCTGTTGGGGCCTGCCCGTCGGGCAGATTGCCGCAACGCTGGCTTTTTTCTCGCTTGCCTGGCATGCGTGGATCGGCGTGCGCGATATCTGGATGGATTACGTCAAGCCCGTAGGTGTCCGACTGACGTTGCAGGTGCTCACTATCCTGTGGCTGATTGCCGCCATCCTGTATTTCGCAAAAATTGTCTGGAGTTTATAAGCCGTGGTCGCTATCAATTCATCATTACCGCGCCGCCAGTTTGATGTAGTGGTTGTAGGTGCCGGCGGGTCCGGTATGCGCTGCTCCCTTCAATTGGCTCAGGCCGGATTATCCGTCGCCGTCCTTTCCAAGGTTTTTCCAACCCGTTCCCATACGGTAGCCGCGCAGGGCGGTATCGGTGCTTCGCTGGGCAATATGAGCGAAGACAACTGGTACTGGCATATGTACGATACCGTCAAGGGATCAGACTGGCTGGGCGACCAGGACGCTATCGAGTTCATGTGCCGTCAGGCGCCCAATGCGGTTTACGAACTTGAACACTTCGGCATGCCGTTTGATCGCAATGCCAATGGCACCATCTATCAGCGTCCTTTCGGCGGGCACACCGCCAACTTCGGCGAAAAGCCCGTACAGCGCGCCTGTGCTGCGGCCGACCGTACCGGACACGCGCTGCTGCATACCTTGTATCAGCGCAACGTTGCTGCGCGCACCCAGTTCTTCGTTGAATGGATGGCGCTGGATCTGCTGCGCAACGACGCAGGCGATGTCGTGGGTGTGACCGCGCTTGAAATGGAAACCGGTGAAATCTATATTCTGGAAGCCAAGGCTGTCGTACTGGCGACCGGCGGCGCCGGTCGCATCTGGCAGGCTTCCACCAATGCCTTTATCAATACCGGCGATGGCCTGGGTATGGCTGCCCGCGCCGGTATCTGTCTGCAGGACATGGAATTCTGGCAATTTCACCCCACCGGCGTTGCCGGGGCTGGTGTACTCATTACCGAAGGGGTGCGCGGCGAAGGCGGTATCCTGTTGAACAAGGATGGCGAGCGGTTCATGGAGCGCTACGCGCCCACCCTGAAAGATCTGGCGCCGCGCGACTTTGTGTCGCGCTCAATGGACCAGGAAATCAAGGAAGGTCGCGGTTGCGGTCCAGATGGCAGCTACGTGGTGCTCAAGCTGGATCACCTGGGTGCAGATGTCATTAACAAACGCCTGCCTTCCATTCGCGAAATTGCCATCAAGTTCGGCAACGTGGATCCCATCAAGGAACCGATCCCCGTGGTGCCTACCATCCATTATCAAATGGGCGGCATTCCGGCCAACTATCATGGCGAAGTGGTTACCTGGGAAAACGGCGAAGAGAAAATCGTCAATGGCCTGTATGCAATTGGTGAGTGCGCTGCTGTTTCTGTGCACGGCGCCAATCGCCTGGGTACCAACTCGCTGCTGGACCTGGTGGTCTTTGGTCGCGCAGCAGGTAACCGGATCGTGGAGTCGCATCTGGAACGCCAGATGTCGCATCAGGATCTGCCCAAGGAGTCTCTGGACTTCTCGCTGTCACGGGTCAATGAGCTGGAGTCGCGTACGACCGGTGAAAAAGTACAGGACGTGGGCAATAGCATCCGCGCTTCCATGCAGCGTCACTGTGGTGTGTTCCGTACCCTCGAACTGCTCAAAGAAGGTGTCGGCCAGATCGACGAACTGGCCGAGCAGGCCAAGCACGTCAAGTTTGATGACAAATCCAAAGTCTTCAACACGGCGCGGGTCGAAGCCCTGGAGCTGGCCAATATGACTGAAGTGGCCCGTGCCACGATCCAGTCGGCAGCAAACCGCACCGAAAGCCGCGGCGCGCACGCCTTGGATGATCACCCTGAGCGTGATGACGTGAACTGGCTCAAGCATACGTTGTGGCACTCTGCCGATAACCGCCTGGAGTACAAGCCAGTGCATATGAAGCCGCTGACCGTCGAGTCGTTCCCTCCAAAAGCACGTACATTCTAAGCAGAGTATTATGAGCACAAAACGTATCATGAAATTCGAGATTTACCGCTATGATCCTGACAAGGACGAGCGTCCCTACATGCAGAAACTGGAAGTGGAACTGCAACCGACAGACAAGATGCTGCTCGACGCCATTATCCGCATCAAGAATGACGTTGATGACAGTGTGGCCATCCGCCGCTCCTGCCGCGAAGGTGTATGTGGCTCCGATGCCATGAACATCAATGGCCGAAATGGTCTGGCGTGTACCACCAATCTGAACGAGCTCAAAGAGCCGATTGTTCTGCGCCCATTGCCCGGCCTGCCGGTTATTCGCGATCTGATCGTAGATATGACGCACTTCTTCAACCAGTATCATTCTGTGCGCCCGTATCTGGTTAACGATACGCCGCCGCCGGAAAAAGAACGTCTGCAATCGCCCGAAGCCCGCGAAGAGCTCGATGGCCTGTATGAATGCATTCTGTGCGCGTGCTGCTCGACTTCCTGTCCTTCATTCTGGTGGAATCCTGACAAGTTTGTCGGCCCTGCCGGATTGCTCCAGGCTTACCGGTTTATTGCAGACAGTCGTGACGAGGATACCAATGCCCGTCTTGACAATCTGAATGACCCATACCGTTTGTTCCGCTGCCATACCATTATGAATTGCGCCGATGTATGTCCGAAAGGGCTGAATCCGACCAAGGCAATTGGCAAAATCAAGGAACTGATGGTTCGTCGTGCGGTCTGATCAAAGATGACCACACTAACCGAACTGGAACGGGCGCGTCTTCGCTGGCGTGCCCGCCGGGGACTGCTTGAAAACGATCTGATTATTACCAAATTCCTGGATCGTTATGAACAGGAGTTGACCGACGAGGATGTCTCGTCGCTCACCCAGCTTTTTGAACTTGATGACAACAGTCTGCTTGATATTCTTCTTGACCGCGCCAATCCGGAAGGTATCTATGATACGCCTAATATACAACGCCTTATCGACTTGATGCGGCAGTGATAGCAGGCAGACCGAAGTCTGGTTTTTTCTTAAGGATGTTAAATGAACCTCTCTGACAAGAAAGCGATTCTGAGCTTTTCAGATGATTCTACAAAGATCGAGCTGCCTATTTACAAGGGCACGGTAGGACCGGATGTGATCGACATCCGCAAGCTGTACAGCCAGACCGACATGTTTACCTATGATCCCGGCTTCATGTCTACAGCGGCCTGCGAATCTGCGATTACCTATATTGATGGTGAAAAAGGCGAATTGCTGTACCGCGGATACCCTATTGAGCAACTGGCAGTCAATTGCAGTTTCCTGGATATCTGCTACCTGATCCTGAACGGCGAGTTGCCCAACTCCGCGCAGAAAGAAGAATTTGACCAGACAGTAACGCACCACACAATGGTCAACGAGCAGCTGCATTTTTTCCTGCGTGGCTTTCGCCGTGACGCCCACCCGATGGCTGTGCTGACCGGCCTGGTCGGTGCGCTGTCTGCGTTTTATCATGACTCTACGGATATTACCAACCCAGAGCATCGTCACATTTCAGCGATTCGCCTGATCGCCAAAATGCCAACGCTGGTGGCCATGGCGTACAAATATTCTCTGGGCCAGCCGTATATCTATCCGCAGAATAACCTGTCCTACACAGGTAACTTTCTGCGCATGATGTTCGGCACACCTTGCGAAGAATACAAAGTCAACGATGTAGTAGAGCGCGCGCTTGATCGTATCTTCATCTTGCATGCAGATCACGAGCAGAATGCGTCTACGTCAACCGTGCGGCTTTGCGGCTCTTCAGGTACTGATCCGTTTGCGGCAATTGCTGCTGGCGTAGCTTGCCTGTGGGGTCCTGCGCATGGTGGCGCCAACGAAGCTTGCCTGAACATGCTGGAAGATCTGCAAGCCAATGGCGGCATCGAGAAGGTCGGCGAGTTCATGGAAAAAGTGAAGGACAAAAACTCGGGCGTACGTCTGATGGGTTTTGGTCATCGCGTTTACAAAAACTACGATCCACGCGCCAAACTGATGCAGGAAACCTGCAAGGAAGTGCTCGAATCACTGGGTCTGGAAGACGATCCATTATTCAAGCTGGCGATGGAAGTGGAACGTATCGCCCTGGAAGATCCTTACTTCGTCGAGCGTAAACTGTACCCGAACGTCGATTTCTATTCCGGTATCGTACAACGCGCCATTGGCATTCCAACGTCACTGTTCACCGCGATTTTTGCACTGGCTCGTACAGTAGGCTGGATTGCGCAATGGAACGAAATGTTGTCTGATCCTGATTACAAAATCGGCCGCCCACGCCAGTTGTATACTGGCTACTCGGCTCGTGATGTTGGCAACATCGAGACGCGCAAATAATTCTTGCGTCTCGCTTATAAAAAAACCGCAGACCGAACATCTGCGGTTTTTTTTCGTCTGTCTGTTTCCAAGCTTTCCGCTGTCGCTCATCTTACGTGTTTTGCTCTTGTATGTTTTGCCGGTAGTGCTACCGGTGGCGCTGCCAGTCTTGCACTGTCGTTTCTGATTGAGCCTGTAGTGGGGCGCGAGACCTTGCCTTTGGCGTGCGAGCAGTGCCGCCGCTGGTGCCGGCCATACCCGACAGCGTCGGGGTGCGAGGACATCGGGACATGGGCAATAGGAACGTGAAAAAGTTGGTGCGCGAAAAAAAGCCGAACCACGGTTGTGATTCGGCTGGCTGGCCGCCAGGCCCCGTTGTCGCTTATGCTGGCGGCTGGTTTTGCATGTCCTGCTAGTTGTTGTACGGGCTATTCATGCTGAAACGGCCCGCGCCGGCAAAAAAGACGGCGACAGCGGTAAACAGGAAGAAGTATTGCGTTTCCAGTCTGAGCGCGCCGTTGCCGGTCACCATGAACAGCTGGCCGCTATGGGCCAGAGCAATGGCAACGACCATGTTGATGGCAATCAGCACTGCGGCAATACGTGAGTAAAGGCCCACGATCAGCAGGATGGGCGCAATCACTTCGCCAATATAAACAGCATAACCCAGCCATCCGGGCAGGCCGGCAGAGGCGACCATGCCCATAATCCCGCCGATGCCGTTTTGTACTTTGAAGATGCCGTGCATGAGCAGGAGAATGCCAAGCGTCAGGCGCAGCACCAGTTTTGACAGATCGTCCGAGCGCATTATTTAGACTCCCCAAGTGTGTCTACGACGGCCAGCGCTGTCATGTTGACAATGCGTCTTGTGGTTGTGCTGGTGGTCAGGATGTGGACCGGTTTGGCAGCGCCCAGCAGGATCGGCCCCATGGCAATACCATGGCTGCCGGTCATTTTCAGCATGTTATAGGTGATATTGCCGGTATCCAGATTCGGCATGATCAACAGATTGGCGCGACCGGTCAGACTGGAGTCGGGATAGGCATCCAGGCGGATGCGTTCGGACAATGCTGCATCGGCATGCATTTCGCCATCGACCTCCAGGTCCGGACGGCGCTGGGCGATGAGGCGACGGGCCGAGGCCATCTTGCGTGAAGAATCCGAAGGACGGCTGCCGAAATTAGAGTGCGACAGCAGGGCGATTTTGGGTTGGATGCCAAAACGGATCATTTCATCGGCGGCCTGGATCGTAATGTCTGCCACCTGCTCGTCGGTCGGATCTTCGTTTACATGAGTATCGCAAATGAACAGGGTCTGGTCTGGCAGAATCAGCACGTTCATTGCCGCAAAGGTAGTCACGCCTTCTTTCAGGCCAATCACTTCAGACACATACTTGAGCTGGTTGTCAAAGCGGCTGCCAACGCCGCAGATCATGGCATCGGCGTCGCCGCGTTCCATCAGCAGGACACCGATCAGGGTGTTGTGCTTGCGCACCATGGCTTTTGCTACGTTGGGTGTGACGCCATCGCGACCTTTGATCTTATAGTAAGCCGTCCAGGTTTCGTTGAAGCGTTCGTCGTCTTCGGGGTTGACTACTTCCACGTTGGTGCCGGCCGCCAGGCGCAACCCCAGTTTCTTGACGCGCATTTCGATCACGGCCGGGCGTCCGATGAGAATCGGATAGGCCAGCTGTTCGTCGATGACCGTCTGCGCTGCGCGCAATACACGCTCGTCTTCGCCATCGGCATAGACCACCCGTTTCGGTGGGGTGGTGCGTGCCTGTTTGAACAGGGGGCGCATCAACGGACCGGAACGATACACGAAGCCCATCAATTGCTGGCGATAGGCATCCATGTCTTCGATCGGGCGGGTAGCAACACCCGATTCCATCGCCGCCTTGGCAATGGCCGGGGCGATCTGGACGATAAGTCTGGGATCAAAAGGCTTCGGAATAATATATTCGGGACCAAAGCTCAGATCTTGTCCTTCATAGGCCAGTGCGACTTCATCGCTTGGCTCGGCCTGCGCCAGATCGGCAATGGCCTGCACGCAGGCCATTTTCATTTCTTCGGTAATGCGGGTGGCGCCCACGTCCAGCGCGCCGCGGAAAATAAAGGGGAAGCAAAGAACGTTATTGACCTGGTTTGGGTAATCGGAGCGGCCGGTCGCGATGATGCAGTCCGGGCGTACCGCTTTGGCATCTTCCGGACGAATCTCAGGGTCCGGGTTGGCCAGGGCCAGAATCAGGGGCGAGGGCGCCATGGTGGCAACCATGTCCTGCTTCAGTACATCCTTGGCCGAGCAGCCCAGGAATACATCGGTGTCGCGCATTACATCGGCCAGGGTCCGGTCTTCTGTTTTCTGTGCGTAACGCGCCTTGTTCGGCTCCATGTTCTGGTCGCGACCTTCCCAGATCACGCCGCGGGAGTCCACAACAAAGATATTCTGGCGCGCAACGCCCAGGTTAACCAGTAAATCAAGGCAGGCAATCGCTGCAGCGCCGGCGCCGGAGCAGACCAGTTTGATCTTGCCGATGTCTTTGCCGACGATTTTCAGGCCGTTGAGAATGGCGGCCGAGGAAATAATGGCCGTGCCATGCTGATCATCGTGAAAAACCGGGATTTTCATGCGTTCGCGCAGTTTCTTCTCGATATAAAAGCATTCTGGCGCCTTGATGTCTTCCAGATTGACGCCACCCAGCGTGGGTTCCAGCGCGGCGATAATATCCACCAGCTTGTCTGGGTCATTTTCGGCCAGTTCGATATCGAATACGTCAACGCCGGCAAACTTCTTGAACAGGCAGCCTTTGCCTTCCATGACGGGCTTGGAAGCCAGCGGGCCGATATTACCCAGTCCCAGTACTGCGGTGCCGTTGGTGATGACGCCGACCAGATTGGCGCGCGAGGTGTATTTTGATGCGGCTATATCGCCATCGGCAAAAATGGCCATGCACGCTGCCGCGACGCCGGGGGAATAGGCCAGCGACAGGTCATCCTGGTTGGCCAGCGGTTTGGTCGGAGTAACGGAAATTTTGCCCGGTGTCGGATAGGCGTGGTAGTCCAGGGCAAGTTTGTTACGGTCGTGGCTCATGGTTTTTATCCTTAAGGTTCAACAATATTGTTATGCTCATTGCTATGCTTGAATCGCAGTTTCGATATGATAACGCCGTTGCCTGCGTTCGGGAGGCAACTTGGCCCCTGTGACTGCAGGCAGCGCTAACCCCACCCCGGGTATGGAGGCGGTTTCTGTTGGAGTGCCCATCAGTCCGACACTGCTCATGAGTGATTGGTCAGGCGGCGCCATCAATCACGATGGTCCGGCCTGTTCAACGAAACAGGCCTGTTCAGCCAAAACGGCCAACTGCCAGTTTGCACTTTAATCTTTGCCGGTCAATTGCGGCAAAACCGGGTTGGCGTCTGCATGAGGTGAGCCGGTAGGCGTGGGTCGTTAGCAACGAAATATCAAAATATACCAAGCACAATCGATTGAAACCGGTAATTTCTTTCATAATCGAAAAAGTTCCTTGGATTAACCCTTCCCGATGGTTATACTTGAATGTATTGGCTATCAAGGCTATGTTATGTGCCTTCTGCCCGCTATCCGCAACTCGGTCTAGCCGTAACCCGGAAGGTATACCTGCATCTCAAAGGGTGAAACACCCGCAACGGTGAAGCGATTTATGACGACGGAAACTGAAAAAAAATCTACCTCTTATTTATTTGGGAGTAATGCTCCCTACGTTGAAGAACTGTACGAAGAGTACCTGGTCAATCCGGCTGCCGTGGCTGACCACTGGCGCGACTATTTCGATCAGCTTCAGCACGTACCGGCCACAGACGGGTCCGAAAGTACCCGGGACCAGAGCCATTATTCTGTTGTTACCTCCTTTGCCCAGCGCGCCAAGGCCAATGCCTTTGCCCAGGCTGCAAGAGGAGGCGCGCCCACCCTGGAGGTGGCCAGCAAACAACTTCACGTCCAGTCATTAATCGCTGCCTATCGTACCCTGGGGGTGCGCTGGGCCGAACTTGATCCGTTAAAACGCCGCGAGCGTCCCGAAATTCCAGAACTGGATCCGGCCTTTTACGGCCTGACCGAAGCCGATCTGGACCAGGTATACTCTGCCACCAACACTTATTTCACGAAACAGGGCACCATGACCTTGCGTGAAATCCTCAACTCCCTGCGCGATACCTATTGCGGTGCCGTCGGCGTTGAGTTTATGCATATGTCCGATCCCAAGGCCAAGCGCTGGGTTCAGGAACATCTGGAGTCTACCCATGCCAACGGCTCCTTCGATGGCGAGACCAAGAAACGTATTCTGCAACAACTGACCGAAGCCGAGGGGCTGGAGCGTTTTCTGCACACCAAATATGTGGGACAGAAGCGCTTTTCCCTTGAGGGCGGCGAGAGCTTTATCGCCGCCATGGACGAGGTCGTCAATCACGCCGGTGATCTGGGCGTTCAGGAAATTATCGTGGGCATGGCCCACCGTGGCCGCCTGAACATGCTGGTCAACATCATGGGCAAAATGCCTGGCGACCTGTTTGCCGAGTTTGAAGGCAAGCACGCCGAAGGCCTGACCGATGGCGATGTGAAATATCACAACGGTTTTTCCAGTGACCTGTCCACCCGCGGTGGCCCGGTACACCTTTCCCTGGCATTTAACCCGTCGCATCTGGAAATTGTTAACCCGGTTGTTGAAGGCAGTGTGCGGGCACGCCAGGAACGCCGCGCCGACCCGTTGGGGCAGCAGGTGTTGCCCGTGCTGGTGCATGGTGATGCGGCCTTTGCCGGCCAGGGCGTGGTCATGGAAACGCTCAATATGGCGCAGACACGCGGCTACGGCACCGGCGGTACGCTGCATATCGTGATCAATAACCAGATTGGCTTTACCACATCTGATCCGCGCGACTCACGTTCCACGCTGTACTGTACTGATGTGGTCAAAATGATCGAAGCGCCGGTCTTCCACGTAAATGCCGATGATCCTGAAGCTGTGGTGTTCGCTACGCGCCTGGCGCTGGACTACCGCATGGAGTTTAACCACGACGTGGTCGTGGATATCATCTGCTACCGTAAACTGGGACATAACGAGCAGGATACGCCGTCGCTAACGCAGCCGCTGATGTACAAGAGCATTGGTGCGCATCCCGGCACGCGTAAAATCTATGCAGACAAATTAACTGCGCAGGGCGTATTGGCTGAAGGCGAAGGCGAAGAGTTCGTCAAGAATTATCGCCGGCTGATGGAAGACGGCCAGAAAACGGTCGAGCCCGTTCTTACCGACTACAAAAACAAATATTCCATCGACTGGACGCCGTTTCTGGGCGCCAAGTGGACTGATAGCGCCGATACGGCCGTGCCGCTGGCCGAACTCAAGCGTATTGGCGAGCGCATTACTACTGTGCCAGACACCTTTACACCCCACAACTTGGTGAAAAAACTGCTGGCCGATCGCCGCGCAATGGCAATGGGCGAGCAGAACCTTGACTGGGGCATGGGTGAGCATCTGGCATTTGCGACGCTGGTTGCATCAGGCTATACCATCCGTATTACGGGCCAGGACTCCGGGCGCGGCACATTTACGCACCGCCATGCTGTATTGCATGACCAGAAGCGTGAGCGCTGGAACGACGGCACCTATATTCCACTGCAGAATGTATCCGATTCCCAGGCGCCATTCACGGTCATCGATTCGGTGCTGTCGGAAGAGGCGGTACTGGGTTTTGAATACGGCTATTCCTGCTCCGAGCCCAATACCCTGGTTATCTGGGAAGCGCAGTTCGGCGATTTCGTCAACGGTGCGCAGGTCGTGATTGACCAGTTCATCAGCTCCGGCGAAGCCAAATGGGGACGTCAGTCCGGTCTGACGCTGATGCTGCCGCATGGCTACGAAGGTCAGGGCCCAGAGCACTCTTCTGCACGTATCGAACGCTTCCTGCAACTGTGCGCCGACCATAACATGCAGTGCGTACAGCCAACAAATGCGGCACAGATTTTCCATCTGCTGCGTCGCCAGATGATTCGGCCATTCCGCAAGCCGCTGGTCATCTTTACACCGAAATCGCTGTTGCGTAACAAGGATGCAACTTCGCCGCTGAGCGATCTGGCCTCTGGCGAGTTCCATCCTATCCTGAGCGAAATCGACAGCAACCTTGACGGCAAGAAAGTCAAACGTGTGCTGGTGTGTTCAGGCAAGGTTTACTATGATCTGATGAATGCACGCAAGGAACGGGAAGCCAGTCATGTTGCGATCCTGCGGGTAGAGCAGCTGTATCCGTTTGCACACAAGTCGTTTGCCAGTGAACTGGCCAAGTATCCGAATGCGACGGAAGTCGTATGGGTACAGGACGAGCCTCAGAATCAGGGACCATGGTTCTATATCCAGCACCACCTGTATGAAGACATGTCTGCCGGACAGCGCCTGGGTTATGCCGGACGTATCGCTTCGTCCTCGCCTGCGGTTGGCTATATGGCCAAACATATTGAGCAGCAAAAAGCCTTGGTGGAACAGGCTTTTGCACCCAAGCTCAAAGGGTTCATTCTGACCAAGTAAGCGGTCTAATTACAATTTTACGGATTATCGAAAATGGCTATTATTGACGTTGTAGTTCCTCAGCTCTCCGAATCGATCTCAGAGGCGTCCCTGCTTGAGTGGAAAAAGAAAGTAGGCGAAGCTGTAACTCAGGATGAAACCCTGATCGAAGTCGAAACCGACAAGGTCGTTCTGGAAGTGCCGGCACCGGCCAGTGGCGTGTTGACTGAAATTGCCCAGGGCGATGGCAGCACGGTCACTTCAGGCCAGTTGCTGGCAAAAATTGACACCGAAGCCAAGTCCGGTGCCGCTGCGCCTGAAGCCGCCGCCGCCGCAGCTCCTGCCGCCCAGCCGGCTGCAGCCGAGCCTGCCAAGGCCGAAGCTGCCCCAGCCAAGGCCGCCGAAGCCAGCAAAGGCAGTGCAGGCGTTGCATCGCCCGCCGCCAGCAAAATCCTGTCTGAAAAAGGCATCGCTGCCGGCGACGTTGAAGGCTCTGGCCGTGACGGTCGCGTGACCAAGGCCGATGCTGCCGGCGCAAGTGCCAAACCTGCAGCGCAGGCTGCTGCACCTGCTGCCGCCACGCTGTCTCTTGATGGCCGTCCGGAACAGCGCGTGCCAATGACTCGTCTGCGTGCGCGTATTGCCGAGCGCCTGATCCAGTCGCAGCAGGAAAACGCCATTCTCACGACTTTCAATGAAGTCAACATGAAGGCAGTGATTGATCTGCGCAATGCCTACAAAGATCGTTTTGAAAAAGAACACGGTGTAAAACTGGGCTTCATGTCCTTTTTCGTCAAGGCCGCGGTTGCAGCACTGAAAAAATATCCATTGCTCAACGCTTCTGTCGATGGCAAAGATATTATCTATCACGGTTATTTTGATATTGGTATCGCGGTCAGCAGCCCGCGCGGCCTGGTAGTGCCTATTATACGCAATGCCGACCAGCTGTCTTTTGCCGAAATCGAAAAAACCATTGCAGAATACGGTGTTAAAGCGCGTGAAGGCAAAATCAGCCTGGAAGACTTAACTGGCGGTACCTTCTCCATTTCCAATGGCGGTGTCTTCGGTTCCATGCTGTCCACCCCCATCATCAATCCACCGCAGTCTGCCATCCTGGGCGTACACGCCACCAAGGATCGCCCTGTGGTAGAAAATGGCCAGGTGGTCATTCGTCCGATCAACTTCCTGGCCATGTCATACGATCACCGTATCATTGATGGCCGCGAAGCGGTGCTGGGTCTGGTTGCCATGAAAGAGGCGCTGGAAGATCCGCAACGCCTGCTGCTGGAACTGTAATCGACGCAGTCTGAATGCGCCCCTTCGCGGGGCGCGCGTTTTTCATAGGATGCGTACAAGCGCATCTGCTCTATCGAAATCAAGAGAAAATTATGTCTTCACAATTTGACGTTGTCGTAATTGGTGCCGGTCCTGGCGGCTACATTGCAGCGATTCGTGCTGCGCAGCTGGGCAAGAAAGTAGCGTGTATTGATGCCTGGGCTGATGAGGCCGGCAATCCCAAACCCGGCGGCACTTGCACCAATGTCGGCTGCATTCCGTCCAAAGCGCTGCTGCAATCTTCCGAGCATTTTGAACAGGCCAATCACCATTTTGCCGAGCACGGCATTGAAGTGGGCAGCGTCAAGCTCAAACTGGAAAACATGATCGGTCGCAAGGATACGGTTGTCAAACAGAACAACGACGGTATCCTGTATTTGTTCAAAAAGAACAAAGTCACATTCTTTTCCGGCGTGGGTGCGTTCGATGGCAAGGCCGAAGACGGCAGCTGGAAAATCAGTGTCACCGGCAAGAAAGCAGAAAATCTGACGGCAACCCATGTGATCGTGGCTACCGGTTCGGTCGCACGCGCCTTGCCTGGCCTGCCTTTTGACGAAAAACAGATTCTGTCCAATGATGGCGCCTTGCGTATTGCCGGCGTACCCAAGAAACTGGGTGTGATTGGCGCTGGTGTGATCGGCCTGGAAATGGGTAGCGTCTGGCGCCGTCTGGGCGCCGAAGTGACTATCCTGGAAGCCATGCCAGAATTTCTGGGTGCGGCCGACGTTCAGGTAGCCAAGGAAGCGCAGAAGGCATTTGCCAAACAGGGCTTGAAAATTGAAACAGGCGTCAAAATCGGCGAGATCAAATCTACAGCCAAGACGATCACTGTACCGTACACCGACGCCAAGGGCGCCGAACAGTCGCTTGCAGTAGACAAACTGATTGTCTCCATTGGCCGGGTGCCTTTTACCGGCAATCTGAACGCGGACGCTGTGGGTCTGCAATTGGACGAGCGGGGTTTCATCAGCGTTAACGAAGAATGCAAGACCAACCTGCCCAACGTCTGGGCAGTGGGCGACGTGGTGCGCGGCCCCATGCTGGCGCACAAAGCCGAAGAAGAGGGCGTTGCGGTTGCCGAACGCATTGCCGGTCAGCATGGCCATGTCAACTTCGATACTATCCCTTGGGTTATCTATACGTCCCCGGAAATTGCATGGGTCGGCAAGACCGAACAGCAACTGAAGGCAGAAAAACGCGAAATCCGCACAGGCAGCTTCCCATTCCTGGCCAACGGTCGCGCCCGCGCTTTAGGCGATACGACCGGCTTTGCCAAGGTGATTGCCGATGCCAAGACAGACGAAGTGCTGGGCGTGCATATTATCGGCCCGATGGCTTCGGAATTGATTGCCGAAGCTGTGACCATCATGGAATTCAAAGGCGCCTCTGAAGATATCGCGCGTATTTGCCATGCGCACCCCACCTTGTCCGAAGCGCTGAAGGAAGCCGCACTGGCCGTTGATAAACGTGCCCTGAACTTCTGATCGGCAGCACCATGTTGAATACGGCAAGGGCACCTGTTTCGACCGGTGCCAGCCGTCAGTCTGATATTTCCGTATCGGGCAATCCGGGGTGCCACTGGCACCCCGGCCTGTTGCTGCGGTACGACTGTTTCGGTCTGCCTGCCCGGGCAGGGGGCGCGGTTGCCAGCTTGCGGGCCTTGCCATCAATCCGAATTGATTTCAATCGACCAGCTTCATGAACGTACTGCAATATTACGAAAAAACCCTTGCTGAGCGCGGCTATCGGGCCGATGAGGCCCAGCAGCGGGCCATTGCGCGCCTGCAGGTTTTTGCCGACGAACTGGTTGTCTATCAGCAGGAGCTGAGCAAGCCCTTCCGACGGTTTTTCCGCAAGCCCGAGGCGCCGCGCGGCGTATACATGTGGGGCGGAGTCGGTCGCGGCAAAAGCTTTCTGATGGACTCCTTCTTCATGACGGTTCAGATCGAGCAGAAGACACGGATCCATTTTCATGAGTTTATGCGCAGCGTTCATCACCAGTTGCAGGCACTGCGCGGCAAGAGCGATCCGCTGGACGAAGTGGCGCGCATTATCAGCGATAAGTACAAGTTGATCTGTTTTGATGAGTTTCACGTCTCGGATATTGCAGATGCAATGATTCTATACAAGCTGCTGCTCAATCTGTTTGACAATGGCACCAGCTTTGTCATGACTTCAAATTATGAGCCCTCGACACTGTATCCCGATGGCTTGCATCGGGACCGGATCCTGCCGGCCATTGCCCTGATCCAGAAACGCATGGACGTGGTCAACGTGGATACGGGTGTCGATTATCGTCAACGGACCCTGGAGCAGGTACGCATGTACCTGACGCCGCTCAATGAAGATACCCAGGCGCAGTTGCAGCAAGCGTTTGACAATCTGGCCGAAACGGCGCCGCAGGACACGAATCTGCATATCGAGAACCGGGTGATCCGGGCCGTGGCGGTCGCAGGATCGGTGGTATGGTTCAGTTTTGCGGAACTTTGCGGCGGACCACGGTCACAGAATGACTATCTGGAACTGGCCAATCGCTACCAGACAATCATTCTTTCCGACGTGCCCCGCATGATGCCCCGGCACTCGTCCGAGGCTCGGCGTTTTACCTGGTTGATCGATGTCCTGTATGATCACCATGTCAAGCTGATCATGTCGGCCGAATGTCCTCCCGAGGAACTGTATACCGAAGGTGTGCTGGCCAATGAATTTCATCGGACCGTGTCCCGTATTACCGAAATGCAGTCCAAGGAGTATCTTGAGTCTGAAAGACGATTGTCGGTGAAACTTTAATACTATTGCAGTTGGAATGAGAATATGAGTGCTGAACAAACCTCCCCGACCAATGGCGCAAACCGGAATGTGCGCGTATTGACGGGCATTACCACATCCGGAACACCGCACCTGGGCAATTATGCAGGCGCAATCCGTCCTGCCGTTGCGGCCAGCCGCCAGCCCAATGTCGATGCCTTCTTTTTTCTGGCCGACTATCATGCATTGATTAAATGTGATGACCCGCTACGGGTGGCCAGCTCGCGCCTTGAAATTGCTGCGACCTGGCTTGCGGCAGGGCTGGATCCTGAAAAAGTCACCTTCTATCGCCAGTCGGATGTGCCAGAAATTCCGGAATTGAGCTGGATACTCACCTGCATTACGCCCAAGGGCCTGATGAATCGCGCCCATGCTTACAAGGCATCGGTTGATCAGAATGTGGCCCGAAGCGTTGAGCCCGATGACGGGGTGAATATGGGGCTGTTCTCTTATCCCGTATTGATGGCGGCCGATATTCTGATGTTCAATGCCAATCGCGTGCCGGTCGGCCGTGACCAGATCCAGCATCTGGAAATGGCGCGAGATATCGCGCAGCGCTTTAATCACCAGTACGGGGCAGGGCGGGATTATTTTGTGCTGCCCGATGTACAGATTGACGAAGATGTGGCGACGCTGCCCGGCCTGGATGGCCGTAAAATGTCCAAGAGCTACAACAATACCATTCCGCTTTTCGAGGGCGGTGCCAAGGCATTGTCAAACGCCATTGCGCGGATCGTGACCGACTCGCGCGCGCCCGGGCAAGCCAAGGACGCCGATGCTTCCCATTTGTTTATGATTTACAAGGCGTTTGCAACGCCCCAGGATACCGAAGACTTCCGGCGTGAACTGGCTGATGGCATGGGCTGGGGCGATGCCAAGAAAAAACTGGCAACTCATCTGGAGACGATTGTGGCGCCAATGCGTGAGCAGTATGCCTCGCTGATGGACAACCCAGGGCAAATTGAAGACGTTTTGCAGGCGGGCGCTGCCAAGGCGCGCAAGCTGGCGGTCCCGTTCATGCAGCAAATCCGCGAGGCCGTGGGCTTGCGCAATGGCACACGCGTAAAAAGCGCGGCGCCGGTGAAAAAGAAAAGCGGCAAAACGGCCCGATTTATCAGTTTTCGTGATGAAGACGGCGCCTTCAGAAGTCGCCTGGTTTCGGCCGATGGCGACACGCTGCTGTTGTCTGGCGCCTATGCCGAGCCCAAACAGGCTGGACAGTTTGCCTCGCAACTGCTGTCGCTGGATCTGCGCTCGCTTATCCACCGCAATCCCGACTACAGCGTTTCTGTCGTGCTGGACGAGCAGGCCCTGGGTTCGAGCCCGGCCATGCAATCGGATATGGAGCGCGAAGCGCTGATTGTACGTCTGTTGCAGGCAGTCGAGTCGCTGGCGCCTGCCGGCCAGGCATAGTCGTTCGGCCAGATGGCCTGGCAGCATGGGCCAACGCATGGATGCATGGGTTTGCTCTGCCATCCTGGTTGGCGGGCGCCATTTGCCGAATAAGGCTTGTGGCAGTCGACATTACGCAATGGCAATATTGCCCACATTTTTCAAACAGAGTCAGCATATGGATACCCGGGTGACCGATCAGGATTTGCTTATCATCAATGAAGCACAGTATGGCGTTGTCATTGATCTGGTTTATGCCAGCAGCAATAACATCGCCGGGCGCATTGTGTATCAGACCGCCCGGTGCGCATTGCACAAGGATGCCGCGCCATTATTGCTCAGGGCATCGCAACTGGCTCGTTCGGCCGGATATACCCTCAAGGTCTTCGACTGTTATCGACCGCCAGCAGCGCAGCATATCTTCTGGTCGGCGCTGCCCGATGCCCAGTATGTTGCGGATCCGTCACAGGGATCGCATCACTCACGTGGCACGGCAGTGGACGTTACTCTGCTGGATGAACGCGGCATTGAACTGGATATGGGTACGGGCTTTGACGCCATGGAAGATGCCTCGCACCACGATTATGCAGATTTGCCCGCAGCGGTGCAGAAAAACCGGCTGCTTTTGCTGGGCATTATGCTGCATGCGGGATTTCGGGGCATCAAGTCTGAATGGTGGCATTACGAACTGCCAAATTCAAGCGCCTACCCGATCATCGACAGTCCGCTGGTAACGGTATAGCCAGGTATGGCGATCCGGGTATAGGGATATATGACTATTTCCTATTCCAATTACATTTGCTAAGATTTGCCCTTCATGTGCAGGTGAGTGTTAATTCAGTCTCCTGCATTCCAGTCATTGTCGCCAATGCCTGTCAACTGCAACACCCGGGCGCAGCCTGCCTGGGTAGCGGCAATCGGGCCGGGCGCCTGTCATCAGGACAATCTACCGGAGTCTTACCATGTCAGTTCGCCGTACGTTTATAAGAAACGCATTCATGGTGGCCTGTGCCGCCGCCCTGGGATTGTCTGTCGGCGTCGCGGCGCAGGCGGCTACACCCAAGAACATGCTGGTCATCTCCAAGAGCGCCGATCCGCAAATGCTGGATATCGCAGTAACCATGGACAATAATGACTGGTCCATTACTTATCCCAGCTATCAGCGACTGATCAAATACAAGGCGGGCGGCTCGACCGAAGTGGAAGGAGAACTGGCAAAAAGCTGGACAACCTCTGCCGACAAGCTGACCTGGACCTTCACCCTGAATGACGGGCAAAAGTTCAGCGACGGTACGCCTGTGAATGCGCAGGCGGTCAAATACAGTTTTGACCGCCTCATGAAAATGAAGCAGGGCCCGTCCGAGCCGTTTCCTGCCGGCTTGCAGGTAACGGTCAAGGATCCCCTGACGGTGGAGTTCAAACTGGATAAACCCTTTGCGCCATTTCTGAATATTCTGGCCAACAACGGCGCGGGCATTGTCAATCCAGCGGTAGAACAGCAGGCGGGCGGTGCAGACAAATACCTGGCGGGGCATACAGCCGGTTCAGGACCATACCAACTGGCTAAATGGAACAAGGGACAGAGTCTGATCCTGGAGCGCAACCCGCATTATGGCGGACCCAAGCCGGCACTTGAAAAAGTGGCGTTTAAAATCGTGCCCGAAGCATCGGCCCGCCGCTTGCAATTGCAGAATGGCGATCTGGACATCGTTGGCAGCATCCAGCCTGATCAGGTCAAAGCCATGCAAAATGCCAGCGGCGTGGTGTTCAAAAAAGTACCTTCGCTACTGGTTTCGTATCTGTACCTGAACAACAAAACCGGACCGCTGACTAATGTCCAATTGCGCAAGGGAATCGCCCAGGCAGTGGATTACAGTGGCATGATCAACGGCATCATGAACGGCGAGGCAAAGCCGCTTAATGGCCCCATCCCGGAGGGCATGTGGGCGCATGACGAAGCCGCACCTGCATTCAAAACCGATGTGGCAGCCGCCAAGGCAAGCATAGGCAGCGCAGCACCGGACAAGGCGCTTACCTTGCTGTACTCCACCAAAGAACCGTACTGGGAACCTATTGTGCTGTCGGTCCAGGCCAGTCTTCAGGCGGTTGGCGTCAAAGTTAAGCTGGAAAAACTCGCCAATGCCACCATGCGCGACCGCCTGGGCAAAGGCGACTTTGATATCTCAATCGGCAACTGGTCTCCGGACTTTGCCGACCCGTTCATGTTCATGAATTACTGGTTTGATTCGTCCAAACAGGGGTTGCCCGGAAACCGTTCGTTCTATTCCAATCCTGAAGTAGACAAACTTGTGCGCCAGGCTGCGGAAGAAACCGACCAGGCCAAGCGCACCGAGTTATACCAGCAGGCGCAACAGCAGGTCGTGAAAGATTACGCCTATGTCTATCTGTTCCAGCACAGCAACCAAATGGGTTTGCGCGACAATGTAAAGGGTTATGCATACAATCCCATGCTGCATGACGTCTACAATGTAGTGGATATTTCCAAAGACTGACACCAACAGGCAATACCGGGTGCACATGTGGCCCCGACATTGCCGCTGATGTAGCCGGCAGCGCCATAAATCGGCCTGGCAACGGCCACGTATGCCGAGCTGTGGCGTATCGTTTTTTTCAAGCCGTAAGCAAGGCTGTAGGCACCGTGATATTGCCTGCCTTTGCGCGATGCCATTGGCACGCTGCGGCTATTTTGCAAGAAACCCAGTCGGTGCAAGCGTCTGCTCATCGTAAGCGCTTGTCGTGGGTTGATTTATTGGATGAAGGGGTCGTCCTGCCTTTGACAAGACGCCGATACCAATTTACGAAAGGGCCTGTTTTGTTTTTCCAGATATTGTGTAAGCGCCTGCCCTGGCTCATTCTGGTCATGCTCGGCGTATCAGTCATCACTTTCATCGTGTCTCATCTGATTCCCGGCGACCCGGCACGGTTGATTGCCGGAGATCGGGCGACCGAAGAAATTGTGTCCGGCATCCGGCAAAAACTGGGGCTGGATTTGCCGCTCTACGAGCAGTACTGGGTTTATCTGAAAGGGCTGTTGCACGCGGATCTGGGCACCTCTATTCGCACCGGCCGTCCGGTTGTCGACGATCTGCTCGCTTTTTTCCCGGCAACGCTGGAACTGGCCATTGTGGCGCTGATTTTTTCCATGCTGCTTGGCATTCCCCTGGGCGTTCTGTCGGCAGTATACAAAAATTCCTGGATTGACCAACTGGCGCGCACCCTGGCCGTGACGGGTATTTCCATGCCGGCATTCTGGCTGGGACTGGGCTTGCTGATTATTTTCTATGGCCATTTGTCCTGGTTTCCTTCCGGCGGCCGCATCGACAGCCTGCTGGGTGACCCGCCGACCGTCACCGGTTTTTTCCTGATCGATTCGCTTATTGCCGGAGACTGGGATTTGTTTGCCAGCGCTGTTGAACACCTGGTGCTGCCGGCCTTTACCCTGAGCTTTGTCCATCTGGGCGTTGTGGCCCGGCAGATCCGCTCCTCCATGCTGGAGCAGTTGTCCGAAGATTATGTGCGTACCGCCCAGGCCTATGGGCTGGGCCGCTGGAAAATCATCCTGGGCCATGCGCTTCCCAATGCCCTGATCCCCTCTGTGACCGTGCTTGGCCTGGCCATGGGTGATCTGCTTTACGGCGCCGTGCTGACCGAGACAGTCTTTGCCTGGCCCGGCATGGGTCTGTATGTAGTTGAATCCATCCAGGCGCTGGATTTTCCGGCAGTGATGGGGTTTGCCGTGCTGGTCTCGTTTGTCTATGTCCTGCTCAATATGCTGGTTGATCTGCTCTACAGCGTGCTGGACCCACGTATCAAGGATGCAGGCTGATGGCTGCCACCACCGCAACTTCGCAACTGTCATATTCGCTGGCGTATTTCTGGTATCAGCTGCGTCGCAGTCCCATGATGCTGCTCGGGCTTGTGTTGATCGCCCTCATGTGTCTTGCCGCATTGCTGGCGTCATTGCTTACCGGGCATGATCCGAATGCCATTGATCTGGGCAGCCGGCTGTTGCCACCATCGGCCATGCACTTTTTCGGGACCGACGAAGTCGGCCGGGACTTGTTCAGCCGGGTGTTGTATGGTGCGCGCCAATCCATTGGCGTGGGTATTTTCGTTGCGTTCGTGGCCAGCGCTATCGGTTCGGTAATCGGCTGCTTTTCCGGCATAATCGGTCGGACCGTAGACACGATTATTATGCGCGCGATGGATATCGTGCTCTCGGTCCCATCGCTGGTATTGACGATGGCGCTGGCCGCTGCACTGGGGCCGAGCCTGTTCAATGCGATGATTGCCATTACGATCGTGCGTATTCCCTATTATGTGCGGCTGGCGCGCGGCCAGACGCTGAGCATTCGCGAGATGGCGTATGTGCAGGCGGCCAGGACATTCGGCGCCGGCAGAAGACATATCGTGCGCTGGCATGTCTTGCGCAATGCATTGCCGCCGGTGATTGTGCAAATGACGCTGGATATCGGCAATGCCATCCTGATGGCGGCCGCGCTTGGGTTTATCGGCTTGGGTGCGCAGCAGCCCACCGCTGAATGGGGGGCAATGATTGCCTCGGGTCGCAATTTTCTGCTGGACCAGTGGTGGTATTCCACATTTCCCGGTGTTGCGATCCTGATCACCGCCATTGGGTTCAATCTTGTGGGGGATGGTGTTCGTGATATGCTGGACCCGAAACAGAAGGTGAAATAATGACGCCGAACAGTCAGCTCAATACGCCGCGGCACGTTGAGGCAGCGGCAGGGCGGGACAGCACCCCGCCGGTACTGGACATAGATAATCTGCATATTGAATTTCCGATCTACCAGGGCGCCGTGCGGGCGCTCAACGGGGTGACCATTCGTGTACAGCCCGGTGAAATCGTTGGTATTGTCGGCGAGTCGGGATCGGGAAAGTCTGTTACCGCAATGATGAGCATGCGCCTGATTCCACAACACAACTATGTTGTTCGCAAGGGCAGTATTCATAAATCGGGTAAGAACATACTGGACGCTACGGAAAAACAAATGCGCCGGATTCGCGGCAGCGATATGGCCATGATCTTCCAGGAGCCCATGACTGCGCTGAATCCGACCATGCGGGTCGGCCGTCAGATTACCGATGTCATCAGAAAGCACACTGCACTTACCCCGAAACAGGCGCGCGAGCGTGCCATTTCGCTGCTGCGGGACATGCATATTGCCGATCCTGAGCAAGTGTTCGATGCCTATCCCTTTGAGCTGTCCGGCGGGATGCGCCAGCGGATTATGATTGCGCTGGCCTTTTCCTGCGATCCATCGTTGCTGATCGCCGATGAGCCGACAACGGCCCTTGATGTCACGGTGCAGAAACAGGTCCTGATGCTGCTGCGTGAGCGGGCGAAGAAAACCGGAACCGCCATTTTGCTTATCACGCATGACATGGCCGTGGTGTCGCAATTCTGTGAACGTATTTACGTAATGTACGCAGGCAGCGTAGTAGAGCAGGGCGCAGCCACCGACGTGATTAATCGGCCAAGCCATCCATATACCCGTGGGTTGCTTGGGGCGTTGCCGGAAAACGCCAACCCGGGCGCACCATTGCTTGCGATTGCCGGGCAGGTGCCAAATTTGGCAGATCTGCCTGATGGATGTGCTTTTCGTAACCGCTGCAATCTGCAGGCGCAGGCCTGTAGCCAAATACCACCGTTGATGCCGCTGGCCGGCTCCTGCGAGCATGCTGCTGCCTGCTGGATGACGGTCCGGGAGGAGTCCGATGCCTGAAGCCGTCCTGACCCTTGAAGATATCCATGTCCGCTTTCCCGTAAAACGCAACTGGCGCGGCCAGGCCCATACCTGGGCGCACGCGCTCAATGGCGTAGACCTGAGCGTGAGGCGCGGCGAAACGCTGGGTGTGGTGGGTGAATCCGGCTGTGGCAAAACCACCCTGGCGCAGGTGCTGATCGGCCTGCAACAGCCGTCGCAAGGTCAATTGCGCTGGCACAATGACCGTGGTCAACCCAATGTGCAAATTGTTTTTCAGGATCCGCAATCTTCGCTTGACCCGCGTTTGCCCGTCTGGAAAATCATCACCGAACCGTCCTGTGTCAAAGGCGAAACTCAGGAGTCGGCTATGCGGGCGCGTGCGGCACGGCTGGCTGAACAGGTCGGCCTGTCACCAGATTATCTGAACCGGTATCCACATGAATTTTCGGGAGGCCAGCGCCAGCGCGTTGCCATTGCCCGGGCGCTGGCGTCCGATCCTGATGTGATCGTGCTCGATGAGCCGACCTCGGCGCTTGATATTTCAGTGCAGGCGCAGATTATCAATCTGCTGTTCACCTTGCAGCGGGAACACCAGCTCACGTATATTCTGATTTCGCACAACGTGTCGGTCATCCGGCACATGAGCAACCGCGTTGCGGTCATGTATCTGGGGCAGATCGTGGAACTGGGCGATACTGCCCAGGTTCTGGCCCGGCAACGCCATCCCTACACCCGGCTTTTGCTGGATGCGGTGCCGGTGCTGGGCGCTCCTCTGCCCGAGAACGGAGTGCAGGCCATCCCTGAACTGCCGGGCAATCGCGTTTTGCCAACGGGATGTTTTTTCCTGGACCGTTGTGCTTTTCGCAAGCACGGATGCGCAGAGCGACAACTGCTCAAACCCATCTCCACAGAAACGCCGATGCATAGTGTCCGGTGCCACCGTTACGATCATGATGAAGCCGATGGAAAATAACCAAACGCAGGCAGACGCTGCACGAGCAGCAAGAAAAAAAGGATTCGGCGTCATTGTTTCATTGCTGCCCTATATCTGGATGTTCAAGTGGCGGGTCATGGCTGCGCTTGTGTGTCTGGTGATCGCCAAAGTAGCCAGCGTCATGCTGCCGGTATATCTCAAGGATATTGTCGACCAGCTCAGCCTGCCCGGAACTGCACTGATGTTGCCGGTTGCTGCGCTGCTGGCATACGGTTTTGCGCGCATCTCCAGCAGTGTCTTTTCGGAACTGCGTGACGCCCTGTTTTCCAAAGTTACGCAGGGCTCGATACAGCGTATCGCCACCGCGATCTTTACGCATCTTTTCGGTCTTTCCATTCGCTACCACCTGGAGCGGCAGACTGGCGGCCTCAGTCGCGACATGGATCGCGGCACCAAGGGCATCGGTTTCCTGCTCAATTTCACCCTGTTCAACATTCTGCCTACCCTGCTTGAGCTGACCATGGTTATGGTGATTCTGCTGGTTCGCTATGACATCTGGTTTGCGGTTGTCATCCTGGCTACCATCGCCGCTTATATCGTATTCACACTTGTGGTAACCGAGAGGCGCATGGTCATGCGCAGGCGTATGAACAGCCTGGACAGTATGGCCAATACGCAGGCGATCGATGCCCTGATCAATTACGAAACCGTCAAGTATTTCAATAACGAATCATATGAGATCAATCGCTACGATACCAATCTGGGCGACTGGGTAGACTCTGCCGTCAAAAACCAGATCTCGCTGAACCTGCTGAATGCCGGTCAGGGCGTCATTATCACAATCGGCATGGTGGTGCTGTTGTGGATGGCGGCCGGCCGGGTCACCACCGGCCAGATGACGGTGGGAGATATTGTCCTGATCTCGGCATACCTGACGCAGTTGTATGCGCCGCTCAATTTTCTGGGATTCATTTATCGCGAAATCAAGAACTCCCTGTCGGACATGGAGCGCATGTTCGGTATCCTTGATCAGCACCAGGAAATTGAAGACACGCCACAGAGCGTGCTCATGGACACGCGCAATGCAGAAATCCGCTTTGAACATGTGGGTTTTGCATATGAGCCGGAAAGGCAGATACTGCACGATGTGAGCTTTACGATTGGCGCGGGCGAGACAGTTGCCGTTGTCGGGACCTCAGGAGCCGGCAAATCCACGCTGTCGCGGTTGCTGTTTCGCTTCTATGACGTCACGTCAGGACGAATCACGATCAATGGTCGTGATATCCGGGAGTACACCCAGCTGAGCCTGCGCCAGCACATCGGCATCGTGCCGCAGGATACGGTTCTGTTCAATAACAGTATTTATTACAATATTGCCTATGGGCGTCCGGATGCAACACGGGACGAAGTGCTGGAAGCTGCCCGTGCTGCCAGCATTCACGAATTCGTGATGTCGCTGCCGGAGGGCTATGACACCCAGGTGGGCGAGCGTGGTCTGAAATTGTCGGGCGGCGAGAAGCAGCGCGTGGCCATTGCTCGCACCATTTTGAAAAACCCGCCCATCCTGGTGCTGGATGAAGCGACCAGTGCGCTGGATACGCGCACCGAAAGAGCGATTCAGGATGAACTGTACAAAATCACCAAAGGCCGCACCACCATGATTATCGCCCATCGCTTGTCTACGATTGTGGATGCCGACCGGGTCCTGGTGATGGACCAGGGCAGAGTGGTCGAGCAGGGCTCTCATGTCCGGCTGTTGCAGGCTAATGGCGTATACGCACGAATGTGGGCCATGCAGTTTGCCGCAACGGATGAAGGTACGGACGTCTGAAAGCGGGGCAGCTTTGTTGTCGAAGCGGCGCGGCAGCCTGCTTCGATAAACTGACAGCGCCGGTCCATTTAAAACAATTGATAAGCACTGCACGGCTGCGTATGGGTCCTGTGCGTCCCATTCAGGTGGCGGCCGGGGGGAGCCGACAGCCGGCAGCCCCGGCCTATTGGTACGAACTTCGCGGATACCGACTGGCAATGCAGATGCAATACATAGCGTTATTGCATCTGCCATTTACGCCATTTACGTTTACTGACTCAGTCCGGCTGCCTTGATCACCTCTTTCCACTTGCTTACTTCTTCCTTTTGAAATTGGGAGAATTGCTCAGGATTGTTGCCCACTACGGTGAAGCCCAGTTTTTTCATGGTTTCCTGCGTGCGTGGCTGCTTCAGGCTTTCACTTACTGCCTGGTGCAATTTGTCTACGACTTCTTTGGGCGTGCCTTTCGGCGCGGCGACTCCTTGCCAGGAATACACGACCATATTCTTGATTCCAGACTCAGCCATGGTTGGCGTATCGGGCAGCTCGGGCGCCCGCTGCTCACCCGTAATCGCCAACGCCCTGAGTTTGCCGCTTTGTACATGTGTCAGCACAGCACCCAGATTCTGGAAGGAAACATCTACCTGCGCGCCCAGCAGATCTGCAATGGCAGCGCCGCCCCCTTTGTAGGGAACATCAATGCCCGTTGTATTACTGCGCTGTCGGAACATTGCAGCAGACAAATGATCTGACGATCCGGTACCGGAAGACGCATAGGAGACCTGGCCGGGATGTTTACCGGCATAGTCGATCAGTTCAGCTACGGTTTTGACCGGAATTTTTGAGGACACGACCAGCACATTCGGATTGCGCACCAGCTGACTGACGTAATCGAAGTCTTCACTGGGGTTGTAGGATAGCTCTTTATAAAGCCCTTCGTTAATAGCAAAAGTGCCGATTGAACCGACCATCAATGTATAACCGTCGGGCTTGGCGTTTTTCAGCGCCTGTGCTGCGATTGCGCCGTTGGCCCCCGGCTTGTTCTCGACAATCACTGTCTGGCCCAGCACTTTTTCCATCCCCGGGGCGATGGTGCGTGCGGTAATGTCCGAAGAGCCGCCTGGCACGAAGGGCACAATAATTTTTACTGGTTTGTCCGGATAGGCTGCCAGCGCCGGCCCCGCTACCATCATTGCTGTTGCCAGTGCGCCGGCGATCACTTTCTCTATCATACGTTCTGTCTCCGTCAATATTATTCTGTTAAGATAAGATGTCTGATGTTATTTGAACTTGTATGACAACTATATTTATACATCGATGTATTGTCAAATGAAATATCAGGCCAAACGACGGGTTACTTATCTACAGCGGGATCGTGGCACGATGGCCGGATTGGTGCTGGTAGCCGAGCGTACTTTCAATCGGGAACAGCGGTTTTTATTTCAGTAAACAGTTAGACCTACAACGGGGCATGCAGCCCGCCCACAACGGAGACGAGGATGATAAATTTCAGTAAAACAGTCAGTGCCATGATTCTGGCTTTGGGGATTGCCGGCAGCGCCAGCGCAGCCTATCCGGATGCACAGCCGGTCAAGGTATTGGTTGGGTATACGCCTGGCGGCACCACAGACCTGGTGGCGCGGATTGTTGCCAAGGGATTGAGCGATGAGCTCAAGCAGAGTTTCGTGGTGGAAAACAAACCGGGCGCCAGCAACAATATTGCCATGACGGAAGTTGCCCGTGCCAAGCCCGATGGCTACACGCTTATTGTCACGACCATTGCCAGTTCAGTCAATGCCACGCTTTTCAAGAAGCTGAACTATGATCTGAAAAAGGACTTTGCACCGGTCGCCCTTGTCGCCAAAGTGCCTAACGTACTGGTGGTCAATCCCAAGCTGCCGGTCAACAACGTGAAGGAACTGGTTGAATACATAAAAAATAACAAGGACAAGGCTACCTATGCTTCTTCTGGTATCGGTTCTTCGCAGTTCCTGTGTGGCGAGCAACTCAATCAGGATGCCGGCACCCAGATCTTGCATGTACCGTTCAAGGGTAGTGCACCAGGCCTGACAGCAGTGATGGCGGGGGATGTATTGATGGAATTTGACAATATGCCTTCTGCCTGGCCGTTTATCAGTGCCGGCAAGCTCAAGGCGCTGGCTGTGACCAGCAAGGAAAAATCGGCCGTGGCCCCCCAATTGCCTACGATGATCGAGGAAGGTTTCAAGGATTTTGATATTTCATCGTGGTTCGGCGTATTGGCGCCAGCGGGCATGCCCAAGGAAGACGTGGCGTTGCTCAATAAGGCGGTTCTTAAAGTGGTCGCCAAGCCCGATGTGCAGAAACAACTGGCAGACCAGGGTGCCATTCCGCAAGATATGACGCCCGAGCAGTTCGGCGCATTCATCAACGAGGAAGTTGATCGCTGGGGGGCCCTGATTACCAAACTGGGTGTAAGCGCTAACTGACCCATCAGGCTGCGGCCGGTTATGGAAACGGGCCGCAGTCTTGTACCTGCTATTTTTTGAGTTTGGCAAATGCAGCGGCCATGGCGTTCATGGATGTGCTCGCCGGCGCCTGATTGCGCGCCTGTTGCCGTCCGCCACTGTTTGGTCTTGGCGCAGCAGCACCCGGCCGAGAATCGCGTCGTGTCACAGGTCCGGTATCGTCATTGAGCCTCATGGTCAGGCCGATGCGATTACGCGCCACGTCAACTTCCTGTACCTTGACTTTGACAGTCTGGCCGACACGCACCACATCCCGCGGATCTTTCACAAACGTTTCGGAAAGGGCGGAAATGTGCACCAGACCGTCCTGGTGCACGCCGATGTCCACAAACGCGCCGAAATTGGCGACGTTAGTGACCACGCCATCCAGAATCATGCCTTCTGACAGGTCCTTGATCGTCTCCACGCCTTCCTGGAACGTGACCGTCTTGAATTCGGGGCGAGGGTCGCGCCCTGGCTTTTCCAGTTCCAGGAAAATATCTTTCACGGTGGGCAGGCCGAAGCGTTCATCGGTGAACTCGTTCGGAGACAGGCCGCTTAACGCTTCCTTGTTACCCATGACCGTTTTGACGTCCTTGCGGATTTTATCCAGGATACGCTCGACTACGGGATACGCCTCGGGGTGCACGGCAGAGGCATCCAGGGGGTTATCGCCATTCTGGATGCGCAGAAAGCCCGCAGCCTGTTCAAAGGCCTTGGCGCCGAAACGCGAGACGTCCATCAGGGTCTTACGCGTTGGGAACGCACCGTTCTGGTCACGCCAATCGACAATATTGCGGGCCAGGGTGGAATTCAGGCCCGATACCCGCGAGAGCAGGGCGGCAGAGGCTGTGTTCACATCGACGCCCACAGCGTTCACACAATCCTCGATAACGGTATCCAGCGAACGCGCCAGCTCCCGCTGGTTGATATCGTGCTGATACTGGCCGACACCAATCGCCTTGGGTTCAATTTTTACCAGTTCGGCCAACGGGTCCTGCAGGCGGCGGGCAATGGAAACCGCGCCACGCAGGCTCACATCCATATCGGGAAATTCCTTGGATGCCAGTTCCGAGGCTGAGTAAACAGAAGCACCGGCTTCGGAGACAACGATTTTGCGCAGTCCTGCATTGGGCAGGGCTTCCATCAGTTCGGCGGCCAGCTTCTCGGTCTCGCGCGAGGCCGTACCATTGCCAATGGCAATCAGTTCGATCTTGTGTTTATTGACCAGCGCGGCCAGCGTGGCCAGCGAGCCGTTGCGATCGCGGCGCGGCTCAAAGGGATAGATGGTCGCGGTATCGAGCACTTTGCCGGTTTTGTCGATGGCTGCCACCTTGACGCCGGTGCGAATGCCCGGGTCCAGACCCAGCACCGATTTGGGGCCGGCCGGTGCAGCAAGCAGCAGGTCTTTCAGGTTCGCTGCAAAAACGCGGATGGCTTCGGCTTCGGCCTCTTCGCGCAGTTTGGTGATGAATTCGGATTCGAAGGCGGTGAGCATTTTCACACGCCATGTCCAGCGTGCTACATCGGCCAGCCATTTGCCGCGGGCGCTGGCGGCAGAGGAATAATCAGCGTCCAGTTCCAGAAAGCGGCTGATGCGTTCTACGCAGGGATGGGGTACCAACGCATCCTGCTCATCGCTCAGGCCGATGCGCAAATCGAGTGCGCCTTGCTGGCGGCCACGCAGCAGGGCCAGCACGCGATGCGAGGGCAGGCTGCGGATGGATTCGCGAAAATCGAACCAGTCGCGAAAATTGGCGCCTTCAGCTTCTTTTCCTTCAATAACCTTGGAGTACAGAAAGCCATGCTGGCCCAGGTAGTCGCGCATATCGGCAACCAGGTCTGCATTCTCGGAGAACTGTTCAGCCAGGATGTCCCGTGCGCCATCAAGGGCGGCGCGGGTGTCTTTGACGCCGAGTTCTTCATTGACATAGTCCTGGGCTGCAACGAGCGGATCGGCCTTGCGCTCGGTCAGCAACAGGTCGGCCAGCGGTTGCAATCCTGCCTCGCGGGCGATCTGGGCGCGCGTACGACGCTTGGGTTTGAAGGGCGCGTACAGGTCTTCCAGGCGCTGCTTGGTGTCGGCTGCCGTGATGGCTTCGCTCAGCTCTGGCGTGAGCTTGCCCTGACCGGTAATGGACTCGAGCACGGCGGCGCGGCGCGATTCCAGTTCTCTGACATAGGCCAGTCGCACTTCGAGGTTGCGCAAGACGGTATCGTCCAGGCCCCCTGTGGCTTCCTTGCGATAGCGCGCGATAAACGGAACGGTTGCCCCGTCGTCAAGCAGCGAAACGGTTGCTTCGATCTGGCTGGCACGAACATTGAGTTCGGCAGCCAGCAATGCAATAATGCGCGCCGGGTCAACCAGCGGGGACGAGGCGGTAACAGAAGGAGAGGATGCGTTCATACTTAACGGTGATAATTAAACTTAACGCGACATTGTGCCATAAGCATCGCGGTTGGCGCAGCAGAACTGGAGTATGATGCCACATGTAAATGCCGCAAGGCGAGGTCGTAGGAAACGTTGTGCGAGTACTTGATTTTGATATTTCCGACTGGTTTGATCAGGAGGGACCGCTGGCGGCAGCGGTGCCCGGCTATACGCTGCGCGACGCGCAGATCCAGCTGGCGCAGGCCGTGGACGAGACGATAGCCTCGCATTCAGTGCTGGTGGCCGAGGCTGGCACCGGGACCGGTAAAACCTGGGCCTATTTGATTCCGGCGTTCCTGTCGGGCGGCAAGGTGCTTATCTCCACCGGGACCCGGACCTTGCAGGATCAACTGTTCACCAAGGATGTCCCGCGGGTGCGCGATGCCCTGGCCCTGCCGGTTCAGGTCGCGCTGCTTAAGGGGCGCAGCAATTACGTCTGTCATTATCATCTGGACCGTCTGGAGCAGGACGAGCGCGCGCTTAAATCCAGGGACGAAATCTCCCAGTTGCGGCAGATCCGCGTATTCGCAACCCGCTCGCGCTCCGGCGACAAAACCGATTGTGGCCACGTGCCGGAGGACGCCGACATCTGGAACCGGGTTACTTCTACCCGGGAAAACTGTCTTGGTCAGGACTGCCCCAACGTCAAAGAGTGCTTTTTGCTCAAGGCACGCAGGCAGGCGCAGGAAGCCGATGTGGTCGTCATTAACCACGCGCTGTTCTTTGCCGATCTGGTTTTGCGTGAGGAAGGCATTACCGACTTGTTACCCGCCGCCGATGCGGTGGTGTTCGATGAGGCGCACCAGTTGCCCGAGACGGCCACTCGCTTTATGGGCGATGTGGTCTACTCGGGCACCATCACCGATTTTCTGAAGTCCGCCGAAGTGGCGGCGCTGGCGTATGCGCGTGATAGTGCCAAATGGACCGAAGCCTGCCAGCGGGTATCTTATTACGTGAAAGATCTGCGTCTGGTGGCGGCGCCCATAGAAAAAATGCCCGGACGCAAGGCGACGTTTGACCAGATCCCGGAAGCCGATCGATTTTTTGACATTCTGAACAAGCTTTACGACGAGTTGGTCACGCTGACCGGTATGCTCACAGCGGTGCAGGAGCGCCACCCCGATCTGGCGACTGCGGCAAAGTCGGGAACAGAGTTATGTGCTCGACTGTACCGCTGGTCGCAACCGGTCATTTTGCCTGAAGGGGTGACCCGCGACAGCACTGACCCGGCCGAGAACACGGCGCCGCGAACGGTGCCGTCGGCTCAATCCAAAGCCGGCAGCGCCGTGGCCGAGCAACTGGTGCGCTGGGTCGAGGTGGGGCTGCACCATTTTCGCCTGCAGATGGCGCCGCTGTCGGTGGCCGATGCCTTCTCGCGCCAGCGGCGCAAGGATCAGGCCTGGATCTTTACCTCTGCGACCTTATCGGTCTACAAGGATTTCACGCATTACACCCGTCAGCTCGGCCTGTATGGCGCCCGTACCGAAAGATGGGAGTCTCCTTTTGACTATCAGGATCATGCCATGCTGTATGTGCCTGACCATTTGCCCGAGCCGCAGTCACCCGATTTTCAGAAACAGTTCGTCGCTACGCTGATCCCACTGATCCAGGCCAGCCCGGGCGGCGTGCTGGTATTGTGCACCACCTTGCGTGCCGTCGATAATTTGTCCGCCATGCTTGTCGAGGCCTTTGATACGCATTTCATTGAGCGGCCGGTATTGCGTCAGGGTGAAAGCTCGCGAGGTACGCTGCTGGAACAGTTTCGGCAGTTGAAGAACGCGGTGCTGGTAGGCAGCGCCAGTTTCTGGGAAGGGATTGATTTGCCGGGCGATATGCTTACCCTGGTGGCGATTGACAAACTGCCTTTTGCACCACCCGATGATCCGGTGCTTGAAGCGCGTATCAAGGCCTGTCGCGAGTCGGGTGGCAACCCGTTTTTTGAGTATCAATTGCCTAGTGCCGCCATAGCCCTGAAGCAGGGGGCTGGCCGTCTGATTCGAACCGAAAAGGACTGGGGTCTGCTGGTGGTCGGGGATCGGCGACTGGTTGAAAAACCCTACGGAAAACTGTTGTGGCGCGGTCTGCCGCCGTTTCGTCGCACCCGCAAGCTTGACGAGGCCACCGCATTTCTAAAAACCCATGCAAAGGATATTGCACTGCCGGAAGGCGACGACGCAGTGTCGTAGCGTCGTTTGCAATAGTGCCAGTAAAAAACAGGGCGACCCATGGGTCGCCCTGTTTTTTTATGAAGCTAGCCTGTCCGGTCTGTCTTAATTGAAGACGCGTGCCGGATTCAGCCATGAGAACCAGCCACCGTTGCTCTCCAGACCTTGTTCATAGTATTTGCTGTTAGGGTAGTTCTGATCCAGAATCCGTTTTGCATCATTGGCCTGATCGGGCATGCCAAGTTGCTGGTACGACTGCATCATGATATAGAGCGCAGGTTCGGCAGCGGCCACGCCGGAAAAGTCTTTCAGGACCGACTGGCTGCGGTTGATGGCAGCAACGTAGGCATGACGTGTGTAATAGTATTTGGCCACGTTGACCTCGTTGTCGGCAATGGTGCTGACCAGCCACGTCAGACGCTGCCTGGCGTCACGGCTGTATCGACTTTCCGGAAAGCGCTGGACAAGCTCATTAAAAGCGTCGTACGACTGGCGCAGCCCCTTGGGGTCGCGTTCGCTCGGGTCCTGTCCGGTCAGGCTGCGCAGATAGGAGCTGGGCGGCGTAAACGTAACCAGACCTTTCAGATACAGCATGTAATCGGTGCCTGGATGGCTGGGATACAGGCGCAGGAAGCGGTCAATGACAGCCACGGCCTTTTCCGGTTCGTTGTCTTTCCAGTTCACATAGGCCTGATCGATCAGCGATTGCTGCGCGAAACTGGAATATGGATAACGGGCTTCGACTGCTTCCAGATAGGTGCGTGCGGTTTTGTAGTCATTACTGCGCACATTGTCGCGAGCTTCCTGATATAACTGGGGCGCTGACATACCGGCTGTTCTGTCAGCTTCTCGGGTCATCATGCTGCTGCAACCTGCAATAGTCAGGCAGCCCAGCGCAATGAGAGAAGTTCGAAGCAAACGTTTATGCATAATTTGGAAGTGACTGTTAGTTAAAGTTCAAAAAGCAATCTGATAATAGCATTGCCGCGTTATTATAAGAACATTATATGATTTTACAGTGTTTTCTATCGATGTCAGACCCAACTTTGCAGGATGCCGACGAAATTCCCGACAATGAGCCGCGGCAATTCCGTCTTCCCATGACCATGATCGGCGAACGCCTGGACAAGGTTCTGGCTACGCTCATACCCGAACATTCCCGCAGCAGGCTGCAGGGATGGATTGAAGAAGGGCACGTGCTGGTCAATGGCGTACCCGGCAAAATCCGCCAGAACGTCGGTGCCGACGATCTGCTGCTGGTAACGATGCAGCAGGCGCCCGAGCAGACGGCGTTTACACCGGAGCCGGTAGATTTTATGGTTGTGGCCGACTCTGCTGACTGGATTGTGGTCAATAAACCCGCCGGCCTGGTAACCCATCCCGGTGCCGGCAACTGGTCGGGCACGCTGTTAAACGGCCTGCTCTACAGGTATCCCGAACTGGCCCGTGTGCCGCGGGCGGGCATTGTTCACCGCCTGGATAAAGATACTGATGGCTTGCTGGTGGTGGCGCGCAATGAAGCGGCCCAGACGCATTTTGTCAGACAATTGCAGGCGCGCACCATGGGACGGGAATATGAAGCCCTGGTGATGGGACATAGTCCTGCCAGTGGAAGCGTCACCCTGCCTATCGGTCGTGATCGTCATGTCCCGGTGCGAATGTCCACCGTGACGCCGATTGCTGCCAAAGAAGCCATTACCCACTATGAGCGCATCGCTTTCGGCTATATCGATGAGGCGCCCGTCAGCCATGTCAAGTGCAAGCTGGAAACAGGCCGCACCCACCAGATCCGGGTCCATATGCATGCACTGGGGCATCCCCTGCTGGGCGATACCCTGTACAACGGTAAACAGCTAGGTCTGGCACAGCGCCAGATGCTGCATGCACGGCGCCTCACTTTTATGGATCCGGTCTCGGATCAGCCCCGGTCATTTGACGCGGCCCGCCCTGAGGACATGGAACAGGTGATGGCAGCAATTGAATGGACATCAAAATGAAGCCGTTACAGGTCACCGGACAGCGCTGGCCAGGCGTGCACTATTTCACCACTACGCGCCATGGCGGCGTGAGCCGGGCTCCCTACGATAGCAATAATCTGGGACTGCACGTCAAGGATGATCCGCAAGCGGTGCGGGAAAACCGGGAGCGGCTGCGTGCTTTTTTACCAGGTGATCCGGTCTGGCTTGACCAGGTGCACGGCACCCGCGTTCTGGATGCGGATGTGGCTGGGGCCGACGCTACGGGACCGTTTGACGCCAGCATGACTATGACGCCAGGTCGGGTGCTGGCCATTCTGACCGCCGATTGCCTGCCGGTGGTGTTTGCCTCGGACAGGGGAGTGGCGGCGGCCCATGCAGGCTGGCGTGGCCTGGCGGCCGGGGTGCTGGAAAATACTGTCAAAAAATTGCATACCGCCTGCGGTAAACTGCCTGATTACGCTTGGATTGGCCCTGCCATTTCCTACCGGGTATTCGAAATTGGTCCGCAAGTGCGCGAGGCGTTCCTGGATGTTGATTCCACGGTGGCCTCCTGCTTCATGCCGCACCCGGACAATGCCGGCAAGTGGCTGGCCGATCTTTCGGGCATTGCGGCCCATCGGCTGTCCGCGATGGGTATCAGGCATGTTGAACAAAGTGGCCTGTGCACGTATCTGCAGGATGACCTTTTTTACTCCTACCGGCGCAGCCAGGCGAGCGGCAGATTGGCCACGGTCATCTGGATCGAGCCTTGATTGTTCCCGGTCGCTGGTGACAAGGCAGACCCTGGGCTGATGGGCGCTCAGGGTTTCCCTTAGTGGGGTAGATACCGTCTGACGTACTGTTTGTTTTTATATAGAATGATTTGTACACGGTGAGCATGCCACGAATGAAAATCAGACCACAGCCGGAGAGACGAGTGACCAACGAGACTGATCAAGCATCGGCAGCCCAGGCAGATCCGGCGCAGCAAGCCGCCTTCCCGGCGCGGTTGCAGGCCGAATTCTTCGCCAAATGGCAGCAGATTGCAGTCGCCGGACAGCAGGGCACCTTGCCGCCGCTGACCGACAGAAGGTTCAGTGGTCCGGCCTGGCAGGAAAGCCCGCAGCATCTGTTGATGGCCCACCTCTATCTGCTGTCGGCCAGCATCATGCAGAAAATGGTCGATCAGGCAGCAGTGCCCGACAGCGTTCGGGAACGGCTGCGGTTCTCGGTTGAACAGTGGAACGATGCCATGTCGCCCGCGAACTATTTTCTGACCAATCCCGACGCGCTCAAAACCTTCGCAGACACCAATGGTGAATCGTTGCAGAAAGGGTTTCTGAACCTGCTGGGCGATCTGCGCAAGGGTCAGATTTCCCAGACAGATGATTCGACATTCGAAGTGGGGAGCAATCTGGCCACAACGCCTGGTTCCGTGGTGTTTGAAAACCCCTGGTTCCAGTTGCTGCAGTATGCGCCGCAAACGCCTACTGTGTACCGACGGCCCTTGCTGATGGTCCCGCCGTGCATCAACAAATATTACATTCTTGATTTGCAGTCGGGCAATTCCCTGGTGGAGTATGCCGTCAGCCAGGGCTTTACCGTGTTCATGGTTTCCTGGCGTAACCCGACAGTGGCAGATACCGATGGCATACAAAAATCAACCTGGGACGACTATATCGAAAAGGGCGTGCTGACCGCGATCGACACGGTCTGCCAGATTACCGGCCAGTCGCAAATCAATGCCCTGGGGTTTTGCGTAGGCGGCACCATGCTTTCCAGTGCGCTGGCAGTGGCGCGGGCGCGCGGCGAAAACCCGGTAGCCAGTGTGACATTGCTGACCACGCTGCTCGATTTTGAAGATACCGGCGTACTAGACGTGTTTGTCGATGAGGCGCACGTGGCCTATCGTGAACAACTGCTGGGACAGGGAGGGCTGATGACGGCCAAAGAGCTGGCCACCACCTTTTCGTTTCTGCGGCCCAATGAGCTGGTCTGGAACTATGTTGTGAGCAATTACCTGAAAGGTAAAGCGCCTCCCGCATTCGACCTGTTGTACTGGAATTCGGACGGAACCAATCTGCCGGGCCCCTTTTTTACCTGGTACTTCCGGAATATGTACCTGGAAAACCGGTTGTGCCGTGCGGGCGCGCTGAAAATATGCGCCGAATCGGTGGATCTTGCCGATCTGGACATGCCTGCCTACGTTTATGGCTCAAAAGAAGACCACATCGTTCCCTGGCATGCCTCGTTCGCCTCGGCGCGCCTGCTCTCGGGTGATGTCCGGTACGTCCTGGGCGCTTCCGGCCATATTGCAGGTGTGATCAACCCGCCAGCAAAGAACAAACGCAACTATTGGTCCAGTGATACCATGCAAGTGCAGCCGGCCGATGCCCGGCAATGGCTGGAAAATGCGCAATCGGTGCCTGGCAGCTGGTGGCCCGACTGGACCGGCTGGCTTGCAGGGCACAGCGGGCGCAAGGTAAAAGCCAAAACAACGCAGGGGAATGCTGCGTACCCGCCGCTGGCTCCGGCGCCGGGGCAGTACGTCAAAGTCAAAGCCTGATCAGGTCAACGCATCAATTTATTACCGTGAAAGTAGCCTAAGGAGTTCAAAATGACACAAAAAATAGCATATGTTACGGGCGGGATGGGAGGTATCGGGACCTCCATCTGTCAGCGCCTGCACAAAGATGGATTCACGGTTATCGCCGGCTGCGGTCCGCAACGCAATGCCCAGCAGTGGATTGACGAACAGGCGGCACAGGGGTATACATTCTATGCCTCGGCCGGAAACGTGTCCGACTGGGATTCTACCGTTACTGCGTTTGAAAAGGTCAGGGCTGAACACGGTCCCGTGGACGTTCTGGTAAACAATGCCGGCATTACGCGTGACGGGGTTTTTCGCAAAATGTCCATTGATGACTGGCGTGCGGTCATGGACACCAATCTGAACAGCCTGTTCAATGTGACCAAACAGGTGATTGAACATATGTATGAAAAGCGTTGGGGGCGTATCATTAATATCAGCTCGGTCAACGGCCAGAAAGGGCAGTTTGGCCAGACCAACTATTCCACGGCCAAAGCGGGTATCCATGGCTTTACCATGGCCCTGGCACAGGAAGTGGCCAGTCGCGGGGTTACCGTCAACACGGTTTCTCCAGGGTATATCGGCACCGACATGGTACGCGCCATCCGCCCGGAAGTACTTGAGCAAATTGTCGGCACCATCCCGGTTCGCCGTCTTGGCACGCCCGAAGAAATTGCCTCGATTGTGTCATGGCTGGCTTCAGACGAATCCGGCTTTTCCACCGGCGCCGACTTTTCGGTCAATGGTGGCCTGCATATGGGTTAAGTCCTTCAACCGGACAAAGACAGTTATTTAAAGGTTAAACAGGTAATGGCTAAAGCAACTGAAACGGACGCCGTCCGCACAATCAAAAAATATCCCAATCGTCGGCTCTACGATACGCAGACCAGTACGTATATTACGTTGCAGGATGTGAGGCAGTTGGTGTTGGACAATGTCCGTTTTCAGGTGCTGGATGCCAAATCGGGCGAAGAGCTCACGCGCAGCATCCTGCTGCAGATTATCCTGGAAGCGGAATCTGGCGGCGTTCCCATGTTCAGTTCCAACATGCTGGCGCATATCATCCGATTCTACGGCCACGCCATGCAGGGCGTCATGGGTTCCTATCTTGAAAAGAACATGCAGGCATTTGTAGATATCCAGGACAAACTGGCCGAACAGTCAAAAGGCGTATACACACCACAATTTGGTGCCGAGGCCTGGTCGCAGTTCATGAATATTCAGGCGCCGCTGCTCAACAACATGATGAATAATTACGTTGAGCAATCCAAGAACATGTTCGTGCAGATGCAGGAACAGATGCAAAACCAGACCAGCAATATATTCGGTGGTTTCCCGTTCAACCCCGCTGACATCGATAAAGACAAGGATAAAGAAGACAAATAAGCAGACGGGCGATCAGATCACTGGCTATCCCCAGGGGCTGGTTGCCTTGACGCGCGCTTTGCCGGCCAGCGGCCACGGATCAGGATTGCCGCCCGGTATGTCTGGTGGCTACGGTCCGGCAGAGCAGATCGAGCTTTCCCTCTGGGACCGGCTCGCTACTCGGGTAGTGACGAGGCAGGTGGTATTTGAGCGCTATCCTGTTTCCTGAATGGAGAATGCTCGTGCAGTTCGTCCAGATACGCCTGTACATGCACGGTTTCTTCATCCAGAAAGCGATGTATGGCATCGGCGAACTCGGGTCGGGCGATCCAGTGTGCCGAATAGGTCGTTTGCGGCAGCAGTCCGCGCGACAATTTATGTTCACCCTGCGCGCCACCTTCAAATAAGGTAATTTCGTGGGTGATGCAGTAACGTATGCCCTGCATATAACAGGTTTCAAAATGCAGCCCGGGTATATATTCGTGTGCACCCCAATAACGACCGTACATTTTATTGTTGCCGATCATGTTCATGGCACAGGCTACCGGGGTGCCCTGCCGCTGCGCAATCACAAGCAGCAGGCTGTCTGGCGCCTGTTGCAGCAACTGGCTGAAGAACGCCTCTGACAGATAGGGCTGGCGACCACGCTCGTAATAAGTATTGCAATAGCAGGAAAAGAAAAACGACAGATCTTTAGCGGTAATCTGGGTCCCGCGCTTATATTCAAACGTGATATCGGCCTGCGCTACCTTGCGCGCTTCCTGGCGAATTTTCTTGCGTTTTTCATAGGTGAGGCTGGCCAGGAAAGCATCGAAATCGGTATAACCGGCATTGTTCCAGTGAAACTGGACACTTTCTCGTACCATGTAGCCCGATTCGCGCAGCACCGCCAGATCGTCCTGCTCAGGAAACAGGACGTGAATGGATGAGACCTGCAAGCGTCGCGCGACCTCAATGGCCGCCTGGGCCAGTACCTGCCTGGCCTGGGCGTTGCGTGCGATCAGGCGAGGGCCGGTAACTGGTGAAAACGGGGCGGCGCACAGCAGTTTGGGATAGTACTCAAGGCCGTACTGGCTGAAAGCGCGGGCCCAGGCCATATCAAAGACAAATTCGCCCTGGGAATGGGTTTTCAGATACATCGGCATGAACCCGGCCGGCTGCCGGTGCTGATCGTATAGAATCAGGTGACACGGTTGCCAGCCGGTATCCTCGCTGGTGCAGCCGGTATTTTCCATGGCACGTAAAAAGGCCGGAGAGATAAACGGATTATCGTCGGACCAGGCACGCCAGTCAAAATCCGGCAGGTCGGCCAGCGAGTGCAGGAGTTCCACCTGCATGTTGTTTACGTCTTCAGATGACACTGCGTACCACCGTTTATTGCCACCACCACTTCAGACTCCTTGTATGACTACCACTGCATTTGATTCCGACAACAGGGTTGCGATTACCGCTGTTACCGGCTTTCTGGGTAGCGGAAAAACCCGCTATATCAACCAGCTGTTACAGCAACCCGGTATGGCCAACACGGTTGTGATCGTAAACGAAATCGGCCAACTGGGGATTGACCAGGCGAACTGGTCATTCGTGCAGCCTTCCACTATTCTACTAGAAGGCGGATGCCTGTGCTGCCAGATGCAGGGCTCCATGAGCGCGACATTGCAGCGCCTGTTTACCGATGCCCTGGCGCGAACCATTCCTCGCTTCAATCGCATTATTGTAGAGACCAGCGGTCTGGCAGACCCATCAGCGTTGCGATTTACCTTACATAGTGATTTTTTTCTCAAGGAGCGTTTCTTTTACAACGGCTGTATCTGTATTGTAGATGCTGTCAATGCCGATAAACAGGGCGCTTATGTTGAGTGGTCCCGACAGCTGGTGCAGGCTGATCTGGTTCTGCTGTCCAGAACCGATGGCGTTGCCGCTGATCAGGCGCTGGGTGTAGCGCAACATGTATCAACCCTTACCGACGCACCGGCCATGAGCATACCGCAATTTTTTGCGAACGATAATCCACTGGCTATGCTGTCAAAACTGCAGCTATCGCCAAGGCCGGGTGCAGGGTTTTCCAATTTTCTGACGGGACCGCTTGCCGGCGCCATTCATACCAACCGCCAGGGCCTCGCGCAAGTTCCGGCGCACAATCGGACTCATCCGCAACCAGAACCGCAGTCATCGCTGCGGCCGGTGCAGATGCATTCGGCCATACGCATCGTGACCATTGAGTTTACTGAGCCACTGCGGCGCAGCGTGTTCAATCAGGCACTGGAGGCGATGTTCGCCAACCTGGGAGCAACGTTGATCAGGGCCAAAGCGTTGTTGCGCTTTATTGATGATCCAGGTCTGTATCTTTTCAATATCGTACACGCACAGCGATACCCCGCCCAGCGGTTGCGGGCCGCACAAGAGCAGGACCCGACTGCAATGGTGCTGTTCCTGGACGGTGCTACGCAACAAGCGAGATTGCCACGGGCAGAGGATTTTTATCAGCTCTGATAGCCAGGCGTAATCGTCGTTTGCTTTGTGCTAATTTGCTCATGCCGTGGTTCGCGTTGCTTTGCCGGCAGGCAAGCCTGTCCGGGCCATGTTCGCTTTGATATATTGCTTTGATTGAATTTTTTGTGTATCGCATCGATTGGTCGATGCGCTTTATGGTTGTGCGTTATCACTTCGCTTTTCGTGGTACTTAAACGCTACGACCGTGGCCTGCAGCTTGTCGATATTTTTTCAGCGGGGCAGGGCGTGGGGTCGGGTGCGCCGCGAAAAAAGGGGATTATAAAATGAATGACCGCAAGCTTTGCACCATCCGTTACTCGGTGGCAAAGCGTGCGGTATCGTACTTGAACGTGTATGTTCACTCCTGCGGGCTGACAGGCTGGGTCTATTCCCAAGCTGTTCAACGTCAGGCCGTTTAGCTATCAAGTCGTTCGACTCTTGGCAACCTGGCCATCAGGCAACGCATGCCGATGGGTTCCGGACGATGCGTCTATCAGCAAACAGGACTTGTCGGATCAGATCAAACGTCGTTGTTGTGGCGAGACCAGAAGTCACTCACCTGCTTTTCTGCTTCCTCTTTGGTGCGACCATACTTTTCCTGCAGGATGCCTGCAAGTTTCTGGGCGCTGCCATTGACCTGGGCGACGTCGTCGTCAGTCAATTCTCCCCACGTCTGCTTGACAGAGCCTTTGACCTGTTCCCACTTACCGGCTGCAATATCTTTATTCATGCTGTGCTCCTGTTTCAGTTAATGTAAAAATCAGTGTTGGATACGCTGATCACTTGAGTCTTTAGCGTAGCATGCACGATGACCTGCCAGCTGTCATGGATGTAACGTGCGGTAAAAGGTTGCGATAGCGGCGTATATATTCAGTCAAAGCAGCTATGCCAATTGTGTTCCTTGCGCAAATCCGCAGACGCCTGACATACAACGGCGTGCTGCAGATTTCGGTGTCGCCTGCCGGGACGCAAATGCATCCGTATAAAAGGTAAATATAAATAGTTACAAGAATCCGAAATAATGTCCCGGGCACGCGCCCAGGGTTTCAGTTGTACGTTTCATCTGCGTATTTTCTTTGCGAATTTCAACTGCAAAGTTTCATTGCTCTTGTTCGCCGTACATTTGCATGACGCCAGATCATTCTGGCGCGCAGCCCAGCTTTTGCGCCAGATCAAGCATATCTTGGGCCACGACGTCCCAATCCTGTTCGGGGACAAGGTCTTTTGTCTGCTGATCGCCGTGCTCGGCAGGACGTGGAATGAAAGCGGTGCGCATGCCGCATAGGCGTGCCGCGGCAAGATCACTATTGTGCGCCGCGACCATGCAAATTTGTTCAGGCTGCAGATCCAGAATCTCCGCCGTTCGTAAATAGGCTTCGGGTGCGGGCTTATATGCCCGGGCCGTTTCGGCGCCAAGAATGGCGTCCCACGGCAGGCCGGCCCGTTTTGCCATATCGAGCATCAGCCTGATATTGCCGTTCGATAGCGGTGCAATAATATAACGGGATTTGAGGCGGGTCAGCCCTGGCACCGAGTCGGGCCAGGGATCCAGCCGGTGCCAGGCCAGATTAAGCTGGGTCAGTGCCTCCGCAGGCAAGCTGGCGACGGGCACGCCAAACGTTGCCAGCGTTTTTTCCAGATTTTCTCGGTGCAGCACATCCAGCCGTGTAAAGGGGCGTCTGCCACTGCGCACTTCTTCCATTGATGGTGAGTAATGACCGCGCCAGACATCGGCAAAAGCAGCCGGATCAATGGCTGTTAGTGCATGCACGCGAGCAAACTCAGTCACTTGACCGATTACACCACTGCGCCAGTCTACAACAGTCCCAAAAACATCGAACACCAGTGCGCGCAAATCAAGCTTTATTGCATCTGTCATTGTTTATTCCCTCCGAAATAGGATTAAGTGGGCGCCACATGCTGCACAAAATGCACTGCATGACATGCCAGTCAATGTACTACATTGTCCAGCTGTATGGTGTTTGAGGCAGGTTGTTCGATTGCAGACGGCGCGGCCCGGCAATCAGCTCTGCCGGCATGCGTTGTCTCTGAAAATGCATGCGATAGCATGGACAGACGAATGACTGTACGCGCTCAGTGTGCTCATTACATCCTGAATTTTCTATGTAAATGTACTCGTCTTTCGGCATTTACGGATTTTTTGAGTGGATCAGAATCACTAGAATAATTTTCCGCCGCAGGGCTGAATCCGGATTCGGATGAACGGATCGGTCATATATACGCTGGCGCAAATGTTCATTCATTCAGAGAGAAAATTTGTATGTGTAAACACAAGAAAACGATACCGCACTTAGCTGCCATCACGCTTGCATCCATGTTGCTGTTTAGCCAGCACGCTGGCGCGGAGCAGGGCGAGGCGACGTATGTCGAGCTCGGCCACGAGGCCGACGCCTTCGGCACAGGCGCGGTGGCTATCGGCTGGGGTGCTAACGCACGGGGAGATGGCAGCATTGCCATTGGCTCAAAGAGCAATATATTCGGTTCAAACCGCAGCTCTGCCTCCAACGGAGGTATCGCCATAGGCAGCGGCTCAAGATCCGATGTCGACGGCGATGTCAATTTCGGTTCCCGTAAACTGTCAGGGTTGCGTGATGGCACAAGCGATGACGAGGCTGTCACCATGCGTCAAATGAAAGCGGCGCAAGCCTATACCGATACGGTAAAAAATGATCTGCTCAGGATGATCGATCCGGCCGGCTCGCCGGTGCTGGCGCAGGCCAAGGCCTATTCCGATAAGTCCAGTGCCCAGGCCATTACTGCGGCCAATACATATAGCAATGCTGTAAAGAACGAAGCCATTGCTGCGGCCAACACATATAGTGATGCTATAAAGAACGAAGCCATTGCTGCCGCCAATGCATACAGCGATGCTGTAAAAAACGAAACCATTGTTCAGGGTAAAAAGCATCTGGAGCAGATCATGGCATCCGATCGCGCGCAGCACGATGCAAAGCTGTTATCACAGGCAAAATCGTATTCGGATCGGGAAAGCCTGGTCACGCTGGAAAATGCCAATGTGTACAGCGAGAAAGTAGGGCGTGCGGTCCTCTCGAGTGCGAACGCGTTCACAGAGCTTCGCAGCAGACAGGCCCAGGACAATGCGGTGGCGTTGTCCAGGCAATATACGGACCGGCGCGTGGACCAATTGCAATCGCAAGTGAAAAAATTCCGCCGTCGCGCCAATGCGGGTATTTCCGGTGCAATGGCAATGACCACCTTAACGCCACCACCGACGGGTGCGAACACTTCTTTTGGAATGGCGATGGCAAGCTACAGGAGTCAAGTGGCACTGGCCACTGGCGTCACCTTCAGGACGGGGAAAAACAGTAATCTCCGCCTGAATACCTCATGGGATTCCGCCGGTGGCATAGGCGCAGCTGCTGGTTTTAATGTGGCCTGGTAGTCAGGGCAGAAGGCGTGTGCAGCGGCCCCATCATCCCTTATTGGCTGGTGATTCCGCCTAATTGATGGATTGTGGGCCTTGTCGCCAGAGACATTGCTACTGGCGACAAGGCACTTACCGCAGATGGTGTTCAAGCGGATAAACTGCATTATGGTGGGTTTTTCATAATGAAAACGGCTCAATAGTGGCTTTTTCACCATAAAGCTGGCAAGTGTATATTAAGTGAAATCAAATTTACATTTATGATATTAATATCCGCAGATTCGTCGCTAAGATGACCGTATTTAACCCATGGGGAATCCAAAATGAAAAAAATGATTGCGTTTCTTGGCCTTTCTGCCGTTTTCCTGGCTGGCTGTACGGCCCGGGGACCTTCTGTTTCAGTAGATCCAGGCGGTATTTATCCTTATGGCTATGATGGTGGTGGCCATCATAGGGGTGGCGGTGGCGGTCGTTTTTGCCCTCCAGGACAAGCCAAGAAAGGCAACTGCTAAATTTCGAGCACCTGGCACTGCATAAAGCCCGTTTATACGACGGGTTTTTTTCGACTTTTCCAGTGCATGTTTCCGGGCGTGCCCGACTCAGACCCGATACCAAACGATAGCTTTTGACAGAAAAAGGAGGTGGTCCTGGTCCTGGTCCTTCTGTCAGCAGAGGTGAGTGCTTATATTGGTCGGGCAATTTTAGTGCGCCGGCTGCTACCAGCCCCTCTATTAATGTATTAATTGAGCAGACACTGTTATTGAGCAGGCGTTTGCACCAAAGGCGTGTGATGCAAGGGGAGACGGCCATCTCCTGTATTTGAACATTTCATTTATTTGATTGGCCCTGAGTATTGTTTTGCATCAAGTTCAGCAAAAACGGTTTGGGCTACAATTATCAATTCAAATAATGGTCAATATAAGGAAATTGGCATGATAAACGACATCGCTTCCAAACCTTATGGCGTACCCAAGTTATGGGATGGTTATGGGTTTCCATTTGTTTTTATTCCGGCTCTGGTCTGCGCCTGTGCGGTGCTGTTGTTTGTTGAGCAATTTTTTTCCTGAGTAAATGGGCGCGTTTCGCCACTGGCGTCCTCTCGTAATAAGCCAACATTTTTTCGTCACCCGTAACCAGCAATCAAACAGGCCATAGCCTCATTAACCAGGTGGCTCAAGCAGGCGCTCGATATCTCCAAATACCGCCTGCCACTCCTGTGGCGATAGATCAAAGAAGTTAAAACTGCGAAGCAGGAAGGCGCCTTCGTTGGCGATAAAGGCCAGCCGGGCATTGCGCCCTTGTTCAGTGGAAAAATCCAGCCCCTGCAATTGTCTGGCGTACCAGGCGCGAGTGTCGGCCAGTTGTTCGGAGTTCGGAATCAGCCCGGCAAGCATGGCGGCAAAACGTGATTCATCCTGCACATCGGCCTCTCGGGTAACCTTGATATGGGCGCGTACATGCGCGAGCGCGTCAGTTTTACCGCCCGCTGCCTGTGCAACCTCGGCGTCAAAATGATCGCTCCAGCGCATGATCATCGCCTTGATCAGGCCCTCCTTATTACCGAAACAATACTGTACGCCGCCCTTGGTAATATTCGCGGCCCGGGCCAGCGCGTCCATCGTCAGACCGGCAACACCATGTTGCGCCACAATGTTCTCTGCTATATCCAGCAGCTTTTCTCGGTCAATTGAACGCGGCCTGCCCGCAGCTTGTGGTTTGTTTTGTTTCATATCAATAATTACTTTCCATACGTATGGATTTATATTATAGTACATCCCTTGATTCCCACAAGGAATAATTTGATTCCATACAGGGCAAACATATCGGTCAGGATCGAACGTACGCGTTGACGCTATCCGGTATGTGATTGCAATGCGCCGGGCCTTTACTCATGGTCGTTGGCGCGAACGGATTTTTCATCATGACTGCGAACCTCAAACATTCACATAACCGGTGGCTCATACTGGCTATTGTCTCCAGCGCGCTGTTTCTTATTGTCATTGACCTGACGGTGCTTTACACCGCTTTGCCGCGTCTGACGCATGATCTGCAAGCCAGTGCCTCACAGAAGCTGTGGATCATCAATGCCTATCCGTTGGTGGTAGCCGGTCTGCTGCCGGGCCTGGGTACGCTGGGTGACCGCCTGGGACACAAGCAACTTTTTCTTAACGGTTTGCTGGTGTTTGGGGCGGCATCGGTGGTTGCCGCTTTCGCGCCTGGTTCCGAAGTGCTGATCGCAAGCCGTGTATTGCTTGCCGTGGGAGCTGCCATGATGATGCCGGCAACATTGTCCATTATCCGTCTGGCCTTTGAGGATGATAAGGAACGCGCCTTTGCCATTGGCATCTGGGCCGCCGTTGCATCTGGCGGCGCCGCGTTCGGGCCGGTGGTCGGCGGTATTTTACTGGAGTTCTTCTGGTGGGGGTCGGTCTTTCTGATCAATGTGCCGGTGGTCGTGATCGCCTTTGTGCTGGGTGCGCGCGTTCTGGAAAAGCGGTCGGGTGATAAGACGCGAGAATGGGATCTGATCAGTTCCGGGCAAATCATGGTTGCCTTGATTTTCCTGACCTATGCGATCAAGGAACTGGGAAAACCGCAAGCTGACTGGATTACATTTGTCATCACGCTTGCGCTGGGCGTGGGTGCTCTGATCTTTTTTTTACGTCGGCAAAAGCGCAGTGCGGCACCCTTGATTGACCTTGGCTTGTTTCGCAATAAACAGTTTTTGCTTGGTGTTATCGCCGCATCTGTTATGTCGGCGACCCTCATTGGATTCGAACTTGTCTTCAGCCAGCGGTTGCAACTGGTAAGCGGTTACTCGCCATTGCAGGCCGGCTTGTTAATTCTGCCGATTCCACTTGCTGCTTTTTTTGCCGGACCGTTAATGGGATCGCTGCAGCCCAAGCTAGGCACGGCTCGCCTGCTATGGCTTTCATTGTTGGTCTCGGGCATCGGCTCGCTTTGGTATTTATTTATATTTGATGGCGCAATACTATGGTGGTCAGTGGCTCTGGCGATCTTTGGCTTTGGCGCAGGCGCGGCCATCACCGGCGCGTCCACGGCCATTATCAATAACGCGCCCGCCAGCCGGGCAGGAATGGCAGCGTCTATAGAAGAGGTGGCCTATGAGCTGGGTGGTGCAATGGGAGTCACTATTTTCGGCAGCATCATGTCGGTGATTTATACGATGAAATTGGTGCTGCCCGCCAATTTTTTACTGCCGGGTGTTGTGCGCGACAGCCTGGATCAGGCGCATCTGGTTGCAGAGAAACTGCCGTCCGAACAGGGCGAACGGCTACTGTCGATTGCCTTCGCTTCATTCGATTACGCCTTTACCGCGGTGGTAATTGGAGTGACCGCTATGCTGTTTTTGACCGCTGGCGTCATCTATCTTGTGAATCGGATGTCAGCAACAGGAGCGGGCGCGGGTTCTGCTGCACGTCATTAACAGTCTGTACAAGCGCAACATTGCCTCTGGCAATATTGTTTGTCCAACCCTCAATTTGGTCTTTTCGCTGGGTGGAATGTGCATTGCACACGAATGCTGTGGCGCGTTGAGCAAAGCAATAGCGTATTGAGCAGCGTGGGCTTTGCTAATGGCTTATTTATCTTGGCGTTTCAAGCTGTTCTTCGCGTTGGATAGCGCCTTGCCATTCGAAGGATTATCCAATTGCTGCAGGCGAGTACTTACTTTTCGCGCCAGTTCCTGTAGGTCAGCAAGATAGGTGGCAATCGCCTTTTTATCAGTCAGGACTGACGAAAAAAAAGTCAGGCCAACAGTGGCAACCACGCGGTTTTGAACGAGAATCGGAACAGCGATTGTTTGCGACACCGGCCGTACTGTCCTGCTTCGTGTAGCATAGCCGTTGCTGCGTATATCCTGGAGTAAAGCCTGGAAGGCTATCCGGTCACGAGCAGGCGCATCTTCCGTATTATTCGACAGAGCGAGGGCGTCAAGTATAATTTGCTGTTCCTCATTGTCACAAAACGCCAGATATGCGCGTCCTAATGCCCGGCTAGCCAGACTCAGACGCATGTTGATCGATGAATGTAAAAGCGCCAGCGGAGACAGCGGAATGGTACTGTAGCGAACCACCACCGCGTTGTCTTCAAAAACAGCGATCGCCATCGGCCACTTGACCTTCAACGTCATTGCGTCCATAAGTGACATGGCGGCCTCGACAATTTGAGGTTCACTATGATATCCCGTGGACAAAGATCGGACTTCCGAAGTTAAGTAATAGGCCCCGTGTTGTGGCGCGTGTCGCACCAACTGCAGATCTTCGAGCGTTCGCAGCAGACGCACGATGGTAGGTTTGGGCAGGCTGGTCTGAAGATGCAGCATATCTACTGTCGAGACGGGCTGACGATTCATGGCCTGTAATATGCCGATGGCGCGCGCAACGGAGCGAACGGATTGAGATGAGCTCAAAACAGCTTCCTGCAAAAAATGACGTCGTATTTTGATTTATCCAGGCTCAGTCTTTAATCGTTTCTCTTGCAAACCCGGCTCCACTTTTATATTACACGACCTGGCAGGATGCGGCGGCTTCTGCGGCTTGCCGCAATAAGGATTGATCGGACCCCACGACGATCCAGTTAGCTCCTAATGCGGCATAGGTATCTCGCTCCATAACATTGCCAACGGCGATACCGGCAATCTTTCCAGCCGTGCGGGCACTTTTCATGGCGTGTTCGGTCGCGCGCGTGATGAGCGCGTGTTTCGGGTCATCAAGTCCGAAGGACAGCGCAAGGTCAGCGCGGCCTATAAAAATGCCATCGATGCCATCAACAGACAATATATCCTCAATTGAATCGACTGCGGCTTCACTTTCGATCTGGGCAATCACCAAGGTGCCTTCTGCACTACTCAGGCATTGTTGCATGTTAAGCGTGCCGTAACGGGCAGCACGCGGCGAGCTTGAAAAACCTCGCTCGCCATTACGGTACCGCGCTTTGCTTACAATCGAACGGGCTTGCTGAGCACTATCAACATGGGGTACAAGCAAGCCCGCTGCGCCAATATCAAGCACTGAAAGAATAGTGGAGGCGGCTGTATCAGGTATACGGACAATCAATGGCCAGTTTGCCGCTCTCCCTGCGAGCATAAGCAGGTCAAGCACGGATCTGTCCAGGGGCGCATGCTCGGCGTCCAGTACACCGAAATCGAGCGAACTGAGACCTAGAATTTCAATGACATGTGCGGAACTTGATTTGATGAAGGTCCCGATCTGGGCTCGGCTGGTAGATGGTTTTGATAGTTTCATAGAGTATTTGTTCGGCGTAGACAGTCATGTTTTTGATAAGCAGCCAGGCAAGCCTATTTTATTTTCATTCCCATATCCTGCATGAGCTTGGTAAAGTATCGGTCTTCTTCCTCGACAGCATTGCTGTATTCTACGGGGTCTAAAAACTCAATCTCGTTGTAACTCTTTTGCATCAGGTCAATGTAGTGTGGTTCCCTGATTGCATATTCGACGGCATCGGCAAATTTATTAACAATCTCCGGGGGTGTACCATGCGGCATGAAAAACCCGTAGCGCGCTACCACTGCAATGTCTACACCTTGTTCGCGCATCGTTGGGACCTCTGGTGAAGGACCAAAGCGATGCCCACTGGTGACAGCCAACGCGATTATTTTTCCATCTTGCGTTTGTGGCATGATTAGGCTTGGCGTAGCAATGGCTGTTTCCACGATGCCCGAGAGCAATGCAGTCGTGGCGGGTCCGCCACCCTGGTACGGTATTTCCTCAATTGTTATTCCGGCGACGGCGGCCATGGCATCGGCCGCCATTTGTGTAGATGTGCCATGTCCGGGCGAGGCGTATCTGATTTTTCCAGGCGCAGCGCTTGCCCGAGCCAGGAAGTCCTTGAAGTTTCTTATGCCGGAACGCTCATGAGTGACCAGGGTGAATGGAATTGAGATGACATTGGCCACAGGCGCAAAGCTTTTCCAGGTATAGGTGGCCCCTGTGATTTTAGGAGCGGTAACAATTGCTCCGCTACCGGCAAAGAGCACGGTATAGCCGTCTGGTTTGCTGGATGCCACTCGGGAGGAGCCGACAATACCGCCTGCGCCACCGACATTTTCCACTACAACCGCCTGACCAAGTTTTTCCTGTAAGCGCTCTTGTAGTGGTCGGATGTAAAGATCGGATCCACCCGCTGCGTAAGGTACGATGATCCGAATGGGTTTTGTCGGATATTCACTGGCAGCACTAGCGGCTATGGGGATCAAGGACGCTGCGGCTAAAGTCCAATAACATATCAGATTCAAGGCGTCTCCTTTAGGCATTTATTGTGTGGTCAAGTTGCACTGATCTTTGATAAAACCAGTATACGGACGCGCAGATGGAGCACCAAGCACTCTGTTTGCGCTTTCCGTCAGACGAAATATGATTTCGGCGTTGTAGCGGTAAAGGGCCTAGTTCAGTAGCATTGGAATTGACGATGTTGAATCTTTCCATTCGAGGATGAAATGCAGAAAACGCTTTCGATAAGACAGGAGCTTGAGGCGCTGGCCGTTGATTATTGGTATGAAGTGGATGTGAATGGGGGAGAGCGGGCACATGAGTTTTATACCCCAAACGCGATCTTTTCCACGAGCATGAAGGCGCGGCAGGGACAGGCGCAAATACAGGATTTTTACCGTATGCGCCGGCAACGTGGCCCCCGGCTGTCGTTACATATCGTGCATAATTTTCGACTTGAACAGGTGCATGACGGGCAGGCTCGCTGTGGCTACATCATGAGTTTATATGCGGCCGACGGCGAACCAGTGCTGCCTTCCCGCCCGCCTATCATGATTGCTGCGGTAAAAGAAACATTGCTGCGCCAGCCCGATTTTTCATGGCGCTACAGTGAGCGCACATTGACCGCACTGTTCCGTGACAATACTCCAACCACAGGCTGAGCAAAGGCGGCCCGGCTATGCACCAGCCTGGTAGTCATTGGCGTTATAGACCCATCCTTTGGCGATAAAATCAGCGCGCGGCGGGGAAAATATGTCTACAAGAACGTGTTTCTCATCCCCGACCCCTTCGGAAGTATGTATAAGGTAAACCGGGATGACGAGCAGCGACGGGGAGGGCGCATCACAGTGCTCATCGTCCTGCCAGAGATTGGCATCTTTGCCCCATTTCACACGCAAATGGTGCTTATAGCGACCCTGGATTGCCAGCGATCCTTGTTCGTGGCTGGAGTGGCTGTGAGGACTGAGCTGGGTGCGCGCCCGAGGGCCATCGTAGGCAACCCAGTTGATGCTAAGCGTTTCTGTCTGGAACATCTTCAGACGAGGATTGTCGGCGGGAGGAACAATATCGTCCAGCTGCAGCACCTGGACTGCGTCGTGACAGGTCTGGCGTCGATAGGGTGTTCCCACTGGGTTTACGCGAGGGTCTGGATCCACATAGGCTGCCGCGTTCAACACTTCATTCAGATCAATATCGTCGCGTGACGAGGCAATGACGCAGTAGCGCCCACCGCGTTGGAGCGTGATCGAATAGGGCCCAGCTGGTACGATGCAAATTGAGCCGGCCGGTGCTGCGACGGCAGGCTTTTGTCCCTGATGGATCGTGCCGCCTGCTTCGGGCAGGAGAACCAGCGTCTCGTGTTGGCTTTGCACGGAGGTCGTTGCACCGTCGGCGTCGGCTTCAAGCCATTCCACGATGAAATTTTGCCCTCGCATCAGCCACCGTCGCAGGGCCCCAACCTGTTCAGATGAGATGTCATCGAATATCTGGAAACTACGTTTGCGTACGCTGAACGGACTAATGGTCTGGTCTGAGGATGGCTGCATGTTGTTTCCTTGATAAATAAACTGCGAATTAATTAGATTGGCCGGCACGGCGAAAGGGGGCGGGCATTTGCAATACAGTTCCAACAGTGGCGTAGTCGATCCCGCCCAGGCGCGTTATTGGCCTTGCCTTGCTGGAATCGAAGCGACCATCGTCTGTTATGTACTGCTCGTCCATATGTACGCCCACCACGCGTCCGAACACAACGCTGCTGCGGGTTTCTCCGGGCCGCTCTGGCAATATCTCCACGATCTGTAAAAGTTGGCATTCCAGATTGGCCGGGGCCGCTGCGACACGTGGCGGGCGTACGAGAACTGAGGGCGCCTTTTCCAGACCCGCTAGTTCAAACTCATCGATCTGGTGAGGGCAGGGCGTGGATGTCAGATTCATCGCTTCGCGCAAATCCCAGGAAACGAGGTTGGTTACGAATTCCTTTGTATCCCGTACATTGGCAAGTGTGTCTTTTTCAAGTCGATCATCGGGTGTGTTACACGAGAACATCACGACGGCCGGAGCAGTTGATACCAGATTGAATTGGGAAAATGGGGCCAGATTGACCTTGCCTGAACTGCTGATCGTACTGATCCATCCGATCGGGCGGGGGGCGACGATTGCATTGAACAAAGAGCGTTTAAAGCCGGGCGTGGCCAGCGGATCCAGAAACATCTATTTTTCCTTGAAGCCAAAAATTCGGGCCGGGTTATCCCACAGCACCTTGCGCTGGTCCGCCATATTCGGGATCCAATGGGAAAGACGGCTCAGTTCTGGTCCGTAGTCTATGCGAGTGTTGGCGCGAAGAAATGGCCAATCCGATCCCCAGATACAGCGGTCTTCCGAAAAGACCTCAATGAGCCTTGCAACGTAAGGATCTGCATCGTGATAGGGCCATCCCTGTCTGGAAGAACGAAAAAGCGCGGAAAGCTTGATGATAGCGTTAGGGGAACGTCCCAGTTCCAGCAGTGCCTGGAATCCGGGCTGATTAACGCCTTTGTCCAATATCGGGCGACCACAATGGTCAATCACGATAGGAGATCGGCAGGCTCGCAATATATCGAATGCAGCCAGCAAGTGAGCTTCTTCGTGGTAATGAATCTGTACGATAAGGCCACGATCTTCAGCCAGCGAGAGCAATCTTGCACCGCCCGTTCCAGTTATAGCCGGACTGGCTGGAAAACTTAAATTGAAGCGTATTCCAACGACACCAGCATACATCATGGCGTCCAGTTGCGCCTCGGTGATGTCGTGGGGAACGACTGCGATACCCTTGAAGCGTCCGTTGGAAGCGCTAATGACATCCAGCATATTGCGGTTATCGACGCCGTATCCACCAAGAGGATTGATTAGCACAGCATGGCTCATACCATGCGCATCCAGGACCGCGGCATATTGTTGGGCCGTTCCCGTTTCGTTGGCCAGTATTGAAAACCCGCTGCTTTCGTGAAGAGGGTACTTGGTCAGGTCATAAACGTGGGCGTGTGTGTCGACAGCAAATGACGGTGTACTGTCGCGTGCTTCAGTAAAAATCATAATGTGAATTAGCCTAGTGTGAGCTGATGCTCAAATGGATCGATTCAGTTTAGGAGCAGGCACCTGCCGGGTCAACATCAAGTTGTGCGCTTTCCACTGGGCGAAAAGATGTGATGGTTGAATTGAACATTGCGGTTATAACTTAGAGCTGGCAGGGTGGGTGACAGGGCCTAGGAAAAATAGAGTTTCAATGCGGTTTCGCCCGCGATTTTGCGCCTTGCTTGTTCATCTGGCACCCAGTTGGCAAATGCGGCAATGGTGTCGGTATAGCTGATCCTGTCTTCAAAGGCGGCAAAAGGCCAGTCGCTGCCCCATAACAGGCGCTCAGGCCCGGCCGATTTGAGAAGCTCGGCAGCGCACTGTCGCGCGAGTTCTTCAGAAGCAAGCCTGAAGCCGGCGGACAATTTGACCCATGTGTTGCCCTTGTCAATCGACTGCAATATCGCCTGAAAACCTGCTGAGCTTAGCCCATGCTCTTCACTGGGCCGCCCGAAATGATCGATTACCAATTTGACATTGGCTTGTTCGAGCAGGCGGATCGTTTCTGGCAGGCGATGGCTGTCATCGTGCAGATGCACATGCCAGTCCAGGTCAGCCACTCGTTTAAGCAGTCTGCGATATTCCGTCGAGTTCAGATCTGGACGCTCTTTGATATTGCGCCATTGCAAACGTATGCCTACCACGCCATCATTTTTCATCCGTTCAAGTGTATACATGTCCAACTGGGGGTTGGCCACGATTGTGGTGCGTAACCGAGGATGCTGACGACAGGCCCTAATATGATAATCGTTGTAGTCGCCGTAAATGCTGGCTGCAGCCAGCACGGCGAACTGTATCCCGTGTTCGTCCAGGACCGACAGGTATCGCTCAACGCTTGCATTCTGTGTTGGCGCATGCCAGGCGTTCGCGTTCAGAGGCATATCCAGGGTATACAGGTGTGCATGAGTATCTACCAGGGGGGCTTCGGGCGGCAAGGGTGACAAAGACATGGTGATCACTTATTGAGAGTGGATGAAAGATTTCCGGCGACTGTTTGCCATTTTGCCAGTTCGGCCAGAATGAACTTGCCAAATTGGGCGGCGCTGCCACCCAAAGGGCGTAATCCTATTTTGTCCAGCCTGGAGCGACCATCCTGGCTATTTAAAAAATGATTGCCCTGCCGATTCAGCGTGTCAATGATGCCTGCCGACAAGCCTGCAGGACCTGCCAGTCCGATCCAGCCGGTTGCAGACGCCGCAATACCAGCTTCACGCAGCGTTGGCGTGTCAGGTAGCGACGGGTCGCGCGTTTCTCCCAAAGATGCAATCGCACGCGCTTTTCCGGACTGGATTTGAGTCAAATAAGTGGGTACGAGATCTATGCTGAAATCGACAATACCAGCGATCAGGTCGTTCATGGCAGGCGTTGAGCCTTTATAAGGAACATGTAGTATCTTTGTGCCGGTCTGAGCCTGAATCATCTCGCCTGCCATGTGACCCATGGAACCCTTACCGGCGGTAGCATAGGTATATTTTCCAGGTGTATGCTTTACGGTTGCAATAAATTGATCCATGGTTGCTACCTGTACAGAGGGGTGGGCAACCAGTACGAGAGGTGCCTGCGCGACCAATAGTATTGGTGCGAAATCGCGGACTGGATCAAATGGTGTGTTCGTGTACACCAGTTTGTTCAGCGATAGCGGGCCTGTGGTTGAGAGTAGGAGCGTATAGCCGTCGGCTGGGGCTTTGGCAACAAATGCGGCGCCGATATTGCCATTCGCTCCTGCACGATTCTCTACGATAAAGGGCTGGCCCAGTGTGCTCGAAAAATAGTTTGCCATCATCCGGGCAAGCACATCTGTAGAGCCACCGACAGGATAAGGAACGATAAGACGCACCGGTTTGCCTGGCCATGTCGATTGAGCCGAAGCGACGGAAAATGCAGGGGCAGACAAAAGTAAAAATAGGGTTAGCAATGGCTTTCTTGCAAAGCGAATGCAAGCAGACAATCGCCTGGCTGAAATGGTCGAAATGCTCAATTTTTGTCTCCGTGTCGTTTCGAACTGGATCGGCATTCTATCGTTATAGGATTTTTTAGACGATGTGATAAATGGCAAGTTTTGTCAGGCGAAATGTTCAATATCATGCCCGACAGTTTATGTTGGTAGTTTTATTGAGCGCCAAGATTGATGGCGCTGGCAACTTCCCCATAGATCTTGAGTTCATTTGCCAATCGTTGGGAAAACTGGGCGGGGGTCAAGGGTTCGGCGGCGACACTTCCCTGAGTAAGCAAGGCGTTTTTGAACGCCTCTGTTTTAATAATTTCGTTTACATCAGCGTTGATTTTAAATACTATTTCAGGCGGCGTACCTGCCGGGGCCAATAACCCGTGCCACGTGCTGACCATAAAATCAGGCACACCGCTTTCGGCAAAAGTGGGCACATTCGGAAGTTGCTCGAAGCGCTGATTCGAGGCTATCGCCAGGGCACGTAGTTTTCCCTGTTGGATAAAATTCATTACGCTGCCGGTGGAAGGAATTGACATATCTACGACACCGCCGATCAGGTCTGTCATCCCTTGTGCGGCTCCTTTATATGGCACATGCATGATGCGGGTGCCTGTTTTCAACTTGAACATTTCACCGGCCAAATGCGGGATACCTCCGATTCCCTGCGAGGCATAGCTAAATTTATCGGGCGCAGCTTTTACGGCGGTTATAAATTGATCCAGGGTTTGATAGGGGGCATTGGCGTTAACCACCAGTATATTGCTAACGTCGACGGTCATCGCGACAGGTGAAAAGGATTTTTCAACGTCATAACGCAAATTCTTGTTGACGAATTTATTCAGATTATGGCTTGTTGCCGTTACCAGAATGGTATAGCCATCCGGTTTGGCATTGGCGACGGCGGTGGCTGCAATTGTGCCATTGGCGCCAGGGCGATTATCTACAACAATGGCTTGTCCCCAGCGCTCTGACAAAGCCTGTGCTAACAGACGAGCTGACTGGTCAATGGCGCCGCCGGGACTGTAGCCGACAATAAAGGTGACTGGGTGGTTTGGAAAGCTCTCCGCGAGAGATGCGCCGCAAGACAGGGCTGCGCACAGGGCAAAAACAGGTGCGAAAAAACGAATTGATCGTATCCGGTTATTCATGTGGCATGTTCTCTTTGTATGGATTTTAGTTGGTTGACAAGCTCGTGGTCACTACGTTTGCGCTCTTGACTAATGTATTGAAGCGGCTTGAACGCCAGTACGGAACAGGCATTGACCGGCAGCGAATGTCGTTAGTCGATACGGACACCCACCGACCGTGGGAACACAAGAACCGGGCCGTGTTTTCACGTGGTCGCAGTTCCTGGAGTCCGGACATGGGGTCTTCTAAAAAATGAGTAAACTTGAAGTGGCAGGGTGTCGCAGGCACCAACGATGACAGACTTAGTGTAGGAGCGGTGTGTAAAGTGCGTCAACGCCGGACTTCGAACTTTCCGTAGAGCGAAACGAGCTCTCGCAATGATTGCACGGTTGCAATGCCTTGCCCAATAGCATATCGGCTCAAATGACCGACAATGAGATATTTCAGCGAGTGAGGTTAGGGGGGGTTAACTGACGCCTTTCACAAGATTCTCTTGGGTATTACCGGGCAAAACATTGAGAATGCTGTAGCTTTGCATCTAAGGATAAGGATACGCCGGCATCCTAAGCCTGGGGACCATAACAATCTGCCCAGCAGTTGGGTGTTTCGTATAGTCTGGCGTGCGTCAGCTTGAGCCGGTCTCCGTACTGCGCCAGATAAGCGGCGGCAAGGGTGTCGAACGCGATCTGGACCAGATTTTCGGCAGTCGGGATTCGATCCAGTACCACGGTTTTATGATCAGCCAGCGATTCCAGAAAGTTGCGTACGACCGTATCGCCACTATAGACGAGGAAGGCATGATCCCAAACGTCGACAATCAGCGCCTTGGCAATGGCTTTGACATCGGAAAAATCAATGACCATGCCACGGTCGGGGGCGCCGTCAACCATTGAAACGGGGCCCGAGAGCGTTATTTCAAGCGTGTAGCGGTGGCCATGCATGTTGCGGCACTGGCTTTTGTGATCGGGAATGCGGTGGCCGGCATCAAAATGCAGCGCACGAGTCACGGTAATCATGGAATGCCTATGTATTTATGAGTTTGCACGCTCAGGCGCCACTTGGGATGATCCATGCAGTATTGCACCGCATGTTCAGTGGCGGCCAGGCGATCCGGCCCATCCATGGGCTGCAGGAAAAAATGCGAAAAATCCAGTGTTTCAAATCGCTCGGGCGGGGCATCGGCCTGCAGAAAAACAAGTTTAAGTTCATCGCCGCGCGTTTGGATCAGCGTATTGTTTCCTTTCGGGCTCACACAAATCCAATCGATGCCAGCTGGTGCGGCAAGGGTGCCGTTGGTTTCTATGGCAATCTCAAAACCTTCGGCGTGAACTGCATCGATCAGGGCGGTATCAAGTTGCAGCAGCGGTTCACCGCCGGTAAACACGACATATCGTGAAGACCGCTCTGGTCCCCAGGTTTTGGCCAGTGTTCTGGCCAGGTCAACCGCGGTGCCAAATTTGCCGCCACCAATGCCGTTTGTTCCGACAAAATCGGTATCGCAAAACGTACAGGCGGCCGAAGCGCGGTCGATCTCACGCCCAGACCATAAATTGCACCCGGCGAACCGGCAGAAGACGGCCGCGCGGCCCGCTTGCGCCCCTTCGCCTTGCAGCGTTTTGAAAATTTCTTTTACAGCGTATGTCATGTTTTGGGCCAAAATGGAGCTAATGTCACATTCTAGCCAATTGGGGTCAATCCGATAGGGTTATAGGTCTGAATGTCGGAAATTTCTGAGCTCACTTAACACTCCCAGGGCGCCAGGTCGGTTACGCAGATCTGATAGCGTGCCAGCGCTTCAGCACAGAGTGTTCTGCTTATTTTCCCCTGTTGCGCAAGTGCGCTGAGCGCTGCAACCGCGATGGCATATTTGTCGACCTCAAAGAATTCCCGAAGTCTGGTTCGTGTGTCGCTGCGGCCAAAGCCATCGGTACCAAGTACGGTGTATGGGCAACGTATATACGACGCAATTAGCTGCGGCAGCGCCCGTACATAATCCGTGGCAGCGATCACCGGAATATCACCGCTGATGCAGTCAGCCACATAGCTCGTGCGCGCTGGCTGATCTGGATGCAAGCGGGTCCATCGCTCTGCCTGCCTTGCTTCTCGTGCCAATTCCGTAAAGCTGGTAACACTCCATATTTCACTCTCGATATTCCAGTCCTGGGCCAGCAACTGTGCTGCTGCCAGCACTTCCGGAAAAATCGCTCCGGAACCCAGGAGTTTCACTGTTGCAAGAGGTTTGCCAACGTTCTGTTCAGAATACGGATACATGCCTTTGATAATGCCACCTTCCACGCCGTCCGGCAGGGTGGGTTGCGCATAGTTTTCATTCATCAGGGACAGGTAATAGAAAACATCTTTCTGTTCAACGAGCATCTCGCGCATGCCATGATCAAGAATGACGGCAACTTCAAAAGCGAAGGCAGGATCATACGCCCGGCAATTCGGTATGGTTGATGCGATAAGCTGGCTGCTGCCGTCCTGGTGTTGCAGGCCTTCGCCGCCAAGGGTGGTGCGTCCGGCAGTGGCCCCGAGCAGAAAGCCCCTTGCCCGCTGGTCTGCCGCGGCCCAAATCAAATCTCCTATGCGTTGGAATCCGAACATGGAGTAAAAAATATAAAACGGCAGCATGGCTATTGCATGCACCGAGTAACTGGTTGCGGCCGCTACCCATGAGCTGATTGCCCCCGCTTCGCTGATCCCTTCTTCGAGGATCTGTCCATCTTTTGCTTCGCGGTAGCTGAGAATCGAATCGATATCTTCGGGTTCATACTGCTGGCCAGCACTGGCATAAATCCCTACCTGCTTAAACAAATTGGCCATGCCAAACGTGCGGGCCTCATCTGCCACAATGGGAACCACATGCTTGTCTAATTTTGTGTCCTTCAGTAAGCCGCCAAGCATCCGCACAAATGCCATGGTGGTCGACATCACTTTGTCGTTGGCTTTGATGGCAAATTGTCCGTAGTGCTCAAGGGCTGGCACAGGTAACGGTGGGGCGGCCTGGTTACGGTTCATCATGCTGCCACCCAGCGCCTTTCTACGTTCCTGCAAATAGAGCATCTCCGCACAAGTGCTGTCGGGCTTGTAAAAGTCAAGATTTTCGGTCTGCGTGTCTGTCAAGGGCAGGCGAAAACGGTCTCGGAAGGCCAGAAGCGCATCTTTCGTTAATTTTTTTTGCTGATGGGTGGTCATTTTCCCCTGGCCGGTATCGCCCATGCCAAACCCTTTTTTCGTTTGGGCCAGAATGACAGTAGGCTGCCCTGGGTGATTCTGGGCCGATTTATAAGCTGCATGGATTTTCACCAGATCATGGCCACCGCGTTTGAGCATATCAATTTGTTCGTCACTGAGTGCGTCCGCCAGTTTTTTCAGTTGCTCATTTTGCCCAAAAAAATGTTCACGGTTGTAACGCCCATCCTTGGCGGCAAAGGTCTGAAATTGCCCGTCTACCGTTTCAGCAAAGATTTTTTGCAAGGCCTTTGCCTCGTCGCGTGCGAGCAGTGCGTCCCAGTCTGAGCCCCATACCAGTTTGATCACGTGCCAGCCGGCGCCTTTGAACAGCATTTCCAGCTCGTCGATAATCCTTCCGTTGCCTCTTACCGGGCCGTCCAGTCTTTGCAGGTTGCAATTGACAACCCAGACAAGATTGTCCAATCGCTCTCTGGCAGCCAGAGTGAGGGCGCTCATGCTTTCAGGTTCATCCATCTCGCCATCACCGAATACGCCCCACACAGTGCGGCCCTGCGTGTTTTGCAGGCCTCTGTGCTGCAGATAGCGCATAAATCGGGCATGGTAAATCGAGCTGATCGGACCAATGCCCATGGATCCGGTGGGAAACTGCCAGAAATCGGGCATCAGCCATGGATGAGGGTAACTGGACAGCCCCATGATGCCAGCACGTTTTGCTTTTATTTCCTGCCGATAGTGCAACAGATTCTGCTCATCCAGCCGGCCTTCCAGGAAAGCGCGCGCATAAACGCCCGGTGATGAATGGGGCTGAAAAAAGACAAGATCACCTGCCATGCCATTTTTGGGGGCACGAAAGAAGTGGTTAAAGCCGACTTCAAACAAATCAGCGGCACTCGCGTAACTGGCAATATGGCCCCCCAGATCGGCAAATTGGCCATTTGCACGCACCACCATGGCCAGCGCATTCCAACGCATGATGGACGCAAGTTTCTCTTCAATTTCCAGATTGCCGGGAAATGGATCCTGTTCATCTGCATCGATAGTATTGATATAGGGCGTTCCGATAGCAGGCCGCCAGGGAATGTTCAGATCGCGACTTGTATCGAGCAGTACATTGAGCAGATGCCTGGCTCGCGCAGGCCCCGACGCCGCGGTCACAGAGGCAAGGGCATCGCACCATTCCTGGGTTTCAAGCGGGTCTTCGTCGTCAATGCCACAGGTCAAGTGCCGGGGGTTATAGGCAAGGCTGAAATCGTTCATCGTATTGTCTCCTGATAGCTATATTATAATTTATGGAAGACAATATATTTAACTTATTATGCTGTAATATTATGACTTATTCGGCATTAAATTTTTTTAAATTAATAGATGGCAGCATAATGAGCTTCGATGATATTGACCTGAAAATACTGAAAGAGCTGCAGAGCGATAGCAATCTTTCAAACGTGGAGCTGGCAAAGCGGGTGCATCTGTCGCCATCCCCATGCCTGGCGCGCGTCAAGGCCCTGCATTCGGCGGGCATCATCCGGCAATACGTCGCATTGCTGGATGCGCAGAAGCTGGGCCTGCATTTAAGCGTATTTATCTCGGTCAGTCTGAAACGCCAGGATCGCACGTCGTTGCAGGCGTTCGAGTCGCGAATCTGTTCCCGGGACGAGGTCATGGAGTGTTATTTGATGTCCGGCGACGCAGACTATCTGATTCGGGTAGCGGTGCCGGACATTGAGTCGCTGGAGCATTTCATCATCGAACAGTTGTCGCCGATGCCGGAAATAGAAAAAATAAGATCCAGTTTTGCGCTCAAGCAGGTACGCTACAAAACAGCGCTTCCGTTACCTGCGATGGGGCGTATTGAATAATGTCGTTGCAAAGTTGATCATTGAACCAGGCGATCGTATGTCCCGTAACCATGGCCGCCGATTCATACACCGCAGCGCGCGGCGCGCAAATGCTGGGGGCGTTCCTGGGCCGATGATTCCGCCTGGACCGATCATTCCAGATACCCAAGACTTCTAAAGCTTTCTAATGTGTAATTAAATGAGAAGTTTGCAAACAATGCGCAGACCGTAAAAGCATTACCGGCGGGCATCTCGGGCCAAAGGGCGTCGCAAAGAGGGAGAAGACAGGGCGTTGGAAAATGAAAATGGCCCAAGTGCTTTTTAATATGCACTTGGGCCATTTTTTGTATCTGGTTGCGGGGGCAGGATTTGAACCTACGACCTTCGGGTTATGAGCCCGACGAGCTGCCAGACTGCTCCACCCCGCGTCTGTGTAAGAAAAGAATATTAGCCCATTTTGAGTTATGATGCAAGTCTGATAATACAAAGCGACATATCATGGACCAGAATTTATCTCGAAAAATCCTAGAAACCGCCTTGCTGTGCGCCGATGAACCCATGAAAATAGGGGACTTGCGCAAGTTGTTTACTGATTCGGATGAAATTGACAACGATGTAATTAAACAACAGTTGCAGGTATTGCAAGACGAATGGGCAGATAAAGGTTTAGAATTATCGGAATTGGCAAGTGGTTGGCGTTTTCAAAGCCGGCCCGAGATGCAAAAGTATTTAGAACGCCTGAATCCAGAAAAGCCGCCCAAATATTCACGGGCAGTCATGGAGACTTTGGCAATTATTGCCTGGCGTCAGCCTGTCACTCGCGGAGACATAGAAGATATTCGCGGGGTCACGGTTTCATCACAAATCATCAAAACGTTAGAAGAGCGCGGCTGGATAGACGTGTTAGGACATCGTGATGCCCCCGGGCGTCCGGCGTTACTGGGCACGACAAAGCAGTTTCTCGATGACCTTGGGCTTAAGGCGCTTGATGACCTGCCTGTACTGGATAGTGGCGAAGCTGGCATGCCGGATTTATCCGGGCTGGATATGAATATCACGGCCTCGGAACAGCCTGCGCAAGAGCAGGTAGAATCTGAGATGGTTTCCGATGAGTCTGCGCCTGACGAGTTAGTGCCCGATGCGGCAGGCTCGGCGCAGATTGATTCAACTGCATCTGAGGCGGTGTTGGCAGATTCTGATAGCGATGATGCTGATATTGATGGTGCTGATATCGAGGGTGTTGATGACCAGGCTTTGTCTGGCTCAGCGGACCGGTTGGCTGGCGTAGCGCAATCGTCCGATGATGTAGCGGAATCGGTCAATGACAGGCCGGATGAAATCAGCGAAGTAGCAGATGAGATCAAGATTGGTGCAGACGGGTTGGTTCCTGCTGCCAGCGCGCAAGCGCAGAATACCGGAAAGACTCAAGAGCGCGTTGCCCACGGTGATGTGACCGAAGAGATGGCTGCTGCAGAAGAGACAGCATCAGCCGCCCTAGAGATGCCGGCTGGGTCCAGCCCAGATTCGACATCGCAAAATGAACAGCCAGACGATCATAGCGTTGATCCTGCTGATGATATTTCATCAGACCGGGAGGCGAGTGATAATCAAAACGACGATTTAAAGAATAAAACATAGTTTTTTGGAGTTACCAACATAATGAATAGTTCGGATCACGTTGATGCGGAAAATAATTCAAATGAAACGCGTTCAAACCGTTCAAACGAATACGACAATGATTCTGTCACCAGAGTAATTACCATTCAGGGAGCTGACCAGACCGGTGCTGCGCCTGAAGCCGACGCACGCCAGAAGGGCAAGGGGCGCAAGTTGCGCACGCCGTTTCGTCGTCGTCGCGCCGATGCGGTGGTGGAAAAAACGGAGCAGTCGGAAGTGACGGCCGAGGTGAGTGTCGCGCCTGCGAAGAAAGCGCAGCCGCGCCCTCGTCGTGCGCCAGGAGCGAGAGCGCCCGGCGGCAAGGGGCGCACGCCCCAGGCGCGTCCGGAACGCCAGGAGCAGGTGAGCAGCCCGTTTACTGCGGCCCAGGATGAGCGGGATGCGGATCAGGCGCTGGCCTATCTTGATGGCACGGCGCGTCTTGAGCAGAAGCTGAACAAAATTCTCAATAGCGACGCTGTCAATCCCAAGCTGCACAAAGTGCTGGCTGATGCGGGCGTCGGTTCGCGTCGGGATATGGAAGAGCTGATTATCGCCGGCCGCGTGTCGGTCAATGGCGAGCCTGCTCATATTGGTCAGCGAGTCGGGTCACAGGATCAGGTCCGCGTGAATGGTCAGTTGGTGATGCGACCCAATGCCAAGCGTCCGCCGCGCGTTATCCTGTATCACAAGCCTGCCGGGGAAATTGTGAGTCATGATGATCCCGAAGGCCGCGCGTCTGTATTTTCGCGTTTGCCCAAAATGCGCACCGGCAAATGGATTTCTGTGGGCAGGCTGGATCTGAATACCGAAGGGCTGCTGATATTTACCACCTCGGGAGATCTGGCGCATCGGTTTATGCATCCGCGGTTTGGCAACGAGCGTGAGTACGCGGTGCGTGTGTTGGGAGAGATGACGGACGCTCAGCGTGAAAGTCTGGTTACCGGGATTGTGCTGGAAGATGGTGCCGCATCCTTTACCAGCATGGAATTTATTGGCGGTGAAGGAAGTAACCGCTGGTTTCGGGTTACTTTGCAGGAAGGACGTAACCGCGAAGTGCGACGCATGTTCGAGGCGGTGGGCGTGACGGTCAGCCGGTTGATCCGCACCCGTTTCGGTGACATCGTGCTGCCTCGCAATCTGAAGCGCGGCCGCTGGGAAGAGTTGGATCCGGCGCTGGTTACTGCGCTGATGATTCAAACCGGATTGGTCAAAGAAGAAGACAGCTCGGACAGCCGTCGGCCCCGCCAGCCTATTTCCCACGATAACGCCATGCCACCGGGCTTTGAAACGCCGGTCAAGACGCGATCTCATGCGCCGGGCGCACGTGCGGCTCATGGGCGCAGCAATGGTCATGGTCGCTCAGGCGCGGCAGCGCCTGGCGCCGGGGCGCCCCGTCAGGGTCGTGCTGCTGCTGGTGGTACCGGGTTGTACAATAATCGCCGTCAGGGTGGGCCTGCCGAAGGGCGTGGCGAGGGCCGCAATGGCGCAAGGGCGGGCGACAAGAGCGAGCAGCCTCGCAATGGAAAAGGCGGCGGTCGTGGTGGCAATGCCGGTGGGCGCTCCAATACCCGCCAGGCGTCATCGCGTAGTCGGGACGAGTGGCAACCCTCCGGCGCGTCGGCCCATGAATCTCAACTGGGATTTATTGGTCGCAATCGTAACGGACGATAGGCGGATGCGGCATGGTCTGCGGCGTGGCGGGTTGGTGTGAACGCAGTCGCAGGCCAAATTGATGTTATGCTGAATAAATAGTAAAGTATTGATTATTCTGTTATAATTTCGGATTAACTAATTGCCTGGTTAGTGTTTTGTGCCTGTTTTTGCCTTATGGTGCTTGATGAGGTAACTCAAAGGGATTGTCTTGAGGGCATTATATAAAGGGTGTTGCGCAGTGTTCACAGTGGTAGCCGCAAGGTAGATTTGCACGGTCTCTGGCCAGATGCAACGCCGGAGGGGTGGCAAGGTGCTCTGTAGCGTGCCCGGTACCAAAACAATAACCAGAAACAGCTATGTATACCTTATTTTTACAGGCAAGCGGCTTTTATGGGTCTGGCCGGGTGGAAATGTCGGGTAGGCTGCCAAAAAATGGCTGCATCTGCAAATTGCTGCATCTGCGGTTTTTTTTGCGCGCATAGCTGTAATCAACAATGGGCTGGAAAAGGCCCATTTTTTATTGTATGACTGATTTATACACACTTACCGAACAGGCAATCGCCGGCCTTGGTGTTGAACTCGTTGATGTCGAACGGGCTGCGCTGGGGCTGTTGCGGGTCACGATCGACCGCGAGGGCGGAATAACGATCGAAGACTGCGAACAGGTTTCGCGGCAGCTTTCGCGCGTATTCGAGGTGGAAAACATCGAATACAAACGACTGGAAGTGGGGTCTCCCGGCGTGGACCGGCCGCTGCGCACACGCCGCGATTTTGATCGGTTCGCCGCGCAGCAGGCACGTGTGGAAGTAAAATTGCGGGAACCGCAGGACAATCGCAAGGTATTTACCGGCATTCTGCGGCATAAAGATAGTTCAGATGGTGCGCCGACAGAGACATTCTGTCTGGAATTTGACATTAAAAAGAACGAGACACAGACAATTGAGTTTGCTTTCGATGATATCGAAAAAGCAAAGCTGGATCCGGTTCTTGATTTCAAGGGTAAAAAGCGATGAGTCGCGAAATTCTTCTGCTTGTAGATGCTTTGGCACGTGAAAAAAACGTATCGCGTGAGGTCGTATTTGGTGCGCTTGAAAATGCGCTTGCCTCTGCGATGAAAAAACGTTTCAAGGACGATGCCGATATTCGTGTCGTTATTGACCGTTCAAATGGCTCGCATGAGGGTTACAGACGCTGGCTTGTGGTGCCCGATGATGCGGGCCTGCAGGAGCCGGATCGTCAGGAGTTGTTGTCTGAAGCACAGGAAATCCAGCCTGGTATCCAGGAGGGCGAGTATCTTGAAGAGCCGCTGGAACCAATCGAGTTCGGTCGTATCGGCGCTCAGGCTGCCAAGCAGGCAATTATCCAGAAAATCCGCGATGCCGAAAGAGAGCAGGTGCTCAATGATTTCCTGGATCGTGGCGAGACCATTATTTCCGGTACCATCAAGCGACTCGACAAGGGTGACGCCATTATTGAAACAGGCAAGATTGAAGCGCGCCTGCCTCGTTCCGAAATGATTCCCAAAGAGAATCTGCGCGTCGGCGACCGGGTTCGCGCCTGGGTAGCCAAGGTAGACCGTACGGCAAGAGGGCAGCAGGTTCTGCTGTCCCGTACCGCGCCCGAATTTATCCGTGAACTGTTTGAAAATGAAGTTCCCGAGATTGAACAGGGTTTGCTGGAAATCAAGGCAGCGGCCCGTGACCCCGGACTTCGCGCTAAAATTGCAGTTGTGGCCTATGACAAGCGTATTGACCCCATCGGTACATGCGTTGGCATGCGCGGCTCGCGCGTTACCGCCGTTCGTAACGAATTGGGCGGAGAGCAGGTTGATATCGTATTGTGGGCCGATGAACCGGCCGAGTTCGTGATTGGCGCATTGGCGCCGGCCGCTGTCGAATCCATTGTCGTGGACGAAGACAAGCATGCCATGGACGTTGTTGTCGACGCCGAAAATCTGCCTAAGGCGATTGGTTCGCGCGGTCAGAACGTGCGTCTGGCTTCTGATCTGACCGGCTGGCAGATCAATATCATGACACCGGAAGAAAATCAGAACCGCCAGCAGGAAGAGCGCACAGGCCAGCGCGCCATGTTTATGGAGCGCCTGGATGTCGATGAGCAGGTGGCTGATATTCTGATTGATGAAGGCTTTACCGGACTGGAAGAGGTGGCTTATGTCCCTATCCAGGAATTGCTGGAAATAGATGGTTTCGATGAAGAAACCGTCAACGAATTGCGCAACCGCGCACGTACTGCCCTGCTGACCGAGGCCATTGCCCAGGAAGAGCGGGTTGAAACAGCGCAGGATTTGCTGGATCTTGAAGGCATGACCCCGGAACTGGTTACCACTTTGGGTGACGCCGGCGTGGCAACGCTTGATGATCTGGCCGAACTTGCGACCGACGAACTGGCTGAAATCACGGGTATGACAGATGAACAGGCCAGCGAAATTATCATGCGCGCCCGGGCGCACTGGTTTGATGACGAAGAAAAGTGATTGCGGGGTAGCACTGTTGAGTGTGTATCGTGGCATGGTTGGCCACCGTGCAGGCGATGCGCACTACCTCAGCGGCCTTGTCGATCCAGCCCTGAATAACGAAGTTCACACTTTGCTCAGTGGCCATCAGCCAGTTATTGAAACGTTGTAAGGGAAGAGAGAACTTAATGCCCAGTAATACCGTAAACCAGTTTGCCGTCGAACTCAAAATGCCAGCGAATGTGTTGCTTGAACAGCTTCGCTCGGCTGGCGTGAATCTGAAATCGGTGGAAGATGTCGTGACCGAAAGCGACAAAGCGAAACTTCTGGACTCGCTGCGTCGTGCGCATGGTGCAAAAGATGGAAAAAAAATCACCGTTACACGTCGCGAAACATCGGAAATCCGTCAGGCGGATGGCTCTGGCCGTTCGCGGACTATTCAGGTCGAAGTGCGTAAAAAACGCGTCTTCGTCAAACGGGATGTCACTGAGGCCAAGCCCGATGCAGCCGATGCGCCTGAAACAAACGAGACTGCCGCAGTTGTCGGTTCTGAGCAGGTTGCTGCACCGGCTGTTGCCGATGCTCACGTAGCGACGGCTGCGCCGGTCGAAGCGAATACCTCGTCCGCACCCGCACCTGAGTCCGCAGCGGCCAGCGAACAGGCGGCATCGCAGCCCGAGCCAGCCCAGCCATCCGCAGGCGAAAAAGCCCAGCCATCGCAAGAAGCGCAACCGGCACCAGTTGAGCCGACCGCACCGGCGGCTGCCGAGCAAACTGCTGCGGCGCCGGCACAGGCTGCTGAACCCGAATCGGTCTCAAGCACAGCTACGTCAGCAGATACTGCAGCGACACCCGTGCCGGCTGCCAGTGAACCGGCAACTGCCGAAGCACGCAACACAGACACCAAGGATCAGGCCAAGCCTGAAACGGTTCGCAGCGAGCAGGCCAAACCGCGTCAGCCAGACACATCGCGTGTCGCAACGGCTGCCCGTAAACCGGTGGCAGCGCGTAGCGAAGCAACCGATGCCCGTCGCGATGAAGCGCGCCGTCAGGCTGAAGCCGAGGCTGCCGCCTTGCGCGATATGTTGAACAAGCCGCGTAAAGTGCTGCGCGCCACGCCTACAGCCGAAGGGGCAGAGGCCACTAAAAAGGTCGGGAAAAAGGATGTCAAAACCCTTGCCGCTCCTGGCGCGCACAAGCCTGCAGAAACAGACAAGAAATGGTCTGATGAACAGTCCCGTGGGAAAAAAGCCGTTGCCGAGAAACGTGCCGGCCCCGCAGGCAAGGAAGATGGCTGGCGCTCTTCTGGTGGCCGTGGTGGATCACGCGGTCGCAATAAGCATCAGCACGCTCAGGCCAACCAGCCGTCCACCCCTGAATTTATTGCCCGTGAAGTTCATGTGCCCGAGACAATTACAGTGGCCGATCTGGCTCACAAAATGTCTGTCAAAGCCGCTGAAGTGATCAAGGAACTCATGAAACTGGGCCAGATGGTTACCATCAATCAGGTCCTGGATCAGGAAACCGCCATGATCGTGGTTGAAGAGCTGGGGCATAATGCGATTGCCGCCAAGCTTGACGATCCTGAAGCGTTCCTGGATATCGGTGATACAGGTGCAGATGCAGAGTTGCTGCCACGAGCACCGGTGGTGACGGTTATGGGTCACGTAGACCACGGTAAAACCTCACTGCTCGATTACATTCGCCGTGCCAAAGTGGCCTCGGGCGAAGCCGGTGGCATTACGCAACATATTGGCGCCTATCACGTCCAGACCGAAGGCGGCATGGTGACGTTCCTGGATACCCCGGGTCACGAGGCGTTCACCGCCATGCGTGCCCGTGGTGCCAAGGCCACCGATATTGTCATTCTCGTGGTGGCTGCCGATGACGGCGTGATGCCACAAACCAAAGAGGCAATCCATCACGCGAAAGCGGCTGGTGTGCCCATGGTTGTTGCTGTCAACAAGATCGACAAACCCGAAGCCAATCCGGAACGCGTCAAGCAGGAACTGGTTACTGAAGAAGTGGTTCCCGAGGAATATGGCGGTGACGTTCCCTTTGTGTCGGTTTCTGCCAAGACAGGGAAGGGCATCGACGAATTGCTGGAAAACGTGCTGCTTCAGGCTGAAATTCTTGAACTGAAAGCGCCGGTAGATGCGCCAGCCAAAGGGATCGTAATCGAAGCGCGCCTTGACAAGGGTCGTGGCCCGGTTGCCACCATTCTGGTTCAAAGCGGTACGCTCAATCGTGGTGATGCATTGCTGGCCGGCGCAAGCTTTGGTCGCGTGCGCGCCATGCTTGATGAGAACGGCAAGCCTATTACCAAAGCCGGCCCGGCCATTCCTGTTGAAATCCAGGGTTTGACCGAAGTGCCTCAGGCAGGTGACGAGGTGCTGGTGCTTGTTGACGAGCGCAAGGCACGCGAGATTGCGCTGTTCCGTCAAGGCAAGTTCCGTGACGTCAAACTGGCCAGACAGCAGGCAGCAAAACTGGAGTCCATGTTCGACAATCTTGGCGAAGGCATGCAGACATTGTCGCTCATCGTCAAAACCGACGTTCAGGGTTCCCAGGAGGCGCTGGTGCAGTCCCTGACCAAACTGTCTACCGACGAAGTGCGTGTCCAGGTCGTACATGCAGCAGTTGGCGGCATTTCTGAAAGCGACATTAACCTGGCGATCGCATCCAATGCCGTGGTGATCGGGTTCAATGTCCGGGCAGACCAGAGCACCAAAAAGCTGGCCGATGCCAATGATATTGATGTTCGCTACTACAACATCATTTATGATGCGGTCGATGACGTTCGCAATGCCATGTCCGGCATGCTGGCGCCGGAAGAGCGCGAAGAAGTGATCGGTATGGTTGAAATTCGTGAAGTCTACAGTATTTCCCGTATCGGTAAAGTGGCCGGTTGTATGGTTACCGAGGGCCTGGTCCGTCGCGATTCACAGGTACGCCTGTTGCGCAACAACGTTGTTCACTGGACGGGTTCGCTCGATTCACTCAAACGCTTCAAGGATGACGTCAAGGAAGTCAAGTCCGGCTTCGATTGCGGTATCACTCTGCGCAACAATTCGGATATCGAAGTTGGCGACCAGCTTGAAATTTTTGAAATCAAAGAAATTGCCCGCTCACTGTAAATTATTATGAACCGTCATAAATCCTCCGGCGCAAACCGGAACGTCCGTCTGGCCGAGCAGATCCAGAAAGATCTGGCAGTGCTGATTCAGCGCGAGCTCGATATGTCGCGCTCGGGTCTGATTACGCTGACCGGCGTGGATTTGTCGGCCGATTACGCGCACGCCAAAGTATGGTTTACCGTACTTGGCGCTGAACCGGAAGCGGCTACCACCCTGCTTAACGAGAAAGCGGGCTGGCTGCATTCCCTGTTGTTCAAGATGTTGCATATCCATACTGTGCCTACGCTGCGGTTTTTTCATGACGATCAGCTGGCGCGCGGTATTGAAATGACGCAACTGATCGACCGCGCCAACCGGCCGGAAGACTATCCGGAAAGCGTCGATCCGCTACCGGACACCAAAGACGATCGCAAGTAACATCAGGGCAGGCGATGGGAAGAAAACGCGGGCAGGATATCGACGGCGTCCTTTTGCTGGACAAGCAGTTCGGATATTCCAGCAACCAGTCGCTGCAACGCGTGCGTCGCATGCTGGATGCGAAAAAAGGCGGCCATACCGGTACGCTCGATCCATTTGCGACGGGTTTGCTGGTTTGCTGTTTTGGCAAGGCAACAAAAATTTGCGGGACCATGCTGGATGCCGACAAGTCCTACATTGCGACATTGCAGTTTGGCGCGGAAACCGATTCCGGCGATTTGACCGGCACTGTTGTACAACAGGCACAGCTAACGGCCGAATCGGTGACTCGTGAAAAAATCGACATGGTATTGCCACAGTTTCGCGGTTCAATACTACAGATTCCGCCCATGCATTCGGCGCTCAAGCGTGACGGGCGCCCGCTTTATGAATATGCCCGTCAGGGAATAGTACTGGAAAGAGAGCCGCGCGCGGTGGTGATCCATGACCTGCAAGTGCAGGCCCTGGACGAAACGTCGATGGTGCTGGCTGTCGATTGCAGCAAGGGTACATATATCAGGACACTGGCTCAGGATATTGGTCGGGCACTAGGCTGTTTTGCCCATTTGACCGCTTTGCGCAGGACGCGTGTCGGTCCATTCGATCTGACCGGGGCCACGACGATAGACCAGCTCGAACAGATGGAAAACAGGCTGACACCCCTGATACCGCTAAATGAAATACCGGACGGCCTGCTGCCGTCCAATATACGACAAAAGGAAGATACATTATGAGCCGAGCGCTCCGTAACGTTGCGATTATTGCACACGTTGACCATGGGAAAACAACGCTGGTCGATCAGCTTTTACGTCAGTCCGGTACGTTCCGTGACAACCAGGCGGTCGTTGAGCGTGTCATGGACTCGAACGATATCGAAAAAGAACGTGGCATCACGATTCTGTCCAAAAACTGTGCCGTGGAATATGAAGGGACACACATCAATATTATTGACACCCCGGGACACGCCGACTTCGGCGGCGAAGTAGAACGGGTACTGTCCATGGTCGATGGCGTGTTGCTGCTGGTGGACGCGGTCGAAGGCCCGATGCCGCAGACGCGTTTCGTGACCAAAAAAGCACTGGCCCTCGGCTTAAAGCCGATTGTAGTTGTCAATAAGATTGACCGTCCTGGCGCACGTCCCGATTTTGCCATCGACACAACCTTTGATCTGTTTGACAAACTTGGCGCGACAGAAGAACAGCTTGATTTCCCGATCGTGTATGCCTCCGGGCTTAGCGGCTACGCCGGTCTGACCGATGATGTTCGCGAAGGCGATATGCGTCCGCTGTTTGACGCGATTCTCCAATACGTGCCTCAGCGTAATGACGACAAGGAAGCGCCCCTGCAATTGCAGATCATTTCGCTGGACTACAACAGCTACGTCGGCAAGATCGGCGTTGGCCGTATCAATCGTGGCCGGATTCGTCCGGGCCAGGAAGTGATGGTCTGTTTTGGTGAAGACGGTGCGCAGAGCAAGGGCCGCGTCAATCAGGTATTGAAATTCAAGGGTCTGGAGCGCGAACAGGTTGACACAGCCGACGCCGGCGACATCGTTCTGATCAATGGTATCGAAGAAATCGGTATCGGCTGCACCCTGTGCGATCCCAATCAGCCTGAGCCATTGCCCATGCTCAAGATTGATGAACCGACTCTGAACATGAATTTCATGGTCAACACATCGCCGCTGGCAGGCCGCGAAGGCAAATTCGTGACCAGCCGCCAGATTCGCGATCGTCTGAACCTTGAACTCAAATCCAATGTGGCGCTGCGTGTACGAGACACCGGAGACGATACCGTCTTTGAAGTGTCGGGTCGCGGCGAGTTGCATCTGACGATTCTGATTGAAAACATGCGGCGTGAAGGCTTTGAGCTGGCAGTGTCGCGACCGCGCGTGGTTTATAAGGAAATTGATGGCGTTCGTCACGAACCGATGGAGCTGCTGACGGTTGACCTGGAAGATGATCACCAGGGCGGCGTGATGGAAGAGCTGGGTCGTCGCAAGGGCGAACTGCTTGACATGCAATCGGACGGTCGCGGTCGTACCCGTATGGAATATCGCATTCCTGCGCGTGGCCTGATCGGCTTCCAGAGCGAGTTTCTGTCCATGACCCGAGGTACCGGTCTGATGAGCCATATTTTCGACGACTACGCGCCTGTGCGTGAAGGTAGTATCGGCGAGCGTCGCAACGGTGTACTGATCAGCCAGGATAATGGCGACGCAGTTGCCTATGCCTTGTGGAAATTGCAGGATCGTGGCCGCATGTTTGTGTCGCCGGGTGAAGCCCTGTACGAAGGCATGATCATTGGTATTCACAGTCGTGATAACGATCTGGTGGTTAACCCAATCAAGGGTAAACAGCTGACCAACGTGCGCGCTTCGGGCACCGATGAGGCCGTGCGCCTGGTTCCGCCTATCAAGCTGAACCTGGAATATGCGGTGGAATTCATTGACGAAGATGAACTGGTGGAAGTCACGCCCAAAAATATCCGTCTGCGCAAGCGTCACCTGCTGGAGCACGAACGCAAACGTGCCTCACGTGGCGGTGTTTGATAGCGTTACCGAAAGGTCATAAAGCCTTTATAGGTGTTCGACCCTTTTGATAAGCAGAAAGCCGTGCCCGGTGTAACCGGTGCACGGTTTTTTTTGTTCGATATGGGCGCACAGCAGCGGTTATGATGTTGATCGACTTGGCGCCTGCGCAGTCCCTGGGCAACGCACATGTGAGCCAGCCCATGGAAAGTCCTCTGAGACTGCTCCTGGCAGGGGCAGGATAACCTGGGTTTGAGTCCATGGGTGGGGGCTATGAATCGCTGTATCTTAATTCACCGGTCGATGAGCGACCCTTCTGATCTGGTCTTCGCGCTCGAGCCGTCGCGTGCGGTGGTAAAAACAGATCCTGTCGTGATGTACAGCCCGTTAAGGTAGTACAGCCCGTTAACGTAGTACAGCCCGTTAACGTAGCCTGGGTTTAAAGCCATGTCCGCGTTTTCGCAGCGCCAATATCAGTAGGGTAGGATTGCTCACTGCCATTGATAAATAATGAACACCGCCAATAACACGCCTGCTATAACGATCCAGCGCATCATCAGCGACCCGTTCTGCCTGATCCAGACAAAACCGGCGCCAATGCTGCGAGACCAAAGTCGGTTCAGGGCCGGACTGAAAAATCGTCCAACCCACCAGAGGATGATAACGATCAAAAGCAGCTTGATTACGGTCGCCATAGTTATTCAATACTTAATCACACGTTGACCACATGTTACCCACAACTTTATCCTTATGTGGACAGAAGTCTCGCTTATCAACAGAATATGTTGAGAATGATGTGGATAGGATTTTAATAATTCTGTAAAACATTCACAAGCGTATGATATTGAAAGTGTTTTCGATTTCTGATCACTATTTGATCAATAGCACTTATACACATGGCAGGTGCAGTGCCGGCGTCGGTCATTCTTGCTCAAAGGCCATGAACGTAGCGGCGGTGCAAGCGATGTTACAGTAGAATCGGATTTCACCCACGTAGCTTGCATACCTGCCTAATCCTCAAGGAGCATTTGATGGCTGAACTGCCCGAAGCCGGTTTCTCTGATCAATTTCGCATTACCAATGGAAAAAAATTCAGTCTCAAAAAATGCAGCACAGACCCGGACGTTGAGCCAGACAAAAAAACGGCGCAAAAGAGATTGCAGAAATATGTGGAAGGTATAGCAGATTTGCAAAATGTTCTTTACGCCGATAATCGCTGGTCATTGTTATTGATTTTTCAGGCCATGGACGCAGCAGGAAAGGATTCGACGATCAAGAACCTGCTGTCCGGCGTCAATCCGCAGGGCTGTGAAGTATATTCGTTCAAGCGTCCCTCGGAAGAGGAGCTGGGACATGATTTTCTGTGGCGCACCAGCAAATGCCTGCCCCAGCGAGGCAATATCGGCGTGTTCAATCGTTCCTATTATGAGGAAACGCTGGTGGTGCGCGTTCATCCCACCATTCTTGACGGCCAGCATTTGCCCAAAGCCTGTCTGACAGAAAATATCTGGGATGAACGGTTTGAGGATATTCGTCATTTTGAAAAGCACATGGACCGCAATGGCACCAAGGTGCTGAAGTTTTTCCTGCATATTTCCCTGGAAGAACAGAAGAAGCGTTTTCTGGAGCGGCTGGATAATCCGGCAAAAAACTGGAAATTTGAAAGTGCAGATCTGGAGGAACGCAAGTTCTGGAGCGAGTATATGCATGCTTACGAGGAAACCATCAAAAACACGGCAAGCGAAGCCGGGCCATGGTATGTGATTCCGGGCAATGATAAACCTTATGCGCGTCTTGCCGTGGCCGACGCCGTGCTGCAGACATTGCAATCGCTGGATTTGAGCTATCCGGCACTGGAAAAGGAAGAGCAGAATAACCTTGCGGGCTATAAAACACAATTGGAGCTGGAGTCAAAAAAACAGCGTAAATAAGCACTCGTTTGGTGAACCGGTGAGACTAGGACGGATCTGTCTCATCCATATTTTATTCAGGTCAGAGTAAGTATTTTGTTATCACAGTTGTGATATAAATTCCCATATGGCTTGTGCCGATTTACTGAACGCCAGCAGACATAAGGGTTTAAGGACCGGTAGGGAATACCCGGTTGCTGCCCGGCAGCGAAAAGCTGAAGATATGACCCGGTTGTATCTCAGGAGTTTCATACCATGTGGTTACAGAATTACACAGCTGTGGGCGGTAGCCTTGCCTATACCGCCTTGCTGGCCGTTTTACCTATTGTTTTCTTTTTTCTCGCACTCACCGTTCTAAAACTCAAAGGGCATGTCGCCGGATTGCTGACCTTGCTGATCGCCATTCTTGTGGCGATTTTTGCTTATCGGATGCCAGCCGAACTGGCCATTACATCGGCTGTCTATGGCTTTGCCTATGGCGTCTGGCCGATTTCATGGATTATTATCACGGCTGTGTTTCTGTACAAGATCACGGTAAAAACGGGTCAATTTGAAATTATCCGCGCGTCTGTTACGTCGCTGACCGCTGACCAGCGACTGCAAATGCTGCTCGTTGGTTTTTGCTTTGGCGCCTTTCTGGAAGGGGCTGCAGGATTTGGTGCGCCTGTGGCGATTACCGCAGCCCTGTTGGTCGGGCTGGGTTTTAATCCACTTTATGCCGCGGGCCTGTGCCTGATTGCCAATACTGCACCGGTAGCTTTCGGCGCCATGGGAATCCCGGTGATCGTAGCCGGAACTGTCTCGGGGCTCGATCCCTTCCATGTCGGGCAGATTGCCGGGCGTCAATTGCCGTTTCTTTCGGTGATCGTGCCACTGTGGCTGGTTGCCATGATGGACGGTATGCGTGGTGTACGCCAGACGTGGCCGGCCGTGCTGGTTGGCGGAGTTTCATTTGCCATTACCCAGTTCCTGACCTCCAATTTCATTGGCCCTGAACTGCCCGATATTACATCTGCATTAGTGAGCCTGGTCTGCCTGTCGTTATTCTTGAAGGTATGGCACCCCAAGGAGATATTCACATTCGATGGCATGCGTCCCTACGAAGCTGACAAATCGGCATCGGGCTATTCGGTGGCGCAGATTATTCGTGCCTGGATGCCATTTGTATTTTTGACAATCTTTGTATCACTGTGGACGGTCAACGGTATCAAAAGTGTACTGAGCGTGGGCACGTTTTCGTTCCCGGTTCCGATACTGCATAATGCAGTTGGCAAAGTGGCGCCGGTTGTTGCCCAGAACACACCCTACGAGGCCATGTTCAAACTTGATCTGCTGGCGGCAACAGGCAGCGCAATTTTGCTTGCTGCGATACTGTCCGTGTTTTACCTGAAAATGAAACCGGGCGAGGCAGTCAGGTTATTTGGCCAGACGCTGTATGAGTTGCGCTACCCGGTTCTGTCCATCGGTGCCGTATTGGGATTTGCATTTGTGGCCAACTACTCGGGCCTGTCAACGACGCTCGCGCTGGTGCTGGCCAGCTCGGGAGCTGCATTCCCATTTTTCGCGCCATTCCTGGGTTGGCTGGGTGTTTTCCTTACTGGTTCAGATACGTCTTCCAATGCGTTGTTCGCTTCGCTGCAAGCGAACACGGCGCATCAGATCGGCGTGGATCCGCATCTGCTGGTGGCCGTCAATACCACTGGTGGTGTTACCGGTAAAATGATCTCGCCACAATCGATCGCTGTCGCTAGCGCCGCAGTGGGTCTGACCGGACGTGAGTCCGAATTGTTCCGCTTTACCGTTAAGCACAGTATCGTGTTTTGTACGTTTGTTGGGGTGCTCACGCTGTTGATGGCTTACGTATTTCCCTGGTCGCTGCATCTTTTCAAGTAATGGCTGCAGGTGGGGCGCAATTGCCCTGCCAGTCCTTGCGCGTGCGGGGCGCCGATAGCTTTGTCGGGGCCCCGTATTTTTTTATCTGGCGGGACAGGGTTGCTCTTCGCACAGCATGCTGATCGATAAAGTAATCCTAATAAGGATATAAGAATAATGACTAATTTTTATGAAATTCATACTTGATGCGCTAGCGTTGACGATGCTATATTGACCTGACTTAAACAGGGAACCTCGCGTGGTTGCCCGAAGCACAGTAACCTTGATCGTGCACTGCCGCATGGCCACAGGTCACCCACCAGCCTGCCGCCGCGTTGCCCCTGCGTTGCTCAGTAACTGTATAACGTTGAACAGGAGAAAGACTGTGTTGGATTCAAATAAATCTCAACGTATCAGAACCCGAATTGTAAATCGCTCTTTTGACTTTGAACGCGCTTCTCTGGCATTGTTCAAACAGCTGAAATTGTCGGCGACCCAGTCGGCCAGACTGGGGCTGGCCAGCGAGTGGAAAGACCCGCCGCGCGTACGCTGGTAGGCACGCCTGCAACGGTGATGGTCCTGCTCATCGTGGCGGTTGAAGTCACATCCTGTTGAATCACCTCCGGCAGTTTCTTCGTTTAATCGTTGCCCGCTGTCGGCATCGAACAGATGAGCCTGTTCGATGATTGGCAAAATCCGGATTGGGCTGCCGATGTTCAGGGGGAAAACGCTCCCGTTGTGAAATAAGAATATCGCTGTTGCCCAACCTGGCTGTAATATGGGTTTCGCTACCGGTCGGATAATACCATCCAGCGGTTTTTGGCGGACGCGATGGCCCAGCGTGACACGGCCAGCGGGAGTCCGGCAGCCGCCATTTTGCGCAATGCTTGACGCCGGATGTGGCGGTATTTATTGCTTTTGTTGCTCATTGTCGCTCACTTGATTCAGAACGCCAGGGCCGGCTTAGCCGAAAACCCAGGCGCCGCGCTGCTGCTGGCGTGTTCGCTATGCGTACTGTCTTGCGGCGCGGTTTTTGTGCGGCTGGACTGCCCCTGGACTGAGATGGCCGCTGCGCCCTGAACTGTCACGCGTCGCACAACCCTGGGCTGATCACCGTAGTCGTTGACCGCATAGTGCTGCGTGGCGCGGTTATCCCACATGGCGACATCATGTTGCTGCCAGTGCCAGCGCACGGTATTGTCCAGCCGGGTGACACGATTTTGCAGCAAGTCAAACACGCGGGCCGATTCACTGGTTGAAAAGTTTTTCAGCGATTTGATGAAATGACCCAGAAGCAGGGCGCGTTCTCCCGTGACAGGGTGAACATGAACGACCGGATGTTCGGCTTCGTATAGATCGGAAATAAACACCTTCTTGTGATGTTCAAGTCTTGCCTTATCCAGCTCCTGACGGTCTTTGGCATAGTCGTAATCGTTGCTGTGGACGGCCCATAGCTGTTCGGCCAGCGCCTTCAGTTCGGGCGGCAGGTTGTCATAAGCACGTACAGTATTGGCCCAAACCGTGTCGCCACCGTAGGCGGGAACTGTAACGGCGCGTAAAATGCCGATTTTAGGGTAGTGTGCCTTGAACGTGACGTCCGTATGCCAGGAGTCGGCGCGGCCTCCGCCCTTGGAGGCATCAAGCTCGAACAGGCGGGTTCCTTCCCGGGACGGGACGGTCGGATGTGCTTCGGTTGTGCCAAAGCGCGCGCCAAACGCCTGATGGATGGCATCGTCCAAATGGTCCTGCCCCCGGAAGAAAATCACTTTATGCGTCAATAGTGCCCGCTCGATATCGTCAATAACGCTTTGCTGCAGCTCTCCCGAAATGCGCAGCCCTTCGATTTCGGCGCCGATATGGCCGGCAGCCCGCCGCAAGGTGAACGATGAGTAGGATGCTTCAACGTTTTCCGTCTGACTGGTGCTCATGTTTATTCTCCCAAGTGTCTGACGATGTTAAGCAAGGTATTGACCCGAGGGAAATACAAGATAAGCATGATGTAATTGCTCCGGGGGAAATATACTTATCCGTTTCACGATCCGGTGTGCGACAGCTGCTGTGGATAATCGGGTATCAGCGAATTGCGTTTGTGATTGATAACCGATGCTGCGTGCAGCTGCGCTTGTGATATTCTTTTGTGTCCGGAGCAAACCTATAACCGTGAGCGTAAGGCACATGCAGATTCAATTCAGACAGTTTCAGCCCGATGATACTGAACAGACAGTGGCGTTATGGCAGGCCTGTGGCCTGACCCGGCCCTGGAACGACCCGCATAAGGATATTGAGCGCAAGCTGCAGCAGGAGCCCGAGCTGTTTATTGTGGCCGAACATAACGGGCAGCTTTTAGGCTCGGTTATGGCGGGCTATGACGGGCACCGCGGCTGGATTTATTATCTTTCCGTATTGCCGCAATATCAGTCGCAAGGCCTGGGCAAAAGCCTGGTACAACAGGCGGAGCAAAGGCTGCGCAGCAAAGGTTGTCCGAAAATCCAGCTCATGATCAGGCACGACAACAGTGGCGTGCAGGATTTCTATCGTACGCTGGGTTACGAGCAGGCGGAGGTTGTGGTGCTGGGCAAGCGATTGATAGAAGATGTATAAATAAAAAGAAAGGTAAGGAACAAATGCACAGCAAAGGTGTGCAATGAGAATGCGCTATCACAGTCGTGATTACGGTACAGGGGACACTCTGAAGATGAATGCTGCCAGGAGCGAAGCGCAACGCCGTATGAGCACGGCTGACGGGTTTGCAGCCACTGCCCGGGTACACGATGCAGAGAACTTGCAGTAGTAGGTGATTCTGTAAATGCCCAGGCTGAGCAAAATGCGCTCGGCCTGGGCTGGTATAGGGTAACGACCTGTAACCGGCCCTGCCCGATGGCGGGTATCTGCCGGTAAGTCGTTAGTCGCCGGGTCCATCAGCCAAACCAATTAGCCGCAATTAGCCGCAATAAGCCGCTTAATCGCGAACCGGTGCGGTGGCCCCCTGCGCCGGATGATCCTTATCTTCCGAGGCGCCGAAGGTTGCACCATCGTTTTTGAAGCGCTGGTACAGGGTTGCGACCAATGGACCGGTAATGTTGTGCCAGACGCTGAAAATCGCGCTTGGCACGGCAGCTGCCGGTGAAAAATGAGCCGTAGCCAGTGCGGCGCCCAGACCGGAGTTTTGCATGCCCACTTCAATAGACAGGGTCTTGCGCTGTGCGACACTCAGGCCAGACAATTTTGCCAACCAGTAGCCCAGCAGCAGGCCCAGGCCGTTATGCAGGATAACGACGGCAAAAATTTCCAGGCCGCTGCTTGCAATTTTTTCCTGATTGCCAGCGACTACCGCCGCAACAATGGCAACAATGGCCACAACCGAGACCAGGGGTAGTACAGCCACGCCGGCCTGCACTTTTTCCTTGAGCACCATTTGCGCAATCAACCCCAGCCCGATAGGCAGAATCACCACCTGTACGATTGACCAGAACATGGCTGCAGCACTCACGTCCAGCCATTGGCTGGCCATGATATAGATCAGCCCGGGCGTGACGATCGGCGCCAACAAGGTGGTGACAGAAGTAATCGCCACGGAAAGGGCGACATCTCCGCGTGCCAGAAACGTCATAACGTTCGAAGCGGTGCCGCCCGGGCAGCAGCCGACCAGGATCACACCAACGGCCACCTCGGGACTCAGGCTCAGGCCGTTAGCCAGCAGCCAGGCCAGCCCCGGCATGATAATGAATTGCCCAAGTACGCCAATGGCGACTGTACCAGGGCGCTTGAACACCTCGGCAAAGTCCTTTTTGGAAATCGTCAGGCCCATGCCGAACATGATGATGCCCAGCAGGGGAACAATATATTTACCTAACCAGGCGTAGCTGGCAGGATTGAAAAAAGCCAGTATTGCAAACAGCAATACCCATATGACAAATGTCTTGCCAACGAATTGGCTCAGGCGGGCGATGGCCTGCATCATGAATAGTCCTTGAAATAATGAATGTGCGGCATCGGTCGCCGCACCATATTCGCTGAAGGTGCGCGTCACCAGCCAGTCACGGCAAAGCAGTGTAAGAGTAATGTAGGAGTGCGCCACCGACGGCAGGCCCGACAGACTGGTAATCCCGGGACCGGTTTGTATTGCAGATCATGCGGAAAACAAAGACACCGGCCTTAAGGGCCGGTGTTGCGGTGCGGTAAATTGATTGTACCGTTTTTCAGATGGTGGTGGGGTTACCCTGCGTTGACAGGGTAATGTTATGCCGATGCAGTTTGCGATACAGTGTATTGCGGCTGACACCCAGGGTTCGTGCCACGTCGCTGATATTCCAGCGATGCGTCTCCAGCAACTGGATAAGGGTGATTCTTTCACTTTCCTGCAAGGGGTTGACCGGTTCGTGCTCATCGCCCACCGCCGTGCAGTCTGTCAGGCCGACTGGCGCGACGCCATTGCCTGCCGGTTGTGCATGCAGATCAGCCAACGGCCCAGGCAAATGCGCCAGGCCAATGGTGGTGTCCTCGGCCAGGACTGCCATGGTGCGCAGCACATGACGCATTTGCCGCAAATTGCCAGGCCAGGCGTACTGCATGAGAATCTTCAACACTTGCTCGCTGAGCACGATTGGCTTGCCGGCTTCTTCCTGAAGAATAGCCTCGATAAGCTGGTGTTTATCCTGGCGCTCGCGCAGTGGCGGCAAGCGTATTTCTACCCCGTTGAGTCGGTAGTACAAGTCTTCCCTGAATTGGCCCTTGGCTACCAGATCTGTCAGATTACGGTGGCTGGCGCTGATCAGTTGAATATCCACATCGACCGATGCATCCGCACCAAGCGGTGTGACCTTGCGTTCATCGAGCACGCGCAGCAAGCGTGCCTGCAACGCCAAAGGCATGTCGCCAATTTCGTCAAGCAAAAGCGTGCCGCCGTGGGCCTGCAGTATTTTGCCGCTGCGACCCTGGCGCTGAGCGCCGGTAAAAGCGCCTGCGCGGTAGCCGAACAATTCACTTTCGATCAGGCTTTCGGGAAGCGATGCACAGTTTACGGCAACGAAGGGGCCATCGCGACGGGGACTGCGATCGTGAACGGCGCGGGCGAGCACTTCCTTGCCGGATCCGGTCTCGCCATATAGCAGAACCGGAACCCCCTTGCTGACGACGCGTTGAGCCAGTTCGAATTGTTCGCGCAAGACGGGGTCGCCAAGTTCGACACAGGCGATGCCGCCAGGCTTGCTGATTCTGGCAGGCAGGCCGGCCGATTCTGACACTTTGTCCTGCGGCAGCATGGCTGATGTTTTAGACGATGCGCCGTGAAACGACAAATGCGTGGAGCCGGCAGGCGGCAGTTGGGCGACGGCAAAAAAACGGCTGGAGGCCCCGGCCCGATAGATCGGCACAGGGTGAAAAGAGCTTTGCATACTGCGTTGCAAAAGTGATTCAAGCGTCAGCTGGAAAATTTCATCGAAGCGGTAACGTCGCAGCGCCTGCATGTCGGGAAAGCCCAACTGGAACAGCGCACTCTGGTTGGCGGCAACGATGGTGCCGTCCTCCTCGACCATCAGCTTGCCGTCGTGTACTGTATTGATGCTTTCGGGCCGACTGTGAAAATGAACCGGATGCGCATGCTTGCAATTGACGGTAAGCAGGCGGTTTTCGATCATGCGGGCGGTCATGCCGATCAGCACCAATGAGTGCTGCTGGAGCAGCGACGAGCGGCTGGTCACGTCCAGTACCGCAATCATTTTTCCGGTTTGATCCATGACCGGGACTGCGGAACAGGTAAGCAGAATATGCTTGTATAAAAAGTGGTCGGTCTGACGGATTGCAATGGGTTCGCCAACGACCAGGCATGTACCCATCCCGTTCGTGCCCACTTCCTCTTCACTCCAGATCGCGCCCAGGCGCAGGCCTAGTCCGGAAAGATCACTTTCCAGATGATCGGCTGCCACCATGTGCAAAATACAACCGTCGGTGTCCACCAGAACAACGGCCAGTTCCGGATCAGCCAGTTGCTGATACAGAATATTCATTTCGTGTTTGGCTTCGGTAATCAGGATCCGCTTCTGCTCCGAACGGGCGGTCTGCTCGGGGTGGGTCAGAACGGGAGGCAGGCGCCGGCTTTCCGGGTCCAGGCCATAATCGTTGACGCAGCGTCCCCAGGAACTGGCGACTGCCGGATCAATGTCGGGAACCATGACGCCGCGATGCACGATCTGGTTAATCCGCTCAATGTGGTTGCTGACCTCCAACGAGTACATGTCTCCTCCTGCTATGTACATCAGCGCTTGTCCTTTCGGTGGCTGATGTCGATTTTGTAATCTGTCTCGGTGCTTATATACGGGTTGTGTACCCGCTGCATATTGATGTCGTCTGCGCAACATTAAACTGCAAAAATAACGATAACCCGCTAGTGGCTGGGGAACCGGTCTATGCTCACCCAATTGTATATCACATGATATGTCATGCGTGTCTCGTTTTCCCTATAAAGACGACATTTTGTTTTCGCTTGCCAGGGCGCTGGTGGCCCCATCGGCAGACAGCCGGCGCGAGTTGGCATCGTTGCGGAACACCAGTGGCTTTTCCTGGACAACGGTCGTCGGCTGGCGTCCGATCATTTCTGTAATAACATGGTGATAAGGGGATTTATCGCAAACCGGATCGGCGTTGGCCGCATTGCCGGTCAGCGCCAGCGCCTGGCAGCGGCAGCCGCCGAAATCACGCTCTTTTTCCGGACAGGTGCGACAAGGCTCCTGCATCCAGTCATCACCACGGAATTTGTTGAATGCATCGCTGTGGTACCAGATATCATGCACGGTGCTCTCGGTTACTTGTGGGAACTGCAGGCCCGGAATAGTTTTTGCTGCGTGACAGGGCAGGGCGCTGCCATCGGCAGATACGGCCAGGAAGACGGATCCCCAGCCGTTCATACAGGCTTTGGGGCGTTTTTCAAAATAATCCGGCACCACAAACAGAATGCGCATCCGGTTGCCGATTTTTTCGCGATAGCGCGCTACAGCGGCTTCGGCGCGTTGCAACTGCGCCCGGTCGGGTAACAACTGTTCGCGATTGATCAGGCCCCAGCCGTAATACTGTGTATTGGCCAGCTCCAGGTATTCCACCCCCATCTTGTCGGCCATCTCGATAATGCGTTCGATATGGTCCAGGTTATATCGATGCAGGACCACGTTCAGCACCATGGGATATTCGAATTCCCGAATCATGGCGGCAACGCGAGATTTCAAGTCAAAGGTTTTGGTGTGGGTCAGGAAATCGTTCATTTCCCGGGTCGAGTCCTGGAAGGACAGTTGAATATGATCGAGTCCGGCGTCGCGCAGGGCGGCAAGCCTTTCGCGCTTTAAGCCAACACCGGACGTAATCAGATTGGTATAGAAACCCAGTTGGCGACCTTCTGCCACAAGGACTTCCAGATCATCACGCAGCAAAGGCTCTCCACCGGAAAACCCAAGCTGTGCCGCGCCCATTTCCCGGGCCTGGCGCATGACGCTGATCCACTGGTCGGTACTGAGCTCGTTCAGGTTGCTGGCATAATCCACCGGGTTATAGCAGAACACGCAGTGTAACGGGCAGCGATAGGTCAGTTCAGCCAGCAGCCATAGCGGTGGCGCGATGGTTGCTTTCTGCTGTTGTTCAGCGACTTGGGGCATATCCATGGTGACCTCTATTTGATCCAGCCACGCTCCTGTGCAGCCTGCAGAAATGATTCCACATCTTTCTGCAATCCTGTCGTGGCAAAGCTTTGTTCCAGATCAGCAACGATCTGGGCAATATTGCGATCGCCATCACAGCGACGCAGAATCTCGGCGGCGCTGTCGTTCAACTTGACCATGCCTTCCGGATACAGCAGGACATAGGCACTTTGCGCTTTTTCGTACTGGAGCCGGAACAGGCGCGATAACAGGGGCTTTTCGGGCAAGTCAGGCATGAGTGGCCTCGCTGTGTTGCTGGCAGGCTTTTTCAATGGCATCAAGCATGGACCATAGAATGTCCAGTTTGAATTGCAGTATTTCCAGGGCCCGCGCCTGCTGCTGGCGGGTAGTGAAATAATCGAGCGTGACCTGCAGTCCGTGTTCGACATCTCTTTCTGCCAGAGAGATCCGGCTGCGGAAATATTCCAGTCCGCCTGCCTCAATCCACTGATAATGGCCGGGCCAGTTTGCCAGCCGGTCTTTGTGAATTTTCGGTGCAAACATTTCGGTCAGTGATGAACACACTGATTCCTGCCAGGGCGCCTGGCGCGCAAAATTGACATAGGCATCCACGGCAAAACGCACACCGGGTGCAACCAGCTTCAGAGACCATAAATCCTCGCGGCTGATGCCTACTGCTTCGCCCAGACGCGTCCAGGCCTCAATGCCGCCCTCATTATCGCCAAAGCCGTCATGGTCCAGCATGCGCAGGATCCAGCGACGGCGGGTCTCCCGGTCGGGGCAGTTTGACATGACCGCCGCATCTTTGAGCGGAATGTTAATCTGGTAATAGAAGCGGTTGGCAACCCAGCATTGGATATCGTCCTGGCTCAACTGTCCGCTGTTCATCCGGACATTGAACGGATGATGAATGTGATAGCTGGCGCCCTTGGCACGCAGCTGGCGTTCAAATTCAGCCCGGTCCCAGGCCTGAGGGTCGGTTTGCTTCTGGTTATATCCAGCGAGATTCGAAAGAACGATACTCACAATGTAATCTCCATGCCGTCAACGGCGATTTCAATATTATGCCGTTGCAGTACTGCAGCCTCTTCCGAATCCTGATTCAGAATCGGATTGCTGTTGTTGATATGAATAAGAATCTTGCGTTTATTGTCGCCCAGCGAGTCCAGAACGCTAATCATGCCGTTGGGGCCCGATTGCGGCAGATGGCCCATCTGGGCAGCGGTTTTGCGCGACAGGCCAAGGCGGATCATCTCGTCTTCGGTCCACACGGTACCATCTACCATGACGCAATCGGCGCGGGACATGGCCTCCAGGACCAGCGGCTCGATCTGGCCCAGACCTGGTGCATAAAAAAGACTTTTGCCGGAGCGCTCGCTGGTAATGAGCAGGCCGATATTGTCGCCGACTTGCGGGTTGTTGCGGTTGGGCGAATAGGGCGGGGCCTTGCTGGTGAGCGGAAACGGGGTAATGCTGATGCCGGGAAGCTCGACCAGTTGCAAGGGCGGACTGAAGCGGTTTTCTTCAACGGTAATGTGCCGATGCGTCAGGCCGCAATAATGCGACAGGACCTGGGTAAGCGGCAGACCGGTGCTCAGGTCGTTCCAGACCGGCTCGGTGCAATACAGGGGGATGGGGCTGCTGCTTTCGCGCAGCATCAGCAGGCCGGTCACGTGATCGATCTGCGCATCCATTAATATTACAGATGTGATACCGGTATCACGCACACTGCGTGCCGGCTGCAGCGCCGGATTGTCCTGGATCTGTTTGAGAATATCGGGAGAGGCATTGACCAGCAGCCATTGAATACCGTCTGCCGAGATCGCGATGGATGACTGGGTTCGGGGGATGGCGCGGATGCTCTGTCGGCGTATACCGTCACAATTGGGACAGTTGCAGTTCCACTGCGGGAATCCGCCACCGGCGGCAGAGCCAAGCACAAGAATTTTCATAGGTAGCAAGTAAAACGGCGCTGGCTCTCGCCAGCGCCGCATGGTATGAGCGTAAAATGCAGATTAACGATTGGCAATGTACATCGTGATTTCAAAGCCAAAACGCAGATCGCAAAACTCAGGTGTTGTCCATTTCATAAATATCTCCTGTTCAGATGGAAAATGTCGAAGTGGCAGGCAGAAGGTGTATGAGCTAGCTACCAGCATGATACTGATAATTGAATATGGCTACTGCCCCGCATGACTGTAAAACGATGCGCAGTCAAATTAATGGTAGCATGACTCGCATATTTGTCAAGGCGCTTTAACCTGCAAAAAATTTCCGGTTTATGTCTTGGTTATTATATCAGTTGTAATATTGCGATCGTGCTTTCATCTTATGCCCGGAACCTGTTTTATGAGCAAGCCATTGTCCCAGGATTATCTGCAGACTGCCGATGGTCACCAGCTGTACTACGCCGAATTCGGCAATGTCCGGGCGCCTGCCGTGGTCGTTCTGCATGGTGGCCCGGGCAGCAGCAGCAACCTTGCCATGCTGGACTGGTTCGACCTCAGGCGCTGGCGGGTGGTCCTGTTTGACCAGCGCGGTAGCGGCAAAAGCCTGCCCACCGGAAGTCTGGAACATAATACAACAGCGCATCTGGTGGACGATATTGAACAGTTGCGACAGCATCTGGCCATTTCAACGTGGACCGTCGTGGGCGGATCGTGGGGAGCATACCTGGCCCTGGCATACGTCGCCAGGCATGCGGAACGCATTCGCCATCTGGTGTTGCGCGGCACGTTCTTGCCTTCCCGGCTGCAACTGGACTGGTTCTTCCAGCAACTGCAGGCATTGGTGCCGCAAGCCTGGGACAGCCTGACCGAAACCATGAGCGAGAGTGAAAAAGAATCGGTTCTGCAGACGTTGGCAGACAGGCTGCTGGGCAGCGATCGTGAGCAAATGTCAGATGCCGCCCAACGCTGGAGCAGCTATGAGAACAGTATCATGGCCCGCATGATGCAGGGCAAGACCACGCAGCCAGTGTCCAACGGGCAGCAAACCGAGAAAAAACAGGTTGGGGCCCAGGACGCAGCCGCCCGTCAGGCTCCCGGTGCGCACCCTGACGGAGAACAGGGCGAACGCGAGCAAGGCCAGGCCAGGGCTGCTGCGCGCAATATCCACAAATATCGCATCCAGGCGCACTATTTACGCCACACGGGGTTTATCGATCTGCCCGCGCTGCTGGCGCAGCTGCGCCAGGTGCCAGTGAAAACCACATTGCTGCACGGCACGCATGACTGGATTTGCCCCGCAGCCAATGTGCATTTGTTGCAGCGCTTCCTGCCCCTCGCCGATCTGCGCTGGGTCCCGGGCGGCACGCATACGCCGTCTGATCCGCTCATTCTTGCTGCGCTGACAGAGACCATGGCCCGGCTTTCGGCAGCAGCCTGATTTAACAGGCGCCGGTGTATTTGAACCGATTTTTCCGTTGATCTGTTCCTCTGATTTGCCCTTGATTTGCAGTTGCCTGACGCGCACGTATGTTTTGACAGATCGGGTGTGGCATCGCCTGCACGGCGCAGTATCTGTATCGAGCCGCGTGCATCTGCTGGCAGGTCATGGCACAGCCTGTATCGTATTCTGAACACCTGCTGATTCGCGTTTTCGAAGCCACCGGCGCAGCGCCGTTGTGAAAGCGGAATGGTTCTGCTTCTGTTCACTGTGTTTTCACGCCTGCAGGCAACCGCTTCCGGTGATTGGCATGGAAGTTGCTTTAGAAGGGGTTATTGCCTACCCATTCGCAAGATGCTATGGATGGGACGATGGTCGATCAAGTCAGAAGCATTCATAACCAATCCGGAGACACATATGAGTTACAATATCCATCCAGCCGTTAACAATGGCGTTCAGGCGAGTACAGACAATAACTTTACCGGTGGCAAACTGGTTTGCAATTGCGAGACAGACAGGGTCGAAGTGACAGTGAACTCGCAATCGGCACATAATCACCTTTGTGGTTGTTCCAAATGCTGGCGGCCGGCAGGCGCCCTGTTTTCGCAGGTCGCCGTCGTGCCAAAAGAGTCCGTGCAGGTCACAGCCCATGGCGACAAGCTCAAGGTGGTCGACGAGTCGGCAGCCATTCAACGGCATGCATGCAGCGGTTGTGGCGTTCACATGTATGGCCGTATTGAAAATACGCAGCATCCATTTTATGGGCTCGATTTCATTCATACAGAGCGCTCTCCCCAGACCGGCTGGTCTGCGCCAACTTTTGCCGCCTTTGTCTCGTCCATCATTGAAACAGGCACCGATCCTGCAGAGATGACAGGCATTCGTGCACGACTGAATGAACTGGGATTGCCTCCCTATGACGCCCTGTCGCCAGCGCTAATGGACGTTATCGCAACACACGTTGCAAAATCAAAAAAAGCATCTTAAGCAGGAGTTGAAGTAATGGAAACAAAAGCCGCTGTTGCCACCAAAGCGGGAGCGCCGCTGACGATCGAGACCGTCCAGCTGGACGGTCCGCGTGCATTCGAAGTGCTGGTGGAAATCAAGGCATCGGGCGTGTGTCATACAGACATGTTCACACTGTCCGGTGACGACCCGGAAGGCATTTTCCCCGCTATTCTGGGCCACGAAGGTGCGGGTGTGGTGGTGGAAGTGGGTGCCGGCGTGACCACGCTCAAGCCTGGCGATCACGTGATTCCGCTTTATACGCCTGAGTGCCGCAATTGCGTATTCTGCCTGTCGCGCAAGACCAATTTGTGCGGCGCCATTCGTGAAACCCAGGGCAAGGGCCTGATGCCCGATGGCACCAGCCGTTTCAAATTGAACGGCAAGGATGTATTTCACTACATGGGTACGTCCACGTTTTCAAATTACACGGTGGTGCCGGAAATCGCGCTTGCCAAAATCCGGGAGGATGCACCTTTCGAAAAGGTTTGCTACATCGGTTGCGGCGTCACCACAGGTGTGGGCGCCGTTATCTATACTGCCAAAGTTCAACCCGGTGACAAAGTTATTGTTTTCGGTCTGGGCGGCATTGGCCTGAACGTCGTGCAGGGTGCACGTATGGCAGGCGCCGATATGATTATTGGCGTGGACATCAATCCGGCACGTGAAGAGCTGGCTCGCAAATTTGGCATGACGCATTTTGTCAATCCGAAAGAAGTCGAAGGTGATATCGTTCCTTACCTGGTGAGTCTGACCAAGGGCGGGGCCGATCACACCTTTGAATGTATTGGTAATGTGAACCTGATGCGTCAGGCGCTGGAGTCGTGCCATAAAGGGTGGGGCAAGAGCACGGTAATTGGTGTGGCGGGTGCGGGCCAGGAAATCTCTACAAGGCCGTTCCAGCTGGTAACCGGTCGCGTCTGGCAGGGTTCGGCCTTTGGCGGCGCACGCGGTCGTACCGACGTGCCGAAAATCGTGGACTGGTACATGGAAGGCAAGATCAATATCGATGATTTGATCACACATGTCATGCCGATCGAGAAGATCAACGAGGCATTCGATCTGATGCATGCGGGCACCTCGATTCGTTCGGTGGTTACTTTCGACTGATGTTGCAGCAGGCACGTTCACCTTGTGGTGTGCCTGATGCTAAAAGCGGTATACCTGCTGTGTCGGTATGGCACAACAGCCAAAAAGAAGGGGCTCTCTATATTGAGCCCCTTCGTCATTGCAGTGAACGGTAAATGCTGGCAGACACGCCTTGGATCTGTTGGCAATCAAAACCATGACAATGCGGCTGCATCTATATCGTTTATAAATACAAATACAGATACAGCGAGAAAGACCGTTATAGCTACAACGATAAATACCATGATCAACTGGAAAACAAGATAGGCGGTGATCCGGGGCCGCGCGGCGTGATACGGGCTGACACCGGAAAAACAGTCCGGTGCTGGTCCAGGACTGAATCCGTTGCCAATGCAAACCGGCAGGACTCAGGCCGCAGCGGCCTGCTGCGCATAGATGCCGGCCATCTTTTCCAACGCTACCGGTTTGATGCCAGAGGCGCGACCTGCGCAGCCAAACGCTTCGAAGCGCTCCTGGCAGATCTGTCGTGCCGCCGCAGTTGCTTCCTTGAAGAATTTGCGCGGATCAAACTCTGCCGTGTCCTGCATCATGCTGCGGCGCATTGCACCTGTCATCGCCAGCCTGATATCGGTATCAATATTGATCTTGCGCACGCCATTTTTGATGCCTTCACAAATTTCCTCTACCGGCACGCCGTAAGTTTCACGGATGTCGCCGCCATGTTTGCGAATAATGTCCAGCCATTCCTGGGGCACGGAAGAGGAGCCGTGCATGACCAGGTGTGTATTGGGAATGCGCTCGTGAATGGCGCGAATACGGTCAATGGCCAGAATGTCGCCGGTGGGCTTGCGGGTGAATTTATACGCGCCGTGACTGGTGCCTATGGCGATGGCCAGCGCATCCACGCCGGTTCGCGCGACAAAATCGGCGGCCTGGTCGGGATCGGTCAGCAGTTGTTCATGCGATAACACTCCTTGGGCGCCGGAACCATCTTCTTCGCCCGCCTGACCCGATTCGAGCGAGCCCAGGCAGCCGAGTTCACCTTCGACCGAGACACCGACGCAGTGGGCCATATCGGCAACCTGTCGCGTAACAGCCACATTATATTGGTAGCTTGAGGGGGTTTTCATATCTGCCATCAGAGAACCATCCATCATCACACTTGAAAAACCAGAGCGGATCGACGCCTGGCATACGGCCGGGCTGGCGCCATGGTCCTGATGCATGCACACCGGAATATCTGGATAGGACTCAATAGCCGCTTCGACCAGTCGGCGCAGGAAAGCTTCGCCGGCATATTTTCGTGCACCGGCAGAGGCCTGCAGAATGACCGGGCTATCGGTGCTTGATGCGGCCTGCATGATCGCCTGGATCTGCTCCAGATTGTTGACATTGAACGCGGGAATGCCGTAACTATGTTCGGCAGCGTGATCCAGCAGTTGACGTAAAGAAACGAGGGCCATGTTGATCTCCTTGGGTAGAGCAGGGGTCGTCAAGTAACAAGAACCCTGCGAACGAATCGTGTTATGAAGCCTGATCAAGCAATGTGTAAACCGCCTTGCACACTGCTTGCGGGGTAAGGCCGAAATAGTTATATAGCTGGTCCGCCGGTGCCGATTCGCCAAAGGTGTCGATGCCAATGGCGATGCCGTTATTGACCACACTGCGCCAGAACCAGCTGGATCCGGCTTCAATACTGACACGTGGCACGCCCGGGGCAAGGACCTGATCGCGCCATGCTTGCGGCTGGGCAAAGAACAGTTCTACGCATGGCATGGAAACGACGTGCACCGCAATGCCATCGTCACGCAAGGCCGCTGCGGCTTTGACTGCGATGCTCACCTCTGATCCAGTGGCAATGAGGACCGCCTGTGCATGGGCAGCCTCTTGCAGGATATAGCCGCCGCGCGCTATCTGCTCGCGTTGCGTCTTCTCGCGGGTAAACGGCGTCAGGTTCTGGCGCGAGAGCATCAGGCAAGCCGGTCCATCTTGCCGCTGCAGTGCCTGCTGCCACGCGATTGCCGTTTCCTCTCCGTCGCAGGGGCGCCAGACACGGTTGTTGGGAATGATGCGTAGCGCGCTCAGGTGCTCCACCGGTTGATGGGTGGGGCCGTCTTCGCCGAGTCCGATGGAGTCGTGAGTAAACACATGAATTACGCGCTGTTTCATGAGCGCGGCCATGCGAATCGCGTTGCGCGAATAATCCGAGAAGGTCAGAAAGGTGCCGCCATAGGGAATGAACCCGCCATGCAGGGCAAGCCCGTTCATGACCGCGGCCATGCCGAACTCGCGCACCCCGTAGCTTAAATAATTTCCCTGACCATGATCATTGACCCATACCGAAGATTTGACATTGGTCAGATTCGAACCACTGAGATCGGCCGAACCACCGAACAGGCCGGGCAACTCAGGTGTGATGGCTTCGAGCACGATTTGCGACGCCTTGCGGGTGGCAATGTTGCTATGCAACGCCTCGCTGCTGTCCAACAGATCTTCCAGCGCCAGCAGTGCTTCATCGGGAACGTCGCCAGCCAGTCGCCGGGCCAATTGTCTGGCGTCTTCGGGATAGCGTGCCTGCCAGCGGTCAAACTGCTGTTGCCAGAGCAACTGTCGGGCAGCACCTTGCTCGATAGCGTTCCAGTCATTCACAACGTCCTGTGGCAGTTCGAATTCTGCATAAGGCCAGTTTCTTGCCGCCCGCATTGCCGCGATTTCATCGGCGCCCAGCGGGGCGCCGTGGACCGCATGGCTGCCAGCCTTGGTTGGGGCTCCATGGCCGATATGCGTGCGGCAGCAGATCAGGGTGGGGCGCGCTTGCGCGGCCGGTTGCGACTTTGCCTGAAAAATGGCCGCATCAATCGCCGCTGCGTCATGTCCATCGACATTGGCAATCACATTCCAGTTGTATGCAGCAAAACGGGCGGCGGTGTCGTCGCCGAACCAGCCCGCGACATCGCCATCAATGGAAATCCCATTGTCATCGTAGAAGCAGATTAGTTTGCCCAGCCCGAGCGTGCCGGCCAGCGAGCAGGCTTCGTGGCTGATGCCTTCCATCAGGCAACCGTCGCCGACAAAGACGTAGGTGTAATGGTCCACAATCATATGGCCGGGGTGATTGTAGCGACGCGCCAGCAGTTTTTCGGCCAGCGCCATACCTACGGCGTTGGCCAGGCCCTGGCCCAGCGGACCGGTGGTCGTCTCTACACCGGGCGTCAGTCCTACTTCGGGATGGCCAGGAGTGCGCGAATGCAGCTGACGGAATTGTCGAATTTCGCTGAGCGGCAGATCGTAGCCGGTCAGGTGCAGCAGGGCGTACAACAGCATGGACCCATGACCATTGGACAGCACGAACCGGTCGCGATTGAACCAGCCGGGATCCGCTGGGTTATGGGACAGATGGCGCCGCCACAGCACCTGGGCGATGTCGGCCATGCCCATGGGCGCGCCCGGATGCCCCGATTGCGCCTGTTCGACCGCATCGGCAGCCAGAAAACGCAGGGCATCCGCATGGCGGGTATCTTCAACTGTCATTTTTTCAGCAAGATTCATCATGGTCTCCTCAGGCCTGTGCGGCGCGTTTCTTGCGTTCCATCATGCGCCAGATAAAAGGGGTAAAGATCAGTTGCATGGCCAGCTCCATCTTGCCGCCGGGTACCACAATCGTGTTGGCCCGCGACATGAACGAGTCGTGGACCATATTGAGCAGATACTGAAAATCGATGCCCTTTGGATTGGCAAAGCGAATGACCACGAAACTCTCGTCTGGAGCCGGTATGTCTCTTGCAATAAACGGGTTGGATGTATCGACACAAGGCACGCGCTGAAAATTGACATGGGTTAGCGAGAACTGCGGGCAAATATGATTCACATAGTCGGGCATGCGGCGCAAAATGGTATCTGTGACGGCTTCGGCCGAATAGCCTCTGGTGGATTTGTCACGCCACAATTTCTGGATCCATTCGAGATTGATCACCGGTACCACGCCGACCAGCAAATCGGGATATTGCGCGATATTGATTTTGTCGTGCACGACTGCGCCGTGCAGGCCTTCATAAAACAGCAGATCGGTCTCGGGCGGAATATCTTCCCACGCGGTGAATGTGCCTGGTTCCTGTTTATAGGGAGCGGCTTCGCGCGCGTCGTGCAGGTACTTGCGCCGTTTGCCGGAGCCACTTTCACTGTATGTGCGAAACAGGGTTTCGAGTTCGGCAAACAGATTGGTGTCCGGTCCGAAATGGCTGAAATTGGCATTGCCGTCTTTTTCAGCGGCGGCCTGTCGTTCTTTCATTTGCGCGCGATTGTAGCGGTGAAAGCTGTCGCCTTCAATGGAAGCGGCGGTCACCCCTTCGCGACGGAATATATTTTCGAAGGTTCTGGTCACCGACGTGGTTCCTGCGCCTGAAGAACCGGTAATTGAAATGATCGGGTGGCGTTCTGACATGATTCTGGCCCTTTGATAAATGAAAGATGGCGTTATTGCCGGCATGGCGCAAAGGCGTCTGGCAGCGGCGATGCCGGCCATCGGTGCCTGCGCGCATGGCGGCTCATAGCATGTTCGGCGATTCGGTGAACAGGCTGCGTTCGTGGAAAAGCGGGTTGGGCGAGTCGACCCTGCGCGGATGCTTGTGATACTGTTCGATCCGCTCGACTTCATTTTTGGATCCGAAGATAAAACCGATTCGCTGGTGGATTTCGGTGGGCACGACCTGCATGACCGGTTCATGCCCGGTACTGGCGCGTCCCCCCGCCTGCTCCATGATAAAACCGATAGGATTGGCTTCATATAACAGACGTAGCCTGCCGTTGCGGGCCGGCAGCTTATTGTCCCGAGGATACAGAAACACACCGCCGCGCATCAGGATCCGGTGCGCTTCGGCAACCAGCGATGCGATCCAGCGCATGTTGAAATCCTTGCCGCGTTCGCCTGTTTTACCGGCAATGCACTCATCAACATAGCGGCGCACCGGTTCATCCCAAAAGCGACTGTTGGAGGTGTTGATGGCAAACTCGTTGGTGTCTTCCGGGATTTTCAGATTGGGGTGGGTCAGCATGAATTCGCCCACCAGCGGGCAAAGCGTGAAAGCATGTACGCCGTTGCCCACCGACAGCACAAGCATCGTAGACGGGCCATAGATGGCATAGCCGGCGGCCACCTGTTCGACACCCGGTTGCAGATAGTCTTTGACCGAGGTCGTGCGTCTTGAGTCCGGGGCGCGCAGCACCGAGAAAATGCTGCCGACAGCAACATTCACGTCAATGTTGGATGAACCATCAAGCGGATCGAACAGCAGCAGATACCGTCCGCGGCTATAGGGCTTGGGAATGCTGTAGGGTTCATCCAGCTCTTCGGACACCATGCCAGCCAGTTGTCCTCCCCACTGATTTCCTTCGATGAACAGATCGTTGCTCAGAATATCCAGCTTCTTCTGGTCCTCGCCCTGCACATTGGTGGAGTCGGCACTGCCATTGACACCGGCCAGGACGCCGCAGGCGATGGCATGGGAAATTCTGCGGCAAACCAGCGCGATATTGAGTATCACGCTATTGAAGTCTCCGCCGGCCTCGGGAAAGCGGCGCCGCTCGTCGATCAAAAACTGGGTCAGGGTAGGTCGTTGCGGTGTTTGCATGAGTGTCTCCTCGATTTGAATCATTTACTGGCGCGCCTTCTGTCGTCCTGGCCTTTAGCCGGCCTTGAGCAGGGGATCTGCGTGCAGGCATTTGAGCGTGAACAGATCCACCATGGTCTGGTGAATGCCGTTGCCAGGTGGAATCGGCAGCTCAGGATCGCCCAGATGCGGCAACACCAGCATGGCATCGGAAAAATCCTGGGTAGCGGTGTAATGGGTGGGCGTAATGATGGTTGAAATACCGGCTCGGGCAGCGGCACGCATCCCGTTTTCCGAATCTTCAAATGCAATACAGTTTGTGGCTGCCACGTCCAGTTCGGCCAGTGCCTGCAGATATACGTCGGGTTCAGGTTTTTTCTTGCCAGGCGTGCTGGCGTCGCAAATCGCAACGAAAAACTTCCTCCAGTCCGATCCAAGGCAGTGATGGAGCAGGGCCTCTACATTGGCGGCGGTGGTGGTAGTGGCAATGGCTAATGGTATGCCTGCGCAATAGGCGTCGATAATCAGCCGGTGCATGCCTGGCCGCAAGGTGACCTGGCCATTGTCGATCAGGCGGGCATATTCCTCTGTCTTGAGGGCATGAACTTCGCGGATTTTTCTCGCGGCCTGCAGCGTGCTTGCGCCGTCAGGATCAAGGCAAAGCCAGTAGTGGGCCATTCGCTCCTTACCGCCGCTGATGGCCAGCAGTTGTGTGTACAGGTCTTCGTCCCAGTACCAATCGAGTCCGGCCAGGATAAAAGCGGTATTGAATGCACGCAGATGTACGGTTTCAGTATCAGCCAGTGTTCCATCCACATCAAAGATCAGTGCCTTGAGCATGTTATGTCTCCCTGTTATTTTTCGGCTGGTCACGCTGGATGCCGTTTTTCGGGTCGGCAGAGGAAGCATCAGAAAAGACCCGACTGGCCCGAATATCCTGGGCGCTGATCGTTTGCAGGGCAGCGTCGCTGACGTTGTCCGGATCGCGCATCAGTCTGGATGCGTGACGCAGGCGGGCGCGCTCCAGCGCATTGCGCACGCTGCGGGCATTGGCAAAATAAGGCTGCTGCATGCGTTTGACGATGTATTGAGAAAATGCCTGCTGCGCCGGTTCATCAAAGCGATATTGCATGCCCGCGAGCATGATGTCTGCAATTTTTTCCAGTTCTTCGGGTGCGTAGTCTGGAAAGTCGATATGGTGCGCAACGCGCGAGGACATGCCCGGGTTGGAAGAGAAAAAACGGTCCATCCGGTCCTTGTAGCCGGCAAAAATGACCACGAGATCATCACGATTGTTTTCCATGACCTGAAGCAGGATTTCAATGGATTCCTGGCCATAATCGCGTTCGTTTTCGGGTCGGTAAAGGTAATAGGCCTCATCAATGAACAGTACGCCGCCCATGGCCTTTTTCAGTACTTCCTTGGTTTTCGGCGCCGTATGCCCGATGTATTGCCCGACCAGATCGTCGCGCGTCACCGCCACCAGATGGCCGCGCCGCAGGTAGCCCAATTGATGCAGGATCTGCGCCATACGCATTGCAACCGTGGTTTTACCCGTACCAGGATTGCCGGTGAAACTCATATGCAAGCTGGGTGCGCCGGTACGCAGTCCACGTTCGGCGCGCAGTTTGTCAACCAGAAGCAGTGCGGCAATATCCTGGATGCGTTGCTTGACCGGCGCCAAACCCACCAGTTCGCGATCGAGCTGCTGCAAGGTGGCGGCAATCGCCTGGCGATCTTCTGATGCCGTGCTGTTGCGCGCCGCCTGTGCTTTTTCCGGCGTCGCGGCGGTCAGTGTTGTTTGCGCCATGGTCTTCTCCTTTAGCGTGGGTGTAACGCCGGGGCAATGCGGGCCCCGGCAGGCCGGATCACTGCATCAATAGCGGCTGCCTTCGGCGGCAGCAGCTACTGCATAGCTCTCGATCGTGTAGCGTATGCGTCGTCCGTCGATCTCATGGCGAACCAGGCGAAAGCCCGGTTCATGAGCGGGACGGTTGACGATGAATGACATAACCACGGACTCCACGGTATGCGTGGAGTCGAATGCTGTGACCCGGATATAGTGATTGGGGAAGGTATTGCGTGCCTGTTCGATCTCCTGCAATATGCCGGCGGCATCGCGCAGATCGAACATGGGGTTGCCGAACATCTCCCAGAAAGTATTGCGCGGATGCGGATCATCGGTATATTCAATGCCGACTGCCCAGCCGTTATCCAGGCAATATTGCAACTGTTTGGTGATCTGTTCGTTGGTCAGATCAGGAAGAAACGAGAAGGTTCCTTGTGTAATTCGCATGATGTTCTCTCTAGTCGTGAAGTGCTGTAGTTTTGGCCTGCCGGTGTTCCTATTGCATCTGTGATTTCAGGCGACAGACGGCATGGGGGTGTAGTCGGAAGTGTCGGTGGACTGATAGTTGAAGGTCACTTCACCCCAGGTGTCCAGCGCGGCACGCAAGGGGCTGCAGTGCTTTGCTGCATCCTTGAGAATTTGCGGACCTTCCTCTGCAATGTTGCGCCCCTCGTTGCGCGCCAGCACCATTGATTCGAGTGCAACGCGATTGGCCACTGCGCCTGCCTGGATCCCATCGGGGTGGCCGATGGTACCGCCGCCAAACTGTAGGATGACGTCGTCACCAAACAGATCCAGCAATTGGTGCATTTGCCCTGCGTGAATGCCGCCGGAGGCCACCGGTAGTACCTTGCGCAAGGCCACCCAATCCTGATCGAAGAAAATGCCACGTGGCAGATCGGTCGGAGTATAGGATTGACGGCAGACGTTGTAGTAGCCCTGCACGGTCATCGGATCGCCCTCAAGTTTGCCCACTGCTGTTCCTGCGTGTACGTGATCCACACCGGCCAGGCGCAGCCACTTGGCAATGACCCGGAAAGATACGCCGTGGTTTTTCTGTCGGGTGTAGGTACCGTGACCGGCGCGATGCATATGCAAAATCATGTCGTTCTGACGACACCAGTGTGATATGGACTGGATCGCGGTCCAGCCGACCACCAGATCGACCATCACAATGACCGACCCCAGTTCTTTGGCAAACTCTGCACGGCGGTACATCTCTTCCATGGTGCCTGCAGTAATGTTCAGATAGCTGCCCTTGACTTCGCCGGTCGCGGCCGATGCCTTGTTGACGGCGTCCATCACAAACAGAAAGCGGTCGCGCCAATGCATGAAGGGTTGCGAGTTGATGTTCTCATCATCCTTCATGAAATCCAGACCACCCTTGAGACCCTCGTATACCACGCGTCCATAATTGCGCCCGGACAGTCCCAGCTTGGGTTTGGTGGTGGCGCCCAGTAAGGGGCGACCGAATTTATCCAGGCGTTCGCGTTCAACAATAATGCCTGTTGGCGGGCCGGCGAAGGTTTTCACATAGGCCGCAGGAAAACGCATATCTTCGAGGCGGGCTGCCTTAAGCGGTTTGAAGCTGAACACGTTGCCGATGATGGATGCCGTTACGTTTGTGATAGAGCCCTCTTCAAACAGAGAAAGGTCGTAGGCGATGTAGCAGAAATATTGCCCTTCGTTATTGGGCACCGGATCGACCCTGTAGGCTTTGGCGCGGTACTTGTCGCAAGCGGTCAGCCTGTCGGTCCACACAACGGTCCAGGTTGCAGTTGATGATTCTCCGGCAACGGCGGCAGCCGCTTCGATGGGGTCAACGCCGTCTTGCGGTGTGATGCGAAATACCGCGAGTATATCTGTGTCTGTAGGTTCGTAGTCGCCATCCCAATATCCCATTTGGGCATACTTGAGTACACCGGCGGCATAGCGTTTTTTTTGATCCCTGATCTGGACGTTGCTGATATCGTTCATTGTCTATCTCCTGAGTGCCTTGCATGATCAAGCCGGCAGGATGCTGCGTCTGACCGGTATGAACAAACTATACAAATGGCTATGCTTGAGGTCTAATAATAAATATCGAGGAAAACATAAGCACAGGCTTATAGATCACTATGCGACGTTACACACTGAGACAGCTGGATACCTTTCTGGAAGTGGCCCGTGCCGAATCTGTATCCAAGGCTGCAGAGAAGCTGCATGTGACGCAACCGGCTGTCTCGACGCAACTGCGACAACTGGAAGATGCGCTGGGCGTCGCACTGGTGGAAGCCAATGGCAGGCAGATTCGCCTGACCGCCGCAGGGCGCGAGGTTGAGCAATACGCCATTGCGGCTACGTCGCAGCTCAGTCAGCTTGACGATGTGGTTGAAGGATTGAAAGGGCTGCAGCGTGGGCGCATCAGCCTGGGTATCGTGGGAACGGCAAAATATTTTGTTCCCATGCTGCTGGTGCATTTTCGCAAGCGTTTCCCTGGCATCGAAATTTCGCTGCAGATACAGAATCGTGATCAGATTTTCAATATGCTTGAACGCAATGAACTGGATCTGGCCATAACCGGCAGGGTACCCGAAAGGCTTGATTGTTTGTCCGAAGCCTTTGCCACCAATCCGCTTGGGTTTGTAAGTGCGCCCGAGCATCCGCTGTCACGGCGTCGTCAGGCGCCGCTGTCCATTTTCAATGATATCGACTTTGTGGTAAGAGAAGCCGGCTCGGGAACACGGGCGACCATGGAAAGCATTTTTGCGCAAAACGATATCAGCCCGCGCATTGTAATGGAGATGCCCAGCAATGAATCCATCAAGCAAGCGGTGATGGCGGGCATGGGGCTGACCTTTCTGTCATTGCGTACGGTACGGCATGAGCTTGCCGCAGGGCATCTGGCCTTGCTGGACATACAAGGTACGCCTATTTTGCGACAGTGGCGCGTTGCACATCTGCGTACCAAAAAGCTGGCGCCCGCCGCCCTGGGCCTGAAGGCGTTTTTGATCAGCGATGGCGCCGCCCTGATTAACGTCTGGGCTTGAGAGCGTAACGGTACACAGTGTCACGCATGCGTCACAGTCGGCGCGTTCAGGGGCTGCTATTTACCTGTGCGGCTGGCACAGGGCCTTCACTGCCGCATTGACCTGTTTGCTGCAGGGTCTGCAGATGCCCGCAGGCAAAGGCCCCAGGGGGCCCCGCAAGCAATATGTCGGCAAAAGCCCGGCTGCTTGACAATTCTGGTACGAATATTGCTTTTGTTAGCCTGGAGCCAATACATAAAAAGATAAGACCAGGAGAGGGACATGTGGGTAGTCAAGCTTGACGGTGCTCTGGCTCATGATGACACATTGCAGGATTGGGTTGAGGAACTGAGTACTGTCGGCGGAGGGCGGGTCATTATTGTGCCTGGTCGCTGGCATGGCGCAGATTTTATCCGGGAGATGAAATCACGCTGGAAATTGGATCGCCTGGTAACGCACAACATGTTGCTGCTTACCGGCGCGCAGTACGGGTTGCTGATCAGCAGCATGGCGCCGCAAATCAGTCCGGTGCTGGATGCGCGCCATGTGCGCCAGACGCTGCAGCGGGGCGGCGTCGCGCTATGGATGCCGCTGTCCATGATGCGGGATATTCCGGATGATCTGACCGATTCGACGATTTCATCCGATAGCATTGCGGCCTGGCTGGCGACACATTTGAATGCAGAAAGGTTGATTCTGGTAAAGACGCAGCCCTTTTTCTCGAACGTGAATATAGCGCAGCATATCCGTGACGGCGTGCTGGATGAAGGATTCAGAAACTATGCAGATAAGCTGGCCTGCCCTGTGACGTTGCTGCATAAAAGCGAGTTGTCGCGCTTTCATTTAATGCTGCTCAATGGCAGTAGTTCGGATTTGCTGGACCGGGCAGGTGAAACAATCAGGGGGTAAATGGCAACTGTCATATCTGCATATGCATTTTTCGTCTCGCATAAACTAAGATGGTTGCCAGCAATGACATAGGTGGTTAGTCGTGATAGAGTTCAGGCAGACAGCTGGTTCGTTGGAGCCGGCCGGATTAATCAATAATACCGGCACACATAGCCGAAGGGGATGACATACATGGATGCACCTCGTTATACACGGGTGGCAATGCTGCTGCATTGGCTGATCGCACTGTGCCTGGTAGGGCAGTTCGTTCTGGGCTGGTACCTGGAAAGCATACCCCGGGGTGTACCTGATCGCAGCTATTTTGTGAATATACATAAAAGCACAGGCATGCTGATCGGCCTGTTGATTCTGGCGCGTATTGGCTGGCGCCTTACCCATCGCCCACCTGCTTTGCCTGCGTCCATCCCTACGTGGCAGCAAAAGGCGGCTTGCGCTACCCATTTTCTGCTTTATTTTTTTATGCTGCTGCTGCCGCTTACCGGCTATATCGCATCCAACTTCAGCAAGTGGGGCGTCAAGTTTTTCAATACAATTGAAATGCCCCCCTGGGGCATGGAAGATAAAGCGATTTATGCGTTTTTCAACCAGTTGCATGGGCTGATTTCATGGATACTGTTGTGTCTGGTGATTCTGCATGTGCTGGCCGCCGTCTCGCACCTGGTGTCGGGGCATCGGGAGGTGATTCATCGAATGCTGCCTGGCTCCTCATCAGGCCGGTAGCACCACTATGTTGTCAAAGGAGACTTAAGGATGAGACAAAAAATACTAATCACAACACTTGCAACTGCATTGCTGTCGTTCGCTACGGCCGCCACAGCGGAACCATTTGCGTATGTGCCCAATGAAGGCGGCGCCAGTATTTCTGTTATCGATGTTGCGACCGACAAGGTTGTGGATACGATCAAGGACCTGGGTGCAAAGCCCAGGGGGCTGGCGGCCAGTGGGGATAATCTGTATGTGAGCCAGCAAACCAATAACCAGCTCAAGATTGTAGATTTGAAGCAGCGCAAGGTGACCGGCAGTGTGGGCCTGGGAGAATCGCCTGAAGGCGTATACGTGTCTGCCGATGGCCGCTGGATTGCCGCGGCGATTGAAGAGAATAATACGGTTGCGATCATTGATACCCAGACCAATAAAATGGTCAATGAGATCAAGGTTAACGGAGATAATCCCGAGCACGCCGTCTTCTCGCCAGATGGTAAAAAACTGTTGGTGAGCGCCGAAGACGGCCATTCAGTTGACGTGATCGATTTTCCTGCCCGCAAGGCAGTCGCGGAGATTGAAGTGGGCAAACGACCCCGCGGTATCGGTTATCTTCCCGACAGCAGCAAGGCTTATGTCGCCTCGGAAAACAGCAATGAAGTGTACGTGATCGACCTGCCCAACAATAAAGTTATCAAGAAGCTTGCCGGTGGCACACGCTCCAATGGCGTGACGGTCAGCCCGGATGGCAGCCGTGTGTATATCTCCAATGGGGGGGATGCAAGCGTATCGGTGATTGATACGGCCAAAGATGAAATCGTTGCCACGGTCAAAGTGGGGCAGCGTCCATGGAACATGGCGATTTCACCTGACGGCAAAAAACTGTATGTGGCCAATGGCCGCTCCAATAGCGTGTCTGTGATCGATACGGAAAAGAATGCGAAAATTACCGATATCGCGGTAGGCGAGCGTCCATGGGGGGTATATATCCATTGATCGCTTTGTCAGCAGCTTTGCGCAGCGAAGCAATCGCTGTCGGCTAAATGACGGCAAAAGGGCCCGTTGCTTGGAACGGGCCCTTTGCTGACACATTGCCGGGACGCTTGCTATCCCGGTATTTCCCCCCCGGAAATCGTCATCGATGTATCCACCTGGGCTGGCTGGCTTTCGGCAAATTTTTCACTTGTGTATACCTGATAAAGGCCGCCAGGTATATTCGGGCTGATCACGAAGACATAGCGTTTGGCGGTATACTTGCCAATCTTCTCTTTCATCGGATCATTAACGTACGGCTGGATGACAATGCGATCGGCCGCGACCTGCTTGTTCTCAAACTTGACATTGACCTTGTCTACTTTCACGTTGCTGTCGGCCAGTGCCAGCCGGATACGCTTGCGAAAGTACACCGTGGAGCCGCCGGTAAATCGTTTCATTTCGGCAATATCCCGTTCCAGGAACCCCAGCAGGGCAGGGTTTCCTTCTGCATGGTCAATGGGCGCGATCGGCGTATGGTTCGGGCCGGAAAGAAAATCCACGTTGACCGATGCCGTGCCATCTTCGTGCCGTTGGCGAACGTCTACTTTGACTTTATCATTCAACGTCGTCATGCTGGGACCCGCCTGGCGGTAGGTGTAATCAATAGACTGGCGGGTCGTGTTGGCAAAATGCTTGTCCAGAAACAGCTTGCGTTCGGCTTCGGTAATGGGATCAGATTCGGGCGCGGCTTTGCCAGGCGGTTGTGCGCTTGCTGCAGCAGGCTGGCTGGTATTTGCCGCCAGTACGATCGTTGCCTGGCACGATAGCGCCAGCATTAGCGCGATGGCACCAGATCTGAAAATAGGGCGGTCAATCATGATTTGTCTCCTGTCTTGTCGGCCGCAGTGGTCAACGAATCGATTCAGTCGTCGTCATCTTCAATGCGATCAACGGGGGCCGTGGCGGTTGGAACATCATATTCTTTCAGGATAGCGGCGATCTCCGGGCCGCTTGAGTCGATCAGCGCATTGAGCTTGTCGCGCAGCTTTTTGCTGTCGTGCCGAACACCCATGGCAATGTTGAACGCAAATTGATAATGGCCGATTCGGGTGTCAAAGGGCACAACGGTCATAGGTACGCCGCCATCGCCGTGCTTGGCGTAGTATCCGGCAATCGGACCCCAGGCAATGGCAATGTCAATTTTGCCGTTGGCCAGATCATGTTCGATAATCTGCCCGGGATATTGTTCCGGGTCCCCGGTTTGCAACTGGTACGGCACCATGCGTTCCAGCAGGCTGTGCGACAACAGCCAGTTCACTGGTGGCGTACCGGAGAAGGCGCCGATCTTGATTTTCGACAACGTCGCCTGATCCAGCGACATGATGTCTTCCGGTTTTTTGATGCCATCCAGGCCCTTGCCTTTGACGTAGACGATGGCGTAGGTTGACGTCATATAGCGCTTGGTGGGAATGCCGCGTTCGAAGCCTGGTGAAACGCCTGTGACCACATCGCATTTATAGCGGTCGGTCTTTGGGTCTTTGGCGGTCAGTGTTGCTCGCGTAAAGCCCATGCGTTGAGGATACCAGGTGTGCTCCAGCTTCCAGCCCAGTTTTTTTGCGAACAGTGCGGCGATTTTGTTTTCGTAGCCGCTTTCATCCTGTCGGGACATGGGCATATTGTTGGGGTCCTGGCACACCCGCAGCACCTTTTCACCGTCCTTGTCTTGTTTTTTCGCTTCCTGCGCCAGCGCATTTGTTGCAAACAGGCTCACACCCAGCGTGAGTGTAACAAGCAATGCAGCGCGTGGTATAGGCAGTAATTTATCTGACAGCATGGAATACATCCTTCCGACAACGATCATAACAATTGAAATAAAAAGCGGAAACGCAGGCAGGGCTCAGCGTGAGCACCTGCCTATAGTAGCGCTTTTATTTGTCCAGCGGGTACACATGCCCGGGTTCCAGCTTTCCGTCTGCACGTGCCTTCAAATAGGTGTATAGATTATCAATATTCTTTACCAGGCGCGGTACGCTTTCAAATGGAGGCATACCCAGCGGCAGACGACCCTTGAGTACGGTGGTCTTGAATTCTTCGTGTGATAACTTGTTAATCGCGACGATCAGTGAGGGACCGACAAGACCTTCCTGCTTGGCGCCGTGACAGCGCGCGCAATCGAGTGCCCGCCAGGTTTTCCATCCTTCCAGTACATGGTCATCGGCCTTGTTGCCTTCCTTGACCACATATTTTACGTCGCCGCTATCGGGGGCTGCTGGCGCGTCTGCAGGCTTGTCAGCTGCCGGTTTGTCGGCGGCAGCCGGCTTTTCGGCCGCGCTGGCTGGTGCTGCGGCGGGGGGCGTTGCCGCCGCGCCGGCCGGCACTTGCCGTTTTTCTGTGGATTCGGCCTTAAGGGTACCTTGTGTTGTTTCTGCGCCCCCGTCACCAAAAGTGGTTGTGGTCGCTGCCAGCATTGTGGTCAGCAGTTGTGTACCAGGGTTGATGTCTGCGGCTTGCGCAGAGAAGGTACAGATTCCAGCGATAACGAGCCCTGCTCCGATTGTGCGTAAACGTAAAGTCATATTGAGTTTGTCCCAGATTTATCATGCAGGCATTGCACATGCCGCCATGAATTTGTGTTTCTTTTGATACCTTGATATGGCAGGGTGAGCGGCGTGAACCGGCCACCCTGCATGACGCTATTTATTGCGTTTTTGTGGTTTTTTCTGCCGCTGCGGTAGCGACATTGTCAGGCAATGCGAAGACCATCAGTGCACCGCCAAGTTCGGTGTATTTGGCCAGATCCTTGTAGCCGCCAACTGCACCCAGGCCGTCGGTAGACTTTTCAAGACCTGCTGCCAGACCAATACCGGCCCAGCCGCCAATACCGGACAGTACGCCAACGTATTGTTTGCCTTCGTATTTCCAGGTGGTGACGTTGCCAATCACGCCTGACGGTGTTTTGAACTTCCACAGTTCTTTGCCGCTGGTGTCAACTGCTTTAATATAACCTTCAAGCGTACCGTAGAAGACCACATCACCGGCTGTGGCAAGGGCGCCGCTCCATACGGAGAATCTTTCAGGAATGCTCCACAGGATTTTGCCTTTGTCTGCGTCCCAGGCAATGAAGTTACCCATGCCGCCATGACTGTTGGGGGTAGGGAACATGGACACGGTCGCACCAACGTATGGCTGACCGGCTACGTAGTCGACTGCGAATGGTTCATAGTCCATGCAAACGTGGTTGGTGGGGACGTAGAATACGCCGGTTTTGGGTGAGAAAGCAGCAGGTTGCTGATCCTTGGTACCCAGTGCAGATGGACAAATGCCCTTGACGTTGACGTCTTCACCGCCTTTGGCCGGGCTGTATTTGCTGTTGACAACAGGACGGCCGGACTTCATGTCGACTTTGTCGGCCCAGTTGATGGTCGGATCGTATTTCTCGGCAACCAGCAATTCGCCTGATTCACGGTCAAGCGTATAGCCAAAACCGTTGCGGTCAAAGTGAACCAGTGCCTTGCGATCCTTGCCACCCACCTTGATATCGGCCAGGATATTCTCATTGACGCCGTCATAATCCCATTCGTCGTGCGGTGTCATCTGATAAACCCATTTGGCTTTACCGGAATCCAGGTCACGTGCGATGATGGACATAGACCATTTGTTGTCGCCAGGGCGTTGCGATGGGTTCCAGGTGCCGGGGTTACCGGTTCCGTAATACACAAGATTCAGGGCAGGATCATAGCTGAACCAGCCCCAGGTGGTACCGCCGCCAATTTTCCACTGATCGCCTTTCCAGGATTTGATTGAAGAGTCTTTACCCACGGCAGCCATTTTGCCATCGGTCCAGGTCATCGTTTTTTCGGGATCAAACAGCATCTCGTCGTCAGGGCCTGTCGAATAGGCTTTCCAGGCTTCTTTGCCGTCTTTGAGGTTGTAGGCAATCAGACGTCCGCGAACGCCGAACTCACCGCCGGAAATGCCGGTGATCACTTTGTCCTTGAAAATATGCGGCGCGTTGGTATTGCTTTCGCCTACCTTGAAGTCGCCATTCTTAACCTTCCAGACTTCCTTGCCGGTTTTGGCATCCAGGGCCACCATGGTGGTGTCTGCCTGTTGCAGAATGATTTTGCCATCGCCGAACGCCAGGCCGCGATTGACCGTATCACAACACATGATGGTAATCACGTTGGGATCCTGGGTAGGCTCATACTTCCAGAGCATACTCTGATCCTTCAGGCTGATGGCGTACACCTTGTTGGGAAAGGGGCTGTGAACGTACATGACGTCCCCAATAACCAGTGGTCCACCTTCGTGTCCCCGCAGTACGCCGGTGGAGAAAGTCCAGGCCACCTGAAGGTTCTTTACGTTGTCCTTGTTGATCTGATCCAGTTTACTGTAGCGCTGGTTGGCAAAATCGCCTGCCTGAACCGCCCAGTTATCCGGGTTTTTCATTGCTTCCTGCAATTGTGGATCCGCCTGTGCCGTGCCGGTAATGGCCAGCGCACCTGCGACACATAGCATCTGTTTAAGGGTTATCTTAAAAGACATGTCTTCCTCCGGGGTTATCGTTATATATTTCAGAACACGAATTAAAGGTCTTACGGGAACATAGCACGGCCAGCATGCATATGGTCATAGAGAGCTATAAGCACAATTCATGCCAATCTGTACGCGCCCGAGGCGGACACGTGCAAATGGCGGTGTATCGACGTGTTGGGCACAATCGGGCGCAGGGAGCGGAGTATATCGGCCAACATGTGCATATATATACGAGCGCAAATGTACCGCAAGCAGAACAAGGTCAGGACATTATGTGTCGTTTTAGGACAGGCGCCTTTTTGCGCGGGGACGGCCGCAGGCACGCGAGGCGGGTAATGTGCGGCGGCCGAAAAAACATTCATTGAAATGAAAGCCGGTGTTTGGCATGATGAGCACTCGGTTTTATGTTGAACGTCTTGCGTATCGATTACCCGCGGCTGTGCGATTGCCCAGGGTGGGAAGGGACAGTTAAAATCTATATCACAATTGAAATTTCAATCCGGTTATGACCACTGTTGCTGTTATGCGCGGACGGGTCTGAATGGTAAATAAAATTCTCAGGGAGATAATGACATGTATGATATGAAGCATCTTGCCCACATGAAGGACCTTGATACCGCTGCGCCGCAAGCCATGCAGGCGTTTCGCGCCTTTGACCAGGCTGCGTTTGCCGATGGCGCCTTGAGTGCGCTGCAAAAACAGATTATCGCGCTTGCTGTTGCGGTCACCACGCAATGTCCTTATTGCATCGCAATACATACCAAGCAGGCGCGCGAGGCGGGCGCAACCGATGCGCAGCTTGCCGAAGCCGCGCTGGTTGCGGCAGCGATCCGTGCCGGCGGGGCGGTCACTCACGCTACGCATATGTTCTGATGATTCGCTGCCGGTTGCGGCGCCGGGACAGCGCATTGGCGCCGACCGGGCAGTGCAACATCGCGCAGTAGCGGATGGACCGTGGTGCTCTGGAACTGGGACAGTGTGTGACATTGTTGTGCCGAAAACCGCGGGTGCCGCACCTGCCTGCATTGCTCAGAGCGGTGGATCAATGTGCGCTCGTTATGATGTGCAACGGCGTCTTGCTGGCGATGGCCGCTGGCTGTGGCACCGGAGGCGGTTCAGCTTGGAGCGTGGCACAATAATTGCTTGTAACAGAATGGAAGAGGGCGCAATAGGAGGAGCGAACATAAACAGGCAGCGGTTCGCTTGCGCCGTCTTTGATGTGCATAGTCTGCTTTATTCGATTCGTAGGACGACATGAAATTTTCCATTAAAAAAATGTTCCCCGCCTTGTTATCTCTCGTCGTTCTGGGCGCGGCACCGGCCAGTGCCCAGGCTAATGATTTTCCTACCACGACCAGAGTGGAGTACGTGCTGGAGTGCATGCAGAAACATAATCGTGATTATGAATATTTTTATAAATGCTCATGCGTGGTCGATGATATAGCTAAAAACGTAAGCTACAACGAGTTCAATGAAATATCGACCGCTGCTCGTTACGCCCGGCTGGGCGGCGAGCGCGGGGGTGTTTTTCGCGATCCGAAAGACGTCAAGCGCATGGCAAAAAAATACAGGACGCTCGAGGCCAATGCCAACAAAGCCTGCTTTGTGAAAGCGCCGGCAGATGATGATGATTAGGATCATCGCTGATTGATATCGATGGCCGCTTTGCGTACGCAGCAGGTGCACTGATCACGTTGCCACGCTGACTGGCCCACCATTGCCTGGTGCGAGAGGTGGACAAGCAGTCTGCGCAGGCAATTTATTTTTATGGGCCGGGGCTCAGCCTGAGGCCTTCGCCATGCACGGCGCTCCTGGCGATGTTGGTCGCGCAGACACCAAGCGGTATGAGTGCAGTGAGAGCATGTCGGCCTGTACCAGATGGCGTGGCAGAAGGCCGATAAAGGTGCGAACTGGAGGGTACAGGCCAGGGTCTGAGCCGCCCGGCTTAGCAGCACGCAAGCCGTTGCACATGAGTCGGTCCGCCATGCCATAAACGTTGTCAGAAGTCTGCACTCTCGCATTTAAGTCGAGCATGGCGACCGCGCCGCGCAGCCGGATCGGACCTGCCAGGGATCGCATAGCAAGGCTGTTCTGATCTATTGACGAGCCCGTCCTGAGCCGATCGCGCCAATAACGGCAGCACGAAACATATATTTGGACAGTGTTTTAAATGGACTATGGGCAGGTATTGCTAGGGTATATCACTAATTGCACAAACATAGGGCTACAGGTAAAACGGTCATATTATGCTGCATAAATAATAAGCGTTTGAGAACAACGATCAAAATTTAACGATACTTTCTGGGAGGAAAGATATGAGTGAGGATATCGTTCAACGGGTGATGGCGAACCCGAAATACAAAGAAATGACGCGAATGCGCAGCACGTATGGCTGGGTCTTTTCGGCCGTTATTCTGGTTGCCTATTATGTCGGTTTTATCGGCATTATCGCGTTCGACAAGCAGTTGTTTGCCCAGTCTATCAGTGGTGGGGCCATGACATGGGGTATTCCGGTAGGTTTCGGTCTGATGATCCTGATCATTGCACTGACCGGCGTCTATATTTTGATTGCGAATTCAAAATTTGACGCCATGGAACGCAGCCTGTTAAACGACGTAGGGGCAACTCATGAATAAAGGTGTATCGCGGTTTCTGATCGGTATTGCCTTTACCGGTCTGTTTTTATCCCTTGCCTATGGTGCAGACGCCATCGGTGAAACCACCAAGCAGCAGGTCAATATAACGGCGATCATTATGTTCGTCGTTTTTGTTGGCCTGACGCTTTTTATCACCAAATGGGCCGCTGCCCGCACCAAATCTGCGTCGGACTTTTATACGGCAGGTGGCGGAATCACCGGCTTTCAGAATGGCCTGGCGATTGCGGGCGACTACATGTCTGCTGCATCTTTTCTGGGTATTGCCGCGCAGGTCATGGCCAGTGGTTATGACGGCCTGATCTACTCCATCGGCTTTCTGGTGGGCTGGCCTATTATTATGTTTCTGATGGCCGAGCGCCTGCGCAACCTGGGCAGGTTCACCTTTGCCGATGTCGCCAGCTACCGCTTCGCCCAGATGCCGGTGCGTACTTTTGCTGCCTGCGGCACCATCGTGGTGGTGCTGTTTTATCTGATTGCCCAAATGGTAGGTGCCGGTCAGCTGATCAAACTGCTGTTTGGCCTGGATTACTGGATCGCAGTTGTGATCGTGGGTGTGCTGATGATGGTCTACGTGCTGTTTGGCGGGATGACTGCCACGACGTGGGTGCAGATTATCAAGGCGGTCATGCTGCTTGCGGGCGCTTCGTTCATGGCCTTCATGGTAATGAAACTGAACAACTTCTCTTTTGAGGCGCTGTTTTCCAAAGCCATTGAGGTCAAGACTGCGGGTGCGTTGGCAGCAGGTAAAACTGCAGAAGAAGCGGCGGTGGCAGGCAGGTCCATCATGGGACCGGGTTCGTTCATCAAGGATCCGATTTCTGCCATTTCCTTCGGCATGGCCTTGATGTTCGGTACTGCCGGTCTGCCGCATATTCTGATGCGTTTCTTCACCGTGCCCAATGCCAAGGAAGCGCGTAAATCGGTTTTCTGGGCCACAACCTGGATCGGCTACTTCTATGTGCTGACCTTCATTATCGGTTTTGGTGCGATCATTTTCGTGTCTACCAATCCTGATTTTCTTGATGCGAAGGGCGGCCTCATAGGCGGGGCCAATATGGCGGCGGTGCATCTGGCCGATGCCGTTGGCGGGCATATTTTCCTGGGCTTTATCTCGGCAGTGGCTTTTGCTACGATTCTGGCTGTGGTGGCCGGGCTGACCTTGTCGGGCGCCTCTGCAGTCTCACATGATCTGTATGCCTCGGTGTTTCGCAAGGGTAATGTCGATTCGGCGACCGAGCTGCGGGTATCACGTATCACGACGTTCGTGCTGGGTGTGCTGGCCATTTTGCTGGGCATCCTGTTCGAGAAGCAGAACGTGGCCTTTATGGTGTCACTGGCGTTTGCCATTGCGGCATCGGCCAACTTCCCGGTTCTTTTCCTGTCCATTATGTGGAAAAAAATGACCACGCGCGGCGCCGTTATTGGCGGCTTCCTGGGGCTGATCTCCTCGGTCGTGCTGACCATCGTGTCGCCCGATGTATGGGAAGTGACGTTGGGCAATCCTGCGGGCAGTGCGCTGTTCCCTTATAAGTCACCAGCGCTGTTCTCCATGATCATTGCCTTCGCTGGTATCTGGTTCTTCTCTGTGACCGACAAGAGCAAGCGTGCCGCAGTCGATATTGCTGCATACGACGCCCAGCGCGTACGTGCAGAAACCGGTATCGGCAGCAGCAAGGCCTCCGCGCATTAAAGAGCGCGTTATTGCCGGAAAACACGCGACTGAAGTCGCGTGTTTTTTTATGGGCGTCGGCCAAATGCAACATTTTCACAAAAAAGAAGAGAGGGAGCGGGCAAGTACTTGCATTGCCATTCAGTTTCTGGCTATAATCATTTTCTTAATTGATCCCCGATAGCTCAGTCGGTAGAGCGACGGACTGTTAATCCGCAGGTCACTGGTTCGAACCCAGTTCGGGGAGCCAAACAATTTTGCAGTAATATCAACGAATTAGCCACCTTCAATAGGTGGCTTTTTTGTTGCCTGAAATAAATGTGATTTGTTCAGCGCATGTCGATACATGCGGCATCGGTATTGCACAAAGGGTAAATATTCCAGCAACACCCCCCTATTTTAGGGAATAAAAAGAACCCATTTATAGGGCAGTTGACGTGCGAGATTAGGAGGCGGGATGGCTGCTGTTCAAAAAATTTATGGGCGCTTGAGGGGGGTACAAAAATCCGGCACCTGGTTTTGTTGCCCGTAGCCCTTTCAACTCTAAGGGCTACGGGTTGTCGTTACATCAATGGCAGTGACGACTATTGTTTTTATTATCGTTGTGGCAGCCATTTCGATCAGTGCGACCGCCATGAGCAAAAGAGGTTGCTGTGAACATAAACAAAAGCATCATCAATACGATTTTCTTCATTCCTATCTCCTCATTGCATGAAAGTTCAGCATAATCGTCTTTGTTACGTTATGACATAAGTGTTTTCACTTAGTAATAATATATCTGAACTATAAAATTTGATTTTTTTACAGAGACATAGGTGGATAGCAGAATAACTATGAATAATAGGCAATGGAGCGTATTGCGCTTATTGTCGGTGCCGGATAGCGTCGTTAGAAGAGATTGCGAGCATCACAGGCGGAGAACAACAGTCCGTGGTGCCAGATTGCACTGTTGGTGCGGTGACGCAAGAAATGCCTATCGACCAGGCCCTCTGGAAATTGTGGGATAATCTGCTTATTAAACCGGGTATGGGCGGGGTGCAAAATGCAGCACGGTATGGCAGAAATTGTCTGGCGGTGTATGATAGTTGCGCTCGTTCCAACCCCTGTTCAGGAGTGAATAATGAAGAGAATTCGATGGCTGTTACTGGGATGTCTGATCAGTGCAGGGCTGGTGGCGTGCAGCGTCCCCACTAAAACCGATCTGATGGGAAATGCCGATTATTTTGAGCCGTCCTTTCTCAATAAAAGCCTGATCAAGGACAAGACCACGGTAGCCCAGGCCATCCAGATTTTTGGCGAACCGGATCGCATGACCCGCAATTCCAATAACGAAACGACACTGATGTACGCGCGCAAGTCATCTGGCAGCATGGCCGGCAATATGGTTGGTGCCGTGCCAATCGTTGGGCCCATGGTCGATTCGGCCGGCAGGTTGCTTAGCCCAGGCAGGGCTGATGTAGGCAAGCAGGTATTGGAAATTAAGTTTGTAAATGATGTTTTTCAATCCTGGGAAATGTAAATCCCGGGCCGATAGGCGTCCGTATTGCGGACCCGTTCACTTTATGGAGTATGTCGTATGAAAGGTTTTGTCGATGATATCGAAGAGTTGACCGTGAACAATGATCTTTACCGCAAGGTGCTTTACACGGGGAAAAACCTGCAACTGGTCCTTATGACGTTGCAGCCTGGTGAAGAAATCGGGGAAGAGGTTCATGAGGGCCATGATCAGTTCTTTCGCATCGAGCAAGGCAAGGGCAAGGTGGTGATTGATGGACAGACACATGCCATCGAGGACGACGACGCAGTGATTGTTCCTGCCGGTGCCCGCCACAATGTGATCAACAGCGGCGATCAGCCGCTACGTCTGTATACGATTTACGGTCCGCCCGAGCACCGTGATGGCGTGGTGCATGCCACCAAGCAGGATGAGCAGGAAGAGCATTTTGATGGCAAGACCACGGAGTAGGCGGGGTCTATGACAGTGCCGGCTATCGCCGATCTGCAGGCTTTCGTGCAGCAGCACGCGGGCTTGTTGGTGATTACCGGCGCCGGTTGCAGTACCGATTCAGGCATTCCGGCCTATCGCGATACAGAGGGTGCCTGGATGCGGCCGCCGCCGATGACGTTTCAGCAGTTCATGGGTACACCGGCGGCGCGTCAGCGCTATTGGGCGCGCAGTTTGGTGGGCTGGTCGATGTTTTCCGGTGGCAAGCCGAATGCGGCGCATCAGGCCTTGCAGTCGCTTGAATCGAAAAACTACACCGGTCTGCTGGTGACGCAGAATGTTGATGGCCTGCATCGGCAGGCGGGTCAGTCCCGGCTGCTGGAGTTGCATGGGTCCCTGGCAAACGTGGTCTGTATGCAGTGCAACAGCAGGCTTGAGCGCGTAGATTATCAGCAGCAACTGCTCAATGAGAATCCCTCCTGGGCGGATATGACGGCTGTCATGGCGCCGGATGGCGATGTGGATCTCGAGACAGATTTCTCTTCCTTCCGCATTCCGGCTTGTGGCCGCTGCGGCGGCATTCTGAAGCCGGACGTGGTGTTCTTCGGCGAAGCAGTTCCGCGTACCCGCGTCGATGCGGTCTATCAGGCCCTGGAGCAGGCCAGCGCCGTCCTGGTGGTCGGCTCTTCGTTGATGGTGTATTCGGGGTATCGTTTTGTGCGCGATGCCATCACTCAGGGCAAGCCCGTGGCGGCCGTCACGCTGGGCAGAACGCGCGCCGATGCAGTGCTTGCGCTGAAACTGAATGCCGCTTGCGGCCCGCTCCTGACTGCGCTTGATGCTGTTCTGGCACAGGCTGCGCAGAGCGGTGGCGCTTGCTGGGATCGACTGGCGGAGGTATAAGGGAATCCGTATGGGGAAGGCGCAAGGGGCAATTCCGTATTAGAGCGATCCCATATTAGCGCGATCCCATATTAGAGTGATTTCGTGCAGAGGGATTTCGTGCAGAGGGATTTCGTGCAGAGGGATTGCGCGCCGGCGCTACTTGTAAAGGGTTGTTGCCCACAGCGACAACAGGCCAATAGTCGCAAAAAAGGCAATGACGTAGCCAAGCAGCATAAGCAGGGTTTTTCGTTTTCGGTCCATGATCTTTTCTTGATATTTACATCTGTCATTATACGACCTGTTTTGAACCGAAGGCGCCCGGCGCCTTACAAAAGCGGCATGCTCAAGCTATAATTCAAATTTCCTGCTACGGCCCTTTTCGCGGGGCCCTTACTCCAATGACAAAGTATGTATTCGTTACCGGCGGCGTGGTCTCTTCGTTAGGCAAGGGAATCGCCGCCGCGTCGCTTGCGGCTATCCTTGAATCGCGTGGCCTGAAAGTGACCATGCTCAAGCTGGACCCGTATATCAACGTGGATCCGGGTACGATGAGCCCCTTGCAGCACGGTGAGGTATTTGTCACCGAAGATGGCGCCGAAACCGATCTTGACCTCGGCCATTACGAGCGGTTCATTTCGGCTCGCATGCATAAATCCAATAACTTTACCACTGGCCAGATTTACGAATCCGTGCTGCGCAAAGAGCGCCGGGGCGACTATCTGGGCAAGACCGTACAGGTTATTCCCCATATTACAAATGAAATTCAAGATTTCATCATCCGCGGTGCCAGGCAGGCCTGGGATGGCCAGACCGATGTGGCAATTGTGGAAATCGGCGGCACGGTAGGCGATATCGAATCCCTGCCATTTCTTGAGGCAGTACGGCAAATGAGCCTGCGCCTGGGCCGTAATGGCGCGGCTTTCGTGCATTTGACGCTGGTGCCGTTTATCGCCTCTGCAGGCGAGCTCAAAACCAAGCCTACGCAGCACTCGGTGCAGAAGTTGCGCGAAATCGGTATCTACCCGAACGCGTTGTTGTGCCGTGCCGATCGCGAAGTGCCGGAAGACGAGCGGGCCAAGATTTCTCTGTTTTCCAATGTACCGCTGGATGCCGTCATTTCCGTATGGGATGCCGATTCCATCTACAAAATTCCGTCCATGTTGCATAACCAGAAACTGGATGAACTGGTTTGCGATGCGCTTGCCATTTCTCCACCCCCGGCAGATCTGTCCATGTGGGACGGTCTGATCGATGCGCTGGAGCATCCGCAACATGAAGTGCATATTGGCATGGTCGGCAAGTATGTCGATCTGACCGAGTCATACAAATCGCTGATCGAAGCCCTGCAGCACGCCGGTATTCATACCCGTTCCAAAGTCGTTATTGACTATATTGATTCCGAGGATCTGGAAGGCGGCGCGGTCGAAAAACTGGCTTCGCTGGATGCTATTTTGGTGCCGGGCGGTTTCGGCAAGCGCGGAACCGAAGGCAAGATTCGCGCGATTCAGTATGCTCGTGAAAACAAGGTGCCTTATCTGGGAATCTGCCTGGGCATGCAACTGGCCGTTATAGAATTTGCCCGGCATGTGGCTCAGCTTGGCGGCGCCAACAGTACAGAATTTGATCCGGCAGCCCCGCATCCGGTCGTAGCACTCATTACCGAGTGGATGGATCGCGAAGGTAAAGTGGAAAAGCGCACGGCATCGTCCGATCTGGGCGGCACAATGCGCAAGGGTGCCCAGCGTTGTCCGGTCAAGGAAGGAACGCGCGCCTATGATATATATGGTCCGGAAGTCAACGAGCGCCATCGCCACCGGTATGAGGTCAACAATGTCTATGTACCGCGCCTTGAAGAAGCCGGCATGGTCATCAGCGCCCGCACACCAACCGAGAACCTGCCTGAAATGATGGAAATTCCGACCCACCCATGGTTCATGGGCGTCCAGTTCCATCCTGAATTTACCTCTACGCCGCGTAACGGCCATCCGTTGTTCTCCAGCTTTATCCGGGCAGCACTGGATAACCAGAAACAGCGGCAGAACCAGGGATAAGGATATCACCATGAATCTTTGCGGCTTCGACGTTGGTCTGACCAAACCCTTTTTTCTGATTGCCGGCCCTTGCGTGATCGAATCGCGCCAGATGGCGTTCGATACCGCGCGCTCGTTGCAGGATATTACCGGCCGCCTTGGCATTCCATTTATCTACAAAAGCTCTTTTGACAAGGCCAACCGCAGCTCGGGCGCCTCTTATCGCGGACCGGGAATGGACGAAGGTCTGCAGATTCTGGCCGATATCCGGGAACAGCTGAATGTACCCGTCCTGACCGATGTTCACGACATTACCCAGGTAGAGCGCGTCGCAGCTGTCGTGGATGTGTTACAGACACCGGCGTTTCTGTGCCGCCAGACCGATTTCATTTCGGCCTGCGCGGCCACTGGCAAACCGGTCAATATCAAGAAAGGGCAGTTTCTGGCGCCGGCCGATATGCTGCAGGTCGTGGCCAAGGCCAAGGCCGCTGCCATTGCGGCCGGTGGCGATGGCGCCAACATCATGGTGTGCGAACGCGGGGCCTCTTTCGGCTATAACAATCTGGTCTCGGATATGCGTTCGCTCGCCATCATGCGCGCAACCGAATGTCCGGTCGTTTTTGATGCGACGCATTCCGTGCAGTTGCCCGGTGGCCAGGGCACATCCTCTGGCGGCCAGCGTGAATTTGTGCCCGTGCTGGCGCGGGCGGCCGTTGCGGTAGGCGTGTCCGGTCTGTTCATGGAGACGCATCCGGATCCTGCCGTGGCGCTGTCTGACGGCCCGAATGCCGTACCCCTGGCGCATATGGAAGCCTTGCTGCGCTCGCTCACTGACATTGATCGTATTGTCAAGGGCCAGGGTTTTATCGAAGATCAGTTCACCGCCTGATTGCGTCGTTCGCCGCTGACCTGAACACGGTCAGGTCGGCAGGCTTTGTCAGGCAGTCGGCATACATAGCCCGGTGATAGTTGATGCCGGCGTTTACTTTGAACGGGAAGTATGGTTACCAGAACAATCGAAGTGAATGAGGAAAAATCGGCATCGGGGCGATTGCTGCCATTTCGGCAGTCTTTGATGGCTGTGCTGGGCATCTGTTTTGTCGGTATGCTGGTCGGGCTGGATCAAACCATTGTCGGCACCGCCTTGCCTACCATCGTGGCAGAGCTCAATGGTTTTGAACTATACGCGTGGGTCGGCACTTCCTATCTGCTGGCCTCGGTCATTACTGTACCCATCTGTGGTCGGCTGAGTGACTATTACGGACGCAAGCCATTTGTGGTTGCGTCCGTTATTATTTTCACCATTGCCTCGATGCTTTGCGGCATGGCCGGCAGCATGACGCAACTGGTGCTGGCCAGGGCCCTGCAGGGTATCGGCGGCGGGATGCTGGTCGGCACCGCCTTTGCCTGTGTGCCGGACCTGTTCCCGGATGCCAAGGTGCGCCTGCGCTGGCAGATTCTGCTCAGTTCTTCTTTTGGCATTGCCTCTGCCGTCGGCCCTTCCCTGGGCGGGTTTCTGACCGAATATTACGGCTGGCGCTCGGTGTTTTATGTCAATCTGCCGGTAGGCTTGGTTAGCCTGTTCTTTATCTGGCAATATTTGCCGCTGATTCGCTACAAGCGCGAACAGACGATCCGCCTGGACTGGCAGGGGGCGATGCTGATTGCGTTGTTCCTGGGCTGTCTGCAACTGGCGGTGGAACTGTTTGCTACGCATGGCGTTTCCTGGCAGGTCGGCTTGTTTTCCGTCGTATCCGTTCTGGCGTTCATTGTTCTGATACGCTGGGAGCGACGTTGCGCTTTTCCACTGCTGCCGCTGGAAGTCTTCCGGGATCGCAGCCTGGGCACCATGTTCACTTTGTCGCTGTTGACCGGGTTTGTGATGTTCGGCATGCTGTTCTACATCCCGCTGCTGCTGCAGGGCGGCTTCGGTTATTCTCCCAATGACGCCGGCATGCTGGTCACGCCGTTGGTGGTATGTATTACCGTGGGCAGTATCCTGAGCGGCCGCATCGTCATTCGCCTGGCCCGACCTAACTGGATTCTGTATATCGGTTTTGTGTTGACGGCGATCGCCGTGGCCGGCGTGGTCTTTTATGATCGTGGTATGCCGCAGTTGGTCTTTTTGCTGTACATGACGCTCGGTGGTGTCGGGCTGGGTTTTATTATGCCCAACCTGACTATTTTCAGCCAGGAGCTGTCCGGCCGCAATAATCTGGGCATCGTGACGGCGCTGGTGCAGTCCATTCGCATGATTGGCGGCATGCTGGGAACAGCCATTATCGGTACCATGGTCAATTACTATTATGTCGCCGGCATTCAGGCCGATGCAAAAAAAATCGACTCCCCACAACTGGTCCTGGCCCTTTCTGATCCGCAACTGCTGGTCAGGACAGATAGTCAGGCGGGGCTGGTAACTGAAATGGCCAGCCTGGGGCAGAATGCGCTTCCGTGGTTGCAGGTGGCGCGCGGCCATATGGTGGGTGCGATCGAGTCAGGCCTGATTGTGGTGTTTGCGGTGAATGTGATTGCGCTGTTGTGGCTGTACAGGCTGCCGCTGATCCGCTTTGCCAGCGTGGGCAACACCGTGGCCGAGCCAGCCGTTCGCCGGCGTCGGCGTCGGCTGCGGGGCAAGGACAACGGCTAGACGGGAAAAGTATACGGCTGGCATAGCAAGCAGTCGCAAGGACGAGGCGGCAGGCAACAGGTATAGCGCCGCGCACCGGTGGCTGGCACGCTGCAGCAGGGTCTGGTCGCGCAATTTATCGCGTTATCTGCCCGTCATTGCCCAGGTTAAAATGTAAAAAAAGAGATACAAGTTCATTTGCCGGCGGATGCAAAATTACAAGATTGGCTGAGTAAGGTACAATCTACGCAATAAAACCCCATCAAAATCACTGTTTATCAGGCAGGAAAGTCATTACCATGAGTGCAATTGTTGATATTATCGGTCGCGAAATCCTGGATTCCCGTGGGAATCCAACCGTAGAGTGTGATGTGTTGCTCGAATCCGGCGTTATGGGGCGGGCTGCCGTGCCATCTGGCGCCTCTACTGGTACGCGCGAAGCTGTTGAATTGCGTGACGGTGACAAGTCCCGTTACCTGGGCAAGGGCGTGCTCAAGGCAGTTGAAAACGTCAATACCGAAATTTCCGAAGCGCTCATGGGCCTGGATGCGCAGGAACAGACCTTTATTGACCACACCCTGATCGATCTGGATGGGACCGAGAACAAGGAGCGCCTGGGCGCCAACGCACTGCTGGCAGTAAGTATGGCCGTTGCCCGTGCCGCAGCCGATGAGTCCGGTCTTTCCCTGTATCGCTATTTTGGCGGCAGCGGCCCCATGAGCATGCCTGTGCCCATGATGAATGTCATCAACGGCGGCGCTCATGCCAACAATACGCTCGATATGCAGGAATTCATGATTCTGCCGGTCGGCGCGACCAGTTTCCGTGAGTCGCTGCGCATGGGTGCAGAGGTCTTCCATGCCCTGAAAAAACTGATTCATGGCCATGGCATGTCTACGGCGGTGGGCGACGAAGGCGGCTTTGCGCCCAATGTGGCTAACCACGAGTCAGCCATTCACCTGATTCTGAATGCGATTACTGAAGCCGGCTACGAGCCAGGCACTCAAATTGCGCTGGGCCTCGATTGCGCCAGTTCCGAGTTTTACCGTGACGGTAAATATCATCTGGTTGGCGAAGGCAATATTTCCCTGACTTCGACCGAGTTTGCCAATTTGCTGGCCTCCTGGTGCGACAAATACCCGATCATCAGCATCGAAGACGGTATGGCCGAAAACGACTGGGACGGCTGGAAAATCCTCACGGACCAGTTGGGCAAGAAAGTACAGTTGGTGGGCGACGATCTGTTCGTTACCAATACGAAAATCCTGAAGGAAGGCATCCAGAAAGGCGTTGCCAACTCCATTCTTATCAAGATCAACCAGATTGGTACACTGACCGAAACCTTTGCCGCCATTGAAATGGCCAAGCGTGCGGGTTATACGGCGGTCATTTCACACCGCTCCGGTGAAACCGAAGACTCTACCATTGCCGATATTGCCGTGGCTACCAATGCGATGCAGATCAAGACCGGCTCCCTGTCTCGTTCGGATCGTATGGCCAAGTACAACCAGTTGCTGCGTATCGAGGAAGAACTGGCAGAAGTGGCCCGCTTCCCGGGTCTGGATGCGTTTTACAACATCCGTTAAGGCGCTGCGGCGCGAGTATTGAGCATTTGTCATGCGCTTACTATACCTTGCCTTAATGGCTGCCTGTGTAGCCATACAATATCCGCTGTGGTGGGGGGAAGAGGGGTGGGCGCGCGTGACAGTGCTCAAGCAGCAACTGGAAGCCCAGGAAGAGAAGAACAAGGCGTTGCTGGCTCGCAATAATGCGATGGATGCGGAAGTACATGATCTGAAAACGGGTACAGATGCACTTGAGGATCGCGCCCGTATTGAAATGCGCATGATCAAAAAAGACGAAACATATGTGCAGATCCTGACGCCGAATGAGCCGCAACCCGACGTGCCGGTCAGCTACGAGGTGCCCGGGGCATCCAAGGCCAAGACAGCTTCTGCTGCTGCGACCAAACCCCAAGCCTCGGGCAAGCCCCATGCAAAGGCAACGACGGCCGGCGGCGCGCGGGCTAAGTCCGACAGCGGCAAGCCGGCAAAATCCTCAAAACCGGTACAGCAATAGCAGTCAGGAATAAGCCTTTCCTGCAGATGTCGCTCGTGCAGACCAGATTGATTTCCGACTGAGCCAAATCTGGATCTGTTCGGATCTGAACCAGAGCGAATCGGCTCCCGGCAAAATCAGCTTTCAAGTCAATATAATGTCGAATGCCGTATATGTCGACGGTCGTACGCGCTTGCCCGCAGCGTTTATGGCAGGCAGGCCGACTCGGTAGGCAGCGTATTTTCGGGCGCTTCATTGTTTGTAAGCGTCATGTTTGGCTGAGGCTGGTTGCCCGGCGTAACGGCATCGGTACTGGTCTGTGAGGCAGACCCGCTGCCGGGGAGTGTTGCGACGGGCGTCGCTGGCCGGGACGCATGGCTGCCGATGACCTCGCCGTTGCCAGCACTGGCTTCGGTGGTTGGGTTGCGCAGCGGTCCGGATGAATTGGCAAACGCATTGCGTTGCTTGTAGCGGACATGGGCTGTTTCTTCGGACAACCAGAGCACCGGGTGCGATTGCATTTCAATTGTGATTGCTGCACTTATTGGCAATGCACCTTGGGTCGCCAGGGGGGACCCGGACGCGCTGATTGCACTGAACACGGTACGCAACAACGTGCGCATGCCCGGCATCACCGGCACATATAAATAGCGTGCCTGCAGTTGCAGGGTGTTGGCATCGTAGATTGTGCTGCCCGATGCAGGGCCACGTGGATATTGTTGATGTTGACGGTGCTGATAATTGTTATTGATGGCCGGGTTGCCGGTTTTCACGGCAATGGGAAGATCCTTTTGCATGAAGTCGGCAAATTCGGCCCCGTCTGGGTGCGTAATGACAATATCCCATGCAAGCTGGCCGCTGTCTTGCTCGAATTGTTTCTGTTGGTGAAGCATTCGCGCACGCGGGCTAGGAAAAGCGCCTGCCGGCGCATACAGCGGGGCCAGGGCATCCAGGAATGCGTCTTCGATGGCCTGCGGCCGGGCGTGCTTCACGCTGCCGGCGCGGCCGGCTTCAAGCAGTGCTAGACTGACGGCTTCACGCGCCATATACCAGCGCGAGGCTTCGTAGCTGGCCATGGTTGCAAACATCAGGGGAAGGGCGACGACAAGAAACTCCACCACCGCAAAACCGTGCTGGCGTGTCAATAGGATGCCAGCTGTTTTTGATAGTGCGCCGCCAGGGCGGCATGGCTGGGCAAGAGTACAGGAGCGGGGGCAGAACAAAAAAGGAATGTACGGAAAGGTGTATTGCATTCCCGCAGTGTGCGCAAAACGAGAGCAAATGTATAGTGTGGATTTCTACGCTGGGCAAGTTTGCGTTGCGCTCGTCCAGGCATGCCGCAGGTGATGATGGCATGAACGATGGTTACCATAACCGTGTTTGCCAGTATATAAGGTAAATGAAGAGAGGGAAGGCTGCCGCCAGAGCGACGGCGCAACGTTTATTGCAACTGGTGCAACAGACAGGACACGGCCTGTTGCGTGCGCGCTTAATGCGCTAAGGGTTCTGGCGGATCCTCGGGCGATTGGCCATCTATAAACAGACGGGCGCAATCGATCGCGTCGAACGTATATGGCTTGCCGCAGAAATTGCAGGCGATGTCGACTTGTTCCTGTTCGCTTAGAATGCTCTCGATTTCGGCCTGACCGAGCATCTTGAGCATATTGCCGACGCGTTCACGTGTGCATGGGCAAAACCAGCGTACTGGCTGCGGCTCGAAAGTGAGTAACGGCTCTTCCCAGAACAGGCGGTGAATCAGCGTTTCGGGAGACTCGTTGAGCATTTCTTCCTGGGTCAGGGTCTGGGCCAGAATTCGGGTGCGCTGCCATGATTCCTGGTGCGCCTCGGCATCATCGGCTGTGCCACCATGGTCAGGCAGTCGCTGCAGCAGCAGACCGGCAGCACGTTGCTCGTTGGCGGCCAGCCAGATGTGCGTGTCGAGCTGTTCCGACTGTTTCATATAATGCTCCAGGACCTCGGCGATCGAATCGCCTTCCATGGGCACCACACCCTGATAGGGTTGCTGGCCTTCCTGCCGGTCTGTCGGATCCAGAATGACAATAAACCGACCGTTGCCGTTGCCATTGAGCAGCGATTGGAATGTGGCATTGTCGGGAACCACAAATTCCTGACGCAACTGTACGGTGGCGCGCAGGCTCAAGTCTGATTGGCATTCGACCACGATCAGGGCCAGTGGCCCGTCGCCCTGCAGTTGCAGCACCAGCGAACCATCGAATTTGATGTTCGAGGCAAGCAGCACCGAGGCTGCACACAACTGCCCGAGCAGGTCGCGAACGACCGGCGGATAGCTCTGATGCACCAGACCTGTGTGCCAGGTCTCAGTCAGATCGACGGTCTGGATGCGGGTGCTGCGATCGTCAAGCAGGTATTTCTGTAATTGGTCAGTCGTCATGGCAGGGTGGCACAGGGCCGAAATTACGTCAGGCGTTTAAGGCCGCTGCGATAGCGCTGCCCCTGCCATACGTAATGAGCAGTATTTTTATGAATATTGGCGATTTCGTCTTCGCTCAGCGTGCGCGCAATTTTGCCGATACCGATAACGAGAGAGCCGTCAGGGATGACCTTGCCTTCGGTAACGATGGCGCCAGCGCCGATGATACAGTTTTTGCCAATGCGTGCGTTGTTCAAGACAATGGCCTGCATGCCGATCAAAGAGCCTTGGCCAATGGTGCAGCCGTGCAGCATGGCCTGGTGGCCAACGGTCACGTTCTTTTCAATGGTCAGGGGAACGCCTTCGTCCACATGCAGCACACTGCCTTCCTGGACATTGCTGCCTTCCTGGATCAGGATAGGCGCGTTATCACCGCGAATGGCCACATTGGCCCAGACGCTGACATTTTTTTCCAGGGTGACGTTGCCAATGACCGTCGCGCTGTCAAAGACAAAAGCGGTGGGGTCGATGTTTGGCGCCAGCTCATCGATCTGATACACAGCCATGATGAATATTTCTCCTTTGCCTAGCTGGTGACGCTATCGGTGTCGGTTCCGGCATCGCGCCAGACGTAGCCATCTTTGTCAATATGGCCACGAATGGCTGTTGGAATCCACTCCTGTGGTTCGGCCTGCAACGGATGGATCTGGGCGCCGGACCAATAGTGCAAGGCAACCGCCGGATCGGGATAATCGTTCTGGTCTGTCCTGTTGACCGCGATGAAGCCCTTCTGGCCGGCTTTCAGTGGCTTGCCGGCCTGGTCGATAACACTGATTCGATGGCCCGGATACACGCGGCCCATACTGCCCTGACGAGGCGCCCATTTTTCCTGGCTTTCGCCAATGATATAGCCAAAGCCCAGCGGTGCGGCGACCACATTGATATCAACGTCAAAGCGTTGCTTGGCCCATTGGCCCAGCGACGGCTCGTAATCGGTGTCCAGGCAGCTGATGCTGCGGATGGCAAGTTCGAATTCTTCCAGCGTATCGGGGTATTCGCGGATGCGGCGCAAATCCTGGCCGGACGCATGAATATTGGTAATCTGGTAGTGCTCGAGCAGTGTAAACAGCCGTGGTATGGTGCGTCCGGCCGGGCAGCCGACGATGGACTTGCCAAAATACAGCGTGGGCAACAACGCATTGAGCAGGCCGTTGGGGCTGTTCCAGTCGTAGGAGGTCCAGAAAATATCATTCGTTTTCGGAAACCAGTTCTGTGAGGCGACAAAGCCCGGCAGGGTGCCGATCAGTGAGCTGTGATCCAGAAGCACGCCGCGCAACGGTTCGTTTTCGGCCGTGGCAGGATACACCAGAATGGCCGGCGTGGAAGCGCTGACCACATGGGGTGTGAATGTGGATGGTTGACGCGCCAGCAGGGTACGCCAGGAAATGATCCGGTCGTCATCTGTGTGGATGCCGATGATTTGTTTGACGGGCGAATGATTGTCAACCGCAGAAATAAGGGCAGTAATGGAGTGCTTGTCCACCACCGCTACCCGCGCCTGCGAATCATGCAGCCTTTCGGCGTATTCGGCGCTGCTCAGGGAGGAGGTCAGGGGCACTACGATCGCGCCCACGGTAAGGACCGCCAACTGGGTGATTGCGCTTTCTGCCGAGTGCTGTAGTGCGACCGCTACGCGATCCTGCGGCTGCACACCCATGCGGATGAAGCCATTGGCCAGTTTATTGACCTTTTCGGACAGTTGCCCGTAAGTCAGTAGTGTAAGCTGCCCTACCTGATCTTCGAAATAAATGGCGACCTGGCGTGCTTCGTGCGGGCTGGAGGCCCACCGGTGGCAGCAGGCATCCGCTATATTGAATACCGTGGGAACCAGCCATTCAAATGATTTATAGAGTGACGAATAATGATCGGTCATAAGGTGGCGTAAAGAATCGGGGGCGCTAAAGAAATAGGGCAGTGTGTGCAAAAAAGATCCTGCCTGCTGCCCGTGGACTTCTGATTCTATCATTGAATCGCCGCCGGCGATAGGTCGACCAGACGGGTGCCGGCCAGCCTGTCATGCAACATCAGGCCGCCCCGGTCAAACCAGCTGTAGACAAAGTTGAGAAAGGGCGTAAACACAATGAACAAGGTAATGGACGGCCAGCCCAGTGAATTGGAGGCGGCGTATACCAGATAGGCTCCCAGTAGCGGGATGGGCCAGCACAGGACATAGCGCAGCACGAGCTTGCCCAGGGAAGGGCGATTGCCTTGCTGGCTGACGAGCCGGAGATTCCAGGTTTTCATGGGTAGTGTCTGTCCGTGTTTTCGCCAGCAGAGCACAAAATACAGGCCTATGGCGACAAACAGCACGGCCTGGCGTGTGCCAAGAAGAGTCAGTCCGCTGCGGCTTTGCGTGAGCGTATCGAAAATGTAATCGGCAAAGAAGACGACGCCGAACAGGAGCACGGCCTCGTACATCATGCAGGCAAACAGGCGCAAACGGGAAGGAGAACGGCGCGACAATAGCGCCGCGTCAACAGGGGCAGAAGATTTCATGCAGTTGGCTATCAGGGTTTACGGTAGCTTTCGGCGACCATTTCAAATGAAAACAGGCGGCAGTCAAGGGCCCCATTGTACAGCGGGGTGCGGCGACGCGGTTTCAGGCGCAGTTTTCCGGGCAGTTCCAGGTCGCTGGAAATCACATGAACCTGCCATCCGGCAAATTGCTGTTTCAGGCAGGCGGACCAGTCGCGCCAGAAACCATCGTCCTGTTCGTCCATTCGTTCCCCATAAGGGGGGTTGGTGACCAGCCAGCCCTGGTTTGTTGGCGGCTGCAGGTCCAGCGCATTGGCCCGGGCAAACTGAATGGAGTCTGGCGCCAGATTGGCGCGCTGCATGTTTTCGCGCGCGGCCTCCAGTGCATGAGGGTTCAGATCGCAGCCGTATAACGGGGTCTCCAGCTCCGGGGCGATGCGGCTGAAGGCATCCTCTTTCAAGGCTGTCCATTGGCGGGCATCGGCATTGCGCAGTCGCTCGAAACCAAAGAGACGGGAGATGCCGGGCGGTACGCCTTGCGCGATCCAGGCAGCCTCGATCAGAATGGTTCCGCTGCCACAAAAGGGATCCAGCAGGGGTAGGGAAGGATCCCAGCCCGAGAGCGCCAGAATGCCGGCGGCCAGGTTTTCGCGCAGCGGCGCTTCGCCCTTGTCCAGGCGCCAGCCGCGCTTGAACAGGGATTCTCCGGAGGTATCAAGGTACAGCGTACCCGAATCCCGGGTCAGAAAAAGGTGCACCCGGGCGTCGGGCCGAACCGTATCGATGCTTGGACGTTCGCCTTCACGATCGCGCAGGCGGTCACAGATGCCGTCTTTTGTCTTCAGATTGCAGAACATCAGGCTTTTCATGGGGCTCTGGATGGCCGAGGTATCGACCCGCAGGGAATGTTCAGCGCCAAACCAGCGCTCCCATGGGGCGTCGTAAGCCAGTTCGTAGATGTCGTCTTCCTTGAGCACCAGGCCATGCGCTACTTGCACCAGAATCCGGGTTGCCAGGCGGGAGTACAGGTTGGCCCGCAAAATGCCTGCCCAGTCGGTTTCGAAGGCGCAGCCGGCACGTCCTTTTTCTACCTGCTCAAAGCCCAGCGCCTGCATTTCCTCGCAAAGCACTTCCTCCAGGCCCTGTGGGCACGGAGCGAATACCCTGAACGTCTCAGTCAGCCTTGATGATGGGCGTCGCGCTTGTTCGGATTCGTGCGGCGCACGGGTAGCACGATCGGCTGTTCTGGCCTGGGGTCTTTTCCCGGTCAGGGGGGCGCCAGGGTTGAAATCGCGTTTGCCGGTTGCCGGCCTGGGGCGTTCCGTGCGCATCGGACGATCGGTGCGATCAGAAGCCGTGCGGCGCGGTTCGTGTGTTCCAGCGGTCGTGTCGTTGCGCGCGCCGGTGCGCTCCGTGGGCAACGGGCGTCCGGATCGGGCTGGAGTGGTTTTTCCCTGGCCGGAGCGCAACTGGCTCTGCGCCACGGCGCGAGCCCGCGCGCCAGAACGCACTCGTGGTTTTTCGTCACTCTGGTCGGCTTTGCGCGGCGCGCCACTAAGACTTAGTTTCTTGCGGCTTTGAGGTGTATTGTCATCGGTCATGGCTAAGCCTGTCAGAAAGGTTTGGTGACCACAAGAATGACCACCGCCAGCAGTAGCAATACCGGTATTTCATTGAACCAGCGATAAAAGACATGGTCGCGCTGGTTGCGGCCCTGTACAAATTTTCTGTAGATGCGAAAACAGGCGTGATGGTAGCCGATAATCAGCAGTACAAAAAGCAATTTCGCGTGCAGCCAGCCATTGGCAAGACCGATTCGGTAATACAGCATGAGCACCAGGCCGAAAGCGACGGCCGGGACCGCCAGCATCGTGGTAAAGCGCAGCAGCCGCCTGGCCATGCCCAGCAGGACCGGATAGACCGGGCCATCCTGGGGCTGTTGAGCCAGGTTGACAAAAATGCGTGGCAGATAGAACAGTCCGGCGAACCAGGCGGTGACAAATACAATATGAAGTGATTTGATCCAGAGCATTTTATTTTTACCCGCGCAATTGGCCGTTGCCTTCGAGCACCCATTTATAAGTTGTCAGGCCTTCCAGGCCGACTGGGCCGCGCGCGTGCAGGCGATTGGTCGAAATCCCGATCTCTGCACCCAGCCCGTACTCGAAGCCGTCGGCAAAGACGGTCGGCAGGTTCACATAAACGGAACTGGAGTCCACTTCCCGCTGGAACCGGTTGGCGGCGGACACGCTGTCGGTGACAATCGCTTCCGTATGGCCCGAACTCCATGTGGCAATGTGCGTCATGGCCTCATCGATGGACTCGACAATGCGAATCGCCAGAATGGGTGCCAGGTATTCCGTTGCCCAGTCTTCATCGGTGGCGGCAGTGGCCTGCGGCACCAACTTCCGGGTCCGGGGACAGCCGCGAAGCGCCACGCCTTTTTCAACATAGGCGGCAGCAAGCCGGGGTAGAACCTGTTCTGCAATATCCTGATGGACCAGCAGCGTTTCCATTGAGCCGCACACGCCGTAGCGATAGGTTTTGGCCTGAAAGGCAATGTCGTGGGCCATGTCAAGGTCGGCCGCACGGTCTATATAGACATGGCAGTTGCCGTCAAGATGGCGGATCATGGGCACTGTGGCTTCTGCTTCCAGGCGCCGGATCAGACCTTTGCCCCCCCGGGGGATAATCACGTCAACGTAATCGGTCAGGGTAATGAGCTGGCCGACCGCGGCGCGATCGATGGTGTTGATGGTCTGCACTGCGTGGGCCGGCAAGCCGGCGTATGCCAGCCCTTGCTGAATGATCTTGCCCAAAGCCTGATTGGAACGAAAGGCCTCGCTGCCGCCACGCAAAATAGCGGCATTGCCCGATTTCAGACACAGCGCGGCTGCATCGATTGTGACGTTGGGCCGGGATTCATAAATGATACCGATGACCCCCAGCGGAATGCGCATTTTCGAGACTCGCATGCCGTTGGGCCGGATTCGGGTTTCGCTGCGGCTGCCTACCGGGTCCTCCAGCGCCGCGATCTGGCGCAGGCCGGTTGCCATCAGGCCCAGCGCTTTATCCGATAGCGTCAGGCGATCGAGCATGGCCGTCTCCAGGCCGTTATCGCGGGCTTGTTGCAGATCCAGTGCGTTTTCGGCCTGCAACTGCGCTGCCTGGGTTTCCAGCGTATGGGCAATATGCAGCAGGGCTGCCGACTTCTGTTTATCGTCGGCGCGCATCAGCAGGCGGGCGGCGGCTTTAGCCTGCTGGCCATAGGCCAGCATTTGCGTATCAAGGTCGAGATTTTTACTGGTTTCGGTTGTCATGATTGAATCAATGAGAGGATGCGGTCACATCTGCCATACGCAGAACGAGTCGAGCCATTTCCTGCCAGGCGTCGGTCAGTCTTCCGTCTGCAGGAAAGCCCTTGAACAGGCGATCAATGTCGTGGGCGTGCTGGATCAATCCCATGATCTGGGAGAAGGGCAGCCGGTCCAGCGTATTGAGGATCAGCTGATCCTTGGGCGGAAACAGACCGAGCTTGCGGGTCAGGTTCCTGGGATTGTGTCCGTTCTGCCTTGCCTGGGCAAGTGTGTAAAGATTACGAATGTCATAAGTGAGCAGGCCCAGCACCATCGGCAATGCCTCGCCTTCGGCCTGCAACCCATGCAGCACCTTGAGGGCGCGCTGACCATCGCCGCGCAAAATGGCATGACTCATGTCAAAGACATTATAGCGGCTCACGTCCAGAACGGCACTTTCCACTTCTTCCAGCGTCAATTCGCCTTCGGGATACTGCAAGCCGAGCTTGAGGATTTCCTGATGCGCTGCCAGCAGATTGCCTTCGACCTTATCGGTAATCCAGGCCAGGGTTGCCGCATCGGCGTGCTGTTTCTGGCGCTTGAGTCTGCTCTGAACCCAGGCGGGCAGTTGCTCGCGGGTGATGACCGGGGTAGTGACCAGCACGGCCTGCTGCGTCACGGCGGTATACCATTTTGCAGAAGATATGGTCCTGTCCGCCCGCGGCAGAATCAGGGCAACGGAAATATCGGTCAGTTCCTGCCGCGCCGCGCGATTGGCCAGCGAGACCAGCGCATCGCCGCCGGTTTTGCCAGGCTTGCCGGTGGGCACTTCAATTTCCATCAGCTTGCGATCGCCGAACAGGGAAATGGACTGGGTGTTTTCTTCTATGGTATTCCAGGGGCCGGTGGCTGTCAGGCTGAGCGTGACCCTTTCGGTATAACCCTGAAGCCGGCAGGCTGCACGCAATGCGTCCAGGGCTTCGTTGCGCAACAGTAATTCGTCACCGCTGATCACATACAGCGGATGCAACTGCGCATCCGGTTTACCCAGATCGGCAATGAAGCGTTCGTAGTTGGGGGTTTGTCCTGCCATCGCGCTTATCGGGCGAACTGCGCATCACCTGGCGTGCCCGCACCCTGCTGATAGCCCTGGATCACGTCATCAGAGCTGATGCGCCGTACCAGTTGCCCCACCATTTGCGCTTCCATGTCCTGATAGAGCGTGACCATTTCCTGGGCTTTGGCCTGGGAATTGGCTTCGTCATACGGCAGCGTGCGCGTCGAGGTGAGGGTGGATGGAGGAATCAGCAATTGGCCGCTATTGGAGACCAGTTGGAAGGTCAGGCGCAGCGTCAGTTCGTACTCTTCAACCTGTCCCTGGGAGTTGAGCGATACTTCTCGCTGTGACTGGACCCGTTCCAGTTGCGAGAGCACCACCTGTGCAGCTGAGGCATTATCGACAAATTGCAGCGTTGGTGAGCTGGCCTTCAGGGACCGACGCAAATAGGAACCAAAGCGCGAGTTGCTTTCAATATTGGTGTACATCGTGGTAAACGGCAGCGGCTTTTCACCACGCAGCTTGAAGCCGCAACCGGCCAGCACCAGGCTGAGCAAAAGGGCTGCAAGCAGGGCCTGTTGCCAGCGCAAGAAAGAGAAAGAGTACACCATGGTTTTCACCTGCTGAAATTAACCAACAATATTGACAAGTTTTCCGGGAACCACAATAACACGTTTCGGCGGGCGTCCTTCCAGGAATTTTTCCAGCGAGGGATGACTTCTGGCGACCGCTTCGATATGTTCGCGGTCGGCGCCATTCGGTATCTGGATGGAGCCGCGCAATTTGCCATTGATTTGCAGCATGAGCTCAATTTCATCGGCAATCAGCGCTGCTTCGTCCACGCTGGGCCAGGGGGCGTCTAGAAGATCGCCGTACTGCTGCACGTAACCCAGCTCGTTCCACAAGTGCCAGGTGATATGCGGCACAATCGGATACAGCATGCGAATGAGGATCCCGGTCACTTCACGCAAGGCCGCATCTTCGAGCTCACCCTCGGGCAGTGCTGCATCGTCAATGGCATTGAGCAATTTCATGTTGGCCGACACTACCGTATTGTACTGAATACGTTCGTAGTCATAGTTGGCCTGACGCAGCAGCGAATAAGCCTGCAGGCGCAGATCCTTGACAGCCTTGCTGGCCTTGGAGAAGTCGCTCACCTGGGTTGGTGCTGCCAGGATGCGCGCTTTGAGGCCGTTTGCAATGGACCATACGCGTCGCAGGAACCGATGCGAGCCGTCCACGCCTGAGTCGGACCATTCCAGTGTCTGTTCCGGCGGGCTGGCAAACATGACAAACAGCCGCGCCGTGTCGGCGCCCATCGTATCGATCAGCGCTTGCGGGTCTACGCCGTTGTTCTTGGATTTGGACATGGTGCCCACGCCGCCATACTGGATGGCCGAGCCGTCACGGTTGAGGGTGGCACCCGTAATGGCGCCTTTCTCGTCGTAGGTATTGGTCACTTCCTCAGGCCAGAAGTACTCGACCGCGCCTTGCGGCGTGCGGCGCGAATAGATATGGTTCAGCACCATGCCCTGGCAGAGCAGTTTAGTGAACGGTTCATCGAATTTGAGCAATCCCAGGTCGCGCATAACCTTGGTCCAGAACCGCGCATATAACAGATGCAATACTGCGTGTTCAATGCCGCCAATGTACTGATCCATGGGCATCCAGTAATCATTGCGCGCATCGACCATTGCACTGTCGTTGCCGGCAGAGGTATAGCGCATGAAATACCAGGAGGAATCGACGAAGGTGTCCATGGTGTCGGTTTCCCGTCTTGCCGGTTTGCCGCAGGAGGGGCAGGAGCACGACAGGAAACTTTCGTCTTTTGCCAGCGGATTGCCGCTGCCATCAGGAATCAGATGCTCGGGCAGGCGCACGGGCAGGTCGGCTTCGGGCACCGGGACGGGTCCGCAGCTTTCGCAGTGGATGATTGGAATGGGCGTGCCCCAATAGCGCTGGCGGGAAATACCCCAGTCGCGCAAGCGCCATGTGGTCTGCTTTTCACCCAGGCCTTTTTCGGCCAGGGCAGTAGCCACGGCGTCGACCGCCTGGCGATAGTCCAGGCCATCGAACTGGCCGGAATTGATCACGCGACCCTGCTGCTTGTCAGCGTACCAGTCGTGCCATTGGGTATTGTCAAACGCTTTGTCGGCGACCTGCACTACCTGTCTGATCGGCAGGTCATATTTGAGCGCAAAGGCAAAATCACGTTCGTCATGGGCCGGCACGCCCATGACGGCACCGTCGCCATAGCTCATGAGCACATAGTTGCCCACCCAGACTTCAATGGCATCGCCGGTCAGGGGGTGAACAACGGTCAGGCCGGTTGGCATACCTTCTTTTTCACGGGTGGCCATTTCGGCTTCGGTTGTGCCACCGAGCTTGCATTTTTCGATGAACGCGGCCAGTTTCGGATTGCCGGCGGCGGCATGGGTTGCCAGCGGGTGTTCGGGCGCGACTGCGCAGAACGTGACACCCATGATGGTGTCCGGACGAGTCGTAAAGACAAACATGCGACCGTTCTGAATCAGTTGGTTCTGATCGTCGCAGATATCATGCGTAAACGCAAAGCGTACGCCTTCGCTTTTGCCCAGCCAGTTTTCCTGCATGAGGCGCACTCGCTCGGGCCAGCCCGGCAGATTGTGCGTAACCTGATCCAGCAGCTCTTCTGTGTAGTCTGTTATACGCAGATAGTAGCCCGGGATTTCGCGCTTTTCGACCAGTGCGCCGGAGCGCCAGCCCCGGCCGTCGATGACTTGTTCGTTGGCCAGCACGGTCTGATCTACCGGATCCCAGTTCACTACCTGCGTTTTGCGGTAGGCAATGCCTTTTTCCAGCATTTTTAGAAAAAGCCATTGGTTCCATTTGTAGTATTGCGGATCGCAGGCACACATTTCCCGTGACCAGTCGATGGCCAGCCCCATCGCCTTCATCTGCTTTTTCATGTAGGCGATGTTGTCATAGGTCCATTTGGCGGGTGGCACCTTTGATTTGATAGCGGCATTTTCTGCAGGCATACCGAAGGCGTCCCAACCCATGGGCATGAGCACGTTGAAACCGCGCATGCGTAGCTGGCGAGCCATCATGTCGTTGATCGTGTAGTTCCTGACATGACCCATATGCAGCTTTCCGCTAGGGTAGGGCAGCATGGAGCAGGCATAGAATTTGGGTTTCTCGTTGCCATTTGCATCTTTTGCGTGTTCTGTCACAAGATAGGCATCACGCTCCTGCCAGTTTTGCTGGGCGGATTGTTCAAGGTCGGTGGGGTGGTAGTGATCCTGCATCATAAGTTCGCACATAAGGGGACGCAACCTGCTGCGGGCCGGCAAACGGGAGAAGCGGCACGGTCCGGCGTCCGGAAACAATGGGGTTAACCCGTTATTATAGATGTTAGCCGACCCAATCGTGGGCGATGTACCCTGAATATGAAATTCTATGACGGAATGACGCCGGCAATGAACGCAGTCATTGCTGCACTATGCCGGTTCTGTGTATGGGTTTTGTCCAGAATCTGTTTTGTGTGGTAATTGACTGTATGGGACGAGATACCCAGAATATGGGCAATATCGTCATTGCTCTTGCCATCGGCGATCCATTTGAGAATATCGGTTTGCCGTGGTGTCAGGTGGATGCCCAGTTGCTGACGATGGCGCCTGGCCAGGATCAACTGGCACAGGTGTTGCAAAGCATAAATCACCAACTGGTATCGGGCAAGCTCATCGGTCAGCTCCTGCTGCGTGATGGGACGGCTCAGTCGGATCAGTGTCAGTACAGCGCCGGTGTGGCCCAACAGATTGGTGCCCGGGGCGAACAGGCCGTAGAAATTCCGGTGTTCTCTTGCGGCCAGCTCGGGATGAATGGTGTAAAAATCTTTCAGCTCCCAGATCAGGCCGGCTTGTCGCTGCATAACGGCCGGAATGATGGTGTCATGAATCAGATGCCGATCGTCCAGCCGGATCAGCGCGTCAGGGATGTTGCCAAGATGGTGATAGCGGGGCGTGGTAAAGGGCGTCGGATGTCTCTGGATATAGTCAAAGCAGTCAAAGTCCAGCATGGCCAGGGCCCGGTTGATGAGTGCGAACTGTGCGGCTTCGTCCTGAGCGAGCACGAATGTAGTGTTGTCAACGGCGGACATGTCGACCCCCTTTATTCAAATACGGAGTCCTGATCGTATCGGAAAGGACGGAAATTCAATGGTCGATTTGTGCAAGAATGGATAAAGTTGTCTGCTCAGGGGCGCGTATTCATTGCCGTCAGGGGCAACAGGCCCTGCGTTGGCGGACAGGCTTGGCTTGCACCCGCACGCTGCCAGCGGGCCTCAAAAAGGCCTCACGGCAGGGACTTGCCAGGCTGCCAGCCCGTTACCCTTAGGGGATAGACCGGGGATCAGTTTCCGCCGTACAGATCGGCTTTTTCCCGTGGCGCTGCCTCGGCGGGCGCTTGTGGATCGTAGATCACGGTGCTGGTGCCAATGCCGGTGCCTACGCCCGCACTGGCACCTGAGCCGATGCTGGTGCCCACGCCAACACCCACACCTGCGCCGGCTGACACCCGTCCACCGTGACCGACGCCGATGCCGGCGCCGACAGGTCCGATGCCCGTGCCAAGGCTGACACCGCCGCTGCCGATGCCCAGTGACAGGCCGCTGACCAGCGGTACGCTTACCCCGAAACCGGTGGAACAGCCACCCAGCAGCAAGGCGCCGACAATGATCAGGGTCGTTTTGAGCGTGTTTGACATGTAGCGCCTTAGATAATGCCGTATGTGCATGGAAAAACGAAAAGAGAGATAAAAATCTAGCACACAACGCTGCGATAGCTGTTAAAACAAGTGCAATTTTTTGCAAACAGTGTAATAAATGCAGCAGTGCGCTTGCTTTGCCGGTGCATGCTTGTGGCGACCCGGGTTATGATGCGGCAACCGCCCATCATTTGACCCGGGAGTGCTCATATAATACCCGGATGATACCAAGGAGAGTTGATGATTCGCCATTTCGTGATACCGGTTGCTGCTGCCATTGTGTTGTCCGGTTGTGCATCAAAAGCGATTTATGACCAGAATGATCTGCACTTTATCCTGCCGTGCAAAACGGATACTGCAGCATGTATGACAAAAATGGAGCAGTCGTGCGCCCAAGTCAAGGGGCAGGTCATGTCACGCAATATTGTTCAGGAGGAATTGCCAGTCGTTCAGGTCATTTGCCGGCCCCCGGCCAAAAAGAAACCCCAGGCCGAATAAAGCCGCTACCTCTGGTCGTTGCCGGCAGGTTAATACGTGGCATGCTTAGCACAGCCCGACACAGCTGGCATCCAGAACGTACTGCTGGTGTTTAGTCTGAATGTGCTCCACGATTTTTTGCGGATCGTCTTCGACAATGAACAGATCCAGATCGTGTTCCGAAATCAGCTTGTTGACAACCAGCTGGTTACGGATCCAGTCCATCAGACCTTGCCAGAATTCGGTGCCGACAAACACGACAGGTGCTTTGCTGGCCTTGCCGGTCTGGATCAGCGTGAGGGCCTCGAACATTTCGTCCAGTGTGCCGAACCCGCCTGGCATGATGATATAGCCGGCACTGTTCATGAAAAAGGTGGTTTTGCGCGATACAAAATATTTGAAATACAGGCTGTCGGTCTGGTAGCGATTGTCTTTCTGTTCGTGAGGCAATTCGATGTTCAGTCCGATACTGGTCCCGCCTGCTTCATGGCAGCCTTTGTTTGCTGCTTCCATGATGCCGGGACCACCGCCGGAAATAACATTGAAGCCCGCCTTGGCAAGACGGCCGCTAATCTCTTGCGTTTTGGTATAGTAGGGCGAATCTGACCGGATCCGTGCACTTCCAAAAATGCTCACCGCTGCGGTCAAATCCTTGAGATGATCGGCCGCTGTAAGCAGCTCGCTGGTTATCTCGTTTATCTGACCCTGAATCGTTGTTGCTTTTGTTACTGACATGAAAAAAACCTTGTTACTTGTTGACGGATCAAGCTATTTGTACCGCGCCTTCTATGCAATGCCCGATCTGCGTAATGCGCGTGGAGAGCCCACAGGCGCCCTGTATGGCGTGATAAACATGATGCGAAAATGCATTGATGATTATAAGGCGGATTACGCCGCATGTATTTTCGATGCCAAGGGGAAAACCTTCAGGGATGATTTGTATCCCGAATACAAGGGGGACAGACCGCCCATGCCCGATGATCTTGCTGTGCAGACCGGCCCTATTCATGAGGCCATCCGCGCCATGGGCTGGCCCGTTATTGCTGCGCCGGGCGTGGAAGCGGATGACGTGATTGCGACGTTGGCCGATATGGCTGCCCGCTCCGATATTCACACCATTATATCAACTGGCGACAAGGATTTGGCTCAACTGGTCAATTCCCATATTTCGCTGGTAAACACCATGACAGGTGAAAACCTGGATGAAGCGGGCGTGCTGGCCAAGTTCGGGGTCAGGCCCGAGCGCATTGTGGATTATCTGATGCTTATCGGCGATAACGTGGATAATGTGCCCGGCGTGGCCAAGGTGGGTCCAAAGACGGCGGTCAAATGGCTCAATGAGTATGACAGCATTGATAATCTGGCCGCCAATGCGGACAAAATCAAGGGCGTTGCGGGCCAGAACCTGCGCGATGCAATTGCTCAGTTTGAGCTGACCCGTAACCTGATTACCGTCAGGCGCGACTGCGAGTTGACCGAGTTCATGCAGGGCGTGCAGGATCTGTTGCCCAAGCCGCCGGATGTGCCGACGCTGACCGCGATTTACGATCGCTACGGCTTTCGCACCTGGCTGCGCGAGCTGACCGGCGACGCTGACCGTGTACCCGAGCAGGATGCACGGGTGGCGCAGAATTTGCCTGATGCGCCGGCGCAGGTGGACTACCAGACGGTGGACACCGCTGAAAAATTCAATGCATGTTTCAATGCAATCAAGCAGGCTGAACGCGTTGCCATCGACACTGAAACAACGTCCCTGGACCCCATGCGGGCCAGCCTGGTGGGTATTTCACTTGCTATTGAGCCTGGTTCTGCCTGGTATATTCCATTAGGCCATCGCGGCACCGGCGCCGGCACGCAACTGGACAAGACCCAGACGCTTGCGGCGCTGCGCGACTGGCTGCAGGATGAGCGCGCGGCCAAGATCCTGCATAACGCCAAATATGACAGTCATGTTTTTCTGAATGAAGGCATTACGCTGGCGGGTATCGAGCACGACACCATGCTCATGGCCTATGTGCTGGAGTCGCATCGCAACGTGGGCATGCAGGAACTGGCACAGCGTTATCTGGGACGTACCGGCACCACCTATGAAGAAATCTGCGGCAAAGGCGCCCGGCAAATTTGCTTTGACGAAGTGGACATTGAAACGGCAACGCATTATGCCGCCGAAGATGCCGACTTTACATTGCAGTTGTTTAATGCACTGGGTCCCATGTTGCGTGATCAGGAGGGGTTGGAGCGGATTTATCGGCTGGAAGTGCAGGTATCCCGGGTATTGACGCTGATCGAACGCAATGGTGTGCGCATCGACGAGGCCATGTTGCGCCTGCAGAGCACGCAGATCGGCGCGAAACTGGTTGAGCTGGAAAACAAAGCCTATGAACTGGCCGGCCAGCCCTTTAATCTGAATTCCCCCAAACAGCTGGGCGAGATTCTGTTTGGCAAAATGAATCTGCCTGTGCTGCGCAAGACGCCCAAGGGCGCGCCGTCGACCGATGAGGATGTGCTGTCCAAGCTGGCAGCAGATTATCCGCTGCCGCGCGCGCTGCTGGATTATCGAGGATTGGCCAAGCTCAAGTCCACCTACACCGATAAGTTGCCAAAAATGATTAATGCCGCCACCGGACGGGTGCATACCGATTATGCGCAGGCGGCGGTTATTACCGGCAGGCTTGCCTCATCGGATCCTAATCTGCAGAATATTCCGGTACGAACCGAAGAAGGTCGCCGTATTCGCATGGCGTTTATCCCTTCTGATGGGGGGGTGATTGTTTCTGCCGATTATTCCCAGATCGAATTGCGGGTGATGGCGCATTTGTCGGGTGATGCCAATTTGCAGAAGTCGTTCCAGCAGGGCGAGGATATTCACCGCGCCACCGCAGGTGAAGTGTTTGGTGTGGCGCCCGAGGCGGTCAATGCCGAGCAGCGCCGCGCAGCCAAGGCCATCAATTTCGGACTGATCTACGGCATGAGTGCGTTCGGACTGGCGGCCAATCTGGGTATCACTCGCGATGCAGCGCAAACTTACATTGATCGCTATTTTGCGCGTTATCCTGGTGTGGCCGATTACATGTCGCGCATCAAGAAGGAAGCGTCTGCCAAGGGCTATGTGGAAACGGTTTTTGGTCGCCGCCTGTGGCTGCCTGAGATTAACGCCAAGGGGCCGCGTCGTGCCGGGGCAGAGCGGGCCGCTATTAATGCGCCGATGCAGGGCACATCGGCCGATCTGATCAAAATGGCCATGGTGGCGGTACAGGCCTGGCTTGAAAAGGAAAAGCTGGCTTCGCGTCTGGTCATGCAGGTGCATGATGAACTGGTGCTCGATGTGCCCAGCAGCGAGCAGGCGCTGGTCAGTCAGGCCTTGCCAGGACTGATGTGCGATGTAGCCACGCTGGCTGTGCCGCTTGTGGCTGAAACCGGAATCGGCAATAACTGGGAAGAGGCCCATTAAGGGTCATCGGGCGCGGCAGCGCAGTTGCGTATCCCGACCCGCTGCAGCGACCTGCGCCAGTGCCCGCGTAAAGATGTGGGTAGATTCGCGGGCCGTTGTCGATTCAGGGTTGTCGATTCAGGGTTGTCGATTCAGGGTTGTCGATTCAGGGTTGTCGATTCAGGGTTGTCGATTCAGGGTTGTCGATTCAGGGTTGTCGATTCAGCGTTGTCGGTTCAGATGTGGCGTTGGTGCCGCAATCGACCTCACGCTACCGTTAGGATAAGGATAAGGATGAGGATGTAGACTGCCCGCTGATAGCGGCGGGGCCCGTTTCCTGTCGCCGGACGACTGGCAACCGCATAGCGTTGTTTTATATGCAATGATATGCTTTAAAATCCTTTTCCTGCAAATCACGTCTCACGGTCGATTCCCATGCTTGATATTGTCCACTTTCCGCTTTTTGCAGCTTCCGCATTTGCGCTATCGATTACGCCAGGCCCGGATCTGGCCTACGTGGTCGGGCAAAGCCTTGGCAACGGTCGGCGCGCAGGCGTCATTTCTGCTGCGGGGGTTGCCATTGGCAGTTGCACGCATACTGTTGCCAGCGCCGTGGGTCTGACTGCGCTGCTGGCGGCATCGCCATTGCTGTTTACCATCGTCAAGTTTCTGGGCGCGGCCTATCTGATCTGGCTTGGGTTGAAAATGTTCCTGGGCAGTCTGCAGCGCAGCAACGCATCGCAGGCCGCAGTCGCGCTGCCGGTAGCCAATACGCACTCGCTGTTGCTGCGCGGCTTTCTGACAACCATTACCAATCCTAAAGTGCTGCTGTTTTTTATCGCATTCTTTCCCCAGTTTGTCACCGTGGGAGGAGACAATCAGGCGGTCTCCTTTCTCTTGCTGGGGCTGGCCTATGCGGTGATCGGCTTTATTTGCGATGCCACGTTTGCATGGCTGGCCGGAAGTGCGGCAGGGGCTGTCTCGCGAAACCAGACCGTCAAAGTCTGGATCGACCGAGTGGTTGGCCTGGCATTTATTGGACTTGGACTGCGTATCTGGCTGACAAAGCGTTGAGTTTGTCCATATCGAGCCTTGACCAATGGCCAGTTAACGTCAAAACCACGCCAGCGGTTTATTGCACAAGTGCGATGGCGACACCCGCCTAAGAGAAAGGCCGACAATCATGCTTAAGAACGTGACGCAATCACGCTTGCTATGATCATGATTATCTTCGTTGTTTACTTCACATCCAGCTGATGCTGCTCAGAACCGCTTGAAGACTTCAGGTACGCCAGGAACAAATGTATAAAGGGTTCGACTGTGGGGCTGGGCGAGCGCGCTTTGGGTGTGCTGGCGCACAGTGTCCAATATGTAGTCGATTCTGCGCGGAAATAGCCACAGTGCATTCCATCCATATTGACGGTCGATAGCAGTGAAGCAGGAACGATACCAATACCCAATCCGGCGCTGATTAAGCCGAGCGCGGTCCCCACGTGGTTGACTTCAAATGCCGGCTGCAGGATCTGACCATATAGCAGAAACTGTGCGTCCAGCAACTGACGCACACTGCTGTGCTGTCCCCTGACAATCAGATCATGCGGGATGATATCGGACCAGTCCAGGTTCCTGCGTGATGCTAAGGGATGATCTGTCGCACATAGCACAACCAGTGGATCCTTAAACAGAACAAGCTGTTCAAGATCGGCGGCATCCGGCTGCTCGGGCAAGAGGGCGATATCGGCGCTGCCGGCTCTTACCATTTCAATACCGACAGTGGTCAATACGTCATGGATTTTCAAGTGGATATCCGGGTAGGCAGCCTTGTAGCGGACCAAGACGTTGGGAAGGACCCCGGCCGCGACCGATGGCGCCACGGCAATGGTCAACTGGCCATGGCTGCCCGATACGACGTCCTGCATACGATCAAGGCCGCAAGCCACTTGGCTGGTGATGCCCGAGGCGACCTCAACAAACTCCCTGCCCACGACCGATAACGATACGGTGCGCGTGTCGCGATCGAAAAGGCGCGCGCCCAGGGTTTGCTCCAGCCGGTGGACATTGGCACTGAGCGCCGGCTGCGACAGATGCACGGCAGCCGCCGCCTGGCTAAAGCTGAGGGTGCGCGCGACAGCGAGAAATGCCTCGATCTGCTTGAGTGTGATATTCATAGGTATCTGGGTGTGCCGGTCTTATTTGTAAATATGATAAGTTTATCAAAAAAAGAAAATAGACAAATAAATAGGCGGCTCTTATAGTTTTCCTCAGTAGCGGCACTCGCTGTGCGGTGGAAAAAAGACAGCTTGAGTGCCGTGATACAACCGGAATCACCAAAGGGAAGTGGAATGAATAATGGCATGAAAGGGGCTTTGAGCGGTCCCGAAATATGGACCGGCGCACAGCTGGCCGATAGGCATGACTGGATCGAGTCTCTTGAACCGCAGGACATTGCCGAGATCGATGCCATGCTGGGCACCGTTCGGAGGGAGGGCGCCGAGCCGGGCGATTTTACGGCGGACGATTTTTTTCTGCCGCGACTGAAAAGGCGATTCGAAGCAGTGCAAAGACAGCTTGAAGAAGGTCGTGGGTTCTTATTGATTCGCGGGCTTCCCGTTGAGCGGTACACGCTGCAGGAAAACCGGATCATCTTCTGGGCCTTGGCGCAGCTTGCCGGACAGCCGCAGGCACAAGATCGCCTGGGTAGCCGGATGCATAGTGTCACCAACACCAATTTACGGGTAGAGGGCTCTGACGAAGTGCGCAGTTATCAGACCGACGATGAGTTGACGTTTCACAACGATGGTGGCGATGCCTTCATGTTGCTGTGCCTGAAGACTGCGCAATCCGGCGGCATGAGTAAACTGGTGAGCGTTGGCACCATATACAATGAAGTGTTACGGCGTCGCCCCGACTTGATCGATGTGTTGCAGCAGCCCTTTCATTTCGATGCCCGTGGCCAGCATCCGAGTGGACTAAAAGTTCAAAGTGTACCGATTTTCAATTTCTTCCAGGGCAAGCTCAGCGCCCTGTATAAACGCCGCTATCTGCTGGCGGCCCAGCGCTTTGACGACGTGCCGCGCCTGAGCCAGGTGCAGCAGCAAGCCATTGATCTGGTTGAACAGATTTGCAACGATCCGACAATCCAACTGGGCTTTTACATGAAACCGGGCGACATCCAGATTGCCAACAATTATTCGGTGCTGCACGCTCGGACCAAGTATGAAGATTTCAGCGATCCCCAGGCTCGCCGGCATCTTCTGCGGATCTGGCTGACCTTGCCCAATGGTCGTGCGCTGCCCCCGGTGTTTGCCCAGACCCGGGAATTTGGAACTTCGTACCAGAGTCGGCACGCAAGCGCAGCTCAGGCATGACAAATAAATGTTAGTTGTCCAGTAACGACCCGTGCGCGATGCGCCAACGATTCAAAAATTGGGAAAATATAATAATGACGAGACATCTAATTGGGATCCTTCAGATTGCAACTGCTGCCGTCTGTAGCTGCCTGCTGGCATCCGCACCGGCAGTTGCGGCCACGGCGCAGGATACGTATCCGAATAAACCGATCCGGATCATCGTGCCGTACACACCGGGAGGCAATACGGATATTCTTGGTCGCCTGATCGCCCAGCACCTGGGCAAAGCCTGGGGCATTGCCGCGGTTGTCGAAAATCGGCCGGGAGCAGGTGGCACCATTGGCGTCAATACGGTCGTCAAGGCAAAACCCGATGGCTATACAATGGTGTTGGGTGCGTTTGGAAATATTCTTGTGGCCCAAAGCCTGTATAAAGATCTTCCTTATGATCCGGTTGCCGACCTGGAGCCGGTTATTCTGCTGGCGACACCGCCAACCATTCTGACGGCAACGGCCAGCCTACCGGTGCAGGATGTCCGCGGCCTGATTGCTTATGCCCAGAAAAATCCTGGTAAGCTCAATTATGGTTCATCGGGAAAGGGCACATCGAACCACTTGTGTGGTGAGTTGTTCGCGTCAATGGCCAACATTCAGCTGACCCATATTCCCTATAAGGGTAGTGGGCCTGCCATCAACGATCTGGTAGCGGGAATGACTCAGTTGAACTTTGCGCCATTTCCGCTGGTGCTCTCGCAAATCAAAGCCGGCACGCTCAAGGCGCTGGCGGTAACTGGTGCAAGCCGCTCGCCGGCGCTTCCCAATGTGCCGACGATCGCTGAGTCCGGCTTACCGGGCTACGAAGGCAATGGCTGGTTCGGGCTGATGGTGCCCAAGGGAACGCCCCCGCATATCATCAAGAAGCTAAATGTCGAAATCAACCGGATATTGAACGATTCTGAGGTGCGTAAAACACTATCGGCTGAAGGCGCTGTTCCTGTCGGTGGGACAGAGCAGCAAGCAGCGGCGTCTGTGACGCAGGGGATAAAAAAATGGCGGGCGCTGGCAGAAAAGATCAATTAATACTGCCAGCGGTTCAGGTCGGCGATTCATTTTCTGCCAGACTCCGGGACAGGTCAGGACTGGACGATGCGCGCGCGCAGGGCGTTGATGCGGTGCTCGATAGGCGGGTGGGTAGAAAACAGCGCAGCTACGCCGGCCCCGCCGCTGATGCCGGAAGACTCGAACTGCTTGGGCAATTCGCCGGGGGGCAGGCCGCCCAGTCTGGCCAGCGCATTGATCATGGGCGAGGCCGAGCCGAGCATTTGGGCTGACCCTGCATCGGCGCGATATTCGCGCTGGCGCGAGAACCACGCCACGATAATGGACGCCAGCACGCCGAACACGATCTCACAGACCAGTACGGTAATATAGTAACCCGGGCCGACGCCGCGTTCATTTCGGAAAACCGTGCGGTCAATGAAATACCCGACCACGCGGGCCAGGAAAACGACAAAGGTATTGACCACGCCCTGGATCAGGGTCAGGGTGACCATATCCCCGTTGGCAATGTGCGCCACTTCGTGACCAAGGACCGCAGTCACTTCTTCTTCGGTCATGCCATCGAGCAGGCCGGTGGATACCGCCACCAGCGAGTCGTTCTTGAAAGCGCCCGTGGCAAACGCATTGGGTTCGCCTTCGTAGATGGCCACTTCAGGATGACCGATGCCGGCGCGATCGGCCAACTGATGAACGGTATCGACCAACCACAGTTCTCTCTGGTTGCCGGGCGCCGCCGGGTCAATCATTTTCAGTCCCATGGTCCATTTGGCCATCGGTTTGCTCATTAGCAGAGAAATGAAGGCACCAACGAAGCCGACCACGGCAGAAAATACCAATAGCTGACCCATATTGATGCCGTTTGCGTCCATGTAGCGGTTCACGCCCAGCAGGTTCAGCGTAATGCCCAACACCACCATGACGGCCAGGTTGGTCATAAGAAAAAGAATAATGCGTTTCATGCAGCAGGTCCTTGTAGGAAGGGATCAACCCGGATGACATATTTCGAGTCCGAATAAGTCTGCCATCTGGAGCTTAAAAATAACTGAATCAGGTCAGATCAATTATATAAGGGCAATGTCGTCCTTTTACAGTGTTGTTCGCAGTAGAATGTTATTTTATTTTCAAGTAATTTCCGGATTTAACATGCAGGCACTGTGGATGTTAGTGGCTTCTCTCATGTTCGCCATCATGGGAGCATCAGTCAAACTGGCATCCGAACATGCCGCGTCGTTGTCACTGGTGATTCTGTTCCGAGGCCTGCCTTCGGTTGTGCTGCTGGTCATCTGGGCCGTTTCCACCCACAAATCCCTTAAACCCAAAAGTATACGTCTGCATCTGATACGCAACGTGTTTGGCGTCGGCGCCATGTGGATGGCCTTTTATGGGTACACCGCGCTGCCATTGGCCACCAGCACCAGTCTGAATTACACCTCTCCCTTGTTCATTGCGGGCTTTTTACTATTGTCGGGCAGGGCGGCCAATGACATTGTGCGTACGCTTGCCGTGGGTATTGGTTTTGCCGGCGTGCTGCTGATTTTGCGTCCCAGCATCACCGAAGATCAGTGGTTTGCCTGCGCGCTGGGCTTGCTGGCCGGCGCTTGCGGTGCCGTCGCCATGATGCAGGTGCGCCAGCTGGGTTCCATTGGCGAGCCCATTTGGCTGACCGTCTTGTATTTTTCAATTTTTGTTACCAGTACCAGTTTAATAGGCATCAAGGCCCATGGCATTGGTCAGCCTGATCTGGTGGCCTGGGTCGCCTTGTTGGTGGTCGGCTTATCCGGCTTGTTCGGCCAGTTGGCGCTCACGCGCGCCTTCGGTTCGGGCTCGCCGCTACTGTCCGCGGCGCTGCAATACACGACCATTATCTTTTCTGCGGGCATTGGCATCCTGGTATGGAACAATGCGCCGGACGTGCTGGCGTGGCTGGGTATGGGCATGGTGATTCTGGCTGGCTTGCTCTCGGCTTGGCGCACGCTGGCGCTGGCCGACAGACAAAAGAAATCGCAAGTGGTCAAAACGACCTCCTGATATGGCCGGCAGTTAATGCGGGGGCATGGGCGGGCAATCACAGGCACCCACGAACCGGCTCCATAAATATGCCGTTTGCAGAAAGGGCGCCTAAAAGAAAGGGCGCCCAATATAGGCGCCCACGAGACCTGCAGCCTGGTGCGCGCATCCATATCAGAGAGCAGGCGCGCCGCCAGGCGGGATGACGCCAATCAGGCCATCAACTTGTTATACCACTCGTGAAAATGTTGCATGCCGTCTTCCATGGGGGATTGATACGGGCCGGTTTCGGACGTGCCGCGTTTGTATAGCGCCTGGCGGCCGGCGTCCATGCGTTCGGCAATTTCATCGTCTTCGATCGCCGTTTCCATATAGGCGGCCTGCTGGGCCTGTATGAAGTCGCGCTCGAACATGGCAATTTCTTCGGGATAGTAAAACTCAACCAGATTGACAGTTTTTTGCGGGCTGACCGGATACAGTGTGGACAGCACCAGTACGTGCGGGTAGAGCTCGATCATATGGGTTGGGAAATAGGTAACCCACATGGCGCCAAAGTCGGGCGTTTCACCCTGGCGGAACTTGAGCAACTCATCATGCCATTTCCTGTAGACCTCGGAGCCCGGATTGGCCAGCGCCTGGTGCACGCCTACACGCTGCAGGCTGAAGGTTTCGGCAAAGTCCCAGGTCAAGTCGTCGCAGGTAACAAAGCTGCCCAGGCCGGGATGAAACGGGGCCACATGATAATCTTCAAGATAGACCTCGATAAATGTTTTCCAGTTGTAATTGCACTCGTGCACGATGGCGCGGTCAAATACATAGTCGGAAAAATCAAATTCGGGACGCGCAAACAGCGGCGCCATGTCGGCAGCCGGATCGCGCGGGCCTTCGAACAGCAGGCCGTTGCAGTTCTGTATTGGAAACTGCTGCAGGTTCTTGCAGGGATTGCTGTCAAATTGCGGCGCGCCAAGCAGGGTGCCCTGATTGTCGTAGGTCCAGCGATGAAGCGGACAGACAATATTGCCGCCGGAGCTGCGCAGATTGCCATGGTTATTGGTCGCGCTGGTCACATCGCCCGCCTGGCCACCCAACATGATGGCCTGTCTGTGACGACAGACATTTGACATCAGGCTGATATTGTCGCCGTTGCGCACCAGCACGCGCCCGGCCTGCTCATGCGCCAGTGTGCGCCAGTCTCCGGATTCGGGCACCAGTTTTTCATGTCCGACGTACAGCGCCGAGGCATCGAAGATGCGGGCCTGCTCCTTTTTAAAGATATCGTCGTTAAAGTAGACGTCGACTGGCAATTGCGTCGTCGCCGGTGATACATGTGCCAGTTTGGCAATATCAGACATGAGATGCCCCCCGATGAAAACAAATGCCGCCTCACCAAGGGTCATGAGCCGGCATAAAGTGTCAAAAAATTTAAAAGGAGGGTAATTGTAAAGAAAATCAATACCTTAGTCAAGACTGTCCAGCCTGGGCAATGGGGTCGGAATCGGGCTCTGGGGCAGGGTGGATTGACTTTGCGGCAAAAGAGGCAAATCTGCAACCGAAGCCCCCGCTGATTTCGTACAATGAGCAAATTGCACAACTGAAAGCATTGGAGATTGGTTTTGACTGAGAATGCAAAAACCGACACTGTGGCATTGCCTGATCAGTTCGAAGCGGCGCTGGGCGAGCTCGAATCGATCGTGACGCAAATGGAAGATAACAGCATGTCGCTGGAGGCTTCCATTGCTGCCTACGAACGGGGTGTCCGGCTGGCGCGCGTGTGTCAGGACAAGCTGGATGCTGCTGAACAGCAGATCAGTGTGCTGCGCAATAATATGTTGGTTCCCCTAGGCGAGACAGGATCGGCTGAATCATGAACGCCATGGTTGTATCGTTTCAGGACTGGTTGCCGGCCTGCATTGAAAAGATTGAAGGCTCGCTGGACAAAGCCCTGCCGCCTGCCGACGAAACGCCGACGAAGCTGCATCAGGCCATGCGGTACGCGGCGCTTGGCGCCGGCAAGCGCCTGCGCGCGGCGCTGGTGTACGCGGCCGGGCAGGCAAGCGCGCAGCAAAGCGCATTGCCTTCTGCGCTGGAGCACACGCTGTCGCGCGCTGCAGTTGCCGTTGAGCTGATCCACGCCTATTCGCTGATCCACGACGACCTTCCCTGTATGGATGACGATGTCTTGCGACGCGGCAAGCCTACTGTGCATGTCCAGTTTGACGAGGCCACCGCCATGCTGGCTGGCGACGCGTTGCAGCCGCTGGCCTTTGCGCAGCTGGCGCAAATGTCGGTCGCCCCGGCGCTCGTGGTTCAGGCGGTCAATGTGCTCGCGCAAGCTGCCGGCAGCCAGGGCATGGTAGGGGGGCAGGCCATTGATCTGGCTAGCGTCAACACCCGTCTTGACCCCGAGCAACTGCAATTTATGCACCGGCTCAAGACCGGGGCATTAATCGAAGCCAGCGTACAACTGGGGGCGATTGTGACCGCTGCCAATTCGGATATTCGGATGGCGCTGGAAAATTATGGTTCGGCCATCGGCCTGGCGTTCCAGGTTGTGGACGACATTCTCGATGTGACCGCCGATCAGCAGGCGTTGGGTAAAACGCCAGGCAAGGATGCGGCGGACAACAAACCCACGTATGTCTCGGTGATGGGGCTGGCGCAATCCAGAGACTTTGCGCAGCAGTTGCACGAAGCTGCCCTGGATGCCATCAAGCCGCTCGGTGAGCCGGCCTGCCGACTGCGGGAACTGGCAGACCTGATTATCCATCGAAAATCCTGACGATCTTTTGATGTCAATCCGTGATTCATTCTGCCTGGCTGTTGCGGATCTGCAGCGCCGGGCACCCAAGACGATTTCATGACAAAGCTACTAGATACACTTGATTCACCTGCCGATGTGCGAAAACTCAGCCAGCATCAACTGAAGATGGCGGCCACAGAGTTGCGCGCTTTCATCCTGGAGTCCGTATCGCGCACGGGCGGCCATTTGTCATCCAATCTTGGCACCGTAGAGCTTACGCTGGCGATTCATCACGTTTTCAATACGCCGCATGATCGCGTTGTCTGGGATGTCGGTCATCAATCCTATCCGCACAAGATCCTGACCGGCCGGCGCGGGGATATGCCGGGGCTGCGCCAGCATGGCGGCATCTCGGGTTTTCCGCGACGCAGTGAGTCGGAATATGACGCGTTCGGCACCGCCCATTCGTCAACCTCCATATCGGCGGTGCTGGGTATGGCCGTCGCGTCCAGGAACCTGAATATAGATCGGCAGCATATCGCAGTGATCGGCGACGGTTCCATGACTGCGGGCATGGCTTTCGAGGCGCTGAACAATGCGGGCGTCACACCAGGCGTGAATGTGCTGGTGATCCTGAACGACAACGATATGTCCATTTCGCCGCCGGTTGGCGCGCTTAACCGCTATCTGGCACGACTGTTGTCCGGCGGGCTGTATCGCGACGCCAAGAATGTCGGGCGTGCCGTGCTTGAGCATATGCCCGCTCCCATGCTGGACATCGCTCGGCGCGTCAAAGGGCATGCCAAGGGCATGATCAGCCCGGCCACGCTGTTTGAGGAGCTGGGATTCAATTATGTGGGCCCCATCGATGGGCATGATATGGATTCGCTGGTTCCAACCCTTCAGAACTTAAGGGAATTGGGTGGCTTGCAGTTTCTGCATGTTATAACCAAAAAAGGTCAGGGCTATAAACTGGCTGAAGCCGATCCGGTGCTATATCACGGACCCGGCAAGTTTGACCCCGAGCTGGGTATTCAGAAACCGGCCAAGCCGGGCAAGCAGACGTTTACCCAGGTCTTTGGCACCTGGCTTTGCGATATGGCGCAGCAGGATTCGCGCCTGATCGGGATCACTCCCGCCATGCGCGAGGGCAGTGGGCTGGTGCAGTTTGAAAAACGATTTCCACAACGGTATTTTGATGTCGGCATTGCCGAGCAGCATTCAGTCACGTTCGCCGCGGGCATTGCCTGCGAAGGACTCAAGCCGGTGCTGGCAATTTATTCGACATTCCTGCAGCGTGGCTATGACCAGTTCATTCATGACGTGGCCCTGCAGAATCTGGATGTCACCTTTGCGCTGGACCGCGCGGGGCTGGTGGGCGCCGACGGGGCGACACACGCTGGCAATTACGATATTGCATTTTTGCGATGTGTACCCAATATGGTAATTGCCACGCCTTCCGATGAGAACGAAACCCGCTTGCTACTGTCTACCTGTTATGAGCATGCTGGTCCGGCCTCTGTCAGGTATCCACGAGGCAGCGGAGCCGGCGTGCAAGTGACCAGCACTTTGGATGTGGTTGAGCTGGGCAAGGCCGTCGTGCGACGCCAGGGCGAAAAGCTGGCGATATTGGCTTTTGGTACGTTATTGCATGCTGCTGCGCCCGTCGCGGAAAAACTCAATGCAACGCTGGTGGATATGCGGTTTGTCAAGCCACTGGATGAAACCTTGCTGCTGGCGTTGATGCAGTCTCACCAGCAACTGGTTACCGTGGAAGAGGGTGCCATCATGGGTGGCGCCGGCAGTGCAGTGGCCGAGCTGATGCATGCCAATGGTCTGTGTTGCGACCTGCTGCAGTTGGGTTTGCCGGATGTCTTTATTGATCATGGCGACCAGGCGGGTCTTCTGGCTGGAGTCGGACTGGACGCAGCAGGAATAGAGCAGGCGATTGCCCGGCGTTTCGGGCAGCCGTTGGCTGATAAATAAATATAGAGCGAATAAATGAATTCACAAATTGAACCGTCGGTGCTGATGCCCGATGTGCAAAGTACGCTGGACGAACGTCATATCACCATACAGCGCGTGGGTATCCGGCAGGTCAAGCAGCCTATGCTGCTGCAACTGGCTGACGGCTCGGTGCAGGCAACCATTGCCGAATGGACGTTTACGGTGTTGCTGCCGGCGCACGAAAAGGGCACGCATATGTCCCGTTTCATGGCGTTGCTCAACACCTGGCGCAATCGGCCCATGACGGCCGAAACATTCCGTGCCATGGCGCTTGAAATGTTGCCGCTGCTGCATGCCGAAAAGGGCGATATTACGGCAACCTTTCCTTATTTCATCAATAAGAAGGCGCCGGTGTCTGGCGTGGAAAGCCTGATGGACTATCAGGTAACCTGGGTGGCCAGGGCCCAAGGACAGCAGGCCGTGGTTGAGCAGACCGTGCTGGTGCCGGTCATGAGCCTTTGTCCTTGCTCCAAGGCGATTTCCGAATACGGTGCGCATAACCAGCGCTCCCATGTTACGGTCAGCCTGATCGCCGAGCAGCACTATGAGCTGGACGATCTGATCCGGCGTATCGAGGCGCAGGGTTCCTGCGAATTGTGGGGATTGCTCAAGCGGACCGACGAGAAATATGTGACTGAAAGGTCCTATGATAATCCGAAGTTCGTCGAAGACCTGGTACGCGATGTCGCTGCGGTATTCCAGAAGCTGCCCGGTGTTGTCAGTTACAGGGTTGAGGCCGAGAATTTCGAGTCTATCCATAACCATAGCGCCTATGCCGTGGTAGAAGGCTAGCTGCGCAGTTGCCCGTGTTGTTGCGTCATTTGCGACATCGTGCCGGCTGGCTGGCCGGGCGCAGACACCGCTGTTGAAAAAAAACAGTGGTAAATCAGCATCTTGGCTCGCAAAAAAGACCGCCGTTGGTGGTCTTTTTGATTTTTTCGTGTTATAGTCTACGGTTTCTTGCTCGCCCCGGTACGGGGTTGCAGGCATATTTGTGGTCATTTGGTCGTTGAATTGGTTGTTTACCCATTAAAACAATGACAATGCCGCCTGTATGCCAATTGCGCAACCAGTAGTGCCGGCGGGCTGCCCCCCGCAATTTGCTGTTCCGTCTTGCGCTGCCTGTCATGTACAGTGGTTGTCAATTCAAATGCCTATTGCGGACATTCCACAAGGAGTTATCTATGCGTCACTACGAAGTAGTGTTTATTGTTCACCCGGATCAGAGCGAGCAGGTGCCCGCGATGATCGAACGTTACCAGGCAACGGTAACAACTGACGGTGGTACCGTACACCGTCTCGAAGACTGGGGCCGCCGCCAATTGGCTTACCCTATCCAGAAACTGGTCAAAGCTCACTATGTCTGCATGAATATCGAATGCTCACAAGCTGCATTGGATGAGCTTGAGCATGCGTTCCGCTACAACGACGCCGTACTGCGCCACCTGGTTATCAAGGCCAGCAAGCCTCATACCGACGCGTCAGTGATGATGAAATCTGTAGAGCGTGAAGAAGCCCGCAAGGCGACTACCGAACAGACATCAGAACAGGAAAACGCAGGTTAATGGCGCATTGCGCCAGGTATCAATATGAACCAGCTTAGCCTGCAGGCCCGCATACTTGAAATGGGCGCCCTCAGGCATACACCGGCAGGACTGCCGGTGCTGGATCTGATCCTGACGCATGAGTCCGAAGTGATTGAAGCCGGTCTGCCGCGGCTCGTCCAGATGACGATTCCGGCCAAGGCCATCGGCCAATGGGGACAGAAGCTGGCCTCATTGCCATTGGGAGCCGAAATCCGCGTACGCGGATTTCTGGCGCCAACAAGGAAAAATTCAAGCAGGCTGGTGTTGCATATCCAGCAGGCTCAATTTCCCGGCGGAGCAAACACAACGGACCCATCGCCATTACCAGGCATCCTGGCATAACGGACTGAGCGGTACGCTCACTATTGAAATTCAGAGGGCCAGACCCTCGCATACATAAAAGGCAATATCATGGCTTTCATGAAAAAAAACAAGGATAAACGCAGTAAGTTTCCTCAGCAAAATCCATTGTTCAAACGCCGCAAGTTCTGCCGCTTCACGGCAGCCGGCGTCGAAGAAATCGACTACAAAGATATCGATACCCTGCGTGATTTCATCACAGAAACAGGCAAAATCATTCCTGCACGTCTGACGGGCACCAAAGCGCACTATCAGCGCCAACTGGACACCGCAATCAAGCGCGCACGCTTTCTGGCTCTGTTGCCGTACACAGATAACCACAACTAATCAGGAAAACCATCATGCAAGTTATTCTTCTCGAGAAAATTGTCAATGTCGGCAACCTGGGTGAAGTGGTTCGTGTAAAAGACGGCTATGCTCGCAACTTTCTGATTCCACAGAAAAAAGCCCGTCGTGCAACACAAGCGGCAATCGCCGAGTTCGAAGCCCGTCGCGCAGAGCTGGAAAAAGTCCAGGCTGAAAAACTGGCTGCCGCCCAGGCCCAGGCTGAAAAACTCAATGGCTACACATTGCAAATCGGCCAGAAGGCCGGTGTAGACGGTCGTCTGTTCGGTTCTGTGACCAATATGGACATCGCAGCTGGTCTGGTAGCAGCCGGCTTCGAAGGCGTCGAAAAAAGCCAGGTTCGCCTGACTGACGGTGCCCTCAAAGCGGTTGGCGAATATCCTGTACAGGTCTATTTGCACGCTGACGTGGTATCTGACATCACTGTCAATGTTGTAGGCGAAATGGTTTAATCCATTTGTTTTTATCGCTGTTGCAGTACACCAAAGAGCCGGTTTATCCGGCTCTTTGTTTTTACAGACTCCCTCTCACGCCAGGGCGGCTAACTGCGTATAATGACATCTTTGTCTGTGTCGTTTTGATCCTGTTTGCTGTCACTTCTGCCAGCCACAGATCATCACGTTATCAATTTCCCGGTTTACCCTGCCATGAATGCTCCTGATCCTCAACTGGATTCCCTGCGTCTGCCACCTCATTCGGTTGAGGCGGAACAATCCGTGCTTGGCGGCCTGCTCATAGACAATGCGCAGCTGGAGAATATCAGCGGTCTGCTCAATGAAGATGATTTCTATCGTCATGATCATCGCCTGTTATTCCAACATATCTGTAAGCTGATCAATCTGGACCGCCCGGCCGACGTCATTACCGTGCACGAATCGCTGGTGCTCGAGAGCAAGTCGGACGAGATCGGCGGATTGGCTTATCTGGATGCGCTGACGCGCAACACGCCGTCAGCGGCTAACATTATTCGCTATGCCGAAATTGTTCGCGAGCGGGCGATTCTGCGCAAGCTGGTGACATTTGCCGACGAAATTGCATCCGAAGCGCTCAATCCCAAGGGAAAGGAAGCGCGCCAGCTGCTTGACGAGGCTGAAACACGCATCCTGAAAGTGTCCGAGGGCTCGTCTTCGGGCAGCGAATTCAAGGAGGTGGGCGATCTGCTGGTCGATGTCCTTAAGCGGATCGAAGAGCTGGGTGATGGCAATCACGGCGATGTCTCCGGCATTCCTACCGGCTTTGTCGACCTTGATCGCAAAACCACGGGTTTGCATCCCGGCCAGCTGGTGATTGTAGCCGGACGGCCGGCCATGGGTAAAACGTCGTTTTCCATGAATATTGCCGAACATGTGGCGATTGACGAAGGCCTGCCTGTCGCTGTGTTTTCCATGGAGATGGAAGCCACGCAACTGGCGGCCCGGATGATCGGCTCTATCGGCAAGCTGGATCAGCAGCGCATGCGTACCGGCAGGTTGCTGGATGAGGACTGGCCCAAGCTGACCCACGCCATGCAATTGTTGCAGGAAGCGCAGATCTATATTGACGAGAGCCCGGCGCTAAGCCCGCTGGTACTGCGCTCACGCGCGCGCCGGCTAAAGCGCAAGTGCGGCAAGCTGGGCCTGATCGTGGTCGACTACTTGCAGCTTATGTCGGGCAATGCCCTGTCCAAAAATGATAACCGGACTGCTGAAATTTCTGAAATCAGCCGCTCGCTCAAAACCCTGGCCAAGGAGATGGAGTGCCCCGTTATCGCGCTGTCACAGCTGAATCGGGGCCTGGAGCAACGCACCAACAAGCGGCCCATCATGAGTGACCTGCGCGAATCGGGCGCGATTGAGCAGGACGCCGACCTGATTCTGTTTATTTATCGCGATGAAGTGTATCACCCTGACAGCCAGGACAAAGGCTCTGCCGAAGTCATTATCGGCAAGCAGCGTGCGGGCCCCATTGGTACAGTCCGGCTGACATTTGCGGGCGAATTTACCAAGTTTATGAATTACGCCGGCCCGGGTGACAGTTTTATCGCAGAATAAAAAAAAAGCAAAAGGGGCAGGGCCTGCATGTTGCCGGCTCTGCCCCTTTTTTTTCTACACTCTTTGCGTTATACGCTGTGTTATGTCGGTTTTTTGAGCAAGGTCTCGTCATCCTGATCAACCGGGATCTCTTCTGGTCGCTTGCCCAGCTTGGCAGCAATGACCGCGCATACCATCAGCTGGATCTGATGGAATATCATCAGGGGCAGAATAATGGCGCCGACCGCCTGGCCTGCAAATAGCACCTGCGCCATGGGCAGTCCGCTGGCCAGACTCTTTTTCGATCCACAAAATACAAGTGTGATACGGTCTTCAAGCGAAAAACCCATCAGGCGACCGATCAGCGCTGTGAGAATCAGTACAATGGCCAGCAGCAGCACGCTGGCAACCACAACGGCAACCAGCGCCCCTATCGGTGTTTCATGCCAGAGACCTTCGTTTACCGCCTCGGAAAACGCAACATAGACTACCAGCAGGATAGAGCCCTGATCCACAAACTTCATGAGTGAAGCATGCCGGCCGATAAACCCCGAGGTCCATGGGCGGCTGAAGTGGCCCAGGGCAAAAGGCACCAGCAGTTGCAAGGTAATTTGCCAGATAGCTTCCAGTGCCTGGTGTGAGTCTGCAGTAGCGTTGCTATCTGCAATCAGCAGATTGACCAGCATGGGGGTGATGAAAATGCCCAGTATGCTTGACGAGGATGCGCTGCACACGGCCGCGGGAATATTGCCGCGTGCGATCGAGGTAAAGGCGATGGCCGATTGCACGGTGGCTGGCAGCACGCACAGATACAGAACCCCCTTGTACAGGTCCGGCGTCAGCATGGGTTCGAGCACCGGGCGCAGCGCTACACCCAGCAGGGGAAATAAAATGAACGTGCAGGAAAATATGACCAGATGCAGCCGCCAGTGGGTAGCGCCGGCAATGATCGCCTGGCGCGACAGGCGCGAACCGTGCAGGAAAAACAGCAGTGCAATGGCCAGGCTGGTGACCAGTTCGGCCACAGGCATGCCCCTGCCATGCGCGGGCAATACAGACGCAATAACAACCGCGACGATCAACAACAGGGTGAAACGGTCGATTTTCAGGAAACGAAGCAGGGACTGAGACATTACGCGTATCTATTAAGGATTGAATGGTGCGGCTATTGTACTCAATCCTGCACCAGATTCTGCCGCAGCCTGGCGCGTGCCCGGTGTAAGTGCGGTGCATTTGCCGCGCTCTTGCGGCGGCAAATGGCATGCGTGGGCATCAGGCAATTTACTCGCAGCGCCCGATTTGACTGGCTTGTGGGCCGATGGGATGGAGCAGCGATGGGTGTCTTGATCGCTCGGGGCGCAGACAAATGGACATTAGGTAAAATCACCTTGAACCTGAGGTGATGTATTCTTTTTTCAAAAAAAAGGCCGGTGATCCCCCTTCGTTGAGAGGGCGTCACCAGCCTTTACCTTCCGATACGATCAGCCGACCAAGGCTACAGCGCATCTCCGGCGTAGTCTGCCAGGCGTGAACGTTCACCTTTTTGCAGCGTAATATGCCCGGAATGCGGCCAGCCTTTGAAGCGGTCCACGACGTAGGTCAGGCCAGAGCTGCCTTCGGTAAGGTAGGGCGTATCAATCTGCGCGATATTGCCAAGGCAAATGATCTTGGTGCCCGGGCCGGCCCGGGTGATCAGTGTTTTCATCTGCTTGGGCGTCAGGTTCTGGGCCTCATCGATAATCAGATATTTGTTCAGGAACGTGCGCCCGCGCATGAAGTTGAGCGACTTGATCTTGATATGTGATTTAACCACTTCCTTGCTGGCGCTGCGATCCCACTCGCCGGACGAGCCATCATTCTTTGTGCCGGTGTTGAGAAACTCCAGATTGTCTTCGAGCGCGCCCATCCAGGGTTGCATTTTCTCTTCTTCGGTGCCCGGCAGAAACCCGATGTCTTCACCCACCGGCACGGTTACCCGGGTCATGATGATTTCGGTATAGCGCTTGGTTTCCAGCACCTGGGTCAGCCCGCAGGCAAGCGCCAGCAGGGTTTTTCCGGTGCCGGCCTGGCCCAGCAGCGAGACAAAGTCAATATCCGGATTCATGAGCAGGTTGAGCGCGAAGTTCTGTTCGCGGTTGCGTGCGGTGACGCCCCAGACATTGTTTTTCTTGTGGGTATAGTCTCGCAGGGTGGCCAGCACGGCCGTTTTTCCGTTGACTTCGCGAACCTGGGCATACAGCGGCGAGTCGCCTTCAAGATACACAAACTGGTTGACCACGAAATCGGCGCACAGCGGTCCCTTGATCTTGTAGAAGGTCGTGCCGCCCTGTATCCAGGACTCGACATCCTTGCCGTGTTTGGTCCAGAAATTATTCGGCAGCAGCATGGCCCCGTCATACAGCAGGTCGGAGTCTTCCAGCGAATGGTCATTCAGGTAGTCTTCGGCTTCCAGGCCCAGCGCCCGCGCCTTCAGGCGCATATTGATGTCTTTGGAGACAAGTATAATCTGGCGTTGCGGCTGTTCGCGATGCAGGGTTTGCACGACGCCCAGGATCATGTTATCTGCCTTGCCGTTGGGCAGGTCTACCGGAAGCCGGCCTTCCATATTCTGCGTCTGAAACAGCAGGCGACCGGTCGCATCCTTGTTGCCCAGTGCGTCCAGTGGCATCCCCGTGAGGATATCTTCAGTCTCTGCCACCAGCGCATCCAGCGAACGGCTGACCTGACGTGCGTTGCGCGCCACTTCGGTCATGCCTTTCTTGTGATGGTCCAGTTCTTCGAGCGTCATCATGGGCAGGAAAATATCGTGCTCTTCGAAGCGGAAGATTGACGTGGGATCATGTAGCAGTACATTGGTGTCCAGAACAAAGAGTTTGGACAAGCCATTGTTGCCGGCCGTGTTTGCCGCCCGCACCGGTGCGCCGCGTGTGCTACCTGATTTGCCGCCGGTCGGTGCGGTGCCGGTACCTGCGTCGCCGCGCCGCGCCGTGGTGGTGCGACGGCCTTTGGAATCAGCCTGCTCGCGAGCCTGCGGTGCAGTCGTTGCCGCCTCCCGGGCGACACCACGGGCCTGTGTCGGTTCTGTTTTATCAGCTGGCGCAGCAATGCCGGCCGGTGCTGTATCCACGGCATCCTGCCGGGCGTATTCGGTTGCATTGGCTGCGTCGGCGCTTGCTACCGTGCCGGGTTGGTCCTGCTTCTGGCGCTTGCGTCCGCGGGGCGCCGCGGTCGCGGTGTCTTCCCTGGAGGCTTTTGGAACCGGCATTCCCGTCATATCCAGGATGTCGGCAGGTTTGGCAGGCAGCTTTGGAAGTGGCATAGATAGTTTCTCACATGGCTGTTGTTCCATGGGCGGTTGCACCATGGAAAAGGGTACCCCGCAGGGCCCGGGTGGGACTAATCCTGTTGCGCGGCATTCAGGTTGCGCACTGCTTCAAGGACGGCATCAACATGGCCTGGCACTTTCACTTTTCGCCACTCCTGCACAAGCTTGCCCGTGCCATCGATCAGAAAGGTGCTGCGTTCAATCCCGCGGACCTGTTTGCCGTACATGTTCTTCATCTTGATAACGTCGTATTGTGTACACAACGTTTCGTCAGGGTCGGACAACAGGGCAAAGGTCACATTTTGCTTGGTGGCAAAATTTTCGTGGCTTTTGAGCGAATCGCGCGAGGCGCCCAGTATCACGGTGTTTTCGTTTTCGAAATCGGTCAGCGCATCCCGGAACCCCTGGGTTTCGGTCGTGCAGCCGGGGGTGTTGTCCTTGGGGTAAAAATACAGCACAACGTTTTTACCCTTCAGGGCGGCCAGGGAGACCGGGCCAAGCTGGCTCTCGGCCTTGAACGCCGGCGCTTTCTTGCCGATGGTGGGGGTACTTGTCATTTATTCTCCTTCGCTGAGCATGAGCGCCACAGCAACATTGCGGCCTTCTGCCATTAGTACATTATAGGTGCGTGCCGCCGCCTTCGAATCCATGGCTTCAATACCCACGCGCGCAGCCAGCAGGGGCGCGGTCACTGCTGCGGGCAGAAAATGCTGGCGCGAGCCTGTACCCACGAGCAGAATTTCAGGTGTATTTTCAAATTTGGTGGCTGGGGTGTCGTCAAGAAAATCGATGGCGTTGCCTTCAACCTTCCGGATGTCTGCAGCCAGAATCAGCTGATCTGTTGTAATGTCGCTGACAGCGGTCACGTTCCACGGGCGCACAGTGCCTTCAGGGCGAAACGCAATGGCATGGGTATATTTGACTTCATTGACTTCGATGAAGTGGTCCCCATAGCGGGTGACCGTATTTAATGCGGTTGGCTGTTCTCTTTTCAGTTCCACAAAGACTCCTTGTGCGTTTATCTTATTCTAACTGTATTTCATATATGTGATAGTGGTCCTGCGATATTTTGTGCTACGTCGGCGCAGCAGGTCCGCACGCCGGTGATACCGGACCAGGGTTGCCCAGGAATGCCCAATATGCTTGCAGCATCGGTGCCTGCAGACAGCCGTCAGTCTGGCAAGGTCCTGATTTCATCTTTTTTTGTACCGCAATGACACGGCCATTGCAAATTTTTTTTGTGCATCGGCAAAATCGTTTGCCGTCCGGTCTTATATAGGCTAGATTTACTGGTTTCACCCTAAATCTGTTACTTCACTTATTCCAGGTCCGTCATGAGAAACTTCCCACGTATAGAAAGGCTCCCCCCCTATGTGTTCAACATTACCGGCGAGCTGAAAATGGCGGCGCGCCGCCGTGGCGAAGACATCATCGACATGTCCATGGGTAACCCGGATGGGCCGACGCCCAAGCATATCGTGGACAAAATGGTAGAGGCGACAATCCGCCCCGATACCCATGGCTATTCGGTATCCAAGGGCATTCCGCGCCTGCGCAAGGCGATTGCGGATTGGTATTCACGCCGTTATAACGTCATTCTGGACCCGGATCGGGAAGCGATTGTCACGATCGGATCCAAGGAAGGGCTGGCCCACCTGATGCTGGCCACGCTCGACAAGGGCGATACCGTACTTGTACCCAATCCGAGCTATCCCATCCATATCTACGGTGCGGTCATAGCCGGTGCCAATATCCGCTCCATACCCATGAAAAAAGGGCTGGATTTTTTCGAGGAAATCGAGCGGGCTGTGCGCGAGTCCATTCCCAAGCCGAAAATGATTATTCTGGGTTTCCCCAGTAATCCCACGGCGCAATGTGTTGATCTGCCGTTTTTCGAGCGGGTGATCAAGCTGGCCAAAGAGCACGATATTCTGGTGGTGCACGATCTGGCCTATGCCGACATCACTTTTGACGGCTACCAGCCGCCGTCCATTATGCAGGTGCCTGGCGCCAAGGATGTGGCTGTTGAGTTTTTTACCATGAGTAAAAGCTACAATATGGCCGGCTGGCGGGTTGGCTTCATGGTGGGCAATGCCGAGCTGGTCAATGCGCTGGCCCGCATGAAAAGCTACCACGATTATGGGACGTTCACGCCTATCCAGGTTGCATCTATTGCTGCCCTGGAAGGCCCGCAGGAATGCGTGGCCGAAGTGGTCGCACACTATAAAAATCGCCGCGATGTGCTGGTCAAGGGCCTGCACGAAGCCGGCTGGATGGTTGAAATTCCCAAGGCGGCCATGTATATCTGGGCCGAAATTCCCGAGCCCTACAAGGCAATGGGATCACTGGAATTTTCCAAAAAACTGCTGGCCGATGCCAAGCTGGCTGTATCGCCGGGTATCGGTTTTGGCGATCTGGGCGACGATCACGTGCGTTTTGCCATGATCGAAAACGAACAGCGTACGCGCCAGGCAATCAGAGGAATTAAAGAAATGTTCAAAAAAGACGGGTTCCTGAAAAAATGAATCCAATGAAGGTAGGTTTATTAGGTTTTGGGGTTGTAGGCAGTGGCACCTACGCGGTGTTGACGCGCAATGCAGAGGAAATATCACGGCGCGCCGGACGCCAGATTGTGGTCTCCAAAGTGGCTACGCGTACGCCGGCCAAAGCGGTGGCCGTGTTCGGCGACAAAGTGCCGGTCAGCAATGATATGGCTGGCCTGGTGGCCGATCCCGAGGTGGATATTGTCGTGGAGCTCATCGGCGGCACTACGCTGGCCCGTGAACTGGTGCTGGCGGCGATTGAAAACGGCAAGCACGTGGTCACGGCCAATAAGGCATTGCTCGCCTTGCATGGCAATGAAATATTTGCCCTGGCCAGCAAAAAAGGCGTCATGGTAGCGTTTGAGGCTGCGGTCGCCGGCGGTATCCCGATTATCAAGGCGATTCGCGAAGGCCTGACGGCCAACCGTATCCAGTGGCTGGCCGGTATTATCAACGGGACCACGAATTTCATTCTGTCGCAAATGCGTGAGCATGGCCTGCCTTACGAGACCGCGCTGGCGCAGGCCCAGCAACTTGGCTATGCCGAGGCTGATCCGGCGGGCGATGTCAAGGGAATCGACGCGGCGCATAAACTGACGCTGATGGCCTCCCTGGCGTTTGGTATTCCCATTCAGTTCAGCAAGGCGCATATCGAAGGTATTACCGATCTGGATCAGCAGGATATTGTCTATGCCGAACGGCTGGGTTATCGCATCAAGCTGCTTGGCATCACGCGACGTCGCGATCAGGGTATCGAGCTGCGCGTGCACCCGGCGCTGGTGCCGACCAAACGGCTGATCGCCAATGTAGAAGGCGCCATGAACGCAGTGGTCGTCAATGGTGATGCGGTAGGCGACACGCTGTATTATGGCCCCGGCGCCGGCTCCGAAGCCACGGCCTCGGCTGTAGTGGCCGATCTGGTTGATGTTACCCGCCTGCATACGTCCGATCCCGGTAATCGCGTTCCCCACCTGGCCTTTCAGCCAAGCGCGCTGTCAGATACGCCTATCCTGAATATGGAAGACGTGCGCACTTGCTACTATCTGCGCCTGTCGGTGGAAGACCGTTCCGGCGTACTTGCCGACCTGACCCGGATCCTGGCAGACCATCAGATTTCCATCAATTCCATGATGCAGGAACAGGATGGAGAAAACCGTGCCATCATAATTTTCCTGACACACGAGTCCCGCGAAGGCGACGTCAATACGGCAATCAAGACCATTGAATCCATGCCTTTCGTGCATTCGTCCATTACGCGTATCCGCCTGGAACATCTGGACTGACTGATCTGACCGGCACGACCGCCAGCAGCAGGTCGTGTCTTCTTGTTTCCGGCAGGTGATGCCGGAATAACGGAGCAACAATGAAATACATTTCAACCCGCGGCGGCATGCGCCCGGTTTCATTTTCCGAAATCCTTCTCGAAGGACTGGCGCGCGACGGAGGCCTTGCAGTACCCGAGAGCATTCCCTCGGTCAGTGCCAAGCAGCTTGAGCAGTGGCGTTCGCTCTCTTATGCGGAGCTGGCCACGGAAATATTGAGTCTGTACATTGACGATATTTCGCGCACCGACCTGGAACGCATCTGCAAGGCGGCCTATAACGAATCGGTTTTCTCCGGCAGCGAGATTGTGCCGCTTAAACCGCTGGGCAAGTCAATGACGCTGGTAGGCCTGTCCGAAGGACCCACGCTGGCCTTCAAGGACCTGGCCATGCAGTTTCTGGGACAGGTTTTCGAGTTTGTGCTGGCGCGCGAAGGTCGCAAGCTGAATATTCTGGGCGCCACTTCGGGCGACACCGGTTCTGCGGCCGAATATGCCATGCGTGGCAAGCTGGGCGTTTCTGTCTTCATGCTGTCGCCGCACGGTCGCATGAGCGCTTTTCAGCGTGCCCAGATGTATTCGCTGATGGATGAGAATATTCATAATATCTCGGTCAAAGGCGTATTCGATGATTGTCAGGATATCGTCAAGGCATTGGCCGGCGATGTCTCGTTCAAGACCAGTTACCATCTGGGCGCAGTCAATTCCATCAATTGGGCTCGTATCTGCGCGCAGATTGTATATTACTTCTGGGCATGGCTGCGCACTACCGACGCGGCGGTCAGTGCGAGCACCGACGTTTCCGGCCATAAGGTATCGTTCACCGTGCCTTCGGGCAACTTCGGTAATATTTTATCCGGCCATTTCGCCCGTCGGATGGGGCTTCCCATTCATCGCCTGGTTCTGGCAACCAACGAGAACAATGTGCTGGAGGAATTCTTCCGTACGGGGGTGTATCGTCCGCGCGTCAGCGCAGAAACCCTTGCCACGTCCAGCCCGTCCATGGATATTTCCAAGGCTTCCAATTTCGAGCGCTTTATATTTGATCTTCTGGGCCGGGACGCCAAGCGACTGACGGCCACCTGGAAAAAACTGGAGCACGACGGGGCATTTGATCTGTCTGCAGAAAAAGCGCGTTTTACCGAAGAGTTTGGTTTCGTCGGCGGCAGCAGCACGCACGCAGATCGCCTGGAGACAATCCGCCGCGTGCAAGAGGATGCAGGCATTCTGATTGACCCGCACACGGCCGATGGCGTAAAAGTGGCCCAGGCATTTGTGCAAGAGGGCATTCCGATGTTGATTCTGGAAACCGCATTGCCAGCCAAGTTTGGCGAAACTATTCTGGAGGCAACTGGCCAGGAGGCACCCATTCCCGACCATCTGAAGTCGTTGGCCGATCTGCCGCAGAAAGTGGTCATTATGGATAATGATATGGAAGCCATACGCGACTACATCAAGGCGCGGGCACTGATCTGATCAGACATGGCCGGATTGGTGACAATTGAATTGATAGCGATTGAAATATAGCTATTCTGGTTGTATAACGAAAGGTCGATCCGATGGGTCGGCCTTTTTTTATGGACCCGTTGCAGGGAGGGGCCTGTGTACGAAACGAGCTGCGACGGGTATATGGTGGAGGCAAAAATTGCACGCGTCGTGACCCTGCCTTGTCATGCGCATTCGAACACAAAGGGCGGGGCCGCATACCGGTTCGCGCCCGGCTCACGGCGGTCTTTGAGGGAGTATCTGCGTTGCGCGCCAGGCTTGGAATAAATACAGGCAAATAAGCAAATCGGTCTTTTTATAAAATATGTATATAATATGCATGTTATTGGTTCTGACTGGCACGGTTTATCATGCAAGCATCCACTCCTGCGCAATCGCGTTTTTCCCTTTGCGCTTTCCTGTCTCTCGGGTTTCGTCCGTTGTATCTATGCGGCGCTGCCTGGGCGCTTATTTCAGTTGCCATCTGGGTTTTTACGCCGCAATTGTTGACCGGACAATTGAGTGGTGTTTGGTGGCATGCGCATGAGATGTTGTGGGGCTTTGTCGCTACCATCGCTGTTGGTTTCCTGACTACGGCCAGCGCCACCTGGACGGGCAATAATCCTCTGAAGGGGGCGGCGTTAGCCGTGCTCGCGCTATGCTGGCTGGTGGCGCGGCTGGCATTTTTACTGCCGGGACAGGCAGCATTTGTGCTGGGTACGGTGAGTGAGACGCTGTTTTATCTGATTGCAGCCGTGGCGCTCTGGCGGGTGATATTCAAAGCCAGGAATAAACGCAACTACATCCTGCCATGGGCCGTGCTGGCGTTGGGGCTAAGCAACGCGTTGTACCTGCTGGCGGTTGCACAGGGCAGGGCGATGCTGCTGACCGAGATTTTGCGCATTGGCATTCTTTGCATGGTATTTATTGCTTTGCTCATCGCGCGACGGGTCATTCCGTTTTTTGCCACCCGGGCCATTGCCGGTCTGAACATTCCTGCGCATGAACGCTCCGGCAGGGTGCAGCTTGTTGCCTGCGCTGTGGCAATCCTGGCCGTCGTCCTGCAACAAGACTATGTGCTAGCCATAGGAGCGGCTGTTGCGGGTGCCATTGCCCTGTATCAGTTGGTCCAATGGAAGCCGCTAGCGGTGGTTCGCGTGCCATTGCTGTGGGTGCTGTACCTTGCCTGGTTTTTCATGGGCATCGGCCTGCTGCTGGCCGCCTGCTATTTCATTGGATGGCGGCCTCCATTGCTGGCACGACAGGCTGCATATGTGCATGTCATTGCCATGGGCGGCTTTTCCATCATGATTATCGGGATGATAACGCGCACAGCGCTGGGGCATACTGGTCGCGCCCTGAAGGCAGATCGCCTGATTGTCAGCAGTTATATCCTGGTCTTCATCGCCACTGTGGCGCGCCTGACCGCCTTAGTGAATCCTGCTGTCACCCTGTTTATGTTGCATCTGTCGGCAACTGCATGGATTGTCGCGTTCGGCCTGTATCTCTATCGTTTCGTGCCGTTGCTTGTGGCACCCAGGCCAGCGGCGGGCAACACCATGCCTTCCGGCCTGATCCGGCCGCGGGAAACCAAACTGTAGGATCCGTCTTTTGCTTCTACGGTTGTTGATTGTCCGCTGGATCAAGTACACGTCTGAGCATGGGCTTGATGCGCGAGAGCTCGTCCCGGTGTGCTGCAGACAAGGCGGCCAGATGTTCCTGAGCCAGCAAAGTCAGTTGCAATAGCACTTTGCGCTGATCTGTCTGGTCGGTCAGTCGCTCGATAAGCCCGCTTTCGGCCAGCCGGTTTGCCAGCTCGACGGCGCTATGATGTTTTATCCTCAGCCGGTCAGCCAGGGTGCCCACTGTGACGGGCGCTCCCTTCCCATATCCCTTAATAACCAGTAGTGCCTGGTGCTGCCTGGCCGTCAGCCCTACGGATTTGGCTCGTTCTTCACTGAACTGCAGAAAGCATCGTATGAGATATCGAAATTCGGCCAGGGTGGTGTAATCGGATTGGTCAAGCGAGTCGTGAGGCATGGCAGCGGATCGTATCTGAGAAGGCAACGGCAGCGGGAGTATCCAGTGTATCAGATGCCAAGTTGGATTATTATATCGTAATACGATATAATATCGCGCTTCTGGATGTTTTCTGCCAGCCTCATTCTGAAATCATCTTCACATTCCCGGCCCCTGTTCAGGGCGCCGTTTTTATATCCGTCTATTGTTCATGACCATTAAACACATCCGTAATCGACAGCTCAGCGATTTTTCAACGGATAAGCGAGTTCTTTTTATTATTGTTATTGCCATCCCCGTGGCTGTTGCTGCGATGGGCGCCGGCCTTTTGCTATTGCAATTGATCCGGCTATGTACCAATCTGGCCTATTTCGGCCAGTTTTCTTTCTCGGAACCGCAACTAGAGAATGCCTCGCTCGGCTTGTGGGCGGTATGCATTCCTGTCATCGGTTCCCTGCTGATCGGGCTGATCGCCCGTTACGGTAGTGAAAAAATTCGTGGGCATGGCATTCCGGAAGCAATCGAGGCCATATTGCTGGGCCGCTCGCGCCTGGATGCCAAAGTGGCGGTGCTCAAGCCTTTATCGTCTGCCATCGCGATTGGTACCGGCGGGCCATTCGGCGCAGAGGGGCCGATCATCATGACAGGGGGCGCAATCGGCTCGCTGATTGCACAGGCGTTGCCCGTTTCGGACAGCGAGCGCAAGACACTGCTGGTGGCCGGTGCTGCCGCAGGTATGACAACCGTGTTCGGAACGCCCATTGCTGCGATCATGCTTGCAGTCGAGCTGTTATTGTTCGAATGGAGCCCGCGCAGCTTCATCCCGGTCGTCGTCGCCGCGACAGTTGCTGAACTGGGGCGCAGCATGCTGGGAATGGCCGGGCCGCTGTTTCCCTTTGATGGGACAATGCTGACCAGTCTGCCCGGCTTTGCCGGATGGATCGTGATCGGTATCGCAGCAGGGTTGTTCTCCGGGCTGCTCACGCAATTGGTCTATGCCTGTGAGGACGGATTCCAGCGGCTTCCCATACACTGGATGTGGTGGCCCATGATTGGTGGCTTGGTGGTAGGTATCGGAGGATTGTTCGAGCCGCGCGCACTGGGGGTCGGCTACGAAAATATAACGGCCATGCTCGACGGTCATATGCTGGGGGCAGCGGCGGTCACGTTACTGGTCGTCAAGGCGATTATCTGGTCGGTCGCACTGGGTTCGGGCACCTCGGGCGGCGTGCTGGCGCCGCTACTGATCATGGGTGGGGCAATGGGGGCGGCATTAGGTGGTTTCCTGCCCGAGGCCAGTCCCGGTTTCTGGGCATTGCTGGCCATGGCTGCCATGATGGGCGGAACCATGCGGGCGCCGTTGACCGCTACTTTTTTTGCCGTCGAGCTCACGGGCAATGTCCATGCTTTGCTGCCGCTGATCGTGGCCTGTGTGACGGCTCATGCAATGACAGTGCTGCTGATGAAGCGCTCCATTCTGACCGAGAAAATTGCCAGACGCGGTCATCATATTGTGCGCGAATATCGTGTCGATCCGTTTGAGCTGACGCACGTGCGGGATGTCATGACTACAGATGTGATCAGCGTACCGGCTGCCATGACGCTGCATGGTGCTGTACGTTTCCTGACGGCGCCGCAAACCCGGCACCCGAGCTTTCCGGTAGTGGACCAGGAAGGCAATGTGCTTGGCATTGTGGATCCACCTTCCGTTCTGGCCTGGAGACGGGCGGGCAGGCACCGAAATCAAACGTTGGGTGAGCTGCTGCAGGGAACAAAAATCACGCTTGCGTATCCCGATGAATATCTGGCGGGGCTGGTCGATAAACTTGTGCATGCCAACGTCGCTCATTTGCCTGTCGTATCGCGTGGCGATAATTCATTGATCGGATATATTGGCTGGAAAGACCTGATGCGGGTGCGTCAGCGCCTGGCCATGGAAACGCATGAGCGCACGACGCTGATGCGCGCCAAACGCCGCGGTTCCTCTGGGCAATAGTGGCAGGCCCTGCCGCTTTGTGGCGATGGATGGGGTAATTGCGATGCCACCTGCGCGCGCATGGTGCGCCGGTCAGCACACTGTCTGAATCCGACGTCCTGAGTCCTGAAGCGGGAACGCTCAAATGAGCGATGGGCGCCGCTCTGTTGCCTTGCGTGTGGATGTCGTCGGTTTGCTGGTGAGCATCAACGGGTTACGCTTGTGCTTCTGCTGGCCAAGAGTGCTTGTGCTGCGGCCAGCCCACTGATGACAGCGCCTTCGAGTACGCCCGGGTAGCCGGTATCGGTCCAATCGCCGGCCAGGAACAGGCCAGGCCAGGGCGTTACACTGTCTGGCCGGGCCAGCCCGGGGGTGGCTGCAAACGTCGCTCTCTTTTCCATGATCAGTTCGAAACCCGTGACGGTCGGCAGCGCAACGCCGCTCGGCAACTGGTCACGAACCTGGGAGAGTATCGCATCGGCAACACTCTGGCGGTCCGTGCCGATCAGATGGTCTGCATGACTGATTACAATTGAAATTGAATGGGCAAAGCGGTCCTTGGCGCTATCCGCTGTTGCCGCGCTGGCGGACGCGGTGTCCACCGATACGATGGCAGCGTCGGGGCGCATGAACCGGCTGCGATTGAACAGCCATTGCCCGTCGTGACCGGCCTGACGATTTTCCTTTAGCATATACATGCAGCCGGGCAGGGGAAAGGCATGCGCCAGAAACACGGTCAGTGTGGCAATAGCGTGATATTGGAAGGCATTTAACTGTTCCAGTAGTGCAGATTTTTCTGCCAACGCTGCCTGTTGCTGCCCGTCGATGTCGCCTTGGACGTGCTGCCCATGATCGTCTGTTATCGCTGCGCCAGCCAGGTTGTCTGCCTGGTTGGGCATGAGCGCCGACAGGAGGCGATGACACGTGCGCGCCGGCGTGGCCAGGATCACGGCATCGAAAATGGCGTCGCCTTCCTGGCCTTGCTCATGCCCGGCATCACGGTTATCCGGCGTCTGGCGCAGTTGCCCGGGCGGCCGGTTGCCCGTGTGCAGCTGGTAGCCGCCTGGCGCAGCACTCAAGCCTTGTACCGGCGTGTTGGCATGAATCATCAGCTGTGGCGCCAGCACTTCAGGCCACAGGGCACTCAGATCGACGCGCGGCAGGATCAGGTCGCTGGCATCTGCACCGGCGGCCAGGCTGTCCCTGAGCACGACGGCAAAGAGCGCCATTGACGCGTCGCTAATCGGCGTATTGAGCGTGGCAATGCACAAGGGTTCCCAGAATAGGCGGATCAGTGCGGTTGGCTGGTGCTGTTTTTGCAGCCAGGCAAGAACGGTCGTATCGGGCGCCAGATGCCACCCTGCCAATTGCAGTCGCAATAGCGTTCGGAACAGGGCATATTTCTGGCCGAGGCTCAGGCCTTTCATGCGTAGCAGCGCCAGAGGCAGTCGCAGTGGCCCTGGATGTGCCGTATTGACTGCCAGATGCAACGCGCCGTCCAGCGTGGTCAGTTGCAGCGGCAGCCGCAGCAGGGCATGGTTGCTATCGACGCCAATTTCTCGCATGAGCGCAAGAATGTGGCGGTAGGCGCCCAGCATCAGGTGCTGGCCATTATCAAGCACCAGACCGCGGCGCGCTATCACCGCCTTGCGAGCACGCCCGCCAAGTACCGGTGATTGTTCGAATACTTCAGTGTCCCAGCCCGCGCGCTTGAGGGTGAAGGCGGCGGCCAGGCCCGCCCAGCCCGCGCCCACGACGGCAACGCGCGGTCGGACGTGGTCAGCGTTGAGGGACATCCAGCTTTCGCATTTTACGGATGAATCCCTTGCCGCCGCCCACCCAGATTTTCCAGGCGATCATTAGCTTGCGCAGCGGAGTCAGGGAAATGCGGCTGGTCAGCACCGGCCAGCCGTCCTTTTCAATTTCGCACAGCAGAGTGTAGTAGATGGCTGCCATCATCAGCCCGGGGCGTTGCGCGCGGCGGTCCTGCTCGTGCAGCAGTTGAGCGGCTTCCTGGTATAGCTGGCGTGCGCGGGCAGTCTGAAAGGCCATCAGTGCGCGAAAGTCGTCGGTTTCCTTGTTGTTCAGAATATCGGCGGCCTTGACATCATGTCTCTGCAGATCATCAATCGGCAGATAGATGCGTCCACGCCGGGCATCGTCGCCGACGTCGCGAATGATGTTGGTCATTTGCAATGCCAGGCCGAGTTTTTCGGCGTAGGCCAGGGTGTCGCTGTTCTGGTAGGTAAAAATCTGCGCCGACAACTGACCCACCACGCCGGCCACATGCCAGCAATACTTGCGCAGGCCGGGCCAGTCCATATAGCGGGTCTGGTCCAGATCCATTTGCATGCCGTCGATAATGGCCTGGAACTGTTCTTCGCGCAGCCCGAAAGGGCTCAGGTGCGGTTGCAGCGCCTGCGACACCGGGTGTTCGGCCCGACCTTCGAACAGACCGTTTATTTCCTTGCTCCACCAGGCCAGCTTGATGCGGGCAACCGAGGGATCGGTACATTCATCGACAACATCGTCCACCTCCCGGCAGAATGCATACACGGCCGTAATGGCCCGGCGCTGCGGCGCAGGCAGAAACAGAAAGGCGTAGTAAAAGCTCGAGCCGCTACGCGCCGCTTTCTCTTGGCAATATTGGTCAGGTGTCATAATAATTATTTCGTACGCTGCGCCATACAATCAGGGCCCAGTCTTTTTTATTCAGTGTTGGTCGGTGATCAAAGACGTCGCCCGCAACGGCGTCAATTTTTTCCAGTATGCGCATGCCACCCTGGACAATCATACGCAGCTCCAGGCCTGGCCGGCCATGCAGTCGTGAACACAGCGGCGCACCGGCAAGCAGTATTTTACGTGCAAATGCAGTGTTTTCCTGCATTAACTGCGGCCAGCGCGGATTCAGTTGCCGGTTGTCAAGGTCTGCATGGGTCAGGCCGTGGGCAGCCAGCCGGTCAGCCGGCAGATAATAGCGATGGCGTTGTGTATCTATCGCGATATCCTGCCAGAAGTTAATCAGTTGCAGGGCGCTGCAGATATGATCCGATAGCATCAGCGACGACGCGTCTGTCACACCGTACAGATGCAGCATCAACCGGCCTACCGGATTGGCAGAGTAGCGGCAGTAGTCGAGCAGGTCCGTATCGTTCTGAAACGGCTGGTGTCGCACGTCCTGGCGGAAAGCGACCAGCAGATCACGCAGGGGCGTGACTGGCAACTGGTGCAGGTGCATTTCGCGTTGCAGGGCCAAAAAAAGGGATTGGGGCACGTTTTCGAAATGCGTGGCTGAAAAATGACTGGCCTGCATATGAACCACGGCCTGGTCAAACGCATCGAGCTGGGTCAGACGATCCTGGGCGCTGGCCTGGCCTTCGTCGGCAATATCGTCGGCGCATCGGGCAAAGGCATAAATGGCCGTTACCGCAGAGCGCAGGCGCCGGGGCAGCAGTATGGATGCTACCGGGAAATTCTCATAATGATCGACGGACATGAATACGCGCTAATGTGGTGACGCAATGATTATAATTTACGCTGATCGTTCAAGTACGATGAAATTGACTAGTGGAGCCACACCATGCCGCGTCCCATCCGGGCAGTGATATCACAGCAGGCCATGTCTCACAATCTGAGCGTGATCCGGCAATACCTTGACAATGCCCGGCAAGCCCCGGCAGCCGCTGCGGGCGGCACGCAACCGGCGCCGATCGGTGCGACCCATATCTGGGCCGTTATCAAAGCCAACGGCTATGGCCACGGGCTGGAAACGGCCATCGGCGGTTTTGCGCAGGCCGACGGGCTGGCCATGCTGGATCTGCAGGAAACGGTCCGCGCCCGCGAGGCCGGCTGGCAAGGGCCGCTGCTGATGCTCGAAGGTTTTTTCGAGACGCGCGACCTGCCACAACTGCAGAAAAACCAGGTCGTCAGCACCATTCACCATCCCGAGCAGATCCGCATGCTGCAGGCCAGCACCCTGGCTACGCCACTGGACGTCTTTCTGAAAATCAATACGGGCATGAACCGGCTGGGCTTTGCGCCACAGCAGTTTGACCGCGCGCATCAGGATCTGCTGGCCTTGCAGCAACAGGGCAAGGTTGGACGCATTGGATTCATGACGCATTTTGCCGATGCCGACGGCGCACAAGGTGCGGTTGATGTGCCGGCAAAGGTCTTTCGCGATACGGTAGGCCAATGCCAGGGCAGCATCAGTCTGTGCAACTCGGCTGCCGTGTTGCGGTATCCACAGCTTGCTGTCAGCGCTGCAGATAACTGGGTCCGTCCCGGTATTTGCCTGTACGGCTCTTCGCCTTTTGCCAATACCACTGGCCAAGAGTTCGGACTGCGTCAGACCATGACGCTGCAGGCCCGTTTGCTTTCCATCCAGCATGTGAAGCAGGGGCAGAGCGTGGGTTACGGGTCAACCTATACCGCTGCGCGCGATATGCGCATTGGCGTGGTGGCCTGCGGCTATGCCGACGGGTATCCGCGCAGCGCACCATCTGGTACGCCGGCATGGGTCAACGGCGTCGCAACCCAGTTGGCGGGGCGCGTGTCGATGGACATGCTCACCGTTGATCTGGACCCGATACCCGATGCTGCTGTGGGTGACTGGGTTACCCTCTGGGGCAATGAAGGCCCGCATATCGACGAGGTTGCCGCAGCCGCGGGTACAATTGCCTACGAACTGCTATGCGCACTGGCGCAACGCGTTCCGGTCCATGTTCAATACTCAGGAGAATCCGTTGAAAAATAAGTGCGTCCTTGTAACTGGTGCCACCAAGGGTATTGGCTGGGCCATTACCCGTCGTCTGAGCGATGCCGGTGCCCATGTGGTAGGTATTGCCCGACAGGTCAGTGATATTGATTTCCCTGGTTTTCTGTATCAATGTGATTTGAATGATGCCGGCCATACCGAAGAAATGCTGCGCATGATACGCGAGAAATACCCGGTAGATGCCGTGGTCAACAATGCGGGCATCGTGCTGGCGGAAAATCTGGGTGAAGTCAATTTGTCTTCTCTGTATCAATCGTATGATGTCAATTTGCGTGCCGCTGTACAGGTGACGCAGGCTTTTGTCGAGTCAATGAAAGTGCGGCGCGAGGGGCGGATTGTCAACATTGCCAGTCGTGCGGCAGGGGGCAAGGCAGGGCGCACCAGCTATTCGGCCTCGAAGGCGGCCTTGATCGGCTGTACCAAAACCTGGGCCCTGGAATTGGCAGAGTATGGAATCACCGTCAATGCCGTGTCGCCCGGGCCCATTGAAACCGAATTTTTCCGCAAGGGCCAGCCGGCTGGCAGCGACGAAGAAAAGCAACTGCTCACGCGTGTGCCTATGAGGCGCCTTGGGCGTCCGGAAGAAGTGGCGGCCGCCGTGGCCTTTTTGCTCTCGGACGAAGCGGCCTATATTACCGGCCAGAATCTGGGCGTGGACGGCGGCGCCTCCCTGTAAGGGTCCTCGTGCACTTGCATTGTGGCCTTGTTACGGGCGCCGGCAACGGCGTCACTCTTCAATGTTTGTGTCGGGGCTGATTTCAACAATCCTGGTTAAAGACCTTGGTGGAACCGGTTCGTGACCTGTTCCGGCAGCACGGGCAATCGTGTCGGAAATAGCCGTATTTATCATTCATTCAGCGACGGTAACGTGGCTGCACAAGCAGTTTATTCATTTAATGACAGCCCTTGCAGGGCAGTGGGAATCAGGCGCAGTATGGCAAAAGCAAAAACGGTGTATGTGTGTCAGGAGTGCGGCGGCGTCAGCGCCAAATGGCAGGGACAATGTCCTCATTGCCAGGCATGGAACACCATGGTGGAAACCGTAGAGCGGGGGAGCGCACCGGCCACGCCCAATCGTTACGCCCACCTGGCCGAAGCGGCGCCAGTCAGAAATCTGGCCGATATCGAAGCGCGCGACACACCCAGGCAGCCCACCGGTTTGTCCGAATTTGACCGGGTGCTCGGTGGCGGGCTGGTGCCCGGTGGTGTGGTGCTGATCGGCGGTGATCCGGGGATCGGCAAGTCAACGCTGTTGCTGCAGGCGCTGGCATCGCTCTCGCTGCGCACGCAGGTGCTGTATATTACCGGCGAGGAATCCGCAGAGCAGGTTGCCCTGCGTGCCAAGCGCCTGGATCTGGCCACCGGCGCGGTGCAACTGGTGGCGGAAATCCAGCTTGAAAGCATTCAGGCGGTGTTGCAACAGTACAAGCCTGCCGTTGCCGTTATCGATTCCATACAAACCTTGTATTCCGCAGAATTGTCATCCGCTCCGGGGTCGGTGTCGCAGGTGCGCGAATGCGCCGCGCAGCTGACCCGCATTGCCAAGCAGACCGGCGTTGCCATGGTCATGATCGGCCATGTGACCAAGGACGGCACACTGGCCGGCCCGCGTGTCCTGGAGCATATTGTCGATACGGTCTTGTATTTCGAGGGGGAAACCGATTCGTCTTACCGTCTGATCCGTGCCTTCAAAAACCGCTATGGGGCGGTGAACGAACTGGGCGTGTTCGCCATGACAGACAAGGGTCTTAAGGGCGTGAGCAACCCTTCGGCCCTGTTTCTGTCGCAGCATACCGACAATGTGCCCGGCTCCTGCGTGGTTGCGACCCAGGAGGGCAGCCGCCCGCTGCTTGTCGAGATTCAGGCGCTGGTCGACACGGCGCATGTTCCCAATCCACGACGCCTGACGCTGGGCGTTGACGGCAGCCGCCTGGCCATGCTGCTGGCGGTACTGCACCGTCACGCAGGCGTGGCGACCTACGACCAGGACGTTTTTGTAAATGCGGTAGGCGGAGTCCGTATTACCGAAACCGCAACTGATTTGCCCGTGCTGCTGGCCATTCTCTCCTCGCTGCGCAACAAGCCTTTGCCCAAAGGGCTGATTGCCTTTGGCGAAGTGGGACTGGCCGGTGAGGTGCGTCCGGCACCGCGTGGGCAGGAACGGCTGCGCGAGGCGGCCAAACTGGGTTTCAGTCTGGCGCTGATTCCCAAGCACAACGCGCCCAGACAGCCGATAGAAGGACTGGAAATCAAGGCTGTCTCGCGCCTGGACGAAGTGCTGGAATTGATTCGCTAGGCAAGGGCTTGATCTGCGCGATCGTCACGGCAGACCCGCACCTCCGATTAATAGCAAGCTCGTGGCCGAGACCGGGACCGAGAACGGTACAGGCAAGGCATACGAGGGCGCTGCTTGCGGCTGATCAGCGGCGTCTTTTGGCAATCCGCAGCCAGATGGCGGACAGGCGGCAGGCGGAGCACAAGCCGCGCTGCGAGGAGCCTCACGGCACGGCTGCTGGTTTCTTAGTATCGGCAATGGGTGCAGGCATTTAGTACAGAATCTTGGTGCGCTCGGTTGGACGCAGTGTGTAGCCCGGTTGCATTTGACATGAATATTTGAGAGGCGGTAACAGTTTTGCTACCGGCCCGGACCGTTTTAAATTGAGAAAGCATGGATTGGTATCTGAATCTGCTGTTGTTTGTTTCGCTGGGTGCAGCCATTGGGTTTGTGGGCGCCATTGTCGGTATCGGTGGCGGGTTGATAGCCATTCCTATGCTCGCGCTGGTTTTTTCCATGCCGCAACAACTGGCCCAGGGCACGGCTCTGCTCATGATTGGATCCAATGTAGTGCTCACACTGCGCAATTACCACAAGCGCTCACCCATTGATTTTCGCAGCGTGGCCATCGGGGTGGCCGCCAACGTCGTGGCAACGCACCTGGCCGCGCTGGTGGCACAGGACATGAGTCCCGTTGTGCTGCGCAATCTGTTCGCACTTTTCCTGGGCTCGGTAGCCACGTTTTATGTATGGCAGACCCTGCGCACGGGTAAAAAACGCGAAGCGGCCGTGGCCGGCCCTGCCCGGCCCATGGGCTTTATACAATATGTCATACTGGGTTCTATCTCGGGCGCGATTGGCGGCCTGTTCGGCGTGGGCGGCTCGCTCATCCTGGTGCCGGTCATGACGGTGTTCTACCGGTTTCGGCAGACATCGGCACAGGCGATGGCGCTGTCCATGATACTTCCCGGTACACTGGTGGCACTCATTACCTATTCGTGGCACGGCAACACCGACTGGACAGTGGGCATTGCCTTGTCCCTGGGTGGCATGCTGATGATCCGTCAGGGCGTGCGGCTGGCTTTTTATCTGCCAGAACGTACGCTCAAATTCATCTTTGCCGGCGTCCTGTATCTGACAGTGGCATTGCTGTTACTGAAATAAATCCCTTCATTCAGGAGAACACTTTGGGTCCCTTGGCAATATGGCAAATGGCATGGCGCCTGTTTCGCCGCGACTGGCTGTCGGGGGAGTTGCGTCTGCTGGCGCTGGCCCTGGTGGTGGCGGTCACTGCGGTTTGCAGTGTGGGTTTTCTGGCTGATCGCGTCTCCTCGGGTCTGAATGACAACGCCGGCCAGGTGCTGGGAGCAGATCTGTTGTTCGAGTCGGATACACCGATTGAATCAGAGGCGGTCGAACAGGCCCATACGATGGCGCTGCAAACGGCCAAGACCTGGCAGTTTCCTTCCATGGTGACGTTTGACAGGCAGTCCAGGCTGGCCTCCATCAAAGTGGTGTCAGAGGGGTATCCGCTAAAGGGAACGGTCACGCTGCAGGGCGCGGGCGATAGCACCAAAAGCCAGGATCGACAGACCGTACAGAGCATCCCGCCGGCAGGCACGGTGTGGGTGGATCCGGCATTGCTGGCCCAGTTGCAGGCGTCGCCAGACGCACAGTTGCGCGTCGGCATGAAAACGCTGAAGGTATCGGCAATCATTGAGAATGAACCCGATCGCAATGTCGCTTTTGTGAATATTGCGCCGCGCCTGATGATGAACGAAGCGGACATGCAGGCCACCGGGCTGCTGGTGCCGGGCAGCCGGGTCAAGGAAACCCTGCTGATGGCCGGCGATGCCGATGCAATCGCTCAAATGCGCACCTGGCTGACTGCCAGGCCTGCCAAGGGGCGCCAGATCATTGGCACAGATTCGGCCCGCCCGGAAATCCGGGCGTCGCTGGATCGCGCTGAACAGTTCCTGTCTCTGGTCTCGGTCCTGAGCGTCATGATCGCCAGCGTGGCCATTGCCCTTGCGGCGCGCCGGTTTTCTGCGCGGCACCAGGACGGGCTTGCCGTCATGCGCAGCCTGGGCGCCACCCAGGGAACCATTCTGAAGCTGGTCGCAATTGAGTTTTTGCTGATCGCCACGTTTGCCTCCATTACGGGTGTTGTGCTGGGCCTGGCGCTGCACTATGTACTGATGTATTTTCTGGCCGGCCTGATTCCGGCTACCTTGCCTGCGGTTTCATGGGTGCCGGGCGTGGCGGGCCTGGTGACCGGCTGGGTACTGGCCTTCGGGTTTTCCGTGATACCGGTGATGCATCTGTCGCGGGTGCCGCCATTGAAGGCACTGCGGCGCGAACTGGACGTTGGTGCAGGTCGGCCATTGATAGCCATCGGGGTCGGTATTGTCATCTGGGTCGGTTTGCTGTTGCTGCATACCGGCAACACCACCCTGGCCCTGATCAGTGCCGCAGGTTTCATCGGGGCGATGCTGGTGTGTGCGGCCATTACCTGGGCCATCCTGCGCCTGCTGGCCCAATTGCGTCACCGGCTGGTGTCGCGACCAGTCCTGCGTTTTGCTTTGGCCGGCCTGGTGAACCGGCGCGGTATGACGGTTGTGCAGATATGTGCGCTGACGCTGGGCATCATGATTATCCTGCTGCTGGGCCTGTTGCGCACTGATCTGCTGGCAGCCTGGCAGAACAACCTGCCACCCGATGCGCCGAACCGTTTCCTGATTAATATTCAGCAGGATCAGAAACCGGCGCTGGCTGAAATGTTCGCCAAGGCCGGACTGGGCGAGCCCCTGCTTGACCCCATGGTGCGCGGGCGTCTGGTGCGGATCGGCGACAAGGACGTGGACCCTGCCGCTTATGAGTCCGAACGCACCCAGCGGCTGGCCGAGCGTGAGTTTAACCTGTCCTGGCTGAGCCAGTTGCCGCCCAGCAACCGTATCGCCAGCGGCCGCTGGCTGGACCCCGATGCCGCGGAAGTCTCGTTCGAAGACGATATTGCCGGCCAGCTTGGTGTCAAATTGAACGACGAGGTGACCTTTGATGTGGCGGGCGAATTGGTGACCGCCAGGGTGACGAGCCTGAGAACCGTAAAATGGGACTCCATGCAAGTCAATTTTTTTGCCATTCTCTCGCCTGCCGTATTGCAGGATAAGCCGGCGACCTGGATTACGGCTTTTCATTTGCCGGAACAGCAGGCAGCATTCACCCAGGACGTGGTCAGTCAATTTCCGAACATTACGGTGTTCGATGTGTCCGGTATCTTGCGCCAGTTACAGACCATTCTCGATAGCGTGGCCGCGGCAGTGCAGTTTCTTTTTGTCTTTACGCTGGCGGCCGGGGTGGTCGTGCTCAGTACTGCGTTTCTGTCGACCCAGGATGAACGGATGTATGAGGCGAGCCTGCTACGGGCCATGGGCGCCACTTCGCGGCAGCTGGATCAGGCGCAGCGCAGCGAACTGATCGTGATTGGCGTGGTGTCGGGAACGCTGGCTGCAGCTTTTGCAATACTGATCGCGCAACTGCTGGCCGTGCAGGTGTTTGACATCACGCTGCGCACCGGTATCATGCCATGGATAAGCGGAATCATACTGGGGATCATCGCGTCGTGGGCCGGGGGTAAAATGGCCTTGCGTGCTGTAAAAAATACGCCCCCGCTGCTCATTTTACGGAGTGCCGACTAATGGCAAGACTATTGAATATAGTGGAAAACCTGGACACCACAACGACCTTTTATGATCAGATCGGCGGCCAGACCGGTTTGCATGCCCTGGTGGAACGCTTCTATGATCTGATGGACATTGAAGATGATTTCAAGGCCCTGCGCGCGGTCCATGGCGACTCGCTCGAACACGCACGGGAAAAGCTGTTCCTGTTTCTGAGCGGCTATTTGGGTGGCCCCGACCGATATATTGAAAAATTCGGCCATCCCATGTTGCGGGCCCGGCATCTGCCGTTTGCCATTGGCACCCAGGAACGTGACCAATGGGTTGCCTGCATGGGGCGCGCCATGATCGATTGCAACGTACCGGCGCCGCTGCAGGAGCATTTACTGCACTCGTTCTTTGGCGTGGCCGACTGGATGCGGAACAAAGATGGCTGATCCCGATTTTCACAGCAGCCACCGGCCGGGTCGCCAGATGCATCATGGCATTCGTGTTCACCCCGATTTTCCTATTCCGGCCCGCATTGAAATTTTCACGCCCCGAACCTGGGGCGATAAAGCGACCAAGGTCTCGGATGGGGGGCGCAATACCGCCTGGTATCTTTGCACGCCATGGGGGCAGGCCGTGTTGCGTCACTATCATCGCGGCGGTCTGATCAGCCGGTTTGTAGATGAACGTTATTTATGGGTATCCGAGGAAACCACCCGCTCGTTTGCCGAGTTTGCGCTTCTGAATGAGCTGCATGCCCAGGGCCTGCCTGTGCCGCGAGCCATGGCTGCTTCCTATCAGCGACGCGGCGTTACATACCGTGCTGCCATCATGACCGAGAGACTGCACAATACTGTGTCACTGGCGCAGGCAATCGGTCAGGCAGGGCCGGCCAGTATCAAACTGGTCGAGCCTGTGAGCGCCGCCATTCGTCAGTTGCATGATGCCAATGTCTATCACGCGGATCTGAACGCGCACAATATTCTGGTGGATGATGCGCAGAAAATCTGGCTGATCGACTTCGATAAGTCATCGCGCCGGACCATGACCAGGGCGCTGCGCGAACAGTCGCTTGAGCGCCTTGGCCGCTCGCTGCAAAAGCTGCTTGGAGAGCAGGGCGTCATTTTTTCGGGACAGCTGCAACAGCAATATCAGCAAAGCTGAAAAAATCGGTGACCCAGGCGAAAAATGCCTTTATTATTTCCTTTTTTTCTAACCTGATTTGGGGAAACCGCAATGAAACCGTCCTCTGTCCGTCGCCTTGTTCTCGCGCTGTCCCTGGCCTGCACCGCAAGTGTCGTTCATGCTGCCGAAGAAAAGGTGCTGAATGTCTACAATTGGGCTGAATACAGCGCGCCGGACACGATTCCGGGTTTCGAAAAGCAAACCGGTATCAAGGTGCGCTACGACACATATGATACCAACGACATTCTGCAGGCCAAGCTGCTCACCGGCAAGTCCGGCTATGACGTGGTTGTGCCCTCAACGCATTATGCCTCGCGCCAGATCGCAGGCGGTCTGTTCCAGAAACTGGACAAATCAAAAATACCTAACTGGAAAAATCTTGACCCGGCCATCATGGAACTGGTTGCGCAGGTCGATCCGGGTAATCAGTATCTGGTGCCCTGGGGCTACGGAACTAACGGTATTGGTCTGAATGTGACTAAGGCCAAAGCAGCCCTGGGAGATGGCGCGGAACTGGGCAAGTGGGAAACGCTGTTCGATCCGGAAAATGCCAAAAAACTGCAGTCTTGCGGCATATCCATTCTGGATGAGGCTGCGCAGGTATTTCCTGCGGTCTTGCATTATCTGGGCAAGGATCCCAATAGCGACAAGGCCGAAGATTACCAGGCGGCCCTGGACGTTCTGAAAAAAATCCGGCCTTATATCCGCCAGTTCAGTTCATCGGGTTATATCGATGAACTGGCTTCGGGCGATCTGTGCATGGTGTATGGCTTTTCCGGCGATGTCATGATTGCAGCCAGCCGCGCAAAGGAAGCCAAGAAAGATTACATGATCGACTACTACATACCGGCTGGCGGGGCGCCCGCATGGTTTGACACCATGGCCGTGCCCAAGGACGCACCCCATCCGGAAAATGCCATGGCGTTCATCAATTATATTGAAGAGCCCAAGGTGCATGCGGCCATTACCAACAATATGTTCTATCCCAATGCCAATAAGGCGGCACGCGAATTCGTCAACAAGGACATTGCCGACAACCCCATGATCTACCCGGGTGCCGACGTGGCCAAGACGCTGTTTGTGATCAAAGCCCAGCCAATTAAAATCGCGCGCCTGCAGACCCGCTTGTGGGCCGAGCTCAAGGCAGGGAAATAAGATGGCCGAGCGGCATTTGTCGGCGATAGCCAGCGATGCGGATGAATTCGTCAAGCTGGTTGATGTCGTCAAGATTTTCGGCGATACCGTTGCCGTGCGGTCGGTCAATCTGACTGTGCGGCGCAACGAGATTTTTGCATTGCTGGGCAGTTCTGGTTGCGGCAAGTCAACCTTGCTGCGCATGCTGGCCGGATTTGAAGCGCCGACCTCGGGCAAGATCCTGCTGGACGGGACTGATCTGACCGGTATCGCACCGTATAAGCGACCGGTCAATATGATGTTCCAGTCGTACGCGCTGTTCCCCCATATGACCGTCGAAGCCAACGTGGCCTATGGGTTGAAGCAGGAAGGCGTTGATCGCCAGGAAATCCATGATCGCGTGTTCGCTGCCCTGGACCTGGTGCAGATGGCGGGTTATTCACGGCGCAAGCCTTCGCAACTGTCGGGCGGGCAGCAGCAACGTGTGGCGCTGGCACGCAGCCTGGTCAAGCGCCCCAAACTATTGCTGCTTGATGAGCCCATGTCGGCGCTGGACAAACAGATTCGCCAGAAGACGCAAATCGAACTGGTGCGGATACTTGACCAGGTCGGGGTGACCTGCGTCATGGTGACACACGATCAGGAAGAGGCCATGACCATGGCCAACCGCATTGCGGTCATGACCGAAGGTCAGATTGTACAAACCGGGACGCCGCAGGAAGTCTATATGTTTCCGAATTCGCGCTTTGTCGCCGGGTTCATTGGATCGACCAATATCTTTACCGGTACGATCGTGGTCGATGAGCCGGACCATATCGTGATCGAAAGCGATGAGCTGATGCGCCCCCTGTTTGTCAATCACGGCGTCAGCGAGCCACTGGGCATGGAAGTGTTCGTGTCCATTCGTCCCGAGCAGATTCGCGTGCTGATCGATCAGCCCGATGACGAAACCAATATCGGACACGGCCTTGTTACGCACGTAGCCTGGATGGGCAGCTATACGCTGTATCAGATTCGCCTGGATGCAGGCAAAATCATCGAGGCCAGCGTGCCTGGCATAGAGCTGGCGCAGGAAAACGCCCCCGGCATTGACGATGAGGTCTATGTAACCTGGGGGCCTGACAGCGCAACGGTGCTGCCGTCATGAAGCCTTTGCACTCGCTGCGCAACTATCGCCCCGACCAGCGTGCGTGGGCCATTTTGCCGCCGTATATCTGGCTGGTGCTCTGTTTGCTGGTGCCGTTTTTCATTGTCCTGAAAATCAGCTTTTCAGAATCCACGTTTGGTATTCCCCCATATGGACCGCTGGTACAGATAGAAGAGGAGGTACTGACGCTGTCCCTGCATTTTGAGGGATACTTGCTGCTGCTGACCGATCCGCTGTTTATCGGTGCCTATCTCAAATCGCTGAAAATGGCATTGGTCACCACCGTATGGTGCGTGATGATCGGCTATCCGATGGCGTACTATATCGCCCGTTCGGCGCCACGCCTGCGCAATTTGCTGCTGCTGGCTGTCATCCTGCCGTTCTGGACCTCGCTGCTGTTGCGCGTGTATGCGTGGATCGGTATTTTGCGCAACGAAGGCTTGCTGAACCAGTTTCTTATGTGGACCGGCATTACCTCGACGCCCATAGAGATCTATCGCACCGACATGGCCGTCTATATCGGTCTGGTGTACACCTACCTGCCGTTTTTTATCCTGCCGTTGTACACGAATCTGGTCAAAATGGATCGGCGCCTTTTGCAGGCGGCTTATGATCTGGGCGCCCGCCCCTGGAAGGCATTCGTCACCATTACGCTGCCGCTGTCTGTGCCCGGGGTCATCGCCGGCGCCATGCTGGTCTTTATCCCGACGGTGGGTGAGTATGTGATACCTGAGCTGCTGGGGGGCACCAATACCTACATGATGGGTCGCCTGATGTGGGATCAATACTTTACCGACACCAACTGGCCGGTGGCTGCCGCAGTGGCGGTGACCATGACGCTTTTCCTGCTTATCCCGCTTGTGATATTCCAGTACAGTCAGGCCAGGGCCCTGAAAGGACGGGACACATGAAACAGGAAAATATCTGGCTCAAATGGCTGTTTCTGGGAGCAGGCCTGCTGTTTCTATATATTCCCATTCTCAGCCTGATTGTTTTTTCATTTAATGAGTCGGCGCTGGCTTCCAGCTGGTCAGGCTTCTCGCTGCGCTGGTACCAGAGCCTGTCACAGGACCGGGCTTTGCTAAGTGCTGCCTGGCTATCGCTGCGTATTGCATTTCTGACTGCGACCGCGGCGGTGATCATCGGCACCTGGGCCGGTTATGTGCTGGCGCGCAAGGGGCCGTTCAAGGGATTTGGCCTATATATCGGCATGTTGAATGCGCCGCTGGTTATTCCAGATGTCATTTTGGGCATTTCACTGCTGTTGATGATCATCGAAATCCGCAACATTACCGGTTTTCCCGAAAGCAATGGCATTTTCACCATCTGGCTGGGCCATGTTACGCTGTGTGTAGCGTATGTGTCGGTGGTCATTCAGTCGCGTGTACGTGAACTGGATCGTTCGCTGGAAGAAGCGGCGCTGGATCTGGGGGCGGCACCATTGCGGGTGTTCTTTACCATCACGCTGCCGCTGATTGCCCCTGCACTGGTATCGGCCTGGCTGCTGGCCTTTACATTGTCCCTGGATGATGTGGTTATTGCCTCCTTCCTGAATGGTCCGGGCTATACTACCTTACCAATCGAAGTCTTTTCGCGCGTGCGGCTCGGCATAAAACCGGAGGTCAACGCGCTGGCAACCCTGATGATCCTGCTTGTCGGGTCATTCGTGATTATTGCCAATTATTTTCAGGGACGTGCAAAGCAATGAGTGTAATACGCCAATACGGGCTGAAACGGTGCAGCACTTGCGTAAAGGCGCGCAAGTGGCTGCAGGAGCGGGGCGAGCAGGTTGAGTTTACCGATTATCGCGATGAACCGGCCGACAGCGCGCTGCTAAAGAGCTGGGCCGCTGCCGCAGGCGGGGCGCAATTGATGATCAATCGCAACTCACAGACCTGGCGTGGTTTGCCCGAAGATCGCAAAACACCGGCCACCGAACAGCAATGGCTGGCGCTGGCCGCGGAATTTCCTTCACTGATCAAGCGCCCGGTCACGATGTTTGCCGACGGTGCAACCACCTTCGGATTTGCCGAAAGCACCTTTGCTGCTCATCTCTCGTAACAGGTAGGATCATGGAACTGAAGTCACAGGAACAATTGAAACGCGACGTCGCACAGGCTGCCGTCGGGTACATTCGGCCTTTTTTTGGTGCCGACGCTGTGATCGGCGTAGGCACGGGCTCGACAGCGGATCTTTTCATTGATGAGCTGGCAAAATACAAAAATGAATTTGCCGGCGCCGTTGCCAGTTCGCAGCGCAGCGCCACGCGTTTGCGTGAACACGGCGTGCGGGTGCTGGACCTGGCTGAAACCAGCAAACCGTTGCCGGTCTATGTGGATGGCGCCGATGAAATCAACCCATTGCTGCAGATGGTCAAGGGCGGTGGCGGGGCGCACACGCGCGAAAAAATTGTAGCCGCGGCATCCGAACGGTTTGTCTGCATTGTGGATGAAACAAAATGCGTGGATCTGCTGGGCAGCTTTGCCATACCGCTTGAGGTGATTCCCATGGCGGTACCCATCGTGATACGCAAAATTGCGGCGCTGGGCGCCACAGCGACCGTGCGTGCCGGCTTTATTACGGATAATGGCAATCCGATCATTGATGTTGGGGGCATGCGCCTGGCTGATGCCCGCGAGATGGAAACAACCATGAACGCGATTGCCGGCGTGGTCACTTGCGGTCTCTTTGCGCTTGAGCCGGCAACCGTGGTAATGGTTGCCAAGCAGCAGGGGGTAGACATTCGCGAGCGCTGATGTCATATTCCTGTCATTGAACGGTCTTAAACTTCTCTTATCTTTCTTATTGCAGGCATCGCCATGGCACAACATACCAACACCCGCTTTGATGCGGAACTCGAAGATATCCGCTCTCGTTTCTTACGCATGGGTGGCCTTGTAGAGGCAATGATCGAAGACAGCATGCTGATTCTGGCCGATGGTAATCTGACCGTGGCAGAACGGGTGTTCGAGCGGGAAAAGGAAGTCAATCGCCTGGAAATGGATATCGACCATTCGATTGCCCAGATCCTCGCACTGCAGCAACCCACGGCTGTGGACTTGCGTCTGGTGATATCGGTGTCCAAAATGCTCACTGACATGGAACGCTCAGGAGACGAAGCTGAAAAAATCGCCAAAATGGCGCGTCGCCTGTACGAGAGCCCCACTCGCTATGAGCCCATTGTGGATATGACTCACTTTGCCGTCGGCGTTCAGAAAATGCTCAATCGCAGTCTGGATGCTTTTGCGCGCAAGGATGCCATTCTGGCGGCTGATGTCGTGCGCAGCGACAAAAAGATCGACAAGCAATGGAAAAGCATCTTGCGTGAAGTGAGCAGCTATATGATTGAAGATCCGCGCACCACCACGGCATGTATAGACTTGATCTTTATTGCCCGCGCCCTGGAGCGGATTGGCGATCATGCCAAGAATATGGCAGAGCGGGTCATTTATCTGGTGCAGGGCGAAGACGCCCGCCACACCAGCGTCAAGAAAGTCGAATCCATGGCGCGTGGCGACGAAGAACCACCTGCGCCCCCGGCCTCAACTGAAGTATCCGGTGAAGGGAACTGACATTTTTCAACTGTCAGTTCCCCGGGTATTGAAAGCGGACGGCAATTGGTGGCATCAAATAAACGACAGCCAATGAACGATAACCGGTAAGCGATACCCAATAAGCCATGCCCAATATGCAATATCCAATATGAATAAGCAGGAATAATAGATGACTCCGCATGAAAGTGCGGAGTTTTTTTTGCCATGAAAGTCGTTACGGCATATCGCCAGACACCGGAGCAGACAAGCGTGCCCGCATATCAGCAAGTAGCAAAGCTCCTGGCCAGGGGCGCATGCAATGCACAGATGAACGCGTCAAAGAGGGGCTCTTACCGTGCCTGCGCCGGCCACAAAAAACCGGGCGAGGCCCGGTTAAAGTGTCGTTATTGCATGTGCAATAAGTGGCACAGCATTACAGAAGTGATGCTGTCGGAAATGCTTCAGGCTGAAGGCGGCACGTAACCCTGGGCTTCGACATCCACATCATCAAACAGAAAACTTTCCATTTGCTGCTGCAGATATTTACGGGCCCGGGCATCAGCCAGGTTCAGGCGGTTCTCATTGACAATACGCGTTTGAATGTCAGTCCACTGCTGCCAGGCTTCCTTCGAAATTGAGTTCCAGATCTTGGTGCCCAATTCTCCCGGATAGGGGGGATAGTCCAGACCTTCGGCCTCTTTTTTCAGTTTGATACATTGAATCATTCGGGCCATGGCAATTCTCGCTTAAAGTTTTTTGATAAAGATATGACTGTTGCGACTACGATTGTAGTTCATTTGCTTTTCCTGGGGCAAATCACTGATCGTACCTTGTACAAAGCCGCGTTTGATAAACCAGTGCGAAGTGCGTGTGGTCAGGACAAATAGCTTTTTCATGCCCATGGCGCGTGCCCGTGCTTCTGTGTGGCGCAACAGGATTTCTCCTTCACCGGAGCCCTGCCATTCGGGATTGACGATCAGGCAGGCCATTTCCGCCATCTGATCTTCGGGGAACGGGTTGAGCGAGACACAGCCATAAATGACGCCGTCGTGCTCCAGGACGGTGAAGCGCTCTACGTCGCGTTCAATCACATGGCGGCCACGCGGCACCAGGGTGCCATCAGCCTCCAGAGGTTCGATCAATTGCACGATCGCGCCAATATCGTCAATGGTGGCGGTGCGCAAGTCATCCAGCGTGTCCTCGACCACCATGGTGCCAACGCCATCATGGGTGAAGTATTCCAGCAGAATGCTGCCATCCAGATCGAATGGAATCAAGTGAGCGCGGGCCACACCGCGTTTGACCGCCTTGGCGGCGTGAGACAAATAACTGCGTGTATCCACGTCAAGCGCGCCTTCACGAATCATCGCTTCGGCATCTTCGCGTGCAATTTCCGTGATAATCTGGCCAAGGCTGTCGCGCAACATGCGGTTTTGAGTCAGGAAAATCAGTTTTTCGGCACGCAGGGCAACCGCCGTACTGGTGGCGATGTCTTCCATCGCCAGGTTGAATGCTTCGCCTGTCGGTGAGAAACCAATTGGCGAGAGCAGCACCACCCCACCGTGGGACAATACTTTTTTCATGGCATCCAGATCGAACTTGCGCACCTTGCCGGTATGTCGGAAATCGACACCGTCGATCACGCCGATGGGCTGGGCCGTGACAAAGTTGCCCGAAATGATATGAATCTGGGCGTTGGACATGGGCGTGTTGGGCAGACCCTGGCTGAACGCAGCCTCGATGTCCAGCCTGATTTCGCCGGCCGCTTCCTTGGCGCATTCGAGCGCCTCGGCAGAGGTGGGTTCCGGTTCACGACCAAACTGGAAGGAAAACCCTTTCAGACGCAACTGTTCGTTTACCTGGGGCAGGCAGCCGTGAACCAGTACAATGTGCACCCCTAGCGAGGTAAGCAGGGAAAGATCCTGAATCAATGCATTGAGCGCGCCGGCCTGGATCAGATCGCCACCAAATCCAACCACAAATGTCTTATTGCGCAGGGTATGCACATAGGGAGCGACATCGCGAAACCATCGCACAAATTGTGCGGGAACAAATTCAGGTGCATCCTGTGCAGAATAGGTTTCGGGGTCAGGGGCAATGGTCACGGTGGTATGGATTCCTTGAATTGATGTGAAATACCGCTATCTTATGTATATGCGGCCTGCCAAAATTATAATGTTGGCTGAATGAACAGATTGAAATTGTATGAAAAAAAAGGAAGATCGGGCCGCTGATACGGCAAAGAAACCACAGAATGCGCGCGAAAGCACTCCTTCGCGTCCTGTGCGTGCGCCACGCGAGATCCCGCCCATCACCTATCCCGAATCACTGCCTGTCAGTGAGCGACGACATGAAATCGCCCAGGCGCTGCAGGAAAACCAGGTCATCATCGTCAGCGGCGAGACCGGCTCGGGCAAAACCACGCAATTGCCCAAGATCTGCCTTGAGGCCGGGCGGGGCCGTACACGCCTGATCGGCCATACCCAGCCGAGACGGCTGGCGGCGACCTCGGTTGCCCGTCGGATTGCCGAAGAGCTCAATACGCCACTGGGCGAGCTGGTTGGCTATCAGATTCGGTTTAACGACCGCACGGGCCCGGATGCAGCGATCAAGCTGATGACAGATGGCATTTTACTGTCTGAATCGCAAAAAGATCCGTTGCTGCGCAAATACGACACGATCATTATTGACGAAGCGCATGAGCGCAGCCTGAATATTGACTTTCTGCTTGGCTTTTTGCGCGTGCTGCTGCCGCGCAGGCGCGATCTCAAGCTGATTATCACATCCGCCACCATTGATGCAGACCGTTTTGCCCGGCATTTTGCCGATGCCAATGGCAAACCGGCGCCGGTTATCGAAGTGTCGGGTCGGCTGTTTCCCGTTGAAGTGCGCTATCGACCGGTGCATTTTCTGGATGACGAAGACGAGGCCAAGCCGGCACGCTCGACCGCAAACGAAGCGCGGCGCCTGGATCGTGATGGCGAGAAAGAGCTGGTTGACGGCATTGTGGCTGCGGTTGACGAGTGCGCTGAACATGGCGCCGGCGACATATTGATATTTTTACCGGGCGAGCGCGAGATACGCGAGGCAGCCGAGGCGCTGCGCAAGCACCATCCACCCAGCACCCAGATCCTGCCGTTGTTTGCCCGCATGTCGCAGCAGGAGCAGGAACGCATTTTCCGTCCCGATACCAATCAGCGCCGGGTGATCCTGGCCACCAACGTGGCCGAAACGTCGCTCACGGTACCCGGCATTCGTTTTGTCGTCGATAGCGGTCTGGCTCGCGTCAAACGCTATTCATGGCGCAACAAGGTCGAGCAACTGCAGATCGAGCCCATCAGCCAGGCCTCGGCCAACCAGCGTGCCGGGCGTTGCGGCCGTATCGGCCCGGGCATCTGTATCCGCCTGTACGACGAAGAGGGCTTTGCCCAACGCGCGAAATTTACCGATCCGGAAATTCTGCGATCATCGCTGGCCGCCGTCATCTTGCGCATGAAAGCGCTGCGCATGAGCGATATCGAATCGTTCCCATTTGTCGACCGGCCCGCGGGCAAGGCGGTGGCCGATGGCTATAACCAGTTGCAGGAACTGGGCGCCCTGGATGAACAGAATGCCTTGACTGCGATCGGCAAGACGCTGTCCTTATTGCCGCTGGATCCGCGCATCGCGCGCATGATTCTGGCTGCCAACGATCAGCATTGCCTGCATGAGTTGTTGATCATCGCGGCAGCCCTGTCCATCCAGGATCCGCGCGAGCGCCCCTTCAATGCGCGCGAGGCCAGTGAGCAGGCGCATGTACGCTTTCGCGATGACAAGTCAGAATTCATGTCTTACCTGAAATTGTGGAACTGGTATGAGGAGGCGGTACGCCACAAGGGCTCGCAGCGCAAACTGGTTACTCAGTTACGCGGTGAATTTCTCTCGCCCTTGCGTTTGCGTGAATGGCATGATGTGCACACCCAATTGCTGCAATTGGTGCGCGAACAGGGCTGGCGCGTCAACACGACCGAAGCCACGTTCGAGCAGGTGCACCGCGCATTGCTGACCGGCCTGCTGGGCAATATCGGCCTCAAAAGCGAGGAGAGCGCTCAATATCAGGGGGCGCGCGATATCCGTTTTGTGGTTCACCCGGGTTCGGCGCTGATCAAGAAAAGCGGCAAATGGATTGTCGCTGCCGAACTGGTGGAAACCACCCGCCTGTTTGCACGGTGCATTGCCAATGTGGACCCTCGCTGGATCGAGTCGGCCGGTGCGCATCTGCTGAAAAAGCATTGGTCCGACCCGGCATTCAATGCCAGTCGCGGGCAGGTGCTGGCCAACGAGCGAGCCACGCTTTATGGCCTGATGGTCTATAGCGGCCGCAAGGTCAATTACGGACGCATCGCACCGGCCGAGGCGCGCGAGATCTTTATCCGGCAGGCGCTGGTTGACGGGCAGATTACCGCTACGCTGCCGTTTATCGAACATAACGGCAAGGTCATCCGGGAAATTGAAAAAATGGAGCATCAGGCCCGACGGCCCGATATTCTGATCGACGACGAATTGATCTTCGCCTTTTACGATAAACAGATTCCTGCCGATGTATGCCAGACGCAGACGCTGGTGAACTGGTACGGCAAGCTGGACCAGGCGGCTGCCCGACAATTGCTGCTGAACCGGGAAGATCTCATGCGTCACGAGGCATCGGGTATCACCTCCGATGTCTTTCCCAAGCGCACCGAATGGGAGGGCGTGTCTTTGGCCCTGTCTTACCATTTCGAACCCGGTTCACCCAAAGACGGGGTAACCGCAACCATTCCGGTGTTTCTGCTCAACCAGGTGGATCCGGTGCAAAGCGAATGGCTGGTGCCGGGCATGCTCAAGGAAAAAGTGCTCCATCTGCTCAAATCGCTGCCGCAGAAACTGCGGCGTCACTGCGTGCCGCTACCCGACTATGCCCAGGGGTTCTTTGAGCGCTGGTTTGACAAGGCCGCCAATCCGGACCGTTCGCTGCTGGTGGCGCTGGCCGATGATATTCGTGATGAACTGACGATCCGCGTGGCCACCAGCGACTTCAAGCCGGAAACGCTGCCCGCCCATCTGTTCATGAACTTCCGGGTGGTGGATGAGCATGGCCGCATGCTCTCGGCAGGGCGTAACCTGAGCCAGTTAAAGGCCGAACATGCGCCGGCTGCGCAGGCATCGTTTCAGTCCATGGTCAGTCGCGACAAATCGGTCGCCCAGGTGGTCAGCCAGGATGATATCGTGCAATGGAATTTCGGCCAGTTGCCGGAAATCATGGAAATCCGCAAGAAGAATGAAGTCTTCATCGGTTACCCGGCGCTGGTGGATCTGGGGCAAAGCTGCGCCATAGATGTTTTCGACGATCCTGATATTGCTGCACGCAAGCATCGGCAGGGGTTGCTGCGCCTGTTTCGCATCGCCATGAAAGACCAGTTAAAGCAACTGGCCAAATCCATTCCGGAGCTCACGCGCATGGGCATGCTGGCCGTCTCGCTGACGAACCAGGAGAGCCTGCGCGACCAGATTGTCGAGGCGGCCCTGGGACAGGCTTGCCTGGCCGAGCCGCTGCCGGCCAACGCCGAGCAGTTCGAAGCGCGCCGCCTGGATGCCAAGGGCCGCATCGGCTTGTTGATTCAGGAAGAGGCCCGACTGGCGCTGGCCACCCTGACAGAGTGGGCAGCACTGCAAAAGAAACTGGTCTCGGTACGTTCTTCGGCCAAGACGCTGCACGACGATATTATGGCGGGCGCAAGCGCCTTCATGACGGCGCAATTTCTGACAGATCACCCGCACAGCCGGCGCGGCCATTATCCGCGCTATCTGAAGGCGGCTTCGGCGCGGATCGACAAATATCGCAGCGATCCGGCGCGCGATGCCCGCCTGATGCAGGAAATGGCGCCGCTGGTGCTCAATTACCAGCGCATGCGCAGCACGCTTAAGGGTCAGGCCGATGAACGGCTGGATGACTTTTTCTGGATGCTCCAGGAACTGCGCGTGGCCCTGTTTGCGCAGGAGTTGCGCACCCCGGTGCCGGTGTCGGTACGGCGTTTGCAAAAAACCTGGGAAAGCCTTAATCGTTGATACAATAGCTTATGACTTCAGTAGATGCTTCTCCCTCATTTGTCCATTTGCGCACCCACTCGGAATTTTCCGTGGTGGACGGGACTGCGCGCATCAGCGAGCTGGTGGCCGCCGCTGCCGCTTATTCGCAACCGGCCATTGCGCTGACCGATTTATCCAACCTGTTTGGCTTGATCAAGTTCTACAAGGCAGCCAGGGCCAAGGGTATCAAACCCATTGCCGGATGCGATGTGTGGCTGGCCAATGAGCAGGACCGCGATAAGCCATTTCGCGCGTTATTGCTGGTGCAGAACCGCCAGGGTTATCTGGCCCTGTGTGAAGTGCTCTCGCGCGCCTGGACTGCCAATCAGTACAAGGGCAGGGCGGAATTGCAGCGCGAGTGGCTGGAAAACCAGCCAGGGCTGATCCTGCTTTCCGGTGGCATGGCTGGCGACGTTGGTCAGGCATTGCTCGCGGGGCGCACAGACCAGGCCGAAGCGCTGGCACGCCGCTGGGCTGCATGGTTCCCTCGTTCCTATTTTATTGAACTGCAGCGCACCGGTCCGCAAGCCGATGAGCGCTATGTTCAACTGGCCATGCAACTGGCGGCCCGTCTGGACCTGCCGGTTGTTGCCACCCATCCGGTCCAGTTCACCCGGCCGGAAGACTTCCGGATGCATGAAGCCCGCGTCTGTATTTCCGATGGCGAGCTGCTGGGTAACAAGGCGCGTACCCGCCGTTTTTCAGAGGACCAGTATGTGCTCAGTTCGGCACAGATGGCCAGCAAGTTTGCCGATGTGCCTTCGGCTATCGCCAATACGGTTGAAATCGCCCGTCGCTGCTCACTGACGCTGTCGCTGGGTAAACCGCATTTGCCCGATTTTCCGACGCCTGACAACAGTTCTCTGGACGAATACCTGGTCAAGCTGTCCGAAGAAGGCCTGGAAGTACGTTTAAAGCAACTGTATCCGGATGACCAGGAACGGGAAAAGGCGCGGCCGGCCTATCAGGACCGGCTCAAACTGGAATGCAAGACCATTATCGGCATGGGGTTTCCCGGCTACTTTCTGATCGTGGCCGACTTCATCAACTGGGGTAAGCAGAACGGCGTGCCGGTGGGACCGGGGCGCGGCTCCGGTGCTGGTTCGCTGGTGGCCTATGCCTTGGGCATTACCGATCTTGACCCCTTGCGCTACGACTTGCTGTTCGAACGGTTCCTGAACCCTGAGCGGGTATCCATGCCCGACTTCGATATCGACTTCTGCCAGGATAATCGCGAGAAGGTGATTGAGTACGTCAAGGAAAAATACGGGCGCGACGCTGTCAGCCAGATTGCCACTTTCGGTACGCTGGGGGCCAAGGCGGTTGTGCGCGACGTGGGCAGGGTGCTGGAGCTGCCTTATTCCCTGTGCGATGGCCTGTCCAAACTGATTCCATTCAATCCGGCCAATCCCTGGAGTCTGGCCAAGACGCTGGAAGAAGAGCCTGAGTTTCGCCGTCGTTACGAAAATGATGAAGAGGTCAAGGCGATTGTTGATCTGGCGCGACCGCTGGAAGGCCTCACCCGCAACGTCGGCATGCACGCCGGCGGGGTGCTGATTGCCCCCGGCAAGCTCACTGATTTTTGTCCGCTGTATTGCCAGCCTGGCAGCGATACCAGTGTGGTTTCCCAGTATGACAAGGATGACGTTGAGGCCGCAGGCCTGGTCAAGTTCGACTTTCTCGGATTGCGCAACCTGACGATCCTGGATTGGGCCGTGCGCTATGTCCGGCGCTTTAATCCGGCCATGCGCGACTTTGACATCATGTCGCTGTCGCTGGACGATCCCGGGGCCTATCGCATTTTGTGCGAGGGCAATACCACAGCGGTATTCCAGCTCGAGGGCCGGGGCATGAAAGAGCTGCTCAAAAAGCTGCTGCCCAATACATTTGAAGACATTATTGCCGTGCTGGCGCTGTATCGTCCCGGTCCGCTGGAGTCGGGCATGGTAGATGACTTCGTCAACCGCAAGCACGGGCGCGCTGATGTCGATTATTTCCATCCCACGCTGGAGTCTACGCTGCGCAGCACTTACGGCGTCATTGTCTATCAGGAACAGGTAATGCTGATTTCCCAGATTGTAGGCGGCTACAGTCTGGGGGGCGCCGATCTGTTGCGCCGCGCGATGGGTAAGAAAAAGGCCGAAGAAATGGCCAAGCACCGGGAGCTGTTTGAAAAAGGCGCGGTGGAAAAAGGCTATGACGGTGACCTGGCCGTGCGCCTGTTTGACCTGATGGAAAAATTTGCCGGCTATGGCTTTAACAAAAGTCACTCGGCGGCCTATGCACTTATTTCCTATCAAACGGCCTGGCTCAAGGCGCATCATCCCGCCGAATTCATTGCCGCGACCATGTCTTCGGATATGGACGACACCGACAAAGTACAGATTTTCTGGCGCGATGCGCTGGACAATGGCGTTGCCGTCCTGCCACCTGATGTCAACGAATCGGTCTATCGATTTGAACCGGTCGAAGATGACGCCATGCGGGCAGGCAAGCCGCCGCGCACCATTCGTTTTGGATTGGGCGCAGTCAAGGGAACCGGGCAGGGTGCGGTAGAAGAGATTCTTCGAGCACGCGAGGCCGGCGGGCCGTTTCTGGATCTTTATGATTTCTGCAAGCGCGTCAATCGCCACACCGTCAATCGTCGTACCATGGAAGCGTTGATTCGCGCCGGCGCGTTCGACGAACTTGAACGCAACCGTGCCGCGCTGCTGGCCGCGTTAACGCACGCCATCGATGCAGCAGACCAGGCAGACCGCAGCGCCGATCAGGTCTCCCTGTTCGGTGATGATTCCGGCGCCATCGTGCAGGACCAGGTCGCCCGTGTGCAACCCTGGAATCTGCATACCGAACTTGTCGAAGAAAAGAATGCGCTCGGATTTTATTTCAGTCATCATCTGTTTGATGTATGGCGCGATGAGGTACGCCGGTTCGCGCCCACCAAACTGTCTGGCATCAACGAGTCACGCGATGCGCAATGGGTGGCAGGTGTACTGATCGGCCAGCGATTCTTTGTCAGTAACCGTAAGACGCCAGGCCAGCCCGAAGCCGATGACCGATTGTATTTCCTGCTGCTTGACGATGGCTCGGCACAGGTGGAAATCATGTGCCCGGGCAGCGTGTATGAATTGAATCGCCACATCCTGAAAAGCGACAGTCTGGTGATCGCGCGGATCAAGGCCAAGGTCAATCGCTTCAATGGCGGGCTGCGCATCAGTGCAGACAGCCTGTACGATTTGCAGAAAGCGCGCGAGGAACGAGCCCGCTGCCTGCAGATCGAAATTGCAGATGGCATGTCGGTCAGCATGCTCAAGTCTTTACTCAATCCGTACCGGGCCGAGCCCGAGAACGGTATTCCCGGCGTGCGGGTGCAGCTCAGTTATGTTTCTGCGCGTCAGGGCTATAAATGCGACATTGAACTGGGCGAGGAATGGCGCGTGCGCATGGCCGATAGCCTGTTCGAACGACTGCGCGAACATCAGCAGTCCGGCTCCGTAGAGGTAAGCTATTCGTGAATACATCTGCCAGACCACCGATCGTCCAGGACGTGCCGCAAGCGGCAGGGTCCCCAGCAACAGAGGTTGAGAAAACGGCCAGACCGCTACGTATCGTGCACTCCGAAGCGGCGGTGTCTTTTGGCGGGCAGGAGCACCGTATCTTCAAGGAAATGCGCGCCATGCGCAAGCGCGGGCACCATATGGAGCTGATCTGCCGGCCCGAAGCCCAGCTAGTGGCGCGCATGCGTGATGAAGGATTTGTCGTGCACACGGTTCCCATGGGCGGGCTCGTCAATTTTGTAAAAGGGGTAGCCGCGATACGCCGAATCCTGAGCGAAGGGCGGTTCGATGTGCTCAACACGCACAGTCGCAAGGATACGCTGATTGCAGCGCTGGCCGGACGTCTTGCCGGCACCCCGCTCATTGTCCGGACCCGGCATCTGGCCATTCCCATCGGCTCGTTGCTGTCCTATACCTGGCTGCCGCACAAGGTCGCTACGGTCAGCAACCATGTGCGACAAATGGTGCTGGACAAAGGCGTCGCGCCAGACAAAGTGGCCACGATTTATTCCCCGGTCGAGCCGCCAGCACCCGTGACCCAATCGACGCTACGCGAGGAACTGGGACTGAACAGTTCGGCGATCGTAGTCATTTGCGTCGCTGTGATGCGTGAAAAAAAAGGCCACATCTTTCTCATCGACAGCATGAAGGCCTTGTTCGAACGCTATCCGGATCTGCATCTGGTGCTGGTTGGCGCCGGCTCGCCTACGTTTGAAAAAGTCGGGAAGCATATTGCCGACAGTGGCTTGCAGCAGCGCGTGCATCTTATGGGTTATCGAAAGGACGTACCCAATCTGCTTGCCGGTAGCGACATATTTGCCCTGGCTACTGAACAGGAGGCCTCGGGCACGGTTTACGTGGAAGCGCAAATGAGCGGTCTGCCGGTTGTGGGCACCGATGTCGGTGGCGTCTCAGAGATGCTCAGAAACGGCGAAACCGGTATCCTGGTCCCCTTGCATGACGCCGCCGCGCTGACCCAGGCGCTCGATACGCTGATTCAAAATCCTGCATTACGCACGCAGATGAGCCGCGCAGCGCATAAATGGCTTTATGATGAAGCTGTGTTTTCTCCGGAAATGCTGGCCATCAATACCGAAGCCGTTTACTGCAAATGGCTGGATGAAAAATCATGACAGACAATGCAAAAAATGTTCCGGTGCTCATGTATCACCATGTGCATCCGCTCAAAAGCCCTCTCAATGTACAACCCGATGTGTTCGAGCGCCAACTGGCAGCCTTGAAGGGCGCGGGTTATCGTTCGCTGACGATCGAGCAATTTGCCGATTATCTGAACGGTGCGCCGGTGCCCGAAAAATCGGTGCTGATCACTTTTGACGACGGTTATCTGAATAACTACACTTACGCCTATCCGCTACTTAAAAAGTATGGGATGACCGGGGTTTTGTTTGTGGTCACCGGGTGGGTCGGCGAAGGGGAACCGCGTCCGACCACTGCCAATGCCAACCTTGCAGACCTGCCGGCCGCGTTCGTGCATGAAGAGTCCAAGCATCTGGTGGCTTCCGGTGAAACGGACAAGGTCATTCTGCGGTGGTCCGAATTGCAGGAAATGGATGCCAGCGGCGTTATGCAGATCCATTCGCATACTCATACGCATACCCGCTGGGACAAGGTTGCCTCAAGTCGCGAAGAAAAAATCGAAAAGATCAGTGAAGAGCTGGCGTTGTGCCGCGGGCTGATTGCCCAGCGACTTAACAAGCAGGATGACTTTATCTGCTGGCCCCAGGGATTTTTCGACGAAGATTACAAGCAGGCGGCGCGGGATTTGGGCTATCGCTATTTTTTCACCACCGATGCCTACGGCTTTAACCGGCCGCATGGCGACGCGGAAAATATCTACCGCATCGCCGTGTCCAACCGCAGTGGCAAATGGCTGCTCAATCGCCTGTTCTACGCCAGGGACACGCTGGCCGGCCGCCTTTACGGCAAATTCAAAAAATGGAAAAAAATGCGTCGTGAAGCCAAAAAACGGGCTCGCGAAGCCCGCGCTTAGAAAACGTACGCTCAGGTGTTTGCCGGGGATGGCCAAAGTTTGTCGCTTATTGGCGATTGATCACACGCATATCAGACCGCAATGCACCGCCATTGCACACTTGAGGCAAAGCATTCGTGGCGGAGTACGCGGTGTCGGGCCAGGCCGCGGAAGGGCGGATTGCGCATCATTTCAGAACACTGCAGTGTTGCGAGCCGGTTAACCCATGCAACTGGCCCGTCAACTGCCGCTCATGATGCTTGCACCGGAAGATGCCCCAGTCCGGCCCGGCAGCGCTGCCTCACACCCAGCCGCGCAACCAATACACTAATACACCCACATATTCCTTGAGAATTGAGCGGCTGCCGGCGAAGGCCCGCTCATTGGGAATGAAGAGCGAAAAGTCCTTATCGTCCGGTATGGTGATTTGTGCGGGATTAGGTGCGGCGGTGACCTGCAGACCATATTTACTGAACGAGGCCATGGAGCGGGGCATATGCAGGGCAGAAGTGACCAGCAAAATAGAATGGATCTGGTGATCCCGCAATTGCTGCACGGTGAGTGCGGCATTCTCATGTGTGGTGCGGCTCTCATTTTCAAGAATAATGTCCTCGGCCGGCACGCCCAGGGTTTTTAGTCTGGCGGCCATGCCGCGGGCTTCGCTGACGTCGCCCGACAACGCGCCACCCGAGACCAGTATGCGAGGCGCTTTGTGCTGGAAGTAAAGTTCGGCGGCCGTGTCCACGCGGGCAATCTTGGAGTCGGGCTCCAGCGGTTCAAACCAGTTGATGCGATTGTTGGCCGTTGCGCCACCGAGTACAACGATGGCTTGTGCGGTCGGATACTGCGCGGGAGGACGGTGCGGATAACTGTTTTCAAGAATGCCCCCAAACAGGATGGAGGTAACGGGCAGGGACCAGATCAGTACCCACAGTATGCCGGCAAAAATAAGTGACAGCCCGCTACGCTTAAAGCGGACCAGGCACATCACAAACCCGACCACCATCAGGAAAATACACAGGTTCAAGGGCACAACAAGATTGATCAGTGAGCTGAACATGTTCTATTCGTTCCGCAATAATTGATTGACTGTGTCCAGCACATCGTCGACCGACGGCCAGTGGCCATATGTGCCCAGCAAGTGCGCGCGGGGTGTCCACGGGCGGGTACGAGCGGGGTTGGTGACCCCGATCAGGGTAAGCTGGGGCGTTTCGGTCAGCGCAGCCAGGTGGGCCACGCCCGAATCGTTGCAGATGACCAGACTGCACTGCCGAAGCAATGCGATAAAGGCGGCAAGATCCAGCGCGGGAAGCACTATCGCGGTCGGCGCATTGGCCTGGGCCTGGGCAACTTCATTGGGCGGCGGCGACATGACAACAGTATAACCTTGTGCCTGTAACTGACGCGTCAGGTTGTCAAAGTACGGCCATACCTTATTTCTGCCCTTGTGTTCTCCGGTTGCCGTTGGTGCGATCAGTATCGGCGCATTGGTTGCCGCAGCTGTCAACAAGGCCGCCTGCGCCGTAGCGACGGCGTCTGCGCCGGAGGGCAAATACAGACTGTCTGCCGGTTGAGCGGCCAGCGTCACCCCCCACCGGGCAAATGCCTCGCGGGTCAGCCAATACCAGGATTGCACGGCATGCAGCGTTTGCGATGGTTTGGCAAAGCCCCACTTGAGCAGCAGCGAGCGGCCATCGTCCTGGTACCCTGCACACGGCAGCCCCGCCAGGCGGAAGGCCAGCGCACTGGTTAGCGAATCGGGCAGCAGCAGCCCCACGCTGCGTCCGGCAGTGGGATGGGCGCTGCGATGGGCTTTGATGCGTTGACGGTCTTGGCGCCACTGACCACTTAGCGCCAGAAACTGCAGGCCGGGCAGGTCTGCCAGCAGGGCCTGGGCCCATGGCTTGCCGCAGGCCACGATAGTCAGGCCGCTGGCCAGTGCAGCCTCAATCGCAGGCCTGGACATGCAAACGTCACCGATCCAGTTTGGCAGCCGGATGTAAACACGTTCTAGGTTTTTCATGCTCCGGATTTTAGCGTGGTTTTCATGCTGCCGCGGCAAACTTCTCCTGATGATCCGGCCAAACAGGCACGCAAGGCCGGTCTAAACCGGTAAAATCCCCGGGATGAACAGTAAGAAAATGACAGTATAAGGTACCCAGATTGGATAATTCTTTCAAAAGCGGTAGCCGCAAAACCGTGTTTCGACGTATTTACACCAGAGTCGGCGACTACTGGCAGGCCCTGACGGCAGCGCTGGTGCTGGTGTCTGTCGCCGCCGTCACCCAGCCCGCGCTGGCCTATATCATGAAACCCCTTCTTGACGAGGGTTTCAATGGCGCCAAGCCGCACTATATCTGGTCCATCCCACTCACCGTCGTTGGGTTGTTTCTGGTGCGTGGCGTTCTGAACTTTCTGAGCGATTATTTGCTGGCCTGGATTGCCAACAATATGTTGCTGGGCATCCGCAAGGATATGTTTGAAAAGCTGCTGGGCATGCCTGATGGTGAGTTCCAGAAAGGCGACACCGGCAGGCTGATGAATCGCTTCACCATTGATGCCGGAAATATTACAGACTACGCCACCGAGGTGTGCATTATTCTGGTGCGTGATGGCGCAGTGGTGATCGCCCTGTTGGCCATGTTGCTGTATCTGTCATGGCAGTTGACGCTGATTATCTTCATCATCATGCCCATTTCCGTGATTACCACAAGGATATTTATCAAGCGTCTGCGCCGCATCAATATGAAGACGGTGGATATCAACGCTGAGCTCACCCGGGTCGTCAAGGAATCCATTGAAGGCCAGCGCGTGGTCAAACTGTTTAACGGATACAATTTTGAGCGCGGGCGATTCCTGTCGGTCAACAGCGGGCTGCGCCGGTTTGCCATGCGCTCGGCCATTGCCAGCGCCGCCATGACGCCCATCACTCAGCTTAGCATTGCATTTGCCGTGGGTATCGTGATTGCGACCGCGTTGTACCAGGGAAGTACCGGCGCCTTGACGGTCGGCTCATTTGCCGCGTTTCTCACGGCCCTGGCGCAAATCTTCGATCCGGTCAAGCGCCTGACCAATGTTGCCGCACGTATGCAGAAAATGCTGGTGGCGGCAGACAGCGTGTTTACCTTGATCGACAGCACCCAGGAAAACGACACTGGCAAAAAAATCCTGGACTCCGGTAACTTGGGTAGCATCTCGTTTGAAAACGTGAGCTTTCGGTTTCCCGATGCCACCAGCGATACCCTGAGCGACATCTCCTTTACCGTTAAGCGTGGTGAAACCATTGCGTTTGTTGGCCGCTCCGGCAGTGGGAAAACCACATTGGTCAATATGATCCCGCGGTTTGTCGATCCGGTCGGCGGACAGATTACGATGGACGGCACCAATATTGCCGATTTCACGTTGGAAAGCCTGCGCTCACAATTATCGCTGGTGAGCCAGAGCGTGGTACTGTTTGAAGGCACCATGGCACAGAATGTGGCTTACGGCTTTTTCGGCGACACCACCGAGGATCGCATACGGGAAGCGCTGGCCTCGGCCAACCTGCTCGATTATGTCAATTCGCTGCCGCAGGGGCTGGAAACGCCCATTGGCGAAAATGGCGCCTGGCTCTCGGGCGGGCAACGTCAGCGTCTGGCCATCGCCCGTGCCCTGATCAAGAATGCACCCATCCTGATTCTTGACGAAGCCACCTCAGCGCTGGATAACGAGTCCGAAAGACAGGTTCAGGCATCACTGGAAACCCTGATGAAGGGACGCACTACATTTGTGATTGCACACCGTCTTTCCACTGTGCAGAACGCCGATCGTATTCTCGTGCTGGACAAGGGGCGTATCGTCGAGCAGGGAAATCATACCGAGCTCTTGAAAAATAGCGGATTGTACGCATCTTTATATAACATGCAGTTCCGTGACAACTGATGGCGCTTGAATTAGCCTTACACTCTTGCGTATCATACTGATTCCATTACCTATATTTGTATTTGAGATATAATTATGACCCAATCCTCTCCCAGCCAGGGCGCTTTCTGGGGATATGAACATCCCGAGGTAAAAGGGCCCAATGCATTGATGTTTTTTACCTGGGATCTGTCCAAAACCATCGAACAGGCATTCAAGGATGCGAACGATGACAACATCAACGACTTTCTGGATACTGCCCAGACGTCGATTGATGCCCTGTTGCAAAAATATATTGAAATCGAAGCAGACCCGGCTACGTTTGATGGCCAGAGTATCCGCCTGCGCTTTGAACAGAGTGAAGAAAGCAATACGCCGCTCATCGCTCTGGAAACCTCGCCTCATCTTGAGGATCGGATCATCAAGATGCAGGCCCGGGTTCAACCCGGTCACAGCTGACCGCCCCTTTAACGGATCCTGATCAGATCAGGACGATATCGTACATTTCCTGGGAATACCGGTTGTCCACTTCAAGGGTAACCGGTTTACCGATAAAGTCGCCCAGCGTAGCCAGGTACTGGCTTTCTTCCTCCAGAAACAAATCAATCACCCCTTGTGAGGCAATCAGCCGGAATTCCCGGGGGTTAAATTGTCTGGCTTCCCGTAAAATCTCGCGCAGAATGTTGTAACACATGGTCTGTGGCGTCTGGATCTGACCGCGCGCGTCGCAGGTCGGGCAGGGCTCGCACAGTTGGTGAGAAAGCGAGTCACGGGTGCGCTTGCGCGTCATTTCCACCAGTCCGAGCGGCGAAAAACCGTTAGTTGTGGTTTTTGTGCGGTCGCGGCTCAGGGCTTTCTGCAATTCGGTCAGTACCGCGTCCTGATGGTCTTTATTGTCCATATCGATGAAGTCGATAATGATAATGCCGCCCAGGTTGCGAATACGCAGTTGGCGTGCAATGGCGTGCGCCGCTTCCAGATTGGTCTTGAAAATCGTGTCGTGAAAGCTGCGTCCGCCGACAAAGCCGCCCGTGTTTACATCAATACTGGTCAGCGCTTCGGTCTGATCAATAATCAGGTAACCACCCGACTTCAGGTCTACTCGGCGCGAGAGGGCGGACTTGATCTCTTCGTCTACATTGGCCGTGTCAAACAGGGGCCGCTCGCCGTGATAGTGGTTGATTTTGTTGGAGATGCCTGGTGTATAAATATCAGCCCAGGTCTGCAGTGTTTGCACGGTCACGCGAGAATCGATCTCGATGGATTCCGTTTCGGGGCTGACCATGTCCCGCAAGACCCGCTGCGCCAGCGTCAGATCTTCATAAAGCAGGGAGGGCGCTGCCTGCGTCATGACGGCGGCCTGTATCATGGACCAGCGGCGGGCCAGATATTCCTGGTCGCGCCCGATTTCATCGTCGCTTGCGCCTTCTGCCTGGGTGCGAATAATATAGCCGCCTTTTTCATTGGCTGGCATATGGGCTGTGACCCGTTCTTTCAGGCTGTTGCGTTCTTCTTCAGATTCAATTTTCTGCGAAATGCCGATATGATTGTCGTAGGGTAAATACACCAGCATGCGACCGGCGATGCTGATCTGGTTCGATAGCCGTGCCCCCTTGTTGCCCAGTGGGTCTTTGATCACCTGTACCAGTAGCGTTTGCCCCTCAAACAGCAGCTTTTCAATTTGCGTATAAGGAATGCCGGTATTGCGTACGGCGCGGTTTTCGCGCAGGTCTGCAATATGGATGAATGCCGCGCGCTCCAGTCCGATGTCGACGAAGGCGCTTTGCATGCCGGGCAGTACCCGCACGACCCTGCCCAGATAAATATTGCCGACTTTACCGCGCTGTCGCGTGCGCTCAAGATGAATCTCCTGAACGACGCCGTGTTCTATCAGGGCAACGCGGGTTTCAAACGGTGTTACGTTGATCAGAATGTGTCCACTCATATTATTTTCGTCTGCTACGGTTTCGTGGTTGGTGCTGTCAGCTTAGCATGAGATGTCTGCGCAAAGCGACGGCCGGCACACAGGGGTTCATGATAAACAGTATCATAATGCATTGGATCAGGTTCATATTTCAGACAAGGACAAGTGTCGTGAGTGATAGCAACATAAATAAGGACAACGAGCAACAATCGGAGCAGGCGACGCATCCCGATGACAGGGGTTATATTTCCACACGGATCCGCCAGCGTATTCGCCAGGCCGGTGCCCGCTTTAATGCCAATGACAATATCGCCCGTTTTATCGAACCCGGCGAGCTTGAGCTGCTGCAGCAGGAAGTGCAGGAAAAAATGCAGGCAGTGCTCTCCAGTCTGGTCATCGACACCGAGAGCGATCACAACACCAATGAAACCGCCAAGCGGGTGGCAAAGATGTATTTGCGTGAAGTCTTTGCTGGCCGTTATACCGAGGCACCGCAAGTGACCGAGTTCCCCAACATTGAAAAGCTCAATGAGCTGATGATTGTCGGGCCGATTCAGGTGCGCAGCGCCTGCTCTCATCATTTGTGCCCCATCATGGGCAAAGTTTGGATCGGTATCATGCCCAACGAGCATTCCAATCTCATTGGCCTGTCAAAATATGCAAGACTGGTTGCTTGGCTGATGGAACGTCCGCAAATCCAGGAAGAGGCCGTCAAGCGTGTGGCAGATTTGCTGATGAAAAAAGTCAACCCGGACGGCCTGGCGGTGGTCATGGATGCTGATCACTTTTGCATGCAGTGGCGCGGCGTCAGGGATATGGAATCGCGCATGATCAATAGCGTGATGCGTGGATCCTTTCTGAATGACTCGGATTTGCGCCGGGAATTTCTGTCATTGATCAAGGCGCGTTAACGCTGATGCCTGGCGCCGGCGCGACAGTGTAGCCGGGCGTGCCCGGCGGCCTCTGGTGTTCGCTCGTCGCAGCCGACCGGTTGTGGGGGGCAGGCCGCGATCGGACGCCCTTGCAATCGGAAAAAGAGCGATTAAGACAACACAATGATATCGAAGAAACTGAAGCGACGTTTATCTGGCCCTTTTTTAGGGCAGATGCGGTTGTGTCAGGCCCGTTTTGCCTGGGTCGTCATGCTTGGTGTCCTTGCAGGGCAAACCAGCCGGGCTCAGCCAGTGCAGGAAATCCCGCAAGTTGTTTCCACGGCCGGCAAGCTCTATAACATCAGATATCAGGACATGGTCTGGCAGATGCATCAATACCGCGTGCTTGTGGCAACCCCACGATCTGCGCCAGTTGACAAGCGCCTGCCTGCGGCGCTCTATGTGCTCGATGGCAATGCCCAGTTTCCGCTAGTAATCAATGCCATTGATGAAAAATGGACTGCCATGTCAGCCAATGCGCAGTCAACAGCGAACTTGCCCGTCATTGTCGGCTTGGGATATCCCGAGGCAAAGGCATATCCACTTGCGGCGCGTACCCGTGACTACACCTACACCACGCCCGGTAAGGCGTTTGCTGCCGGTGGTGGTGCGGCCAATTTCTACGATTTTGTCAGCAGCCAGGTCCGGCCCTATATAGAGAAGCAGTATGCGACCGACCCGGAACATCAGGTTCTTTCTGGTCATTCCTTTGGTGGCCTGTTTGCTCTCTATGTATTACTTAACCACCCGAATGCATTTGATCAATATGTCATAGGCAGCCCTTCTTTATGGTGGGGGAACGGTGCCATCCTGAACGATGTGCAGGCATTCGAGGGCAAACAGGGCAAGGGTAGCTCGTCAGTTCGTGATTCTTCTGCTATGAATTCTGCTGCTATAGATAGGGGCGTGTTCCACTATAACGATAAGGACATCCCGTCTGTCACGATTTTGCAGGGTGAATATGAGGAAAACCCCAGGGCCAATCCCAATATCACCCCGGAGCGCCTTGCACGAATCCAAAAGCGCAATAACAATAAGCAGATGAGCGCGCGCCAACTGGATGTCTGGTTACGCAAGCAGGGTGTCGATAGCCAATTTATGCTGGTGGCTCGGGGCAATCATGGTGACGTGATTCCGGCTGTTATTGAAACTGCAGCGCTGCGTGCGCTGGAAAACAAAGCCGGACAAGCAAACAAGACGCAATAAAAAGGCACCGGGCACGAAAGCAGCAAAAGGGCCATGGCGCAGTGCCGTAAGGAAATATGCAGGAACAATAGGCAGCGGATCTTGTTTGCCGTTTGCGTTCGAATACCGCGGTAGTTTCTCAGTCTTGCTTCTATTTAAGCGTAAAAAAATCCTTCTAACACTGGCGAATACCACGCCAGGATGTGCTTCAACAGTAAACAGAGGCATCAGCCATACGAAAAGTGGCGCCAGGCGCAATATATTGGATGTAATTTCGATCGCTTGCTTTGCCCGATGTTGCATTTTTGCAGCAAAAATCGCACGAGAGTCAAGCGGGGTTAAAAAGAATAAAAGTTGTCGTAAAAAGGCGAATCTGAATCAAATCATGCGCTTAGGGTAATTACGGATCTTAAAACGGTTGTGCGACAAAAGTATTTTGAGAATTAGGCTTGCCAAGGGTCAAATGGCTTGCTATAGTTTCGATCTTTCCTGCTTAACAAACAACGCAGGACACCCCAAGAAGGGTACCGCATGAGCGGCAAATTCTTTAGGTAAATCAAAGCGTTGTGAATGTACTTCGGTATGTTTTGGGTGGGGAAGTCGCAGAGGGTGTGGCGAGCGGTTATGAGTGGTTTTTTGTTT